>ERZ795059.7-NODE-7-length-553664-cov-24.151414_pt1 | contig 553664 bp, 541 predicted proteins | sample MGYA00375143_ERZ795059 | MGnify/ENA primary metagenome ERZ795059 (study PRJEB30188, sample SAMN05720168) | activated sludge metagenome | isolation source: Anaerobic digester | place: USA | collected 2015-01-07 ... | reverse complement strand
CATAAACTTTAAACTTTGCGATAGGGATTTAATATACAAGTTTTAAGTTTTGAGTTGATTCAAGCAGGTTCATTTTTGATAATTCAAAATTCAACATTCAAAACTCATAATTCAAATCGCAGATTTGTCCATGCCCTGGGCTGCTTCCATGATCACTTCCGAGAGCGACGGGTGCGGGTGGATCGCCTCGGCGAGATCCCTTATGGTCATGCCGAGCTTCATGCCGAGGACCGCTTCGGAGATGAGGTCCGTCGCGTGGGGTCCCAGTATGTGGACGCCCAGCACGCGCCCGCTCTTCCTTTCCGAGACGATCTTCACCATGCCGTCTATCTCGTTCATGATGACGGCCTTTCCGTTTGCCCGGAAGAAGAAGCGGCCGATCTCGATTTCCCCTGCCGCTTTTGCCTGCTCCTCCGTGAGCCCTACGGCGGCAATCTCCGGACGGCTGTAGACGCAGCCGGGCACGACGCTGTGATCCATGCGGAGGTCCGCGCCCATGATGTTTCTCGCCGCCAGGTTTCCCTCGGCCGTGGCCACGTGCGCGAGCATGATACCGCCGATGACGTCACCCGCCGCGTATACGCCCGGCACGGATGTCTCCAGCCTGTCGTTTACGGCAATGGCCCCTTTCGCGGTTTCGATGCCGACGCGGTCGATGCCCAGACGGGAGAAGTCTGGTTTCCTCCCCGTGGCGATGATAACCCTGTCGGCCGTCAGCTCTTCGGAGCGGTCCTCGCAGGAGCAAAAAACGCTTTTACCATCGGCGCCCGCGGATACCCTGCCGACACGGGCGGACGTCATGACCCTCACGCCGGATCTCGAAAGGAGCCTCTGGAGAGTGGCGGCGATTTCGCGATCAACGCCGGGGACAATCTGGGGCATGATTTCGAGGATGGTCACGTCCGAGCCGAAGGCCTTCAGGAGCTGGGCGAGTTCGACGCCGATGAAGCCGCCGCCGATGATGACCGTGCGTGCGGGTGTGCTCTCCATGCCGAGGATGTCGTCGCTGTTCCATGCGCCCGCCGATTCGAGGCCCTCTATAGGAGGGCAGGAGGGCTTCGAGCCGGTGGCGATGAGGATGCAGTCCGTTGCGATCTTTTCATCCGTCTCGAGGACGCGGACGGTTCTTGAGTCCACAAATTCGGCGGTGCCGTTCAGGACCCTGATTTTTTTCGCCGCCAGGAGGCTCCCGACGCCTTTTGAGAGCCTTTCGACGACAGCCGCCTTTCTGTTCATGACGGTCCTGAAATCCAGTTCAACGCCGCTGACGCGGACACCGAAGGTTTCCGACTCCCGGATGCGCGCAATGGTCTCCGCGGACTGAAGAAGGGCCTTGGTCGGGATGCACCCGCGGTTCAGGCAGGTCCCGCCGACGGCCTCTCGTTCGATCAGGGTGACCTCCGCGCCCAGCCGGGCCGCCCGGATCGCCGCGGGGTAACCCGCGACACCGCCTCCGATGATGGTGAGCCTTTTCCTGTCCGCCATGTTCCCGTCTCCAACCTGTCTTCTATTTTTCGGAATAACCCAGTTCCTTGAGCAGCCTCTCGTCACGGGTCCAGTCCTTGCGGACCTTGACAAAAAGCTCGAGGTATATACGGGCGTTGAAAAACCGCTCCAGGTCCATCCTGGCCTGACGGCCTATGTCCTTGAGCATGGCCCCTTTTTTGCCGATGACGATCCCTTTCTGGGAGTCCTTTTCAACGATGATAGCGGCCTGGATACGAATGAAATTTTTCTCTTCCTCCTCCTTGAAGGCCTCCACCACGACGGCCGTCGCGTAGGGGATTTCCTGGCGCGTGAGAAGAAGGATCTTCTCCCGGATGATCTCGGCGGCGATGAAGCGTTCCGTCCGGTCCGTGATCATGTCATCGGGGAAGAGTTTCGGGCCTTCGGGGAGAAGCCGCCGGAGGATGTCCGTCAACCGGTCGACGCCGAAGCCCTTCAGGGCCGAAATGGGGACGATCTCCTCGAAAGCGTAAATGTCCTTGAGGGTGTCGATGAGGGGCAGAAGCGCCTCTTTCTTGACCAGGTCGATCTTGTTGATGACAAGGATGACGGGGATCCTGATGCTCTTCAGCGAATCGAGGATGAAAGAGTCCTCGTCGTGCCAGCCCCTGTCTGCCTCGACGAGGAGGAGAAGGACGTCCGCTTCCCCGAAGGTCCCCATGGCGGACTCCACCATGTGAACGTTCAGGGGCGTTTTGGCCCTGTGAATACCCGGCGTGTCGAGAAAGACGATCTGACCGCCGTCGATGTTCATGATCCCGAGGATGCGGTTTCTCGTCGTCTGCGGCTTCGGCGTGGTGATGGCGACCTTCTCACCGAGGAAGGTGTTGAGAAGCGTGGACTTCCCGACATTGGGCCGGCCGATGATCCCCACAAAACCCGATTTGAAAGATTTCTCCGCCATCCTGGGGCGACCCCCTTACCCGTTAAGATTTTCAATCCGACGTTCGAGAATTTTCCCGCCGCACTTCACGGCCAGGGCGCCGCGGGGCATCAATGAATCGGTGCCGTAGGCGATCTCTCTTCCGTATCGTTCTCTCAGTTTTGCGAGATTCGTCCGCCGGAGCCCCAGAAAACTCGAGACGTCCTTCGGCGACATGAAAAAAGTGAGGGGCATTTTCCCCGGCTTTTCTCCTTCGGACGCGACGGACGCGAGTTCCAGGGCCATGTCGCAAAAAAGAGCGCTATCGACAAGAGAGCGAAAGGCGGGGTGGTAGGGCCCCGCGAGAACGCTTCCCGCCTCCGCCATCACCTCCGTTGTCTGGAGTCCGAGGCGGATGACGGGGATCCCGGCTTTTGCGAAACGAGCGAGGGCGTACTTGCAGAGGTCAACGGCTTCCTCCGTGGAAAGGGGTGTGTATTCCCCGCGCCGGTACATTCCGGCAAGGGCCGTGTCCTCGAAAACAAGGGTGGGGTGGATGCGCACCGTGTCAGGCCGCAGATCGACGACGGCCTGGACGGATTTTCGAAACCCCGCGCGGCTTTCCCCCGGGAGCCCGACCATGAGATGAATACCCGTTTCGAAGCCCTCCGACGTCAGCCGAACCACGGCCTCTTTCACATCGGCCGATGTGTGACCCCTCAGGCTCTTTTCTAGGACCGCGTCATCCATGGACTGGGCGCCGATCTCGACGGTCGCGACCCCGTGCGCCTTCAGCAGCTTCATGGCCTGGCGGTCGATGCAGTCGGGCCTTGTCGAGACACGGATCGAATCGACGAGTCCCCCGTCGACATACCGCTTCGCGTAATGAAGAAGTCGCCTCTGAGCGGTTTCCTCGATTCCCGTGAAATTCCCGCCGTAGAAGGCGATCTGGCGCGTCGTTCTCTTGCGGTGCGGCCGGGAGAGGTGTTTCTCGACCTCGGCGATAAATTTCTTCTCCGTCCAGTCGGCCGTTTCCCCGCCCGCGATCTTGCCTGCGTTGCAAAAGGCGCAATGGTGCCTACACCCCGCCCGTGTCAGGAAGATCGGGACAATGTATGGTTTTTCCGTCATGACGATCGGCCTCGACTCAATCCCCGAGGGTCTCCAGCGCTACCATCGCCGCCTCCTGCTCAGCCTCTTTCTTGCTCCGTCCGGTCCCCGACGCCGTCACGACACCGGGGATGGTCAGGCGCACTTCGAAAGACTTTTCGTGATCGGGACCGGACTCCCTGGTGAGCGCGTATGACGGCATCTTCTGAAACCTTGTCTGGCTCAACTCCTGGAGCTCAGACTTATAATCCCGGAACTGCGTGACCGGACTGTCCTCCTCGAGAAGAGGTTCGTAGAGACGGCGAATCAAACGATTTGCCTTTTCATACCCTCCGTCGAGAAAGACGGCGGCGATCACGGCCTCGAGAGCGTCAGCGAGAATCGACGGCTTCGTGCGGCCCCCGGAGGCCTCCTCGCCGCGGCCGAGAAGAAGGTATCCGCCGAGCCCCAGTCTCCCGGCGAGACTGCAGAGGGGCGCTTCATTCACGAGGGCGGCCCTTTTCTTCGAGAGCGGCCCCTCCGCCTCCGACGGGAATCTCTCCACCAGCAGGTGCCCGATGCAGAGCGAAAGCACCGCGTCTCCCAGGAACTCGAGCCTCTCGTTGTCCCGCTGCGGCAGCCGGGGGTTTTCGTGGCTGTATGACCGGTGCGTCAGGGCTTCGTCCAGGAGGACGATGTCGCCGAAGCGGTATGAAAGCGCCTCCTCGAGATCCCGGAGCTCGAGGATCCTGTCCTCATCCATTTTGATCCACTCTCGACGCCCTCCCGATGGCGCTTCCGCCGGTTGTGCCTATCACTACAACATCGATCTCCCGGTTGACAAGGGAGGAATCGCCTTTATCGATGAGAACGGGTATGTAGTTTCTTGAAAAACCTTTCAGCATTCCCGTCGCGCGGTCCCGCCGGTCTTCAACGAGGACCTTCAGCGTTTTCCCGAGAAAACGTCCCACAAAGGCCAGCCGCTTCTTCTGCCCCAGGCTCCTCATCCTCTCCCCTCGAGATGACCTGATGGCACCGGAAACCCTGCCGGGCAGTTTCACCGCCGCCGTCCCCGGCCGCTCCGAGTAGGGGAAGACGTGGAGATAGGCGACGGGGAGGCCCTCCACAAACTCCAGGGTCCTCTCAAAGGCCCCGTCGTCCTCGCCCGGGAACCCGGTCATCACGTCGATGCCGACGGCCGCCTCTGGCAGGGCGGACGTGATTTTTTCAGCAAGGTTCTTGAAGAAGGCCCTGTCGTATTCCCTTCCCATGAGCCGGAGGATGTCGTCGTCGCCGCTCTGGAGCGGGATGTGCAGATGCGCGCAGAGGGTCTTTGAATTTGCCAGGTACTCGATCATCCCGTCGCTCACTTCACGGGGCTCGATGGAACTGAGCCTCAGCCGCCGGACGGGACCGTTTTCCTCGATCGTCCTGCACAGGGTCAGGAGATCCGCCTTCGGCCGGAGGTCCGCCCCATAGGCGCCGAGGTGCACACCCGTGAGGACGATCTCCCGGTGGCCGGCACCCGCGAGAAGAGAGGCCCTCTCTAGGACGTCTTTCAGCGGGAGACTCCTGCTTTTCCCACGGGCGAAAGGAACGATGCAGTAACTGCAGAAAGCGTCGCAGCCGTCCTGGATTTTGAGAAAGGCCCTCGTGTGACCGTGAAACCTCGCGGCGGGAGGTCCGGCGCAGGACTCCATGCGGCGGATGTCGGAGATGAGAATTTCCTGTCTGCCTCGCGCCAATTTTTCGATGAGCGAGGGGATTTCCTCTTTCTCCGGGTTGCCCGCAACGAGGGCGACGCCGGGCAGTGTCGCCGCGGCATCGGGGAAGACCTGGGCGTAGCAGCCCGTCACGACGATCGCTGCCTCGGGGTTTCTCCGGTGGGCGCGACGGACGAGCTGACGGGACTGGAAGTCGGTCCTCGCCGTGACGGCGCAGGTGTTGATGATGTAAACGTCGGCCATCTCATTGAAGCCGACGACGCGGTGGCCGCGGCCGGCGAGCGCGTCGATCATCCCTGCGGACTCGCACTGATTCACCTTGCACCCCAAAGTGGTCACCGCGACGTTCATTCCTGTCAAAACCCCCTCACGATCCAGCCGCCGCCGAGAACGCGATCACCCCGGTAGAAGACGGCGGCCTGGCCGGGCGTGACGGCCTTCTGGGGCCTGGAAAACCGAACAATGACGCTGCGGTCATCGGTTCCGGCACGGGCCGGGAACGCACCCCCCGCGGAGGATAGCGGCATGATTTTCGATTCCACGCCGCCGTGCCGGTAGCGGATCTTTGTTACGGCCATGAAGCCCGCCTCCGGGATCTTTTCCCCGGAGACCCAGCTCACGGCCGCGGCGACGAGCCCCTCGCTCGACTGCTCGTCCTGCCGGCCGAGGATGACCTCGTTCTTCCCGACGTCGATTTCCAGCACGTAGTAGGGGGCGGCGGAGGCGATGCTCAGGCCTCGCCTCTGGCCCACCGTGTACGAATGGATGCCCCGGTGCCTGCCCAGGATCTTTCCGTGCCGGTCGACGAAATTCCCCGGAACCACCTGGAGCTCGGGACGAACTTTCCGGATGAACCGTTTGTAGTTGTCATCCGGGATGAAGCAGATCTCCTGACTCTCCTTGAAGGGCCTGTCATTGAAGCCGAGTTCGAGGGCCTTCGCGCGAATCTCCTTTTTCGTCCTGTTCCCGTTGGGAAAGAGGACCCTCCCGAGTTCCTGCTGCCCGAGCATGAAGAGGAAATAGGACTGGTCCTTTAACGCGTCTGCGCCCCTGCATAGCGCGTATCTGCCGGTACTGACGTCGTAGCTCTCGCGGGCATAGTGGCCCGTGGCGACGAGATCAAAACCGAGTTTCCCGGCCTCATCGAGCAGGTGGCGAAACTTGATCCGTTTGTTGCAGACGCAGCACGGGTTCGGCGTTCTGCCCGCCAGGTACTCCGCGACGAAGTAGTCGACCACCTCGCCCCGGAATTCGACGCTCACGTCGAGTTTGTAGAGCGGGATGTCCAGACGGGAGGCTACGGCTTCGGCATCCTCCTCGCCCCGGACGGGGAAACCGTTTTTGATGTAGAGGCCGCCGACCTTGTATCCTTTTTCCAGCAGGGTTGCCGCGGCGACGACACTATCGACGCCGCCGCTCAGACCCGCAAGGACTCTTTGTTGTCTGATACAACTCATTGTTTTGGTTTATATTTTGCATATTTTAAACTTGACGGAGAACTTTAACCTCCCCGCATTTTTTTGTCAAGCTCGAGGCCCTTTTGGTTTTTGCGGAAAAATATGATAAATTACAATTGCTTTTCTATCGAGGTGATGCAGGCTCAGGGGCCCAGCGGGGGATTGTAACGGGCAGGCGGCGCGTTCGGTAGGCGAGGGCAGATTCAAGAAGCGGAGGCGGGCGATGGGTGATTTGACGAATATATTGTCGCAGCACTGGCCGGTTATCCTACTTTCGGTTTTCGGGCTTATCGTTCTCTACTGGCTCCTCAGCAAATTCTTCAAACTCACGATGGTTCTGCTGGCCATCGTGCTCGCCGTTCTCGGCTATCACTTCTTCAACGCCGAGGGCACGACCACCGAGAGACTACTGAAAGCTTTTGAGATGACCTGGACCCAGTATGACCGGACTTACGCCGACGCGACGGCTTTTTTCGAGGAACAGAAGAAGAGACTCAACAGGGGTTTCAGGGAAGCGAGCGAGGAAAGCCAGAGGGAGGCAAAGGCTCGGGACCGGTCGATGACAAAGCAGGGTGAGGCAATCGAGGATAAACTCAAGCTCAGGTAAATGACACGCCGCCGGGCGCCGTCAGACGGAGAGGTCTACGGCCATGGCCCTCACCGGGCAGCCCGTCACGCAGAGTTCGCAGCCGTTGCACTTTTCAGGATCAAAAGTCACCTTCATTGTATGAGGATCAATGCTCAGGGCGTTCGTCGAACAGAAGGCGATGCACGCCCCGCAGTGAATGCATATTTCCTCGCTCATCGTCACGCTTTTTGAAAGCGGCTCTACCTTTAATCCCTTTTCCTTGAGAAAGCGCATTCCGGCTTCAAAATTTTCCTTCTTGCCGCTCAATTCAAGAACCATGACCCCCTCCCTCCGGGGGAAGATCCTTGCCTTCAGGATATTGAAATCCAGGTCGTATTTCTTCACCAGCTGGCAGGTGATAGGCTCCTCCACAATGTCTGCCGTGTAGCGGATGACAACTTTCTTTGTGACCGTGCTCATCTAAAAATCTCCCGTATTTTCATGGGTATATTTAAGTTCTGCTCCGGCATTTGTCAAGGGATATTCGGGGGGATGTCCGGTCAGGCCGCGAGGAGTTTTTCCCACTCCATGAGCGGGAAGGTCTTGTGGAGAGAGTGGTCGTCTTCCACGAGATAATAGGAGAGGTTGGTGAAGACTTTCCTTGCGACCCTTTCTACGGGCGCCAGCGGGACCACGTCATCCTTCCTGCCGTGAAAGAGCCAGACGGGGAGCGAAACCCTCTTGTCGGCGTAAGGCTCGAAGTAGCCGAAGTCGAGGGCCGGGGCGAGGAGAATGAGCTTCTTCACGCTCCCTTCATTTTCGCAGGCGTAGATGGCGGCCATGAGCCCGCCGAAGCTCGAGCCCACGAGGAAAAGGTCTTTCTTCCCGGCCAGGAGCCCCTTCAGCTTTTCCATGCGCTCCTCGAGGGGCCCCGTATAATCCTCGATGAGCATGTCGGGGAACTTCTGCCTGAAGTAGGCACCCTTTGTCCCCTGGCTGCTGCTCTCGAGGCCGTGAATGAAGACGCGAAGCGGGTTCATGGTTATCCTTCCTTTCACTCGAGGATTGTATTCATACACTGTCGGGTCTTTATTTGCAACCCGTCCGGCAGACCCGCGGCGAGTATTGCGTTAAAGGGGCCGCTGTGTTAGAACCCGGTCGCAGGAGGAAATAAACCGTGGCCATCGTCGTCCCCTTCCGGGCATTGAGACCGAAGAAAGAGATTGTGCGCCAGGTCGCTTCCCATCCCTACGACGTGCTGGACTGGGAGGAGGCAAGGCGAATCGCCCGGGACAACCCCTTGAGCTTTCTGCGCGTGGAGAAGTCGGAGATCGATCTGCGCAAGGACATGGACACGGGTGTCTACGGCAACGAGGTATACCGGAAGGCGAAGAAAAATCTCGACAAGCTCATCAGGGACGGCGTCCTTGTTCAGGACCGGAAGCCCTGTTTTTACATCTACCGCCAGAGCGTCCCCGGTCACACCCAGTACGGCATCGTGGGCGGTGTCAGCACGGAGGAGTACGACGCGGGCCTCATCAAAAAGCACGAACTCACGATGTTCGACAAGGAAGACGATCGGACAAAGCACATCGATATCGTGAACGCGCAGACGGGCCTCGTGTTCCTGGTATACAGGGCTGTGGAAGGCATAGACCGGATCGTCGCCGACGTTGTAAAGGAAGAGCCGGAATACGAATTCAAAGCGGAAGACGGCGTGAGCCACACGGTCTGGGTGATCGACGATGAGGCGACCATTGAAAGGATCCGGAGGGGGTTTTCGGGGGTGGAGTGCCTCTACATCGCCGACGGACACCACCGGGCGGCCTCGGCGGCGGCCGTGGCCAGACGCCGGCGCGAAAGCGGGCGGGCGGGGGAGCATGATTATTTCATGGCCACCCTTTTTCCCGACAACCAGCTTCGCATCCTCGACTACAACCGCGTCGTGAAGGACCTGAACGGCATGGGTGAAGCCGAGTTCATAGAGAAAACCCGCGAAGGTTTCCGCGTGGCGGAAGACTTCTTGGACAGGTCTCCCGTCCGCTTTCACGAGTTCGGGATGTACCTGAAGGGCCGGTGGTACCGACTGACGGCCCGGGAGAGCGTTTACGTGGGTAAGAGCAAGATAGGCCGGCTCGACGTCTCCATCCTGCAGGACAATATCCTGAGGCCCCTTCTCGGAATCCAGGACCCGAGGACTGACAGGCGAATCCGGTTTGTCGGCGGGGTGAGGGGCATGAAGGAACTCGAGCGGCTGGTCGATTCCGGTCAGTTTGCCGTCGCCTTTTCGATGTACCCGCCGACACTTGCCCAGCTTATGGAAATCGCCGACGCGGGGGAGATCATGCCCCCGAAATCCACGTGGTTCGAACCCAAGCTGCGAAGCGGCATCTTTGTGCATATACTCGACTGACGTCGAGGGGCAAAGGGCTAAAGGCTAAAGGCTAAAGGCTAAAGGCGATGGGCACCTCATACCTTTTAATCAGTCCTGGTCACTTCAGTGTCCATTTTTTCTATCCCCTGTAATAGGTTGTGGATTTGGAGATGAAAGGTTCGGAGAAACATGCCCTGCAGGCAGAGGATGAAACCCTCGACGAGCTTTTCGGGGGGCGCCTGGTAATCCTGCAGAAGAAAAGAGGGTATCGTTTTTCGGTCGATGCCGTCCTTCTGGCCGACTTCGTGAAGCTGAAGCGGGGCGAGAAGGTTGTCGACCTCGGTGCCGGAAGCGGCGTCATCGCCATCGTTCTGGCTCTTCGTTTCCCTAGATGCGGCAGGATTCTGGGTCTCGAGCTGCAGGGCCAGCTTGCCGATATGGCGAGGCGGAGCGTGGAGGTCAATCGGCTCGGGGAACGAATCGAGATCCTGCAGGGAGATGTCCGCGACGCCGGGAAGTCCCTGACGGCAAAATCCTTCGATGTGGCCGTGTTCAACCCGCCCTACCGCAAGGCAGGTTCCGGGCGGACCAACCCCGATGAAGAGAGGGCGCTTGCCCGTCACGAGCTCGGGGGCGGTGCGGCGGATTTTCTTTCCGCTTCGGCCCGTCTTTTGAAGGACGGCGGACGGGTCTATCTGATCTACCCCGCAAAGCGTATGGTGGAGATTATCCACAGGATGCGAGCCCTCAAACTCGAGCCCAAAAAACTCAGGGTCGTCTACAGCAAGGCTTTTTCAGAGGGGGATTTCGTTCTCGTCGAGGGGCTCAAAGGGGGAGGGGAGGAATTGAAAGTCCTCCCGCCGCTTTACATTTACGGTGAAAAGGGGGGCTACAGCGGGGAGGTGAAAAGCATCTTCAGCGCTCTTTCGTCTCTTTAGTCTTTTTCTCCCTGATCTTCTCCCTTGTCATGACACGCTTCAGTATGTCCCGCAGTTCCTCGTCGCCCACGGATGAAAGGCTGGAGGCGATTTCTTTTTTGTCATCGTCGGTGAGGGACCGGGTATCCAGATCGACAATGGGCCTTTCAACCCTCTTTTTATCCGCCGGCCCTGGCGAGATCTCCCCGATGACGAAGCGAATGTCCCGCACGGCCTCCCCGCCCTGGAGTCGGTTCATCTTTTCGATGATTTCCTTTTTCATGTACTGAAGCTGCTGCATCCAGACGGACGTGGCGACCTTCACAAAGAGGGTCCCTCGCCTGATATTTTCGGGATGGGTCCGTGTCGCGATCTGCAGTCCCACCGACTCCTGCCAGATCTCCATCAGCTTCCGGTCCTCGAAAGGGACGAAGACCTCGCGCTGCTTCAGGGCTCTCTGAAGGACGTCGCTCAGCTTTAAAAGGTCTTTCTGCCTTCGCCTCCGCCTCATGCATCATTTTTTCTCACAACAGGCATTTCCCGTCAAGGGCGGTTCATGACGTTCATCGTAACATCCACAAATCCCTTGAGATTTACTGGAAAGCCTGATAAAAGTCCGTTCGTTTTTCGTGGGAAGTATTTCGAGGAGGAAGCGATGGACCTTTCTTCCATGATCAGCCGGATCAAAAATCACCCCGATTTTCACAGGGCGGGGATGATACTCTGCCATAACGGCGTCGTCCGTGCCCACTCCCGGGATGGGAAACCTGTTGCGGAGCTGACCGTGAAGGCCGACCGCAAGCGCCTTGCGGAAATCATCGCGGAGATCAAGAAGCGCCCTGGGATTGTGGAGGTCCTGGCCGAGGTCCGAGAGGGCAGGCTGAAACCCGGGGACGATGTCATGCTGGTTGTCGTGGCCGGCGACTTCAGGGAGAATGTCTTCGCGGCCCTCCGGGACGCCATCGAAATGGTCAAGGCCGGGGTCACAGAGAAGACGGAGAGATAATCAGGGTCAAGGGGTCCGGGTTCCGGGTAAAGACCAAAGGGTAGAGGGTGCAGGGTTAAACCCGATACCCTCAACCCGATACCCTCTACCCTGTCATTTGTGAGGTCATTATGAATACCGAGGTCATCAAGGCCAACATCGTCGTTTTCATCGCGAGTTTCTGCACCCTTGTCATAGAGCTCGTGGCGGGTCGCATCATGGCGCCCTATGTCGGTGTTTCGCTCTACACCTGGACGAGCATCATCGGGGTAGTCCTCGCGGGCATCAGCATCGGGGCCTATCTGGGCGGGATCATCGCCGACCGCTACCCCCGGCAGACGACACTCGGCTGGCTTCTATTCCTTTCAGGGCTGGGGGCCTTCAGCATCGCGCCGCTCACGAACCTCATCGGCGCCGCGCAGTTCCAGTCCACCCTCATGATGCGCATCATGATTCTCACGACGGTGATCTTCTTTGTCCCTTCCACCATCCTCGGCATGATTTCCCCCGTCGTGGTGAAGCTCACGCTCAACAACCTCGAGAAAACGGGAAACGTCGTCGGGAAGATCTACGCCTTCTCAACCCTCGGCTCCATCATCGGCACCTTCGCCACCGGTTTCTTCCTCATCTCGTGGATGGGTACTCGGAATATCCTTCTCATGATGGGGATCATCCTCGTCGCGTCGTCCCTGGTCTTCGGCGGCTTCTTCATGCGCAAGAAGTCTCTTGCGATCTTCATTCTCATCATGGTTCCCCTCACATGGGCCTTTTACGACATCGCCTTCAAGGCGCCTCTCGACGCCGCCGTTTATTACTACAAGGAGACGGACTACTACACGATCAAGCTCAAGGAGTACGATAAAAACGAGGACGGCCGGGAACTCAATGCCATGATTCTGGACAACCTGGTCCACTCCATCAACGACCTCGAGGACCCCATGTACCTGGATTACGCCTACATCCAGATCTATGACGAGGTCGTACGGTGGCAGGAGGGCAAGAGGCGGGAACTGAAAACACTCTTTCTCGGAGGGGGGGCTTACACTTTCCCCCGCTTCATGGAGGTGCAGTACCCACGGGCGGAGATAGATGTCGTGGAAATCGACCCCGTCATCACGCAGATCACCTACGAGCACATGGGGCTGTCGCGCGACACCCGGATCCGGTCCTTCAACGAGGACGCCCGCTGGTTTGTCATGAACTGCAGAGAAAAGGAAAAGTACGATTTCATCTTCGGCGACGCCTTCAACGATCTTTCCATTCCCTATCACCTCACGACGAAGGAATTCGCCGAGCAGCTCAAAGCCATCATGAAGCCTGACGGTGTTCTGATCGCGAACCTCATAGACAGCTTCAAAGAAGGGGCTTTCCTTCCCTCGTACATCCGGACGCTCGAGGAGGTCTTCGGGAAGGGCAACGTCCACCTGATCGCCCGCTACCCCGATTTCGACAACACGGGCGTCACCACCTGCGTGGTCCTGGCGAGCCGGATGAAGCTCGATCTGGCCGAGTTCCAGGAAAAAACGCGGGCGGACAAGGGATATGCCGCCGTCTCCCACGTCGTCCCGGCCGATTGGGTCCAGAAACTCATCCGCGAGCGCAAAACCGTTCTTCTCACGGACGATTACGTTCCCGTGGACAACCTCACCGCCCCCATCTTCGAAGAGCGCTACGGTTACAAAAAGCAGGCAACGAAGTAGGGGAAATCGTATCTGCCGTGAAACCGCTTTGCCGGAAGGAGGATAATCCATGTCAATCCTGTATTCGAAATACTCCCTGGGATCTCTGACATTGCACAATCACCTGGTCATGGCACCCATGACGCGCAACCGCGCCACGGGCAACATCCCCAACGTGCTCATGGCGGAGTACTACGCGCAGCGGGCCACGGCGGGGCTTATCATCACCGAGGGGACGTCGCCCTCTCCTAACGGATTGGGTTATCCGCGCATACCTGGAATATTCTCACCGGCCCAGATCGAAGGATGGAAGCTCATTACCGACGCTGTGCACGCCGGGGGCGCCAGGATATTCGTGCAGCTCATGCACTGCGGTCGAATTGCCCATCCGCTGAACCTGCCCGCTGGGGCACGCCACTTGGCGCCTTCCGCCGTGGCGGCCGCAGGCGAGATTTACACGGATGCCGAAGGCCTGAAACCGCATCCAGTGCCGCAGGCGATGACCGGGGAGGATATCAGGAGTACCATCGTGGAATACGCGCAGGTGGCGAAGAATGCCATGGCAGCGGGATTTGACGGTGTCGAGCTGCACAGCGCGAACGGCTATCTGCTGGAGCAATTCATCCGTCCGAACACGAATCAGCGCACCGATGGCTACGGAGACCCCATAGAGAATCGCGCGCGTTTCGTGCTGGAAACGGCGGAGGCGGTGACAGGCGCCATCGGCAAGGACAGGGTCGGCATCCGGCTCTCACCGTTCGGCGTATTCAACGACATGCCGTTGTACGAGGGCATGGAAGCGGATTACACCTGCCTGGCGCGGGAGCTCGACGCCCGCGGCCTCCTTTATGTCCACCTCGTGGATCACTCGTCCATGGGCGCGCCAACGGTGCCCGATGCCATAAAGGCAACGTTTCGCAGGCTGTTCAAGCGAACGCTTATCCTCTCCGGCGGTTACGATGCCGGGCGTGCCGAAAGCGATCTGGCCGCGGGCAGATGCGATCTTATCGCCGTGGGGCGGCCTTTCCTTGCCAACCCCGACCTGGTGGCACGATGGAAAACCGGCGCGGCTTTGAACAGGCCGGATGCGCGCACCTTCTACACCCCCGGCCCCAAAGGTTATACCGACTAACAGGCCTTGTAAGGAATAGAGCATGTAGGCGTATCGAACCGGGTAAAACCCATCCCCATATCTAAATCAAAATCAAACTTTCTCCCGATTGTTAATTATTCGAAAAAAGCACATAATTCACAGTGTGTTAGGAATTTTTCGCACTTTTATTAAAAAGATTGACGCTGAGGCATGTTTATGGCATCAGAAGACATTGAATTTATGCATGATATCAACAGGGGGGAATAATGGTAGGTCCAGGCAGAAAAAGGATACCGACGAAATTTCTGTATATTCAACTACTTCTTATTGTTTGTTTTCTGTTATTCGAGCGCATTTTCCCAGATGAACCAAAGCATAGATATCAAGAGAGTCACATTTAAGGACGGTACGATTGTTCAAGGCCAGGTTGTTCAAATGAGCATTGAGACAATCACCATCTGGACATCTGATGACAGCATTGTCGTACGCAAATTTGACGACGTGGATAAAATGGAGAATATGTCCAGTTCCGGTAGCAATCCTCAACTGGAGGGGTCGTCAAAAACCGGAAATGAATTGAAGTAATTCATGCAGTTTAACAAGAAGTTGTTGAACCAACGGACAAATTTTATTGTTCAGTTTTCTATCGCAACAGGGTCGTAAGTAGACATAATTTCAGCTTCCACATTGAGAAATAAAATGATCAAGGAGGGGCAATTATGAAAAAAATAGCCGTGTTATTGGTCCTCGTATTTATAGCATCTTGTTCACATGTCCCCCAAGAAAAGAGTTATCCATTTTCATATCAGGAAAAAATGCAGGCCAGTGAGCACTGGCAAGTTTTAGCCAAGAAAATCGCAGGTCCAGTGAAATTGGCTGCCGGTGAGAAAAGTGCAATTTTCATATCCGATACGGACCAATCAACCTTCGGCCAAGCAATGAGGACATTCCTTAAGACAGAACTGCAGAATCAGGGTATGGTGCCCACATCAGATCCGAACAGCCCTTATGCAATTGATTGGGAAGTTCAGAAAGTCTTTCATCAGGCCAATCGAACAAATGACGGCAGCCTACCTTTTGCATTATTAACTGTTCTTCAGGCTATATTCGTGGGGGGGGTGGGACAAGACTATATTAAACCCCATACGGAAATAATCATTTCATATGACCTCTATAAGAAAGAATCAAATTTGTGGGGCAGCATTCTGCGCGACACGCAAATATTTTATATCAATGATGTGGATAGGGACCATTATCTTCGGTATGCAGAATCAAGAATTCGCCTTCATCCAGTCCAGTATAATATTGTGAATCGCTAGGGGGTAGCATATGAAAAGGCTAATGACAGTGCCGATTGCCATCTGTATCGCTTCGTTTCTTGTGATAGGCTGTGCGACATCACCTGAACCTGTTCCGGCTTCGGCGCCTCCGGAATATGTCCTGACTGGCGGTCTGGTAAAAGCGGGTTATGCCATTGCCGATACGCTGGTGTCTCAGTCAAAAGTTCCCATGGGCGAAAATGATGCAGTAATAGTAGCATCGTTCGTCAATATTAATAATTTACAGGAGTCCTCAACGCTGGGAAGGATGCTTGCCGAGCATGTTGCGTCGAGATTGTCTCAGAGAGGCTATAAAGTCATCGACATGAGACTCCGGATGGACTCGGTCTTTATGGAAGAGGGTAAAGGCGAGTTTCTTCTGAGCCGTAACCTTCGAAACGTGAGTAAGGCCCATAATGCATCAGCCGTGGTAGTCGGGACTTACGGTGAAGCTCTTTATGGTACATACGTTTCTGCACGGATCATTAATCCGGCTGATAATACCATTATATCGTCTGCAGACTACGGGATGGTCCTCGGGCGGGATGCACCGGAATACCTGAAGCGAAATAAGTAAATCGGTGCGTTGAAATGGTAAGCAAGGCAGGGTCAGAAATGGCCCTGCCTTTTGATTGGTATTTGACACGGTTAACCATCCGAAATCACTTTGGTAAGTAAGCATTCCAGTCTTTATGAAAAATAAAATCAAAACAGACAGCGCTGGAGTAACCACCCATACTTCAGTGACAATTCGCCGGGCGGAGCCGGCCGATGCGGCAGACATCGCCGACATTTACAACGAGGCGGTCCTGAACACAACGGCGACGTTCGACATCGAGCCGAAAAGCGCCGAGGAGCGCGAACAGTGGCTGCAGTCGCACGATGAGAGGCACCCGGTTCTCGTTGCGGTGGTGAGTGGCAAGGTGGTCGGGTGGGCGTCGCTCACCCGCTGGTCGGAGCGCCGGGCTTACGACGACACCGCAGAGACATCATTTTATGTGCATTCGACTTACCGCGGCCGCGGCATTGGTCGCAGGCTCAAGGAGGCAACCATCGATGAGGCGCGTCGTCTCGGGTATCACACGCTCATCGCCCGTGTCACCGATGGAAGTCACGAGAGCCTGCACCTCAACGAGGACACGGGGTTTGTTCACGTCGGAACGCTCAAGGAAGTCGGACACAAGTTTGGCAGGTTTATTGACGTCCACATTCTGCAGAAGATATTGAAATGATATTGCCGTCGGCGACCTCTTCGCGTACAAAGCGCCAAAAACTGAAAAATCCCCCCTGTATTCAACTCCTTTCCACCTCGTTTCAAGCGGCGCGGTCAGCCGTTATCGGAAAAAAGTATTAACCCCCCGCTTCCCCGCCTCATACTTTTTCAGTAGATAAAATTTATCCGAAAATCCGAGTTAAAATCAAACGTTCTACCGATTGTTAGTTGTTCCCGAAAAGCACATAATTCCCGCAGTGTATGCGTGACGGGAATTGATCGGGCTTCTTGCTGGTTTTCAAATGTCTGAAATGAATCCTCGATATCCGGTAGACGGCCGGAAGCGGCAAACCCTGATTGCCGCAGGCGTTATCTTCTTGCTCGTATTTCTGAAACCCCTTCACGCGCAGGGAGACAACCTCACTTACAGAGACGCGGTCCACGACGCGATAAAACAGTCCTCAAGGCTTCGGGTGAAGCAGGCTGAAATTGAGATCTCCGAAGCCTCCTATAAACAATCCCTCTCCCATCTCTACCCGGGTCTTTCTCTCAACAGCCGGCTGGAGCGGTTCGAGACCCTGACGAAGGACGGGGAAATCCGCACCATTTACGGCCAGGTCATTGGGGGCGACGTGGATGAGTGGCGGTCCTCGGTCTATCTGGCGGGGGAGTACCTTCTGTCGAACTGGTACAAGAAAGGTTACCACGCGAAGTATTACAGAGAGCTCGTCGACGCCGCCAGGTTCGACGCGCAGGTAGAATCCAAAAAACTTGTTTTGGATGTTACCGGCATTTACAGCGCATTGAGTGAAAGCTTCATAAAAATCCGTTATGAGGGCGAGATCGTCGGCAAGCTTCGGGAGGCCGTCACGCTGCGCAAAAAGGCCTATGAGTCCGGAGAAATTTCCCATGAAGAATATTTGAAGTCGGAAGCCGCGCTCGCCGCGGCGGAAAAGGATCAATCCGCCGACCGGATGCAGTTGAGACAGAATCTCGCCCGTCTCTCGGCCCTGACGGGAAGGGATTATTCAGGAGACATCTACATAGAGCCCATCCCGCAGGGGGCTGTGTCCCTTACAGGGGAAATCATGAAGGACGTTGAGGGCATGCCCGAATACAAGTACCGGCAGAAGGAGAAGGACGCCCTCCAGCACAAGGCCACGGCATCGCGAAACGACTTTTTCCCCGACGTCGGCATCTACGGAAGATACGACTTCTACGGGAACAGGAGTGACCTGTCGAATGCCCTCCATGACATGGAAGAGGTTTCCTACAATGCGGGTGTCTTTCTTTCGATCCCTCTTTTCGACGGCTTTGCCAGAAAGTGGGAACGGCAGAAGGTTCTCCGGGAGATCAAAAGGCAGGAAGAGACCATTCAATCACTGAAATCGGAAAAGGTTAAGGAACTGGAAGCCCTTCACGCGGGCCTTTCAGAGCAGGCGAGAACAGTGGAACACTACCGTAAGATCGCCGCCCGGTACCGGCAGGTCCTCGGGATTGCCAGGGGTGCGAAGCTCCTCGGCGAGAGGAACGTCGTGGACATCGCCGAGACGGAAAAGGAAGCCCTCTCCATCGAGAGGGATCTGAAAGTGGCGGAAAACGCGATGGCGGCCATAGAGAAGAAACTTTTCATCGAATCGGATTACAGGAACTTCATGCGGGAGTATCATGGAAACGGGTCTGATATCCATTGAAGTGGCGGCAAAGCTTCACTCGATTGCCGTGGACGTACAGGCCATCCGGAGGAAATACTTCCTCGAGGGTGAGCTGAAGGCCGAGGAGATGCTGCGCGTCCTTCGCGATCACGGCTTCCGGGCGCGCCTGAAGACGGGGCAGGCGGCCGAGAGCCTGCTCAAGTATCCCGTGCCCTCCATCCTTGTGGCCCGCGACGGGACTTACCATGTTCTCCTGGGGCGCAAGGAAGACAGGGTGCTTCTCTTTGAAGCCAGGAAGAAAGCCGTTGTCGAGCTCACGGCCGATGAACTCAAGGAACTCTGGGACGGACAGATCATCCCGCTTTATCCCCGTTTTGCCAAAACGGAGTTCTATCTCAACTTCAAGTGGCTGTTCAGAGAGTTCCTGAAATATCGCTCCATTTTTTCGGAAATCGTGACGGCGTCTTTCTTCATCCAGACCTTCGGGCTGGTGACGCCCCTGTTCATCCAGGTCATCATCGACAAAGTCCTGGCGCATCATGCCGTCACCACCCTCCAGGTGGTGGCAGGCGTATTTTTTATCGTCGTTCTCTTCGATGCCGTCCTGAACCTGATGCGGAACTACCTCCTGTACCACACGGCGAACAAGATCGACGGGGGTCTGGGGGCGAAGGTTTACCGCCACCTCCTTTCCCTTCCTTACCGCTACTTCGAGACGAGAAAAGTCGGGAACATTATCGCGCGGGTCCGTGAGCTGGAAAATCTGCGGCAGTTCATGACGAACATCTCCCTGACGGTACTGCTCGACACGCTTTTTTCCGCCGTCTTTATCGTGATCATGACGCTCTACAGCGTGATGCTGACCGTCCTGGTTCTCTGTTTCATCGCCGTGATCGGCGCCATCTCCTTCTTCGTGACGCCGGCGATCAAGAGCCGACTGGACGACAAGTTCCAGAAGGGCGCCGCCGCGCAGTCCTTCCTCGTGGAGTCCATCACGGGGATCCAGACCGTCAAATCCCTCGCCGTCGAGGGGAAAATGGTCCGGAACTGGGAAAATCACCTCGGGGATTACATCCTCTCCGCCTTCCGGCTTTCGAATCTGGGCAACGCGGCCGTCACGTCATCACAGCTCCTCCAGAAGCTCATGACCCTCGCCGTCATCTATTTCGGCGTGAGCCTGGTTTTTGAAAACCGCCTCAGCGTGGGCCAGCTCATCGCCTTTCAGATGTTCGCCTCCCAGCTGAGCGGTCCCATACTGCGCCTGGTCCACATGTGGCAGGATTTTCAGCAGGCCAGGCTCTCGCTGGAGCGGATCGGCGACATCATCAACACCCCCTCGGAGGTTGTCGGGGGCACTGTCGCCGTCAGGGAACTGAAAGGCGACATCGTTTTTAAAGACGTGAGATTCAAATATTCGCCCGAGGGCCCCCTGGTTCTGGACGGGATCAGCCTGCGCATAGCGCCGGGGAGCATGGTGGGGATTGTGGGAAGAAGCGGCTCCGGCAAGAGCACGATCGCGAAGCTGATACAGAGACTTTACGTTCCCACGGAAGGCGCACTGACGGTGGACGGCATTGACGTCAGGCACATGGACCCCCTCCAGCTCCGCTACAAGATCGGGATGGTGCCCCAGGAGTGCTTCCTTTTCAGCGGCACCATACGGGAAAACGTCTCCATGGCCATGCCCGAAGCCGCGATGGAAAGGATCATCGGGGCCTGCCGGGCAGCCGGTGCCCACGAATTTATCACGGAAATGCCCCTCGGCTACGAAACCTATGTTGAAGAGCGTGGGATGTCCCTCTCTGGGGGGCAGAAACAGCGGATTGCCATCGCCAGGGCGCTTATGACCAACCCGCCCATCCTCATCTTTGACGAGGCGACCAGCTCCCTGGATTACGAATCGGAAAAGATCATCCAGAAAAACCTCTCCCATATCGGGAAAGGCAGAACCATTATTCTCGTCGCCCACAGGCTTTCCATCATGAGGGATTGCGATGTTATTTTTGTCATTGACAAGGGCCGGATCGTGGAGGCGGGAAATCACGAACTGCTGATGAAGAAAAACGGCCTGTACAGCTACCTCTACAGGCAGCAGGAAGGTGAACATGACGGATTATCACGACTTCAAGCCCATACTGGCTGAGGTGGAGGAGAAACCCCCCAATCCCGTCGGCAGGGCTTTTCTCTGGACGACGATTGCCATCCTCGGGCTTGCGCTCATCGGCCTCATCTTCATCAAAGTCGACGTCGTCGTCACGGCGAGGGGCAAGATCATCCCGGCGGGGGACGTCAAGGTCCTCCAGCCGCTCGAGACGGGTGTGGTCAGCAAGATCTGCGTCAGGGAAGGGGACTACGTGAAAGCGGGCGCTCCCCTCATCGAGATCGACCCGTCCGTTGACAGCGCGGACCTGGAGGGCAAGGAAAAAAACCTGAATCTGTCCAGGGTGTCCATGGCCCGCATCCGGGCCGTTCTGGACGACAGGGCCTTCAGGCCGTCCGGGGAAGGGCGCGCGTCGGAAATCGTCGATACGCAGGTCAAACTCTATCAGTCGCAGAGGGCGCTCTATCACTCGACCCTGAGAGAAAAACAGCTGGCCCTCGAGGAAGCAGAGCATGCCGTCCACACCCTTCAGGAGGAACTGACCAAGCTTGAAAACCAGCTTGCAATCACAAGGGATGTTGAAAACAGGCAGAAGTCCCTCGTCGAGATCGGCGCCCTCGCGGAGAACCGATTCAAGGAGAAGGTCAGGGAGAGGATGAGTCAGGAGCGCGAGGTGGAGGCGAAGCGCGGGCAGATCAATGAGGCGAAGGCAAGGACGGAGCGGGTGAAAAGCGAGGTGGAGTCTTTCAGGAACTCCTTTCGCGAGAAGATGCTGAGCGAGCTTTCGAGCAACATGCAGGGGAAAAACATTCTGGAGGCGGAGGTCACAAGCCTCAATTTCAAGAAGGGAAAGCGCTCCATCAACGCGCCGGTCAGCGGCTACGTGCACATTCTCTCGATCAAGACCGTCGGCGGCGTGGTGACGCCGGCCCAGCAGGTTGTCAGCCTGGTGCCCGAGGACGCGGCCCTGATGGCGAGGGTCCTTGTTCTCAACAAGGACGCGGGTTTTGTCTGGCCCGGGCAGAAGTGCGTGGTCAAGGTGGACACCTTCGACTTTCAGAAATACGGCATGATCGACGGCGCCGTGGAGTCAGTCAATCCCTTCAGCGTCGAGGAGAAGGAAAATTCAGGTGACGGCTATCCCGTCCATGTCACCCTTGCCTCGGAGGAGTTGAAGACCAAGGACGGGAGCACGCACAAAGTGAGGCCCGGCATGTCCGTGAGCGCGGAGATCCAGGTCGACAAAAGGCGAGTCGTCGAGTTCTTCCTGTTTCCGATCATCAAGTATCTGGACGAGGGCTTGAAGGTGCGTTAAAAAAAGCGAGCGGAGTATTTCCCGGCGTGAAATAGCATTTAGTCCCCTTTAGCCTCGTGGATATTCATCATTTCGACGAGTAGCAGGGAGCAGAGTAAAGGCAGGGTCAGAAACGGCCCTGCCTTACTTATTGTTATCTTCTGCGAATTTACCCTGATCATTCTCGCCTGCTGTTAAAAATCACAAAAACATACAGCGTTGACTTCATTTGCGCTTTTTTGTTACTGTTTGAACACTTACGCTTCAAGGGAGGAAAAACCCATGGCAGCAAAAGGCACCTTTCCGTTAAAAGGTTATACGCTTCCCCTCACGCCGAAGGGCCGTTCCTCGGTGATCGACGCCCCGCCGTGGCACTATGGCGGGGATATTCTGGCGATCCGGTTCTTGATGGATGAAAAGAAAGCCCGGGCCTTCATCCCGCCGCCCCTGGAGATGGGTCCGCGGCCGGGCGAGGGGATTGTCTGGTTTCCCGAATGGGTGTCGGTCAGCGACGCAATGCCCGATCTGGCCTACGTGAACCCCGAACGGGCGGTCTATCGCGAGTGCTTCGTGATGCTCAGCTGCCAGTTCAAGGGGGTGCCCGGCTATTTTGTTCCCTTCATATGGGTGGATAACGATTTCACGCTCATGAGGGGTTTTGTACAGGGCTTTCCCAAGAAACTCGGCAGGGTATACCTGACGAAGCTGCACGATCTCTGTCCCCGGATGGGGGGTAAACAGATCGGCGCCAAAATGAAAGGCATCCTCGAAGCCCATGGCGAGAGAATCGTGGAGGGGTCCATGGTCTTCACCCGGAGGGCAAAAGCTGAAGACCTGCCCCCTGTGAAATTTTATCTCATGCGCCATCTGCCCCGCATCGACGATCCGGCAAAACCTGCCGTTCACGAGATAACGGCCGGGAAGGTCGCCAGTCCGAAAATCGGCGAGGTTTGGGCAGGGGACGGCGATCTGAAGTTCTTCGCCTCGCCCTTCGAAGAAGTGGCCGACCTCAACCCCGTCAAGCCGACGGGTGCATTTTATTTCAGTATGGGGATGACAATCACCGGCGGCGAGGTGCTCCATTCCTATTAACCATACACAATAAGAGGAGGCCGGGGATGGAGGACGACATCATCAGGAAGTACGGGGAGCGGGTCGGCTACTCCGATGCTGAGCTGAAGGCGTTTTACGAAGGAGGACACAGGATCAGGCAGGTTGAACGCCTCTCGAAGGCCGCGGCCCTTTATTCCATCGAGGCGGAAGTGGTTCAGTCGAGGCATTGCAACAGCGGGTACAAAACAGGCGACAAATTCATAATGGATGTCGACGGAAATTTTGTGACAAAGCTGTGCCCGAGGAGAATGTGCGTTTATCTCGTAGCGCAGTTGACCATCCCGGTGGCGCAGATCAATGAAAGATTGAGTGAGGAGCTCGATCCGGCCGATTTTCATTTCATGAGGCATGTTAAATGCCCGGACGCGGGTGTCGAGTGCCTGGGTTATGGCGAGGTGATGCTCCGGGTACGGGTGCTGCCCCGGCAAAGCAAATAACCTTTAAAAGAGGTCCTCACGGATTTGAAAACGGGGGTCCAATGCGCTATGTGAAATTCGGTAATACGGGCATGATTGTCTCCGAACTGGGGTTCGGCTGCATTCCCATCATCCGCCTGGACGTCGACACGGCGGTCGGGGTCCTGCGTCACGCCTTCGACCGGGGGATCACCTTTTACGACACCGCCAATGCCTACCGTGACAGCGAGGACAAGATAGGCCGCGCATTCGACGGTGTGCGGAAGAAGGTGATCATCGCGACCAAGACGCTCCGGCGGGACGCCAGGGGCGCGGAGAAACACATCGAAAACAGCCTGCGGATGCTCAGGACGGACTACATCGATCTCTACCAGCTTCATCAGATCGCCCAGGAGAAGGACTGGAAGGCCGTCACGGCGCCAGGCGGTGCGCTGGAGGCCGTTGTTCGAGCCCGCGAGGAGGGCAAGATCCGGTGGATCGGCGTTACGTCCCACAGCCTGTCCATGGCATTGAAGCTGGTCAAGACCGGCCTTTTCAGCAGCATCCAGTTCCCGTTCAATTTCATTGAAGAGGCCGGCAAAGACGAGCTTCTTCCCGCGGCGCGTGAGCGGGGCCTGGGGATCCTGGCGATGAAACCCTTTGCAGGCGGCATGATCAACAATGCCGGTATCGTTTTCAAATTTTTGCGCCAGTATCCCGAAGTCCTGCCGATCCCGGGTTATGACTCCGTAGCCTCCGTGGATGAGGTCATCTCCATATACCAGAAGCCCAACGGGGTGACCTCGGAGGACCTGCAGCTCATGGACCAGTACCGGGCCGAGCTGGGCAAGGAGTTCTGCCGCCGCTGCGAATACTGCCAGCCGTGCCCCAACGAGGTGATGATCACGATGGCCATGGGTTACAAGATTATTGCCTCAAGGATGTCGCCCGCCGTCTCCGTTGAATTCGCGCGGGCGGCCATGGAAACCGTGAAGCTGTGCAATGACTGCGGGGTATGCCTCGATCGCTGTCCTTACCAACTTCCTGTCCCGGACATGCTGAAACTGAATTACGATCTTTATGAAAAACATGTGGCCGATCTCCGGCAGGGGCGGGATTAAAGCCTGCCGCTTGATTCCCGCTGAAAATGAAAAGGACTCAACGGCTGAGAAGGAAACATGAAGATCGGTGTTATCACAGGCCTCTTTTTCCTGATGATCGGCTGTGGGGAAACCGCCGGTCTTCAATGGCATCAGTATGAAAATCGTGACCAATTTGTCAGCCCGAAATCCGAATGTGTTCATGTTCTTTCGGACGGCTGGACGATTTTAGGGCCCGTTGATCCGGACCTGTATCTCTACCAGTGGGGATGGCGGGTCACCGTCAAGACCGGCGCGTGCAGCGAAACACACTGGATAGAGTCCCTGGAGTACGTGATATTCGATAAGGATGGTTCTGAGCTGGCCCGTAACGCCCTCTCCATGCACAGCGACCGAAAACCCGGGTTTGAAGAAAAGGCTTCGCCCGGAGGCGTGATCGCCTTATCATCCGATTCAACCACAACCTATCAGCAAACCGGCACGATAGCGGCATCCAGGGCGCTCAAAGCCGCGGACGGCAGGTTTGTCTTAAAGCTTGGCCGTTCGGGTCGCAGGTAGAATCTCAGAGATCATTCAGCACCGAGACTTCGGGCGCCCGAACGTTCAGACGTGATAAGCCGTCTGCCTTTTTTTAACGATAAAACATGGAGGAAAACATGGAAAACTACAAACTGATTCAGCCCGAAGAACGCAAGTGGGACCCTCATCCGCAATTGCCCGGCGTTGAAGTCTCCTATCTCCTATCCAAGCGAGCTGACAGGGTTGACATCACGGGAGCCCTCGTACATCTGCCCGTCGGGTCGCGTGTGGAGAAGCACCTGCACGAGAACTCGGATGATATTATTTACGTGCTGCAGGGAAAAGCCAGGATGTGGGTCGATGGCATCGGTGATATACCGCTGGTCAAGGGGACCTTCCTGCGGATTCCGAAGGGGACGATGCATCAGCCACATGACGTCGAAGAGGACTTCATTGCTTACGACGTCTGGTATCCGGCGCTGGTCTGACAGGCGCCTTCGTTTATTGCGTCCAAACGATTCAAGTTTTTCCGACGCGGGTCAGACGGAAAGGAAGGAGGACGAAATGACACCGGACGAGATGAGGGACAGGGCGATAGAGATTATGATGAAGCGGTTTCACTGAAGCCAGGCCGTTCTTGCGGTCGCGCAGGAAAAGATGGATCAGCCCCGGAACGCGGATCTGATAAAGGCCATGGGGCCCTTTGGGGCGGGGCTGGCGGCAACCGGCGATGTCTGCGGAAACGTCGTCGGCGCCCTCGCGGTTTTCGGGTTGGTCTTCAGTCGAAGCCGGGAAGAGGAGAAGGAAAGCCCCCTGATGTGGAAATATTCCCAGGAATTTCTCGGGCGCTTCAGGGAGGAGGTCGGCGGGGGGAGCATTCTCTGCCGCGATATCATCGGCGTGGACTGGAAGGATAAGAACCAGTCCAGAAATTTCCACGCAAGCGAAAAATACCTGGAGTGCCTTCGGATCACGGGAGAAACGGCGAAAATAGTCGGTGAGATGCTGGAGAGATACCAGGCAGAGAAACAACAGGGCAGGTAAGTGCCCTGCCGGTCGGGCAAGGGCTTATTCATCTTGATTTATGCCGTCGAAGGGCACTATCATAGAAACAACAAAAAAAGGAGGGAAGGGACATGCAGGATTTCATGAAGAGACTGAGGTTGGTCAGTGTCGGCCTGTTCTACATGGGAAAAGAGAAGGTCGAAGAAACCGTCGCGGAATTGATCAAGAAGGGGGAGATTACGGAGAAGGAAGGCCGGGAGCTGATGGGTGAACTGATCGAGAAATCGAGAGCGGCAACCAAAAACCTGGAGGAACGGATACACAAGGTGATGCTCGACACCCAGGAAAAACTTCACGCCCCGCTCAAGAAAGAAATCGACGGGCTCAGAAAAAGAGTCGAGAAGCTTGAAAAACAGAAAATCAAGGCAAGAGCCATAAAACCCCGGAAGACGGCACCGTCCAAGAAAAGCAAGTGAGATCAGGGTTCGGGCTTGAACCCTTTTTCATGTGTTTGTCTTCTGACCACCAGCCGTTCATTGGCCTTGTGGCGGAACGCTCGCCGCTGCCTTGTGTTTTTCAAGTTCCGCGATGACCTGGGCGCCCAATAGAATAATCAACGCCGCCGCTTCTACGCTGAGAAGGAAGACTACCGCCGAGGCCAGGGATCCGTAGATAATGTTCACAAAGGACACGTTGGCGTAAAACCAGACCACCACCCGCCGGGTTATCTCCCAGAGCACTGTGGCAGCGAGCCCCCCGATCAATGCGTGGTGGAACGTGATTCGCCCGACAGGCATGACCAGGTAGAGGGAGGTGAGCATCAGCACTTCGCCGATGAGCCCCAAAAGATAGAATAAAAATCCGATGGTGTCATGGGCGCTCAGATAGCGTCCGAAAAACAGCAGAGATCTGTTTTGAAACGGTTCCAGTGCCTCCGCGACAAAGGAGACGAACAATAAACCCAGGACAATGAAACAGATATAGACATAGGGGATGATCGCCGAAATGAGGAAGTGGCGTCGATGTTCTCTGACGCGGTGGTGAAAGATGACGGCCATCGCGTTTTCGAGCACCGTAAAGGCGACGGAGCTGAAAAAAAGCATGACCAGCAGCCCGACGATGCCGATGACGTTGCGATATTTAAGAAATACCAGCACGTGTTCCTGCAGGGTCGCAGAGTATCCGGGAACCACCATTTCCAGCAGTGGCGCTATGATTTGAAACAGTTCCTCCTGTCCCACGAAGTGCGAAAGAACAATCAGGACGAGAAGCGACAGGGGGACGATGGACAGAAGGGCGTAGTAGGCTACGGCGCCGGCCAGGAGCAGGCCCTGGTTGCGTCTGAAACTGGCCAACACCCTCAGCACGAAGCGGAAGAAACGTTTCGGGGTGTCTATCGGGTCCGGAAGCTTTTCAATCAAATCTTTCTTCATCTTGTCAAGCGGGCGATCCTACGCCGTGAGGCTGTTTTGCTTCATGCCATATCTCAATACAGACTTACGGCACTTTCGATAGCCTATCAAGTGTCAACCTGTCAAGCCCGTCCCCAGGATTCGATGGCCTTCGATGCCAGGTGGCGACCCTGTTCATAGCCTTCCTCGAGGACGTGACGGTTTTGGCTGAACCTTGACACGCGAAAATGACGGGGCGGGCACATTTCAATGACAGACACGCCCTCCGGCGGTTTGCGGATCAGGGCCACCGACGCATTGTAACGCCGTACCCTTTTTGCCATCGTCTCCTGAAGCAGGGGGCAACGCCGCGCGTACCAGCGCATGACGAGCCCGGAAGGGTCGTTGCGTTTCACGTAATCCCGGTGCCGCGAACGAATGACCATCACGCGTCGGGCGCCGCGCCGGATGGCCTCTTCCAGGGGAAGCGGGTCGGCCACGCCCCCGTCCGTCATCGGACGGCCGTCGACACAGGGGTAACCCCTGTAAAAAAGCGGAAGAGCACTGGAAGTCATCAGCACGTGCTCGAGATTCCCGGCGTTCGTGAGCTTGTAGATTGCTTCGCCCGTCTGCACATCGGTCAGAACCACGATGAAGGGTTTCCCTCTGGAGTAAATCGTCTCGAGGTCGAGACGGATTTCCCTGATGGTGATGTTCCAGAGCCAGTCGAGGTCCATCAGATGGCCGCCACGGAGGAACCTGGCTGCATCGAAAAATTCGGGCCGCAGGGAGTAATCGAGATAGATCTTTCTGTTGCGCCCTTTCATGCCGGCGAGGTAGGCGGCAAGATTGGAGGCGCCGGCCGAGACACCTATATAAAAGTCAAAAGGGTCGAACCGCGCTTCGAGAAAGCCGTCCAGAAGCCCCGTGGAGAAAACCCCCCTGAGCGCACCCCCTTCGACGACAAGGGCAGTTTTGGAAGATGGGTTCGTCAATTTCTTGTCTCCAGACGACCATGTCCGCCATGGGGCGGACCTCAGTCGGGATGATGTGTCTTTTATCACATTTTGAGCCGGGATGCCGCATTTCTGCTTGACCTCTGCAGGCGCTTCCTTCATATGTTTCACACGTGTACTCACCGGGAATGAAAGGAGCTGTACATGGGTTATCAATATCTTATCTATGAAAAATCCGACCGTATAGGCTGGATTACCCTGAATCGGCCGGAAAAGATGAATTCACTGAACGCAGCCATGCTGGGCGAGTGGAGGGAGGCGGTTCTGGCCGCCGGAGAGGATAAGGAAGTCGGCGTGGTCGTGGTCACGGGCGCCGGGCGGGCGTACTGCACGGGCTTGGACCTGAAGGAACTCGAAGGCAAGGATTTTACAGCGGGCGAGGTCGGGCCGGCCTATGACGATCCCGGGAATGCCATTATCGATGCCATCCGTTCCATCCCCAAAGTCATCATCGCCATGGTCAACGGCCCCTGCATCACGGGCGGTCTGGAGATCCTGCTGGCCTTTGACCTCGTGGTGGCGTCCGAGGATGCGGTCTTCGGCGATACGCACGCCCGATGGGGTATCCGGCCGAGCTGGGGGATGAGCCAGCGTCTCCCCAGGGTTGTCGGCTGGATGAACGCCAAGGACCTCTCTTTCACGGCCAGGATCTTCACGGCGCGGGAAGCCAAAGAGATGGGGCTGGTGAACCGTGTCGTGCCGGCAGACCGGCTGAGAGTAGAAGTCACTTCTCTGGCCGGAAGCATCCTGCAGAACAGCCTTGAAGCTGTCGCTGCCATCAAATCCCTGTACAATGAGGGGATGAACCTGCCTTTGAAAGAAGCCCTGAAGCTCGAATCAGAGAAGAAGTTCGTCATTACCGACACAAATGAGAGATTGAAGAATTTCATCAGGCGAAAATGACGATGCACGGGGTGAATGGGTCCGTCGGTCCGGGGATCGACACCGGCTGCGTCATCCCTCCAGGTTCTTCTCCACGAAGGACCAGTTCACCAGCCTGTCGAGGGAAGCCTCGGCGAAATCCTTCCTGCGGTTCTGGTCATCCAGGTAATAGGAGTGTTCCCAGACATCGAGCGTCAGCAAGGGCTTCAGACCCTGCGGGCTCCGAAATCTGATGGCTTTTCGGCGTAATCCCTGATACATATACTCCCGTTTTCCGTCTGCCCGGCATTGCGGGGATACCGCCGATGGACCGTCCGCTGCCGGTGCAAAAACACATGAAATGGAGAGGGATGAAAATATGGGATCGAAGCAGAAAAGGACGCAACTGGGGCGGAAGGAATATTTTGAACGAAAACTGAAAGAGCGAATGGTTTTTCTGTCTGAAAAGAAGGTCGAACCTTCCGATATCGAGAAGGATCCCCGTGTCAAGAACCTGCGCGCCAACATCAGAGCCGTCGACTCGAGACTGAAGGCGATAGCCAAAATTGAGCAGAGAACGGCGGACATGGCCAAGGCCAAGGCGGAAAAGGCTGCCGCCGCCCTGAAGGCCAGGGAGGCGGGCGAAGGGAAAGAGAAGAAGGAGAAGGAAAAGGGGAAGGAAAAGAAGGAGAAGGGGGCAGAAAAGAAAGAGAAGAAAGAAAAGAAGGAAAAGGAGCCCAAGGCCCCGGAGGAAGGGAAGGAGCCAAAGAAAAAAGAAAAGAAAGAGGATAAAGAGGAAAAGGGAGCCGCCTCCGAGTGACCGGCGGGTAAAGAAATTAGCGGGGAAAAAATTTGCTCGCGACCATTCTGACACGGATACTGCCTGTCCGGTTCTGGATCGAACGGACAGTGGCCGTCCATGCGAAAGAGGCGAAAGCCGTCCGTGAGGTCATCGAAGCCCGCGGCTTTCAACGCCTGCCGGACTATTTCGGCGCGACCTTCCTGGATCGCGTCCGGTGCGTTACGGTCGAGCGGGTCCCACTGCCGCCGTTTGCTTCCGGCGCGCTCAGGTCCCTCGGGGGCATCAGGACGGCAAGAAGGTATTCCGGCATCACTTACGGTGACACGTACTTCATCGACAAGAAAAAAGAACATAGCGAGTCCTTGCACTTCCACGAGTTGATTCACGCGGTGCAGTGGGACTGCCTTGGTTTCGAGAAGTTTCTCCTGACGTACGGCGCGGGGCTTGTGCGGAAAGGATACGCACGAAACCCCCTGGAGGTCATGGCCTACATCCACCAGCGCCGGTTCGAAACCGATCCCGTTCCCTATCCGGTTGAGGAAGCGGTGCGGGCGGAATTGCAGTCGAAACGCTTGAAAACTTGACGTGAAAAATACCTCCGGGATCATCGAGACATGAAGCGGGGCGTGGGGAAAAGCGAAAAAGGCGAACAGGCTGTTTATGGTGATCGCAAGCCTCCTGAAATCTATTACGAAAATGCCGAATACGCCCTGACACTCATGAAGGGCGATTGCATCGATATTTTAAACAACTTTTTCGGTGAAAATACCTTTGACATGATTTTTGCCGACCCGCCCTATTTCCTCTCCAACGGGGGGATCACCTGCCATGCGGGCAGAATGGTTTCCGTGAACAAGGGCGGCTGGGATAAATCCAGGGGCGTAGACGAAAACCACAGCTTCAACATGGAGTGGCTGAAAGCATGCCGAAGGGTCTTGAAGCCCAATGGGACGATCTGGGTGTCCGGAACGACGCACGTCATTTACTCGATTGGCTTTGCGCTCCAGAGGCTGGGCTACAGGATATTGAATGACATCGTGTGGTACAAACCGAATGCCCCTCCGAACCTGTCCTGCCGGTATTTCACCCACTCCACTGAAATTGTCCTGTGGGCCGCCAAGAGCGAAAAAAGCAAACATCATTTTGATTATCCGCTGATGAAGGAGATGAACAGGGGCAAGCAGATGCGGAACCTGTGGGAAATCCGTCCGCCCGCCGCGTCTGAAAAGCATTTCGGGAAACACATCACCCAAAAACCGCTGGAGCTTTTGAAGCGCGTCATTCTTGCCTCGACGGAGAAGGGCAACCTGGTCCTGGACCCCTTCTGCGGGAGTTCGTCAACAGGCGTTGCCTGTGTCCTGACCGGCAGGCGCTATGTCGGCATCGACCTGGAAGAAAATTATCTCGAATTGTCAAGAAAAAGACTCGAAGAGGCGGAAAGCAGGATGATCAAGGCTTAAACCTGACGGAGAAAGGGGAACTTTATGCAAAGCACAGATCTGGAAAAGTACTGTGAGAGAGCAATAAAGGCAGGGGTGACGAACGTGAAAATCATTCACCCGAGCACCGTCGTCACAGCGCCCTGGGTGAGGATGAAGTGCCTGTTCGGATGCCCCTATCGGATCAGCCACTGCTGTCCGCCGACGACACCGACCCCGCAGGAGACGAGGGACGTTCTCGACAGTTACTCGCGGGCCATCCTGTTTCATATTGAGGCCCCCAGAACGCCGGAACGGGGCAAGAGAAACATGGCACTGTTCGACATGCTCGTCACTCTGGAAGGGGAGATCTTCAAAGACGGCTACTACAAGGCCTTCGTTTACCTGGCGGGCCCCTGTCCGCTCTGTAAGGAATGCGCCAAGGTCAAAGACCAGCCCTGCGTTCTTCCCGGGAAGGCGAGGCCGTCGATGGAGTCGTGCGGAATCGACGTCTTCCAGACAGCCCGAAACAACGGGTTCTTCATCCAGACGCTGAGAGAAAAGACGGAAACGCAAAACCTCTACTGTCTCATGCTGGTCGATTGACGCATGGCCCCGGTTAAAGAGTTGACTTTTTTGAGGAAGGCATCGTGAATTTCAGATTGACGGAGGAGCAGGAACTCGTTCGGAAGAACATGCGGGAGTTTGCCCTGAAGCACGTCGATCCCATCGCCGCGGAGATCGATGAAAACGAGCGCCACCCGGCGGAGGTTTTCCGGAAGCTGGCCGAAGGGGGCTGGATGGGCATTCCCATCCCGCAGGAATACGGCGGAGCCGGTTCGGATTTTTTGACGCACATCGTGGCCGTTGAGGAGCTCTGCAGGGTCTGCGCGTCAACGGGGTTGACCATGTCGTTTCAGTCCGGCATCCTGGGCATGCTGATCAAGGTTGGCATCACAGAGGAATGGACCGGGCAGGTCAGCGTGATCAATGCAAAACAAGTGGAAAGTCCATGCCCGAACCCCAGCTAACGGGGTACTGGGCCTGGCCCCGGTGCTTTTCCGTGAGCTCCGGGAGCCTCTCCTTCACGTAGTGAATGAGCCCCTCCACGGTAACCTTCTTGACCCCGCCCTTGCCCTGAAGTCCCTCGAGGAGGGTGTAGGTGAAAACCCCGTGGCCCAACGTCTTGATCTCGGCTGCATACTGCTGGTCCGTCGAGGCCGACACGATGTATGTGCCCGTGGACCTCGCCAGCTGCACGAGGGCCTTGCGCGCCTCGGTGCTTCGCATGGCGAGGACGAGTTTACCGGATTTGCAGGCGTCGATCATCACAAAAACCTTCTGCGCCTTGCACTGTTTGATGGCCTCGCTGATCGCGCTGTTTGAAATGCCGCCCTTTTGCAGCTCTTGCTCGATCTCGGGGGCCACCACGTCGTGAGGAATGAAGTACCACTCTTCCCCCAGCGAATCCCCGTGTCCCGCGAGGTAAATAAGCAAGGTGTCCCGCGGCTGCGCCTTTCTCCCCATTTCATGGAAGAGACGTTTGATATTCGATCCCGTGGCTTGTTCGCTTATGGCCGAATAGACATGCACATTCTTGAAGAGCTTCTTCACGTCTTCGGACTGAAAGAAACCCAAAATTCCCTTCGCGTCGGTCTCGGCGTAGGTCAGGTTGAGTGCGGCGTTGCGGTAGCGGTTGATCCCGATGATGACGAGGTGAAGATCGGATTCCTTTTCCGCCCCCTTCAGGGACACCGTGATCTCCATCGGGCTGCCCTCGATCCGGTCGCGGCTGAAAGCCGTGGCCTTGAACTGGTTTATCCCCTCGATGAGCTTCACCCGATAGAGGTGCTCCTGTTCACTGTCGGCCGATTTGACCCGTCCGCCGGCCTCGCGCGGGAGGAGTTTGCCGTTCTGGTAAAGCCGTATCTCGTCGATGCCGCCGCCCATGTCTTCGACGGCAATCTTCACCTCCAGTTCGTCGCTTTCAAACTGCCTGCCGGGCAAAGGGGAGAGGATCGCCACCCGGGGCGGCGGTTTGATACCGGCCTCGATGTCCGGGGCCGCCTTTTCACCCGCTGCCGCGATGATGGTCGTGTCGGGCTCTCCGCTCTTGACAATCCGCGTCATGATCTCCGGCCGGTAAAACCGTTCGAAAAAGCGCGAGACGGGGTGGAAGGAAGCTTCATGGTCAAAGCCGTTATTGACATGCCAGCCGATGAGTTCATCCCCCCCTTCGCTGGCGTCGTAGTAGCCCGAGGGCGTCCAGAGGACCCAGCGCTTGCGGTCGCTATAGGGGAGGAACGCCAGAAGCTCCTTGCCGTCCTTCATCCTGTACCAGCGGATGGTGCCGTCACTCAGCGCTGCCACGACAAGCCGGCCATCGCCTGAAACGACGGAGGCCCTGGGTGCTCCCGGCACGGTTTGATGCCAGAGTTCCTTCCCGGTCCGGTCGAAACGGTAAAGGTACCACCAGGTCCCGAGAACGAATCCCTTGAGATCGGGGGTGATGGTGTAGCAGGTGGCCTCGAAACGCTCGCGAAGCTGCAGGGGCCGGCCGTTGAGCTTCGGCGTAAACTGGAGGAACCAGTCGGTGATCCGGATGTCCTCGGCCTTGGCTATCGAAGAGGAAAAGCCGGGACGGACGGAGGGATTGATCTCGAGTTGTTTCGTCTCCAGTGAAAACAGGGCGGGCACCCCGCCCCTACCACTCAAAATCAAACTGCACAGCCGTGCCGCTGGAGGAGACGAGGAAAGACCGGTCGGAGAAATAGTCGAGGGAAGCGCGGCTCGAATAGCGCTCCTTGCCGTTGCGGTCGAATATGCCCAGGTCGCCGTTGGACCCGCCGAAGGCGATGCCGCCCCCGCGGAGGGGAACGATGCTTCGAACCTGCATTCTCGGGACGGGAAGGTAAGTGGCGGATCCCAGGCTTGGGCCTGACCACCGGATAAGGGCCGGACCCGTCCCCGGATTGTAACTGCCCGCGGCGTAGAGCAGTTGATCATCGTCGGACCAGGTCACACTGACCAGATTGGACAGCTTGAACAGGCTTCGCTCCATGACGGGGGAAAGCTGCAGCGTCAGATCCTTTCCCGAGAGAATATCGACACGGGCGGCGTCGTGGTAGCCCACGGCGATCCTCGTACCGTCGGCCGTCATGCTGACCCCGCGCGGCCGCTTGCCTCCCGGGGCCTTTCTGTTCAAGATGATCTTGAAGTCCCTGTCATAAAGGCACAGGGTCCCGTCGACGGCAGACACGATCAATCGGCCTTCCGCATCGAAGTCCATTCCCAGGATGGTAGCGTTGTATTCCTCGTCAGTTCTGATCAGCGAACAGCTGACCGTAGCCCCACGGCGCTCGAAGGCATAAACGCGAAGCCCGCCGCCCCGCCAGTGCCCCACGGCAAGGCAGCGCCCGTCACGGGAGAACCGCATCTGGGAGATGGACTGGGAAAGACCGGAGAGCCTCTTGAGGAGGCAGCCGCTCTCGCGATCGAAGAAGTAGACAGCCCAGGATTTGTCTGTATCCCGGGTTCTGCCGCCGCAGGCCACCGTCGCGCCGTCGGGTGTCATGGCGACGGCCTCGATCATCCCGTCGTGACCCCTGCCGATGGGTGGCCTTAAGGTGTTCAAGAGTTTCCCGGAGGAAAGATCCCACAGTCGTACCGTTTTGTCGGCCGACCCCGTCGCGAGAAAGCGGCTTCGCGAGTCGGCCGACATGTGCCTCAGCGATGCGGAATGGACCCCTGCCTCTATGGTGAGGATAGGCTCGGAGACCTGGGGTGAGGCAGGGCTGGACAGGACGATGAGCAATATGGTGGCAATCAACGGTATCAGGGCAAAGGGCCTGCGCGTGACACACATGACCTTTACTCCCGGCAAGTCATGAGAAGAGGAACCTTCAATTGATGGGGGCTATAGTTTGTCCCAGTCTTCCCACTTGTAGCCCTCCAGGATCCGGACCATCTCGTCCACTTTCTTCCGGTCGGCGTCCTTGTATTCCTTCCACAGATTCACACAGGCATCCGTGATGGGACCGGCCATGGCGGCCATGGCGGCAACGCCCGGCAAGGCCCGGTTCGACGTCTCGCCGCTCTCGATGAAGGCCCGGAACTTTTCGTTCACCTGGACGAGTCGCTGCACATCGTCGGAGAGCATAGCCCGCACTTGAGACTCCTTCAGGCTGCGGCTGGTCATCGAGGTCTGGAGTTGCTGGATGATGGGATTCCCGATGGATTTGGCGTCCGTGTAGTAGAGCATCGCCTGGGTGAGTTTCTTCGGTTGTTTCTTGAAAGTCACCTTGGCAATTTTGGCATACCCGACGGATTTCTCCCGCTCCTCGCTGAGCTTTTTGAGTTCCTTCGTCACATCGCAGAATGCCCTTTCGGGGGAACCGGCGCCTAAAGAGAGAACCAGGACAGCGGCGATAAAAAAAACCACCCGGGTCCGACGATCTGACATCATTTTAGCTTCCCTCTCAATCGTGGCGGTTCAATTTCTTTATCTTCGGTATACCGAATTTTACCAGGCAGGTTCGCAGCCTGCCTTGAAAAGACAAAGGGATTCAAGCTTTCATTGTGCAAGAACAATCAATGATTCTTACTAAGTCAAATCCCCGAAAATTTCAATTCTTTTTGCTGCCCGCCCTTTCCGAAGGCGTGGATGGCGTGTCTGTTTCAGGGTTGCTTTTCGGGAAGGAAGTCCGACAGAAGTGAGCTAGAAAGTCCGCTTGATGGCGCTCCGGCATTTTGCGCCACCCACATCAAAGTCTTTCAAAAAGGAATCCAGAGCCCTGGTCCAGATGGGGATCCCTTCCTTTGTGAGGAACAGGGTGTGGCCGTCCGTTCCGAAGGGGGGCTGGATGACCAGTTGTCCTTTCCCGCCTGCTTCCTCGAAGGCCGAAAACCATTCCCTGACATAGCTGGGGGCGAAAAATTTATCGTTTTCCGCGTAGTGCCACAGGACGGGGACTCTAATCGACTTGGCAAATTTTGAAATCAGGACGGTCATGCTGTGCGGGGTGCAGGGCTCACCCGGGTGGGTGTCCGGGTTGCCGCCGCTGCCCCCGGCGAAGTTGACAACACCTGTCACGCCCGGTGGATTGAAACTGGCCGCCGCAAGGCATGCGAGGCCGCCGGCGGACTGTCCCACCAGAAGAATGCATTCCGGGTTGACGAAGGGCAGTTTTGAACCGAAGTCGCGGGCCGCAAGCACGTCGCGGGCAGATTCGCGCGCCGATTGATCGTATTCGGGTGCGATGCATTTACCGAAGCCCTCGACATAGTCCCCTCCCGTTGCGCCGTGCCCGCGCCGGATGGGCACGATGACGGCAAAACCCCGTTTGATGAATTCTCGAATCTGGGGGATTCTCCGGAAGCGGCCGATCTTCGCTCGCACCGTCGCATCCGTCCGGCTGCCGTGGTTCAGCACAACCAGGGGGAAGGGGCCGTTACCGTCGGGACGGTAGACCGTTGCCGTCAACTTCACTTCCTGCGTGCCGAACAATCCTCGAACCTGAAGGGGCACCTGAACGACCTGTTCATGCAGCGCGGCGATCGTTTCTTCATCAGCGCCATGAGTGACGGCAGGCACGGCGACGAGAAGCAGCAAAAAAAACAGCTTCAAAGTCATCGAGGCATGAATGGCGGGATGGCCTGTGCTTCCATGCCCGTGAATGCGAAGCTCAACCACCTGGTTTACCTGCCGGAATTTGCACGAGGACGGTCTCTCCCTTCGCGCGGATCTCCCCCTCGGCGGACAGCGTGACGGTCACGACGGCCTTCCGACCCTTCATTTCTTTGACCCTGCCCCTCAGCTCCAGGACTTTCCCCGTCGGGGTCGGCTTCAGAAAATCGACCTTCAGGGACACGGAGACAAAGCGGTAGGACGGCCTTTCGCCCGGAGACAAGCCATCAGCCCGCCATCTGGCTGCCGCCGCAGTGGCTGAACTATGGCAGTCTATCAGGGAGGTGACAAGTCCCCCGTATGCGTACCCGGGAACGCCGCCCGAGTGCCGGGTCTCGAGGGTGTAGCGGCAAACGCTTTCCTCCCCCTCCGGGAAACTTTTAATGTGCAACCCCTGCTTATTCAGACGTCCGCAGCCGTAGCAATGTGAAAATTCATCGGGATAGAAGTCTTGAATGGCTTTCTTCATGATGCTTCCCGGCGGAGGGATGGACGGGTTTTTTATTCGAATTTTTTCCAGGTTTTGTCGGGGTCAAACTTCGTCATGGCCGCCACAATGTTTTTTGTGTTCTTCCCCAGGTTTTTCCGGTAAACCACGCCGTCGTGGTTGACGATGAACGTGTAAACGCCCGATGCCCCATAGGTGGCCGGATAGCCCACAACGGCAAAGCCGCCGATCATTCTCCCCTTGACCACGTAATCGTAGGCCCCGCCGGGGGCGTTTTTACCCTGGGTCTTGAGGATTTTGTAGAGGTAGCCGTGGTAAGGTGACGGCAAGCTTGCTGCCTGACTGTATCCTTCAGACCGGGCCCGGGCGACGAGCGGGCCAAGCGGGCTTGGCTCCTCGCCTTGCGCGGCCTCCCAGTAAAGCCCGTCTTTCATGCCCTTTGTGCTTTCCAGTTTCTGCGCATATTCCGGTTGACCGTTGCGATCGCGCATGTCGTCTGCAAAGTCGCGCTGTGCGTCCGCGATGGCCAGGCAAACCTGTATGGCGCTCAATTCATTTTCCCCGACTATCCGATTCTGGATTTCCTCTTTGCCGCTCCGGGTGTCGAAGCGCCAGTTCTTACCGGCCTTTACGATGGGGATGGGGAAAGGCCAATCGTCGTTGCCGATCTGCAGCGTGACTTTCCCGCTCTTGCCGGTCGTGAGACTGTTCTTTTCTTCGTATGATTTGACAAATGCCTCCATGTTCTGCCGATCGTCCACGTCGTCGCCGGTGGAAACGAGAGGCTCGCTGCCCGGTCCCAGGAGGGCCATGAGATCCTTTTTATTGAATGCTTTGCAGGCCTTCACCAGGGCGTCAACGGCCGCCTCGGGGGATTGAAAGGTCATCTGCGCCGACTGTGCCTCGCCGACGGCCACCAGGAAGAGGAAGGCAAAGGAGAGAACTGTCGCCACACATTGTCTGCCGGACGTATATATGGAACGGGATTTTATCCGATAAGCTTTTTTTGCCATCTGCTATCCTCCATGTGAGGGATCCGGTGAAACCTATCTGCGTCCTCCGGGAACGGGACTTACTGCTCCCCCCCCGCCTTTAGGCTGAGCACTCGCACCGCCTTTGGGCGCGGCCTGGACTTTCGGAGCACCGCCCGTCGTCGCAGGTCTGGGCTGGACGGCAGGCGCGGCCCTGGGCGCGGCCTGGGCTTTTGAGGCGTTTCTGCTGTTCTGACCCCAGTTGCTTTGTTGTCGAACCTCTTTTCCCTTACCTATACCCTGAAACACCTGGGGAGACTTGCCCCGTTCGATTGCCGGCCTCTCTGTTGCGCGGGGTGGCACCTGCGGCGTCGCAGCCGGCCTGGAAATGGTGGCCTCCGGTTTGCCCGGCTTGGCCGTTGGTGCAGCGGGCGTGACCGCCTTTTTACCGGGCGCCGGCTTTGCTGCGGGTGCGGCAGCAGGAACGCCGGGCTTGGCAACAGGAGCTCCGGGCCTGGTTACCCCGGTGCCGGGTTGAGCGACTCTTCCCGTACCGGCATCGGGTTTGGTGACCTGCGTCCCGGGCCTGGTCGTCTGGACACCGGGCGACCGGGGTGTGTCAGTCCTGCCGGTCGGCCGAACCCCTTCAAAACCGCGGAAATCCCTGCGGTTGTCAATCGCCTTTCGGTCAATCTGACGGTATCTGTCCCTTGTGTGCGGGTCCCGGTAGGCAACACCCCTCCGATGACCGGGATCGTGCCTCCACCTGTCCATGGGCATGTTCTTCACGTTGATATAAGTCCGGTTTATGTTGATGGTGCGATTCGTGTGAACGATGACGTGGCGATGGGGCCAGTCCCAGTAACCCCAGGCGCTGCTCCAGTATGCCCCCACGACAAAACCCGTGCCGAACCAGATGAACCCGGGGGCGATCACCACCCCGGGGCGGTATGGGTAGTGAACATAGGGTGGATGGGCAGGCCACCACCACGACCCGTAGACCCACCAGGGGTCATAGACCGGTACATAGACCACCTGTGGGTTAGCCGGTTCAATCCTGATAATTTCTTTTTCAACGACCACCACCTGCTGTTCCGTTGTCTTGAGGTTCCCCGCGTTATGGGCCTTTTCGCGGAGCCTCTGAACGGTGTCCATCACATCGTCCTGCTGGGAAAGGAATGCGTCCCCGAGGTTCTGGGTCCACTCCGTTTTCTCGCTCATCATGGAGAGAACTTCAGGGAATGGCACGAGGGCCTTCACACTGGCGTCCCAGTTCTGCCTGTCCACTGCATCGTTCAATGCGTCCCCCTTGAGGCTCTTGTTCTGTTTCACCCACCGGTCCGCCAGGACAACCTCCAGGGGGTAGGTCGAAGCAATCAGGACCTGGCCCAGCAGTGAATCGGGGTAAAGGGCGATGGGTGCCAGCATCTGGTCGAGTTCTTCCTGACTGAACTTTTTGACCACGGCCGTACTGTCCTGGGCGAGCAGGGGCGGCGGCACCGCAAGGAACACGATCAAAAGCCCCACGAGTGCATTTTTCAAGAATTTCAATTTTTTCATGTCAATCCCCGTCAGGTTTGATGGTTGATTCTTAGCACTTAAAGTGCCTCCGGTCAAACAGGTTGATCCTAATAACGATTCACCGGCTGTTCAGTTTACCCGCATTTTTTGGCTTCGAGAATTTCCGGTTCGGTCCCATCCTCATCGTAGGGGCAAATAAGGGGTTTATCCATAAGGCATTCTCTCATTTTATCGTGTGAAATCCCCTGGGATGACCTTTCAGTCAACCGGAAGTTCAAAACAACCAGGTAGGGTATTTCGAAAGTGAAAATCAGATTTTCCCTTATGTATTCTTGTTCTTGAATGGCTATAAAATAACACTGATAAAAAATTTTCTGGGGGTATGCACATGAAAAAACTTGTATCGGGCATTGCGGTGTTCGTGGCGGTCTTCGCTTTTCATGCACCGGGTCTGGCGCAGGTGCGGGATAAAGGTGCGGCGAATGAGGGGACCGCGGCCATCGTGTCGCCCGCCTGGAAGAACTTCAAAAAACCTGATGACGCCACACTTCGAAAAATTCTGTCCCCCGCGCAGTATGAGGTAACCCAGCGGGAGGGGACGGAAACGCCCTACCGGAATGAATACTGGGACAATAAAAAAGAGGGTATCTACGTGGACATCGTCTCCGGGGAGCCCCTGTTCAGCTCTCTTGACAAATACGATTCTCACACCGGCTGGCCCAGCTTCACAAAACCGCTCGAGCCGGACAATATCGTGACAAGGAAGGACAGGCGCCTCTTCTCGGTCCGCACGGAGGTGAGGAGCAAATATGGGGATTCGCACCTGGGCCATGTATTTGATGATGGTCCTCCACCGGCGGGCCTGCGATATTGCATGAATTCAGCCGCTTTGAGGTTCATTCCGAAGGAGGACCTCGAGAAAGAAGGCTACGGCGAGTATAAAAAACACTTCGAGAAAAAGTAGGCAGACGACCGGCCCGCACTGAGAGCGCATCGAATGAAGTGAAACAAGTGAAAAGAAAGGCACCGCCATGAAAGGGACATTGAAAACGGTTTTATTGTCGATCGCAGTCGCGCTGGTCATCGCAGCCGCGACGGCAGCCATGGATGCTTCAGGCCAGGGTCTCGAGAAGGCCACCTTTGCCGGCGGGTGCTTCTGGTGCATGGAGCCCCCTTTCGACAAATTGGAGGGCGTCCAGTCGGTCGTTTCCGGTTATACGGGTGGGGACAAGAAAAACCCGACTTACGAAGAGGTCTCATCCGGTTCGACGGGCCACGCCGAATCCGTAGAGATCACCTATGACCCGACGGTCATCAGCTACTCCAGACTGCTGGATGTCTTCTGGCACAACATCGACCCGACAGTGAAAGACCGGCAATTCTGTGACGTCGGGGCCCAGTACCGCACGGCAATCTTTTATCACAGCGCAGAGCAGAAGCGGCTTGCCGAGGCGTCGAAAAAAGCCCTCGAACAGTCGAAGCGCTTCCCCGGCCCCATCTACACGGAGATCACCGCCGCGGCGACGTTTTACCCTGCAGAGGAATATCACCAGAAGTACTACCAGAAGAACCCGGTCAGATACAAATTGTACCGCTTCAACTGCGGGCGCGATCAGAGGCTTCGTGAACTGTGGGGGCAGCCCTGAAAAAGTAAAGAGCGGAGGAAGGGCATGCAGAGCAAATTGTCGGATTACCGGAAGGGAGGCAGTTATGATTGAAGATTGGCTGGCAAATGCGTACGGGGGTCTTTCCCGGCGGGAATTTCTGGCCCGGGTGGGTGTCGCGGGCATCGGCCTGGCGGGATTCGCCATCGCCGCGACGCCGGTGGCGGGGCAGGTCATCACGACTTCCGATGCAGGCCTCAAGATCGATACGGGCAAAGTCGCATCAGGGGATTTTCAGATCCCTGTCTACACGGCACACCCCTCCGCTCCCGGAAAGTACCCGGTCGTTATCGTCATCCCCGAAATATTCGGGATGCACGAGCACATCAAGGATGTGACGCGCCGCTTCGCCAGGGCGGGGTTTTTCTCCATCACTTTCGAGCCCTACGCGAGGGAGGGCGGGGTTCTGAACCTGCCCGACATCGATGCCGTGCGGAAGGTGGTTGACCCGGTGCCCGACGCTCGGGTCATGGGGGACCTGGATTCCATCACGGCCTGGGCCGGGAAGCATCCCGCGGCCCGGGCGGACCGGCTCGGTGTTACCGGGTTCTGCAGGGGCGGGATGTACACCCTGCTTTACGCCGCCCGCAACCGCGACGTGAAAGCGGCCGTCGCGTGGTACGGTCAACTCCGGCCGGTCAAGACGCCGGGTGTGAGGACCGTTGGACCCCTCGATTTGGCCGCGGACATCAACTCTCCTGTCCTCGGGCTCTACGGCGGGGAAGATTTGGGTATTCCCGTGGCGGATGTCAAGGCGATGGAGGCTGCCCTCAAGGCAGCCGGCAGGACAGCGGAGTTCGTCATCTACCCGGGAGCGCCGCATGCGTTCTTTGCGGACTACAGACCCAGTTACCGGCCCGAGGCCGCTAAAGATGCCTGGGGCCGATGCCTTGCATGGTTCAACCGGTACCTGAAGACATAGGAAGCCGATGTAATACCGGGCCCCCCTTTAACCCTGCGGGAGGGCCATCTAAGGATTTTCGATTGAGAAAATAAGGATATGCCTTATGGTCTCTAAAGCATTCCTGGGCCATAATTAGAACGAATTCACCTGCGAGATGGAGGTGCGTTATGGCAAAGGTACTTCGATGCAGAGACGTTGGGGTGGACTGCGATTTCGCGGTCCATGGCGAGACCGAGGAAGAGGTGTTAAAAAAGGCGAAGGAGCATGCTCGTAAAGAACACGGCATAAAGAAAGTCACGAAGGATTATATCGAATCCTGGAGAAAAGAAATCCTGAACGATTGAGGACCGATTGGCCGGTCGGATAAGGGAAGAGACGTGCCGTCCCCGGAGGACCGCAGTTTTGCATCTTCTATGAAGGATTTATCCATGACTGAACGGACAATGAGGGGCAATGGCGACTTGAAAGCCGCCAGAAAGCACTACAACAGGATGGCCGGGCTCTACGACTTCATGGAGATCATGGAAGAGCGAACCCTCAGGCCCTGGCGGCAGAAACTGCTGTCCAGGGCGAGGGGAAAGGTCCTCGAAGTGGGTGTCGGGACAGGCAAAAATTTCCCCTATTACCCGCCGGGTGTCACCGTGGTCGGCATCGATGTGGCCGAGAAAATGCTGGCTCACGCCCGTAAGCGTATGAACGGAAGGGGTATCCCGACGGGTATCCTGGTGGGGGATGTTCAGTCACTCGAGTTTCCTGACGATGTATTTGATACCGCCGTCTCCACTTTTGTCTTCTGTTCGGTCCCTGACCCGGTCAGGGGGCTCAGGGAATTACAGCGGGTGGTGAAACCGGGGGGTCAGATTCTTCTTCTCGAACATGTCCACGCGAAACGCCCCGGTCCGGGGTTTCTGGGTTCCCTTTTTGCGCGTCTTTTCGGCACTGAGATCAGCAATCATTTCACAATGAAATGCGTGGAGCAGGCCGGTTTGGTGATCGAAAGCCTGGAGCACCTTGGCGGGGAGGGCCTCGTTAAAATGATCGTTGCCAAACCGGGGAAAAGCCTCTATGCGCGGTTGTGGAATGAATACCCCCAGGATTTGACGGTGTCATCCGACATTTCCTCTTCTCCGGCTTTCTGAAACGTAAGAGGTTGAAATAAAACGAAAAAACCGGACCCTGTACCGGTGAGTCGTTGATCCCGCGCCTGCAAGAAACGGAAAGGAGGTGAAACAGATGGGGACCAGGAAGAAGGTCGTGTTGAACGTGCTTGCCAGGCGTCTCGAGGCGAAGTTCTGGGCAATGATGAGGTCCGCCGAATCTGGCAGGCAATGCTTCAACTGAAAGAAGTGAAAGAAAACTTAATTGCCGGTTCGGCAATTCAGACCTTTGATTTCTTCATCCAGTGGCATCTGACGGAGCGGTGCAATTTACGGTGCAGGCACTGTTACCAGGGCCGTAAAATGCCATCCGAGATGTCCACGGGAGAAGTGCTCCGAGAAATCGACGGGGCCGCCGAGATGTTCGAGGCCTGGGAGTCCGAGCAAAACATCGCGGTGACCCCGTCGATTCATTTCACGGGAGGCGAGCCGCTCCTCTACGCGGGGTTCTGGGACGCGTTGCACCACGCCGGGAAAGCGGGTTGCAGCGTTGCCGTCATGACGAACGGCTGCCTTGTCACGGATGAAGATGCCCTCCGGTTCAGGGACCTGGGCGTCTTCGAGGTCCAGATAAGCCTCGAGGGGCCCGAGTCTCTCCATGACGCCATCCGGGGCAGGGGGAGCTTCGGGGCCGCCCTGCGGGGCGGTGAACGACTCTCAAGGGCCGGAGTCAACGTCAGTGCCAACGTAACCCTGTCGCGGATCAACTCACCCTTTGTTGAAAAAACGGTGGAGATAGCCCGAAAGAGCGGCTTCAGCGGTATCGGGTTTTCGCGTCTCGTTCCCTGCGGGAACGGGGGGGAGCCTGCTTCGATACCTCCTTTATCCGGAGGAAATCCGCGACGTTTACGAAAAAATCCATTCTCTGAACAGCGCCGGTTTTGAAGTGGTGTCGGGTGATCCCCTGGCCGTGACACTCAGGGAGGATGCGCAGTCTCCAGGCTGCGAACTTACCCTCTCGGGCTGCAGCGCCGGTTTTTCCGGCGTCACCATCTCATGTGACGGCACGGTCATGGCCTGCCGGAGAACCGGCATTCCCGTGGGACATCTGAGAAAGAACAGCCTTAGACACATCTGGGCAACTTCAAAGATTCTATGGCAGCTGAGAAACAGGGCGAGTTACAAGGGCAGATGCGGTGCGTGCGACCTGTGGCCGTCCTGCCGGGGTTGCCGCGCGGTGGCCTATGCATACAGCAGGGCGCGCGGCCGGGCGGACCTCTTCGCCGACGACCCCCAGTGCTGGCGCATCTCGGGGATAGAAAAATGACCGCCGGGGTCCACGAAGGCATTATCGTCATTGCGGCACTTGCGAAGGGGGAGGCGATGAAAAGATTTCTTGTCTTCATAGATCAATGATTTTTATCAGGGCCAAGCTGTAAATCGGGGTGGTCCTTTTCATGACGGATGGAGGTTGTTTCATGGATCGGGATTTACATGATGAAATCGCAAAGGTCGCTTTTGATCTGTACCAAAAGGAAGGCTGTCCGGAGGGGCGGGAGCTCATCCATTGGCTCGAAGCGGAAAAGATTGTGAAAGAGAATTATCAAGGGAAGCGAGGAGGCCCTTCGGAAAGCACCGTAGACCCGGAAAGGCCGGCCGGGAAAACGACCACGAAAAGCAGATCCGGTTCAAGGAAAAAAAGAAATCCATGAAAAGAAATGCAGCATGAAAGAATCAGGCCTGAATCTCTATACCTGCCCCATGCATCCCGAGGTGCGGCAGGAAGGCCCCGATTCCTGTCCGAGATGCGGGATGGCCCTGGAGCCGGTTGCTCCTTCGGTTGCGGCCACCAAGAATCAGTGGACCTGTCCGATGCACCCTGAGATCGTCCGTGATGGGCCGAACAGTTGCCCGATCTGCGGCATGGCCCTTGAGCTGAAAACCATCGAGACCGAAGAGGAGGAAAATCCCGAACTCCTTGACATGACACGACGGTTCCGGGTCAGTGCTGTACTGACGGTTTTCCTGGTTTTTATCGCCATGCGCCACTACATACCGGGGCTCTCTGTCATCGATCGTCTTGTCGCCCCTGAGTTTCTGAAGTGGCTGGAACTTATTCTCGCGACACCGGTGGTGCTCTGGGGAGCCTGGCCCTTCTTTGCCCGGGGCTGGCAGTCGGTGGTCACCTGGAATCCCAATATGTTCACGCTGATCGGGCTCGGCGTCGCCCTTGCCTACCTGTACAGCATTGTAGCCGCGGTGTTTCCCGATCTTTTCCCGAAGTCGTTCCGTGGCGAAGGCGGCGGAGTGGGAATGTATTTTGAGGCAGCGGCGGTCATTGTCACCCTCGTGCTGCTCGGCCAGGTTCTTGAGTTGAGGGCACGGTCGCGAACCGGTGCCGCCATCAAGGCCCTTCTCGGACTTGCCCCGAAGACGGCGCGAAGGATAAAGGACGGCATTGAAGAGGATGTCCCCCTGGATCAGATTCAAGTGGGGGATCTCCTGAGGGTGAGGCCCGGGGAGAGGGTGCCTGTCGACGGCACAGTGACGGAGGGCTCAAGCGCAGTGGACGAGTCCATGATCACCGGGGAACCCATTCCCGTATCGAAACAACCCGGCGATCGCGTGATCGGCGCAACCGTAAACGGCACCGGCACGATGATCATGAGGGCGGAAAAGGTCGGCGCCGAAACACTTCTGGCTCAGATTGTTCACATGGTCGCAGAGGCACAGCGCAGCCGCGCACCGATCCAGAAATTAGCGGATATCGTTGCCGGATACTTTGTCCAGGTCGTGGTCGGTATCGCCGTTTTGACCTTTGCCATCTGGGCCTGGATCGGGCCTGAGCCGCGTATGGCATACGCCCTTGTCAATGCGGTAGCCGTTCTGATTATCGCCTGTCCCTGCGCCCTCGGCCTGGCGACACCCATGTCGATCATGGTGGCTATGGGCAAGGGGGCGACGGGCGGTGTGCTCTTCAAGAACGCCGAAGCGATTGAGGTGATGAAAGCCGTTGATACCCTTGTCACGGATAAAACCGGCACACTCACAGAGGGAAAGCCGAAACTGGTCAACGTGTTTCCCGCAGCCGGATTTGATGAGAGCACGATACTGCATTTTGCTGCGAGCATCGAGATGGGGAGCGAGCACCCCCTGGCGGAAGCGATCGTTACCGGTGCGAATGAAAGGGGTATTAACCCTTCAAAGGTCGAATCCTTTGAATCGCTTACCGGACGCGGGGTGACAGGCATGATTGACGACCGGAAGGTCACCCTTGGGAACCGCAGGCTCATCGAGGACCTCGGCATTGCACCGGGCGATCTTCCCGACAGAGCGGAGTCCACGCGAAGGGAAGGGCAGACCGTGATGTTCGTGGCTGTAGACGGAAAGATTGCTGGGATCCTGGCCGTGGCGGACCCGATCAAATCGACGACGGCCGAAGCAATCGAAAAGCTTCATCAGGAAGGGATCAGGGTCGTTATGCTTACGGGTGACAGCAGGACAACTGCAGAGGCCGTCGGGAAGAAGCTCGGCATTGATGAGGTTCTTGCCGAGGTCCTGCCGGACAAGAAGGCGGCGATGGTCAAAGGGCTGCAGGATGAAGGAAGGATTGTGGCCATGGCGGGAGACGGCATCAACGACGCCCCGGCCCTTGCCCAGGCGCATGTCGGCGTCGCGATGGGGACGGGGACGGACGTGGCGATGAAAAGCGCGGGGGTGACTCTGGTGAAGGGCGATCTGCGAGGGATCGTACGGGCAAGGCGGCTGAGCAGGGCGACGATGCGCAACATCAAACAGAACCTCTTTTTCGCCTTTGTTTACAATGCCCTGGGCGTGCCCATCGCCGCGGGGGTTCTCTACCCCTTCGTTGGTATCCTTCTCAGTCCGATCATAGCGGCCGCTGCTATGAGTTTCAGCTCGGTGTCTGTTATAGGGAACTCTCTCAGATTGAAGGGGGTGGAGATCTGAGACCATATCAAATAAACCCGGGTCAGATGATTGAGGATTATGTTCTTCCAGAAAGGATGATTGAAAATGAATAAACGGTTCACAGCGCTGATTTTGGTTTCAGCAGGATTATGGGCTTGCGCACCGGAAAGATATGGGGGACCCATGGGCGGATGGGATCAAGGCTGGGCTCCCATGATGTATTACGGGCATGGAGGGGTTTTTATGTGGCTTCTGTTTCTTGTGCTCGTTGCGGTTGTGATATTTCTCGTCGTTCGCACCTCGAAACTCTCCGGCCCGGCGCCGCCCGTGGAAACACCCCTAGATATTCTGAAAAAACGTTATGCAAAAGGTGAGATCACGAAAGAGGAATACGATCGCATGAAGAAGGAGCTGTCGGACTGACTTCTTTCATGAAAAAAGAGAAATACGAGGAGGACACCATGAGAAGGTATCTATTAATGACGGTTGTAGTGCTGCTGTCGCTTGTGATTGCCGTACCTGTTACGGCCCAGTACGGCCCGGGCTGGCGGGATGACTACGGCTGGGACCGAGGCGGCATGATGGGGGGTAGAGGCTACGGGATGGGGCCCGGCATGATGGGATACCCGATCGCACCGGACGTGCCGGACAAGCTTCCGGCTCCGAAGAGCCAGGAATGGATGCAGAAGCTGCGGGATGTGCTTGACCTGGAGAGGCTCTCCTACGACCAATACATGGCGGATGCAGAGAAATTCAACGCCTATATGCCCTACATGATGGTGATCCCCCAGGAGGAGGATCATATCCGCACCATTGAGCGGCTCTTTGCCGCCTACGGACTACCCTCCGACGGCAAGTCGGCTGCGGTTACGGAGACGAAGACGATCATCGAGGCCTTCGAGTTGTGCGCAAAGATGGAACAGGACCTGATCCAGCGCTACGAATGGCTTGTGAAGAACGCCGCGGACCGCGATTCGGCGGGCATTATCAACAGCCTCCTTCTTCAGACTCGTCATCATCTCGTTATGTTTGACCACGCCCTCCGGATGGGCGGCAGAATGGGTCCCGGCATGATGTACAGAGGGGACTACGGCTATGGCATGGGTCCAGGGTATGGACGAGGTTATGGCATGGGGCCTGGAATGATGAGGGAACACGGCTATGGGTACGGCATGGGCGGTGGTATGATGGGTGGTCGTGGATACGGTTACAGCCAACCGTATTCTACACTAGGCAAACCTTTGGAACTGAAGGATGCCAAGGCTTTGATGGAAGATTACATCATGGCCACCCGCAATCCTAACCTGAAAATTGGAAAGATCAGGGACAAGGGAGATACTTTCGAGGCTGACATTGTAACGAAAAACAACGCCTTGGTCGACAAGGTGCTCATTAACAAACAGACAGGCCGCATGAGCTCGGCCTACTAAAATTGCCGGACGCGATTCGCGATCACATGATTGTGACGGTTGATCAGATTAGGCTTTAAAAATTTTACCGTAAACAAGAATACTGGAGAGGAGCAGATGACCCCCCTGATGATGACAACGCGGAGAGGAATTGCGGCTATACTGATAGGATTCGTGATGCTTTCGGGCTGCGCGCAATATGCCAGCCTGAAAAGCAACCCGGTGGACCCCGGCAGGATTGCGGGAAGCGAAGCGGCCGATAAGACCTATAATGCCCTGAGATTTGAGAGCCTCGGTCCGAACATGGAGCAGATCTACGGCTACATTCTTTACGGCGAAGGTATGGACGTCGTTTGGAAAGGTACCGGTTACTACCGGCTGGGAAAGATGAACCTGAAGGAAGCCATTGCCGACTACGAAAAGACCCGGCTTCAGAAAGGGTGGTATTCAGCGAGCCCGCCCGTCATCGATGAGCTCATCCGGGACAACAAGCTGGTCGGATACACGCTGAGAGACATCATGCTGGATGTCAGTGTCTGGGAGGATCTGGAGGCGAGTCAGGAAGCGAACAAGGTCATCCTTTGGATTGATTATAAAGACCGGCGAAAACTGGATAAGGACGGGGACTTCACGAGAGGCAGGCTCAGGGGCCGTTGAACAGGGCGCATGAGTTTAATACGACATGTGGGGGCACCTTTTTTTAGCCGAAATACAGGAGGCGAACATGAAGCTGACAAAGGCAGTTATTGCATGGACAGCAGCAATCATGCTTAGCGTTGTGGCAGCCGGGGCGTGGGGCCATAACGAGTCTCACATGTCGCAGGGAACCCCACCTGAAAAGCTGGGAGAAGTGAATTTCCTCGTCTCGTGCAACACGGCCGCCCAGAAAGAGTTCAACCGTGCCATGGCCCTCTTCCATTCTTTCTGGTTTGACCCGGCGAAAAAATCCTTTTCCCGGGTTATCGAATATGATTCCGGCTGCGGCATGGCCTACTGGGGCATCGCCTTCATGTCCACGGGCAATCCTCTTGCGTGGCCTCCGAATCCAAATGCCATGAAGGCAGGTGCGGCAGCCATAGCTGAAGCGCAGCGAGTGGGTGCCAAAACCGGGCGTGAACAGGACTACATCGCTGCGCTTGCCGTGTTTTTTAAGGATTGGGAGACCACCGAGTACCGGTCGCGGGTACTGGCGCTCGAGAAAGCCATGGAAGGTGTCGCGGCGCGCTACCCCGATGACATGGAAGCTCAAATCCTCTACGCGCTCATGCTCGACGTCACGGCACTGCCTACCGACAAGACTTTCGCCAACCAGCTCAAGGCGGCAAGCATTCTCGATCCGCTGTTCAAAAAATACCCCGACCACCCAGGGATCGCCCATTACCTGATCCACACTTACGACTATGCCGAGCTGGCGGAAAAGGGGATTCCCGCCGCGCGCGCCTACGCGAAGATAGCGCCTTCCGTGCCTCACGCGCTGCACATGCCATCGCACATCTTCAGCCGGGTCGGACTCTGGCCGGAAATGGTGGAAGGCAACCGCGCATCATACCTTGCCGCAAAGGGCGAATTGACCGAAAAGACCCTCGGCATCGGCACCTATGATGCCCTGCATGCCATGGACTACATGGTGTTCGGGTTCCTGCAGCAGGCACAGGATAAAGCGGCGAAGCAGCTGGTGGACGAGGTCGCGTCCATCAAAAAGGTCAACGTGGAGAACTTCATTGCCGCGTACGCCTTTGCCGCAATCCCCTCCCGCTATGCGCTGGAACGCGGCGATTGGAAACAGGCGGCAAGGCTCGAGCTTTCACCTCCCGATCTTACCTGGAACAAGTTCCCGCAGGCTGAAGCGATCCTGGTTTTCTCGCGCGGCCTGGGGGCAGCCCGCAGCGGGAACACGGCGGCCGCCCTCAAAAACGTGAAGCGCCTGCAGGCGCTTAAGGAGTCCATGACGGCGGCGAAGATCGGCTATTGGGCGGGCCAGACCGACTTTCAGATCAAGACCGTCGATGCCTGGATTGCTCTTGCCGGGAAGCGAAAGGACGAGGCAGTGAAAGGGATGCGCGCGGCCGCGGAAGCGGAAGAGGCCAGCGACAAGCATGCCGTTACCCCGGGGAATGTCTTGCCATCGCGGGAACTGCTGGGTGAGATGCTCATGACGCTCAACCGCCCGGAACAGGCTTTCGTTGAATTCGAACGCTCCCTGAAGCGCGACCCCAACCGCTTCCGTGGAGTATACGGCGCCGCCCGCGCCGCGGAGCTCTCGGGCAAACGCGAGGCCGCCCGAGACTATTACAAGATGCTGCTGGCCCTGTCGGCCGCTCACGACACCGAGCGTCCGGAACTCGCGCGTGCAAAAGCTTATCTTAGAAAGTATTGACCACGCCCCTGACCATTCGTGCCTGATGGTTACGGCCTGGCGTTCAATGAGAAAATGCCCTGAAGAGGAGGGTGATATTATGAAGAAGACATTCATCATACTGATGGTTCTATGGGCCATGATGCCTGTGGACGATCCCTTTGCCCTGCTTTCTTCGCCATTCGTGTTTGCTCACTGCGACACTCTTGACGGGCCTGTCGCAAAGACGGCACGAACGTGTCTGGAAACGGGAGATGTAACGCCCGTATTGAAGTGGGTCAAAAAAGAGCATGAAGCAGAGATTACAGACATTTTCAAAAGGACGTTGTCTGTCAGGAGCAAAGGAAAAGAAGCACAAGAACTGGCCGACATGTACTTCTTGGAAACGCTCGTAAGATTGCATCGTGCCGGAGAGGGGGAACCCTATACCGGCCTGAAACCTGCCGGTATCGTGGAACCGGCTGTTGTCGAGGCCGACAGAGCGTTGGAAAGCGGATCTGCGGAAAAACTCGTGAAATTGATCACGGATGCGGCATCCAAGGGGATACGTGAGCGCTTCGACAGGACAAAAGAGGCAAAAAAACATGCCGACGAAAGCGTTGGGGCAGGCCGTGAGTTTGTGGAGGCCTATGTTCAGTTTACCCATTATGTCGAACGGTTGCATGTTGATGCAGCGACAATGCCTGAAAAGCATAAAGAAGCACATAAAGAGTTATCAATAAAAAGACACCGCGAATATTAGAAATGAATCGATGAGCTGAAACAGCCTCCAGGCATGCCGCAAGGAAAACGCCCGCGGGTTTCAATCCCGCGGGCGCTTTCACATTGACGGCTGAATTCTACTTGCTGACGTTTCGACGCTACCCCAGCTGTGCGTCGATCATGTTTCCTGCTGTACCGACCTCCTTTCCCTCTGCATCCTTCGGGGAAGCAGAGCCTGAATTTCATCCATAGCCTTTCCGGCAACGACGCGAAAAAACCGGCTGTTTCGGCACCAACCCCGATCAGATATCGAAAACGGTACGAACCAGCTCAACGAGCACCGCCAGGGCAGTGAAGATCACAATCAAGATAGTGAGGAACAGATAATCTTCCACTTTAATATTCTCGCACAAAGCGGCGTATTTAAAAATCGGGCAGCGCCCTATTATGAGCTTCGAATTTCCCTGCTTTTCTTCTAATTCGGCTCATCCTTTCACGGGTGCCGCGACAGGGGTGCAGAGAGAAAAACGGAGGGCTGCAGGTTTGCCATCCGCAACCCCCTTTATGTTAAGTCGGTTGATGCCGCTTCCAAGGGTCTTCGGGCATCAGACGCACAGCCGCTGCAATCAGTACCAGCAGGCCGAGGGGTTTTTATCCCGGATTTTCTGCCGGAGATCCAGAATCTCCTTCTCCACCTTTGAGAGTGTCTCAGGCTTGGTCTTCGGGTCGTTCATCGCCTCATTGTACTCGTATCTCTTCATGTAAAGTTCCTTGCGGAGTGCGGCAGTCTCGTTCAGGAACTTCTGGCAGGCTTCGCCGGGGGGTTGCTGATTTCCCCTCCAGCCGCGCATCATGCCGGGTCCCATACCCCAGCCGCCCCCATAGCCGGGTCCCGGTCCGTACCCGCCACGGCCATCACCGTACCGGCCACAGTACGGGCAGTAAAAATCGTCATCATATCCGCCCCAGCCGGGGCCCCTTTGGGCCCGTGCATCGGCATTGAGCAGGACAAGGCTTCCCAGGATCACCATGGTTGCGACCAGAATGACTTTCTTCATCGGCAGTTACCTCCTTATCTCGGGTAAACATTGCGCATCCGTTAAGGGTTCTTTAGATTCTTGATTCTTTCCTGAAGTCCCGTCCATACGACAGGAGAAAAATCTTGTTGTCAATTATTCCACGGCAGGGGGGAGGTTTCAATCGGTCAGGTGCTGATCCAAAGCGTCCAAATACCTGATTTTATCTAAGGATATGGATGAAGGAGACCACCCCTAATCCTTTTGCTGAAAATAAATTAAGGGATTTGGAAGGATGAATTAAGCACAGACCCGATGGATATTTGTGAGGAAATAAACTCTAATAATCTTAAAAGCTTCAAAAATCACACCCAACGAACAAAATATAAGGAGGCAGTCATGTTTACACCCAAAAACATCCTGGTGCCCACGGATTTCTCCGAGTATTCAGATCGCGCGCTGCAAGAGGCCGTTGACATCGCTGTCCAGAACAAATCCAGGATCAACCTCCTGCACGTCGTCGACAAGCTGCAGCCTTGTGCCGTTGACTACTGCATCAAGGAAGAGGTGTTGATGGCGGTCGAAAAGGAAAGCATCAGGGCGTCGCAGGAGAAGATGCAAAAGGAAGTTGCGAGGATTGCGAAGGATCAGAAGGTGGATATCACCTTCGAAATCAAGATCGGCGTGCCTTACGAAGAGATCCTCAAGGAGCAGTTAGAGAAGAAAGCCGACCTGATCGTGATTGCCTCCCACGGGAGAACGGGTCTTCTGCATCACCTGGGCAGCGTGGCCGACAGGGTAATGCGCAGCGCCAAATGCCCCGTGCTGCTGGTTCATTGAAGGCAACAGGGACGCGAGACATCTGATGATTAAGGAGGAGGAAAGCGATATGTCGCGATCAAAGGTTCTTGACCTGTCATTCACACCGGGGAGGGACAGTAGCGACATAGGCTGCGGGAAAGCTTTTGACCGAGTCATTTTGAACAAGAAAGACGAGCAGATGCTCTACAAAAGGCCCCCCCTGGAGGAGACCATTATCGACACCGTTTCCCGGTACTTCAACGGAAATGGTGCGCGGGCGGTCCGTGCCCGGAGTAGAGAGGATCAGTTCCTGCTCCGGACCCTGCAGAAATACTTCCAGGGGAGTACCACGACGTTGTTAAAGTTCTGATCAAACAGCTGAGCATAAGGTTGGTCTCAGAGTACCAAAGATTGCCGTGGCATGGAGAGATCCTTCGGATCGTTCCACAGGGTGATCCCCCTGCCGGACGGGATCGACTCGGACAGGGCCCAGGCGGAGTTCAAGAAGGGGGTACTCACGGTGACCCTGCCCAAGACGAAAGAGGTGCAGGCGGTCGGGAACAAAGTCCCGATCAAGGCGGAAAAATGACAAGGACCTCGGGTCGAAAAATGGAATTCAATAGGGAGGCATTCGGCGTGCGGCCGCTCGGCAAAGGAGAAGGAAGAGATACGGCGGAGAGATTTTACGAATGCCTCCGCGAGAACTATGTCATCCGCCTTCTTCAGTCAATCAAGCCGCTGTTCCCGGAAGACTCGAACCTTAAGATCAGGGACTGTTATAACGATTATTGCCTGCTCATCGACTGGGAACTTCCGGAGATAAAAAGCGGACGCCCGGTGAGGTCCAGGACGATTAACCTCTTGATTGAGAAGGATGCCATCGAAGGGTTCATTAGCGACAGCAGACCCGCCTGGCGCCGTCTGGTCGAGATAAGATTGAGACAGTTTGTCGCGAGAAAGATGAAATTTTTCAACCCGGTGCCGGACCCCTCCATGGGTGCGGGGCAGGAGGAGCTGTGGGTTGTCACCGGCAGCATACTAAGAGAGACGGGATGAGGCGGCAGGGAAGGGCTGCCGAAGCGGTCAGCAAGTTCTCGAATTGATCGCCTGGGGGATGAAGCCACAGACAGGGACATGGAAAAACCGGCCGGGAAAAGTATTCCGGCCGGTTTTTCCATGGGAGGAGAATTTACCCTAGGCACGGGCAACTCGCACCATTGGGCCGTAATCGGGCTTTGTATAAGGGATGATTTTCTTCCCGTTCGAATATTGGTTCAATGCCAGACGGCAGTCCCTGCATCGCAAAAGCCCCGACTTGTAGATGTAGTCGAGGACATCCCCTTTCATCATATTCGCATAATCTTCGTTCCGGGCCTTGACTCTGCGTTTCCTGCAGCTTTCTTTGGTGATGAGAAGATTCCCGGGCTGATGGGGGCAACGGACGATCTCCGGCTCATGTTGAACCAGCCACTCTTCGGTCTGTTTCAGGATCATGTCAGGCATCGCTTTTTCCTCCTTCTTCGCGGGATATGAACGTGTCATCCAGATGGATGATTATGACCAGAAATCAATGGGTTAGAAGATCAACATACCGGCAGCTGAAGTTCGAAATCCCCTGAAACATTCTTTGGTCTTTACCGTGACAATTACACATATTTTACTTTATTGCTATTGGGCTATCCCTGATCTTGAAAATCCAAGATTATTATTTTATCCTAATCCTATGGATTAAGAGTTTTAAGGAAAAGGTTAGCTCAATGTCAGGATTAGCCCGATTCCCATATCTTCCCGGGCCTGATACTTTTTTTACAGTTAAGCGAAATAACGCGTGAATATATGTGAAGTTGGCGCGAGTAACTTCAGGGGGGGGAAATGCATGCAGGCCTGATTCTCGAGAAGGTCAAAAAAGCTTGTTCCTCATGGCTAAGCCGCTTTGAGAGAGTCAATCGTTCAGGGCCGCGCCGGGAGTCCGATCATCGAATGAAACGTGAGGAGGCCTTCAACCAGGCTTACACGCCCTATCGTATCGTCGCGGATTACGTTTTCGACTGGGAATACTGGATAGAGCCTCATGAACGCTTTATTTATGTCTCTCCTTCCTGCAGTCGAATCACCGGTTACTCGGCGGAGGAGTTCCTGACCCATCCCGGCCTCTTCATGGAAATCATCCACCCTGAGGACAGGGGCCTCGTCCGGCATCACCTGGATGAAATCAATGAAGAGCGTGGGATCGAACAGCTTGAGTTTCGCATTCTCTGCCGGGACGGCAGTACCCGGTGGATCGGTCATGTCTGCCAGCCGGTTTTCGATGAGAGCGGCAAATTTCTTGGAAGACGGTGCAGCAACCGAAGCATTGACAAACGCAAAATCACAGAGGCGGCCCTTGCCGCGAGCGAGGAAAAGTACCGGGAGCTCGTGGAGAGCGCGAACAGCATCGTCCTCAGTTGGAGACCGGACGGGGAGATCACTTTTATCAACAAATTCGCCCAGACATTCTTCGGATACTCCAGCGAGGAGATCCTCGGGAAGAACGTCATGACCCTCGTCCCGGACAGGGATTCTCTGGGGGCGGATTTGAGCGGTCTGGCCGCGGACATTGTTGAACACCCCGAACGATACGTCGGCAACGTGAATGAAAACGTTCGCATCAACGGCGAAAGGGTCTGGGTCAACTGGACGAACCGGGCCATCGTCGATGAAACGGGGAAGATTCGAGAGATCCTCACCATCGGCAATGACATCACGGCCCTGAAGAGGCTTGAAGGCGAGCTGGGGATGAGCGAGGAGCGCTACCGGAATATCGTCGAGCATTCCCCCGAAGGCATCGCCGTGCACTGCGAAGGCCGGTTTGTCTACATCAATCCGGCCGGGGCCTCTTTGCTGGGCGCCGCGGCGCCGGAAGCCGTGATCGGCAAACCCATCGCCGACATCATTCATCCCGAGAGTCTAGACAGCGTCAGGGAACGCATCAGGGACACGGAACGCGGAAGGCCGACACCTCCCAAGGAGCAGAAACTCGTTCGTTTGGACGGCGCGACCTTTGACGCCGAGGTCATCGGCATACCGTTCAGGTTCGGCGGTCTCGCGGCGACACAAATCATCATGCGGGACATCACCGGGCGCAAGGAGACGGAAGCCGTGTTGGCCCGCCTGGCATCCTTCCCGAATTTCAACCCGAGCCCCATCATTGAAACAGACCTTGACGGAAACGTGCATTACTGCAATCTCTCGGCCCGGGCGCTGTTTCCCGATCTGGTTCACCGCGGACCGGGGCATCCCTTTCTGACGGACTGGGGAGGGTTCACCTCCGCCTTCCGGGACGGGACATTGAAAACTTTTGAACGGGAGGCAATCGTCGACGGACGTTATTACCACCAGACGATCCTTTTCGTCGAATCGGGCCGGCACCTTCGCATATACGGGCTGGATATCACCGCTCTCAAAAATGCGGAAAATGAACTCAGGAGGAGCAACCGTCAGCTGGAGATTCTGGCCGAGACGGCAAGTCGCCTGCTAATCAGCAGTCAGCCGCAGAGGATCATCAACGAGCTGTGCCGGAAAATCATGACGCACCTGGACTGCCAGGTCTTTTTCAACTACCTCGTCGATGAAAACAGGGACTGTCTCCACCTCAACGCCTGTGATGGTATCCCGGAAGAGACTGCGCGTGATATCGAGTGGCTGGGTTTCGGGGTTGCCGTGTGCGGGTGCGTCGCCCGGGAGGGCCGACGGATCGTGGCCGAGCATATCCTTGACACGCAGGATCCCCGGACGGATCTCGTACGCTCATTCGGGATTCAGGCCTACGCCTGCCATCCCCTGATATCCGAGGGGCGTGTGATCGGCACCCTTTCCTTCGGGACCCGCACGAGGCACTCTTTTACCGCTGACGAGATTGCCATGATGCGCGCCGTGGCGGACCAGGTGTCCATTGCCATGGAGCGGATGCGTTATATCGAGGATCTCAAGACAACACGGAGAGACCTTCAGATATCCCATGACGCATTGGAGTCCAGGGTCCGGGAGAAGACGGAGGAGTTGTGGCAGAGCGTCGCAAGACTGGAGACGGAGGTCGCAGAAAGAAAAAGAGCGGAAGAGAACCTGCGTGAGTCCCAGCGTAAATTATATGACACTCTTGAGAGTATCACGGACGGCTTTTTCACCCTGGACAGAAACTGGCGGTTTACCTACATGAACACAGGGGCGGAGAAGATATGGAAAATGAAAAAAGAGACATTGATCGGCAGGAACCTTTGGGAAGTCTCACCGGTGGCCACTGGAACCGTTTTCGAAGAGAAGTATCGGAAGGCCATGATCGACAGGGTCCCCGTTTTCTTCGAGGCCCTGTCACCCCTGGTCAGGACCTGGGTCGAGATCCGGGCCTATCCCACGGCGGAAGGGATTGCCGTGCACGCCCGTGACATCTCCGAGCGCAAGAAGGCCGAAGAGGCCCTGCGGCTGGCGACGGTCTACAACCGAAACCTGATCGAAGCCAGCCCGGACCCGCTCGTGACCATCGACCCCGACGGCAGGATCAGCGACGTAAACGCCGCGACGGAAGATGTCACAGGGTACTTGCGGGAGGAGTTGATCGGAACGGATTTCTCGGACTATTTCACGGACCCGGAGATGGCCCGGACGGGCTATCGGCTCGTTTTCCAGCAGGGATCCGTGCGGGATTACGCCCTCGAGATCAAGCACCGTGACGGACCCTTGACGCCGGTCCTTTACAACGCCACCGTGTACCGGGACGAGGCGGGGAGGGTCGTCGGGGTGTTCGCTGCCGCCCGTGACATCTCCGAGCGCAAGAAGGCCGAGGAGGCCCTGCGGTTGGCGACGGCGTACAACCGCAGCCTGATCGAAGCCAGCCCGGACCCGCTCGTGACCATCGACCCCGACGGCAGGATCAGCGACGTAAACGCCGCGACGGAAGATGTCACAGGGTACTTGCGGGAGGAGTTGATCGGAACGGATTTCTCGGACTATTTCACGGACCCGGAGATGGCCCGGAAGGGCTACCGGCTCGTTTTCCAGGAAGGATCCGTGCGGGATTACGCCCTGGAGATCCGCCACCGGAACAGCCGAGTGACGCCGGTTCTGTACAATGCCACCGTGTACCGGGATGGGGCGGGGAAAGTCGTCGGGGTGTTTGCCGCCGCCCGTGACATCACCGGGCGACTGGAAATGGAGAAAAAACTTCGTGAGAGCAACGAGCAGCTCAGGGCCCTGACCTCTGAACTGGTCATGGCGGAGGAAAAAGCTCGCCGGCGCATCGCCGTGGATCTGCATGACCATGTGAGCCAGAGCCTTGCGGTGGCCAAACTCAGACTGGAAACCCTTCAGGAAAGTGCTTCGGAAAGCGGGCTACTGGAGCCCGTGCGGGAGGTCCGTGATCTGATCAATGAATCCATCCAGCAGACACGATCCCTCATGACGGAACTGAGCCCCTCCGTCCTCTATGAACTCGGCTTTACCGCTGCGGTGGAGTGGCTGTTGGAGCAGTTAAAAGCAAAGCACGGTGTAACCGTTCGACTGGAGAGTGACCTGAAGATGAGACGGCTCGATCAGGATCTCCAGGTTTTACTTTTTCAGACCGTGAGAGAACTTTTTTTCAATATCGTCAAGCACGCAAAGGCGAGCCATGCCTCCGTTACCATACGGGAAATCGGCGACCACATCCGGGTCAGGGTCAAGGATGACGGGGTGGGTTTCGACAAGTCCCGGCTGGGAAACGGAATGGATCGCGAGGGGGGGTTCGGCCTCTTCAGTATACGGGAACGGCTGGAACATTTTGGCGGTCGGCTGGATATCCACACCCGGCCTGGAAAGGGGACCTCCGTGACGATTGAAGCCCCGCGCAGAAAGAGCAGGATATCACCGAGGAGGATGGGACATGTCCATTAGGATTCTTCTGGCAGATGATCACAAGATCGTTCGAGACGGACTTCGGACCCTGATCGAGAAAGAGTCGGGGATGGAAGTGATCGGGGAGGCGGAGAACGGCAGGAAGGCCCTGAAAATGGCGCAGAAGACACACCCCAGCCTGGTCATCATGGATGTGACCATGCCGGACATGAACGGGATTGAAGCCACAAGAAAAATTGTGACGGAAGTCCCCGGCGTCAAGGTCATTGCGCTGTCGATGCACTCGGATCGGCGATTCGTCCTAGGCATGCTGGAAGCGGGCGCGTCGGGTTACCTCATGAAGGATTGCGCATTCGATGAACTGGCCAAGGCCGTTCGAAGCGTGGCCACCGGACACACTTATTTGAGCCCGAGCATCGCGGACGTGCTCGTGAAGGGGTATCTCGACAAGATCGATGAGAAAATATCCGTTGCACGCTCCCCCTTGACACAGCGGGAAAGGGAAATCCTCCAGCTCCTCGCGGAAGGACAATCTTCGAAGGAAATTGCCTCGCATCTCGGTGTGAGCGTTAAAACCGTCGAGACGCACCGCCGGAACATGATGCAGAAACTCAACATGCGAAGCGTAGCCGAACTCACCAAATATGCCATCCGGGAAGGGCTCATCAGCGTGGAAGGCTAATAAAATCAAGGGATCCGAAGTCACCCACAGAACCAGTGTTCGGTTTTCCGTGCAGCATAAGTACCGGCCTTGTATAAGTAAATTGTTAAGAAAATAAAACACTTCAAGCATATTCAAAGCGCCCGCAGGCAGCATCTCCGCAAAGGACGTCAGCACGCCCTGCGAACAGACAGGCTGCAAGATGAAATAACGATTTCAAACCGTAAAATCAATAAATATCGGACAGTTGACTAATCTCCGGGCCTTCGCCGACAGGCGAGGGCCTCCTTTGTTCATTGCGCGACCCCTTGCATTTCCTGTTGAAAATGCATGAAAAATGTGAATGATAGGGCTTCTTTGGGCAATCAAGGGTCAACGGGGTAGAAACCATGGGAGATGAAGTGATCGCCTGCATGGCCGACGAAGCGAAACTCGATCGTTGCGTCAGAAGGCTCAGTGAAATCATGGAGGAACTCGGCGAGGTAGGCCTCTTCCTGGAGAAATCCAGCGCCACCATGGCGGACTACGGACGGAAGGCCAGGTCGGAGGAGGAACTCCTCGAAAAGCTCAAAAATGAGATCCGGAAAACCAAGGTCCCGGGTTTCTGCGGTGTCAAGCTCATGCAGGAGGCGAGCGCACTGATTGATATGATCGGGGTCCGTATTTCTTACCTGAGAGGGCTCGGCGAGGGCGTCAACGCCAGGAAGATCGACGCCATCGAAAAATTCATCCGCGAAAAACTTCAACCCATCCTTACCGTGAGTTTCAAGGAGATGGCGCATTTCGGGAGCATGGACGAGAAGAAGATCCTGGAGACCATCCTGGCCCGGGAAGGCGGCAACTGATCGACGAGAAAGAGCGACCCGACATGAAGATGATGCACTACCCGACGGTGAAACAGCGGACCCACGACGACTGCGGTGCGGCCTGCGTTTCCTCCATCCTTCGTTACCATAACCGGAGACACCAGTACGCGAGGCTTTGCCGGGAACTCAAGATCAGCAAGATCGGCGTGGACGAGCTGGAGATGGTTCGGTTTCTCCAGGCGGAGGGGTTCAAAGCCGAGCTTCTGATCGATCTGACCTCCGAGGGGCTCATCGAGTGCCTGAAGGCGGAAAAGCCGGTGGTCCTGATCATACAGGCCTGGAGCCGGAAAAAGACCGAAACATACGCCTGCACGGATTACGGGCACTACGTGATGGCCATCGGTTACAACGACGACAAAATCTATTTCATGGACCCGGCGCTGCGATTCGGGACCTACGGATTCATGACGAAAGAGGAGCTCGAGAAGCGGTGGTACCTCCTCGGCGAGGGAGGGAGCAAAAAGAGAGTGGGCATTGTCGTGGAGCCGGGGGACGAAGAGAGAATGATGGTGCACATTGATTGACATGCCTGCGCGAAGGCTTCACGCGCCGCTTTCAGAATCGTCTTTTTTATTGCACACGACCTGCGCATTTCGAAATCACCGGACGAAAAATCCGGCCTGAAACAAAAATCGTCTTGAATAATTTCAAAATTTGAGTTAACGATTCCTTGTTCTTACTGCCGGGGACCTTCACGCGTCCACGAATCGATGTTTTCGTTCGTTTTTTTTCATGATGGGTCGCGAACAAGGGGGGATCATGAAAAGAAAGAGGACGGGCAGGAAGGGGAGTTCCGATTACCGCCCTGTCCGGGATTTCATCGACAACCATTTCTCGCACTTCAATGCCTACGCCCTGAAGGCGGCGTCGCAGGCCTATATCGAGCATCTCCGCAAGGGGAACCGGATGTTCCTGGCCATGGCCGGCGCCATGAGCACGGCGGAGATTGGCGGCACCCTGGCGGAGATGATCCGGAGAGACAAGGTGCACGCCATCTGCACGACCGGTGCGAATCTCGAAGAGGACATCTTCAACCTCATTGCCCACAATCACTACGTGCACATTCCCCACTACCGGCAGCTGGCGCCCCGGGACGAGGAGAAGCTTTACAGAAGAGGCCTGAACCGCGTCACCGATACCTGTATTCCGGAGGGTGAGGCAATGCACCGGGTGCAGGGTCATCTCCTCGACTGCGTCAGGAGGGCCGAGCAGAAGGGGCAGCGATTCTTTCCCTACGAGTTTTTTTATCAGATGATCCGCCGTGGCGATCTCAAGCCTTACTATGAAATCGATCCAGCAAACTCTTGGGTCGTCGCGGCCTGCAGGAAAAACATCCCGATATGGACACCCGGCTGGGAGGATTCCACGCTGGGGAACTACATTGCCGCGGCATCACGGAGAAAGCTGCTCCCCCATCTCATGACCGTGAAGTCGGGCCTCGAGCAGATGAATTTCCTGATTGACTGGTACCTCCAGAACACGAGGAAGGGGACCGTCGGGTTTTTCCAGATAGGCGGCGGCATCGCCGGGGACTTTGCCGTCTGCGTCGTGCCTCTGATCCAGCAGGATTTGAGACAAAAGTGCAAATACTGGGGTTATTTTTGCCAGATATCGGACAGCACGACTTCTTACGGCTCCTACAGCGGCGCTTCGCCCAACGAAAAGATCACGTGGGGGAAACTGTCGGCCGCCACGCCCAAATTCCATATTGAATCGGATGCGACCATCGTAGCCCCATTGATGTTCGCCTACGTGCTTGCCGCAAAATAGCGGGCACGGGGTCGGACAGGAGAATACCTGCCACAACGGCAGGATTTTCGTCACAGGAAATCCCGTCCAGACAGCCCGCCTGATGGCCCCCCCGTCTTGGTGACTGATAAGACCTGAAATGTCCCTCCTTTACTGAAGAAAAATAATTGTAAATTATAATTCAAATTCAATGAGATGAAACGTTATCATAGAAATAATGCGATGTTTTTTCCTGTCAGACAAATTTGTCGAATGGTATCCAGGCGGGGTATGCGTAACAATTCGTTTTGATAATGTTTTTGCTGCAGAGGTGCGGATTTTTCGACAATTATTGCCTGAGGGGGGTTGCAAGGTCAGGGCAGCATGAAAAAAATAACATAAAATTCTTAATGTAATCGGGGTATTAAAAAAAAATTATCAAGTCGGCACGGTAAGTGCATAATAAATAAGACGTCAGATTCGTTAAAAAAGCTCTTTACACATTAAGAAGGTTATATCTCGCCCCGGCCCTACCGACCGTTAAGGTTGACAGTTTCCCCCTCCTTTACTGTTGGCCTTAAAATGGGGTTTTCCCCTCCTCCTTTGCCCCGTGGTAATCGGTAGGGCAGGGCTGTTTCTGGGGTCAGATCCCGAACCAGCACCCCGCTCAATTGTTTTTCCTGCGCCCATCAACGCTGTTATCTTTTTGACAACGGTTTGACAAAGAAGAAAAACCCGACCGCTAAAAAGGCCGCCAGCGCGTCCAGCGCGAAGGCCGGACCATAACTTTCCTGCGCATCCCGGAGCATTCCGCCTATCCAGTGAGACAATATGGCGCCGAGCCCGTAGAAGGGGGTCCAGGCGCCGATGACCGTACCCATGATTTCTTTTCTGAAGTAGTCCCCGGCGCAGGCCCCGTAGACGGGGAAGGTGACACCGTAGAATACCGCCAGGAGGGCAACGAACAAAGACAGCATGAGCCAGGAGGTCCCCTGCGTCAGGATCCCGATGACCGCAAGGGCGACGAAGGCGTTGGATAACAGGATCGTCTTGCGGCGGCCGATGTAATCCGACAGGGGGAGCACGGTCAGGACGCCAGCGACCTGTGCGATGCCGTGGACCGTGGCAAGGGAACTTGCCTTCTCAAGGGACAGGCCGAGTTCGTAACGTGCGTAATCAACCATGAAGGTCGTGATGCCGTAGAGGCTGTATGAAATCAGCAGGTAGGAAATGCCGATCATCCAGAAAACCCGGTCCCGGAAAATTTCCGATGCGGAATAACGCACCGCGGCCTGACCCTTCGCCGGTGTGTTGTGTCTCTGCGTCTTTGTCTCGCCCCAGGGTCGCACACCCGTCGATTCAGGATCCCGCCTGAGAAAAAGACCGTTGGCCAGCACCATGACGAGGGCCGCGGCACCGGTGAAATACCAGGCGTGCCTCCATGTGAAGTGCCGGACAATCCAGGGGAAAGCCGCCCCCATGGCCGCAAACCCTAGTCCAAAGCCCGTCGAGAGGATGCCGAGGGCGAGCCCCCTGCGGTGCGGGGCGAACCATCGCTGGACGACCGTGATGACGGGTGTCCACATCCCCGTGGCCCCCAGGCCCACGACGCCGTACGCGAAGCAGGCAAGATAAAGGGAGTCCACCCGGCCCATGAGCAGAAGTCCCGCCCCGAGGACGAGGGAGCAGAACGTTATCACCAGGCGCGCGCCGAAGCGGTCCGTCAGGTGTCCTGCCAGGGGCGTGAGGAGAATGTAGGAGAACAGATAGGTGTTGTAGATGGACCCGGCATCCGTCCGGCTGAAACCCAGGTCCCTGATCATTTCAGGCAGGACAACACCGTAGCCCAGCCTGGCGGAGTAATTGACGAACAGGTTGGCAAAGCAGACAGCGAGAATGATCCAGGCCAGGTGAAAGGCCGCACGAGGTTTCATGCATGCTCCCCCGGCACGGTTCTTTCAACCGTGAAGTTTTTTGAGAAGCCAGGCCATGTTTTCGCCCAGGGTCTTCATGGTCTGTAGTCCCTCGGCGTCCTTCAGCACCTCGCCGGGGTCTCTGCCGATGCCGATGTTCCAGTAGCTCGAGCCCGGCAGGATCATCTGCATGTAGTGCAGAAAGAGGTTCATGGAGTTGAAGGCGGGTATGGCGCCGGCCCGCCTCACGGCCACTACGGAAGAGCCGACCTTTCGTTTCAGAATGTAGTCATTCGCCCGGCCGACGAATCCGCAGCGCTCGATCAGGGCCCTCATGTTCGAGGTGACATCGGAGAAGTACGTGGGGGACCCGAGGAGTATCCCGTCGGCCTCGCGCATCTTCCCGATGTATTCGTTCATTTTATCCTTTTCGTTGACGCACCGGCCGTCCTTGTTCTTGAAGCACTTGTAACAGGCAACGCATCCCTGGAGGTTCTGGCCCGCCATCTGGAGCAGTTCCGTTTCGATGCGTTCTTTTTTCAGTTCCTCCATGACCGCGTTGAGCAGGATTGCCGTATTGCCGTCCTTCCTCGAGCTTCCGTTGATGGCCACCACTTTCATCGCAGTCCGATCTCCTTTCCGTTATTCCCGGTGTATTTCTATCATTTCTTGAAAAGCTCCGGCAGGGCCGCACCGGCGCCGGCGCGGATCGTTTCATCATACAGGTGCGACATTTCGTTCGGTTCCGGATTGATTTCGATGAGCCGTGCGCCGTTATCCCGGGCGATCTGCGGGAAACCCGCTGCGGGCCAGACAACGCCTGAGGTCCCGATGCTGATCAAGAGGTCGCACTTCCGGATGGCGCCTGTCGCCTCGCCGACGACCCCGGGATTGAGACTGTCCCCGAACCAGACGATGTCCGGCCGGAGCCAGATCCCGCATTCCCGGCATTTGTAGCCCTGGTATTTCTCCCCGATATCTTCTATGACCCCGTGCCATGGGCAGCGAAGCCGCCAGAGGCTCCCGTGAAGCTCGATGACCCCCCTGTTCCCCGCTCGCTGATGCATGCCGTCGATGTTCTGGGTGACGACGGTGACGCCCGGGTGCGCTTTCTCCACCCCGGCGATCACATCGTGCCCCGCATGGGGTTTGCAGGCCAGCACCGCCTGCCGCCTGAGTTCATGGAAAGCGAGGACCTTCCGGGGGTCCTCATCGAAGGCCGTCTGACAGGCGTACTCCTGCCAGCGGTACTGGCTCCAGACACCGCCGCTTCCCCGGTAGGTGGGAATGCCGCTTTCCGCTGACATCCCCGCCCCCGTGAAAAAAACGATGTTTTTATAAGCCGAAGGGTCAATTCTCATGGCCGCCTCCTCCGTAGAACCTCACCGTCAAGAGTGCGAGGGTATATATGATATCGCAGCGTAAAATGACAGGAAAAACTGATCTTGTCCAGGGGAACGCCTTCAGGCTCCCGTTTGACGGGAGCCGCGTTCCTGAAAAGCCTGATATCTGGCATGGTTCCTGTATAATGAGGACTGAAGGCGAGCCTTCTATTCCAGATGAGGTATAGAAGGCAGCGTGAAGACAGGTGAGGATCTATGAAACCGCAGGAATTAAAGTATTTCAAGAAGTTGCTCAATGAACGAATCGATGAGCTCATAAAGGGCGCAGGCAGGACCGTGAGCGAGATGGCCGGCGAGGAAGAAGTTTTTGCCGACCCAAACGACAGGGCCTCACAGGAGAGCGAGCGAAACCTCGAATTGAGAATCCGGGAAAGGGAGCGCAAGTTGATATTCAAGATGAGGGAAGCCCTCCAGCGGATCGAAGAAGGCACTTTCGGCATCTGTGAGGAATGCGAGGAGCCCATTTCCCTGCAGAGACTCAAGGCACGGCCCGTGACGACCTACTGCATTCAATGCAAAACCCTCGAGGAGAGACGCCAGAAAATGCGCGGACTCGCCAGTGTCCCCTCCCTGTCCTTTGCAGAATGAGTAACACTGCCAGCTCCGACAGACCAGACGTTCCGCAGAGCGCAATCAAGTCGTTTTTCCCCGCCGTTTTCCACAGCCCCTGAAAGGGGCTTTTTTTTAGAACGTTACTCCCCGATCGTTTCCCCTTGCCGTGACCGCCACCCCAAAACCCGCCATTTCAGGCCAATTCCCACGGTAACCACCTACAAAAAAATTGACTTTCGTCTGTCTCACCTGTAGTATTTTCAATGGTCTCAAAAGGAGGGGAGGATGCCCAAAAGAAGCGTGTTTCTTGCCGTTCTTCTTACGGTCGTCCCGGTCTTTTTATATTCATCCAACCTCAAAGCGACGAATGGTAACGGGTGCATCAACTGCCACACCGACGGGGAACAGCTGAAGAAGCTCTGTAAGCTTCCCGAAATCGGCGGCGAGGGGGAAGGGTGAGCAGGGGCGCCTCCGCCGGTTACGGCGGAGACCTATTACAAGGGTTTCCTGGTCGACAAGGAACTGATCGGCAAAGATGTTCACTTCAGGATGGGCTGCGTCTTCTGCCACAAGGGCGACGCCGCGGCGACGGACGTGAAGGCGGCTCACGACGGGATCGTGAAGAAACCTTCGGACAACCTCAAACTCTGCGGCATGTGCCACAAACCCATTGCGGAGAACTACGGCAAATCCCTTCATTATACGTCCGCGGGCCAGAAACATGGCGTCGCGGGCCGCTTCAGTGACGCCGAGGTCAAGACCTTCGATGAAAAAGTCTTCGAGAAATCCTGCCGCACCTGCCACGCCTCCTGCGGCGACTGCCATGTCCGTAGCCCCGCCGTCGGCGGGATCAGCGTTGGCCTCATCGAGGGGCACAAGTACGTCAAGAAAAACGAGGGGAAGACCTGCGCTTTCTGCCACGGGGGCCGCGTGTACCCGGAATACACAGGAGAGTACGGGGGGAGCGTCGACGTCCATTACCAGAAGGGCATGATGTGCCTGGAGTGCCACAAGAAGGAGGAGATGCACGGCGACGGGCAGAAGTACCTCTCCAAGAACGAGGTGAAGCAGAGACCGAGATGTGAAAACTGCCACAAGCCGGGAGGCGAGGCGAAGCTGACGGCCAGGGTTTCCCACGATAAGCACCGGGGGAAGGCCAGCTGTCAGAGCTGCCACTCTTCGGGCCCGTACCGGCAGTGCTACGATTGCCACCCGACGGGATCGAAGGCCAAAGCGGAGATTTTCATCGGCCGGAACCCGAGAACACAAAAGGAGATGACCACCCTGAGGCTCATCCCGACGGTGAGAGACACCTTCGCGAAGGCCGGCATCAAGATGGAACACTTTGACAAGCTCCCGAATTACTGGGACTCGGCCGTCCACAACATCAAGAAGCGCACGGAGCGGACCCGCAACTGCGACACCTGCCATGTAGACAAAAAAGATTTCCTGACGAGAGACAGGCTCATCCCGAACGGTTCCAAGGCCAATGAAGGTCTCGTGTATGAATTGAAGCCCATACCCATTTCAAGATAGGAGGATGACATGAAAAAAATGAAGTTTGTTGTAGCTTTGTGCATGGTCTTGATGTTTCTGGTGCCGGCGGCCGCCTCCGCGAGGGACATCGCGCCCTTCGAGTCGACGGGCTGGCTGGAGAAGAACCTGAAAAACCCTAAACTGGTCATCGTGGACGTCCGCAAGCCCGAGGAATACGGCGCCGGCCACATTCCGGGCGCCGTCAACGTGTTTTACGGCTCGTGGGCCATCAAGAAAGGCGAGCTTCTGAATGAGCTTCCGGCCGACGAGGACCTCCGGGACGTGATCTCCTCCGTGGGCATCGAGCCCATGTCGTGGGTCGTCGTCGTTGGGAAGAATGCGGCGGTTCCGGATCGCTGGGACTCTACGAGAGTCGCCTTCACGCTGAAGTACGCCGGCGTCGATAACGTGGCGGTCCTCGACGGCGGCTACGACAAGTGGGTGGCGGAGAAAAAACCCGTCTCCAAGGACAAGGTTGTTCCCAAGAAGAAGGCATACAACGGCAAATTCAACAAAGCCATTGTCGTGAACAAGGCCTATACCCTGGGTGCCCTGGACAAGGCACTGATCGTCGATGTGCGTGCCCCCGAGTTTTACAAGGGTGAGAAGAAACTCGGCTTCGTCGCAAAGACCGGCCGCATCAAGGGGGCCGTGAACCTGCCTGCGGCTCTTCTCTTTAACCCGGACGGCACTTACAAGGACAAGGCGGGCATCGAGGCCGCCGCAAAGCCCGTCGTGGGGTCCGACCTCTCCCGCGAGATCGTTGTCTATTGCGACACGGGCAAGGTCTGCACAGGCTGGTGGTTAGCCCTGGCCGATCTTCTGGGTTACAAGAACGTGAAGGTCTACGACGGCTCGTCGATGGAATGGATGAAGGACGCCATGGCGCCGAGCGCTCCTTGATCGGCTGATTCAATGCAACTCCACCCCGGGCCCGCCCGACGGGCCCGGGGAACACAATATTGCTTCTATTTAACTCAACGAAAGTGACCCCGCATGCCTTCTTCAGGTTGCTCCGGGGTGATTCGTCCGTTCACGCCCTTGCGCCATTAATGTACTTCCTGCCGATCGGAGACGTGTCATGAAGCGACAGGGTCCTTTCATGATTTTCCTGGTTTTCATTATTTTCACTCTGCCGGGCGGTGCCTTCGGACAATCACCCGGATGGAAGCACCGGGACGTCTGGCTTAAAAACTCCCTGGGCGACAACATCACGCCCCAGAGAAACACCATCGACCCCTTCAGCCCCCGGATGACTTGCGGTATCTGTCACAGTTACTCCACCATCACGTCAGGCTATCACTTCCAGCAGGGGTTCGACGAGATGAGTGATGCCTACAACCCGAAGAGACCCTGGATCCTCTCCCCGGGCCAGTTCGGAAAGGGCTGCTCACCCGCCTCCTACGCGGGCCGTGTCGCCAGGAAGGGCAACGCGGGCTCGAATCAAATCGATCTCTCCACGTATGACTGGATCGGTGCGGGCGGCAAACTGAGTCCTGCGAAGGGCGTCATCTCTGCGGCCTGCGGGTGGACTCACCCCGGAGGCGGACCACTGGAATACGGCCGTAAGACTGGCGGGAAGCCGGACCTGTCCAGAAATCTCGTCGAAGCTGAAAAAAACAACAAAAACCCGCTGGACGGCGATTTCAGCTCCGCCGCCTCGCCAGACAGAAAAAGCCATTTCAGGGCGAGCGGGGTCTTAGAGGCGGATTGCCTGATCTGCCATTTGCCCGCTTACCGCATGGACCTGCGAAACCAGCAGATCAGTGCCAGGAACTACCGCTGGGCCGCCACCGCGGGTGCCGGCCTGGGGACCGTGAAGGGCAGCATTTTCAGCTACAAAAACGCCAATGCAGGGCCTGAGGCCGCGGATTTCATGGCGGGGACATGGAATTTCGAGAAGAGACCCGTGGTCCAGTACGCCTGGGACAACCGCAACCTGTTTCTCTCCGACGGCCGTCTCAGGGGGGGCGTAATTCGAAAAAGCGTCGGCCTCAAGAACTGCCTGAATTGCCATCAGTTCAGCAATGCCAGGAAGGCCGGGACCATTTACACACCCGAATCAGACGCCCACATCAAGGCGGGTCTTCAATGCACCGATTGTCATGTTCTTGTGGGGAAAACACCGGCCGAACGACTCCGGCACCAGATCGCGAAAGGATGGGCCCCTGAAAACACGGTGCGTGACGATCTGGACGGCGCCGGCATGAAAACCTGCGCGGCCTGCCATCTCGAAGGCCAGTACAGGCCCACGCGGCCCGGCATGCCCAAAGAGGCCAGAAACCCGGCCAGGACCCATGAAGAGAAATTCAAAAAAGGCTCCTTCCATTTTTACCTCGTGAACTGCAATGCCTGTCACTCGACGACGCAGCCTGCGAAGGGCGGGTACCTGGCCGACCTCGGGACCCTGGGCGTGACCTGGTACACGGCCGATACCCTGGAGACAACCTTCTCGGCGGCTGATCTGGCGAAAAAGACGGCGGCGCCCTGGAGCCCATGGATTGCCCGGGCGGAAACGAAAAAGGGCCGGACGGAGCAGTACATCGCCTGTGTTCCCAAAGTGACCCAGTGGTTCGGTGAGCGGCTCGAAAGCAAAGAGATTCGACCTATCAGCCTCAGGTACGTCCGGCAGGCCTATCAGGGCGTCAAGGGTGTCACAAAAGTCCGGGTGAAGACGACAGACGGGAAAACGGTGGAGCGGCCGACGGTTGCGACACCCCAGGACATCCGCCTGATGATCGGCGCTCTGACGAAGATCGGTTTCAAGAACGTCGTCTTCGTGGCGGACCAGGTCTATGAATTGAAAAAAGGGGAGCTCGCGGCAACCCCTGACCCGAAGACCACAAAAGCCGCCGTCTACACGGTCCATCACAATGTCGTCCCCCTGGGGGCGGGGAAAACGCTGGGCGCGAAAGGATGCACGGACTGTCATGACGAAAGCGCCGCCTTCTTCACGAAGAAGGTCATTCGCAATGTCGGCAAATTCCTGAAGGAAGACTATCCTTCACCCAAAGAGCCCAACGCGGAGCCCCAGATGAACGAATGGGGACTTCGGAGCATCCCGGCTTACGAGTAGTGTTCCGGGCCGGTGGAAACCCCTTAACCGTACAAGGACTGCCCCATGCAGGAAATAAAGAGAGCGGCCATCGTGACCGTCCTGATTCTTTTCGCGACCGCCTGTGTCTCCGAAAAGCCCGCGGGAGAGGTGCCCGGTGAATTGCCGGCCACGGGTCTCTCCAGGATGATGGAGTCGGAGCGTGTTGTGCTCGTCAACACGATGAGCGATATCGAGTGCATGGACCACCGCATTCCCGGCTCCCTGTGCCTGTCCTGCGAAGAGGCGGTGGAGAAGCTCGGGCGGATTGCGGTTGATAAGGCGGCACCTGTCGTATTCTACTGTGAAAGCGAGCGGTGCTACCGCAGCTGCCTGGCGGCGGCGGAAGCGCGAAAACAACACTACCAGCGGGTTTACACCCTGAAAGGGGGGCTCTCGGCCTGGAGGGCAGCCGGGTACGGTACGGAATCACCGGACCGCATACCGCGCCAGCCTGTTTTTTCCGTCCGTCCCTCCCAGGCCGCCTCGTGGCTCGCCGAAAGACAGGACATCCTGGTACTGGACATCCGCTCCAGGGATGTCTTCACACAGGGCCACATTCAGGGAGCCGTCAACATCCCCATGCATGAGCTTCACAGGAGTTACGGCGACATCCCGCACAACCGCCGAATCATCGTGGTCGATCAGAACGGCTACCGGTCCTTTCTGGCGGCTTCCTACCTGGTCCGGAAGGGTTTCGGGGACGTGATCAGGCTCCTAGGCGGCATGGACCGCTGGAATCAATACCAGTCCGTGAACAAATCGGGAGTTAAGAGATGAAAAAAGCGGCGGCCGGGAATCGTAAGGAAAGATCATTTCTCAGTCGGTGTCTGACCGTTCTTGCCGGGGCTTTCATCGTTGCGGCCCTCGGGATGGAGGCCCCATGCCTGGCGCAGGGAACGGGCGGAAATTGCACGTCCTGTCACGAGTCTTATGTCTATCGCGGCGAGTTCCCCTCGTCGGTCCACGGAAACAACGGCTGCACGAGCTGCCACACCGTCCGGAATGTCACCCGTCATGCCTCGGGCGAGGAGAGGCCCGTCCTGATAAAATGCGGCAGCTGCCACGGGCAGATTGCGGCGGACTTCAGGAAAGACGCTCACTATCTTCACCAGAGTTTCCAGTGCACGGACTGCCACCGGAAGATTCATGCGATCAAGAAGGATCCCGGGGACCCCAAGATTGCCGTAGCCAGAGGCTGTACGGACTGTCACAGCAGCGAGGAGTATGTCGAACTGGGCCACACGGCGTCGGTTCTGAAGGGAAACAGGGATTCGGCGACCTGCTCGGACTGCCACACCCTTCACAAAACCCCGTCCTTTCATATCGGGGAGAGCGCCTCCGTCGAGCGGGGGAGGGCATACTACACGGAAAGATGCAAGATCTGTCACGGGAATGCCGAGCTCGTGGCGAGAAACAAACTCCGGCCGAACGTTGTCGAGTGCTACGAGGAAACCTACCACGGGAAGGTCCAGAGGGCCGGGTATCCCACCCAGGTGGCCGGCTGCGCGGACTGCCACGTGGGGCACAACATCCTGCCCACGGGAGACAGGCGTTCCCCCCTCCATCCCAACAACCTCGCCATGACCTGCGGCAAGTGCCACAGCGGCACCCACCCCCGGTTCGCGAATTTCGAAGCCCACCCTGACTATCATGATTTCAAGGGGAAGATCGCCCTCGACATTACCTACATTTTCATGGTCGGGCTGCTCGCCTCGGTTTTCATATTCTTCGGGATTCACACCCTGCTGTGGTGGAGAAGAGCCTACTGGCACGTGTGTAAAGACGGGGGCAGAGGGCATCCGGAGCCGGCGTCCATCACCGCCTGTGAAGAGGTTCCGTACGTGCGCCGTTTCACATGGCGGGACCGGACCATGCACGTTCTTTTGATCCTTTCGTTCCTGACGCTCGTTGCGACGGGCATGCCCCTGAAATACAGCGGTGCGGTCTGGGCGCCGCAGCTGTTCCGCCTGCTTGGCGGCGCTGAAATGGCGGGTGACCTGCACCGGGTGGCTGCCGCTGTTCTGTGGGGCCTCTTCCTCTACACCTGCTGGCTGTCCTACAAGTTCCTCTTTCCGAAGGATAAGGGAGTGAAGGGCTGGGTCGGGAGACTTTTCGGACCCGATTCACTCTTCTTCAACCTGAAGGACTGGGACGACATCAAGGGCATGTTCCGCTGGTTCTTCAACCGCGGCCCCATGCCGAAATTCGACCGCTGGACCTACTGGGAGAAGTTTGATTTCTTTGCCGTCTTCTGGGGGATGACGGCCATCGGTCTCTCCGGGCTCATCCTCTGGTTCCCCGAGAAGTCTTCGTACATCATGCCGGGGTGGCTCATCAGCGTGGCCTCTCTGGTGCACTCCGAGGAGGCCCTGCTCGCGGCCCTCTTCATCTTCATCATGCACTTCTTCCACAACCATCTCGTGCCGGGAAAATTTCCCCTCGAGCGCAACATCTTCACGGGTTCCAATACCCTCGAACAGCTCATGGAGGAGCGCCCGTTGGAGTACGAGCGGGTCGTGGCCGAGGGGAGGCTGGAGTCGATGAAGTGCGAATACCCGGGTGTGTGGGCGAACCTCTTCGCCGGCCTCTTCGGGTTCGCGAGCGTCTTCATCGGATTGGCGCTGACCTTCCTGATTATCTGGGCTCTGTTTGTGACGTGAGGCGAGTCGGGTCCTTCTGGGGAGTCGCTCCTACCCTCCCAGGTAGAGTCGCCGGACCTCATCGTTCTCCAGAAGCCCCGCTCCCGAGTCCTCGAGTCGGGTTTTGCCCAGATCCAGTACATAGCCGCGATGGGCAATCGAGAGGGCCTTGCGGGCGTTCTGCTCGACGACGGTGAACGTGACTCCCCGGCGGTTGATCTCCAGGATCTTCGAGTAGACCTCTTCGATCATCCGCGGGGACAACCCGATGGAAGGCTCGTCCATGAGGATGAGGGAGGGCTTGACCATGTCGGCCCGTGCGAGCGAAAGGATCTGCTTTTCTCCGCCTGAGAGATTGCCCGCCCGGTCGCGGATCTTCCCTTTGAGCAGGGGATAGGACTCAAGGGCTTCTTCGATGGCCCGCCGGACAGCCCCTTCGTCTTCGAGAGCCGTACCGCCCATCTCGAGGTTCTCGCGGACCGTGAGTGACGGGAAGACATTTTTCCCCTGGGGGATGAACGCGATCCCGAGGCGCACCTTGTCCCCGGGTTCCAGGCGCGTGACATCCCTGCCGTCGAAGGTCACCGTCCCGCGGGTCGGCTTGAGGAGCCCGAAGAGGGTCTTGAGCAGTGTTGACTTCCCCGATCCGTTGGGGCCGATAATGCAGATGATCTCTCCGGCTGCCGCCCGGACGGTCGCCCCGTGAAGGACCTCGATCTTGCCGTAGCCGGCATGGATGTCTTCCGCTTCCAGCTTCATCATCCCAGATAGGCCTCGATCACGCGCGGATCCTTCTGAATTTTCTCGGGCGTTCCTTCCGCGATTTTTTCCCCGTGGTCGAGAACGAAGACCCTTTCGCAAAGCTCGATGACCACGTCCATGTTGTGCTCGATGATGAAAAACACCTGGCCCCTCTCCTTCATCTTGAGAATCATCCCGATCATCGTACGGATCAGCGTTGGGTTGATCCCGGCCGTGGGTTCGTCCAGGAGGATTATCTTCGGCTCCGCCATGAGCGCCCGACCCAGTTCCAGGAGCTTCTGCTGGCCGTAGGAGAGGTTCTCGGCGAACTGGTCCTGGAGTTTCGTGAGGCCCAGGAGGTCCAGAAGCTCGCCGGCCCTCTCGCGATTGTCGGCCTCCTGCCGCCGGATCCCCGCGAGCCTGAACCACAGGGACAGGAAATTTTCCCCCGTCTGGCCCTGGGGCGCGAGGAGCATGTTGTCAAGTACCGTCATCCTCGGGAACACCCGCGAGAGCTGAAAGGTCCGGATGAGACCCAGAGCCGCCATCCGGTGCGGCAGCCGCCCGTCGATTCGCGTCCCCAGGAAACGGATCTCGCCGGCGTCGGGCTTGAGAAGACCCGTGATGAGGTTGAATAGGGTCGTCTTGCCGCTTCCGTTCGGCCCGATGAGTCCCGCAATGGAAAGCCCCTCGAGGCTGATCGTGCAGTCCGCGACGGCACGCGTTCCGCCGAAGGACTTGGTGACGTTTCGGATCTCAATCACCGCGCCTCTCCCCTTTCTCCCGGACGATCCCCCCGGGGCGGAAGACCATGAGGGCCACGAGCAGAAGACCGAAGACCATCTGCTGCAGCGGTCCTAGCAGCCGTGTCCACTCGGGCGGGAGCCTCAGATAGCGCACCGACTCCTGGAAGACGATGAGGGTGACGGCCCCGACGAGAGGTCCCCAGAGCGTTCCCTTGCCGCCCATGACGACGATGAGGAGGACGAGGATCGTTTCCGTCAGCGTGAAGTCCCCCGGGCTGATGAAGGTGACGTAGTGAGCCCACAGGACCCCCGCCAGCCCCGCGAAGACGGATCCGAGCACGAAGGACTTGATCTTGAAAGCGTAGGCGTTCTTACCGAGAATCTCGGCCGCCGTCTCGTCGTCCCTCACGGCCCTCAGCGCGCGGCCGAATGGGCTCAGGACGACGAAGGCCAGTATCGCGAAGGTCGCAAGCGTCGCCGCCGCGGAGAGGGCCAGGTAGCGGGGGAGGGTGTCGAAAACGAAGCCGAACAATTCGGGCCGCGGTATCCCGGGAAGCCCCATCGGGCCCTTGGTGAGCCAGACCTCGTTGATGAAAATCATCCGCAGGATCTCGCCGAAGCCCAGGGTCGCGATCCCGAAGTAGTCGCCCTGGAGCTTCAGGGCGGGGATCCCCAGGAGAAAGCCGCAGAGGCCGGCCGCAGCCAGGGCCGCCGGGAGGCTCCAGAGAAAGGGGGTGCCGGCGAGCGTCAGAAGCGCCGAGGTGTAAGCCCCGACGGCGAAGAAGGCCACATGACCGAAGTTGAAGAGGCCCGTGTACCCCACCTCGACGTTGAGGCTCAATGCGAAGACGGCGTAGATGGCGATGACAACGAGCAGGTGCAGGAGCAGGTCCATCAGTCGCTCCTTTCGCCGGCGATGACGTAGGGGCGCGCCAGCAGGATCAGCACCATGATGACGAAGGCGATGGCGTCCTTGTAGCCCGGCGAGATGAAAAGCACCCCGATGTTTTCGGCGAGCCCGATCAGAAGGCCTCCCAGAAGCGCCCCCCAGAGGTTCCCCACGCCGCCGATGAGGGTCGCCGCGAAGGCCTTGATAAGGTTGATGATGCCCATCTCGGGGGAGAGGTTCGTGTCCAGGGCGAGCAGGATACCCCCGATCGCGGCCAGGACCGCCGAGATGACCCATGCGGCGAGGATGGCCCGTTTCGTGTCAATGCCGGAGATCCGGGCCAGATCGAGGTTGTCCGACAGGGCCCTCATGGATTTGCCGAGGCGAGACTTGAAAAAAAGCAGGTAGACGCCGGCGACGCACAGGACCGTGACGATCACGATCGCGAACTGGGGCATCGTGAGGTAGACACCGAAAAACGGTGTACCCGGCATGATCTCCAGGCCGTAGGTCCTCACCTCTGCGCCCCAGAAGAACTGGGCGGCGTTTCGCAGGAGGACGGAGAGGCCCATGGCGGCGATCAGAAGTGTCAGGCGGTTGGCCCTGCGGATGGGGCGGAACACGACGGTGTCCATGGCGAGCCCCAGGCCGCCCGTCAGGGCCAGAGCCGGCGGGATCGCGGCTGGAAGAGACAGGCCGAAGGGCTCCCCCATCAGGAGCAGCAGGAAATAGGCCCCCCACATGATCAGCTCGCCGTGGGCGAAGTTCACGAAGTTGAGCACGCCGTAGATGAGGGTGAGCCCCATGGCGAAGAGGGCGTAGACGCAGCCCGCAAGGATGCCGTTGAGAAGGGTCTGGAAATAATAGGTGAGGTCCATGGCAAAAAAAAGTTCTGGCGCCCGCGGGCGCCAGAACGGGATGTTCGGTCCGGGGGGTTATTTTTTAGCCGGCTTCTTTTTCTCCTGCGCCTTCTCCGGGAGCTTGTAGTCCACGATTTTACCGTCCTTGACGGTCCAGATGGCGTATTCCGCGAACTTCGGGCTTCGCTCCTCATCAAAGGTCTTGTCGCCCGTGACGCCCCTGTAGCCCTTCGCGGCGGCGGGCAGGGCCTTGCGGATGCCCTCGGCGCTGTAGCCCCCCCTCTCGATGGCACGGGCGGTCACGTAGACCATGTCGTAGTTGTAGTCGCCGAAGATGGGGATCTTGTCGTCGCCGTATTTCTTCTTGTAAGCCTCCTTGAAGGCCTGGAAGGTTTTCGTGTTCTGCGGGACCGAGGGGTAGGTGCCCATGACGCCCTCGGCGGCCTTGCCGGCCAGTTCCACCATCTTGGGCGCCCTGGCGGCCGAGCCGCAGAGCCACTGCGTCTTGATGCCCATCTCGAAGGCCTGCTTGAACTGCACGGCGCCCTCGTTGATATAGGTCAGGTTCACAATGGCCGGGGGGTTGCCCTTGCCGGCCCGGAGAAGCTCGGTGCGGTAGTCCGTCTTCTTCTCGTCATAGGCGATTATGTCCGTCACGGTGCCGCCCATCTTCTTGTAGGCGTCCACAAAGGCGTTCTTGAGGCCGAGGCCCCAGTCGTTGTTGATGTACATGACGGGGACCTTCTTGAACCCCCGGTTCATGGCGAGTTTTGCCAGGTGCGGGCCCTGGAGGGCATCCGACGGGAAGACGCGAAAGATGTAGTCGCCGGCCTTCGTGAGCCCGACGGCGGCGCCCTGGGCGGACAGCAGCACCACCTTGCTCTCCTGGGCGACGGGCGCGGTGGCCATGAAGTTGGAGCTGCCGGCGGGGCCGAAGATCACGGGGACCTTGTCGACGGTGATGAGCTTTCGAACGGCCGTAACGCAGTCCTTGGCGTTGCTTTTGTTGTCCTCGTAAACGATCTCGATTTTCTTCCCCTTGACGCCGCCCCTGGCGTTGATCTCCTCGACGGCCAGATCGATGCACTTCTTGAAACCCTCGCCGTAGACGGCGATGCTTCCGGACAGGGCGAAGGCCGCTCCGATCTTGTATGTGTCCTGGGCATGAAGGGCTGGCGTGAAGCCAAACAGCAGGGCTGCCGCGACGGCAAATCCAAGGGCGATTTTTCTCATGGCGATGACCTCCGATGCTGGATATGATAGGGTCTACCTAAAAGAGAAAAGGCCGTCTGTCAATTAAAAAGAACGGCGCGGCAATGCCCGGGGACCGGCTCGCGAAAGACCGCCGTCCGGGTGTCGGGGCGCGGGAAGGGAGGGCGGTCATGCAGGAACAGGAAGACTTTCGCCGGCGTTTTTTCTATGCTATATTAATATGAATGTTTTCACGACTTGAGGTTCGATTTGGCAAAAGGGAATAACCATCCCGCCGGGGAGAAAAAAAACGCGGTCTGGTCCTTTTTCGCGTCCGTCAGGCTGACCGTTTTCCTGCTCATCGTCATTGCCGTCACCTCCATCCTGGGAACGCTCATTCCCCAGCAGGAAGAGGCCCAGCGCATCATGCGCGATATGCCCCCCGCGCTCGTCTCCACCCTGCAGGCCCTTCAACTCTTCGACATGTACCACTCCGTGTGGTTCCTGCTGCTGCTCCTGCTTCTCGCCGTGAACCTCACCGTTTGTTCCCTGAACCGCTTTCCCCATACGTGGAGGCTCTTTCAGTCGGCGCGCTCCAGGGAACCCTCCAGCCGGCTCGAGGGGGGTGCCGCTGACCGGATCTTCACGGCCGGGGGGACACCCGCGCGTGTGGCCGGCGAGGTGGAGGGGCTCCTGCGGAGAAAATTCCGGAGGGTCCGCCGCACGGAAGAAGGAGGCGTCGTTACGCTCCATGGCGAGAAAGGGGCCTTCTCCTATTTCGGCGTGTATGTCATCCACGCGAGCATTTTGATCATCCTCGCCGGGGCGATCATCGGGTCCCTTTCGGGCTTCGACGGCTACGTCAACATCCCAGAGGGGGGAACCGTCGACACGGTGAAGCTCCGGGGCGGGCAGGGGACGAGAAAACTCGACTTTGCCGTCCGGTGCGATCGATTTGCCGTGGAGTTTTACGACAACGGCATGCCGAAAGAGTACCGTTCCGATCTGGTTTTCCTGAAGGATGGGCAGGTCGTCAAAGAGGGGTCCCTGACGGTCAACCACCCCATCGAATTCCGGGGGATCCGGTTTTACCAGGCGAGCTATGGAAACCAGCCGGGCGCTGCCCTCCTGACCGTCATGGACGGCAGGGGCGGCAAGAAGCTTCTGAAGGTCTCGGCGGGGGACCAGTTCGAACTCGGCGGCAGGAAGGCGGCCGTTTCTGTGCTCCGCATCGAGGAGAACCTCATGAACATGGGTCCCGCCGTGAAACTGGGCATCATGTCGGAAGAGGGCGGTGTGGCCTTCTGGGTTTTCAACCGTATTCGCGAGATTGAGGAGGCGAACCCAGGGATCACAAAGCAGGTGCCGCAATTCAACCCCGCTGTCTTCAAGCCCTTTTATTTTTCCCTCGGGGGCGTGGAGAGTGCCTATTTCACCGGGCTCCAGGTGAGCACCGATCCCGGCGTCCCCGTTGTGGCGACGGGCGCCATGCTCATGGTGGCCGGGTTCATGATGATCTTTTTCTTTTCCCACCGGCAGGTCTGGGTCCGCGTGGAGGGCCGGGGCAGCGGCAGCCGGGTCCGTATCGTCGGGCGGTGCAGCCGGGACCCCGCCGCGCTTCAACGTGACATGGACACCCTGGCGGAAGTTGAGCGGAGTAAGTCCGCACAGGAGAAAAGCTTCCAATGAACACCGTTATCCTCAACTGGGTCACCTTCATCTTTTTCGGCGCGGCCGTTTTTTATTTCATTCACATGCTGCGCGGAGGCGAGTTCTGGGGGAAGGCCGCGACCGTCACGGCCTTTGCCGGTATCGCGGCCCAGACCGTTGCGCTGATCCTCCGGTGGGTGGAGTCCTATCACATGGGCATCGGGCACGTCCCCCTCTCGAACCTCTACGAATCGCTCGTCTTCTTTGCATGGACCGTCATGCTCCTTTACCTGATCATGGAGTGGCGCATCAGGAGCAGGAGCGCCGGTCCCTTCGTGACGCCTTTCGCGTTTCTGCTCATGGCTTACGCTTCCATTTCCCCGAACATCAGCGGGCAGATTCAGCCGTTGATCCCCGCCCTGAAGAGCAACTGGCTCACGAGCCACGTGATGACCTGTTTCATGGGTTATGCGTCCTTCGCCATCGCGGGAGGCCTGGGTTTCATGTATCTCGTCAAGGGTGATGACGGCGGCGGGCGGGAGGGGCCATCGAAATCCTTTCGCCGTTTTCTGCCCTCGAGAGACGACCTGGACGAGTTGATCTACCAGTGCGCCATCCTGGGGTTTATCTTCCTGACCCTGGGGATCATCACCGGGGCCGTGTGGGCGCACTACGCCTGGGGTCGATACTGGGGGTGGGATCCGAAGGAAACGTGGTCGCTGATCACCTGGTTCGTCTACGCGGCCATGCTTCATTCCCGGTATGTGCGGGGGTGGCGGGGCAGGCGAATGGCCGTCATGGCGATCGTGGGGCTTTTCTGCGTGCTCGTAACCTATCTCGGCGTGAATTATCTGCCGGGGCTGCACAGTTACATCAAATCCTGAAAAAGGGTCAACGGTTGTCCGAAACATGAGAGTCAGCGGCATCCTTCTCCACATCACGTCGCTTCCGTCCCGTTTCGGGATCGGCGACCTGGGCCCCGAGGCCTGTCGATTCGCCGACTTTCTCCACCGGGCGGGACAGCGCTGCTGGCAGGTCCTGCCTCTTTGTCCCACCGACGCGATCTACGGCAACTCACCTTACAACAGTGCTTCGGCCTTTGCCGGAAACGTGCTTATCATCAGTCCCGAGGAGATGGCCCGGGAGGGTTTTCTAAAGGGCGGTGACATCAGAGACGCGCCCTCTTTCCCGGAGGGAGACATCGACTACACGGCTGTGAAGATCTGGAAAGAAAACCTTTTCAGAAAAGCCCTTGAGATCTTCCGGAGAGACGGGCAGAGACACGCGGATGAGTATCAGGCTTTCTGCGATGACAACAAGGGCTGGCTCGACGACCACGCGCTTTTCACGGCCCTCAAAGGCCATTACCGCGGCAGGGTGTGGAACCGGTGGCCCCGGCCGGTCAGGGACAGGGACCCTGCGGCGCTGAAAGAGGCGAGGGCGAATTTTGCGGATGCGATCTTGCGGGAGAAGTTCCTGCAGTTCCTGTTTTACCGGCAGTGGAAAGCCCTCAGGCATCATGTGAATAAACGCGGCATAGAGATCATCGGGGATCTCCCCGTCTACGTCCACTACGACAGTGCCGATGTCTGGCAGCATCCGGAATATTTCATGCTCGGTGAAAACAAGCGTCCCGCCTTTGTTGCCGGCGTCCCGCCCGATTACTTCAGCAAGACGGGTCAACTCTGGGGCAACCCCCTTTACCGGTGGGAGGCACTCGGGAAACACCGTTACCGGTGGTGGGTGGACCGCATCGTCCACAACCTCGGGCGCTTCGACCGGGTGAGGATCGATCACTTCCGCGGATTCGTCGCCTTCTGGCAGGTCCCCTCGGGGGCGAAGACGGCCGTCCGTGGAAAATGGGTACAAGCCCCCGCCGGTGATTTATTCAGAACGATATTGAAGCATGTGCCGCGCGAGAGACTCATCGCAGAGGACCTCGGGTTCATCACGCCCGATGTGACGCGGGTTCTCGAAAAAACCGGTCTTGCTGGGATGCGCGTCCTTCTCTTCGCCTTCGAGGAGGGGATGGCGCATTCTCCCCATGCCCCTCACAACCACATCAGAAATTGCATCGTATACACGGGCACGCACGACAACAACACCGTGCGGGGCTGGTTTGAAAACGAAGCCGGAAAAGATGAGAAAAAGAGACTTTCCCTTTACGTCGGAAAGAGGGTCAGGGCCTCAGAGGCCCACCGGGAGTTCATCCGCCTGGCCATGATGTCCGTGGCTGAAAGAGCGGTCATCCCCATGCAGGATGTTCTCGGACTGGGGGAGAGGGCAAGAATGAACAGGCCGTCCACCCGGACGGGCAACTGGCAGTGGCGTCTTTTGAGGGGGCAAGTTGACGGAAACGTCGCAAGGGAGCTTCGCGCGCTTGCCTCCATTTACGGGCGGCTCGGGTGAAAAAAAGAGAGGGTGCCCGTGGATCGACCTTATAACTTGACGTAACTATTCAATATTTATCAATAAAAAAACGACAGTGCCCGCCTCGGTAAAAGGTATGAGAACGACTCATACCTTTTCATTATTTTTTTCTGATTGAAAATAAGAAATAAAATCAGAAGGTCGTCGTATTGTTTTTGTCTCCCTTCTGCCGTTAATATCGTTACAGAAGTTTCACATGTTACAATGGCGGGGGAAAACTCAAAGCCCATGTTTCGAAATACTAATCTATCGGGAGGTTTCCAGTGCGACGACAGCCGTTCGAGGGCAGATGCAGATGCGAGGATTGCGATCTTGAGATGGAGTGGGACAGCGCCCAGTGGTCGTTACTAGACGGCCGGCTTCACTGTTCCCCCTGCACCATTAGAGACATAAAAAAGGACTGTTTTGTGCACGGAAAGACCGTTGTCAAGTTTCACAAGTCGACGCGGACGAAGAGCCTGTCCAAGGTGAAGAAGAACAGGGCCCGATCCGGTCTTCGCGCCGCTCAGTAGTTCAGCCTTTAGAAGAAGAAACCGATGAGCTATAACGTCAGCATCGAAGAGATCCGGGAACTCTCCAGGAGGCTCGCACTCCGTAAATCCCTGCTGGAGATTACCAATCGTCTTTACGCCGCTAAAGACTTAAACGAGATGCATCAGGAATTCAGGAAGTTCATCCTGCCCCTTCTCAACGCCCAGTCCGCGAGCCTCTATGCCGCCGACCCGGAGCACGGCGACCTTTACACCTTGGCGGGGGAGGAAAACCAGTTCAGGGAGGTCCGGGTCGCCATCGGCGGCGATTCGGTTGCGGGGATCGTGGCCCAGAGCGGTAAACCCCTGAACGTCGCCTATATACAGGACAAGGGCGGTGCGTCGGGCGTCCAGCAGGTACTCCCGCAAAAGGGGAAAATGCCTCAGGAGTCCCTTTCCAGGGCCACCCAGGTGCTCGCTGTCCCGGTTTTTCACGAAAATAAGCTCTTGGGCGTAATCGAGGTCTCGAACCGGAAGAGTGATGGAAGGTTCAGCGATGATGAGCAGGCTTTCCTGGAGGAAATTGCCGAGGTTTTGGGGATTGCCCTTTACAACCAGTCAAAAGCCGCCAGGAAGAAGAAGGGCCGATTCGACTATCTCGTCAGCCAGAAACTCATTCCGGAGCCGGATCTTGAAATCCTTATCGCTGATGCGCGACGGACAGGCGAACCCGTCGAAAACCTCCTGATGTCGAAATGCAGGATTTCCAGGGAGGATATCGGAAAATCCCTCGAGAACTTCTATGGCTGTGAATATGTACCCTTCAAGGGGTCCCACCCCGTACCCGAGGATCTCCTGAAGACCCTCAAGAGGGACTATCTCCGTCGCGAGATGTGGGTTCCACTGGAAAGGTCGAACGGAAGCATTATCGTGCTCGTCGACGATCCGCACAACATACTCAAGAGGGATACCATCCAGAACCTCCTCAAGGCTAAGTCGGTCGATTTCCGGGTCGGTCTCCAGCAAGACATTCTTCAATTCATCGATCACTTTTTCGGAACGGGACCGGACGGGAATGTCGTTTCCATCACGGATATCCTCGGACGCGTCGAACCCGAGGAGGAAGCCGAGGAAGACAGCGAGGTGACGGAGACCGACGGCGTCATTATGCAGATCGTCAATAAAATCATCAATGAAGCTTATGTCCGGAGGGCTTCGGACATTCACATCGAGCCGAATAACAAAAAAAAGACCGTCGAGGTCCGATTCAGGGTGGACGGAGACTGCACGGTTTACCAGACATTGCCCTACATTTACAGGGCCGCCATGGTCTCCAGGATCAAAATCATGTCAAACCTCGACATCACGGAGAGGCGGCTCCCGCAGGACGGGAAGATCCGGTTCAAGCGGGGCAAGGGGGACGAGATCGAGCTGCGTGTCGCCACGATGCCCACGCAGGGAGGCCACGAGGATGTGGTCCTCCGCATCCTGACGAAGGGGAAAATCATGCGACTGGAAGACATGGCCCTTTCTCCTTACAATTACGACAACCTCGTCGAGATCCTCGGCAAACCCTACGGCCTGATCCTCGCCGTCGGCCCCACGGGTTCCGGGAAGACCACGACCCTTCACGCGGCGATCCACCACATCAACCGGCACAACATCAAGATCTGGACAATCGAGGATCCCATAGAAATCACGCAGGAAGGCATCCGCCAGGTCCAGGTGAACCCGAAAATCGGTCTTGACTTCGCGCGGGCCATGCGTTCCTTCCTGCGGGCTGACCCCGATGTCATCATGGTCGGCGAGATGAGGGATTTCGAGACGGCCAAGATCGGCATTGAGGCGTCCCTCACGGGGCACCTCGTCTTAACCACCCTGCACACCAACAGCGCTCCCGAGACCGTGGTGCGGCTTCTGGACATGGGAATCGACCCGCTCAATTTTGCAGACTCTCTCCTCGGAATCCTCGCCCAGAGACTGGCCAAATGCCTCTGTCAGGAGTGCTGCGAGCCCTACCATCCCTCCCAGGAGGAGTACAACACCATCGTGACGAATTACGGTGAGGAGGAGTTTGCAAAGCTCAAGATGCCTTACGACAAGGACTTCAGGCTTTACCGGGCCAAGGGTTGCCCGAATTGCGGCATGACGGGCTACAGGGGCAGGATCGCCCTCCATGAACTCCTGATCAATTCGGATACCGTCAAATCCATGATTCAGAGGCAGGCGACGGTGGATGAAGTCCGGGACGCCGCCATCGAGGATGGGATGAGCCTTCTGTTTCAGGACGGTATTCACAAGGTTCTGGACGGCCTGACGGACTTCGATCAGGTCCGGAAGGTTTGCATTGCTTCGAGCCGGAGCGTCAAGAAGAGGGAGCATCGAAGAAGTGCGGTCCAGAAGGAAGCAAAAAGCTCAAGAAAAGTGGACGGATAGCCGATGATCAGATCAACCGGATGAAAGGGGGTGAAAAAAATGTCAGGCCAGCACATGGGCGAGATCCTGGTCCGGAAAAACATCATCACGGACGAACAGCTGGAAAAGGCCCTGGAGAGGCAGAAGAGAGAAAAAGGGAAATTTCTGGGTGAAATCCTCCTCGATATGGGTGTTCCGCAGGACCAGATCAACAAAGTCCTCTTTTATTACAACAAGAGGACGCCCGTCGGCCAGATCCTGGTGGACCTGGGCGTCATCACTCCGGCGCAGCTCCGGGAGGCGCTCGACAAGCAGAAATCGATGATGTCCAAACTGCTCAGTTACAAACCGCTGGGTATGATGCTGGTGGATCTCGGCTTCGTCAATTACAGGACCTACCTCGATGTTCTCTCCAGGCATTTCAACATGCCCATCGTGCATCTGAAATACTTCAAGTTGAGGAAAGCCTTTCAGCAAGAGATCGGGGAGGAATACGCCCTCAGGAATAAAATCATTGTCCTGAACGATGACGGCCGGAAGATGGAAGTTGTTCTTTCGGAACCGTCCGTCCTGATCCAGGAGGAACTCCGCAAGTTCATGCCGGCGGGGAAAGAAATCGTTTTCAAACTTGCCGATCCCCACGACATCGTCAAGCTGCTCCAGTCGAACTATGACCCCTACTCCGTGACCGGCTACGCCTGATACCGGACTGCCCCGCCTCAGGGGAACCGCAGGATGCCCGCCACAAGACGCCCTTGAAACCCCCACATGCATTGACGGCCCACGGTCATTGTGTTATCCGTTTCACATGAGTGAATGCGGTCGTGGCGGGGTCGGTTTGCTTCCCCGCCGGAACCGGGAGGGAGGAGCGATCCGATGAAAAGGGTTCTTGTATTTATTGCCCTGACGGTCATCGTGGCATTCGTGTTTTATTTTTTTGTGTTTTCGGACAGCCAGAAGGATTCGACCGGGACGGGGAGGGATTATGCCGTGAAGTCCCCGCAGGGGGTGTCGAAAGACGCGCCGGACATCAAGCAGAAGGCGGAGGACCTGCACAGGGAAACCTACCAGAAACGGGTGGATGAATCCCTGAAGGATTTCGAATCGAGGCTCGAGCGCCTGAAGGCGGACACAAGGAAAGCCGGGAAAAAGACCTGGGCGAAACTCGAAGACGCGCTGGGAGACCTGGACGGGATGCTCGACGACGCCAAGAGGAAGCTTGCCGAGATGAAGAATTCCACGGGACAGGCCTGGGACAACATGAAAAACAAGATGGACGCTTCACTGGAGGCCCTGGAAAAGAAATACAAGGACGTCGTGTCAAAGAAGGGGTAGCCACCCGGTGTTCGGACAACGGATCAAGATTTTCACTTTGCTGGGCTTCGAAGTCCGTGCAGACCTGAGCTGGATCGTCCTGGCCGTCCTGGTCACCTGGTCCCTGGCCAGAGGGGTCTTCCCCGATTACTTCGAGAATTTACCCGAGCGGACGTACTGGTTCATGGGCGCCGCGGGCGCCCTGGGGCTTTTTCTCTCCATCATTTTTCACGAGCTCTCCCATTCCCTGATTGCCCGGAAATTCGGCATCCCCATGAAGGGGATCACGCTCTTCATCTTCGGCGGTGTCGCCGAGATGACGGAAGAAGCCCCCGACGCGAAAGCCGAGTTCTGGATGGCACTCGTCGGTCCTGCATCCAGTCTTTTCCTGAGCGCGATATTCTTCGTGATCTCGCGTTACGGCGAGGGCGCGGGGTGGTCCCTGCCTGTCGTCGGCGTCCTTTTCTACCTCGCCTGGATCAATGTCGCCCTTGCGGTCTTCAACCTGATTCCCGCCTTTCCCCTCGACGGCGGCCGCCTGCTGCGGGCCGTGCTATGGGGGGCCAGGGAAAACATCCAGTGGGCCACCCGGGTCACTTCAAGACTCGGGTCGGGGTTCGGCATCCTTCTGATCGCCCTCGGTCTTTACTCCGTCATCCAGGGCCAGTTCATCGGCGGCATCTGGTGGTTCCTGATCGGCATGTTCGTGAGGAGCGCGGCCCAGACTTCCTATCAGCAGCTTCTCACCCGAAAGGCCCTGGAAGGGGAGAGGGTGAGCCGGTTCATGGTGACGGACCCCGTGACGGTCCCGCCGGGCATCTCACTGCAGCAGCTCGTCGATCACTACATCTACAGGCATCATTTCAAAATGTACCCCATCGTGGAAGAGGGGCGACTGCTCGGTTATGTCACCGTGCGGCAGTTGAAGGAGGTGCCCCACGACCGGTGGGACCGGGTCACGGTTGGCGAGGTAGCCATGCCCTTGTTGCCGGAAATGACCATCCCGTCCGATACCGACGCCCTGCGGGCCCTTTCCGTCATGAACCGGACGGGGAGCAGCAGGCTCATGGTCGTGGAGGGCGACCGGCTTGTCGGGATCATCGCCCTCAAGGATCTGCTGCAGTTTCTCTCCCTGAAGCTCTCTCTCGAAGAGACGAAGCAGCCCGCCGCACGTTCCCGTGACGTTCCCTGAGGACAGTCAACGCCGGAGAAACGTCTGCCAACCGGCCACGATAGCCCCGGGCATCAGGTCGAGGGCGCCCGAAGCCTCGGCCACGGGGGTGAACCCGCAATCCCCGCAACGCGTGTCCCCGCGTTTCCTGGCGTAGCATCCCTGGGTGATCGTCCCGTCGGGGTCGACATTGGCAAGAATGCTGTCCCGGCAGGCCCATCTGTTATCGATCATGCTCCTGAGTCGCCCCGCGGAATTGAAAATCGGGTAACCCCTTTCTTTCAGGCGGATCACCTCTTCGAGAGCCCGTTTTCTTTCCGCGGGGGCCAGCGAAAGATCTTCTTCACCACGGCCGTAGGGGTAAAAGAGCTGGACCGTCAAACCCCGGACGGAGGGCAGGGCCTCGAGCCTTTCGAGAAGACCCTGCAAATCCCTCCAGTTCTCGCGGTTTAAAGTGAAATGAACGATGATGTTCGGGTGTTGAGCTGCTTCCAGATTCGACCAGAGACGGTCGAAGGAGCCGCTCCGCAGGCGGTTGTGGGTGTCCCGGAGGCCGTCAACGGACACCCACAGCACATCGACGGGCGCGTCGAGGGGAATGGTCCCGTTCGTTGTCGCGGCAACCCTGAGAAAATGCCCCTTTGCGACACTCACCAGATCGCGGAAATCGAAGGCCCCGTCTTTCCAGAGCAGGGGCTCGCCGCCTTCGAAGACGACAAACCGGCAGCCCCGCCTGTCGAGCTCCTCGAGGGCGCGAATCGCCTGCGGCCGGCTCATGGATGCGTTTTCTTCGCTCGAGCGCCTGTGAAAAGGGCAGGGCCGGCAGCTCAAGTTGCACCGGTAGGTCAGCTTGACGCTGGCCAGAAGCGGGATGCCATGGCCCAGGATTTTTCGCCGGAAAAAAAAGCGGAACAGATCGAAAGTCCAGTGCATGGTTTTCTTCCCGACTTCGGGGTAGATATTTCACGGAGGCCTCTTCTGTGCCGGCACTCCGGGACAACCGAGTGTAAGGTCCCCGGACGCCTTTGTCAAGCCGAAGACCCCGCCCGGAAGGCGGTGTACTTCGAAGCCCCGCGCTTTCCCTGCGCGGGGGATTGCACGGCCGCAGGATCCATGATAAAAATCATTGTCAATTTATTCTGTTTCTCGGCTCATGCTGAAAAGGTCGCATGAGTCCTGCAACCGCCCAGGGTGAAATTTTATCGATAGGCATGCCACAAACCCCGGTGTGCCGAGATGACCATGAAGGGCTGCAAGTTATTCTCGGGCACGTTATCATTCATTCGCAATAGTGACGCCCTCTTCGGCCGTTACAGCGCTTCGAGACTTTCTTGGCCCGATTGAAACGGATCCTTCTTAACATGGTCACGGAAAACAAGCTCGGCGGAAGGACAGCGAACATCGTGACCCACTGCTACCCAGAAAGGTTATCGCGTTGAGGGGCCAGGGGCTTCGCCGGAGAGAAGCTGAGAAGTTGAGGAGTTGAGACGGTCTTCCAATACTCTTCATACATTCTGATTTTCTTAACTTCCTATCTTCTTAACTTCTATTCTTACCCTGTACCCGATACCCAATACCCTATACCCCGCTGAAGGAGACCCTATCATGAAAGGCAAGGTAAGCATCGGTTTGCTGTTGGTTTCGATGATCGCCCTTACGGGGTGCGCAGGAGGGAAGCCCATGACGCTCGAAAATTACACCAAGGAACTTGCGGCGACGGACCCGGCAAGGACGGCGCTCGTCAAGTCCGGCTCTGCCGAGGAGAAGGCCGGAGTTAATAACTTCAAGGATTACTACAGGGTCTTCTCCGGGGATGTTATCCGGCGTGACACGAAAAAGCTCTACGCGAAAGACGCCTTTTTCAAGGACGGCTACAAGGAGGTCAAAGGGGTCGATGCCATCGAGGCCTATTTCACCGCCACGACGAAGGCCATCGTGTCGTGCACCTTCGAGATCACCGACGTGGGCGTCCACGAAGGGAACTATTATTTCCGGTGGGTCATGAAGCTGACCCTCAAACGCGACAGGGAAAACCCGATCGAGCAGATCGGCATGTCCCACGTCCGCTTCGGCCCCGACGGGAAGGTCATCTTCCACGCCGACTGCTGGGACACCAGCGTGGTCTTCGAGCGCGCGCCCCTCATAGGGTCCATCATCCGGTGGGCCAAGGAACAATTCTAGTTTTTTCTATTTCTTTTCTTTTTTCGTCGGATCTTCGACCGGGGGCGAGAAGATGTCGAAAATCGATCGGTAGGGCTGGAGGTCGGTCATGGCCTTCTTGGTTGCCCCCGTGAGGTTCATCCCGACATCCAGCCACTTGCTGAACTGGCTGTCCACGGACGTTTTGTAGGAAAGATAATTCCGGATGATCTGCTGCAGGTATTTATCGAAGAACTCGCTCAGAACGGTGTCCCCGTACTGGATGAAGAGATGAAGAAGCGGCACGGGTAAAAGGATGTTCTTGCTTTTCGCCTCCTCGAGGACGACCTGTGTCAGGATATAGGCGGTAACGTCCTCGTGCGTCTTCGCGTCCTCCACCTTCACCTGTCGCCCTTCCCTTATCATATCGGCAACCTGGCCGAGCGTGATGTAGGTATTCTTCTCCGTGTCGTAGAGACGCCTGTTTGCGTATTTCTTGAGAAGAATTCTTTCCGGCATGACTACAAACCCCCGTTCTCAGGCTGAGCTTTTTGACACAGTGCAATAATATTTAGAAAAAATATTTTATTTTATTCTATTGCAAAAAAATTATATTATGTATTACTCAGTAATATCAAATATATATATAATATTAAAACCGGTTTAGGCATAACACACATATATATTGCATTGCAACATTTTTCTTGACAATCAGGCAAAAAAGCTTATACTACTTCCCATCAGGCACGACAAAACCAAACCAACAGGAGGTAAATTAACATGGAACACGCTAAAATTGCAAAGCAAACGATGGATTTTTACAAAACAACCTTTGACAACACCTACAGCACGCTGATGACGCTCCAGGCCCAGACGCAGCAGTTGATCTCCAGCCAGCTGGAGCAGACGGCCGGTCTCCCCGCCGAGGGCAAGCAGATCGTCAACGAGTGGATGAAAGCATACCGCAGGGGCTGCGAGGATTTCAAGAAGGTCGTGGATGACGGTTTCGCGAAATTCGAGTCCTACTTCAGCACCGTCCAGAAAAACGCCTAGACGGATCTCTTGAATTTTTTTCGAGAGGGATATTATCCGCAAGGAGGTGGAGAAAATGCTTCAGAAAGAAATACTCTCACAGATGATCACGTTCAACAAGACGGCCTTCGACAACGCCTTTAATGTCATGCTGGCGCTCCAGGAGCAGATGGAAAAGTCCTTCCGGATGTATGTAGAGCAGGTTCCGGGTTTTCCAGTGGAGGGCAGAAAGGTGATCGAGGAGTGGATCGCTGTCTACAAGAAAGGCTGCACCGATTTCAAGAAAAACGTTGACGAAAGTTTCAAAAAAGTAGAAACATTCATCCAGTAGGAAAGGGTCTTCACAGGTACGCTCTCCGCGGCAGGCGCTTCGAAATCCGATACGCTTCCGGCGGAAGCCGCCTGTGAAAGGCTGTTTCATGGCAGGTCGTCGGAATGCCCGCTGAGTATCAAAACCCGCTGGGAAGGTGCGTAACAAAAAGAATCCTCGCACCTTCGATCCCTCAACAGGAAAACCCTATTGCAAAGGAGTTTGCCATGATCGGAAAGACCATCAGAGAAATCAATGTTGGAGATGCGGCCGAATTCACGAAGACGATTTCCGAGACGGATGTCTATCTCTACGCCGGCGTCACGGGCGATCTCAACCCCGCCCACGTGAACGAGGAGTATGCGAAAAACACCTTCTTCAAGAAGAGAATGGCTCACGGCATGCTGACAGCGGGGTTCATTTCGAATATTCTCGGAACCAAACTCCCGGGCCCGGGGACCGTTTATATGCGGCAGGAGCTGAGCTTTATGGCCCCGGTGTACTTTGGTGACACGATTACCGCTCGGGCGGAAGTCATCGAGGTGAACACGGAGAAGAACAGGGTCCGACTGAAGACGACATGCCGGAACCAGGAGGGAAAGGTCGTCCTGGACGGTGAGGCCCTCGTGAGCGCCCCGAAGGCGTGATTTCAAGTCATCGGGGGTCTTTTAAGGCGGGGTGGCGGGGAGATAGATCTGAACCGTCGTTCCCTTCCGGACCTCCGATTCAACAGTGATCAGGCCATTGTGATTCTTGATGATGGAGTAGCAGACCGCAAGGCCCAGGCCGAGGCCCTTGTGCGTCCTGACTTTTTTCGTCGTGAAATAGGGGTCGAAGATCCTCGTGAGATTCTCTTTCGGAATGCCGATCCCCCGATCCTGGATGAGAATCCTCACGTAATGCCCCGCCCTCAACGGTATCTCCTCATCCTTTTCCAATGTGATGTTTTCAGCCCGGATATCCATGGTGCCCACGTCCGACATGGCCTCGCGGGCGTTTTGAATAACATTGTGAAAGACCTGCCGAATCTGTCCCTCGTCGATGTCGGCGGGCCAGAGCGTGTCGGGGATGAGAAAATTGCACCGCACAACCGACTCGCTCAGGGTAGCGGCCGCCGCGTCCAGGATAATGGGCGAAAGTGAGGAGACCTTCCGGACGGGGTAGCCCCCCTTCGCGAAGGTGATAAGCTGATGCATGAGCTCCTTCGCCTGGAGCCCCGCCTTTTCCGCGATGGCGAGACCCTCTTCCAGGATCGTGTCCTCCTCGTCGATCGAGATCTTCGCGAGAAAAATGTTCCGGAGCATGGCGGAAAGCAACAGGTCGAAGTCCTGGGCGACTCCGCTCGCCAGGGTTCCCAGGGATTCGAGCCTCCGGATCTTGTTCAGCTCCTCCTCGGCCTTCATCCGTTCGGTGATGTCCTCCAGGGTCTCCAAGGCCCCGACGCGATTTCGCGACGAATCCCTGATCGCTGCGGCGGTGAATCGAAGCCACTTCCCCTCTTCACCCAGGTCGGGGAAAAAGTCCGTGGCCTCGAAAGCTTCTTCCAGAAGACCTGATTTCGTGTATTTGTCCACGTACCATTTCGGGATCCGGCCGATCTCGCTGTCGACGAGAAGGTCGGCCATGCAGGGCCTTTCCTTCTTGTAGAAAGCCCGCCAGTGCTGGGTCGTGCCAAGAATCTCATCGGCCGGGATCTTGCTCAGTTCCTCGAGGGCGCGGTTCCAGAAGATGACCCGGTGATCATTGCCGATGACGAAGGCCGGGATCGGCGAGTTCTGGAGGATGCTGTATAGCCTCTGTTCGCTCTCCTTGAGCTCCTCCTCGGCCCGCCTTTTCTCCGTGATATCCTCAAGCGTCTCCAGGACCCCTACGAGGTTTTTTGCGGAGTCCCGGATGATGGCCGCCGTGAATCGAAGACACTTCCCATTCTCGCCCAGCTCGGGGAAGAAATCCGTGGCCTCGAAGGCCTCATCGATCAGTTTCGACTTGCTGTATTTTCCGGCGTACCACTCCGGGATCCTGTCAACCTTACCCTCGATGAGCAGATCGGCCATGCAGGGCCTTTTTTTCTTGTAGAAAGCCCGCCAGTGATCCCGCGTGCCGATGATCTCCTTGGCGCGAATACCGCTCAACTCCTCCAGGGCCCGGTTCCAGTAGATAACCCGCCGATCCTTTCCGATGACAAACATGGGTATGGGCGATTGACGCAGGGTCCTGTATAGCCTCTCCTCGTTCTCCTTGATACGCTCCTCGGCCTCTTTTCGCCGGGCTTCGGATTTTTCAAGCAGAGTCAGGCGGCGCCTGAGGGCTTTGATCTCCCCCGTCAGTTCTGTCTTTGTTCTTCCCTCGTTCTTCATGACCATGAAAATTACACCATCCGCGTCGGCTTTTCAATTTGAAATCTCGAAATCAGCGTTTTCCCAGGACCTCCGGGTTGACAAGATGCGGCGGTCTTTGCCCCGTGACCCCCGCTACCAGATTTTCCGCCGCCATGACGGACATCTTTGTCCGTGTCGCCACGCTGGCGCTTCCCGTATGGGGGACGACGAGGCAGTTCGGGAGCGTCAGGAGTGGGTGATGCTTCGGCAGGGGTTCCGGGTCCGTCACGTCTAGCCCCGCATAGGCGATCCGGCCTTTCTTCAGGGCCTCGTAGAGGGCGTCGGAATCGACGACGGGCCCGCGGGTGGTGTTGACGAGAATGGCCGTTTTTTTCATCTTTACGAGGGCTTCCGCGTTGATCAAATGGCGTGTCTGCGGGGTGAGGGGCGTGTGGAGGCTCACGAAATCCGCCTCCGCGAGGAGCTCATCCATACTTTCGCACATTCGGGCATTAACCGAGCGACCCAGCTCCGGCCTTTTTCGATGGTCGTAGTAGATAACCTTCATGTCGAAGCCTTTTGCTCTTTTCGCAACGGCACTGCCGATACGCCCCATGCCGACGATCCCGAGGGTCGCGCCGTGGACGTCCATGCCGAGAAGCTCCATGGGCTTGAAAGTGTCCCACTTGCCGGCTCGCACGAAGTCGTAGCCCTCGCCGATCCGGCGGGCCGTCGCCATGAGAAGGGCAAAGGCGAGATCAGCCGTCGTTTCCGTGAGGACCCCCGGCGTATTTCCCACGAGGATTCCCCGACGGGTCGCTTCCTTCACGTCGACATTGTCGAAACCGACGGCGTAGTTACTGATGATCTTGAGCTGCGGTCCGGCGGCTTCCATGAGTTCCCCGTCCATCCGGTCGGTAAGGAGGCTCAGGACACCGGCTACGCCCCTCACTCTCTCGAGAAGATCGGCGCGGGGGGGCGGATACTCACCGGGCCAGATGTCGGCGTCGCAAAGGGCCCGGATGATTTTGATGCCCTCTTCGGGGATATGTCTCGCAACAAAGACTTTCGGCTTTGACATGGGATACTCCTCAGTTCCCTGCATTTAACAATAGGCTTGAGAGATGACTCAGACGGTAAGGATTTTCTGGAGCCACCGGTAGACGGGCCCGAAATCCTTGCCGACTTCTTTCATTTTCGGGATGGCGAAGATAAACCCCTTCTTCTCGCGGGGGATGAGGGCGATGTGCCTCAGGTTGCCGGGGGCGGGGAGGTCTTTCATGAGCTTCGCGAGCTGGTCGCGGATTTTCAGGTTTTCGTGGTAGAGGATAAAATCGAGGTCCCCCCAGCGGATTTCCTCCCTGTTCAACATGTCGGCGTTGATGATCTTCGGTCCGCGGAAAGCCGCGTATTTTTTTTCGATGAGGTGCCCCTCTCCCGAGGGTGTCCTCGTGAGGTAGAGCGTCACAAAGAGGCGGTCGTGCCTCATGATGAGCTTCGAGATGGGCATGTAGAGAAGGGACTGCCTCGGGAGCATGGTGATCGTCGCGTCCACCTGGGAGACAGGACCCTTCTTCTTGATGAAGAGGTTGGCATGGTAGCCGATGGTCCCGCCGATATTCGTGAACTTCTGTTCATCGGGCTTCACGATCTCGACGAGTTCGTTGAAGGCGGAAAGAAAGATGTTCTTGTTCCGGCGTCTCCCCCAGTAATACCCGAGTGAGAGGAAAAGGCTGAAGGCGATGAAGAGGAAGAACAGGGGCTGCTTCAAAAGATATTCGTGTTCAAACATTTCTTGCTCGCCTCTTAAAGGGCGGAAACGAGATCCTCGGGGATCTCATAAAGACACCGGCCGAGCTGGCAGGCGATGTTGACCGCCAGCTCCACTCTTCGGACAGGAATGTCTTTCCCGAAGTACCGGACCAGCATCTTTTCCACCTGCCCGGCTGTATCCTCGTTGTCTTTCGTGACCTTGTTGTCGATGAGAAGACGAAGAGGGAGCCCGAGGTCCCGAAGCCCTTCGATGAGCCGTTCGGACTCGCGCAGGGCGAGAAGATCGGGGTTGAAGACGAGGACAACGGAGCAATCCTCACCCTGGAGGAGCCGATTCAGGGACTGGTAGTTTTCATCGAGGGCCTTGAGGCGGTTCAAAACGTCATCGTCTTTCTCGTCGTATTTGAGCTTGATCTCCGGGTTGTTTTCCCCCTCTTTCGGCGCACCTCTGACTTTCTGGATGGTGTAGCGCTTGTCGAGGATCTGCCGCCGGATCTGCATGAGGCGCTCGATCCAGGTGATCGTCACGCGGGGGAGGGCCATAAATCTTAGTGTGAGCCCCGTCGGGGGGGTGTCGAAGATGAGGTAGTCGAAATCGTTGCCTTTCCGAATCGTCTCCTCGATGCAGGTGAGAAGCGCGTACTCCTCGATCCCGGGGGAGTATTTCAGGACGTTGAAATAGTTGGTGAGGTTGAGGGCGTGAAGATAGCTGTAGGTGCGAGTGAGGACATCGACCTCGCGCTCGAGGTATTCGCGGGAACGCTTCTGGAGATCCACCTCGGAGAGAAAGAGGTTGGAGGCGAATTTCGTCTGCTTGTCCTTGAGGGTGACGCCGAAGATGTCCCCCAAATTGTGGGCCGGGTCGAGGGACGTGATGAGGACGCGGTGATTCTTCGAGAGTTGGACGGCCGTTGCTGCGGCCATCGTGGACTTTCCGACGCCTCCTTTTCCGGTGTAGAAAATAACTTTCATCAGTCGATCCCCAGGGTGCCGCAGAGCTCCGCCAGCATGTCGCCGCTCGTCTCGGCCCGGTAGTGGAGGACCCGCATCTCCCTTTCCATGTAAGGCAGAAGCTCTACGGCGAGAAAGGTCGGCGGGGCGGGGAACCCTACGAAGGCGCCCAGGAGCAAAAGGCTGAAGATGTTTTCCAACTCCTGCACTTCCTTGCAGGTGAGCGCGATGACGCTTTCCCTGCGACCCTCGCTGAAGCCGTCCAGGACCTCTTTGAAGGTCTTCAAGAATGATTTTTTCTTTTCTTCTTCGCCCATGTAGCTCTCCGGGGCCCTTTACGTATTCCAAATACAGAGGAGACCTTTGGAATAGGACTTCGAAAGTCACATCCAAAGGTCTCCCCGTTTACACTGTCAAGGAATCAATCTTGTTACTCCGTTTTCCGCAGTTTGAGGAAGTCCCAGATGAAAATGGTGTTCAGAACGAGCATGACCCCCATGATGATCTGGACCGTCCAGCCCTGTCCCGGATTCTTGGCGATGTTGTCGGGCATGACGACATACATGAACCAGATGATGGCCGCGGTGACGGTGACCCAGAGGAGCATAGCCGGGATGGTGGCCATGACGGCGAACTTCGATTTCAGCCGCTTCGCCACGTAGGCCGCGCCCGTCATGAGGGCAAGGGACGCGATCAACTGATTCGCCGCGCCGAAGGCAGGCCAAACGATGGTGAAGTTCTTGCTCCATGCGAGATAGATGCCCAGGCCTGCCGGGAGCAGTGAAGCCGTCCAGCGGAAAGTGATGGCCTTGTAAAGGCCTTCGGCTGACGTCCTGAAGGGTTCGCACATCTCGACGAGGCAGTAGCGGGCCAAGCGGTTCGTCGTGTCGAGGGTCGTGAGGGCGAAGGCCGAGAGCCACAGCCCCGCGATGACCTTCACGAGGAGCACGGGGATGAAGGAGAGGAAGCTTGCTCCCACCATATCCGCGTAAGACTGGACGACCATGTTGGCGGGCACGAGCTTGAAGGCTGTCGTCACTTTCGTGTACATCTCACCCCAGTTCCCGGCCGTGAGGGCCAGGGGCTGGTTGGCCGCCGCCGCGGCGTTCTGCAGGGCCGTGTAGCCGAAACCGCCGATGGCGCAGATGATCAATGTGGAGAGAAACCCCTCGGTGAACATGGAGCCGTATCCCACGAAGAGGGCGTCAGACTCCTTCTCGAGCTGTTTGGATGAGGTTCCCGAGGCTACGAGGGAGTGAAAACCGGACAGGGACCCGCAGGCGATGATGAGCGGGATGGCCGGCCAGAAGGGAGTCGCCTTGCCGCCCACAAGGATGGGGGCGAAGCTGGATACCATTGGCGCCTCGAAACCCTTGAAGGTGAAGACGGCGGCCGCGAAGCCCAGGGCGAGGCCGAAGTAGAGGAGGAAGGAGTTCAAATAGTCCCGCGGCTGCAGGAGGATGTTTACGGGGATGGAGGCGGCGATGATGATGTAGGCAAAGAGGACCAGAAGCCAGATATCGTGGCTGATCAAAAGAGGTGTCAGCGTGCCCGCGTAGATCGCGGCGGCCAGGAGCACGACACCGATAACGGTGGCCGTGGGCAGGTTGATCTTCCACCTATAGATCATCTGGCCGAGAAGGAGGGCCACGATGGTCATGTAAACGGATGCCGAGGCGATCTCGCCGGTCTTAGCGAACATGGTAGAGACGACGTCGGCGAAGGCGGCCACGACGAGGATGAGCAGGAAGAAGACGAGCCAGTAGAAGGCCGTACCGGAGCGCTTCGTGAAGAGGTCCGAGGCGACGAACTGGACGGACTTGCCGTCATAGCGGATCGAAGCCATGAGGGCCAGGTAGTCATGGACGGCGCCGATGAAGACGTTTCCGAACCACACCCAGAGCAGTCCCGGGAGCCAGCCCCAGCACATGGCCATGGCCGGGCCGATGATGGGTCCCGCGCCGGCGATGGACGCAAAGTGATGCCCGAAGAGGACGTATTTGTTGGCGGGAACATAGTCGATACCGTCGTAGAGGCGCTTGGACGGGGCATCAATGGAATCCGATGCCCGGACGACGTCACGCTCGATCTTCTTACCGTAGACCCAGTAGAGTCCCATGTAAATTACGAAAGCGATGATAATAACAACAGTGGTAGTCATCTAGATCTCCTCCTTTCAAAGATTTGGGAACATGTTATATAACGGTTGAAAGAAAACGTCAGGAAACCGTATATCCGACGTATTTAATTACGCCTCTTGCTCAGTAAAGTCAAATGGTTTGTCGCTTGACAAAGCGGGTTTTTGGAGTATTTTAAATGCATAAATTTCTTTTGATATCAGGCAGGTTAACCCGTCAATTTTCTGTCACATTACGGCAAGCCGCTGGTCGATGCGCGTCGAATCGTCATTCAAACTAAACACTTAATTAAGTTCATAAACCGAGGTGAACCATGGCAGGAAGCAGGAAGAAGACGCAGGCCGATGAACGGTTGAGGATCGGCGCAAAGATCAAGGAGCGCCGGCAGAAGAAGCGCCTGACGCTGGAGGACCTCGCAGCCAAGACGGGCCTCGAGAAGTCCGTCCTCACGAAGATCGAAAAAGAGGAAACGGTCCCGCCCCTGGGCACGCTCCTGAAACTGTCGAAAGCCCTCGACATCAGTATGGCCTATTTCTTCGAGGACGAGGTGGAACTGGAGCGGATTTCGGTCACCCGAGGCGGCGAGCGTGTCCGCGTCAAGCGAAGGCCCCACCACCAGGAGGGGGAGGTGGACTACATCTACGAGTCCCTGGAGTCCCGGAACCCCAACAAGCACATGGAGCCCTTCCTGGTCGAGTTTCTCCCCCTGGAGACGGGGGACATGGTCTTCATGAGTCACGAGGGCGAGGAGTTTCACTACGTCCTGGAGGGAAAAGTGGAATTCCGCACCGATGACCGCGTTGAGGTCCTCTGCCCGGGGGACTCCCTCTATTTCGAATCGGAGATCAACCACAGCTTCCGGTCCCTCGAAGGCAAGCCTGCGAAGGTCGTTGCCTGCGTCTGGAGCCGGCCCTGATGAAAGGTTAGAGACCATGCTGGAGATTCGATTTCACGGCCGGGGCGGGCAGGGGACGGTGGTGGCCACGGTGCTTCTCGCCAAGGCCTTTTTCGAGGCCGGGTACCAGGTCCAGAGCTTCCCCTTCTTCGGCGTCGAAAGACGCGGTGCCCCCGTCGAGGCCTATCTGCGGCTGGATAAAAAAGAGATCCTCATGAGGACCAACGTCTACACGCCGGACCACGTCGTCGTGCAGGACCACACCCTTCTTCTGACCATCAACGTGACGAGGGGTCTGAAGCCGGGAGGCTGGATTTTGATCAACGCGCCCGCCGTGCCGGCGGACACGGGTCCCTTCACGGGATTTCGCCTCGCCTGCATCGATGCCAACCGCATCGCCCTCAAACATCAGTTGGGCACACGCACCCACCCCATTGTCAACACTGCCATGATCGGGGCCTTTTCCCGCGTGCTGGGCATGCCGCCCGTGAAGGCCATCGCCGCAGCCATTCACGAGGAGGTCCCGAGAGAGGCGGAGAAAAACGTCCGGGCTGCCCAGGATGCTTACAAAGAAGTCCAGCGCGTGGGGCTCATAGACGCCAAAGGCACCGGAATGGTCCGGGCAAAGAAGAGATGAGAGCGTAACATGCCGAGAAAAAAAGCAGTCACAGCGGAGAGTCTTCGTTTTTTCCCCCGTTCCTACCTGTCCACCGAGGCCAACAAGACGGGCTCCTGGCGTTTCCTCAAGCCCCGTTACGAGGAGAAGACCGCCCCCTGCAGTGCCGCATGCCCCGCCGGCGAGGACATCGCACGGGTCGAGATCCTCACCACGCAGGGGATGTTCAAGGAAGCCTGGGAGACCATCCTGCGGGAAAACCCTTTCCCGGCCGTCTGCGGCCGTGTCTGCTACCACCCCTGCGAGAGCCGATGCAACCGGGGCGAATTCGACGAGGCCATCGCCATCCACAGCATCGAGCGGTTTCTCGCCGACACAGCGGGCCGCAATGAGATGAAACCTTCCCTGGAGCGCCTGACGTCGAAAAAGCAGAAGATCGCCGTTGTCGGGGCCGGACCGTCGGGCCTGTCAGCGGCCTACTTTCTTGCCCTCCTCGGGTACGGGTGCGATGTCTTCGAAGCGTCGGAGGAGCCGGGCGGGATACTGCGCTGGGGGATCCCCCTCTACCGTCTGCCGCTGGCGGCGCTGAGGAAGGAGGTTGCTCAGATACAGGATGCAGGCGTCCGTATCTTCACGGAGAAGACGCTTTCGAAGGGCTTTATCGATGAGGCGAAGGGACGGTACGATGCAGTCTTCATGGGCAGCGGACATTATCGATCGGGGGACATGGGGGTCCCCGGTGAAGATCTCGAGGGTGTCGAGGACGGACTGAAGTTTCTCCAGAAAATGCGCAGGGGCGACGGGTTGAAACTCGAAAGCCCCGTGGCCGTCATCGGCGGTGGCAACTCGGCCGTTGACGTCGCCCGCTCGGCCCTCAGGCTCGGAAGCAGGGCGATCATCGTCTACCGTCGTCGGCGTCAGGACATGCCTGCCTTTCCGGGTGAAGTCGCAAGCGCACTGGAAGAAGGTGTGGAGCTGATGGAGCTTCTCGCCCCGGCGAAGGTGGAGCAAGACGGTAAGGATCTCGTCCTGCACGTCCGGCGGCTGAAGGTGACGGGCGAGGACGGGAAGGGCAGGGGGATCGTCGCCCCGGACGGGAAAAAGACAGACAAGATCCGCGTGCGCCGGATCTTCAGCGCCATCGGTGAGGGTCCCGAAGATCCCTGGCTTGAGCCCCCGCAGGGGGACAAGACCGCCATCGCACTCGAAAATTGCCTTTTGCTGCCGCGCGGTAAGAATCCCGTCGTGATCTACGGAGGGGACCTCACGGCCTCCATCAAGAGTGTCGTTAACGCCGTCGCCTCCGGGAAGGAAGCGGCCATGGCCCTCGACATTCTGCTGCGTGAAGGACCGAAAGCCGTCGAGAGCGCTCTAAGGAAGTTCAGGGTCGGCGGCGGCCCGTCCCTCTCCATGGAGGCCTACCTGAAGGGCCCCCGAGCCGAGAGAAGCCCCCACGTGGTGGCCTATCCGGAGATCAACAAGGACTACTTCGAACTGGCCCGGCGTCTCAGCCAGCCGAGGCTTCTCATCGAGGAGCGCCGTCGAACCTTTGAAGAGGTGGAACTGAGGGTTTCGGCCAACATCGCCATCCGGGAGGCCGAACGCTGCTTCCACTGCGGCCTGTGCGATCAGTGCGACAACTGTTATCTCTTCTGCCCCGATCTCGCCGTTCTCCGCGACGACGGGATTCACAAACGCCGGATCAACTACGACTACTGCAAGGGCTGCGGGGTCTGCGTGGTTGAATGCCCCCGCAATGCCATGGCCCTCGAGGAGGAGAAGGTATGAAGAAAGTCCTGGAAGGGAGCCAGGCCGTGGCGGAGGCTGTCCGCCTTGCCGGTGTGGGTGTCATCTCGGCCTACCCGATCACGCCGCAGACGCACATTGTGGAGGAACTTTCCCGGTATTGCGCCGACGGGACGATGAACGCCAAGTTCCTGCGAGTGGAGAGCGAGCACTCGGCCATGGCGGCCCTCATCGGCTCGGCGTCGAGCGGCATCCGGACCTTCACCGCCACCTCGGGGCAGGGGCTCGCCCTCATGCACGAGCTTTTGCACTGGGCCTCCGGTGCAAGGCTTCCCATCGTCATGGCCGAGGTAAACCGGGCGCTGGCCCCGGGGTGGAACATCTGGGTCGACCAGACGGACAGCCTGGCGCAGCGGGACACGGGCTGGATCCAACTGTACTGTGAAAACTCCCAGGAGACCCTCGACACCACCCTCATGGCCTACCGGCTGGCGGAACTCGTGAACCTGCCCGTCATGGTCGTCCTCGACGCCTTCTTCCTCTCCCACACCTATGAACCGGTGGACGTCCCGGACCAGAAGAAGGTGGACCGGTTCCTGCCGTCCTATGTGCCCAAGTTCCAGGCGGATACGAAAAACCCTTGCGCCTTCGGGCCTCTCGTGGCGCCGGACAACTACATGGAGATGCGCTACGACATCGCCCGTGCCATGGACGACGCCCTGGAGAGGTTTCCCGAAGTGGAAGATGAATACGCCCGGCTTTTCGGGCGGCGCTACGGGGCGATGGAGCCCGTAATGTGCAGGGACGCGGATATCATTTTACTTACTTCGGGGACGGTGACCAGCACCACCCGCCTGGTCGTGAAAGACCTGCGAAAAAAGGGCGAGAAGGTCGGGGTTCTGAAGATGAGGCTCCTGCGTCCCTTTCCGGTCGTGGAGTTGCGCGAGGTATTGAAGGGCGCAAAGAAGGTCGCCGTCATCGACCGGAACTTCTCCTTCGGTGCAAGCGGCATCTTTGCACAGGAGGTCAGGGCGGCGCTCTGCAACCTGCCGAAGCACCCGGCCGTCTTCGGGTATGTGGCCGGTATCGGCGGCCGGGACGTCACGCCGGCGCTCATCGAGGAGGTCTACTGGAAGACCAGGAAGAACAAACTGCCGGAGAAAGAGAGCGTCTGGATGGGGCTCAAGGAGGTCAGCGATGCAGCTCGACGTCAGTGATCGTGAATACATGTATTCTGGGCACGTGGGCTGTCCCGGATGCGGGGCGGCCGTTGCCATGCGATTTCTCCTGAAGGCCCTGGGCGACAAGGTCATCATGGTGCTGCCGGCCTGCTGCTGGTCCGTCATCGCGGGCCCCTATCCGCAGTCGACGCTCCGCATCCCCGTCATTCACAGTGCCTTCGAGACCGGCGGCGCCGTGGCAAGCGGCGTGCGGGCGGCCCTGGACATGAAGGGGGACAAGGAAACGACCGTTGTCACCTGGGCGGGGGACGGCGGGACCTTCGATATCGGTTTCCAGGCCCTGAGCGGCGCCGTGGAGAGAAACGAGGATTTCATCTACGTCTGTTACGACAACGAGGCCTACATGAACACGGGGATCCAGCGCAGTTCCTCCACACCTTACGGGGCATGGACCACGACGACGCCCGGGACGGAGTGGAAGAAGATGCGGAAGAAAAACATCGTCGAAGCCCTGGTGGCCCATCGGATCCCCTATGCCGCCACGGCCAACATCGCTTTTCCCGAGGATCTGACCCGGAAGGCGAAGAAGGCCAAGGAGACAAAGGGGTCCAGGTTCCTTCACATCTACGCCAGCTGTCCCACGGGCTGGAAGATCCCCTCGGAGATGGCCATCAAGATCGCCCGGATGGCCGTACAGACCAACATTTTTCCCCTCTACGAGGTGGAGGGCGGGATCAAATACACGATCAATTACAAACCCAAGGAATACCCCGTCAGGGAATATTTCAAACTCCAGGGGCGTTTCAGCCACCTCACGGACAAGGATCTGGCTCAGATCCAGGAAATGGTGAATGAGGACTGGGAGATGCTGCTGCGCAAGGCGGGCGAACGCGCATAGCGGCTTTGCCGCGGGCACAGGGGTCAGGGTACAGGGTACAGGGTACAGAACGGGCCTTGCATCTAACCATCTTTGAACAGCCCGCCTGTGACTTGTGGCGAGTGAAGAGTGGTGAGCATAAAAATAGTGATTTGTGGTTGGTGATGGGTGGCTAGCAAGACCGAATAGACCGGATAGACCGAATAGACGGAATAGACCCGATACCCTGAGGATTCAAATATGGCCATGCAGCCGGAAATGATAAGAAAGATTGACTCGATTCTCGAAAGGGTCAAGGACCCCGAAAGCGACCTCCCCGTGGCGCAGCTGGGGCTCGTCCAGCGGGTCCGCTACAACGAAGAGAAGAAAAAAATGTACATCTTCACGAATCTCAACGAACATGTGCCGAAATGCAGCACCTGCCGCTTCATCGCCGCCGGTGTGGTTGCGAGGATCACGAAGGATCTCGAGGCGGCCTTTAAGTTGGAGTTTCCCGATCTGTCAGTGGAGTTTGTCTAGAAGCCGGGTCTCGCCTGAAATGCCATCATCCTGATTTATGCTGTGACGTTCAGGACAGCTAATCCCTGCCGAACTTCGAGAACATGTAGAGCGGGTCATGGTCCGCCCTCAGGCTCGTTATCCTGACCAGGTGGGATTTCTCTTCGTTGAGCATTTTCTCCAGGATCTTCCTCTGAGCTTTGTCCTTCGACAGCTTGACGAGCTCCGTGTAGAGGAGGATAGCATTACGCTCGGCCTGTAAGGCGATCTTGCAGGCTTCTTCCACGGTTTTTACCGTTTCCAGCTTCCTGGTCATGTCCTCGCCTTTCGGAAAGACTCCCTCCCGGGCAACGGCATTGAGATAGTCGTCGACATCAACGGACTTGAAGCACTCTTCAATCCCTTTTTTCAGGGTCTTTTCCTTGAGACCGATAAACTCTTCGAGATGTCGCGCCTCCTCTTTTGCAAGCTTCAAGAACAGTGCCCGCAGATCCCTGTCCTCGAACATATCTGCCGCTTTTGTGTAGAAGGTTATCCCATCCTTTTCCGCTTGCAGCGCGAAATCAATTACACGTATGTCGACATTTGCCATGTCCAGACCTCATCGTAGAGCGCAAAAAAATGGCGTTTGTTTGGGCGCCTGACTTCCTTTGTGCCAAAGTGACATCACCGGGACATACAAAAGAGCCGGAATGTTCAGTTTCCAGAGTTTTTTATCAGATCATCTGGAAGCCTGCAACGATCTTTTCCAGTGTGTCCCGGCTCTGGTCGAAGTCCTTTCGCCTTCCGCAGGCCGTCAGGATGAAGAGCTTGTTCTTCGCAAATGCAATGGCCGAGATCGCCGAAAAGGCATTTTCCCCCGAACCGTATTGAAATTCATAGACAGCGGCTTTGTCCGCGTTTCTGACACTACTCGAGATGTGTTTGACGAATCGATACTCGGGGAATTCGGTTGAGCGCGTCTTCACCGTGTCCTTCACCGCGGTAGGACCCGGATCCCGCAGGTCGGACACGTTGATGGTCACCCCGGGACTCGATGTTTCCTTTCCCCGGACCACATCCGGTACGCGGGCAGCGGCAGGAGGGGACAGCTCGATTCCCCCATCGATATCGGTGACGACCCACTGTGACGGGCAGGAGAAGCGAAATCCAAACGCTGCCTTTTCGCAGGCCTGCCAGCCCTTGTCGAGGACCTCTTCCTTCCGTCCCAAAACCTTGTCGAAAAATCCCATAACCAGCCTCCTATCCTTGTGCAGCCACCCAGCGAAGCGGCAGCAGGTGTAGTCCAAAATGCAGCTCTATGAGTAAGGGACTTCATGTGTCGTCTGCCGTGCTTTAAGTGCGTCATCAAGATGCCGGTGACACATTTTTTTAAATGAAAACCGCCAGCCAATCGTTAAGTTCAGCTGGCGGCCCGACCGAGCTCGCAATTCCTCCAGAAATAAAAATTTTCTGGACCCTGACTCATATCAAGTTTTGCACTTATATTTGCATATTGTTGACCACTTAGCAAGAATCAGATTGTCACTGTAGATTATGACATATTTTCATACGGTTCATTCACTCCATATGCGGCCTTCACCCTTTTATTTGTTGCGGCTTGTCATGGCTTGTTCTGGGTTCGTTATCTGTCTTCGGCACCGCCTTGGTCGCAAGGATCACGAAGGTTCTCGAGGCGGTTTTCAAGGCAGGCGGAGTTCGTCAAGATGCCGGGTTTTGCGCCTTAGACCACTATCCGGACGGGACGAAAAAGAGGCCGTCTTTATGGGACGGCCTCTTTTTTAGACATATCAGCTTGTTATTTTTTCGGTTCCGGTTGCAGGCCGGCAGCGCCGCGGCAAGCGGCGTGCGCGCTGTCGCGGATATGAAAAACGTCGTTATTACCGCACCCCCGCAGCCTGTTCGGCCGTGGAGATGGCCTGGTGGGCCAGATCGACGGAGCGCCCCAGGGTGTTCAGTATCATGGTCGGGTTGTGGAAGCCCATGCTGTTCTCAGCCGATACGAAGTCCCAGTACCACTGTGCCTTTCTGACGAGTTCGCGGGCCCTGTTGAGTTCCGCCTTGTTCGCCCTGCCGGTCTTCGAGGCCTTCCCGATGATCTCGTGGGCCTTCGCCACGGTCTGCCCCGCCGTCTTCTGCATGTCCCAGACGCTGGCCTGGGTGGTCTTCACCCGGTCGAGGAGCCACTCGTCGCTCTGCGTATGGCAGGTCCTGCAGGCTTCCCTGCCGTGTTTCATGGGGCTTGTGACCCAGTGGGATGTGTACTTCTGCCCGCCCACCTTCATGTAGGGCATGTGGCAATCGGCACAGGACACGCTGGAGTTTGCGTGGACGCCCCCGCTCCAAACCTCGAACTCGGGGTGCTGGGCCTTGAGCATCTTGGCCTCCGAGTCGGGATGCTTCCAGTCCATTGCAAAGCCGTTGGGAACGTCAGAGTAGTATTCGTAAATCTTCTCGGGGTGAAGGCCGTTGGCCCAGGGGAAAACGACTTTCTTGTTCGCGGGAACGAAGTAGTACTCCACATGGCACTGCCCGCAGACGTAGCTTCGCATCTCCTCGCGGGTGGCTTTCTTCACGTCGATGCCGCGCTGCTCCATGGCCTCGATGAAGGCCGGGTTGATGACGCGCAGGTTCATCGTCTTCGGGTCATGACAGTTTGCGCAGACGATGGGATGCTTCAACTGGGGAAGGAGATCAAAGAGGGGCGTCTTCGCGTAATCCCAACCCTTCTCTTTGAACAAATCAGCAAGCTGGGCCGTCTTGCAGGTCATGCAGGCGCCCGGCGTGGTCTGGTTGATGCGCTTTGTCTCCTTGAGATCCTGGAGGGCATACACGTGCCCCCGTTCCTCCGAGTAATCGACGCTGAAGGGCATCCCCTTGAAGTTGACGAGAATTGCGGGTTCCTTGACCGACTTCTGGACCTTTTCGCTCCCGCCGAAACCCGTGGGTGAAACGGCCATTTCCTTGTTACGCAGGTAACTGTTGTACTCCAGCGGGTAATGCTTACCCCAGACGGCGGGGTCGTACTCCCCTTCGGGAATGCTCGCGACCTTCATCGTCGCGTAGGGCGTTCTGACAAAGACCTGCAGGACGATGATGAAGAGCACGACCAGCGCGATTCCCGCGAGCGTCATCCAGATTTTCTTATTGCTGTCCAACGATAATCCCTCCTCCCTTTTCAAGCCCCCGCTGGTGGACGGAGAAACGATGACACTTGAGGCAATCGGCTCCGCCTGCCCCCATGGGCGTGTTCTGTACCGTCGAAAAATGACACCTCAGGCAGTTGCCGTTCGCGATTTCCCTGCCCTCTGCCGAAATGGAAATGGCGGCGGGATATGTTTTCATGGTTTCATGGTAGAGGTCGTTGAGTCCGGCTTTGACTTTGTAGGCGACTTTACCGAGAATGTGGGTGTCGGTCAGATGGCATTCGACGCAGGCAAACTGCTTGTGGTTGGACATTTGCCAGCGGCTGTGGACGTGGTCCATGCTGTGGCAGGCGCCGCAGACCAGGGGGCTGCCCGAGGCGTGATATTTGCCGACCGCGACGGCTACGAGGACTGCGCCGGCAATGATGCCGATGGACAGGAGTTTCTTCGGGGGCAGGCTGAGGAAGTCTTTCCAGTTCATCAACAATATCCCAATATCCCGCGGCTGTTCGACTGGGTAACAAAATTGATACGCCCCGCAGCGTTTCGAGGCTAGACAAAAAATTCATAAATGTCAAGCGTGAAACGGGCCATAAAACGCGAGGGTGCTTCAATGCGTCTTTTTCTCGATCCGGGCCGGCGGACCTCTCTTTCTTCTGAAGTTTATTTTTTGACATGCAAGCCTGTATTCCTTATACTCTGCCCGACCCTTCGGCCTTTTCTGATCAGACAAAGTAAAAGCAACACGACGAAGGGCTGAAAGACATTGAGGAGGAACCTATGCGCGTACCCGAAGGCTCGGAAATCACCAGACAAATATTCTGGAATGTTTACAGCGGTGAAGGACTGAACATGACCCAGGTGGCGCTCTACGTCCTCGCCATCGTTGCCGTCGGGCTATTCATCCTGGGCCTGTACAAATCGGGATTCATGGCCCGCAAAAAAACGTGGAAGCTGGGTCAGGGCGCGGACGTGGCTCGCACCGACAACCCCGGCGCCAGGCTCGCGTTTACCCTGGCGGAGATCCTCGGCCATCGCAGAATCCTCCGGGAACCCTACCAGGGTCTTTTCCACCTGTGCGTCTTTTACGGTTTCCTGGCCCTGGCGATCACCACGACCATTGTGGCCCTGCAGGCCGACGTCTTCTGGCCGATCTTCAACTGGTATTTCTTCAAGGATCAGTTCTATCTGGGCCTTTCGCTCTTTGCCGACGTCTTCGGCCTGATTGCCGTCGCGGGCACCCTCATGGCGCTGGCACGGCGTTATGTCACGAAGCCCGACTGGCTGGACGAAAAAGGGGAGGACAAGCCCATCCTGTGGTTCATTCTGGTTATTCTTTTGACCGGCTTCCTCGTCGAGGGGATGCGCATACAGGCAACCGAGGCGAACCCGACAAGCCCCATGTATCCCTACATCTGGTACTCGCCAGGCGGCCGCATGTTCGCATTTCTCTTCGCGGGGATGGGCTTGACCGATCTCAAGGTGGCCCACGTGACCATGTGGTGGATCCATGTCCTGAGCGCCATGACATTCATCGTCATTCTCGGCAATTCGAAGCTGCTGCACATGATCATGACCCCGGTGAACATCTTCCTGAAGCCCGACGTGCAGACTCCTCCCCTCAAACCCATGCCGCCCGAGATGTTTGAAAAGGCGGAGACCTTCGGCATTCACAAGGCGGAAGAATATTCCTGGAAGGATCTGTTCGACACGGAGGCGTGCATGCGTTGCGGCCGCTGCGTCGAGGTCTGCCCGGCCTTCAATACCGACAAACCCCTGAAGCCCAGGGACGTGATCCAGAATCTTCGCACCCATCTGGAGCAGAAGGCAAAATTCGTCATCGATGAAAAAGGGAAGTACAAGCTCATTCCGGACGAAGCCTACACCGGCCCGGCACTCATCGGAGACACCATAGAGAAGGACACCATCTGGTCCTGCACCACCTGCATGGCCTGCGTGGAGGCCTGTCCTGCCTACATCCTTCAGTTTCCCAAGCTCATCGAGCTCCGGCGATACATGGTCATGATGGAGTCCGACTTTCCCGGAGAGGTCCAGGAGCTGTTCAAGGGCATGGAGAACAACTCCAACCCCTGGAGCATCGGCGCCCATATGAGGGCCGACTGGGCCAAGGGCCAGGATATCCCGCTCATGTCCGAGAAGGGCGGCGCTGAATACCTCTTCTATGTCGGCTGCGCCGGTTCCTTCGACAACCTCAACAGGAAGGTCGCGCTGTCCCTGGCAAAGATCTTCAGGGCTGCGGGCCTGGATTTCGCCATCCTGGGCACGGAGGAAGGCTGCTGCGGAGACTCGGCCAGGAAGATCGGCAACGAGTACGTCTACCAGGCCCTCGCGACGGCAAACATCGCGACCTTCAAGGCATACAACGTGAGTCGCATCATCACCCTGTGCCCCCACGGGTACAACACCCTCAAACATGACTACAGGGAGCTTGGCGGAAACTATGAGGTGTTCCATTACACCGAGATCCTGGACCGGCTCGTCCGTGAGGGCAGGATCAAGCTGAAAACAGCCATCCCGGATCTCGGCGCCATCGCCTACCACGATTCCTGCTACCTTGGCCGGTACAACAAGATCTACGACCAGCCGAGAAACATCCTCAAGGCTTTCACGTCGGGTCCCATGGTCGAGATGGCCGGCAACCACGCCAAGAGTTTCTGCTGCGGAGCCGGCGGCGGCAGGATGTGGATGGAAGAGCACATCGGCTCGAGAATCAACCACAAGCGAACCAGGGAAGTCGAGGCAGCCGGCGCCAAGACCGTATGCACCGCGTGTCCCTTCTGCTATACGATGCTCTCGGACGGTATCAAGGAACTCAATCTCTCCGAGAAGATCCAGGCCATCGACATCGCTCAACTCGTTGCCCGTGCGGCTGGCCTCGATGACAAAGCCTGAAAAGCGGGAGACGGGAGAAGGCATGCGCGAAAAGCATCCAGGACCGCGGAAACATCAGAAAAAGCCGTGACGCTTTATCAGAGATAAAGCGCTGCTCGCTCAACTGAAGGTGTAGGAAGGCAAGTCACCGTCCGGCGTTCGGCCGTGATCGCGTTCACCATTTGCCTGTGAATCTTGCCCGGCGATCAAGCTATTGAACAGCCCTCTACCCCTTTTTTTTCATGAGGGCGCTTAAAACCCTGTCGTGGAGCGGGGTCGGGATGCCCAGCTCTTTACCGGACCTCGTGATGTATTCCATGAAGATGTCCAGCTCCAGGGGGTTTCCTTTTTCATAGTCTCGCTGCATGGAGGTCTTCGTGGCAAAGGGGAAGCTGGACACCTTCCCGATGGAGCCCTTGACGATGTCCGGGGGGAGGTTCACGCCCCTGGCCCTCGCCACAGCCTCGGTCTCCCGCAGGAGCCCCTCGAGCATCTTCAGACTCTCGGGGTCTTCGAGGATTTCCCCGAAGGTCTTTCCCAGCATGGACGTCAGTCCCGCCAGGGGGCTTACGAAGATGTACTTCGTCCAGATCGGCACGGCGATGTCGGTCGTGAGTTCGGCCTTGATGCCGGCCTTTTTGAGCAGGTCCTCGATGGGCCGGTACTTTTCGACCTCGGCGTTGTCGTCGGGCCCGAAGATGAGCTGGCAGGACCCCCCGGCCTGACGGACTTCGCCGGGCGCGATGATGCTGGAACCGATGTAGACGGTGCCCCTGATCACCGTGCCGTGCCGGAGCGCCGCCTTCAGCCGCTCGGTGATATTCACCCCGTTCAGGAGGGGGATGACGACGGTTTTTCCATGGATGTTGCCCGAGAGCGTCTTGGCGGCGTTTTCAAGGCCGTAGCTCTTGACGCAGAAGAAGACAAGGTCCAGCTTCCCGATCTCGGCGGGGTTGTCCGTGGCCAGAGTGGGTTTGGCCAGGTATTCGCCGTCGACGGTGATGAGTTTCAATCCTTTTTCGCGGATGGCCTTCAGGTGATCCCCCCGGGCGATGAAAATGATTTCGTGCTCCCGCGAAGGACCATATTTCAATGCGAGTTTTCCGCCGAAGTACCCGCCGACGCCCCCGATACCAACGATACCGATTCTCATGACTGATTCTTTCCCCTTTCTTTCAATTCATGAAACGGCCGTGCTATGCCGAAACAACGGGCCGGTTTGTGCTCAGGTGCCGTCCGCCGTCCACGGGCAGGATGACCCCCGTGATCCAGGAACTCTCATCCGATGCCAGGAAAAGGGCCGCTTCGGCGATGCCGCCGACTGTTTTTCCATCCAGCAGTCTCATGAGCCCCTCCTTTCGTCGTCGGTCTTTCGGATCATTATAGCAGACCAGGAAAATCTTGCGAAATGGAAATCGGGGCGTCGCGGCCGCACCCTTCCCGACGGGATGTCCCGGCTAATTTCCGATCAGCCCCGCTTCCTCCAGAAAAGACAGCACCAGGCGGGCAAAGCCATCGGGGTTATCCGTGTGAACAGGGTGGGCGGCCTTCCGGATCTCCGCAAAACGGCCCCCGGGGATGGCCCGGCTCATCTCCCGGGCAGCCTCCGCGGGAAGAACACGGCTCTCCTCGCCCCGGACGACAAGGGCGGGACAGCGTATGTCCGGAAGAGAGGGCCGCAGATCGTACCGGGGGTCGAAGTGGCGGAGGAGTTCCCGGTCGTAAAGACAGCGCCACCTGCCTTCGCTGTCGCGGGAAAGGGCCCTGGCGGCGAAGGTCCTGAGGAGACCCCGGTCGGCGTAGGGACTGTTCACCTTCATCCAGTCGACATAGTCTTCGATCGTCTCATACGATTGAGGCAGGTCCCGATAGAGCCCCATGAGGTATTTTTTGTTCCACGGCGGCGGAAAGGCCTCGATATCGACATGGATCAGGCTGACGACCCGTTCCGGGTGCAGGGCGGCCAGGCGGGTGGCGTGAAGAGCGCCCATGGAATGGCCCATGAGGATGAAACCCTGAAGCCCCAGCCTTTCGACGAAGCGCTCGAGATCGGACACATAGTCGTCGCAGGTGTAAGCCGGCGGCCCGGGCCAGGTGCTTTTGCCGTGACCCCTCTGATCCGGTGCGAAAACGCGGAGAAAGGGGAGGGACCGACGGGCGAAGTCGTCCCAGATGTAAGCGTTGTCGCCGATGCCGTGAACAAGGACGATGGCTCTATCGGCCGAGCTTTCCCACTCGAGGTAATGGAGCCTGAAGGTGTCGAAGTACATGTTGCGGCTGATCGGCTGGTTCTGCATCTCCTCCCGGCACCCTCTTTTTTTTACGCCGAAAAACTTTTCATACACTTTCAGGATTGTCCACAGAAAATTTCGAAAGCCGGAAGTCCGGGATGTGCAGAAATTGTCCTTGAAATATTGAATCAGGCTGGCATAAACTTCGCAATAAACGAAAAAAGCTGCACTTTTCTGGCGTCGAAAGGCGCGTTCCGTCAGCGGGAGATCGACATGGCCGACCGGAAGACCGGGGATCATCGTCCCTGGGGTTATTTCCTCGTGATCAGCGATGAGCCCGATCACAAGATCAAGAGGATCGTCATTTATCCCGGCAAACGGTTGAGCCTGCAGAGGCATCGCCTTCGCGCGGAACACTGGTTCATTCTTTCCGGGGAGGCCTTGGTGACCCGGGGAAGCGATGAGATCCCGCTCGTGGCAGGGGAGTCCATCGACATCCCGAGAGGGGCCCTGCACCGCGTGTTGAATCCGGGGAAGGAAGAAACGGTGATCATCGAAGTGCAGACCGGTGATTATTTCGGCGAAGACGACATCGAGCGCGTGGAAGACGATTTCGGCCGGGCATAGAGAAGGACCTGCCTATGGAGTCGAGCGAACTTAACCTGGTTGCCACGATCATGGCCGGCGGCACGGGGACGAGATTCTGGCCGATGAGCACGAAGGAGCGGCCCAAGCAGTTTCTGAAGCTCTTTGGCAACCGGAGTCTCCTGCAGAAAAGCTATGACCGGATCCGTGATCTCCTGCCGGTCGACCGCATCATCGTCCTGACCAACGCAGCCCATGTGCGGATGGTGATTGAGCAGCTGCCTGAACTCCCCGCCGGGAACGTCATCGGGGAGCCGCTCAAACGCGACACTGCGGCAGCCGTCGGGCTTGCGGCCGCGCTCTGCCGCAAGCGCTTCGGGAATCCCGTCATCCTGACCCTCACGGCCGATCACCTGATCGAGCCCGTCGACCTTTTTCAGAAGACCCTCCTTTCGGCGGCAAGGAAGGCCGCGGAAGAGCCTGTGCTCTACACCTTCGGCATCAAACCGGAACACCCGGCCACCGGGTACGGATACCTCGAGTTCGGCAGACGGGTGTTTGCGGACGATGGCATCGAGCATTTCGAACTCCTCAGGTTCAAGGAAAAACCCGATCTGGAAACGGCGAAAAGTTACCTGTCCCTGAGGCGATTTTACTGGAACTCCGGGATGTTCGTCTGGACGGCCGAAACGATCCTGCGGGAAATGAGGGCAAGCCTCCCGCACCATCACCGGTGCATGACCCGGGCAGCCGCAAGCGACGGGAGCCCGTCGTGGCAGAAAGCACTGGAGGATGCCTTTCATGAGGTCTCCGCCATATCCATCGACTACGGCGTGATGGAGAAAGCCGCCCGCGTCAGGGCCGTGGCCGCCCGGTTTACGTGGTCCGACGTCGGAGGCTGGCTTTCCCTTGAGGCTTTTTTGTCGAAAGACAGGGAGGGGAACGCCGCCCGAGGAGAGATATTCACACTGGATGCGTGCGGAAACCTTGTCTTCTGCGAGGACACCGGCGAGGAGGTCATGATGATCGGCCTCAGGAATCTCGTCATCGTCCGGGCCGGGAAGAAGACGCTCATCATGAAGAAAGAAAAGGCCGAGGAACTCAAACATCTCGTCCGGGTTCTTGAAGAGAAAGAAAGCACTTGAGCAGGACCGATTCCTCAATCAGTTTGCCCCGCATTCAAAAAGAGCAATTCCATTTGTTCCCGTTTATTCTGCGAGAAATCTTTCATTTCCATATGGTTCCTAGCACAAATTTATCACATTAGACCTTTGGATTTCATGTCTAGCGACCTGCCCACGCACCATCTGTCTAATCACAGTGACACTCGGATTATTTACGGTTCTCAATGCGGGAATTCCAAGAATTACTTTTTGAAATTGTTGAAGTTGTGTTCCATCGTTGAGTAGAAGATTACAATCGACATTCGTTAAAAAGAAAAAAGTCAGAGTCGATTGACTCTGACTTCTCACGTCCATCGTTACGAATGCACTTACGAGCCAGAATTTTCTTCCTCTTCATTGATATCATCGTACAATTGTGTCCCCATCGTCAGATCAACTGGAACCATGTAGCAATTTTTTCTAGTGTGCCTAGGCTTTGATTAAAGTTCTTTTGCGTCCCGCTGGCCGTCAGGATGAAGAGCTTGTCCTTCGCAAAAGCGATGGCCGAGATCTCCGAGTAAGCATTTTCCCCTGTGCCGTATTGAAATGCATAGACAGCGGCCTTGTCCGCGTTTCACACACTGCTTTCGATGTGTTTGACAAAGCGGTAACCGGGAAATTCGGTCGAGTGTGCCTTCGTGTGTCCTTCACCGCTGCAGGACCGGGATCCGACAGGTCGGATGCACTGATGTTAACCCCGGGGCTCGATATTAAATTTCCCCGGGCTGGATCCGGGATGCGGGCGGCGCCTGGAGGGGATAGCTCGACTCCCCCTTCGATGTCGGTGGGCGGGCAGGAGAACCGAAACCCCAGTTCCGCCATTTCAAAGGCCTGTCAATCCTTGTCGAGTTGCTCTACCTTGCGTCCCATAATCTTATCGAAAAATCCCATAACCAACCTCATTTCTTTATGCACGCCTTCCCTGTCTTGGTTTGCTTTTAAGTAGATTTGCGGCCATAATGAGCGAGAGCTAAGCCCAATATCGTCAGTAACGTCACGATAGCCAAAAGTGGATAAGTGAGCCATGCCTCCAAATCCATCATTTTGACGCCACCAATTGCAGCAATGGCGCAAATTATGACAATGACCTGCAACAGTAAAGTTTTCATCGTATTTCGCCACTCGTGACATCTCATGTGGAAAGATAGGATCAGGGTCGCTAGCTCAGCTCTTCCTGGATTTACTCATTTGCATAATCCAAGGAACAACGATAACAACGACAGCCAACAAATAGAATTCATTTTTTTAATTTCTTAAAATATTTGACAATGGCTGTTCCTATAAAGGGAAAAGATACGAAAAATAAAAGACCCACTATGGCAATCAAATATTTCAATTCCATGGTCAACCCCAAGATTTTGTATAGCTAGACACATTCACTTCTAAATTCAAAGCCGCCAGACAAACGTAAAGTTCAGCTGGCGGCCCGACCTAGCTTATTTCCTCCAGAATCAGTACATACCGATTCTGAACCCTAAAAACGTCTAATAATTGTAGTTGCGTCTCTTACTAATAACTTTTACAAAACCCGCAATTATAATAAAAGCCGCCAGCCAAACGTAAAGTTTAGCTGGCGGCCCGACCTCGCTTGCAACTCCCTCCAGAATTATGATTAATTCTGGACCCCATTGTGGTTTAAGTTTTAATGTTTCTTTTTTCTGTCATATTTTGAAAGATTTAGCAATAAGAATTTATCTAGATGCAACGTGTGAGCGCATGGGATTCCTTGAATTTTAACCGCAAATCTTAACCTTTCCTTGTACTGGAGTGCTGCAGGATCTTCCGTTCCGTACTCTCCGCCTTCCGGCTCCAACAACCGGACGAACAGAGCACTGAGAAACAAAGCCGCCGGCAGAAAAAGAAAATCATGAAGAAAGAAAAGGCCGAGGAACTCAAAAATCTCGTCAGAAATCTTGAGGAGATAGAAAGTTCTTAAATACTACTGCACCCCCTTCTGTTCGTCAATCCCATGCGCAACTCTTATTGGACTGCTGTTCGGCATGGCAGTTCGTCGACGCTCAAGAATCTTTCTTGTCTGTCTTTTTTGCCCAGTTCGCAGCGATACCGATGACGCTTTTTCTTCTGGGCCTGAATTCCGTCCGTACCTCCCCGATTTCTTTTCCCATCTCCACGTCCATGGAGGCGGACTTTCTCAGGGTCAATCGCTGGGTTGCAAAAATGCCGCGGTGCCCCGTCATCAGAAAACTGATGACGCATACCACAGCGGCATAAGGGGCGATCGACGACCCGAAAAGCTCCACGGCGAGGATGCTCATGGCAATCGGTGTGTTGGCCGCGCCAGCCAGCATTCCCACAAAACCCATGGCAGCGAAGATGCCGCGGTCGAGACCGAGGAGGCCCCCGAACAAATTACCGGCCATGGTGCCCGAAAAGATAATGGGGGCGATGATTCCACCCGTCCCGCCGAATGCGAAGGTCACACTGGTTGTAATCGCCTTGAGAGGAAAAGCATACCAGGGGATGACATCACCCTGGAGGGCCTCATGAATGGTTTTTACGCCCAGGCCCATGTAATCCGTCGAAAATAAAAAGGCCAGGGGAATGAGGATGATCCCTCCCGCCAGCCCCTTCAAAGGGTCCCACCATTGGAAGATGGCAGCGAACTTTTTCCCCAGCCTCATCGCTTCAATGAAGAGAACCGAACAGAGACCGAAAAAAAGGCCCGCGAGAGCAGAGACGAGGAAGAAGGACTCCGAGAAAGATGGAACGGATTTCAACGGAAGGTGAAGATAGGTAATCCCGAGAAGCGAGGACACATGATAACTGGTAATCCCCGCGACGAATGACGGGAGAAGGACCTCGTACATGATGCTGCCCACCGAAAGGACCTCGACGCCGAAGATCGCTCCGGCAATGGGCGCCCCCAGAACGGAAGCGAATCCTGCGCTGATTCCGCAGATGACCAGTTTTTTCCTGTCGGTATCGTCAAAACGAATGAGGCCGGCCGAGGCGGATGCCAAAGCCGCCCCGATTTGAGCACAGGGCCCGACTTGACCGACGGAGCCCCCCGCGGCGGCGGTCAGTATCGTGGCGGTCAGCTTTGAAGGAACAACGGCAATATTGATTTTCCCCGATTTTTTATGAACAGCCTCGATGACTTTTTCAGGCCCGTACCCTCCGCTTTCCGGTTCCCATAAACGGACGAGTAAAGCACTGACAAACAGGGCCGCCGGAAGAATCAGAAAATAGAGGGAGAAGGAAGTTGCCCGGGTGATAGCCCAGTCGAGCAATTTCAGGAAAACCGCGGTCGATATGCCGACGATGAGTCCCACAACGGATGCAAGGAACACCCATTTCAGAACGCTCACGAACAGGACCGATTCCTCGATCAGTTTACCCCGCATTTACGCGATCCACCCTTATTTAGATAAATCCATGATAGCAGAAAATCTGAAGAAAATCCTCAACAGCATTGGGGATGTGGTCAGAAACCGGGAACAACAAGAGAAAATAAGTTTTGAAAATCAGCATAAAGACGTTATAATACATAATAATTTTTTATTACATAGTGCGTTAAACGTTAAGCCACCTGCCTGGACTCATTCCTCTTAAAGCTGCGTACTTTAGTACCGTAAAGAAATCGGGACCGCTTCAGCAGGAAGCCTTGTCAAAAAAGATATTTGCTTGAAGAGCAACTATCTCTCGATCAGGTCTGCCGGGGCGGTAAGGCCTCAGGAACAAGAAGGTTCATTTTTTTGTTTTTCGCCGTGATCTCGAGAGATGTCTCATTGACGATGTCGCTGAAGACGGAATGGCAATAAGGGTTCATGGCAAGACGGGAGGGGTTATGGACGCTGCATATCTAGGCGGGCTCGTGTCCCGGACCACGAAAGGGGCAAAGGTCATCGTCGTGTCGAATCGGGAACCCTGGTTGCACGAGAGGGACACGGGGGGCATCCGGGTCGTCCGGCCCGCGAGCGGGATGGCCGCCGCCCTTGAACCGATTGTCAAGGCGACGAAGGGAACCTGGGTGGCGCACGGGTCGGGCACGGCAGACCGCCTCGTCACGGACGAGCACGGAAAGATTGCCATACCCCCCGAGGATCCTAAATACACCCTGAGACGCCTCTGGCTCACCAAGAAGGAAGAAGAGGGTTACTATTACGGCATTTCCAATCAGGCCCTCTGGCCCCTCTGTCACATCGTCTACGAGCGGCCCCGGTTCTCGAGGTCGGGCTGGGAGATTTACGAAAGCGTTAACAAGCGCTTTTGTGACGCCGTTCTGGAAGAGATCGGAGGCAGCCCAGCTTTTGTGTTCATACAGGACTTCCATCTCGCGTTGCTGCCCCGGATGCTGAGGAATGAGAGGGAAGATCTGATCCTCTTCCACTTCTGGCACATCCCCTGGCCCAACCGCGAGGCCTTCAGGATTTTCCCGTGGGGGGAAGAGCTTTTGGACGGGCTCCTCGCCAACGACCTCCTGGGCTTTCACATTCAGAGTCACTGCATCAACTTCATGGAAACAGTGGACCGGGGCATCGAGGCAAAGGTCGACTCGGAAAACTACCGGATTTTCAGGGGAGGGCGCCCGACCTATGTCCGACCCTTCCCGATCAGCGTGGATTTTGAACAGATCGGCAGAGACGCGGTCGCCTCCCTGGTGGAGGATAAACGGCAGAATTTTATCAGAGAGATCGACGGAAAAATCCTGGAAACAAAAATATTCGTCGGTGCGGACCGCCTGGACTACACAAAGGGTATTCCGGAGCGGATGAAGGCATTCGACCTCATGCTGCGGCTGCATCCGGAAATCCGCGGAAAAGTCACCCTGCTGCAGCTGGCGGCCCCCAGCCGGGTCCATATCGAGGCCTACAGGGACATCACCGACGAACTCGACGACCTCGTTGACGAAATCAACTGGCGTCATCAAACGGAAGACTGGATCCCCGTGTGCTACTTTCGGGCGCACCACGATTATCACTCCATTCTTGCTTCGTACCGGATGGCCGACGTGCTAATGGTTACATCGCTCCACGACGGCATGAACCTGGTGGCCAAAGAGTTCATTTTGGCGAAAACAGATGGTGACGGCATTCTCATTCTCTCGCAATACACCGGTGCGGCAACGGAACTGCCGGACGCACTGCTGGTAAACCCGTACGATATCGACCAGCTTGCCGACGTCATGCACAAGGCCTACAACATGAGCCGGGAAGAGCGGGAAGAACGGATGAAGCGCCTGAGGAAACAGGTTCAGATGAACACCGTTTACGACTGGTGCGGGAAGATTTTCGAGGAGCTGGAAAAGATCCTGCCCCTCAAGAGCGCAGCGGATGAAACGGCGGGCAAAAGATAGGCCAAGGCTCCGGGTTTTCGATTTCGACGGAACGCTGTCGAATCTGGTGCCCGAGCGTTCGGCGGCGCAAATTCTGCCGGAGGCCGGGGAGAGGTGCAGCTTCTTTCCGAAATCGACAAGCTCTTCGGCGTAAAAAATCTCTGCAAACTGGTTTCCTTCCAGCCTGACGGGGGGCTGCTGGTTTATGCCGGTGACGACGAGAATGACGCCACAGCCATGGGCTGGGTAATCCGCGAGGGAGGGGCAGCGCTTTCCATCGGCCGCAACCCCCTCGTCCCCGGCGCCAGAGCGGTGGCATCGCCTGCCGCGCTTGTGGAGGAAATCCGGGAAATGGCCGGAATCCGGTCACACCCAAGGGGGGAATGATGGATGTCTTTGAAATAAAGGACTGTGCTCTTCTGACGAGGATGAGCGGTATTCCGCCGGCCATGAACCTGCGGGAGTTGAGAGACCGGATCGTGTCGTGCCATCCGGACGTGCTCTATCACCATTTTTGCGAGACGGTGCTCGTCCCGTCTTTCGACTACCCAGACTACCGGAACGATTTCGCCGTCTGGGCGAGATGGAGGCTCGGGGACCAAGTCCTGTCGGAACGTCTCGGGATGATCGATCCCTACCTTTACACGTCCGTGGAGGAACTGCGGTCCGCCACGCTGGAGATCATCGAGGAGAGACTCAGCGAAGTCACCATGATTCCCTGGGCGAGACCCGGACAGGCGTTTTATTTCATGCAGGCCGTAACGGTGGTCTTTGACACGGGGCAGCGCATCCGTCACCCCGACGAACTGTCGGCCGCCATCCCGCGCATGACGAAGGGCAGCATCTATTTCCACGTGCTGGAGGCCCGGAGGCGGCTCCCCGGCGGGATGGACGATTTCACCGGGTGGCTGAAAGGCTGCGAGGGAAACTGGGAACACTACATCAGGGCCGTTCAGGCCATCGATGTCACGTTTCACACGCTTCCCGAAATCAGACAGGAACTGATTGAGGCTTTTGCGAGCAAGCGTAATCTTGCACCCAAGGCAAAGAGGCGAAAAAGATGAATCATTCCCTGGACGATTACATCCCTGTTGTGGGTGCGCCCGTCATTGGCCAGCTGAGAAACCTCAGCGAGAAACTGAAGGGGTTGCGGGTTCTTCATGTCAACTCCACGGCGGAGGGGGGGGGTGTCGCGGAAATCCTGAACTGGATGGTTCCCCTGATGAGGGACCTCGGCTTGGACGCCAGCTGGCGCGTCATCATGGGGACGGCGCCTTTTTTCAGTACCACAAAGGCGATCCACAACGGCCTGCAGGGAAGGGGCGCAAACCTGACGCAGAAGGACTGGGAAAACTATATTGAAGTCAACGCCCAGAACTACGCCGAGATGAAGAATGACCTTGAAATTGCGGACTTCGTCGTGATCCACGACCCCCAGCCGGCCCCCCTTCTCGACATGTGCGCCGGCCGAAAGGGAAAGTGGATATGGAGGGCCCACATCGACATCAGCCACCCGGTGCGCGCCGTCTGGAAGTCGCTTCGACCCTACGTGGAGAAATACGACGCCAGCATCTTCTCCATGGGTCCCTTCGCACAGCTGCTTCCCCATCCCCAGTTCGTCATCGCGCCGAGCATCGATCCCTTGAGCGACAAAAACATCGATCTGGATGAGGCTGAACTGGAAAAGGTCAGAAATCTCTTCGGGTTGGATCCCGGCCGCCCCCTGCTGGTGCAGATATCGCGTTTCGACCGTTTCAAAGACCCTGTGGGCGTCATACAGGCCTATCATCTTCTCCGGAAGGTCCTGCCGGTGCAACTTGTCCTGGCAGGCGGCGGGGCGACCGATGACCCGGAGGGGAAGGAGATACTCGACGAGGTGAAGGAGGCCGCCGGGGACGACCCCGATATCCACGTCCTGCTTCTCCCGCCCAACTCGCACCGGACGGTCAACGCCCTGCAGCGCCTGGCCGACATTATCATCCAGAAGTCGACGCGCGAGGGGTTCGGGCTCACCGTCACGGAGGGTCTGTGGAAGGGGAAACCCGTCGTCGGCGGTGACGTGGGGGGGATACAACTGCAGGTTTATAACCATCACACGGGTTATCTCGTCAACACACCGGAGGGGGCTGCACACCGGATCCGCTTCCTCCTCCACCACCGGGAGACGATGATCGACATGGGGAAAACGGCCCGGGAGTTCGTGCGTGCCAACTTTCTCCTCACCCGGAACCTCCGTGAATACCTGACGCTGTTCACCTGGATCATGCGGGCGGAAGGCAAGCACACGATCGTGATATGAAATGAATCGTTCGACGATCTCACCGTTGAAGGAGTGTTTCAATTTCGGATGGCATCAGCGGGAGGCCGGAGCGAAATTCGAAGGAGGACCATGAAAAGGAGGGTCCTCATTTTTACCGATCTCGACGGGAGCCTGCTGGACCACGACAGCTATTCCTTCGAAGGGGCACTCCCCGCGCTGGCCAGGATAAAGGAATCGGACGTGACCCTTGTCCTGACAACCAGTAAAACAAGGGTTGAAATCGAGGCTCTGCAGACGGAATTGGGTATTCGGGACCCTTTCATCGCCGAGAACGGGGCCGCTATATACTTTCCGGCGTCCTACAGCGACTTTCTGATTGAGGACGGGGTTGCGGTGAGGCCCCCTTATCTCGTTATTGTGCTGGGACGACCCTACAGCGAGATACGTCGTTTTCTGGATACCCTGAAACGCCGATTTCCTGTGAAGGGCTTCGGGGATCTTTCGACGGACGATGTGGCCCGGCTGACGGGTCTGCCGGAGGAAAAAGCCCAATGGGCCAGGCAGCGTGAGTACACGGAGCCCTTCGTACTCGAAGACCTTGACCGTCTCGATGAAATTGATGAATGGGCCAAACGGGAAGGTCTGAAAGTGACAGCAGGAGGGCGTTTCCATCACCTCATAAGCGCCAATCAGGACAAAGGTCTGGCGGTAGTGAAATTAAAAGAGATTTTAGCGGCCCATTGCCCCGGGGGTGTTGTAACCGTCGCACTGGGGGACAGTCCCAATGATCTGATGATGCTCGAAAGCGTGGACATTCCGATTCTGATTCCGCAAAGCGGCGGCCAATACCAGGAGGTCAGTTTGCCCCGGCTCAGGAAAGCCGGGAAACCGGGAAGCCGGGGCTGGAACGAATCCGTCGAAAGGGTGCTCGATGAACTGCAGAAAAATACTGGCTGAGATCTTTCAAAAAGCTCTGGCCGCAGTGCAGCCTCGAACCCTGATGCAAAAAACCGTCAGGATCAAAAGCGGGAAGCTTTGGATCGGGGGCAGGCGATACCATCTCCATGAAGACGGTGGCATTTATGTCTTCGGCAGCGGCAAGGCGTCCGTGGGGATGGCCAGGGAGGTCAGAAGGGTGCTTCGCGGTCGTCTGGCGGGCGGGTTTGTCATTTCGAACGAACGAAACGTCTCTCTGGAAGATATCGATGTTTTCGAAAGTTCCCATCCCGTGCCGACAGAGAAGAGCGTTCGCGCGGCGGAGATTTTGACGGCCAGATTGTCCGGTCTGACCGAGGAGGATTTCTTCATCTATCTGCTGTCCGGCGGGAGTTCCGCTCTGCTGGAAAAGCCCCTGACGCCGATTCGTCTCTCCGACATGCGGAAAACAACGGAGCTTCTCCTGCGGCACTCCGTACCGATCGGCGACATCAACGTCGTGAGAAAACATCTCTCTGCCGTCAAGGGCGGGCGTCTCGGGCGGATGAGCCGGGCGAGAGGGGTTGTCCTCGTGATCTCCGACGTCATCGGCGATGACCTCGAGGCCATCGGTTCGGCTCCGCTCTATCGGGATCGTTCGAGTTATGCCGACACCCGTGACATCCTGCAAAAACACGATCTCTGGAACCGGCTTCCCGCATCGGTGAAGCGGGTTATCATCAGGGGTCTGAAGGCGGAGATGGAAGACACACCCGAACAAGAGAATCCCAACATTCGTCACCTCGTCATCGGAAGCAATTCCATCCTGCTGGAGGAGGCGAAGAGGATTTTCGAATCCCTCGGGATCCGCTCCCGCATCATGACCTCCGGCCTGAGAGGCGAGGCCAAAGAAGCGGCCCGGGCCATCATCGCCATCGGGGAGGAGGTGATGAAAAAGGGCCGCCCATTCAAGGGTCCCGTCGCTTTGATCTTCGGCGGTGAAACCACGGTCGATGTGAAAGGAACCGGGAGGGGGGGCAGGAACCAGGAGATGTGTCTGGCCGCGTTGAGGGAAATCGGTACCAGGAAGGAGATGACGTTCCTGAGTGCCGGGAGTGACGGCATAGACGGAAACTCTGACGCCGCCGGCGCCGTCGTCGACTCCAGGAGTTATCAAAAAGCGATGCACCTGAACCTCCGTGTTGACGACTACCTGAAGAATAATGATTCCCACAACTTCTTCAAACAAACCGGGGGTCTCCTTTATACGGGCGATACAGGTACGAATGTAATGGACATCAGTATTTTATACGTCGGGGAAGGAAAATGACGGATCAAACCATGCGTTTTTCAACAACCCTCCGTGAGCATGTCAGAAAACAAATCGAGCGTCTGGGACACGCGGACATCGTCATCGGAGTCCCCGCCTATTTCAGCGGGTCATCCATCGTTCACGTCATCCAGACCATCGCCACCGGGCTGGAAAAGTACTATCCGGACTCCAAGGCGGTAATCATGGTTTCCGACGGAGGGTCGACGGACGACACGCGCGAAATCGCCAACCTGGTCCAGATTCCATCATACAACATTCAGAAAATCGTTACCATCTACAGAGGGTTACCGGGCAAGGGTTCCGGCCTGCGGTCTGTTTTCGAAGTCGCCAATTTTTTCAAAGCCAAGGCGGTCGCCGTGTTCGACTCGGACCTCATATCCATCACACCCGATTGGATCCGCAACGTTCTGGAGCCCGTTCATGCGGGTTATGACTTCGTTGCGCCCTATTATCGCCGGTACAAACTCGACGGTACGATCACCAACACCATCGCTTACAACCTCACGCGGGCTCTGTATGGATGCCGCATTCGACAACCCATCGGAGATGATTTCGGAATGTCCCAGAGGCTTGTGAAGTATTATTACGACCAGGATGTCTGGGAAACCGATGTGGCTCGGTTTGGGATCGACATCTGGATGACGACGACGGCGATTGTAGGCGGGTTCAAGATCTGTCAGGCCCGTCTGGGGATCAAGGTGCATGGGGAGAAAGATCCAGCCGCGGATCTCGGTCCGATGTTCCGGCAGGTCGTCGGCACCGTTTTCCAGCTCATGGAGCAGAATTTGGATTTTTGGAAGAAGATCAAAGGGTCCCGTGACATACCTGTCCTGGGAGAGGAGGTGAAGACCGAACCTTCCGCCTTCGACATCGATCAGGACAGTCTCATCGAGTATTTCAGGGTGGGCTACAATAATTTCGCGGGTGTGTGGGACCGTTTCATCGAGGCACGCGACCTCGAGGTGGTCAAAGATCTTGTGGCGGTCAGGAAAAAGGAAGATTTTTATCTCCCCGTCCAAACATGGGTTCGTATCGTGTATCGGTACGCACGTCAGTTTCATTCGACACCCAGGCAGCGCTTCAAGGTCCTCGACACCCTGGTTCCTCTCTACAACGCGAGGGTGGCAAGCCTGATCAATGAGCTGAAAGATCTGGATCCCGAAAGTGCGGAACGCTCTTTCGAACAGCACGCGCTCGAATTTGAGAGGATGAAAGACTACCTGATCAAAATCTGGGAAAAGGAGGCGCACGATGGCTGATTTCTGGCAGCACGGGATGATTACGACTCTGCAAAAGCTGAGGGATTACCCCGTCGAGGAGCTCGAAAACGAACTGAAGGGGATATCGAGGGGGCGAAAGATCGTTCTACTTCTGCCCGCCCTTTTCTCGGAGTTCGAAACACCCGCCATGCCCCGCATCATCGAAGAGCTCAAGGAGGTCGGATACCTCCATCGCATCGTTCTTTCACTGGACCGGGCGACAGAGGAGGAATTCAAAAAGGCTAAACAGTGGATGTCTCAAGTTTCAACGGACGTCCGGGTCGTGTGGCATGACGGCCCGGCCATGCAGTCCTTTTATGATGAGCTTCGCTGGTCCGACTTCAACCTGGACAATCCTGGAAAGGGACAATCCGTCTGGATGACCTTGGGGTATATCCTCTCCGATAGAGAAGTATACGCCATCGCGCTTCACGACTGCGACATCATCAATTATAAACGTGAACTTCTCGCCAGGCTCGTTTACCCCGTCATTCACCCCGCAACGGATTTCGAATTCAGCAAAGGGTATTACGCCCGGGTGACCGACAGACTTTACGGCCGGGTCACGCGTCTTTTTTACACCCCGCTGATTCGGACGCTCAGGCGCATCATAGGGTCCAACGCCTTTCTGTCTTACCTGGACAATTTCCGGTACGCACTTTCCGGCGAGTTTGCACTGATTGCAAACCTCGCCCGCGGCATACGGATATCGCCGACCTGGGGTCTCGAGGTTTCGCTTCTGAGCGAAATCTATCAGAAGGCATCGATTAACCGCATCTGTCAGGTCGAGATCATGGAGACTTATGAACACAAACACCAGGTCATCGAGAAGAGCAGGCCGAACGAGGGACTGAACCGCATGGCGCGGGACATTGCCAAAGCGCTCCTGCGGTTCCTGAGCCAGGATGGGACCGTCCTGAGTGAGGCCTTCTTTCGCACCATGCTGACGGCCTACATCCAGGAAGCCCGCCTGGCCATCGAAAAGTATCACGGGTTGTCGCTGATCAACGGGCTGGTCTATGACCGTCACGGGGAGATCGAAGCAGTGGAAGTTTTTGTTGAATCTTTGCGGTCGGCACAGACTGAATTCATGGAGGACCCCATCGGGATTCCAATGCTGTCGGCCTGGGTGCGGGTGAACGCCGCCATCCCCGACTTCATGGAAAGAATGAGCGAATCGATAGAGAGGGAAAATCGGGCATGATAGGTTTCTCCGCCGCCTTGTTGACGGGAGTCATCTTCATGGGCTCCGTTTTAAAAATCACTTCACGGATCGCATCTGTCACGGCCCTCCCGGGCCCTGCGGTACGCCTCACGGGTGTATTCATTGTTGCAAGCATGGCATAAAGGAGCAGCACGATAGAACAAAAACCTTTAGCAATCGTCATGACGGCGTCGGAAATGTCGCCTTTTGCCAGGGAGGGGGGGCTGGGGGCTGTCATCTATGCGTTGTCCAGAACCCTGTCCGCATGGGGTCACGATGTCCGGGTCGTTCTACCCTGTTACGATATTATCGATCGGGAACGGCACGGCCTCCGGCCGCTGGTAACGATGGACATACCCATGGGTGTCCTGGGAAGGCTCCCCTGCCAGGTGCTTGAGGGGTCTATCCCCGGGTCGGATGCCATGGCCTATTTCATCCGCTACGATCCCTACTATGCACGGCGGCACCTCTACGGGTACGACGGGGAAGGGTTTACCGACAATGATCGACGTTACGCGATGCTCTCCAGGGCCGCCCTGGAGCTTGTGCGGGCCCTCGGGCTGACACCCGACATCATTCACGTGCATGACTGGCAGACAGCCGTCATCCCGGTGTTCCTGAACACCCTTTATCGGGAAGACCCGTCCATAACAAATTCGGCAAGCCTCCTCACCATCCACAACATGCTGCACCAGGGGGTCTTCGAAAAAAGTCTGATGGACATCCTTGAAATCGGCTGGGAGCACTTTCACTACCGCGAGCTTGAATTCTTCGACCGCGTGAACCTTCTGAAGGGGGGCATCTATCATGCCACGCTCATAAACACGGTGAGCCCCACCTATGTCGGGGAGATTCAGTACCCGGAGTTTGCCTACGGAATCGACGGGGTATTGCGCGACCGCTTCCTTGATCTCTACGGCATTCTAAACGGTGTTGACTACGACGAGTGGAATCCTGAAGAGGATCCCCTGATCGCTGCGAACTACTCGAGGGACGATCTTTTGGGAAAGCGTCTCTGTAAAAGGGATCTCCAGCGGGCCATCGGTCTGCCGGAGCGGCCCGATGTCCCGCTGTTCGGACTGGTCTCCCGCCTGGTCAAACAGAAAGGCATCGACATTCTGGCTGAAGCCTCTCATCGCATCCTCAACCTCGACGTTCAGATCGTGCTTCTGGGTTCCGGTGAGCCCTGGTCTCACTCCTTTTTCGAGGAGCTCGCGCGGAGCCATCCGATGAAGTTCGCCTGCAGGATCGGTTTCGACAACGCCATGGCTCACAAGATTATGGCGGGGGCCGATTTTTTTCTTCTCCCTTCCCGGTTCGAGCCCTGCGGGCTCACGCAGATGTACAGCCTGTGTTACGGGACACTGCCCATCGTGCGCGCCACGGGGGGATTGAATGACACCGTGGAGAATTTCAACGAGGCGACGCTCGGGGGAACGGGGTTCAAGTTTTACGATCTCACGGCGGAGGCCCTTTTCAACACGATAGGGTGGGCGGTTCACACTTATTACAACAATGGACAGGCCATGGGGGTCTTGATCCGCCGTGCCATGGAAAAACGATTCACCTGGGAAGAGTCGGCCCGGAAGTACGAGGGTCTCTACCGGCTGGCGATGGAAAAGACAACGAGGGTGCCCTAACAGCGCGATGAATCAGAAAAATACGATGATGGTGATTCCGACATTCAAGGTCGGCATCTTTTATGTTTGTCACGCAAGTACTTCTCATGTATAATTATACATTCAGCTCGCCCCGGCTCATGTCCGAGCGTGCTCAATGATATTTCGGGGTCCGGTTGATCGCAGGGTGAGCCTTTTCTGAAATCCGGGAAAATTCAACACCGATAGGAGGTTTTATGTCGAAGACGGAAAAAAATCTGAAGGAAGCCTTCGCGGGGGAATCCCAGGCAAACAGGAAGTACCTGGCCTTCGCGAAAAAAGCGGAGCAGGAGGGCCATCCGCAGGTAGCAAAGCTCTTCCGGGCGGCGGCCGAGGCCGAGACGGTCCACGCCCATGCGCACCTCAGGGAACTCGCCGGAATCAGAAGCACGAAGGAGAATCTCGAGGAGGCGATCGCGGGGGAATCCTACGAGTTCCAGAAAATGTACCCCGTGATGATCGAGGATGCCAAGACCGAGGGACAGAAAGGGGCGCTTCGGTCCTTCGAATTCGCCAACGCCGTCGAGAAGATTCACGCCGGTCTCTATCAAAAGGCCCTGGACAACCTGGGGAAGAACCCCGATGTGACCTACTACGTCTGCCAGGTGTGCGGTTACACGGCGGAGAACCACGCACCCGACGAATGTCCCGTGTGCAAGGCCAAGAAGCAGGCTTTCAAGAAGGTGGAATAGGACCGGCCTTCTAATGACCCGGTGGGCTGGAGCATATCGGTCCGTGCGGCGAATATTTTAAAGTAAAACATGATGTAAGACCCATAACTGCCGTATAAAAAAGACGTATATATTGTGGAACATTTGAGAAATACAAACCGGAATGGGGCCGTCGTGAAAAGAATCCTGATTTTCGGTTTTTGTCTTTTCGCCCTTTTTGCCATTGCCGGCTGTATGGCCTATGATGCCGCAGTTACGGACCGGAAGGTGGAGACCTATGCAAAGGATGAAACGATAGAAGCGGAAATCGCCTCGAAATTGATTGCCGACGAAACGGCGAAGTTCCTGGATGTCTCCGCGTTCTGTTATACCGGCAATGTCTACCTCGTCGGCGAATATGAGGCGGACAGGCAGAAGGAGCGGGCCATTTCGATTGCAAGGGATGTGAAGGGCGTGGCGTCGGTGACACCCTATATGCTTCCCAAGAGAGAGGTGAAGGGCTGCGGGTCGACGGATAACATTTCCATCACCTCGTCGGTCAAAGAGAAGCTGATCGGAGACAGGGATATCTGGTCGAAGAATGTGGATGTCAAGACGGTTCAGTGCAACGTCGTCCTCCTCGGGGTTGTCGGATCGCAGAAAGAGATCGACAAGGCCGTCTCGCACGCCAAGGGCGTGAAAGGGGTGAGGGGGATCAAATCATTCTTGCGGTCTGTCCGGTAGGTACTTGCTTCTCGTCTCGCCCGAGAGATCCATGTCCCAGTCGATGGGGATCTTGGACGAAGCGATGCGTTTGACGATAACGGCAATGGCAATGGCCGTGAGGAGCAGCAGCACAATATAAGCGCTCTCGCCGTGGCTGAACCGTTCAACGTCGACCCAAGGAGATGTGAAGTAGCCCGTCGTTGCCCCGCAGGCTCCTCCGATCAGCACGCAAAAAAGGCGGTTGAGACGCTGCGAGAGAAGACCCATGACCCCGCCCACCAGCAAATGCATCGGGGTGCTCACAAAGACCGCCGACATGATGCTGGTGATGGCCCAGGGCCAGTCCTCTCCCTTGAGACTCCCGTAGTCCGTTGCGGCCACGTAAAGAAACGCCAGGAAACTCATGATGAAGGGTCCTGATACGAGACCGACCACCATGCCCAGTATGAGAGGTTTCTGATATTTCACGCCTGAAGTTCCGGTTTCCCCGGAACCTTTCCATTTTTTCACCACCTTATCCGATCCGGTAAAAATGATCAATTTTTTAAGATGACGCTGCCTGCGCCGGCATCGGGAGAGGGCCATCCGGCCTGAGGGGTAAGCGCGGAAAAAATTGAGACCGACTTCGCGTCACGTCACATTGGCCCGCAGATTGCATAAAAATCAAATTAAAACATGAACTTCTGCGAGGTGAGGCCGTGAAAAGATATGCCTTTTATGGAGTGCTTTTCTTTTTCCTTGTCCTGTTCACCGGTTGCACTGTCTATGACACCGTCATCCGTGACCGAAACGCAGAGACCCACGCCAGGGATGAGGTCAAAGAATCCAAGATAAAAGCGAAATTTATCGAGGACCCGAGCGTCAAGACCACGGATGTCTCCATCTATGTCTATGGCGGACAGGCTTATCTCGTCGGTGAGTATGACTGGCCCCAGCAGAGGGACAATGCCGTCATGCTGGCGGGAAGCGTCGGCGGGGTGAAGTCGGTGACGGCCTATCTTCTTCCGAGGACGAAGGATGGACGCTGCTCGCCATCCGACAACGCGAGGATCAACTCCGAGGTGAAGTCAAAGATCCTCCGGGACGGCAACATCTGGTCGACAAGCGTCGAAGTCAAATCCGTCCAGTGCAATGTCGTTCTTCTGGGCGTCGTCGGTTCCCAGAAGCACATCGGAAGGGCCGTCGACCATGCCTTCAGTGTCTCGGGTGTCCGGCAGGTCAAAAGTTTCTTGATTTCAGCCCAGGAAGAGCAAACACCCATTGCAAAAAAGTAGGCATCTGTCTCCAGGGGTTCATTCCTGTTCGCCCAGCCGTCGGGCGGCCTCTTCCATGGACAGGGGCTCTTTCAGCCTCACGAGCTTTTCGGGTGACTCCTGAAAATTCTCTAGGGCGTTGAAGAAGCGATCCAGCACGTCGCCGCCGTATGTGGGGATCAGGAAAAGGTGCGTGTGGGGGATTCTTCTTCCCCGGGCGTAGAGGAAGACGAAGTCGGGGTTGTAGGTCTTCATCATCCGGTTCGCCACGATGTTCGCGGCCTTGAAAAGGCTTGACGTCTCCTTCTCTGTCAGCTGGTGCCACCAGGGGACGTGACGCTTCGAGAGGACCAGGCAGTGACCTTCCGTGTAAGGGTGGATGTCGAGAATGGCGAGGGCGTGATCGTTTTCATAGACCCGGTAGGCCTTGCCGCCCCCGTTGATGATCTCGCAGAAAATGCAGTTTTTATGAGCCTCAACCATATCCCCTCCTGAAAAAATGTCATTCCGGAGCACTCAGGCTCTTCAAGGTGTGAACAGCGAGAAATGTATACTCCAGTGTCGCGATGCCGCCGTGCGTCGTTCTCGAGAATCCGCCATTCCTGCGCTGGCAGCCCGATATAAAATCGATGCAGCGCCCTCTATATCGCGATTTCCGTGAAAGAACAACAGAGGATGAAGTTCCCGCAAAAATGTGTTCAATGAATGCCGGGGCTGTCCGGGGGACATTCACGAAGCCGAAGACCGGGGTTTCACATTTTTTGACAAAGTTTTCCGTGCCGAGCCTGTCCAGCGGGTACCCGAGCCATGCCAAAATCTTGAGTGCGTGAAAGGTATCGACCAGTGTGGCATGTGGATGCCCGAAACCGGTGGAATCTATCTGGTAACGCAGAACGAAGCGAACGATTTCCTGTCTCAACTTTCTGCCCAGGTCCATATCCAGGGAATAGGCAAGGTCTATGACATGGTAGAGCCCCTTGAAGATAGATGCTCCACCGGCGGGCATACGATTCACGTCATGGATTTTGGCTTTTTTCAGGATATAGGGGACGGGGTTACTGTCCGGTTCTTCATCAAGAAGCTGCAGGCTTTTGATCGCATAGTATGCATGGTAAACACTCTCGTATGAACCGTCGGGGTGCTGAAATCCTTGCAGATAACGGATTGTTTTTTTGTCCTTGAAAGGTACCCCGAGTGTCTCGAGCGCCGCCACGGCCCAGTAAGTGTCCGCGCCGCTTGGTTCATTCATGCGATAGAAGCAGAAGCCGCCTTCCTTCAGATGACGTTCCAGGATATAACGGGCCGCCTTCTCATTGAGGGTGTCCGTAACGTGATCTGAATCGGCAGTGAACATTACCCTGACAGCTTTTCGGATGCATCCTGCAGAGACCGGATCATCTCTCTGATGTCGTCTGATCGGTCGTGAGATCTCCACAGGAGCGATTCGATCGTTGAAAGTTCGTCCTGCACGTATTTCAATGCCTGCTTGCGCATCTCATCGATGGTCCTGTTTATCCGGTCCTCCCACTGGGCGGCCATGCGTGACAGGTTAGCTGTCACCTCGTAGGGGATCTTGTTCATGAAGTGTTTCTCAAAAAGACCCCTGAAGATGAACATGGGGATGAAAAACCATATGAGGTCGAAATGGTAATCGAAGGTCCGGACCGTTTTAATATCGGGATGTTCCGGTTCCGAGACATCAATCTTCCAATCCGCCTCTGCGAGCTTTACACCCAGTACTCGCTCGACATTGTTTCCGAGAAGCGTCCGGAAGGTTTCGAGGGATCGCATGAGGCTGACATGGGCTTTTTTCAGGGTACCGTAAAAATGCCGGTGTTCTTTCCTTGAGATTTCCTTTATTTCTGCCGTCAGGGCATCCGCCAGCCACCCTTCAAACCTCCGGGTGAGTTTCCAGAGGTTGCCCTTCCAGGTGGCCATTTCTTTCGATAGTTTTTCTCTTGTTTTTTTTCGAAGCGGTTTTTCCAGGCTTTCGAGGTAATTCATGATCAGGATGCGGGTCTGTTTCTGATTCTCCCTTGACAAGATAAAGAGTTCTTCACGGATGTGATCATAGTTGACTTTCTCGTCGAGAATCTGCTTTCGCAATGCCTCACGGTCGATATCGGCCTGCATGGCCGTCTTCAGGGCTATCTCGAGATATCCAAGGCAGGCCCGGATCAAAGACTGAGTCTTGTATTGCAGGATTTTTCTGAATTCAAAGTCGCGATTTGCAGCAAGCTTGAATAGAAGTTCAGCCTCCAGTCGATGCCGGAACTTTTTCGTGTCGACCTTTGTAGAATAGAGGTAGGTGGGAAATTCGCGATTGAGCTCTTTCTTCAGGGTTTCTTCGAAAAACCGGGTAACCTCGATCTGCTGCTCCGCCGTCAGAAGATCCGCCTTTGTTAGCAGAAGGATGATCCTCGGGGTGTGCTGCATCAGTTCCCGGATCAACTGCAGGTCGTTTTCAGACAAGGGTCGATCGGCGCTGATGGCCAGCAGTGCGGCGCCGACTTCCGGGAGCCATTGTTCCGACGTCTGCATGTGATATTTGAAGACACTGCCGAGGCCGGGTGTATCGACGATCCGGAGGCCGGCATAATCTTCAAGCGCGGGATGCTCGATATCCACCATCTCCACGTTTTTTTCATTGGAGGGGTTCCTGGCTTCTGATGTGTACTGGTCGAGATTGTTGAGATCAATCTCGAATTCCTTCCCATCATACGTCCGAATCACGGCCCTTTCTCTCTGACCGTACTGAAGGCGTGTAATGACCGTCGTGACTGGAATGACACCGACAGGGAGAATCGCCCTGCCCATGAGGCTGTTGATGAAAGAACTCTTGCCGGACTTGAACTGGCCGAGCACGGCGACGTCGATAGGTGGATTTTCGGTGAGCAGGTTCTCGCAGGCCTGGACTTGGCGGTTGAGTGACGCGATGTCAAAATCGGCGATGATGTTTTTGATATCGCCAAGGATTTGGGCAGCATGGATCTGAAGAGGAAGGGCCGTGGTTGCTTTAGCAGGCACCATAAAAAACTCCCGCACGTCTTTCCGGCAGGAGCTTCTTCGGGATTCACCTGAGAACTCCTACCGGAAAATTCGGTCCGCTGTAGGATTTCCTTCGTAGGAGTTATCAGCCCTGAGGGCAGTCCCCGGTGAACCCCATCACCGCCCGCATAAAAATCGGGAGAACTTCTACTAACACAAAGAGGCTGCCGGTGTCAAACCCGCAGGGGTTACAAGACTGTAATCGTTGATTTCACTTTATTTTTAAGTTAGTATCCATCCGCTGCATACAAGTCAGAAGGTGCGGGCGTGATATCCATCATAGACTATCGTGCGGGGAACCTGACCAGCGTGGCCAGGGCCCTTCAACATCTGGGCGAGTCCTGTGAGATCACCGGTGACCCCCGTAAAATTCAAAGGGCGGAGCGTATCATCTTCCCCGGCGTGGGTGCAGCCGGTGAGGCCATGACACACCTGCGATCCGCGGGGCTCAATGCATGTATCCGGGATGTATTCCAGGCGGGAAAACCTATCCTTGGCATATGCCTCGGAACCCAGGTCATCTTTGAATACAGCGAGGAGGATAATGCAACATGTCTCGGCCTGGTGCCGGGAAGGGTGAAGCGCTTTCCAGAGGGGCTCCGGCAAGACGGAAGACCTATCAAGATACCCCACATGGGCTGGAACCGTGTGGACTTCACGGGGCATCACCCGGTCTTCAGGGCTTTACCGTCAGGTTCGGAGTTCTATTTCGTCCACTCCTTTTATCCCGTACCCGCCGATGAAAAACTTGTAGCGGGATGGTCGGACTACGGCATACGGTTCTGCGCCGTTGTGGCGTATCAAAACCTCGTGGCCGTCCAGTTCCACGCCGAAAAAAGCGGACGCTTCGGGCTTCAGATCCTGAAGAACTTCTGCCGCTGGGAGGGAAGAGATGCTCAGTAAGCGGATCATTCCCTGCCTGGACGTCCGGGATGGACGGCTGACCAAGGGGATCAAATTCAAGGGCAATATCGATATCGGCGATCCTGTCGAGGCGGCGAAGACCTACTACGAGCAGGGGGCCGATGAAATCGTCTTCTACGACATCACGGCCTCGGCCGAGGGGCGGGAGATCATGATCGACGTCGTCCGTCGTGTTGCGGAGACGATCTTTATCCCGTTCTCCGTCGGCGGCGGGATTCGCACGGTCGAGCAGATGCGTGCGGTCATCCTCGCCGGTGCCGAGAAGGTGAGCGTCAACTCGGGTGCCGTCGAAAACCCCCGGGTTATCAGCGAGGGGGCAAAGGCTTTCGGGAGCCAGTGCATCGTCCTCGGTATGGACGTGAAGAAAGTGGACAAGAGCGCAACAATTCCTTCGGGTTACGAGATTGTCATCCAGGGAGGCCGGAAGTACACGGGGATAGATGCCTTCCGATGGGCGAAGGAGGCGGAGAGCCTCGGCGCGGGGGAGATCTGTCTGAATTCAATCGATGCCGATGGTACGCTGGACGGCTATGAGCTGGAACTGACGCGACTCATCTCTACGAATGTCAGGATTCCCGTCATCGCTTCCGGCGGCGCGGGAAAGCAGGAACATCTTCTGGACGTACTCACGCGGGGGATGGCCGACGCGGCCCTCATCGCGTCGATCGTCCATTACGGAACCTATACGATACGGGACCTGAAGGAGTATCTGGGCGGCAATGGCGTGAAGGTGCGACGGCTGTGGTGATCGAATGGACGGCTTTCATTGAGGAGAGGGCATGCCGGATCAAAGTGAAAAAACCGAGGAGCGAAAGGCCATACTCGGATTTATCGTCTACGGGATTATCCTGATCGCCGTGATTGTTGTTTACCGGGATTTCATGATCACGGCGGCGGCCGTTTTCGTTTTCATCGTCTTTCTGGTCATGCACTATGCGCCACGGATCCGGGATCGAAGGGAAAAGGACAGGAAATAGAGATTCAAAATCGCCACTTGGATCAAAAAAAGGCCGGTCACAGTCCGGCCTTTTTTTGATCGAGCAAGCTGTGGTTCAATTTTCCGGGCTGGAGTGGACGGTATCAGCCGGACTGACTTTCGTTGCAATCTGCTTGTGGTCCAGGTAAGAGAGGACGATCAGGGCGCCGTCTGCTATGGCCGCGGTGAACAGGCCTGACCCCCGGAAATAAAAAAGGGTCATCACGAGGTCCAGAAGGCCGACCACGCCGCTCATGATCGGACCCCAGCGCTTACGCTGGATCACGCCGACCAGGGGAATCCCATAGAGGAGTAAGGATAAAAGGCCTGCGAATTGCAGAGACAGGGCGGGCTCGATATGGGCGACGACCCGCAGACCCAGGATCAGCAGGAGACCGATCGTCACAATATTTAATTTTTTGACCATGCCGCGGCCTCCTGCCTAAATCCCCAGTCCTGTATTTTTAAAACGGCATTCACTGGCCCTTTGGGATTCTTATTTTTTCCCAAGATTATCCAGGGCCAGCTTCGCCTCATCCCGGGTTTCGTAAATGTGAGGCGCCAGATCTCTTTTCTTTAGCGCATCACCCAGTTTCATTCGCAGAAATGCGCTCGTGGTGTAACGTGTGACGCTCATATAAAATTCTGAGACGACGTACTTGACCATGCTGCTGTAGCTGTCCTCGAGTTCGGGCACGATGGAGAAATTGTCATAATTGACGATGGTCTGAACTCTCTTGCCCAACGGACGGCACACATCTTCGACCCGTTTTTTGATAGCGTCGATGTCCTTCTGGCTCCTGACGGCAAGCCCCTCAAAGTTGACAAAAAGAACGTTCGTATGGGGATCATAGGTGATGCGGTCGTTAATCGGGATGCTCAGGAGATCATCCTTGAGGCCCATGGGTGGCATCTTGAAGATTCTCTCATCCATCAATCGCGGATTTTTGATGATGGGTTTGAAATCCATATAAGCGAGGATGTCTTTCTCGATATCAATACCCGGCGCGATCTCGGTCAATTCCACCCCTTCCTGCGTCAAGGTGAGGACGCACCTTTCCGTCACGTAGAGGACGGGCTGGTTGAGCATCTGGGCCGTCTTTCCGCTGAAGGTCACGTGTTCCACCTGGTTGATGAATTTCTTCAGGCCGCCTTCCTTCACGATGTTGAGCTTTCCGTCTTCAACGGAGATACGCGTGTCACCGGCGGTGAAGGTGCCGACGAAAACGCATTTCTTCGCATTTTGACTGATGTTGATAAAACCTCCGGCGCCGGCAAGCCTGGGCCCGAATTTGCTGACGTTCACGTTGCCGAATTTATCCATCTGGGCCATCCCCAGACAGGTGAGATCAAGACCGCCGCCGTCGTAAAAGTCGAACTGGTAGGGCTGATCGACGCAGCAGTCCATGTTCGTGGCAGCTCCGAAATTCAAACCGCCCGCGGGAATACCGCCGATGGTACCGGGCTCTGTCGTCAGGTTCAGGTATTCGAAGATACCCTCCTCGCTGGCCACGATGGCAACGCCCTCCGGCATGCCGATGCCGAGGTTGACGACCATGTTGGGCCGAAGCTCCGTTGCAGCCCTGCGTGCGATGATTTTTCTCTCATCCATCTTCAGGGGATCAATCAGGGTCAGAGGCACCCTGACCTCACAGCTGAACGACGGGTTATACTGGGTTGCAAATGTCTGCCAGTGGTTTTCCGGTTTGGAGACGACGACGCAGTCCACGAGGATGCCCGGTATCTTGACATTTCTACCGTTCAGGGCGCCCCGGTCGGCTATTCTTTCGACCTGGACAATGGTGAAACCGCCAGAGTTCTTGGCCGCCATGGCAAGGGCGAGGCACTCGAGAGTGAGGGCTTCCTTTTCCATGGTGATATTCCCGTCCATATCGGCTGTCGTTCCTCTCAACAGGACAACGTTAATCGGTATGGTTTTGTAGGCAAGATACTCATTGCCGTCGAATTTGACAATCTCGACGATATCCTCTTTCGTGATGGGATTGATTTTACCGCCGCCGAGCCTTGGATCGACAAAGGTGCCGAGGCCGACCCTCGTAATGGTCCGGGGCCTTTTGGCGGCAATATCCCGGAACATATGGGCGATGACGCCCTGGGGAAGATTGTAGGCCTCGATCTGGCTGGCAAAGGCCATTTTCTGTAGTTTCGGCGCGAGTCCCCAGTGGCCGCCGATCACTCTCTTGACCAGTCCTTCATGGGCCAGATGATTGAGCCCTCTATCCTTGCCGTCACCCTGGCCTGCCGCGTAAATCAGTGTCAGGTTTTTTGGTGTCCCGGTTTCGAGAAAACGCTTTTCAAGCTCGACGGCGAGCTCTTCCGCAAAACCACAACCGACGAACCCGTCGGTCGCTATCGTATCCCCGTCCCTGATGACACGAACGGCTTCTTCAGCCGATACGACTTTCCCCCTCTTCATCCGAGCCTTGATGTCCGCAATGCTGGGACTACCAACTTTCTTTTCCGCCATAAAACACCTCCTTTGATTTCGGGTTCTACGATAGCGTACCTGTAGCGTTTCAAAGGAAAGTGGACAGATGATGGGATAAAACAAGAGACGGTTTTAGGTTATAATCAATTCTGAGGAAGGAGAGGACAGATGGAACCTAAAGCCCGGAAGAGCCCTGAATCTGTGGTGCGCCAGATCAAGAGACAGACCCGCCGTCAATTCAATTCCGAGGAGAAAATCCGGATCATCCTGGAAGGCCTGCGAGGGGAGGACAGCATTGCCAATCTCTGCCGGAAGGAGGGGATTGCGCCGAGCATTTACTACAAGTGGAGCAAGGCCTTTTTGGAGGCCGGCAAGCGGCAGTTGAGCGGTGACACCGTCCGGGAGGCCAACCGCGACGAGGTGTCAGATTTGCGCAGGGAAAACGAGCAGTTAAAGCAACTGGTGGCAGAGCTGAGCCTGAAGAACCGCGTCCTGAAAAAAAGCTTGAGTGGTCTGGAATGAGGGCGGAGCGGTATATGCGGTACGGTCAGGCAGAGAAGATGGAGATCATCCGGCTGGTGGAGGGTTCTCCCCTGAGTGTCCGGCAGACCCTTTCGGAGCTGGGCATCAACCGCAGCACGTTTTACAACTGGTACCAGCGCTACGAGCAGGGCGGCCCCGATGCCCTGGAAGACCAATCCCGCTCGCCGGAGCAGTTCTGGAACGAGATCCCTCCAAGGGAGAAGGCGCGTGTCGTGGAAACGGCTCTGGAGCATCCGGAGAAGTCCCCCCGCGAGCTTGCGTGGTACATCACGGACAAACAGGGTTATTACATCTCGGAATCCACGGTGTACCGGATTTTAAAGGCCCACGGTCTGGTCACCAGTCCCGTCTATACGGTGGTCAGCGCCCTTGAGAAGTTCCCTCAGCCGACCAAGACGGTCAACGAGTTGTGGCAGACGGATTTCACCTTTTTCAAGGTGGTGCACTGGGGGTGGTATTACCTGTCCACCATCCTGGATGACTACAGCCGCTTTATCCTGGCCTGGCGGTTGTGCCGGGGCATGTCGGCCGAGGATGTCAAGCAAACCCTGGAGGCTGCGATCCGGTTTTCCGGCGTTCGGCATGTCACGGTGGTCAGTCGGCCCCGGCTCTTGTCCGACAACGGCCCCTGCTATATCTCAAAAGCCCTCGGTGAGTATCTCGCAGGGGAGGGAATCGGCCACACACGCGGCAAACCGTATCACCCGATGACGCAGGGGAAGATCGAGCGGTATCACCGTTCCATGAAAAATCTCATTCTCCTGGAGCATTATTACAGTCCGCCGGAGCTGGAGGAGCAGATCGGCGCCTTCGTGGAGTATTACAACCACAACCGGTATCACGAGGCGCTGAACAACGTCACCCCTGCGGATGTCTATTATGGACGTGACCATGAAATCCTTGAGAGACGCGAGCAGATCAAACAAAAGACGATGCGATTACGAAGGAAACAAAACGGCAGGTTGAAAGTTACCGAAACGGCTGGAGTGGTTTATATGAGAACCAAAACCTTCTCTTAATTTTAGACCCCTTCTGTCCAAAACCATTTGACGACGTACACAAAGGAGGGACCTACACCTCGAGCATCCCGCTGACACTGCCGACGTCGGCCAAAAAGGGTCTTTACGTCGTTGTCAGCACGATTCAATCCGACAATCTCTCGGATACCATCCAAACCGCCTTTACGGTGAAATAAATTAATGCGACACACCGGCCGGCCTCCTGTGGCCGGCCGGGACCACTTGCTTTCCCGTTACGGGCCGGTCTTTCGCCTATTCCGGAACCCGATTCTCCGCGACGTTCCTGTCCCGGCACTCGTCAAGAAGTCTCACCATACCGAGGCCCGTCAAGGTTTTCACTCTGCATCCTCCACAAAAAGGGATTTTTGAGACAAACATGCCGTCGGAGGGCGGGGTGCCGGCTGAACATCATCTGCAGTAGAGATGTTCTTCCAGGCAGAATTTATTGAGCTCGGCGGGCAGGGGAAGGGGATAATCCCCGGAATAGCAGGCAAGGCAGTAGCCTTTTGAGTTCGTCTTTGTGGCGTCGACCATTCCCTTGAGGCTCAGGTAGTGCAGGGAGTCGAGGCCGATGAAGCGGGCGATGTCTTCGACCCTTCCCTTTTCCGCGGCGATGAGTTCCCCCCTGGAGGAAAAGTCAATCCCGTAAGGGCAGGGGTAGCGGGTCGGCGGACAACTCACGGCCATGTGGACCTCCTTGACGCCGATCTGCCGGAGGTTGCGGATCCTGTTGCGGCTTGTAGTGCCTCGGATAATGGAATCCTCGACGATGAGAACCCGCTTGCCCTTCAGCAGGGGCTTTACGGGATTCAGTTTCACGCGCACGCTGAAGTCCCGGATTGCCTGCGTGGGCTGTATGAAGGTCCGGCCCACGTAGTGATTGCGGATCATCCCCATCTCGAAGGGGATGCCGCTTTCTTCGGCGTAACCCAGAGCCGCGTAATTTCCGGAGTCGGGGAAGGGCATGACGAGATCCGCGTCGGGCCGGTACTCGCGGGCAAGCCGGTGCCCGAGGCGTTTTCTGCACAGGTAGACGTTCTGACCGAAGACCTGGCTGTCAGGCCTCGCGAAGTAGATGAGTTCGAAGACACAGTGGGATGTCTTCACCTTCCGGTATGGTTTGATACTCTTGAGGCCTTTCCTGTCGATAATGACAATTTCGCCGGGATCCACGTCCCGCACATACGCCGCGCCGAGCAGGTCCAGGGCGCAGGTTTCAGAGGCGACGATCCAGGCGTCCTTGAGGCGCCCCAGGCACAAGGGGCGGAACCCCCGGGGGTCGCGCGCGGCGACGACTTTGTCCTTCGTGAGAAGGACGATACTGTACGCGCCCTTTACTCGGCCGAGCGCCTTGACCAGGGCTTTTTCAAAACCTTCCCGGAGGTGGTGGGCCAGCAGGTGAACGATAACCTCGCTGTCCATGGTGGACTGGAAGATGGAGCCTTTTTCCTCCAGCTGGGCGCGAAGGGCGTGAGCGTTGATCAGGTTGCCGTTGTGACCCAGGGCGTAGTGTTCGCCGGCGTGGTGGACGAGGAAGGGCTGAGCGTTCGACAGGATCGAGGAGCCGGTGGTGGAGTAACGGACGTGACCGATGGCCATGTAGCCCCTGAGGCGCGAGAGGCGCTCTTCGGAGAAGACCTCCGAGGCAAGCCCCATCCCCTTGTACTCATAGACCCGGCTTCCGTCGGCGGTGGTGATACCCGCGCTCTCCTGTCCGCGGTGCTGGAGGGCGAAGAGGCCGAAGAAGGCGAGCCTCGCGGCCTGCTCGTGGCCGTAAACGGCGACAACCCCGCACGCCTCACGGGGCCCATCCCTATCGGGTAGTGGCGAGTGGTGAGTGGTGAGTGGTGAGTTAGATAAATAATTTTTTGTTTTCATGTAATTATACCGAAAACCTGAAGTTGTTTCTCTTGCTATCATTAATATAACCATCCCTATCACAGTTGACAACCTAGACCTATGTCTCGTTGCCGCAGGCCTGATCTAGAAACCCGGTACCCTTTGCCCTCAACCCTTTACCCGATCCTTCAGCCCTGTCTCACCACTCGCCACTGATCACTCTTCACTGTCTCTTATAGTATTCCTGCAGCGGGCGGACACCCCATGGCGCGTTCTGCAGGGCCGTGATGGCCTCCGTCACCGCCCGTGCCCCGGCGATCGTCGTCGTGTAGGGGATGTTGTAGGTCAGGGCGCCCCGGCGGATGTGGTAGCCGTCAAGGGATGAACGCCTGCCGACGCCAGTGTTGATGACGATCTGGATGTCGCCGTTTTTGATGTAGTCGACCACATGGGGCCGCCCCTCGCTCACCTTTTTGATCGGCTGGCAATCCACGCCGTTTTTCCGGAGATGAGCGGCCGTCCTACCTGTTGCGAGGATGCGGAAACCCATGTCACGCAGGGTCTTCGCGATAGGGAGCATCCGCTCCTTGTGCTGGTCGTGAACACTGATGAATACATTGCCCTTCAGGGGAAGGTCAAAACCCGCAGCCATCTGGGACTTGGCGAAAGCGATGCCGAAGGAGGCATCGATGCCCATGACCTCGCCGGTGGACTTCATCTCCGGCCCGAGGATGAGGTCCGCGTTGGGGAAGCGGTTGAAGGGGAATACGGACTCCTTCACGGAGATGTGGCCCGGCCGGACGGGCTTCGTAAAACCGAGCTCCTCGAGCGTCTTGCCGATCATCACCTTGGTGGCTATCTTCGCGAGGGGAACGCCGATGGCCTTGCTCACGAAGGGGACTGTCCGGGAGGCCCGGGGGTTGACCTCGAGCACATAGAGCGTCCCGTTCTTGATGGCATACTGGATGTTCATGAGCCCGATGACGCCGATCTCCCGCGAAAGCTGTTCGGTGGTCTCCTCGATCTGCTTGAGCATCTCATTTGAAAGAGAAAGAGGGGGCAGGATACAGGCGCTGTCGCCGGAGTGGATACCGGCTTCCTCAATGTGTTCCATGATCCCGCCTATCACCGTGATTTTCCCGTCACTGACGGCGTCCACATCGAGCTCAACGGCGTCCTCCAGGAACTTGTCAATGAGGACGGGGTGATCCGGTGTCACGGCGAGCGCCTTCTCCATGAAGGCGACGAGCGTCTTCGGTTCGTATACGATCTCCATGGCGCGCCCGCCCAGGACGTAGGAAGGTCTCACGAGCACGGGGTAGCCGATCCGTTCGGCGGCATCGAGAGCCTGATCCGCATTTGTCACCGTGTCGTTGTCCGCCTGGTTCAGGTTCAGCTTCCGGAGGATTTCCGTGAAGCGCTCGCGGTCCTCGGCCCGGTCGATGGCGTCGGGGGAGGTGCCGATGATGGGCGCGCCCGCGGCGGCAAGATCCCGGGCGAGGTTGAGCGGCGTCTGGCCGCCGAACTGGACGATGACACCCTGGGGATCCTCCGTCCGGATGATGTGCAGGACGTCCTCGAGGGTGAGCGGCTCGAAATAGAGCTTGTCCGACGTGTCGTAGTCGGTTGACACCGTCTCGGGGTTGGAGTTCACCATGATGCTTTCATAGCCTTCCTCCCGCAGGGCGAAGGAGGCGTGAACGCAGCAGTAGTCGAACTCAATCCCCTGGCCGATGCGGTTGGGGCCGCCGCCGAGGATGATGACCTTCCTCCCCGGCGATCGCCTCGCCTCGTCTTCCGTCTCGTAGGTGGAGTAGTAGTAGGGGGTGTAGGCCTCGAACTCCGCCGCGCAGGTGTCCACGAGTTTGTAGACCGGTTTGACATCACTTCGCAGACGAAGCGCCCGGATGTCTCCCTCCGTCGTGTTCCAGAGCCTCGCCAGGTAGCGGTCTGAAAAGCCCAGGGCCTTGGCTTCCCGCAGGGCGTCACCGGAGGGGGTCAGGATACGAAGGACATTTTCCGACTCGACGATCTCCTTGATGTGGTACAAGAACCAGGGATCGATGGCCGTCAGACGATGGATTTCGTCGATGGTCATGCCGCACTGGAAGGCCGTGGCCACGTAGAAGAGCCGAAGCGAATTCGGTGTTGTCAGCTTCGGGATCAGAAACTCCGCGGGGTTTCCGATGTCCACAGGCAGCGTCTGGAGAAGGCCGAAGCGGCCGATCTCAAGCGAGCGCACCGCTTTCTGGAGGGCCTCTTTGAAAGTCCGGCCGATGGCCATGGTCTCGCCCACGGACTTCATGGACGTCGTCAGAAAATCTTCCGTCTCGGGGAACTTCTCGAAGGTCCAGCGCGGGATCTTCACGACGCAGTAATCGATGGTGGGCTCGAAGGAGGCCATGGTCTCGCGGGTGATGTCGTTGGGGATCTCGTCGAGGGTATAGCCCACGGCGAGCTTCGCCGCGATCTTCGCGATGGGGAAACCCGTCGCCTTGGAAGCCAGGGCCGATGAACGCGACACCCGAGGGTTCATCTCGATGACCACCATCTCCCCCGTCCCCGGGTGGATCGCAAACTGCACGTTGGATCCGCCGGTCTCGACGCCGATCTCCTTCATAATGGCGATGGCGGCGTCGCGCATGCGCTGGTATTCCATGTCCGTGAGCGTCTGGGCCGGGGCCACCGTGATGGATTCGCCCGTGTGGACGCCCATGGGGTCCACGTTTTCGATGGAGCAGATGATGACGACGTTGTCGGCTCGATCGCGCATCACCTCGAGCTCGAATTCCTTCCACCCCAGAACAGACTCCTCGAGCATGATTTCATTGATCATGCTGGCGTCGAGGCCGGCCTTTGAGAGGTCAACGAGATCCTCTCGGTTGTATGCCACTCCGCCGCCCGTTCCGCCGAGCGTGAAGGAGGGCCGGACAATGACGGGGAACCCGATGAAGTCAGCCGCCTTCATCGCCTCATCCACGGTTCTGGCGAAACCGCTCCGCGGGACCCTCAGGCCGATTCGCTCCATGGCGTTGCGAAATTTTTCCCGGTCCTCGGCCTTATGAATGACCTCGAGGGACGCCCCGATGAGTTCTACGCCGTATTTTTGGAGCACACCCCGCTCAGCCACGGCCACGGCCGTGTTGAGGCCTGTCTGTCCGCCGAGGGTGGGCAGAATGGCGTCGGGTCTTTCTCTTTCGATGATTTTCTCCACGGCCTCGGGCGTGATGGGCTCCAGGTAAGTACGATCGGCCGTTTCGGGATCCGTCATGATCGTGGCCGGGTTCGAGTTGACGAGGACGACCTCGTAACCCTCCTCCTTCAGGGCCTTGCAGGCCTGAGTACCGGAGTAGTCGAACTCGCAGGCCTGGCTGATGATGATGGGGCCCGATCCGATGATGAGGATTTTCTTGAGGTCCGTGCGCTTAGGCATGGGCTTTACGACCTCTCGCCTTCGATTTCCCTTTTGCCCCGGCCATCAGCTCTATGAATTCCTTGAAGAGGTAAGCCGCGTCGTGGGGCCCCGGCGCCGCCTCGGGATGGTACTGCACGCTGAAGGCCTGGAGATCCGGGAGATAGAGCCCCTCGAGCGTCGAATCGTTCAAGTTCAGGTGCGTCTTTTCCAGGTTGCCGGTGAGCGTCTCCGGCACCACGACGAAGCCGTGGTTCTGCGAGGTGATCTCCACGTGCCCGCTTCTCAGGTTCTTGGCCGGTTGGTTCACGCCGTGATGGCCGAACTTGATCTTCGCGGTCCGGCCGCCCATGGCCTGACCGAGGATCTGGTGGCCGAGGCAGATACCGAAGATAGGGATTTTACCTACGAGTTCCCGGGCCGTTTCGATGATGTAGGTCAGGGGCGCCGGATCGCCGGGACCGTTCGTGAGCAAAAGCCCGTCGGGGCGATAGGCGTTGATGTCCGCCGCCTTCGTGGCCGCCGGTACGACAACGATTTCGCAGCCCTCCTTTTCAAGGCTCCGCAGGATGTTGTATTTCACGCCGCAGTCGAGGACAACGACGCGGAACCGTCCTTTCTGTTTTCGTTGCCTGAGTTTTTTGATGGGGGCGGGGGTGCCGTTCTTCCAGAGATAGGGCTCCCGGCATGCGACGGAGCCGATGAGATCCCGGCCCACAAGCCCCGGGTAAGACCGGACGCGGTCCAGGAGCCTTCCTGTGTCCCTGGTCTCCGTCGACAGGATCCCCCGCATGGAGCCTTCGGTGCGAAGCTTTCGGGTGATGGCACGGGTGTCCACACCCTCAAGCCCGATCTTGCCGAACTTTTCCAGGAACGCCTGCAGGGTCATTCGGCTTCGCCAGTTGCTCGGGAAGGGCTGGTACTCCTTGACGATGAAACCTTCCAGATGAATACCGGCGGATTCCATGTCCTCCGGGTTGATGCCGTAGTTGCCGATGAGGGGGTAGGTCATCGTCACGATCTGCTCTTTGTAGGAGGGGTCGGTGAGGATCTCCTGGTAGCCCGTCATGCCGGTGTTGAAGACGACCTCGCCCACGGTTTCGCCCTCTCCGGCGAAGGCGAAGCCCCGGAAGACGCTGCCGTCTTCCAGGACGAGAACGGCAGGCGGTTTTGTTTTGAGCAGACTCAAGTCCGGTTCCTCTTCTATGGATGGGCGGCAAGTAGGCGGCGGGCGTCCGGCAGAGGGGGACGAACCCCCCGTGCAGGACGCTTCATCTGGAGAACGGTTCCCGTTACAACATGGGCAGATAGCGTTTCAGTTCGAAGTCCGTGACGTAAATTCGATACAGATCCCACTCCTTCACCTTGTTCTCGATGAATTTACTGAAGATGTGGTCGCCCAATGCCTCTTTGACCATCAAGCTCTTCTGGACCTCCTGGAGGGCTTCGAAGAGGTTTCCCGGAAGGGAGGCAATCCCCGCCTTGGCACGGGCCTTCTCGTCCATCTCGAAAACGTCATGCTCAACCGGCTCGGGCAGGGGATACTTGCCCGCGATGCCTTTCAGTCCAGCGGCCAGCATGACGGTGAAGGCCAGGTAGGGGTTGCACGCCGGGTCGGGTGAGCGGTATTCGATTCTTGTGGCATTTTCCTTGCCGGGTTTGTACATGGGAACCCGGACCATCGTGGATCGGTTGCGGCGGGCCCAGGCGACGTAGACGGGCGCCTCGTAGCCCGGCACCAGTCGCTTGTAGGAGTTTACCCATTGGTTGGTGACGGCCGTCAGCTCGCGGGCGTGTCGCATGATCCCGGCGATGTAATGCTTGGCGATACCGGACAGATGATACTTGTCCTTGCCATCGAAGAAGGCGTTTTTATCACCCTTGAAGAGCGACTGGTGAACGTGCATGCCGCTTCCGTTCTGACCGAAGATGGGCTTGGGCATGAAGGTGGCGTAAACCCCGTTCTGGCGGGCGATCTCTTTGACGGCCACGCGGTAGGTCATAACTGTGTCGGCCATTTTCAGGGCGTCCAGGTAACGCAAATCGATCTCGTGCTGGCTCGGCGCCACCTCGTGATGGCTGTACTCGACGCGAATCCCCATCTGCTGGAGGGCGAAGATGGTCTGGCGCCGCAGATCCGTTCCCCGGTCGATGGGGAGACCGTCGAAGTAACCACCCGAATCGAGGATCTCGGGTGTGCGCTCGTTGGCGAAATAGAAATACTCGAGTTCGGGGCCTACGTAGAAGGTGTACCCATCCCTGGCAGCCTTGTCGAGCATGCGCTTCAGGACATACCGGGAATCGCCCTCGTACGGGGTGCCGTCGGGGTTGAGAATGTCGCAGAACATTCTTGCCACGGGCCGATCGCTGGGGCGCCAGGGGATCAACTGAAAGGTCGTCGGGTCCGGTTTGGCTATCATGTCGCTTTCCTCGATGCGGGCGAACCCCTCGATCGACGATCCGTCGAAACCCATCCCTTCGATAAGACCCTCTTCGAGCTCCGATGGCGTCACGCTGAAGGTCTTGAGCTTTCCCAGGACATCTGTGAACCAGAATTGGATGAAGCTGACATTCTTCTCTTTCACGATTTTAAGAACATCTTTGGCTGTCTTGCACTGATACATTACTGCCTCCTTCTTCTTTTATTTTGGCTGGTTCCAGACCTGATGGGAATTCCAGGACGGGCTGGATTTCACCAGCTTGAGTAACATATTTGTAACTTCCTGACAATCGCTTCCTGCCTTTCATCCACCCCTTCGTGGTCCCTGCGAAGCCTTCTTGGGGTGTGAGGCACATCACTCGACGGAAGCGTCCGCTCTCGCATTAGGTACCCCGTTGCCATTCACGATATCTTCCAGGGGCTTGTTCTCTATAAGTTGCCATATCCCGCAGGGGCAGCCTCCCGCGCAGAAGCCGCAGCCGATGCAGAGATCAGGGTCAACGGCGTATTCGTAGGCATCCCCCGGAAGAGGCCTTCTCGATATGGCACTCTGCGGGCAGAGGGTCACACAGAGGCCGCAGTCGCGGCAGGCGCCGCAGGAAGCGCACTGATCGGCGCACTCCTTCGTGTCCTCGAACCCCTTGACGCGGGGGTCGTAGTATTCAAGCTTCACACGCTCGAATTTGATGGGCGGAAGCTGGTCGAGGATTTCTTCTTTTCCCTTGATCCGGGCATCGATGATCTCGGCGGCCTTCCTGCCCGCGCCAATGGCCTCGGTGAGAATCCCGAGTTTCACGGCATCACCGATGGCGAATACTGCCGGGTCGCTCGTCTGGTAGCGTTCATCGACGGCGATGAAGCCCCGGTCCGTCCGGATGTTTTCCGGCAGGAAGGAGAGATCGGGGAGGTCGCCGACAGCGACAATGACCGTGTCGGCCGGCAGCGTCTCACCGTCTTTGAGCTCCACGCCTTTTTCACGAATGGCCTTCGTGAAACGGGGCCAGACGAACTTCGCCCCGGCAGCCTCGGCCGCGGCGCGTTCCTTGCCATACGATGCGGGTTCCTGGACGTCGATGAGGGTGATGTCCTTCGCGCCGAGTCTTGCCGCCTCCGCCGCGGCATCGCAGCCGACATTGCCCGCACCGATGACAACGACCTTGTGTCCGACGGTCACGGCGTCGCGCTTGCTCGCTTTCAGAAACTCGAGTGCAGAGACGGCTCCTTCCACGCCCGGGATGGGGAGCATCCGGGGACGGCCGGCGCCGGTGGCGATGGCGACAAAGTCATGCTCCGCGCGGATCCGGATGTAGTCCTCTTTGGTGAGGTCACGCCCGAGACGGACATGGGGGATGAGGCCTTCGATGCGCTTGAGTTCGTGCTCGACGATCTCATCGGGGATCCTCTCTCTCGGGATCATGCTGGAGATCTTTCCGCCCAGTGTTTCTCCCTTTTCAAAAATCACAGGCTCATGGCCTTTGAGGTAAAGCTGCCAGGCCATGGAAAGCCCGGCGGGGCCGCCGCCCAGCACGGCGATCTTTTTCCCCGACGCGGCGGCCGGCGCGGGGGGCCTGGCCTTGAGGCTCGCTTTTCCCAGAACGGTGATGTCCAGGGGTTTCATACTTTCGATCTGACGGGTGCAGTTCTGCATGCAGATATTCGGGCAGAGATACCCGCAGACGGTGGCTGGGAAAGGCGTGTAAGCGAGCGCCATGTCCACCGCTTCGTCAACGAGACCCTTGCGGATGAGCTCCCAGCGGCGCTGCACCGGGATCCCCGTCGGGCAGTTCGCCTGGCAGGGGGGGAGGTACTTGTGGTTTTCCCAGGCAGGGATATAACGCCGCAGAACCCCCGTGGTGATAACGGGAAGGGGGCTCCGGTCGATCGTGGTGAGGTCCCCGATGAGACCTCCCGCACCGAGCTCCTTGTCCCACACGTCGGTCCGGAAGGCATGCATGTCGAGGAGGTCTTTGCCCTTCTTCTCCTGGGGTTTCAGGGACACGAGGAGCTGCCACTCCCCGCGCTGGGCCGTGAGTTCGCGGAAGAGCTCGGGACAGCCGATGGCGGATAGAAACTCCCGCATGTTTGTGGTGAGCCATTTCCAGTCCGTGTCGGATAGGGTGGTGAGCCTCGCGTCCTCTTCGCTGTAACCCCGGTGGGGCCCCCGGAAGAAGATCTTTCCGCCGACCATCCCGATACAGGGGCGATGACCGAGGATGTTGTCGGAATGATGGGCGCTGTGTCCGCAGATCACGGCGATGCCGCCGGCCATGAATTCGGCGAAGGAATCCCCCGCACCTCCCAGCACCCAAAGCTCGGGCGGCGAGAAGCGGGGATTGTGCTTCGTCATGGTCATGCCGCGCGCGCCGATATCGCCGGCCACGTAAATCTTCCCCTGGGCCATGGCATTGCCTACGCCGTTTGTTGCCTGGCCGTGAACCACGATGCGGGCGCCGCCATTGAGCCAGCCCACGTCGTCCGAGGCGGGACCCATCACCTCGATGAAAGTGTTCGGGAATCCCATGGATCCGAGCCGCTGACCCGGCGATCCGGTGATTCGCACCGTCACCAGTCCGTCATCGGCTCTCCACAGACGGCCGCCGATCCCGTGCTGGCCGAAGGCCTGAACCTCGATCAGCCGGTGGCCTTCAGCGACAACTTCCTGAATGCGTTCTTCCAGGACACGGGAGTCGACACGGTGGCCGCTCTCAATGCCCTGGATGACCACATGGGGTTGGTGGGGGGCTGCTTTCTTTTTGGCAGTCGCTTTTCTCGTCGCCACGACGTTTACCTTCTCATACAACGTATTTGATCTGCAGTCTCTCCGCCGCGTTTTTGTCCGCGATGCCCAGGGCGTCTGACATCCCGATGGGAAGCGATGTCGAGCGCCCCAGCGGGGCTACGATCTTCTTCAGTTCGATGTCAAAGCTGAGGAACACGTCCACGACGCGCTGGGCCACGTGTTCGGGATCGAGTCGCCGGTACAGGCGGGGATCCTGGGAGGTGATCCCCTTCGGGCAGAGGCCGATGTTGCATATATTGCAGCGGTCCGTCTCGGAACCCAGGCACCCGGCTGCCGCCTGCATGATGTACTTGCCGATCTGCACGCCGCTCGCGCCCAGCATGATGAGCGCCGCCGCGTTCGCCGCCAGGTTCCCGGTCTTTCCAATACCGCCTCCCGCAAAGAGGGGGATCTCGTTCTGCATGCCGATCTTCACGAGGTTCAGGTAGGCGTCGCGAATGCTGCTTGCGATGGGATGGCCCATGTGGTCCATAGAAACCGCGTAGGCAGCTCCCGTGCCGCCGTCTTCGCCGTCGATAGCAAGCCCGCCGGCATAGGGGTTTCTCGCCAGGTTGTTGAGCACCGCCAACGCCGTGCTGGTCCCCGAGATCTTCGGGTAGACGGGGACCCGAAATCCCCAGGCCATATACATGGACTGGATCATCTTGGCCACAGACTCCTCGATGGAATACTTCGTCTGATGCGTCGGCGGGCTGGGAAGGCTCACGCCGGGCGGCACGCCACGGACAGCGGCGATGAGGCTGTTCACCTTGTACCACATGAGAAGCCCTCCATCGCCGGGCTTCGCGCCCTGGCCGTACTTGATCTCCACGGCACAGGGATCCTCCTTCATCTCGGGGAGGGCGTGGATGATCTCGTCCCAGCCGAAGTAACCGCTGGCAATCTGGAGAATGACATATTTCAGGAACCGGGAACGGAGAAGTCTCGGCGGACACCCCCCCTCTCCGGTGCACATCCGAACGGGCATACCCGCCTGTTCGTTCAGGTAGGCCACGCCCATCTGCAGCCCCTCCCACATGGTGGGGGAAAGGGCGCCGAAGGACATGCTCCCGATGATCAGGGGGTAGATCTCGCGAACGGGCGGGATCCAGCCCTGCTCCCGGCTGAACTTCAGGGCGTCCTCGGGGGGCAGGATCCGGCCCAGGAGCGTCCTCATCTCGAATTCGTGCCGTCCCGCGTCGAGGGCGGGGTCCGTCAGCATCGAGATGCGGACGAATTTGATCTGGTCGAGGAGGCTCCCCGGGACGTTGCGTCTCCCCCCGCGCCTGCGGGGGACGCCGCCCGTGTTGACGTGGAAGCGCTGCTTGTCGATTTCTTCGTTTAAAACGGGGATAATCGCGTCATTGGGACATACAAGATTGCACATGGCGCATCCCACGCAGGCATAGGCCGGATCGGTCCTCTGATCGATCCCGTGATAGACGGAAAAAACGTTGCTCGGCGTTTCGGTCAGTCCCATGGGGACGTTGAGGGCGCGCTTTCGGTGGACACCGGGCTCGATGGCCTGCACAGGGCACACGGCCGTGCATCGCCCGCAGAGCGTGCACTTTTCCTTGCTCCAGAGGATCCGCCAGTGGAGGTCCTTGGTGCTCAATGTGGATGGGTGAAGGTTTCCCATTGATTCCATATTTTAATCTCCCCGCGTCTGCTGTCCACGAACGCGAGGTCATATCTCATGGGCTGAAAGTCCTTGTCCCGGTCCCGGTCGGGAATGGCGGCATCGAGGCCGCAGAGTTCGGAGGAGCAGCAGTAGATGCCGGGCTTTCCGCCAATGATCCCGGGGCGGAGTTTCTTGCTGTCCTGGACCAGGAACATGCTCTGGTCCGGTGTAAAGCCGATTACACAGTTGGGTCCGTCGATGATGAGGGGTCGGCAGGTATGCTTCAGAAGTCTCAGTCGCGCCCCGTCAGGGTGTCTTGACAGTTCCTCGTCCTTGAGAGGGGTGATGATGTGTTTGTAGGCCTCGAGCCCCATCCCGAGCGTGTAGTGAGTGTAGTGGAGGATGTGCGTAAACACTTTGGAGTCCGACTGGTACCCCACGTAACCCGGGAAATTCCTGGACATGAGGAATTCGCGGATGGGGACAAAAGCCGTGTTCTCGCCGTTTGTCATGGTGGCCACACCCTGGACAAAGAAAGGGTGGCAGGCATAGAGGGTAATGGAGTAGTTGGTGTTCTGCCGGCCCTGGGCGAGCATGCTGCGGGCGTAAATGTTCTTGTCGGCCAAATCCAGATAGTCGGCGATCGCCAGGGGGTCACCGACTTCCTTGAGCATGATCACATCGGGCCAGAAGCTGTAGACCATCATGGACCCGTCCTCGATCCCCAACTGCCGGAGCTGCACGCGGGTCAACATGAGGCGGAGGCGTATCTCAGCCTTCGGCAGATATTTCCAGTCATCGGGGTAATCGTAGCAACTGATCAGGTAAACGTCCCTTTTCGGTGTTCCCGCCGGGACCGGCTTGGAGGGCCGGATCGCACGCTCGAATTTGGGCCTGTACCCCCGCGCCAGCATGTAGTCGTCGAGCTTTTTCATCCCTGCGTTGCTGAATATGCCCGAGAGGATGGGGAACTCCTTGTAGGGCTCGAACTCCCCGCCCAGATCGGTGAGGTACAGGCCTACACCGGATTCGTCATGCCCTTCCTTCATCATGTCAAGGGAATGCAGAAGTATCATCGGGGAGATGGGGTTTTCACTTGTTATCGATATGAGACGGCACATAATCAGTTATCCTCTGATACGATGAAATTCTTTTAACCATCTATTTTCCAATTAGCATGCCATTAAGAGCCCGTCTTAGACGCAGTTTTAAATTGTATAATTAATTGATATTACTATAATTATTATTAAAAAAACGGGTTCTCTATTTAGGCTGTTTTTACAGGGCCGATTCATTTGGAACAAAATTGTTATTTTAACCTCTCCCGATATGACAAAATTGTAGTCTTCAAAGAGAGCCTTTTCAGGTCTTTTACACCGGTAACGAAGCCAGGCGGTTGCCTGCATACACGGGGAAGAGTGGGCTTATGTACCCCATGAGCCGTTCATGCGGAATCGCCTCGGGTCGATGCCATATTTGTGGACCTTGTAATGGATAACTCGCTTCGTAATGCCCAGTAATTTCGCAGCCTGGCTTTGATTTCCGCTCGTGTTCACAAGGGCGTCGATAATAAGTGCGCGCTCGTAATCATCGATCAGGTCGGGCAGAGACTTCGGTTCCTTGTCGAACGGATTAGACTTCATCATATCTACCTCCGTAATGATCGATCATCGAGATTTTCCTAAAATAACGTAAAAGCAGATGGATGATTGAAGTCCAATTAATGTGCCACGCCTTCTCAAGAGGGCGAAGAGGGGACGAAGATTTAATTTAATATATTGTTATTATTGTGTAAAATGAATATAAATGCTCTAAAAAAACGGTTCCAGTTTAAGATACAGGTATGTAAAGGACAGGTAAAGAGATACAAAAATGTTCTTTATTTAAGAATGAATAGATTCTGTGAATGTGTGACTTTGATGTCGAACCTAACACCCGGATTGGCTGGCTTCCTTCCGTCAGGCGGTTGATGCTCGAAAATTATTTCCTGCGTGCGCAAGTCGAGAAATGTGAATTGATTCTGTTATCTAGTATGTTGCTTTTGGTGTTCAAATCGACACAAAACAAAGACGAGATGGATTTAAATAGAGCGAGGGGAGCATGGCCAGATACGAGATTGGTATCCGGGCCTGTCGGGGCTTTTTTGTTTTGGTATGTGAATTTGTAGAAATGTCATCTCTAATCGCGAGTAGAAATTATGGAAAATCCTAAAGAGACAGGAACTGATCCGCTGTGCTACCCCGGACGGAATTTCCACGGGTCAATACCCAGTTTGTGAATCTTGTACTGAATAATCCGTTTGGTCGTCCCGAGAAGCCTGGCCGCTTGGCTTTGATTCCCGCGTGTTTCTTTCAGGGCGTCGATGATCATGGAACGCTCCTGGGCTCCGATGACGGCATTGAGCCTACCCGCCTCCTTTTCGTTGTCTCCCTGGCTCGTCGTCTGCAGGGAAGGGGGAAGGTGAATCATCTCTATCGAATCGTCCTTCGCCAGCAGTATGGCTCTTTCGATGCAGTTTTCCAGCTCCCGGACATTCCCCGGCCAGGGGTGGGACAGGAAGGCCTCAATGACGGCACTGGAGATCCGCCTGACGGGTTTCTTCAACCGCCGGGCGTATTTTAGAACAAAATGGTCGGCCAGTAAAATGATGTCATTCCCCCGCTCTCTCAGGGGCGGCAGGTAGATCGGGAAAACACTGACGCGGTAGTAGAGGTCCGTCCTGAACTGACCGGCCGTCACGCAGTCTTCCAGACGGCGGTTGGTGGCAGCGATGATGCGGGCGTTGGTCGTGACGAACCGGGAAGAACCGAGGGGCTGAAACTGTTTTTCCTGGAGAACCCGCAGGAGCTTAGCCTGCGCCGCGGCTGAAAGTTCCGACACCTCATCGAGGAATATCGATCCGTTCATGGCCTCTTCGAACCGGCCACGTCGCTGGCGCAGGGCCCCGGTGAAGGCACCCTTTTCATGACCGAAGAGCTCGCTCTCGATGAGGGTGTCGGGGATGGCCGCGCAGTTGACTTTGATGAGGGGCCCTTTACTGCGGCCGCTGTTTGCGTGGACGGCCTGGGCGACCAGTTCCTTGCCGGTACCCGTTTCACCGAGGATGAGGACGGTCGTCGTGGAATCGGCCACGTGGCGGATGAGTCCGAAGACGTCCTCCATCCCCTTGGAGTGACCAATGATGTCGGCGGAGGGGGACTTGCCCTCGTTGACTATTCGGCGCAGCCGCCGGTTCTCCTCTTCCAGGGCAAGGATGTGGACAGCCTTGGCGATGAGCTCAGCCACGGACGAAAGCATGGCAAGCTCCCGGTCAAGGTTTTCGACGTCTCTGGCGACCTTGTCGGCTGACAGGATGCCGACGACCCGGGCATCGTAGACAATGGGGACACAAAGGAAGGCAAGCTCGTCCCGGTTCACGTTTCGCCGGGCACCGGTACGGTCGAGAAAGAGGGCCTCTCGACCCAGACTTGGGATGGCCATGGGTCGGCCCGTCTGGGCCACCCTCCCGGTGATCCCCTCACCGGACTGGTAAGTAACCTCCACCCCCTCTAGGTTGATGCCGTGCGCCACCTCCAGCCAGGCCTCACCGGTGTCACGGTCGAGGAGCGAGATCATCCCCCGCTGCATGCCGAGTCGGGCGCTCATCTCGCTGAAGACATGTTCGAGCTGATCCCTTAGATCCCAGGGCTGGGCCAGGATCTTGGCGATGGCGTGAAGGGCCGCAAGTTCTTCGTAGGTGTGATCACTCATTTAGTACAAAAATGTAACCTTTTTTGTTCGACTTGTCAATTAATACATTTTTATCACAAAAATCTGTAGGCCAAAGAGATTTATTCTGATATGATAAAAAATATCATTATATTACGAAGAGGTCATCCATGAAATCCTTATCCCGCGTGAGCACCGGCATCCGGGGGCTCGACGAGACCCTCAATTCTCTGCAGGCAGGGGACAATGTCGTCCTCCAGGTGGATCACATCGAAGACTACAAGCAATTCATCAACCCTTTTGTGCAGAAAGCCCTGGAAAACAACGAGAGGGTCATCTACATGCGTTTTGCCCGCCACGCGCCCCTTCTTGATGCGACGCGGAAGGTCGCCGTATACAAACTCAACCCCGAGTCAGGCTTCGAATCTTTTTCCACCCAGGCGCACAATATCATCCGCCAGGAGGGGAGGGACGTTTGCTATGTCTTCGATTCGCTCTCCGATTTGCTCCTGTCCTGGGCCACGGACCTCATGATCGGCAATTTCTTCGTCATCACCTGCCCCTACCTCTTTGAACTCAAGACGGTGGCCTATTTCGCCATTCTCCGGGGACGTCACTCCTTCAAGACCGTCGCACGGATCCGGGAAACGACCCAGGTCCTCCTCGACGTCTACAGCCTGCAGGGCAAGACCATCGTTCACCCGCTGAAGGTCTGGCAGCGATATTCACCGACCATGTTCCTGCCTCACATCATGGAGGGGGAGAAGTTCATCCCCATCATGAACAGCGTGGATGCCGCACAGCTCTTCTCTCTCCTGGCCGACAGGAGCTCCGTGGACCCGGAGCGGCACCTCGATTACTGGGACCGGATCTTTCTCCGGGCGCGGGAGCTCATGGGCCATGATTCGGCCGCCGAGGAAAAAAAGGACCTGGTCGGACAGCTCTCCCGGGTCCTCATCGGCAGGGAAAAGCGTATGCTGGCTCTCGTCAAGGAATACTTCACGCTGGAGGATCTCATCGAAATCAAGGACAGGCTCATCGGAACGGGGTTCATCGGCGGCAAATCGGTGGGCATGCTCCTGGCGAGAAACATCCTGCGATGCGATACCTCCTTCGACTGGCCGCAGCGCCTGGAACTTCACGATTCCTATTTCATCGGGTCCGATGTCTTTTACTCCTACCTCGTTCAGAACGGTTGGTGGAAAAACCTCATGGCCCATAAAACCCGAGAGGGGTACTTCGAAAACGCTCGGGAGTTGAAGGCCAAGATGCTCACCGGCATGTTTCCCCAGGAGGTGAAGGAACAGTTTCTTCTGATGCTGGAGTACTTCGGCCAGTCCCCCATTATCGTTCGTTCCAGCAGCCTTCTGGAGGATGCCTTCGGGAATGCCTTCGCCGGTAAATACGAGAGCTTTTTCTGCGCCAACCAGGGGACACCGGAGGGGAGGTACGAAATCTTCGAGGAATGTGTCCGTAGAATCTTCGCGAGCACCATGAACGAGGATGCCCTGTCTTACCGTCTGCAGCACGGTCTCGATCAGCAGGACGAGCAGATGGCGTTGCTGGTCCAGCGGGTATCCGGCTCCTACCGCAAACACTATTTTTTCCCCGAGGTAGCCGGTGTCGGGCTTTCGTACAACCCCTTCGTCTGGAAACAGGGGATGGACCCCCACGCGGGGATGCTTCGCATCGTCTTCGGCTTGGGAACCCGGGCCGTCAACCGGGTGGAGAACGACTACCCCCGCATCGTGGCCCTCGACGACACCCTTTTAAAACCTCATGCGGGGATCGCGGACGCCCGCCGTTTTTCGCAGCATGACGTGGACCTGCTGAACCTGGAGGACAATCGCTTTCACTCGCTCTCTCTCCAGCAGGTCATCCATGAGGGGCTGGAGGCCCGCCTGGACCTGATCGGTGTGCGGGATGCAGAGGCCTCGGAGCGTATGCGGGCCACGGGCCGCTCCGCGCAGGATGTCTGGATTCTCACCTTCGATGAACTCCTGTCCGGGACGGACTTCGCGACGATCATGTCGCGGATGCTCAAGGATCTTGAAGAGGTCTACCAGTATCCCATCGACATTGAGTTCACGGCAAACTTCAACGCCGAGGGGCGCCTTCAGGTCAATCTTCTGCAGTGCCGCCCTTTCCAGACGAAGGGCCAGAGCCTCCGTATCGCGATCCCGGACAAAATCCCCCGCAAGCGTGTGCTGCTCCAGCAGGACGGTAACTTCATGGGCGGGAACGTCTCCCAGAACCTGTATCGCATCATCTACATCGACCCCCAGGGGTATACGAAATTGTCCATGTCTGAAAAGTACGACGTGGCGCGCCTCGTGGGACGCCTGAACAAACTTATTGATCGCCGCGAGGACATGCCGACGGCCCTCCTCGGCCCCGGCCGCTGGGGGACCACCACGCCGGCCATGGGCGTTCCCATTACCTTTTCGGAGATCAACAAGATCACGGTGGTGGCTGAAATCGCCTACAGGGATGGAAGCCTCATCCCGGATCTCTCCTTCGGGACCCACTTCTTCCAGGATCTCGTCGAGATGGACATTTTCTACATGGCCATCTATCCCGAGAAAGAAAAGGTCTTCTTCAACAGCCGCTGGCTGGAGAGCCTCCCGAACAGGCTGGCTGAACTTCTGCCGCAGGACAGCCGTTTCGAAGATGTGGTGAAGGTCTATGACGTGAAGGATAAGGACCTAAGGCTTGTTTCGGACGTGATCAAACAGAAGCTCGTCTGTTACACCGCGTCGTGAGCGCCGCGGAGATGTCATGACGTGTTATCAGCACGCGGGACCAACGTCATGATCAGGATTGGCCTTTCTCCCTGATCTTTCCTAAGGGAGAGCACTTTATGCCTCATCGGGCGTGAGTGTTGTACTTCAATAAAATGTAAGAAAAGTTTTTCCCTTTCGAACCCGCCGTTTTGTTTTTCACCCCGTTTCTCGCTCGAGTTCCATTTTCTTAAGAAAGATCAGGATAGCGGCAAGGGCGGCCTGTGTCATTCCGGAAATTCTCCGGGCCTGGCCGATGGAGGACGGCTGTATCTTCTGAAGTTTGTGTTTCAGTTCATTCGAGAGACCCGGAACAACTCCATAGTCCATGTCCGGCGGGATCTTTTTGTGTTCCAGTTCCATGAATTTTTCGACGGATTCTCTCTGGCGCCGGATATAATCCTCGTATTTCGCCTCAATCTCGATCTGCCTTTTGACATCATCGTCGGCGATGGGTGACCAGCCTTCGAAGACCCTCAGGCTGTCGTAGACCATCTCGGGCCGCTTGAGGAGCTGAAAGAGGGTCATGGGCTTTCTTATGGGCAGGGACCCCATCCCGGAGAGGATCCCGTTCACCTCCGCCGTGGGTTTCAACGTGAGGGAGGAGAGCCGGCCGATACCCTGATCGATCTGGCGCGTTCTTTCCATCATGCCTCTGTAATCTTGATCGGGAATAAGGCCGAATTCGTGACCTTTGTCCATCAGACGGAAGACGGCGTTGTCCTCACGCAGAATCAGGCGGTATTCCGCCCGCGAGGTGAACATCCGGTAGGGCTCGTCGACGCCGCGCGTGATGAGGTCGTCCACCATGACGCCCATGTACGCCTGGGACCGGCCCAGGGTGAAAGGTTCGCGGCCCTGGACCTGGAGGGCCGCATTGATCCCCGCCCAGAGCCCCTGGGCTGCAGCCTCCTCATAACCCGAGGTGCCGTTGATTTGCCCGGCGAGAAAAAGACCCCTGACCGGTTTCGTTTCCAGTGTTGGCTTGAGCTGAGTGGGTTGCACGAAGTCGTACTCGATGGCGTAGGCCGATCGCATGATCTCCGCCTGCTCGAGACCGAGGACGCTGCGGACGATCCTTTCCTGGAGTTCCAGGGGGAGGCAGTTGCCGAGACCCTTGGCGTAAACCTCTTCCGTGTCCAGGCCTTCGAACTCGAGGGTGACGGGATGGTGACCTTTTTCCGAAAAACGCATCACCTTGTCTTCCAGGGAAGGGCAATAGCGGGCGCTCACACCCTTGATGACGCCGGAGTACAGCGGGGAGAGCCCGATGTTTTCACGGATCAGCCGATGGGTTTCCTCCGTGGTGCGGCTGAAAAAGGACGGAAGCCGCTCTTCACGGAGCTTCGGTGTCGTGTAGGAGAAGGGCCTCGGATCCGGGACGCTGTCCTGCCGCTCCAGGCGTGAAAAATCGATGGTCGAGGACCGCAGCCTCGGCGGCGTGCCTGTTTTCATTCTGCCGATCTCGAAACCGAGGGACTTGAGACAATCGGCAAGCTTGATCGAGGCGATCTCGCCGGCCCTCCCCGCCGGGGTCTGGTAGGTACCGATGTGGATGAGTCCATGCAGGAAGGTCCCCGTGGTGACGACGACGGTTCTGCCGCCGTAGAAAAAACCCGTGCTGTCGACGACGCCGGAGACACGTCCGTCTTCAACGATGATGCCGTCGACAACGGCCTGGCGAAGGTGGAGGTTCTTCTGCTTCTCGACGACAGCCTTCATGGCCAGCCGGTAGAGCTGCTTGTCGCATTGGACGCGGGTGGACTGGACGGCCGGCCCCTTGGAAGCGTTGAGGACACGGAAGTGGACGGCTGTCTCATCGGCGATTTTGCCCATCTGCCCGCCCAGGGCGTCGATCTCCTTGACGAGCTGTCCCTTGGCAAGGCCCCCAATGGCCGGATTGCAGGACATGAGGGCGATCGAATCGAGGTTGATGTTGAAAAGGAGCGTTTCGCATCCCATGCGGGAAGCCGAGAGTGCCGCTTCACAGCCGGCATGTCCGGCACCCACGACGATGACATCGATTCTTTTCATGGCTCGAGATGAAAGGCTGAAGGCCGGGGCTTCGGGCTCAAGAAATGAGCCTGGGCGCCTGGCGCCTTCGCGTTAAACTTGCAAATGTTTTTCTAATTTAATAATATCACCCGAAAAATACAACAGGAATTAATCCCCGGATGTCTCCGGGTTGTTTCTTTTTTATGTCGAAGCCGGATTTCTGGAAAAACAAAAAACGCTATTACGATTTCAAGAGCTACCTTCGGAACCGTTTCGGGTGTAATGTCTACAAGCTTCAGATCGACGCCGGCTTCACATGCCCGAACCGGGACGGGTCGCTCGGTTCGGGCGGTTGTATCTACTGCGACGGCCGGGGATCGAAATTGCGGCAGTCAGGCCCGCTGCCCGCGGTGGCTGATCAGATAGGCATGGGCAAGGCCCTATACCGGAAACTGAGGGGCGCGGTCAAGTTCATCGCCTACTTTCAGACCTTCACGAACACCTACGCACCCGTCGAGAAACTGAAGGTCCTCTACGATGAGGCCTTGTCGCAGGAGGACGTCATCGGAATCGCCGTGGGGACGCGACCGGACTGCGTCGACGGAAACGTTGTCGGGCTCCTGGAAGACTACGCGAAAAAATATCATGTCTGGGTGGAATATGGACTTCAGTCCATGCACGACGCAACCCTCCGGCGGATCAATCGGGGGCACGACGCGAATGCCTTCCGCCGCGCTGTTCTTCACACGGCCGGACGGGGTATTTACATTTGCGCTCACGTCATCGCGGGGCTTCCCGGTGAGACCCGCGCGCAGATGCTGGAAACGGCAAGATTTGTGGCGTCGCTCCCGATCCAGGGGGTCAAGATCCATCTGCTTTTGGCCCTGGACGGGACGGTCATCGGGGATCTCTACAAGGCGGGGCAGATCCGGATGATGGAAAAAGATGAGTACATTACCACCGTCTGTGATATCCTCGAGGCGCTTCCGCCGGGACTGGTCATCCAAAGACTGACAGCGGACGGATACCGGGACATTTTTCTGGCGCCTGAGTGGGGCAGAAAGAAACTCGATGTCCTGAACGGCATCGACCGCGAGCTCGAGCGGAGGGATTCTTACCAGGGGAAGAAATACGAGGCGAGGGATTGAGAAGAAAAATAACCCTTGATCGGAAGGGAAGGGGCAAATGGGTTATCTGAGAAGGAACATCGAAAGGCTTGAGGCCTACACACCGGGAGAACAGCCGCCGCCGGGGTCCAGGGTCGTCAAGCTGAACACCAACGAAAACTGTTATCCGCCATCACCGAAGGTCCTCCGGTCGCTGAAGAGCTTCCGGGGAGAGTCTTTGCGGCGCTATCCCGACCCGATGTCCAGAGCCCTCTGTGAACGGGCGGCGAAGCTCTACGGCGTCCCCGCAAACTGGGTTCTCGCGGGCAATGGAAGCGACGAGCATCTGGCGCTGATCGTCCGCGCCTATCTGGAGCCGGGACGAAAGGCAGCCTGTCCGGTGCCCACCTACTCGCTCTATCGGACCCTCGCCCGGATGCAGGATGCCGGACTCGTCGAGATTCCCTATGACGATAATTATGGTCTTCCTGTCGAGAAACTGATCCGTGCAGCCGCCGTTGTCACCTTCATCTGTTCGCCCAACAACCCTTCGGCCACGGTGGCCCCGGTAAAGGATCTGGAGAGGCTCGCCTCCAGGGTGAAGGGGATTCTCGTGGTCGATGAGGCGTACACGGATTTCGCCGACGAAAACGCGATGTCGCTCGTGAAGAAATTCAGGAACGTGATGGTCCTCCGGACGGTCTCGAAGGGGTATTCGCTCGCGGGCCTGCGTCTGGGGTTTGCCGTTGCGCATCCGGAGGTTCTGGAGGGGCTCATCAAGATCAAAGACAGCTACAACGTCGATGCCGTCACGAGCCGGGTGGGGATAGCGGCGCTTTCCGATCAGGCCTGGAAGGACAGGAACGCTCGCCGGATTATCAAGTCCCGCACAAAGCTTTCGAAGAACCTTGAGCGTCTCGGGTTCCGGGTCTGGCCGTCCCAGGCGAATTTCCTCCTCGCCCGACCGGCTGACAAAAAAGCGGGGCGCCTGTACAGGGCCCTCAAGGATCGGGGGATCCTGGTGCGATACTGGGACCGCCCGGGACTCAGCGACAAGGTTCGCATCACTGTCGGCACGGAGGAGGAGAACGGAACCCTTCTCGACGCCCTCAAAAAACTGATCCGGTAAACGGCGGGGAGGAGCAGGGTTTAAAAGAAGGATCGATGCAACAGCGTTACCCCCTGAAGGAAGAGATCGCAAGCAGCATCTTACACGGTTTCGGCGCTGTCCTGAGTGTGGCGGGGCTTACGGCCCTCGTCATTTACGCGTCTCGATACGGTTCGGCCAAGCATATTGTCGGGGCCGCCGTCTTCGGGGCGGCGTTGGTCTGCCTCTACACCTCGTCCACCCTCTATCACGGCTTGCGCTCGGCCCGACTGAAGCGCATCTTCAGGGTCATAGACCACTCCTGCATTTATCTGCTCATCGCGGGGACCTACACGCCCTTCACGCTGGTGACGCTGGAAGGACCCGTGGGGTGGTCCCTCTTCGGTATCGTCTGGGCCTTGGCCACGGTCGGTATCGTCTTTCAGATTTTTTTCGTTCATCGCTTCAAGCTCCTGGCGACTCTGGCCTACATCGGGATGGGGTGGCTTGTCATTTTCGCCATCAAACCCCTCATAGACACCATGCCTGCCGGCGGTCTCGTACTCGTCACGGCGGGCGGGCTCGCCTACACGCTGGGGGCCGTCTTCTATCTCCTCAAAAAGATGCCCTTCAATCACGCTGTCTGGCACGTCTTTGTGCTGGCCGGGAGCACCTGCCATTACTTTGCCGTCATGCGTTACGTCGTGCCGCCGGTGACCTGACGCCCGGATCATTGTGACGCGGGAAGCCCCGGAGGCCTTTCACAGGCTCAGCCACTTCTTGAGCCTCGGGATCTCCTCGGAGATCCACTGGGGGGAGAGTCGCCTCTTGAGGAAAAAGTCGAAAAGTTCATCCATGGTCTTCATCGCCCCCTCGATCATGTAAATCCTCTCGAGGATCCGGCCGTCACGCTCCGATGCATCCTCATCCTTGCCGGCTGATGCGGGGAGCCGCATGGATTGGAACTGGAAGGGGTCGGCCTTGAAGGTAAATTCCCAGTCGTGGCTGTCTCGCTTCAGTTCGATCCGGGCCTCCCGGACCCTTTTCCCCTCCCGCAGGGCGGCCTTGCCCTCCCGGAGGTCCGCGTGAAGGCCCTGGCACACGACGGTTTCCGAGTATTCGCCGGCACCGGACTCGAGCACGACCCGGCGAAGGAAATGGACTTCCACGTCATCCCTGCCCGGGACGGCGATCCGCCCGTTTCGCTCTTCACTCTTGAACCACAGCCAGGTCAGGAACTCCCTGCCGAGAAAAGAGGCGTCCGTCTGCCACTCCGGCGGATGTTCCGCCTCGAGCATGAAACCCTTCGAGAGGGACGCGATCTTCCTTGCCGTTGCCGAATCGAGGAATGAGGGGTCCCAGGGGAGGAAGGGCCTCAGGGAGTGTCTGAAAGCGATCTTGAAGAGGTCCTCGAAGTCCTGGAAAACCTTCTGGGAGACCGATCCGAAAAGGAGCCGCCCCTGGGACGGGGCCCAGAGAATTTCATGGAAGGAAGGGACAGGGGAAGCCTTTCTCAGGAGATCCTCCTGAAGCCTGTCCTTCAGTCTCTGGCGGCTGTCCTTCGAGAGTCTTGTCTTCTCTGTCTCCCGGAGGGTCTTCTGTTCGCCCTCGAGCATCCTGACCTTGAGCAGAGCCGGCGGGACTGACTTGCGATCGATACGGAGGCAGAAAAGGAGGTAGGCTCCCACGGCGTAGTTGGCCATTTGAAACTGCGTATCGAGGATGTTCTCGAGGGAGGTCCAGCCGAGGGATTTTTCGTCTGTTCCCGCCCCGAGTTCCTGGAAGGCGTATTTCTTGAGCTGCCGGTCGAAAAAATCGGAAAAGGAGCCCTGGGGCTCCCCCGCGACACGGTAGTGTGAAAATGTCATCGTCCCTTTTAGAAACCCCATGGCGCCCTCCTTTCAACCGGGCGAAAGTACCGCAGGCCGCCCGGGGCTGTCAAGGCCTCAAAGGCACCCCTGCTGAAATCCGTTCATCGGAGGCGGGCCGTGCAAATCCGCGTGGACAACCCCGGTATTTTTGTGTTACCTTTCGACCGGTTTTTGAAGGGGAATTCCAGTGGAAATACGCAGAATCGGGATCATCGCAAACATCCGGAAGGAGAAGGCGCCGGAACTCATCATCCGGCTGAAGGAATGGGCCAAGGGCCGGGGCGTGGAGGTGGTCCTCGAGCGCGAAATCGCTAAAAGGATGGCTGAACCGGGGGGCGTGGACCGCGAGGACATCGGGTCGCGGGTCGACATGATCGTCGCCTTCGGCGGCGACGGGACACTGCTCATGGCAGCGCGGTCCGTCCGGAAGTTCAATGTGCCGATTCTCGGCATCAATCTCGGGGCCTTCGGTTACCTCACCGTCTTCAATCTCAACGAGATGATCGACGCCCTGGAGATGATCTACCGGGGGGATTACCGGACGGAGAAAAGGATGATGCTGGACGTGGAAGTCCACAGCGGCGACCGGACCATCGAAGACGGTTCCGTCCTCAACGATGTCGTCATCAACCGCGGGAATCTCTCCAGGATGGTGGATCTGGAGGTCATCGTGGACGACCGCTACCTGACGACCTACAAGGCCGACGGCCTGATCGTCTCGACACCGACGGGCTCCACGGCTTATTCCCTCTCGGCGGGCGGCCCCATCGTCTTTCCGATGCTCCATTCCATCATCATCAACCCCATCTGCCCCCACACGCTGACCAACCGGCCCGTGATGCTGCCCGAGAACGCCGGTATCCGTGTCGTGCTCTGGTCGAAGGGGATGGGGGCGACGGCGACGCTGGACGGTCAACTCTCCTACGATCTCCGGTCGGGGGATTCCATTGTGATACGAAAGTCGAAGTATGTGACCAATCTCGTGACGTCACCCCGGCGGGATTATCTTCAGATCCTGCGCTCGAAACTCGGATGGGGAGGCTCCCCGACGGGAGGCAAGAGGCAATAGAATGCTCACGGACCTCAGCATCCGGAACTTCGCCATCATCGATGAATTGAAGATCGCCTTTCCGGAGGGCCTGACCGTTCTCTCCGGGGAAACCGGCGCGGGGAAATCCATCATCATCGGCGCCATCGGTCTTTTGCTCGGCGAACGGGCGACGGCGGACCTGATCCGATCCTCCGAGGATTCCGCAACGGTGGAGGCGGTTTTTGACGTCCGTGACCGTCAGGATGTCAAGGCGAGGCTCGATGCGCTGGACCTGCCCGTTGAAGAGGAACTTGTCATCCGGCGGATTGTGTCCCGGTCGGGCCGGAACCGTATCTACGTCAACGGGGGCATGACGACTCTTGCTTCTCTTGCGACACTCAGCGAGCGGCTGATCAACATCTGCGGCCAGCATGAACACCAGGTTCTCCTGAACGCCGACAGCCACATCGACATTCTCGATGAGTTCGGGGGTCTCCTTCCATCGAGATCGGAATACGCCCGGCTTTACGGGGACTACCAGAATCTCCGGGCACGGTTGGGGGAACTCCGTGAGATTCAGAAGCGTCGGGCCGAACGGGAGGATTTCCTGAGGTTTCAGCTGAAAGAGATCGACAACGCCGGAGTAAAAGCGCGCGAAGACGAGGCCCTTTCAGACGAAAAGAAACTCCTGGCCCATGCCGGGCGTCTTCTGGAACTGGCCGAAGGCGCCCACGAGGTTCTTTACGACCGTCAGGGATCGGTGCTCGCGGAACTCGGCAAAATCATAGAACACGTCAGAGAGATTCGCAGCGTTGATCCCGAATTCAGGATCTCGCCCGGGGAACTTGATTCCGTCGCCATCCAGCTTGAAGACACCGCACTCGCCCTGCGTGATTTTGTCAAAAAACTCCCCCGGGACCCCGCTCGTCTGGACGAAATAGAGGAACGCCTTGAACTGTTGAGCAAACTGAAACGCAAGTACGGCGGGTCTCTGGAGGCTGTCCTGCAGACGAAGGAAAGCGTCGAGGAGGAACTGAGAGGCCTCGAGACCGTCAGCGGGGATATCGAAAAGATCGCCGATCTCGTCAACGTCCGGGAAGCACAGCTCCGGGAGCTGTCCGCCATCCTTTCCCGGGATCGTGAAAAGGCGGCCGCCGTCCTTGAAAAGGCCGTCAATGCCGAGACCCGGTCTTTGAAAATGGAACGGGCGAGATTCAAGGTCACGATCAATCCCTCCGCCCCCGGCGGGGGTACCGATACCCCGCTGCGGGAGAAAGGGGTGGATGAAGTAGAGTTTTATCTTTCCACCAACGTGGGCGAGGAGCTCAAACCGTTGAATCGGATCGCCTCCGGGGGGGAGCTCTCCAGAATCGTCCTGGCCATGAAAAAGGTATTGGCCCGTACGGGCTCCGTCGGGACGGTCATATTCGACGAGGTGGACAGCGGCATCGGCGGGGCCACGGCGGAGGTCGTGGGGCGCAAGCTGAAGGACGTTTCCAGGCACCATCAGGTCATCTGCATTACCCATCTTCCCCAGATCGCCTGCTTCGCGGACGGCCATTACCTGGTTTCCAAGGGCGTTTCGGGCGCCAGGACGAAGGCCTATGTGCGCAGACTCAACGACCGAGAGCGATTGGATGAAATCGCACGGATGCTGGGCGGTGTCATGGTGACGGACAAGACGAGAGAACATGCGAGGGAGATGCTCCGGGTCGCTAAAAAATAATCATGGGCTGACGGGTGGAGGGTCCGGGGGTAGAAAAAATGCTGAGGAAAGCGAAGACAGACGACGTCAAGACGATCCACCGCATGATCAATATTTCTTCCGGGGAAGGGGAGATCCTCCCGCGGTCTCTCGTGGATATCTACAGTTCCCTTCGGGATTTTTATGTCTACATCGACGATGAAAACGGCGAGATCGCGGGCATCTGCGCCATGCACATCATCTGGGAAAATCTGGCGGAGATTCGATCCCTTTACGTGGACCCGAGATACCGGAGGCGGGGGATCGGGAAAAAACTCGCGGAGGCCTGTATCTCAGAGGCCATCACGCTTGGACTCTACAGAATTTTCACGCTCACCTATCAGAAGCTTTTTTTCGAAAAGCTCGGCTTTCACGAAACGGACCGCGTAACCCTCCCGGAAAAAATATGGTCCGACTGTTTTAAGTGTCCCAAATACCCGGACTACTGCGACGAAGCAGCCATGATCGTCGAGCTTTGAGACAGCCCCCCGGTCGGAAGGAACGCGTCATCGGTCTCATGAAAAAGGCTTATTCTTTCGTCATCATCTGCGCCGGAATGCTCGTGGCCTGCTCGGCCCCCGTGGAGAGGCCCGTCATCCCGTTGCCGGAGCCGCTGGCGCTCGTCAACGAGGAGGCCTTGCCCGCCTTTTCCGACGATCTGACCGTTGAATCTCTGGAACTCGCCGTCACGAGGAGTCTGAAGTACTACGAAAGGCTGCCGGAGGGAAGGATGTTCCGGATCGGGCCTGCCCGGTACACGACAGGCGAGATGAAAGAGACGCTCAAATTGTTTCTTGCTATCCTGAGGAGCCCGGAACCCCGGGCCTCGAAGGAACGCAGAATCGCCGCCTCCTTCGACATCTACCGCGCTTCGGGATCGGGGATCAAGGGGGCGGTTTTGTTCACGGGTTATTACGAGCCTGTTTTGAAAGCATCGATGGTGGAGACGGCTCAATACCGCTATCCGATTTACCGGGCCCCGAAGGACCTTCTTTTCATCAACCTCGAAAAATTCAGGGAACGCTACAAGGGCGAGAGGCTCGTCGCCAGGATCGGCAAGGGCGAAATCGTTCCCTATTACAGCCGCGAGGAGATTGACGGGGAAGGCGCGCTGAAGGGGAGGGGGCTCGAGATCGCCTGGTTTGCGGATCCCGTTGACATCTTCTTCCTCCACATCCAGGGGTCCGGGAAGGTTTGCCCCGTGGACGGAAACTGCTTCCAGGTGAGCTATGCCCTGGCCAACGGAAGACCCTATCGGAGCATCGGGAAGTATCTCATGGAACAGGGCAAGGTCCCCCCGGGGGGCATGTCCGCCCAGGCGATCAAAGAGCACCTGCGTGAAAACCCCGATGAACTGAGCGAGATTCTCAATTACAACGAAAGTTACGTCTTTTTCAGGACGGTGAAGGAGGGCCCCGTGGGCAGTCTCGATATCCCCGTGACGGCCGGACGGTCCATTGCGACGGATCAGACCCTCTTTCCGAGAGGCGCCCTGGCTTTTATCAGGACCCGGAAACCCCTCGTGGACAACCGCGGTCAGGTCAGCGCCTGGACGTCCTTTTCCCGGTTCGTCTTGAATCAGGACACCGGCGGGGCGATTGTCGGACCGGGGAGGGTCGATCTCTTCTTCGGAACCGGAAGCGAAGCGGGAGCCGTCGCGGGATACATGAAAGAGGAGGGGGAACTCTACTTCCTGGTCATGAAGAAGAAGTTTCCATGATTCTTTCCGAGCGGGGAAGCGGGTCTCATCAGCATTGTCCTGACCCTCAGAGCTGACCTTTCTGCGGTGATTCATGCCGGCCCTTTGCGAGAGCATCAAGAGATCCCTGGTGGAGAAGCTGGGCGTTCCTCTTGTGGAAGTCCTGGAGGCGGCCGGACGCGAGGCCGAGCGTCTGGGTTTCAAGGCCTTTCTCGTGGGCGGCCTGGTCCGGGATCTGTGTCTGGGAAAAGACAACGCCGATGTCGATCTCGTCATCGAGGGGGACGGCATCGAATTCGCGAAGTCCTTCGCCCCGCGATACGGGGCGAAACTGCGCTGTTACGTGCGCTTCGGCACGGCGACGATCGTTTTCCCGGCGGGATTCAAGATCGATGTGGCAACGGCCCGCGTGGAGAGCTATGACCGTCCGGCCGCCCTGCCCACGGTACGGCCGGGGCGTATCGAGGACGACCTCTACCGCCGGGACTTCACAATCAATGCCATGGCGATTGCCCTGTCGCCTCCCGCCGTCGGGCAGGTCATGGATCCCTTTGGCGGGAGAGTCGACATCCGGGACAAGAAAATTCGGGTCCTTCATGAAAGAAGCTTTGTCGACGACCCCACGAGGATCTTCAGGGCCCTGCGTTTCGAGGGTCGTCTGGGGTTTCACCTGGACGAATCGACACAGCGTCTGGTGCGGGAAGCTTTGGCGTCCGGCATGCTGGAGAGGCTGCAGGATTACCGGATCGCGACGGAACTCAGGCTGATCCTGCAGGAACAAAACCCCCGTCCGGTGATTCGAAGGCTCGAGTCACTGGGGGCACTCGTACCGGTCAGGACCCGTGCGCGGAGCAACCGGATCCTGCGCAAGGTCCTGAATGAAGTCACAAAAATCGCTGACGATCGCTGACAGCGTTCATCACCCGGGTTGCCCGAATCCGGAGGCGCCGAGTTGACAGGGCGGGGGGCTTTCTGTTATATCTGCGCCGCCTGCGGATGTCGGCATCGAGAACTGCAATTTTGTCGCTTGTCGGAACGGTGTTTCGTGCCATCGACGCCGTCGGGCAATGAGCGTGCGTTGCCTGATGAGAAAGGGGCGGATGCCCCGAAGGAGAGAAGAGGAGCGAGGACGATCATTGAAGAAGAGAATCTTGAGCGGGATGCGGCCCACGGGCAAGTTGCACCTGGGTAATCTGCACGGGGCCCTGCAGAACTGGGTGAACCTGCAGAATGGCGGAGACTATGAGTGCTTTTACTTCGTCGCCGATTGGCACGCCCTGACCAGCGAGTACAACAACACCGACCCGATCCAGGGCTACATCCAGGATATGGTGGTTGACTGGCTGAGCGTCGGTCTGGACCCCCGGCGGAGCACGCTGTTCATCCAGTCGAGGGTGAAGGAGCACGCAGAGCTATTCCTGATTCTTTCCATGGTCACGCCGCTGCCCTGGCTCGAGAGAAACCCCACCTACAAAGAGATGAAGCAGGAACTCGCGGACAAGGACTTGTCCACCTTCGGTTTCCTGGGATACCCCGTCCTGCAGGCCGCCGACATCATCATGTACAAGGCCCACGGCGTTCCCGTGGGGGTGGATCAGCTGCCCCACGTCGAACTCACCCGTGAGATCGCCCGCAGATTCAATTTTCTCTATCGGGAAATATTCCCCATACCGGATGCCCTGCTGACGGAAGTGCCCAAGCTGCTCGGCATTGACGGGAGAAAGATGAGCAAGTCCTACGAAAATTCCATCTATCTCAGTGACCGGGACAGCGTGCTGAAAACCAAGGTGGAGTCCATGTTCACCGATCCCCAGCGGATGCGAAAAGGGGACGCCGGGAGGCCGGAGATCTGCAACGTTTTTACCTTTCACAGCATTTATGCGCCCCATGCGGATCTGGAGGAGATCGACCGTGAATGCCGGAAGGCCGGCATCGGTTGTGTGGACTGCAAGAAGCGGCTTGTCCGGTGGATTATCGAGGGCATGAAGACGATCCATGACCGGCAGGATTATTACCGGTCTCATCAGGAGGAAGTCCGGGATATCATCACGGACGGGTGCCGGCGGGCTACGGAGGTTGCCCGGCAAACGATGGAGGAAGTCCGGGAGGCGGTCAAGATCTGACGGCATGAGTTATGCGATCAAATTAGACATCTTCGAGGGTCCCCTCGATCTGCTCCTCTACCTCATCAAGAAAAACGAGGTGGATATCTACAATATCCCCATCGCGGTCATCACGGAACAATACCTGAATCACCTGGAGCTCATGAGATCGATGAATCTCGATCTCGCGGGCGAATACCTCGTCCTGGCCGCCACACTTCTGAACATCAAATCGAAAATGCTCCTGCCTCCCGAGGAGACAGAGGAGGGCGAGGAAGAGCAGCCCGATCCGCGGGCAGAGCTTGTCCGTCAGCTCCTGGAGTACCAGACGTTCAAGGAGGCCGCCCTGGACCTGGGGCGAAGGACGCTCCTGGAGAGGGATGTTTTCAAGCGGGGGCCAATGCCGGAAGTCAAAACCGACCCCGAGGAAGAGCTGATCGAGGTCGATCTGTTCAAACTCGTCGAGGCCTTCCGTGAAATCGTGGCCGGCCTCAAGGACGAGGACCTGCTGGAGATCAGTACCGAAAAGATGTCCCTGTCGGATCGGATCAATGAAATCATGGAAAAGCTGTCCGTGGAAAAGAGCATGCAGTTCAGGGACCTGCTGGCCGATGTCCGCGATCGCCGGATGATGATCTACACGCTTCTGGCCATCCTGGAGCTCATGAAAATGCGGATTGTGAGGGCCTGTCAAACCCATACCTTCGGACCGATTCGAATATTTCTCGCGGTGGAGGAATGAGAACCATGGAAGACCTTCGTTCGATTGTTGAAGCGCTGATCTTTGCGTCAGAGGCACCGCTCAGCGTTGACAAAATCGCGGAAATCGTCGGTGTGGAAGATCGCGCGGCGGTCATCGCCGTCATCAAGACGCTCGACGAGGAATACGCCGGTCGCAACGGCGGCTTTCATCTCGCGGAGGTCGCCGGGGGATATCAGTTTCGGACACGGGCCGACATGGCTTCATGGCTCAGGAAACTCAAGGGGATCAGACCGCCGGGGCTCTCACAGGCCGCGCTCGAGACGCTGGCGGTTGTGGCCTACCGGCAACCCGTCACGAGACATGAAATCGAGAAGGTCAGGGGTGTGGACGTCAGCGGTGCCCTGAGGGGGCTTCTGGATAAGAGGCTGTTACGGATGCTGGGGCGAAAGAATGTGCCCGGCAAGCCCATCATCTATGGAACGACAAAGCGATTTCTGGAGGTTTTCAATTTGAAGGACCTCTCGGAGCTTCCAACGCTGCGGGAGTTCCAGGAATTGCAGGAGTGAGCGGGTCTTTGCAGGATCGACTTCAGAAAATTATCGCCCGGGCGGGCATCGTGTCACGGCGGGCGGCTGAGGCGTACATCCGGGAGGGCAGGGTCACCGTCAACCGTAAAGTCGTCACCCAACTCGGCGCGAAGGCCGATCCCGGGAGGGATGAAATCCGGGTCGACGGGAGACTCATCCCGGCGAAGGTTGAAAAGCTCTACCTCATGCTTTACAAACCCACCGGTTATGTGACGACCCTGAAAGATCCGGAAGGCCGGCCGATCGTCACGGACCTGCTGCGCAATGTGAGGCAAAGGGTTTATCCGGTGGGGAGACTGGACTACGACTCGGAAGGGCTTCTCATCCTGACAAACGACGGGGATTTCGCCCAGCGCATCCAGCATCCCAGGCACGATATTCCGAAGACGTACTTCGTCAAGATCAGGGGGAGCCTGGCACCTCAGGCGCTTCGTCATCTTGAGGAGGGCGTGGACCTCGAGGACGGGGTTTTTACGCCCGGTGTCGTCCGCCTGGAGAAGACAAATCCCAAAAGCTCCTGGCTCCAAATCACCGTTTCAGAAGGTAGAAACCGGGTGGTCAGACGGGCCTTCGACGCTCTGGGGCACCCCGTTCAGCGACTGGTCCGGATTGCCGTGGGAAATCTGATGCTTGGCGATCTCGCGTCCGGCGAGTACAGACCTTTGATGAAGCGGGAAATAGAAGGACTTCTGCATCGGGGGCGGAAGAAAAAGGAGAAAAATTAACTTGACAATCCCGGCAAAACGGCTTAATAGAAAAACCCTATTTCAAAATGTTATTAAGTATTTATCTCGTCTGTGTTCCTTTTTAAAGCCTGAAACATCTTAGAATACCAGTTATTTCAGGGGGTTATCATGAATAAATCCGGTCTGATTGAGGCGCTGGCCAAGAAGGAAAATCTCACGGAGAAGAAGGCGACAGACGTAGTCAATCTTATTTTCAAAGGTTTTACAGATGAATTGAAAAAGGGCGGGCGAATTGAAATCCGGGGCTTCGGGAGCCTTATCGTGAGGAACTACACGGCCTACAGAGGCAGAAACCCCAAGACGGGAAGCAGCATCGATGTCTCCCCGAAGAGGCTGCCTTTTTTCAAGGTAGGCAAAGAGTTGCGGGAAATGGTGAATTCTCTTAACAAGACCTGATTCGCATTTTATTGATTGTTTTTACAGAGGCTTTTTCTTGCGGGGGTCATTTTGATGACCCCTTTTTTCGTAGGGTCCAACAGCAGCTATGGAAGATTTATCCCACACGGGACTTCCCCAAAGAAGACTCGGAGACCGTTTGAGGCCCTTCATCCCGCTGGCGCTCTTTATCGTGACGCTTTGCACGACTCTGGTTGCCGGGGCCATTCAACAGGGCGTGAACCCACTCAAGGATCCGCTGAACCTCTGGAAGGGGATCCCCTTTGCCTTCACCCTTCTGCTCATCCTGGGATCCCATGAGTTCGGACACTACTTCGTCTCCAGGCATCACGGGGTGGAAGCCACGTTTCCCTTTTTCATCCCGGCGCCGACCTTCATCGGTACCTTCGGCGCCGTCATCAGGATGAAATCTCCCATCATGGACCGGAGGACCCTTCTCGATATCGGTGTCGCAGGGCCTCTGGCGGGAATCGTCGTTTCCATTCCGGCCCTTTTCGTCGGTCTTTCAATGTCCGAGGTTGTCCCATCCGTTCCGGAGGAAGGCATTTCGCTCGGGACCTCGGTCCTTTTTTCACTTGTCAGTCGAGTCGTTCACGGTGCAATGCCCGCCGATGTCAATCTCGTTCTTCACCCCGTCGCCTTTGCGGGGTGGATCGGCCTGCTCGTCACCTCGCTGAACCTGCTTCCGGTGGGACAGCTCGACGGCGGTCACGTAACCTACGCCGTCTTCGGCAGAAGGCAGCAGGACGTGGCGAAGGCCGTCATGGTCGCGCTTTTTTTTCTCGGCGTTTTCAGCTGGAGCGGCTGGCTATTCTGGGGGGCCATTCTCCTGGTGATGGGAATCAACCATCCCCCCGTTGTCTATGACTGGATACCGCTGGACGGCCGGAGAAGGGTCATCGGATGGTTGACGCTGGTACTGTTTCTGATGACCTTCACCCCCACCCCTTTCTGAAAGGCGGATGAAAAACGCCCGTCTGCCGCGTTTTCCTCATCCTTCGTCGCTGCGGCGTACGCTTTACAGTACGCCTCGATCCTCAGGAATCGGAGGCCTTGCATCCGGACATTTTTGATCCGCCTTCATCGATCGGTGGATGAAAAACGCCCGTCTGCCCTTTTTCTAAAGCAGTCCTTCTTCACGGAAGCTGAAGTACCTGTTCTCGCCTACGATGATGTGGTCATGGATAAGAATGTCGAGAACGCGGGCCGTATCCTGCAGGGTCCTCGTGAGACGGATATCGGCCTCGGAGGGTCTGATATGGCCCGAAGGGTGGTTGTGGACGAGAATGACGGCCGATGCCCTGTGCTTGAGCGCCTTTTCAAGTATCTTTCTGGGATAGACGACGGCCTGGTTGACGATTCCCTCCTGAATCACCTCCGTCCGGATGATGCGATTCTGGGCGTTGAGATAGATCACGCTGAACCGCTCGTCCTTCAGCCCGCCCATCGATGCCATGCAATAATCCAGAAGCGCCCCGGTCGACGATATCTGAGGCGTCTCCATCGCCTTTTCCCGAAGATACAGGGCACCCAGGTCCCTGACCAGCCCGATCAGCAGGGCGGTCTGCGCGCCGATCCCGGGGAGGGCTTCGATCTCTTTTGGGTCCGCGTCCATGAGTTTCTTCAGACTTCCGAACCGTCCGAGCATGTTCTTGGCCAGGACTTTGGTGTCTTTTCTGGGAATGACATAAAAGAGGAGCAGTTCCAGGACTTCGTAATCGTGGAGGGTGTCAATCCCGGATTGACTGTACCGCTTCTTGAGGCGCTGCCGGTGTCCCCGGTCCTGCTGCCTTTTACGTTCGCTCATCGTCTCACCTGCTGACGGGGTTGTGCCCCTGCGCGGTCTTTCGCAAACCGGTACAGAAAAGCAAGGACGAAGAGAAAGAAATTGGTCAGTACGATCGTTGCTCCCGTCGGCAGATTCAGGGCGATGGAAATGAAAATCCCGGCGATGACGGAGGCCACGGCCGTCAGGGCGGAAATCGCCAGACTGCCTCTGAAACCCCTCGCGAGCTGAAAGGCGGTGACGGCCGGCAGGATCAGCAGTGCGGAGATAAGCAGGATCCCGACGACATTCATGGTCAGGACAACCGTGACGGCGGTCAGGATGACCAGTATCTTGTTGATCCTGTCCGTGGGGATGCCCGAAACGCGGGCAAATTCTTCGTCGAAGGTGATGGATAAAATTTCATCATAGTAGAACAGAAGCACCCCGAGGACGAACGCGGAGAGGATGACGGACAGGATCGTCTCTTCCCGGCTGATGGCCAGGATGTTTCCGAAGAGGTAGCTGAAGAGATCCACGTTGAAGCCGCCGGCCAGGCTCGCCAGGATGACGCCGCCCGCGATGCCGACCGATGAGACGACGCCAATCGCCGCATCGCCCATCATTCTTGCCTTCTCCGTCAGTTTCAGTATGCCGAGCGAACTCACCAGTACGATCGGCAGGGTGACGTAGAGCGGGTAGATTCTCAGGGCCAGCCCCAGCGCGACGCCCCCGAAAGTGACATGGGCAAGGCCGTCACCGATGAGGGAAAGCCTTCGCAATACAATCAGGACGCCGAGGACGGAGCAAAGCAGGGCGATAAAGACGCCGGAAATCAAAGCCCTTTGAATGAAGCCGTATTGAAGATAATCCGTAAAGCCCAATGCCTGTCTCTCCCTGTCATTCGTGACGGTGGCATATCACGTGCTGGGAGTGCATCCCGAAGAGGTCCGTCATGTCGGCCGACGCGCAGAAGTCGGTGAAGCTCCCGTAAAAAACGACCCTGCGGTCCACCAGGAGGAGTTTGTTCGCGTATTGCCCGATACTCCCGATATCATGGGTGACGAGAATGATGGTGCCGTTTTTTTGCCGGTTGAGCTGCGTGAGCATGCCATAGAATTGCTCCCTCGTTTCCGGGTCGAGCGCCGTGGCGGGTTCATCAAGGATGATCAGATCCGGTTCGTGGATGACCGCCCGGGCAATGAGCACCCGCTGCTGCTGGCCGCCCGAGAGTTCCCCGATTTTCTTCCTGCGGATATCCGCTATGTTCAGAAGGGTCAGCGCCTTTTCGACGGCGATGCGATGCGCATCGCCGTCGAAGCCGGGCATCCGCCGCCTGGAGATCAGCCCCAGGGCCACGATCTCCTCGACCGTGGAGGGGAAGCCGGGATTGAAGGACGACAGGCGCTGGGGGAGGTAACCCACGCGAAACCAGTCCCGGAATTCCGACCGGTCCTGGCCGAAAAGTACAATCCGGCCGCTCTCCGGCCTGAGGATGCCTAGGATGTTCTTGATGAGCGTGGTTTTCCCCGAGCCGTTCGGACCGACCAGGCCGATGTAGTCTCCGCCGGAGATGCTGAACGTAATGTCGTCCAGTACGCGGATTCCGTTGTACCTCGCTCGGAGATGCTCGACTTCAATGATTTTCACGGGCACTGCAGTCCTTTTTTCAGGTTTTCAAGGTTCTTTTCCATGAGGGACAGGAAGCTTTCGCCCCGGTCGAAATCGTCTTTTGTGAGGTTACTGGCATCATGGAGTTTGAGGAGGGTGACACCCGCTTCCCTTGACAGGGTCTCCGACACCCGGGGGCTGACCAGTTCCTCGTAGAAGACGTGTCGGATGTCGTTTTCTCTAATCAGCTTGATGAGCCTTGCCAACTCTGCGGCCGTCGGCTCCGCGTTGGGGGAGATGCCGTAGGCGGAAACGTAGCGAAATCCGTAACGATTCGCCATCTGCCAGAAGGCGAAATGGCCCCCGCTGATGATGATGCTCTTCCGGCAATTTCGGAGATTCCTCCGGTACCGGTCGTCTAGTTTTTTCAATTCGTCGATGTAGACCGCCGCGTTCTTCTCATAGATCCCTTTGCGCCCCGGATCCCTCGTGACGAATCCGTCGCGGATGTTTTCGACCATTTTAACGGCATTGGAAAAATCGAGCCAGACATGAGGGTCCGTGGACTCAGGACGGTCATCGTGACGGTGACGGTCCGCCCTTTCCCCGGGGGGCATTGTTCCGGGGATGCCCCGGCCGCTTTCTACGATCACCAGACCCTTGTTCTGGAGCCCTTTCAGAAGGTCCGTCGCCCAAGGTTCCATGGCGGCACTGGTGTAGATGAAGAGACCGGCGCGGTTCAATTTCACGATGTCGGAAGGCCGGGGTTCGAAGCTGTGCGGCTCCATCCCCGGGGGGAGCAGCAGGACCACCTCGGCCTGATCGCCGCCGACGTTTTTTGCGAAGTCGTAAAGCGGAAAAAGGGTCGTGACGGTGAGGATTTTCGCATCCCTGTCCAGTTGCCCGGTTTCCGGCGAGCAGGCTGATCCCGCCAGGAACAGGAGCGACAAGGCCAGAAGCATGCAGCGTGTCTTTTGAAGGGTTCTCATGGATGGTCTTCGAAAAAAAGGGGGAAACGGTTACGCAACCAAGTTGCACAATCACTTTCTCTGACAGGACCGGCAAAGGCCCGTGATGCTGACATTGATATTATCGATTCTGAAATCCGAAGGGGTGGCGAACAGCTCCCACACCTGTGAAAGCGTGATCGGCGGCATGCAGGTCATGGTCCGGCAGATTCTGCAGTAGATGTGGGGGTGTACGGGATTGTGCTGGCAGGCCATCTCATAGTGATTGACGCCGTGATCCGTCGGTATTTCCCTCACGATCCCCTCAGATTTGAAGGATGTTAGAATGCGGTAGGCCGTCACCTTGTTCATTTTTCTTTCCGGTTCCAGATGTTTCAGGATGTCGCTCACGCTCAAAGGTGTATCCGCTTGAATCAGGATCTGCAGAATTCTCTTCCTATGGGAGGTCTGGTTCAATCCCGCCTTTTTCAGCGTGTTCGAAGCCTCGCATTGGTTCTTCACAGGTTTCATTTGTTCTGGATAACACAAACGCAACATAGTTGCAAATATAAAATTGCACAGATTTGTTGTCCATCAGTGTTCGACGCGGGCGGCTCTATGGGAAATTGCGACTTGAAGGACCGTAGAAAGTGGTATATAAAATCGATAATTTACAGACGCCGTGACGCTTCGATGATTGAAAATCTGACAGCGAATATAGAGGTTTATCTTCAGACGTCCATGCTCTTCGCGCTTCTGGCGGTCTACCTGGGAGGCGTTTTGGTGAGCTTCACGCCCTGCGTCTATCCCGTGATACCCCTGACGGTTGCTTATGTCGGAGGCAGGAGCGGCGGTTCCAGATCGAAGGGATTTCTGCTCTCCCTGGTTTACGTCCTGGGGATGGCTGTGACCTACACGGCCATCGGCGGTTTCGCGGCACTGACGGGCCGTCTGTTCGGTCAGGTCCAGAGCAATCCTTGGGTACACATCGTGGTCGCCAATGTCGTTATTCTCCTCGGATTGTCCATGCTGGATGTCTTCGAGATTTCCGTCCCGCAATTCCTGTCCGGGCTTCAAACGAAGCAGCAGGGACAGGGCTATGTCGGAAGCTTTCTCGTCGGCCTGACTTCCGGATTCATTCTCGGGCCCTGTTCCGCACCGGTTCTTTGCGTTGTTCTGGGTTACGTGGCGGCGAAACAGCACCTGCTCTACGGCATGAGCCTGCTATTCGTCTTTGCACTCGGCATGGGCACCCTCCTCATCCTTCTGGGGACCTTTGCCGGTCTGCTGGCCAGCCTGCCCAGGGCGGGACTATGGATGGTCAGGATCAAACATATATTCGGCTGGCTGATGCTGCTGATCGGCGAATACCTGCTGGTTACGGCGGGTTCACTCATGACATGAAAGTGAGAAGAAGAAGATGATGATCCGGTTCCTCATCAGCGTGGTCCTGGCGCTCAGCGTGCTCAACTGCTCGTCGCCTCAGCCCGATGCGCAGAAAACCAAGAAATATAATATCCGGGACAAAAGCGTAGAAAACAAGCCCCCTGACTTTGTTCTCAAGGATTTGAAGGGGGACGATGTCAGGCTTTCGGACCATAAGAATAAGCCCGTTCTTCTTGTTTTCAGTACGACGTGGTGCAAGTACTGCCGCGAGGAGGTGCCCCATATCAAGAGTCTGTATTCAAATTACGGGAAAAAAGACCTTGTAATCATCAATATTTTTGTCCAGGAACCCGCCGGTAAAGTGGCCGCCTTCGCGGACAAGTACGCGCTGCCCTACCGGGTCGCCCTGGACACTGACGGGCACGTGGCGGAACTTTTCGATGTGAAGGGTGTGCCGACGCTCGTTTTGCTGGACAGGGAAGGGCGAGTGATCTGTTACACCTGCCGCTCCGTCGATACGCTCCTGAAGGACTTATTCCCGGGTTAGGTGGTGACGGGAACTGCGGCGGACGTCTGATGAGAGCCGGGTCGTGTCATCAGATGGAGTGCGGGGAAACCGCCGCGTATGCCCCGGGGATGAGAAGGCCCCCTTGACCCCCCGTTGTCCCGATGTTCTGATGGTCTCTTCAGTGTAAATGTCTCACTGATGACCGGCGAAGTGTGCGGGTTTGGGAAGCTGAACAAAATATGGCACAGGAAAATAACGCTTTATTGACGGACGGCAGAGAATCTCCAGAGAGCGAAAAGCTGATTCTTGTCGGACAGCCCAACATCGGCAAGAGCGTGATCTTTTCCATCCTCACGGGGCGCTATGTCGTCGTCTCCAATTACCCCGGGACGACCGTCGAGGTATTGTCCGGGAAAGCCTTGGAACTGGATCGCTACGTGATCGATACGCCGGGTATCGGCGGTATCGTCCCGCGGAGCGAGGATGAGGTCGTCACGCTCCGTACCATCCTGTCCGATGAGAGAAAGTCCATCCTGCAGGTCGGTGATGCGAAAAACCTGAGACGCACCCTCATGCTCACACTGGCGCTGGCGGAGACGGGGCTTCCGCTTGTTCTCGATTTGAATATGGCCGACGAAGCGGAAAAGAGCGGCTATGTCATCGACACAAAATCCCTCGCGGAAAATCTCGGAATCCCCGTTGTACTGACGGTGGCGACGGAAAAAAGGGGCAAAGAAGCCCTTCTGGACGCGATCCGGCGTCCCTCGAGGCCTTCCATACGGGTCACCTACGGGCCCCGTATCGAGGAGGCGGCGGGGCTCATCGTCGACGCGCTCCCCCGCGCCTTCCCTTCGAGGCGGTTTCTGGCCCTCATCCTCCTCTCGGGGGATCCCGGACTCGCGGATGACCTCTTGAAGGACCGGGATGAAGGGGTGAAGCGCAAAATCAGGGACATTGTGTCCAGGGCCCAGGCGCAGTTCGGTGAACCCCTTTCCCAGGTCATCATGGAAAAGCGGGCGGCTCACGTGGAACGGATCGTCAAGAAAAGTCTGACGAAACGTGAGGGGCAAGCCCTGGCCGCCCGATCCCTGCGGACGCTGGAGGATGTCTCGACGCATCCTCTCTGGGGCTTCCTGGTTCTGGGCCTCGTCCTCTTCGGCCTCTATGAGTTTGTCGGTGTTCTCGCAGCGGGTTACATCGTGGATTTCTTTGAAGACGTCGTGTTCAGAGGACTGATTCTGCCTCCCGTGATACAGCTCCTGTCTCACATCCCTGAGCCGCATGTGAGGAACTTTTTCATCGGCGAATACGGTCAGATCACGATGGGCCTCACCTATGCGCTGGCCATCGTTTTTCCCATCGTCGCGGCATTCTTCGTCGCCTTTTCCTTCCTGGAGGATACGGGGTATCTGCCGAGGCTTGCCGTCATGCTGAACAAGGCCTTCACACGGGTCGGCCTGAACGGCAGGGCGGTTATCCCCGTCGTTCTCGGGCTCGGCTGCGGTACGATGGCAACGCTGGTGACGCGTATCCTCGAAACGCGCCGGGAAAGGATCATCGCCACACTGCTGCTCGCGCTGGGCATACCCTGCTCCGCCCAGCTCGGTGTCATCCTTGGAATGTCTTCCAAAATCGGGGGCGGCGCCATCTTTCTCTTTCTTTGTTTTATCATGCTCCAGATGCTCGTGGTCGGCTACCTCGCTGCGAAGGTCCTTCCGGGCGACACGCCCTTCTTTATCACGGAACTGCCGCCGTACAGGATACCCCGGCTGGATAACGTCCTGAGCAAGACCTACTTTCGCACCAAGTGGTTCATCCGGGAAGCGATCCCATATTTTCTACTGGGGACGGCCGTTCTTTTCTTCGCCGATGTGACGGGCGTGCTCGACCGCCTCATGGATCTTTTTTCGCCCGTGGTCGTCGGCCTTTTCGACCTGCCGAAGAAGTCGTCACAGGCCTTCATTCTCGGTTTCCTGAGGCGGGACTACGGGGCCGCGGGTCTTTTCGACCTTTTCGATCAGGGGCTCATGGACGGCCTCCAGGCTTTCGTCAGCCTGTCCGTCATGACGCTGTTTGTCCCCTGCATCGCCAATGTTTTCATCATTTTCAAGGAGAGAGGGTATCGAGTGGCCTTCCTGCTGGTCAGTTTCGTTTTTGCTTACGCCATCATGGCCGGCACGGTTTTGAATTTCTTTTTAAGACGCCTGAACATTCATTTTTAAAGGAGCCGCGGCATGGAGAACGGGAAAACGCCCTTGACGGAGGAACAGGAGGAGGCCCTCAGTGAGATCTGGATGCGGATTGAGAACAGGAAAGAAATTCCGCAGGCGGGCACCAGTGCCCCGCTGAGGAGGATGAAACACAGGGAAGGTCTGGATGAGCTCATCCGGGACGGCTACATCAAGGCGGAGGGCGACGAGGTCAGACTGACGGAAACGGGTTTCGCCGAGGCCCGGAGATTCATCAGGAACCAGAGGCTTTCCGAACGGCTTCTTTCCGACGTTTTAAACCTCGAAATGGAGGAAGCCGAAAAAAGCGCCTGCCGGTACGAGCATATGCTCGACACCGATGCCGCCGAATCCATTTGTATTCTTCTCGGTCACCCGAGAACCTGTCCCCACGGAAATCTCATCCCGCCCGGGGAATGCTGCGTGTCCGGGGAAACCTCTCTTCGTCCCCTCGTGGTTCCCCTCTCCGAGCTGGAGGCGGGAGAGACGGGAACGGTCGCGTATATCGGGACGACCGATCATGCGCGCCTGTCCTATCTGTCGTCCCTCGGGGTCATGACCGGTCGCCCCATCGAACTGATCCAGAAAAAACCGTCCTACATTCTGAAAGTGGATGAAAATACGGTTGCCTTCGACGAATCCGTTTCCAGGGAAATTTTTGTCCGCCCCAGTCAGCGCAAGAGGCCGATTGCGGGCATCGGCCGAAGGTTTCGCTGGGGATGGCGCTGAACGGTTGAAGGGATCGTGAAGGCGGGGGAAAGGAGACCATGTCGAAGAAAGCGGCCTACGAGGAAAAAACCTGTCGTTATTTTCGAAAACCCGGCCCCGACAACACCAGCCATGTCCTGAAAGCGGTGGACGAGCGGGCAAGAATGCTGGGCATCCGTCATGTTCTCGTGGCGACCTGCGGTGGGGACACGGCTTTCAAGGCTATAGAGGTGTTCCATCCGGGGATCCGTTTGATCGCGGTTACGCATGTGACGGGGTTCGACAGGCCCGACACTCAGGAGATGGAGGAATCCAGGCGCCGGGAGCTTCAGGACAGGGGGGTTCAGGTCCTGACCTGCCAGCACGCCTTCGGCGGCGTGGGTCGTGCTGTACGAAACAAGCTGAAGTCCTATCAGGTCGACGAGATCATGGCTTATACCCTGAGGACCTTCGGCCAGGGAACCAAGGTCGCCATCGAGATCGCCCTCATGGCGACGGATGCAGGACTCGTTCGAACCGATGAGGACATCATCTCCGTGGGTGGAACCTGCGAGGGAGCGGATACCGCGCTGGTGATCAAACCGGCGAACAGCTTTTCTTTTTTTGATTTGAAGGTCAGGGAGATCATCTGTAAACCGGCCCATTTTTGATTTTTTTATTTCACCGGAAAGGAGGTTCAGGACGGATTATGTTTTTCACGGATCAGCAGCTCGAACGATATGCCCGTGTGCTCATCTGGGGACTCGCAACAGCGAGGGAACGCGATTACAGGAAAAACGATATTGTGCTGATTCGCTACGATCAGCCGGCAACGCCCCTGGCGGAGGTCGTGCAGGCAAGTCTGCTCGAGGCGGGACTTCAGCCGGTTTTGCGGACGGGTCTTACACCCCGGATGGAGGTTCATTTTTACAAGAAATCGAATGAAAAACAGCTCACTTTCACGGTGCCGGGCGACCGCGAACTCTGCGAAAAACTCCACGGCAGCATTTATCTGTATGCCCCTGAATCACTGACCCATCTCTCCGATGCGGATCCCCGCAAAATCGCGAAGGCCATTGTCGCCCGGAAACCCCTGCGGGACATCCTGGAGAAACGGGACCAGAGAGGCCTGTACGGATGGACGCTCTGCATGTTCCCGACGGATGAACTGGCCCGGTATGCCCAGATGTCGCTCCGGGACTACACGGAACAGGTCGTCAGGGCCTGCTACCTGGATGTTGAGAACCCCGTCCGTCAATGGGAAACCGTTCATCGGGAGATAGGGAGAATCAAGAAATGGCTCAACGGCATGAGCGTCGCATATTATCACGTGGAGTCCGAAAACATCGATCTGAAGATTGCACCCGGCCAGCGCAGGCGATGGGTCGGCGTCTCGGGTCACAACATCCCGAGTTTCGAGATCTTCATCTCGCCCGACTGGCGGGGCACCGAGGGGACCTATTACGCCGATCAGCCCTCCTATCGGACCGGTAATTTTGTAAGAGGCATCCGTCTGACCTTCAGGAAGGGCAAGGTGGTCGAGGCCAAAGCCGAGGTGGGGGAAAACTTCGCCGTCAAGCAACTGGCCATGGATGACGGAGCCCGAAAGGTCGGGGAGTTTTCGCTCACGGACAGACGATTCTCACGGATCAACCGTTTCATGGCCAACACCCTCTTCGATGAAAATTACGGGGGGAGATACGGTAACTGTCACCTGGCCGTCGGATCCTCTTATGCGGACAGCTATGCCGGCAACCCCGCTAAACTGACGGGGGCACAGAAGAAAAAACTGGGATTCAATGACTCGGCGCTGCACTGGGATCTGGTCAACACCGACCGGAAGCGTGTGACGGCGCACCTCGTCGGCGGCGGCAGGATCGTCATCTACGATGAGGGTGTTTTCAAGTATTAGGGCGAGTGCCGGTATAAGGCGCCGAGAGGCGCTCGTCCCGGAGCGGTAGCGACGCGGACCCGGCGACGTCCGGAGGAGCCGCAAGGACGGCCGGGGAATTCCGGCGTCCGACCTTCATGGGGCTGCGTAAGGCAGCCGGGCGATACTTAATCCTCGACGAGAATCGCCTCGACGGGACAACTTTCAGCGGCTTCCCGGCAAGTGTCTTCGAGATCATCCGGAATGTCGTCTTCGATTTTTGCTACGGCTGCGTCTCCCTGCATTTCGAAGACCTCAGGACAGATTTCAATGCAAGCCTCACATCCGATGCACAGTTCTTCATCCACCCGCACTCTCATGGTTATCCCCTTGATGGCCTATGAGTCTTCTTAATATAAAAATTGGAGGGCCGACAAGACTCCGAAAGCCCGTTATTGATTATATTCAAAGGAAAAAAAGTCAATATTTTTTTTTAAAAAAACAAAAAATTTTAGATTAGTCACAGGTTTTGTTATCGACAAAAAAATGATAGAAATAATATATAATAATATCGATATCTTGAACATCATTGCCAACCGGTGGACAAGTCATCCCATCAGGCATAAATCTTTGGCGATTTATGCCTGACAAGGAATCGTTATGCGCTGCCGGTATTTGTTCAAGGGGATGCTAGCGACAAGCGCCTGTTTTGAAGGACCGTCCTTCTTTCCGATTTCAGGGTATCACGGAGAGGCGTCCGGACCTATTTAATGATTGATTAAAGAGATCATTTATTATAGCTTCGCGGCGAATGACGCATGGCAGGGGAACATGAAATATGAAACTTGTCTGCCCGAAATGTAAATGGGCGCTGGATACGGTCCAGGAGGGTCTCTTTTGCCGGAGCTGCTCATCCACTTACGTGAAAAAGCACGGTATCGTATCATTCATCGACGATGTTTATTCATACGGGAATATTCCGCAGGCCCGATGGGAGGAGATCTTCCGGGCCATCGAAGGGAAGAGCAACAAAGAGATCCAGGAGTATCTCCTATCTCAAAAATTCAAGGGGCGGTGGGCTTATATCGAATCTTTCAGACACAACAAGGCCGACGGATTTTCATTTTTACCGATAAGTTCTGAGGACGTCATTCTCGACATCGGTTGCGGGCCGGGGTCTCTGACGATCCCCCTGTCCCGGGCATGTCGAGAGGTTTATGCTCTCGATGCCACCTTGCCCAGGCTCAGATTTCTCGAGGCGAGAAGGAAAAACGGGGGACTCACCAATATCACCCCCATCCATGCCAGCGCCTTGAAAATGCCGTTCAACGGTCCCTCTTTCGATTACGTGCTGATGAATGGCGTGTTGGAGTATGTTGGCGAGTGGGGAAGCGGTGGGAACCCGGAAGAGCTCCAGAAGGGTGTGCTGAAAGACATATATGGATTACTGAAAGAAAAGGGGTACCTTTTCATCGCCATAGAGAACCGTTATGGTTACGATTTTTTTTACAAGGAACGGGACCACAGCAAACTCTATTTGACCAGTCTGATGCCCAGGTTCCTGGCCAGTCTATTGACTCTTCTTTTACGGCGAAAAACCTATCGAACCTACACGTATTCGTATAATCGATACAACAGCCTGATGAAGAACGAAGGGTTTCAACGGGTTGAATTTTACTACGTCTGGCCCGACTATCGAAATCCGAAGTATATTTTCCCCGAAAGGGATAAAAACATTTTCAAGTATTATCTCGAGAACTTTATCAAACACCAGTCCAGTAGATTGGAATATCTCTTTTACAGGTGGGCTGCCGGTAGAGGGGTAGAAAAACATTTCGTACCGCATTTCATCATCATGGCGCAAAAGTAAGTCGGAACTTTTTCAAAGATTTGAATCAGAACGCATGGGTTGAGAAATGGTCGGCGAGATATCTCAGTATTTGAAACAGCACTGGGCCGAACTCGGATTTCCCGGGGACCGAAGTCCCAATCTGAGTTTTTTCAAGGTGGGTGGGAATCCCTGGGAGGAAGGCAGAATCAACTTTCTTGTCTTCGACGTAGGTCAGTCGGAGCCTTTGCTGTTCGTCAAGATCGTGAGGGACAGCACCAGTAACCCCGCCATTCGGAGGGAATATACCATCATGAAGCGACTGGCAGAAGATGAAGCCCTGTCGCCTTACCTGCCGGTACCGGTACACCTCGTTAACATCTCTGGCCGCGACATGCTCCTGCAAAGGGTCTGTCACGGGAAGAGAATGATTTCACTCTTGAGCGGAAGTCCTTTCCTTCAGTTTCAAAAGACCATTTTATCGATGAATTTCAGACGAGCACTGGAATTCGTCGAGACGCTCAACACGCGCCAAAGGAAACGTCTCACCGAAGCGGAATTCCGAGAATCGATCGTGGATCCGCTGAAGCTTTTCTACGATCAATACGAAGATTCCAAAGAGAAGAAGATGCGGTTTACCGAGCTGACCGAGCGGCTGGTTGCCCAAATGGATGGTGCTTTTTGGGTCACCCCGATTCACGGGGACTATTCAGCCACAAACATTTTTATTGAATCCGACGGCCGTGTGAAAATCATCGACTGGGAGACGGTCAGGGAAGAGGGGCTTCCTTTCTGGGATCTTTTCTATTTCATGTCAAAATACATTCACAACATGAAAATATACCCGAATAATCGATGGGACCGGGTTCTTTCGATTTACATGGGTCGCGGCTGGCTGTCGCAGCTTGTCCATGGCACCGTGGACGAATACTGTCGAAAAACAGGGTTTGACATGTCCCTCGGGCGGCTCATCTTTCCTCTGCATTTTTTGAATAAAGCAACTATCAAGAATGACATGAAGGGACGGGATGCGGCTCAGCCTTGGATCAGACTGTTCGAGTTATCGACTCAAAACCTCGATCAACTCTGTTTTTGAAGAACCGAATCACCTCATGGAATCCCTCGCTGCCAAAGATGTACCCGTAAGGAAGAATGTCTATTACCTCGAAGGCTCTGTTTTGCTGCTATCGGGGATCTTTGTGTTCTTGAATCCCATTCCCCACACGACGGCCATCAAGGAAATCTGTTTCTATCTGATCATCCTCTTGGTGGTGCCGTTGCTCCTATTGAAGAAGATCCAATTCAGATTCGACTCGCCTTTCACCGTTCCCCTCGCACTTTTTATTTTATGGTCGGCCGCCAGTGTCCTGTGGGCTGTCGACAGGCCGAACACCCTTCATGACATTTATGCGCATCTCCTGAAACAGGCCGTTATTTATTTTGTCGTCATCAACTTGTTCAATACTGAAAAAAAGCTGGCCCTGCTGGCATGGATCGTCATTTTGTCCGTATCGATTTTTGCCGTTCAAGGGATGTTCTTTCACTTTATCGTTATGGGAAAGCCCTGGGGTAGCCGTCTGATACCCGATGCACCCATCAATGCAAGTGCGATTGTGAATCTCTTTGCTTTTCTTCTGGCACTTCATTTTCTCATGAGAGCCCCAAAAAAAACGGTGAAGGTCCTGTTAACCTTCTGCCTGCTCGTCACTCTTGCAACCATTATCTTGTCCTATTCCCGTGCGGCGATGCTCGCATTGATTGCCTCCTCCTTAACGATGCTTCTCTGCATGGCGCAACAAAGGAGAAAATTGATCGCCCTCATGGTGTTGTCCGCCATCGTCGTTGCATTGATTTATTATATCCCGTCGCAACATAAGCAAAAAAGCCGCATTCTGCCCGAGAGATTCCTGCAGAAGAATCTGAGAATCGGTATCTATCTCACCTCTTTGGAAATCTTTAAAGACTACCCCTTGACCGGTGTGGGGTATGGCGGTCAAACATTCAAACGCCTGTGGAAAACATACCATCCGAAAATCCCTACAGAGTGGCAGCTTAATCAACTCAAGCCCGCTTCATCGCCTCATAGTTTTTTCTTCGATATCCTGGTTCGGCTGGGAATTGTCGGCATGGCTCTCTTTGCGTTTCTTATCATCAAGACGCTTCAAATTCAAATCTTCGTCATTCAAACGAAAGACACGGATCTGGGCGGCTGGGGTTCGTGTCTTTTGTCCGCCCTGGTCGGGACGCTGATTGGTGGTTTCTTTGGTGACATTTTGTCCGGTCCGCCGTGGTTGAACATATTCCTTCTGCTCGCGATGACAACGATCATCTGGCAGTTGGCGAAAGAAAAAAGGAATAATACTACGACAGTTTAATCCGCCTGAAGAGACATCCCGGGAAAGTCAAACGTTAGAAATGGCTTGACAAGCACCGGGGCGATGCTTATCTAGAATACAGGTGGTATAGAAAAAAGGTTTTTCGCTCTTGTGATCGGGGCACCGAAAGAGGGCGAATTCTTTCCGCAACCGGCACGCGATTTCAATGAAAGCCCGCATGGGTCCCGCCGTTATTTCAGCAAGCTCGAACATTCAGGCGTTGGGACGGTATCGAAAGGAGTGAAGGCGATGAAACCGATTGGTCCACTGATGATCGAACACAGGCTCATCGAACGGATGATTCGCGTCATGGACGGCGAGATTCGCAAGATGACCGAGGCGGGAAGGGTCGATACGGTTTTCATAGACACCTGCGTGGATTTCTTCAGGACCTATGCGGACCGGACTCATCACGGTAAAGAGGAAGACATCCTCTTCAGGGATCTCGACCGCAAAAAGATGTCTTCCGAGCACAGGAAAGTCATGGACGAACTCGTTGAGGAACATCTCTACGCGCGGAGCGTCGTAGGGAAACTGGATGAAGCCGGGATCCGGTACGTCAAGGGTGACGCCACGGCCCTGGAGGCGGTTCTCAATGGTCTCGAGACACTGATGAAATTTTACCCCGTCCACATCGAAAAGGAGGACAAACACTTCTTTTTGCCCTGCCTCGGCTATTTCAGCAAGGAAGAGCAGGACATCATGCTCGGGGAATTCTGGGAGTTCGACCGGAAAATGATACATGAAAAATACAGGAAAGTCGTTGAGACCCGTGAAGGGAAGAACATTTGAAAGGAGTGCATGATGCTGCGGATTGAAGATCTTCAAGTCCGGATCGGTCAAAAAGAGGTCCTGAAAGACATCGACCTGGAAATCAAACCCGGGGAAACCCACATCCTCTTCGGTCCGAACGGTTCGGGCAAGACCTCGCTCCTGATGACGATCATGGGATACCCTCAGTACGAAGTCGTGTCCGGGAAAATCTGGTTCAAGGGCGTTGACATCACCCGCCTGCCCGTCAATGAGCGGGCCCGGCTGGGGATCGGGATGTCCTACCAGCGGCCGCCCACGATCAACGGCCTCAAGACCCGCAAAATGGTGGAGATCTGCGCAGCCGGGGAGAAGGTCGACGTGGATGATCTGGCCCGAAGGGTTAACTTCGGTGATTTTCTGGAGAGGGACATCAACGCGGGTTTCTCGGGAGGGGAGATCAAGCGGTCGGAGCTTCTGCAGCTCATGGCACAGGATCCGGATCTGATCCTCTTTGACGAACCGGAGTCGGGCGTGGATCTGGAAAACATATCGCTCATCGGGACCCTGATCAGCAGCCTTCTCCAAAGAGACACGCGGCACGATCCCGGAAAATCCATCAAAAATAAAAAGATGGAAAGAAAAAAGATGGGTCTGATCATCACCCACACGGGTTTCATCCTGGATTACGTTTCGGCAGACAAAGGGCAGGTTCTCTTCGAAGGGGTCTTGACCTGCAGTATCAACCCGACGGAAATCTTCCGGTGCATTAAAGAAGCGGGCTACGAGGAGTGTGTAAAATGCGCGATGTAGACGAGAGAGCCCTGAAAGCAAGGGAAAAGAAAGCGGCCCTGGGGCCGGATGTCGACCTGTCCACGTTCACGGCGGAGCCGGTGAAGCATGCCGTGCTGAACAGCCTCAACGAGCTGTCCGACGAGGATCGCCGGCAGATGATCAAGGCGGGCATCGATGCCGGGGAAGCCGAACGGTCGGGCAGTTACATCCAGATGGACACGGCGGCTGTTTTTTCCCGTTCGAAGCAGGAGGGGCTGGAGGTCATCCCCATCAAAAGGGCCCTGAAGGAATGCAACTGGATCAACGATTATTACTGGAAGCTGGTCTCGGTGGATGCCGACAAGTACACGGCCAAAGCGCAGCTCGAGCTGCACGACGGATACGTTATTCGGGCCTTGCCGGGGAGCAGGGTTATCTATCCCGTCCAGGCCTGCCTGTATCTGGATAAAGAAAATCTGAGCCAGTACGTGCACAATCTCATCATCGCCGAGGAGGGTTCCGAACTGCACGTCATCACCGGCTGTGCCACGGCGCCGCATCTGCGGCGGGGGCTTCATGTCGGGATTTCCGAGTTTTTCGTCAAGAAGAACGCCAAACTGAGTTTCACGATGATCCACCAATGGGCCGAGGAGATGATGGTCCGTCCGAGGTCCGTGGGAATGGTCGAGGAAGGGGGACTTTTTCTCAACAACTACATCTGCATGAAACCCGTGAAGTCACTCCAGATGTATCCCACCACTCACCTGGTGGGCAAAGGTGCCGTTTCGAGGTTCTACAGTCTCCTCGTGGGCAATCCCGGGACGGAACTGGACGTCGGGGGCCGCGTGTTTCTGAAGGCCGAGGATACGAGGGCGGAGATCATTGCCCGGGCCATCAGCAACGGCGGCACCATCATTTCCCGCGGGGACCTCGTCGGGGAGGTTCCGGGCGTCAAGGCCCACCTGGAGTGCCGGGGGCTCATCCTCAAGGGCGGAGTGATCCACGCCATTCCCGAACTGAGGGGCACCATCGATGGTGTGGAGATGTCCCACGAGGCGGCGGTGGGAAAGATCGCCCAGGAGGAGATCCTCTACCTCATGTCCCGGGGGCTCTCCGAAGACGCGGCGACGGCGACCATTGTAAGGGGGTTTCTTACCGTGGATATCCCGGGGCTGCCTGCGGGGTTGAAAGCGGAGATTGACCGGGCCGTCGACCAGACCGAAAAGGACATGATGTAGCCGGGGGTCCGCCGGGGACAAGGGGGCTGGAGGATTCGTTTCGAACTTCAGCCCAGTTTTTTTTCAACCTCCGCCCGCAGCTGTTCGAGGCCGGGGGAAATCTCCACGGAGTAGGGGGGCGTGTGCTCAAGAGCCTTGAGGTACCCGGGGAGGGCGGCTATCTGACGAAGAGCGTGCCCCCGGATGTCCTTCAAGCCCTCGGGTCTTCCGATCCTCCGTCCACCCCTCATGAAGGGTTTGATCAGAGGCGTACCGTCCTGGCGGTCGCCTTCCAAGGTCAGGATATCCCTGACCATTTCGCCGTCCCGGCAGTGCCTGTAGACCTGTTTACGGCCGGGCCAGGTGGCTTTTCCTTCTGATTTCTTGAGCCGGGGCTGCCCGGCGTATTCCATGAGTTTGTAGGCGCAGTCGAAATAGGGGATGTCGGCCGAGGTGTCGAGTTTTGTCCCCACGCCGAAAGCGTTGATGGGCGCTCCGGCAGAGAGAAGATCGCGTATCGCGTACTCGTCGATATTGCCGCTGACGAAGATGCGGACATTCCCGAGGCCCGACCGGTCGAAGATGGCCCGGACCTTTCCGGACAGTTCGAGCAGGTCCCCGCTGTCGAGCCTTACTCCCCGGATGGTGATTCCTTTCTGGTCCAGCCGTTTCTTGATTTCGACGACTTTTCCGGCGCCGGCGATGGTGTCGTAGGTGTCGATCAGGAGGGTGACGATCTGCGGATTGGATTCCGCGAAATGGATAAAGGCCTCCTTCTCGTCTTGATGAGCCTCGATGAAGGAGTGGGCCATGGTGCCGAAAGCGGGAATGCCGTAGAGGTGCTCCGCGAGCACCGTGGAGGTGCCGTCGAACCCGGCGATATAGGAGGATCGGGCGGCGTAGAGGCCGGCTTCCGCACCGTGAGCGCGCCGGAGTCCGAAATCGACGAGCCCGACGCGGCCGTCGGCGGCAAGAAAGCAACGGGCGGCCTTGCTCGCCAGGAGCGTCTGCACATGCAGAAGGTTGATGATCCGGCTTTCGATGAGCTGTGCCACCGGCATGGGAGCCGCGATGCGGAGGATGGGTTCGTTGGGAAAGAAAACGGTGCCCTCGGGCATGGCATCCAGATCCCCCGTGAAACGGAGTTTCGCGAGGTAGCCGATGACGTTTTGTGAAAATCTGCCGCTCGACGCGAGGTATTTCAGCTCCTCTTCGGAAAATTTCAGGTCTTCGAGAAATTCGATGACCGATTCGAGTCCCGCCGCCATGAAGAATCCCCGCTGAACCGGCAGGGTGCGAATGAACAATTCGAATACGGCGGTCTCGTGCATCTGCCGATCCAGGTAGCCCTGAAGCATGGTGAACTGATAGAGATCTGTCAAAAGGGGACTGATTTTGGGATGCAATGCCTGTCTCCTTCTAAAAAGTCACGATGGGGCCATTACGGCGTTTTTCCGGACCGGCCAAAGGATAAATGATCCCGGCGGTAATATTCAAGAAAAAAGCTCTGTCGAGAGACGCCAAAAGACCGCCCCGGCATGCCCGCTGATGAATAATCGCTTGAATTAGAGAACTGTTCGCACTACAGTGAAAGACGGCGATAGCACATTCTACATCATCCAGGGCGTGTGATGACACTTCAACTGGTACAGGGGGTGCGGACCATCCTGGGGCGCGTGACGGAATTGACGGGAAAAGGCATCGATTTCGTCGAAAAGGAGGAACTGCCCGTCCCTGCCATGCTTACCATGGCCGGAGCGGACACGCCTCGTCACCGTCTCTTTTTCAAAAGGGATCACGATGAATCGGTTAACCATGTCATCGCCAACGAATGCGGGCACGTTCTGCGGCTTTATAACGCGCCGGAGGAGAAAAGACTCATCCCCGTGGCCAACCAGAAAACCCTGGGATGTTATACCGGCGAAATGGAGGCCGACATCAGGCGGCTTTATCAAATGTATCCACCGGAAAAATTGATGAACCTGGTCATGTTCTGGTACGAAAGCGTGCTCTACCAGCTCACCAAGATGCCTTCGGACATCATGATTGAAAAGTGGCTTCACCGGGAATATCAGGAACTGTTGCCGATCCAGTTGAGGTCCATCGGGGCGCAGAACGACAGAGCCGTCGCCACGCTCGCCGTCGAAATCCGAAACACGATGCCCGGGCGGATCTACGACGCCTGCAACATCATGAACTATGTCTATTTCACGGCCATGGGAAAGACGTTCGGCCTCAATTATGTGGAGCCCTACAGATTCACAAAGTACTTTGCCAGGGGGGAAGAACTGATTTCCCTGGTGGGGCCGGTGGAGGTGGACAGTCACGAAGGCGATGTTCTGGTCATCAATCTGTGGGCGAGGTACTTCCAGTTTTCCGGCTGGTTCGATTGGGTGCCGATTGGAGAGCTCCCGAGGCAGCAGCTGCATTGACGGTACTTCGACCGGCATCGGACAAGAAAGCGGGACGAGAGATGTCCCGCTTTTTTTATGCATCGGCAACTGTTGACGAAACGTCAGGCATCGGGCTTCAGGCGGCGGACAAAAATAACGCAAAACATCATGGAGAGCCCGAGCAGTGACACGGCGGGGGAGAAGGACCCGTATTCCCCCGCCAGGCCGATCACGGCGGGAACAACGCCCGCGCCCAACAGGTAGGCGATGAGGATCGTCACGGAAATCGTCACGTTTCTGAGGGACGGCGGGCTCAGCCTTGAAAGGACGGCGAATCCGACGGGAAAGAAACAGACAATCATGGCCGATTGGAAAAAAATGGCGGGCGCGAGCCAGACCGGAGAGGCCACACCGATGAGGGCCGTGGCCGCCCCGCTGAAGAAGACCACGAAGACCAGGGCTTTTCTCGCCCCGAGACGATCGGCGACCCAGCCGGCCACGACGACCATGAAGACGGTGGAAATCCTAGACAGGCTGATCAGCGTGTTGGCCCAGTTCCGGTCCACCCCTTTTTCTGCAACCAGATAGAGGGGAAGCATCTTGAAAATCCCCATGCTGGAACCGATTGCGAGGCTGAAGAGAGCCGCCATGAGCCAGAAGTGCGAACCTGAAAGAATACTGCGAAAATGATTGAAACGGGGGCTTTCCCCCCGAAACCTGCCGCCTTTACAGAAAAAGGCGAAGATCACCCCTGCGACAATTGAGACGAGCCCGATCCTCGAGAGAACATCTCTCCAGGTGCAGGATGTGATCATGAATTCGGCAATAAGGGGTGCCGTGATAAAACCCAGGTTCGGGGCAAGCTCGTGGATAGCGATGGCCTTCCCCCAGTTTTTCGCCTGCACTGAATGCGTCAGGGCCGCCATGCCTGAAGGGAGGTATAAACCCGCTGACAGGCCGAGGCACAAAAGGGCCAGGTGCATTTCCTCCAGGGTCCTGCTGCAGGCGACGGCCGTGAGGGACAGACCCACGGCCAGGGCCGATGCCACAATCAACTGTTTGTGCGTGAGTCGTTTCGATAGAAAGCCTGAGCCCAGAAGCGTCACGCAGTACCCGAAGGAAATGGAGAAAAAGATCGAACCGGCTTCGGCGTGGCGGATGCCGAGATCCTCCTCGATGGAAGGCATGAGCGGACCCAGGACGATCCTCGACAAAAAGTTGAAGTAGAAGATCGATGCGAGAAAAATGGGAATGCTCAGTTCGCTCCGCGAGGAAGATCCGAGGTGACTCATCCGTGAACCCATGCCGGGAGTTCCCGCCGGCTAAATAAGACTGTCTAGCGGCGTGAAAGGGAAATCGAAGGCGTCCGCGACGGCTCCATAGGTGATTTTGCCCGCGTGGATATTCACGCCCATAGCCAGTGCGTGATCTTCTTGGACGGCCTTGCGGAGACCCCCGTTGGCGAGCCTGACGATGTAGGGCAGTGTGGCATTGGAGAGGGCATAGGTGCTGGTCCGGGGAACGGCGCCGGGCATGTTGGTGACGCCGTAGTGGATGATGCCGTCGACGAGATAGACGGGGTTCGAGTGAGTGGTCGGCCGGATCGTCTCCACGCACCCCCCCTGGTCCACCGAGACATCGATGACAACGCTGCCGGGTTTCATGCTCTTAATCATGGGGCGTGTCACGAGCCGGGGGGTCCGGGCCCCCTTGAGCAGGACGGCCCCAATCAGGAGATCCGCCTGGCTCACGGCCTCGGCGATGTTCAGGGGATTGGAGCTCAGCGTTTTCAGACGACCCTCGAGGGTTTCTTCCAGATGAACGAGTCGATCGATGTTCACGTCCAGGACCACGACCTCCGCTTCCATACCCAGGGCGATACGGGCCGCGTTGGCGGCGACCGTCCCCGCGCCGATAATGGCGACCGCCGCGGGCTCGACGCCGGGCACCCCCCCCATCAATTTGCCCGCTCCCCCGTTGACCCTTTCGAGATAGTGAGCGCCGATCTGAACGGCGAGCCGGCCGGCGACCTCACTCATGGGCTTCAGCAGGGGCAGCTGCCCGTTGGGCTGTTCCACCGTTTCGTAAGCGATACCCGTAGACCCGCGCTTCATCATCTCCAGGGTCAGGTTCTTCTCCGCCGCAAGATGAAGATAAGTAAATAGTATCAGGGCCGAGTGGAGAAACCCGTATTCCTGCGGCTGCGGTTCCTTCACCTTGACGACCAATTCGGTCTTCCAGGCTTCGTCGGCCGTCTGAACGATCTCGGCCCCCGCAGACCGGTACTGATCGTCTGAAAAGCCACTGCCCAGCCCCGCGCCGGACTGGACGACAACGCCGTGGCCGTATTCGACAAGCTGGCGGACGCCTCCGGGCGTCATGGCGACCCGGTATTCATTGTCTTTGATCTCCCTGGGCAGGCCGATACGCATTTCGCGAACCCCCTTCTTTATCCGACATGCGGAAAGATTTCTCACAGAAACGATGGTTCAATCTACTACAATCGCACGGGACAACAAAAGGGCAAAATTGAAAATTTTTTATTGACAAGACGGACAGGGGAACTTTATTTTCCCTCCGTAGGTCCCGGAACCCGAAGGTTCGGAGTGTTGAAGGACGGCAGTCTGTCTCGAAGGAGGATTGCCGGACAGGTCGTGAAGTCGGCGGGGTGCGGTGCACCGCTTTGCGAACCCCGGCGCCGGAAACGACAAGACCAGGGGGACCGCCTATGATGAAAAGGCCGACAGGCGTTCCTGGGAGGCCATGAGAAATTTCTTATACGACTTCCTCCTGAAAACACCCGTGAAAAAAGCGCGTTGAACGGGACGCCATCCCATCGGTGTCGCTGGAGCAGGTGCCAAATGAAAAGGTGTTATCGCTGCCGGAAAGAGCCGGGAATCACGGACAGGGTTGGTCGCGCGGAGACATGCCCCTCCTGCGGTGCCGACCTCAGGTGCTGCAGGAACTGCTCGTTTTACGATCCCGGGTCATACAACCAGTGCCGGGAGCCGCAGGCCGAAAGGGTCGTTGAAAAAGAGCGCAGCAACTTTTGCGGTTATTTCCTGTTCAGGGATTTCTCTCACGACCCGCCCGGGCCGGTCGTGCGATCCGATCCCCGAAGCAAACTGGAGTCTCTTTTCAAAAAATAGATGCACGGAAACAGCCGCGGCACTGCGTTTCGCAGCGTGTGGATGGACGGACCCAAAACGACGGTTAGATATTTCGCTCGAAAAGAAACGCGGGGAGAAAAACGAAAAAGATTATTTTTTGCAGAAAATGCTTGAAATGTGATCTCATATCAGCTAAAAATTTTTTTATCAGGCAATCACGGGACATAAGGAGGACCGTATGGCTAAAGCAAGAAGAGGTGGTACATTCACCTGCGACGTTTGCGGCCTTGTGGTCGCGGTGGACGAGATGTGCGACTGCGCGGTCGGGGAGATCATCTGTTGCGACATTCCAATGAAGAAAGGAAAGGCGGCAATGAAAGCGAAGAAAAAGGCGGGTGCAAAGAAGGTCGCGAAGAAAAAACCGGCGAAAAAAGCAGTCAAGAAGAAGGTCGTGAAAAAGACAGTAGCGAAGAAAAAAGTCGCAAAGAAAAAAGTAGCAAAGAAGAAAAAATGATGCTGCACTGAAGAACGAATAATTGAATGCGCTGTTCATAGTGTTGAGGGCCCCGATCTTGCGTCGATTCGGGGCCCTTTTGTTGAATGATGTTCTATCAACGGTGAATCAGGGCCGGTTCACCGGTACCCTTTCCCGTGACCCTTTAGAGGCTCGGCGGGCCCGGATCCATTAGAGCCACTCGTTCTCGAGGGAAAAGATGCCACGAGAGCCTTTTTCATGGAGCCCGGCGGGGAAAATGTCTCAATGTTCCCCATTGAAAAGCATTGACTATTTGTTTTGATTGGCTTATAAAAATCAATCGAAATTTCGTCGGGGCGTTCGTGAGTGGTTCCCTGCAATATCGGTTTTGAATTTTTGGACCTTAAGGACGTGCAATGAAATCCGGGAGGATTTCCTTCAAAGGGCTAAAACAACAATAAAGAAAATGCATAAAGGAGGTTTTTATGGCTAGCAAGAAGTTGTTGGATATGATGAACCAGTCGATCGCGAGGGAAATACAGGTGTCTATCCAGTACATGTGGCAGCACGTCCAGTGGTCCGGCGTGACGCATTACGCCGTCAAGGACGAGCTCAAGAAGATTGCCATCGCGGAAATGAAGCACGCCGAGGAAATTGCAGAAAGGCTTTTCTACCTGGGGGGGATCCCCACCACGAAGCCCGAACCCATTTTTGTCGGAAAGACGTTGAAGGAAATGCTGAAGAGAGACCTGAAGGACGAGGAAGGAGCCGTGAAGCTCTACAGACAGGTCGTTGCGCTGGCCGAGAGGGAAGGGGATATCACGACGGCGCAGATCTTCAAGAAGATCCTCCAGGACGAGGAAGAACATCATGACACCTTCCAGGGACTGCTCGAAGGGATGAAATAAATCGAATAGATCACCGTTTTTGCTGTTTATATTCAAAAAGAAGGATCAGAACACATGTGAAGCCCGCTTCAGGCGGGCTTCATCCATTTGGAGCGCCGGGATCCGGAAATTCATTTGCGTTTTCAACGGATAGCGGGCCCCGGGTCGTGTCATCCCTGTAAAACCCTTTGACAAATAATATTTTGTATGCCAAATAAATTGTGCGGGAGCCTTTCAGATGAATAGAAACGATCGGCTGATTTATCTCCTCTTCACGGCCCAGCAGAAACTCAGGACGTACATGAAGAACGTCCTGATGAAGGAGAATGTCCAGGTGACCGTCGCTCAAGCCGGTATCCTCTTTCTCCTCAGGCAAAAAAGCGGGCAGTCCATGAGCGAGATGAGTCAGCTTTTGTCCATAGACAATTCGACCCTCACGGGTCTGGTGGACCGCCTGGAAAGGGCGGGTTTTGTCCGGCGAAATTCCAATCCCGATGACCGGAGAACCCTGAATATCGACATCACCGACTCCGGCGTCAGGGAACTGGAGAAAGCCAAGGCCGTCATCCGGCGGGTCAACGAGGAGATCAAGACGGGCTTCTCGGAACAGGAGATAGAGTCCTTCAAGAGGGTCCTTCAGCATTTCACGGTGAAGTTCGGCAAAAACGCAGAAGGATGACGGGCCGGGTACCGGATGTGAAGGGGAGGCGGATGAACCTCGAGGGAAAGATAGCGCGGTTTGCCGAGCAGGAGGTCGCCGGACGGTCGGTCCTGTCTGATTCCGACGTCTTCCCATTGGATCTGTGGAAAAAAATGGCCGAGGCGGGCCTCCTGGGAATGGGTCTGCCGGCGGACCACGGGGGAACGGGAGAAGATTACCGGTCCATGACGGCCGCGCTGAAAATTTTTGTTCAGGTGGGGCGTAACATGGGCATGGCGCTCTCCTGGATGATCCACATGCTCGTCGGCCGTTTTTTCATTTATTCCTTCGGCCGGGAGGACCAGATCGACGCGTACCTGAGACCCATGGCAAGGGGTGAACTGACCGGATCCATCGCCATATCGGAACCCGGGACCGGGGCCCACCCGAAACACGTGAAGACGACGGCACGTCGAACAGGCGATAGCTATGAGGTCACGGGTGAGAAAGCCTATTTGACCAACGGCACCTTCGCCGACTTCTACATGGTCTTCAGCGTGACGGGTTTCTCGGGGGACCGAAAAGAGTTCACCTTCGTCATTGTTCCGCGTGATGCGGAGGGCGTTCAGCCGGGACCCCTGATGAAAATCGATTTTCTGAAACCGTCACCCCACTGCGGCGTACGGTTCGATCACTGCCGGGTGCCTTTCTCGAACGAACTGGGCGAAAACGGGGCGGCTTTCGAAAAAATGTCGAAGCCCTTCCGCAGCGTCGAGGATGTCCTTCTGATGGGACCCGTCATGGGCGGCATGAACGCACAACTGGAGATGCTCCTGGACCTCATCCGGAATGCGGGTCTCCGGAACATGGAGGGTCTCAAGGAGAAACTCGGAGAGATTCTGGTCTCCCTCGAGGCCCTGGACGTGATCGCGGGAGAGGCGGCGCGGACCTGCGACGGCGATCCGGCATCCGGGACGATGGATGCCCTGACGGTGTTCATGAAGATCCAGTCGAAAAACATCATGGCGCTTATCGGTTCCATCGCAACCGGAATGGGCATTGTTGAGGACCCGGCGTTCGACCGGATCGGCCACGATCTGCGAAAGACCATCCATCTGGCGGATCAGGTGTCGAAAATAAAAATGCAGCACAGGGGAGATGTTATCCTTTCCAGAGGGAGATAATATGAAGAATTTTCACGAAGAGAAATTTACCTCGATCGAAACCGTCCAGCTGGAGTTCAAGCAGGCCGGGTACATTTGCAGCCGACAGATTGCCACGACGGTTTATCTCGCTTATCATCTCTGCAAGCCGATCCTCGTTGAAGGGCCCGCCGGCGTCGGTAAGACGGAACTGGCGAAGACGGCGGCTTTGTTTCTCGGCGTTCCGCTGATCCGGCTTCAGTGTTACGAGGGCCTGGACGAGTCCAAGGCCCTTTACGAGTGGAAATACGGAAAGCAGCTGCTCTACACCCAACTGCTCCGCGACAAACTGGACCAGATCATCAAGGGTGAAAACGGGCTGGACCGGTCCATCCAGCGACTGCACCAGTACGATGATATTTTCTTCTCCATGGACTTCCTGGAACCCCGGCCGCTATTGAAGGCCATCCAGGAGAAGCGGGGGGCCGTTCTGCTCGTCGACGAGGTGGACAAATCCGACGACGAGTTCGAAGCCTTTCTGCTGGAGGTCCTCTCGGACTTTCAGGTATCCATACCGGAGGTCGGCACCATCGCCGCGGTGTCGAAACCCTTTGTTTTCCTCACGAGCAACAACACGCGGGAGCTGAGCGAGGCCCTCAAGCGAAGATGCCTCCATCTCTACATCCCCTTTCCCGATCAGAAACTCGAACGGGAGATTGTCAGGATCAAGGTGCCGGGCATATCCGAGAGGCTGGAGGCGCAGCTCGTCGCCTTCATCCATGAAGTGCGAAAACTGGATATCAAAAAGGTTCCGTCGATCAGCGAATCCATCGACTGGGCGAGGGTTCTGATGATCCTCCACGTCGACAAACTGGACGTCGATCTCATCCATGACACCCTCAACACCTTCGTCAAGTTCGAGGAGGATGTCAAACTCATCAAGGAACAGCTCCGCGGCCTGGCTGAAAAGGCCATGAACGTCGCCTGATTATGGACAGGACTCTCGAAAGCTTTATCCTGGCACTCCGCGGCTCCGGCGTGCGGGTCTCGGTCGCCGAGAGTATCGACGCCATGCATGTCACCGATCTGATCGGTTATGGCGATCGGGGTACCCTGAAAAGCGCCCTGTCGGCGGCGCTGGCGAAGACCCTCGCGGAGAAAGAGGTCTTTCATTTGACTTTTGACCGTTTTTTTTCGGCGGATGTCCCCTTTGATCACGCCTACGACATCGAGGAGGGAATGGGGACCGAATGCGATGAAGAAATCCCGCTGATCGCCCAGATGATCCTGAGCGGAAACATGGCGGGCCTCGCCGTGGCGATGAGTCAGGCCGCCCTGTCCGTGGACGTTACGGGAATCCAATTCTTCACCCAAAAGGGGCTGTTCATCAGGCGGCTGATGCAGCAGATGGGTCTCGATGAATTAAACGACTACATCCGATCGCTTCGGGCGGAGGGGGACGACGATTCCGCTCGCAGCGCGGGCCTGCTCGAGCAGGGGAGGGAGGACCTCACGGATCGGGCCCGGAACTTTGTCGAACGCCAGTATGACCTGTACGCGGGGTCCACGACAGAGGGGATGATGGAGAGCTACCTGAGGAACGCGAGGCTCACCAACATCGAGCAGCACCACTACCAGCAGATCCGGGTCATCATCCGGAAGATGGTCAAGAACCTGCGCGACCTTCACACGCGACGCAAAAAGGGAGCAAAACGGGGACAGCTGGATTTCAAGAAAACCATGAGGAGCAACATCGCCTACCAGGGCCTCCCCTTCGACACCCGGTGGAAGATGAAAAAAATAGACCGTCCGAAGATCATGGTCCTCTGTGATGTCAGCCGCTCCGTCTCGACGATCGTCCGCTTCTTCCTTCTTATCCTGTACAGCCTCAATGAATTGATCGAGAAGATCGACACATTCATTTTTTGCTCAAACCTCGTTGAGGTCAGCTCGATCTTCGAAAAATACGATCTCGAGGAAGCCCTGGTCCGCCTCCAGACGGGCGCAGACCTCGATATCTGGATGGGGAGAACGGACTACGGGCAGTCCCTGCGTGATTTCTGGGAGGGCTGGTCCGGAAGCCTGACAAACAAGACGACGATCATCATCCTCGGGGACGCGAGGAGTAATTTCGGGGAGCCGGAAGTCGGGATCCTCAAGAGGATGCAAGAAAGGTCAAAGCGATTGATCTGGCTCAACCCGGAAACGCCTTCCCTCTGGGGCTCCGGGGATTCCGAAATGAAGAGATACCTGCCCTTCTGTCACATCGCGCGGGAGTGCAATACGCTCAACCATCTGGAAAAGGTGATGCACGCCCTCCTGTAAGAAACCTCACCTGAAGAGTCCTCAGCCGGGCGTTTCGGCCCGTCTTCCGGAACCATGGCCGGTCCCGGTCTCTTCCCCGTTCAGAAACATCGCAAAAAACAACTGAAAAGGCAGGGCAATAGTGGTACATTGGGTCCATCCGCAGGCCCTGTCGCTGTGCGAACGCCGTCCGAGGGGGAACCGCCGGTTGCGTCAGGATTATCGTGAAGCGAGACAGCTGTCGAGAAGAATATCCGGTGACGTAGGCCCGCCGCGCTTCTATTCTGAAAAGCGACGGGAGGTCCGGCGATCCCGCGTCCTCTTTCGCAGCCATCCCCTCGTGAGGCACGCCGTTTCCATCCTTCGCGGCCAGGAGGACCATTTCGGACACGGCATTTTGCACGCCGCGCGCGTTGCCGTCGATGCGGGAGCCCTCGTGATGGCGGAGTCAGAAAACGGTATCAAAGGGCAGGATGTAGGCCGACTCATTTTCCTGGCCCACCTCGCCGCCGTTTTTCACGATGTGAGGAGGTTTGAAAAACAGCACGCCAAGAAAAGCGCAGAGACGGCGGAACCGCTTCTCAAGTCGGCCTTCGGACTTCATGAGGCGGAAGTAACGGCCGTCACAAAGGCTATCGGCAATCACGAGGCGTTCCAGCCGGTCGAGACGCTCGAGGATCCCCTGGCTTCCCTGATCTCGGATACGCTCTACGACGCCGACAAGTTCAGGTGGGGACCTGACAATTTCACCGAAATGCTGTGGTCCATGCTGGAGAGACGGAACGTGCCGATACCCGCTGTCATGGGCCGATATCTCGAGGGGCTGAAGGGAATCGAGAGGATCCGTTCCACCTTCCGGTCTTCAACCGGTCAGGTCTACGGGCCGGATTTTATCGACCGCGGCCTGGAAGTCGGCCGAAGGCTTTACGAAGAACTCTTGAAAATGAAGCAGGGGGGGTGAGAGACATGTCCAGCCTGACCGGAAACCTGTTCTGGATCGTCATGCTCTTTGTCCTATTCATGCCCCTCGTGCAGCAGAAGATGATGCACGGGAGAAGGATGGCGGTGATTCGAGCGCTGGAACGAAAGAGAAACTCCAGGGTCATCACCCTCATCCACCGGCAGGAGACGATGAAATTTCTCGGTTTTCCCGTCATGAGGTACATCGACATCAACGATTCCGAAGACATCCTCCGGGCCATCCGCCTCACGCCGGACGACATGCCGATTGACATGATCATCCACACGCCCGGGGGGCTCGCGCTTTCCACGGAGCAAATCGCCATGGCCATGAAGAGACACGACGCCAAGGTCACCATTTTCGTACCGCATTACGCCATGTCGGGCGGCACGTTGCTGTGCCTGGCGTCCCACGAGGTGGTCATGGACGAAAACGCGGTTTTGGGCCCCATCGATCCGCAACTCGGCGAGTATCCGGCCGGCTCCATTCTCAGGATGATCAGGGAAAAGGATCCGAAAGACATAGAGGACAAGACGCTCATTCTTGCCGATGTGGCCAGGATGGCAACAGGTCAAATGAAGGCCTTTGCGAAAAAGATCATGGAGCCGCGCATCGAGCCGGAGACGGCGGAGCGGATCGCGAGCACCCTCACCGGGGGGCACTGGACCCACGATTACCCCATCACATTCGAGGAAGCGAGGGACATGGGGCTCCCGGTCCGCGTCGGTCTTCCCGAGGAAATTTACGAACTCATGGACCTCTTCCCGCAGACGATGCAGCGGAGACCCTCCGTTCAGTACATACCGATCCCCTACAAGCGAACGGAGGAAGCGAAGCAACGACAATAATCTTGTTCATTAAAATCGAGGGCATTCAAGGGGGACGACATGTTCAAAAAGATTCTCGTGGCTGTCGACGGATCGAAGGAGTCCGGCAAAGCCGTTGATTCTGCGATCAATCTGGCTCTGACGCAGGGCGGTGCCGTGACGATTCTGCACGTGATCGACACCAGCGCCTATCTCAGCCGTGCGATGCCTGCGGCGGAAACACCGACCCATCTGGTGGAGCCTGTAGAGGATTATCTGCGACAGGCCGCTCAGACCTTCATGCAAAGAATAAAGATAAAATTCAAACGCAAGGGAATTAAAGCAAAAAATGTCATCCGATCAGGACACCCCGCTGAAGAGATCCTGCAGGAGGCAAAGCGGTCGAAGGCGGGTCTCATTGTCATGGGATCCAGGGGAAAGGGGGCGTTCGGCGCCGTGGTGGGAAGCGTCGCCTTCGGCGTCCTGCACGGAAAGGGCAAAACAGCCGTCTTGGTCGTGAGATAAGCGAGGGTTGAAGTATGGAAAGACAAAAACCCCTGCAATCAACCATGGTATATTGCAGTCCCATATTCCGTGTGTACGAGGATGAGGTCGAACGGCCGAAGGGAGGCACCGGAAAAGTGAGCCGGATTGACCACAGGCGGACGGTGTCTGTCGTTCCTGTCAGGGACAACGGCTCCGTCGTCATGATCAGGCAGTACCGGCCGGCCGTCGGTCATTATCTTCTTGAGATCCCCGCGGGACGGGTGGATCACGACGCGGAGTCCAGCGAAGCGTGTGCCCAGCGTGAAATGGCCGAGGAAATCGGTCACAGGGCGGAGAAGCTGGTGAAACTTTTTGAGGGCTATCTGGTTCCCGGTTACGGCAACGAATACATGTACTACTACCTGGCTGTCGGGCTCTATCCCGAACCACTGCCTCCCGATGAGGATGAGGACATAGAAGCGTTGGAAATGCCCCTCGAGGCCGTTCTTCAAATGGTCCGAACGGCCGGGATCACCGACAGCAAGACAGCCCTCGGAATCCTCCTGGCGGTGGATTACCTCAAGCGTCACCGGATGCCCCCTTACCATGAAGGGCCGGATAGGCCGTAGCGGTTCAGGACGGTCGGAGCTCGCCTCAACGGGCCATGACCCTTCAGGTCCGGCGTCAAAATGAAAAGACCCCCCTGCCGGTAACGGCGATGGGAAGGTCTTTCCCGGCTGTCGCGTTATGGAGGATGCTAACTCTTTCTGGAGGTTTTGGTCAGAAAGGATGAAATCTGTTGTTTGACGTTTTTCTTGCCGCACTTGGGACACGAAATTTTTTTCTTGTCGTGTTCAGAGAGGCTCAGAACCAGGGCAAATTTGTGCCTGCAGTCGCTGCAACGATACTCGTAGGTCGGCATTTTCAACCCTCCTTCAATATTGGAATTTCCCAAAAGTGTTCCGGAAGCCGAATACGGGTAAGGTGATGTACGTCTATCCTTTTTGGCGTCAATAGTCTTTCTTACATAATCAACGCTTTCCGGTCAAGATTGATTTTCAGACCCGGACCGATCGATGCAGAATCGGCTTGCCGGTCAATGGACCAACGGGCAGGCCGGGGATGGAATCGAAATCGTTCATCATCCATTGCCGATGAAAGGATCAGAGACAGGAAGAAAATATCTTGTAATGGAAAAGGGAGGACTGGGACATGAGTAACCAAAGTTTGAAAGAAGCGGCGGAATTCATCTATCAGAATCTGCGGTTGAGGACCTTCCCCGTGGCCGTCAAGTTTCTGAAAAATGCTTCTGAATTTCCCGAAAAGACAAGACAGCCTTCGTCGTTTTTGGGAAAGAAGGTGGCCATCTGCCAGGCGGTGACCATGGCCCGGCTTTACGGATGGATGCTGGGGATTACCAAAGCCGATTTGATCTGCGTTCCCGGGGCGCTGGCCTTCGGTTTCGCCGAGACGACGGATCCGGACGCGGCGATTGTTCGGCTTTTCTGCACCGGAAATTACTCGAAAAACGAGGAGGCGGCCGGAAGGGATGCGTCCGCCATCGGTAAACTTCCCAAAGGGGCTTATGGGGCCCTGGTCATCGCACCGCTGGCGCGAAGCTCCTTTGAGCCTGACACCATCGTGATCTACGGCAATCCCGCCCAGGTCATGAGGGCGATTCAGGCGTGGGTCTATCAGGACGGCAGGAGAATCCAGGGCAATTTCGGCGGCAAGGTGGAGTGTGCCGAGTACCTGCTGGTTCCTTTCAAGGAGGGTGTTCCCAGGGTGGTTGTGCCCGGGATGGGAGACCGCGTCTTTTCCCTGACACAGGATGACGAGATGGTTTTCTCGCTCCCCGGCAAGGGCCTGGGCGTCTTCCTGGAAGGAATGAAAGAGGCCGGGAGCAAAGTGGGTGCCCAGTACCCCGTTCCATTCTTCCTGAACTTCGAACCCCAGTTTCCGAAGCCGTTCCTGGCGATCGGTAAAGAGGTGGGGCTTTTCTAGTCTCGATGAAAATAGGGGCTCCGGTGTCTTTGAACCACGGGGCCCCCTGGACACCGGTTCTCGAGAGGGAAACCTCTACGGTCTCGGCCAAACCTTTTTGAAGGACGTTTTCGGGAAAAAACAGTAGGGGCATGCCTCCGGCGCTTCGGGACCCCTGTGGATGTATCCGCACATGGGACAACGCCAGGCGGTCTCGCCCGGGGTCTCATGGACGTCCAGGTGTTCAAGCTGGGGGAAATCCTCGAGGTCGGGCATGACGGGCTTGTAGTTGTCGAAGGCGAATCTCGACACGACGACGCGCTGAACTTCACTGGTCCCCTCGTAGATCCGGAGAAGTCGCACGTCCCTGAAGAGTTTTTCAATCGGGTACATCCGCGTGTAACCGTAACCGCCGAAGATTTGCAGTGCTTCGTCGACAACCTCGAAAGCGGCCTCCGTGGCGTAGAACTTCGTGATGGAGGCCGTGATGGTCGGGTCCTTCCCGGAATCCGCTTCCCAGGCCGCTTTCCATGTCAGCAGACGCGCTGTTTCGACCTTCTGATACATCTCGGCAATCTTGAAAGCCACGGCCTGGAAATCCCTGATGGGCAATCCGAAGGCGCGTCGACGCTTGGCGTAATCGATGGCGAGCTCCATGGCGGTGCGGGCCGCGCCGACACCGAAAGAACCGATAATCGGACGCGTTCTTGCGAAAGCCGTCATGGCCATGTAAAAACCCTGTCCCGGCTCCGCCAGCACGTTTTCCCGGGGGACGCGGGTATTTTTGAAGTGAATCCCCACGGTGTTCGAACTGCGCTGCCCGAGCTTCGGGATGTGCCGTCCCGTGGAAACACCTTCCCAGCCTTTCTCGACGATAAAAGCGCAGATGCCCTTGTAACCCGCCGTGGGGTCGACCGTTGCAAAGACGGTGTAATAATCAGCGACACCGCCGTTTGTCATCCAGTATTTTGTACCGTTGAGGATGTAATCCTCCCCGTCCTTTTGCGCCCGGCAGCGGATGCCGGCCACGTCGGAACCGGCCGTCGTCTCGGAAGTGGCGAAGGAGATGAGTTTGAAGTCTTTCACGATAGCCGGGAGATACTTCGCCCGGGCCTGTTCGTTCCGGGTGAGAAGAAGCGGCTCGACCCCCAGGGAGTTGTCGAAAATGGATGTGGCAAGGCCGGCACAGGCGGCGGATATCTCCTCCACCACCAGGGCGCATTCCATGAGGCCATATTCCGGACCGCCGTATTTCCTGGGTATGGTAACGTTCATGATGCCCCGTTCGAATGCTTTTTTCAGAATGAAGAGCGGCAGCTCATCCTTTTCGTCATAACACCATGCCACGGGCAGGACCTCTTGGAGGGCAAATGCCCGCGCCTCCTGCTGAATCTTCAACTGTTCGGGAGAAAGGGAAAAATTGACCATGGCGGCTCCTCCATGATGTCGTTACGCTCTTCAATCGTGAGGTTGAAGAGCGGACGTTCAAAGCGACTGTATTATTAAACCAAAAATCGGTCCTTAAGGGAAATAAAAAAACACCCCGGGGCTTCAGGCATGAATTTTTGATCAACCTTCGCCGTCATTTGTGATATAGAAAAAGTCTGGTTGGATCCACGAATCGTCTGTGAAAGGAGTCCCGCATGTCTATCTACCTGTATCTTCTCATCGGCATTATCATCGTCGTGGCTATCGTCCTGATCCTGCGGGGTAAAAAGTAGGCCGCCAAAACCGCCGCCTGATGCGGTCCGTTGCTTCCGCCCCGTTGTGTCTTCTTTTCTTTTAGAGGGGCATGCTTCTTCTGTCCTCCATCAGGCGCGCTTCGCCGGCTCGGACGGGAGGGGTCTTCACCCCCCTTGCGTTACCCGTCGAGTTTTTCGTCGAGGCTCCTGACGGCCATTCTCATAGGCACGGCGAAGGCCGTGACGCAGAGAATCAAAGCCGCTGAGAACGACCCCGCAAGCCAAATCCATTGCGCAATCGAGAGACTCCCTCCGCGCATTGCCCCCATAAATATCGTGTAAACGGGCCCGGCCTCCAGGGCGATGACCGCAGCGATGAAACCGGCGCAAAGGGTCATATAGATGAGCCCGCCCAGGCTTGTGACCGACTGTGCCGGGTTTTCGGAGGAGAAATCAGGGTAGAGGGTGCCGAGACAAAGTGCCAGCGCGACGACACCGGGTGCCAGGAAGAGCATAGTGATGACGGAAAGGGCCATCATGAAGGGAGTGACCCGCAGGAGGATATTGGTCGCGATGATGAGAAGTTCGGACAGCAGAAAGAGGGGGACAAAGTAGATGAAAAACTTGGTCCAGAGGTAGCGACCGGCGGACAGGGGGGCCGATTTTACAATCCAGAAGGCACCGCCCTCGATACTGATGGCGGGAAACACGAATCGCGCCGAGATCGCCGTCAGCACGAAAGCGGCCAGACCCATGTTCAGGAAGGAAAAGAGGTTCTGAAGTAAGACGATTTGGGCCGGTGCCCTCTCCAGCGGGAGGACGGAGAAATTGTAGAGATAGAGAACGATGAGCGCCCCCAGAAGAAATATCTGTGGCCACTGTGTCTGATCCCGGAGAAAGGTCTTTATTTCTTTCAGGGCAAAGGCTCTCACGGGGCCGGGAAGCCGACGAAACGGATCGGCCCATTGAAACCCGCCCGGCACCTTGAATCCTATGCGTTTCCCCTGAACGGCCTGGGCCCTGGAGAGTCCCTTGAGATAGAGGGGCCCCGAGACCCACGAGGCGAGGCAGATGAGGGAGCCGCAGAAACTCCAGGTAAGCGCGGTGTGAAAAAGAGCCTTCCCTGCAACGCCTGCAAGGGCGGACCGGATGCCGTCGAAAAACCAGGTGGTGGGCAGGCAGGGGCTGTTCGCCATTTCCATGTCCTTGAAGTAGACGAGAAGGGTAGCGAAGGATTCGGGGTTGGCGAACCTTTCGGGCCGCGTGAGACGGAAGGCGACGAGGAGAAGAAGAAAGATCAGAACGCCCAGCACAAAGAAGAGGCTCCTCATACGGCCGGCGGGAAGGATCGGCGCGGCGGACAGGATCAGCAGTGTGCTGAACGTCGTCGCGATGAGACAGAACGGAAGGAGGTTCAGAAGCAGGGTGGCGTAGAACAGGGCACCGGCCTTGTAAACGATGCCGTAGGACAGGAAGAGCGGCAGGCTGTAGGCAATGACCATCCAGGAACTGTCGACGGAGGTCTCGACCCAGCGGGCGAAAAATATCTTTTCCGGGGTCACGGGCAGGGAATGAACGAGGGGCAGATCCCTGCTCAGATAGAATTTGGAAAGTGCCGTGAGGAGGCCGCTGAATATGAGCAGGGAGAAGAATGTGATGAGGGACATGGCGAGGAGCTTGAAAGCGAGGAGATCGCCGAACACCTCCACGTTTTTGAAATATCTGAGGACCCGGTAGAAAAGCGAGAACAGTCCTGCCCAGAAGATGAAACCCGCCATCCCGTAGACGAGACGCGCAAGCAGACGGCCTTTTCCCGGACCCGAGGCCATCCTGTTTTTCATGGAGAGAAACCGGGGACGGAGGAGGGTGAGGACGTCTCTCACGACAAAACCTCCTCCTCCGTGAGTTTCAGGAACGCGGCCTCCAGGTCGCTTTCCTGGACGCGGGCGAGACGCCTCAGTTCATCGAGGCTTCCCGTGGCGATGAGCGCCCCCCGGTGAATGATCCCGATGCGGTGGCAGAGATCCTCCGCCATTTCGAGGGAGTGGGTCGAGAGAAAGAGGGTGGTGCCGCTGGCGGCCAGGCGGCTGAACAGGCCCTTGACGAGACGGATCCCCGCCGGATCGAGGCCGACCATGGGCTCGTCGACGATGAGGACCCTGGGATCGTGCAGAATGGCCGCACCGATAACGAGGCGCTGTTTCATCCCGTGAGAGTAAGACTCGATCAGCTCGTCGGCCCGCTCCCCGAGGGAAAACATCTTGAGGATCTCCTCCGATTTTTCCCCGAAGAGGTTGCTATCGACGCGAAAGAGATCCGCCGTGAATCTGAGAAACTCCCTGCCGGTGAGCTTTTCGTACAGGAAAGGGCGGTCCGGAATGAAACCGATTCGCTTTTTCGCCTCGACGGGGTCCGCCGCCATGGAGATGCCGTCGATGTGAATTTCCCCCTGCGTCGGGAGGATGATGCCGCCCATCATGCGAATGGTGGTCGTTTTTCCCGCCCCGTTCGGCCCGATGAAGCCGAAAATTTCGCCTTCACCGACCGTCAGGTTCAGCCGGTGGACCGCACGGAGGGAACCGTAGCATTTGGTCAGATTCTTGAGTTCAATCACGTTTGTCATCGAGGATCTCGAGCTTGATGGCGCCGATGAGGCCTGCGAGGTCGATCTGGCGGTCCGTCCCGCGGACCAGCCTCACGTGGGTTGCGTCCGCGGGGAACTGTCCCATCGCGGCGTCGGCGGTAATCCAGGAACCCAGGTAAAACACATTCCAGGCGTGGTAGTAAAATTGACCGTTCTGATAGACCATCCCGGCCTCGACCTGAGCCGGGATGCCGGCGGCGCGGGCCAGGGCGGCGAGAAGCACCGCGTGTTCGTTGCAATCCCCTCTCTTCAGCCGCAGCGTCTCGAGGGCGTCCGGTACGGACAGAACGGGCCGCTTCTCGATATTTTTGTAAACCCAATCGACAAGTCTACGGGCCTTTGTGACGGCGTCCTCTCTGGACGAGACAATTTCGCCGACCTTCTTCCGAATCTCCGGGTGATCCGCCTGTATGAAGCGGGCTGCCGCCAGGTAGGGATTCAGCAGGTCGTCGCGTGCCCCCCCCGCAACGGCCGGAGACGGAATCGGTTCCTTTGCGATGGTCAGGATGCCGTCCCGGAAGGTCTGCCGCCCGCCGTCCAGAGAGCCGAACTGCGACGGAAGTCCCTCCACCCTCAGGGTCAGACGCGAAATCGCTTCCGGTCGGGGGAACTTACGGTTGGACGGGATCGAGGCCATGCGGGTCAGATCAACCAACTCGCCGGAAGGGGCGAGCTTGAGAGCCTCTTCTCTGGGGAGCTGCAGGAGGGTCAGGCCCAGGAAGCCCTCTTCCCGCAGAACGGTGCCGTCCTCGTCGGTCCAGGCGTACTGGGGGGTGCCCATGAAATCGACGGACCATTTTACGGTCTTTTTCTTCCGGCCCATCACCGTGATGACCTCGTCGTTCATCAGGGTGATCTTCGCCGTGCGCCGGACAGCCGTGACGGGATCGAAGAGCGGGATCGTCCTGCTCTCGCCGGGCTCGAGTCCGGCGCCCGTCATCGGACCGAAGAGATCCACGGGAAGATAAATGTCCTGCTCGAGGGTGAACCGGGCTCTGCGATCAAGGTCTCCCGTGCCCGTGAAGATCTTCATCATCCGCCCGCTCCGGATGCCGAGGACCCGAAAACGGAACAGGCCCGACTGGAGGTCGAAATCAAAGGAGGCAGGGGTGAAATCGGGCAGCAGGACACCCTCCGTTTTGAACCTCACGTCCTGAACCAGGCCCATGCTGTTGAGACGGAGGAAGACGGATTCCAGAACATGATGGCCCGTCGATGTTTTGGAACTCTGACGGTGGACATAGCCGATTTGCTGCCCCTGCAGAAAAACCCCCATCCAGGTCTCGCGGTCCCGCTGCGATGGAATCCCTTCAAGGGACCCGACATTCACCGGCGGGACATCGTCTCTGAACACACCCAGGCGAAGTGTCATGAGGACGCCAAAGGTCAGGATAAAGAGGATGCCGATCAGCCGGTGAAGTTTTATTTTACCAAACACGATACCCCGGTTCCATGACGATGTGGAGATTCCCGGCTGTCATACCAAAAGTAAAAACCCGGTTCAAGAAAAGAAACCGGGTTTTAGATTTGAAGAAGCAAGAGAGGCCGGGACAAATCACTACTTTTCTTTGCCGGGTCCCTTGAGCCTTTCTGCCGAACATCTGTCCTTCAGCCAGTTGGCCACCGTCGGGGGCATCTCCTTCTGGGCCTTGGAGCTGACATACATGCCGATGTGGCCGACGGGGTATTCAATCGTCGTCACGTCCTTTGTTCCCACGAGTTCCGCCAGGGGTTTCGAGCAGTAGGGCGGCACGAGGTGATCCTGCTCCCCGAAGAGGTTGAGGACCGGCATGGTGATCTTCTTGAGATCGACCTTCCTGCCCCCCAGCGTAAACTCCCCCTTGCAGAGGAGATTCTGCTGAAATAGATCCTTGACGAATTTCTTGAAGGTCTCACCGGCCTGATCGGGGGAGTCGAAGATCCACTTCTCCATGCGGAGGAAGTACTTGACCATTTCGGGATTGTCGAGCTTGTCGATGAGGCCGATGTACTTGTCGATAACGAGCTGGAAGGGCTTGAGCCAGAGAAACCCCAGGTTCAGAAATTCGCCGGGGACATTTCCGATCGTGTCCACCATCAGCTCCACGTCGAAGGATTTCGACCAGACCTGGAGGAGCCCGTCCTGCGTGTCGAGATCAATCGGGGCGACCATCACGACGAGATTCTGGATTTTTTCGGGATAGAGGGCTGCGTAGATGGTGGAAAAGGCACCGCCCTGGCAGACGCCGAGGAGGTTGATCTTTTCACTGCCCGTTGTCTCCCGGATGAAATCGACGGCGTTGTTGAGATAGCCGTCGATGTAGTCCTCCATGGTCTGGTACTTGTCCATTTTGGAAGGATACCCCCAGTCGATGACGTACAGGTCGAGGCCCTGGCCGATGAGCTTGCGGAAGAGGGAGAGGTTGTCCTGGATGTCCATCATGTACTGCCGGTTGACGAGCGCGTAGCATATCAGGAGCGGGACCGGACAGACGCTCTCGCCTTCCGGCTTGAAGTGGTAGACCTCCACCTTGTCTTCTTTGTATACGACCTCCCGCGGGGTGACACCATCCTCCAGATCCTTGATGTGTACCATGTTTTCAAAGCCCTTGAGGAGCTTCTGCTGCACCCTCGCATTTTCCTTCATAATCGTTTCCATGACGTTCTCAGCCATATGCTTACCTCCTCATGTCGTCGAGCACTTTATCGATCGTGTGTCCTCAGGCGGATTTCTTTTTCCTGACTTTCGCTCCCACCTTTTTTTCGAGATCCCGGATAACGCGTTTCTGGCCCTTGATCTCCCTCCTCAGCTCCCAGATGGTTTTATAGATCTCGTCCATGTCCTTTTTACCGGGGATATTCGTGAATCTCAGGAGATGGTCCGTCAGATCGTCGATCCATTTCCGGAAAAGAAGACCCCGGGTGATCATCTCCCTGGACATCGAGGTGAACTCCTCGGAGCTGAGGAGATCGTGATAGGTTTCCTCGTTGACGGTCCACCACAGGCGGTAGAAAGCCTTGAAAGTCTCCGGGGTGGCCTCCTTGCCGACAAATTCCGTCGACCGCTGATAGACCTTCTCAGCCGCCTCGAGACCCGTCTTGTACATCATGCTGCTGAAGGCGTTCTTGGCCGTGTTGAAACGGACGTAGGCGTGGGCCGTCTGGCCTATTTTATCGTTGAGTTGTTTGAAATACCCGAAGGAGGGCGCGATCATGGCCGGTCCGACGGTGTCCTCAAAATTTTTCGCGAAGATACCGCCCAGGTCGAGGACAGCGGAACTGTCCCCTCTCGCGATCTTCTGGACGATATCGGGCATCTGGGCCACATTTTTCAGGATGGGTTCCAGCAGACCCCAGGTGACGTCCGATGCCGACACAGTCGTGCCGTCCAGGGTTTTGGCGAGGCTTTCCGCGTCGGCCGGCGTGCTGCCCCAGAGCGTGTTCATGAACTCCTGGTAGTTCTTCATCCAGTTGTTCCGGAGCACGCTGAGTTCCTCCACCGTGAGGGTTTTCCCCACGGGAACGGACGTCAGGGTGCCCATGGCCTTTCCCCAGAAGTTCAGAAGGTCCATGTAGACCTTGGCCGAACTGGCAATACGATCGTAGACCAGTCTGCCGACACCTTCCTCTTGCCGTTTTGCGGCCAAGTCGTCAAGAGACTTCGCCCACTGTTCGTACAGCCCCCCCGGCGTCAGTGGAATATTCGTCCATTCCCCGGCCGCGTCAGATGACTTCACCATCTTCTGAAGCGATGAAGCCCATTCCTTCATGAGGCTTTCCTGCATTTTCAGCCACTGGCCCATCCATTCACCCGGCTTGTCCGTCGCGTCGACCATAGCTCCTCCTCCTCTCTGATAAGAATATATAAAAGCCTGCTGAGCGTTTGTGATTTTTCCATCTTTTCTGTTTCCGGGGGAACTTGCAAGGTCCCTTCAGTCTCATTGCCCGGATCAAACCGTGTCCATATCAACATTTTCCATCAGAGAACCAAGAAGTATGTTTGAAAAACATATCGATCTGCTTGAACTATCTTCGCAGGCGGATGACAAGATGAGATGCGAATTGGAAGAACAGGCCGTCATAGATGACGGTTTCCGTGCTACTTGACGGACCGTGCAACGGCGGGTTTCGCGGAACCGATGTCACTTGTTTTATAAAAAATATCCATTCATGAAAAGCCGGATGAGCCATTCATGATTTTTCCGTCTTATCTTTTCCCTGCGCATTCTTGATTTTGCTGAATTCGCTGAGCCATTCCATGTGGGCCGTCACGGCCTTCCGGGCCAGTTCGAGCCAGGGGTTCATGGCCTCGGGAAAGGCCTTGAGACCGGCAATGCCCTGGACAAGGTTTTCCAGGGTTCCACGTAATTGTTCACATTCTTTCTCAAGGGCCGTGACCTTCTTTTTGAGCTCCTCGTGATCCTTCCGGGGCACGGCGTCAAAGAAGGCCAGCCACTCCCTGTAGAACTCGTCCATCTTTTCAGAAGAAAGGGGCTGGGGGGTGAGTGACGGGATCAGTTCGGACATTTTTGAAAGAAAAGTCCTGTCCGCACCCGTGAAGGACATCATCTGTTCCATGGCCTGCACATTCTGGGAATATTGGATGAGCGCATCGCCCAGCCATTTCATGAAACGGGGATCCATCAACTTTTCCTCCGGCGCACACGGCGTCTGTCAGCCCATCAGGGCGCCGATGTCGACGTGCGTTTTAACCAGGTCTGTCAGTAGGGCGATCTTATTTTTGTCCCGCGGCGTCAGCAGGGGGTCAAAACCTTCAACCTGTTTGGCCAGGGCGTGAACGCTCGACGAAACGAGAAGGAGCGGTATGTGGCGTTCCTGGGCCATGGCGATGAGGTTGTCGGCCGGTATGATGTTGTCCGCAACGATGATCCCGGCAGATCCGGATTCCAGTGCGGCCACGATCACGTCGGCGCTGTTGCCCGACGTGATGACGAGTTTGTTCTTGTCCTTGAAGAGGGGGTCTTTCATGACATCGCTCGAACAGACGGTCTCAACGTAAAGCCCCCCCACCTCGCGGTCCAGATCGTCCTCCCCGGCCAGGGTTTTCGCGAAGATCTGTTCCACGAGGTAGTTAAGAGACAGGAAAGAGAGTTCTTGACAATAGGGAAGGCTGCCCAGGACCCGAATGCCCATTTTTTGAATCTGTGGAAGGTGGATATCCCTGAAGTCATCCGGGTTGGAGATTTTGTTGATGATGACTCCCTTGAAACGGGGATCGCGAATGTCCATGTGTTTCCGGATAAAGGCGATCTCGTCCATGATGGTGTACTCATCGCCACCCACCAACATCATCAGGCCCGCGTCGGCATATTGTAGAAGGGAGAGGGCATCTAGGTTGACGGAGGCGCCGTAGACGAGGTCCTTGCCCGCTTCCAGGAAAAGGACGTCTCTGTCTTTGCCGGCCTGTTGCATGATTTCTTGAAGTCGTTCCCGGGCGGTCACCTCGTCGAGCATGAAGCTCATTTTCGAGTGTTGAAAACCGATGCTCATATCCGACGGGCTCTCGTCGAGTCCGAAGAGGTTTGTCATGAGGGCGGCGTCGTAATCCCAGAGCCTTTTTTTGCGGTAGAGGATTCGATAGCCAAAGGGTTTCAGGTATCCGAACTTCCTGTTCAGAACCTTGCAGAGCCCCACGATGATACTCGTCTTTCCAGCGTTTTCATGAACCGACGCAACGATAAGTTTTTTCATATGTTCTCCTCTCGGAATGAGCCGACGACCTTTCCGGGAACCCGGCGATTGAAGTCCCCGGTTGCCGGGTGACACGTGGTGTCGGTGGAATGACGCACTCGACGGCGACAGCCTGTTAATCCATACACCATCAGGGCGTTTATCTCAATATCGGAAATGCCCCTGGAGCTACCGGTCAATTGCAGATGCCGCGTTTTCAACAACGCTCTCCGGGTGCTGATTCCGGAATGAAACCGTCGAAAGACCGGCACAACCTAACGAATTTATTAGACAACGTGGCGCAGATGATTGACAGGAAAAACGGAGTAACCGCGGGGGCGGCCCTTTTTTACTTGATTCCAGAAACTGTAATAGGTAACATCGCAATGAATTACGACGGCGCTGGTTGCGCCGAGAAGTTCCAACGAACGTAAAGAAAAAGACCGGGAGGAGGCCCCCCATGGATTTCAAAACCCCTGCGAAGGCATCGATCCATCAGATGATCGAAGGTCAGATGAAGAGATGGGAGGTCGATCAGAAGAAGAAATATAAAAAGCCCATCCGGCCGGTCATCACCATGTCGAGACTCCCGGGGAGCGGCGCCTGGTTCCTTGCCCGTCGTCTCGCCGAGGAACTCAAGATCGATTATTTCGATCGTGAGATCATCGAAGAGGTGGCAAAAAGCGCGAAGGTCAGCAAGAGAATGATTTCGACGCTGGACGAGCAGGATCGCAGCATTCTGGATGACTGGGTCAACCTGCTCGGGGACAGGCAGATATGGCCCGATGAGTATGTCGATCATCTGACGAAAGTCGTGGGCACCATCGGCGCCCATGGCCACGCCATCATCGTGGGGAGGGGGGCGAGTTTCATCATCCCGCCCGAGGTGAGCCTCCGGATCCTTGTGGTGGCGCCGATGGAGGTTCGGGTCAACAACGTGGCTGCCGCGTTCAAGATTTCCAAGGATGAAGCAAAGAAGCGTGTGATGCGGGCGGAATCCGATCGGAAGGCCTTTGTTCGAAAATACTTCCACGCCGAACTGACGGATCCGCTTTATTATGACCTGGTGATCAACACGCAGAATTTCGGTCTGGATGCCGCAACGCGTATCGTCACGGAAGCCTTCAATACCAGGGAATGGTACAATTATTCCGTGAGAGAGATCCTTTAGAGATCATCTGCCGCGTTATCTGTTCCGGAATTTCATCTTGAGTTCACAGACGCCGGCAACCGTCCTCTTTTCCGTTTCGAAGCCGCCCTTTTCGAAGACGTGGAGCATCGTCGCGTTTTCATCGAGAACCTCGGCGGTAAACCCCAGGAGACCCTGTCGCCTGGCCAGGTAGGTGAGCAGGGACAGCAACTCCGCTCCGATCCCCTGGCCCTGGTAGTCGTCCCGGACGGCGAAGGCCACTTCGGCCATGTGCGTGTCCGGATCTGAAAAATAACGTCCCACCCCGACGAGTTCTTCCCTGTCCTCTTTTTCCACGAAGGCGAACATGGCCATCTCCCGGGTGTAATCGATGACCACCAGCTCCTGGAGATATTCGTGCGGCATGTACTGGCGCCTGGAGAGAAACCTCCGGTAAAGGCTCTGGTCGGAGAGGGAATAGACAAAATCTTTCAGCAGGGGTTCATCGCTTATTTTGATGGGGCGGAAGAAAAGATTGAGTCCCTTTTTCGTCGTGCGGTAGGTTTCGAGATCCTCGGGGTACTGCCCGCGCTCGCCGGGGATGAAAGCCTGGTCCCGATAGATGAGCCCTGCTTTTTTCGCCTCCTCGATGAGCCAGAGGCGGAATTTGGGGTGGGCGATGGCGATGAGCTCCATGGCCCGCTCCCGGATGTTCTTGCCCTGCAGGTAGGCAATGCCGTACTCGGTGACGACGTACTGGATATCGCCGCGGATCAGGGTGGCGCCGGCCCCTTCCTTCAGAAAGGGCACGATTCGGGAGACGACCTCCTCGGCCGCCGTGGACTGGAGGGTCAGGATGGTCTTGCCTCTTTTCGAGAGCACGGCCCCCCGCATGAAGTCCGCCTGGCCGCCCACGCCGCTGTAAAACGATTTGCCGATGGACTCCGCCGTGGCCTGCCCCGTGAGATCGATCTCGAGGGCGGTGTTGATGGCCACCATATTCTCGTGCCGGGCAATGGTCAGGGGGTTATTGGTGTAGTCGATGGTCTGGAACTCGATGGCGGGATTGTCGTGGATGTAGTCGTAGGTCTCCTTCCTTCCCATGCAGAAGGTGGCGACGGTCTTTCCGCGATCGATGCTCTTGCGGGAATTGTCGATCACCCCCACCCTCATGAGTTCGACGATGCCGTCGCTCAGAAGCTCTGTGTGAACACCCAGGTGCTTTTTGCCTGCGAGGTTGGACAGGACCGCGTCCGGGATACTGCCGTAACCCACCTGGATGGTATCGCCGTCCTCGACGAGGCGCGCCACGTATTTTCCGATCCTTTGGGCGATGTCGGTGTCGGCCCCCGGGCTGTACTCCAGGAGCGGCTCATCGTAGGGCACCAAATAGTCAACGTCGTCAATGTGGATGAAGGCGTCGCCGAGCACCCGGGGCATGAAGGCGTTCACCTGGGCCACGACCACGGAAGCCGCCTCCGTGGCCGCCTTCACGATGTCCACGCTGATGCCCAGGCTCAAATAGCCGTGGTCGTCCGGCGGGGAGACCTGGATCAGGGCCAGATCCACCCGCGCCAGTCCCCGGCGGAAAAGCTCCGGCACCTTGGACAGAAAGACCGGCGTGTAGTCGGCCACGCCCCTGTTGACGGCCTCCCGGGTGCTGTTGCCGATGAAGAAGGAATTGTACCGGAAGTTCTGTTTGAACATCTCGCTGGCGTAGGGGGCCACCCCGAGGCTCCGGACGTGCAGCACCTCGGCATCAAAAAAAGCCTTGGGATGAGACTTGACGTAACGGATCATGGCGTGGACCAGGTATTGGGGCTCCGCGCACGCCGAACCGATAAAAATCGTGTCCCCCCGGTGGACGTGACGGAAGATCTCCTCCTCCGGGACGAACTTCTCAGGGTAGGTTTTCTTCCAGTCATCCAGAGTCTTCATCAGACGGTTCTTCCCGAGTCTCAATAAAATAAAGGCGCAACCGTGCCTGTGCATTAGACATCATGGTTCAACCCTGTGTCAAGGAAAAGCGTCGAGAGGAAAGGGCTGTTCGTGCAATATTTCCTTGACCCGTCAAATGATTTTCCCTAAGATTCCGGGACTCGTAAAAAACCTGATTTCCTCCAGGAGGTTTTCTGATGAAAATCATTCTTTTGGGCGCCCCGGGGGCCGGCAAGGGCACCGTGGCGAAACTGCTTTCCGATTACGACGGATCCATTCAGATTTCAACGGGCGACATCCTCAGGGCCGAGGTAAAGGCCCGAAGCCCCCTCGGGCAGGAAGCAAAGAATTACATGGACCGCGGGGACCTGGTACCCGACGCACTCATCATGAAGATGATGGAGGAGAGGCTTCAGAAACCCGACTGCCGGAAAGGCTTCATTCTCGACGGTTTTCCGAGGACGATCACCCAGGCAGCGGAACTGCAGAAGCTTCTCATGAAACTCGCGATAGAACTGGATCTCGTCGTGAATCTCGACGTGCCGAAGGATGTCATCCTCGACCGCTTGACCACCCGGAGGACCTGCGCAAACCCCCAGTGCCAGGAAATATACAACATCAAGAGCAAGCCGCCCACGGCCGAAGGTAAATGCACCAAGTGCGGCAGCCCCGTCGTTCAGCGGGAGGACGAGACAGAGGCTGCGATTCTTGTCCGACTGGACACATACAACCGGAAGACGGCGCCCCTCATCGGCTACTACGAAAAGGAAGGACGCCTGAGGAATTTCTCTTCCATCAGCAGCCAGAAGACGGTGGAGGAGATCAAGCATGCACTGAAGCCGGGCCGGCAGTGAAAAAGTTCGTGTGGCGTCGCTCGGCAGCGGCTGTCGCTTCATCCGGAGTGTTTTGGATTGGCCATTGACTACGAGAAAGAACTGAATAAAGAGCAGTACGGCGTAGTCATGGGAGGGGGCGGGCCCATGCTGGTCATTGCGGGGGCCGGCAGCGGAAAAACCCGGACACTCACCTACCGCGTCGCCCGGTTGATCGAAATCGGCCAGAGACCCGAGGGGATCCTCCTGGCCACTTTCACCAACAAGGCCGCACGGGAAATGCTATCCCGTGTGGAAGGGCTCACGGCTCTCGACATCAGCAGGCTCTGGGGAGGCACCTTTCACCGGATCGCCAACCGGGTTTTGCGAAGACAGGGCCATCTGCTGGGATACGGGCCCCACTTCACCATTCTCGATGCCGACGATGCCCGTCAGCTTCTCAACGCCTCCATTTCAGAGCTCCGTATCGACGCCAAGACGGAGAAATTCCCCAAAGGCGATGTTCTCGCCGACATCCTGAGTTTCCATGCCAATACGGGGGAATCCCTTGAGCGGGTCGTCGCCCGGAGATACCCCTTCTTCAGCCATCGACTGGATGAAATGCTCAGGGTTTCAGCCCACTATGGCGAGAAGAAGCGGAAGATGAATCTCATGGATTTCGACGATCTCCTGGTGAACTGGTTGCGGGTGCTGAAGGAGCACCCCCGGGTTCTTGATTTTTACGCCGAAAAATTCGTTCATCTCCTGGTGGACGAGTACCAGGACACCAACGCCCTGCAGGCGGAGATTCTGGACCTGCTCTCGTCCAGGCACCGAAACCTCATGGTCGTCGGGGACGATTCCCAGAGCATCTATTCTTTCAGGGGAGCCAACTTCACCAACATTCTCAAATTCCCCGAGCGTTACCCGGACGTAAAACTCTTCAAGCTGGAAACGAACTACAGGAGCACCCCCGAGATCCTGGCGTTGGCCAATTTGAGCATTCTCAACAACCGGGAGCAATTTCAGAAGGCGCTGAGGGCCGTCCGGGAAGAGGGGGTGAAGCCCGTGCTCGTCCCCCTGCGCAACGCATCCCAGCAGGCCCACTTCGTTTCACAGCGCGTCATTGAACTGATCATGGAAGGCGTCCCGCTTCACGAGATCGCCGTTCTTTACCGGGCGCATCACCACTCCATGGAGCTCCAGATGGAGATGACCAGGCGGGGGATCCCCTTCGAAATCCGCTCCGGCATCCGTTTTTTCGAGCAGGCCCACATCAAGGATGTGACGGCGTACTTGAGGCTTCTCGTCAACCCATTCGACGAAACCGCGTGGAAGAGGGTCCTTCTGCTTTACGACAAGATCGGCAAGACAACGGCGGAGAAGATCTGGCGGTGGCTTTCGGCACGGCCCGATCCGCTTTCGGCCGCCCGGTCGGGGCAGGCCGCCGGCATCGTCTCGAAAGGCGCGCAGGCGGGCTACGGGCGTTTCGTCAAGACGCTGGAGACGCTTTCCGGTCCCCCCGTCGGCAGGAACCCCGGGACATGCATCGAGACGGTCGTGGAGGCCTTTTACCGGGATTACCTCAGGGAGCACTACTCGGACAGCGCGACCCGGGAGGAGGACCTCATGCAGTTGGCCCTATACTCGACCCGGTTCGAGGATCTCGAGTCTTTTCTCGGAGAGCTTGCGCTGCTGACGACCATGACGGAAGACTACGACCCGTACGCATCGCGCCGGACAGAGGAAGACCGGGTGATTCTCAGCTCCATCCACCAGGCCAAGGGCCTCGAATGGACCGCCGTCTTCATCATCTGGTGCGCCGAGGGGATGATGCCTCTGGCCAGGGCCCTGCAGGAGCCGGGAGGCGAGGAGGAGGAAAGGCGGCTCTTCTACGTGGGAACCACGCGGGCAAAGGACCACCTGTATCTCTGCTACCCCCTCACGGACTACAGTCGAGGCATGGGGTACGGCGTTTTGAAAACATCCCGCTTCATCGAGGAGCTCGAAACGAGACGGCTCGGCCGCGTGGAACGGCCCTACCAGGAATGGGTCATCGACGAGGCGTGAAGCCGCGGTGTTCCAATTCAGCCCCACGACATCGGTGATCCCGAAACGGTGCCTCGGGTCTCCTTCGAGTCTCAGAGCCACTTGTCGGACTTCATTTTGGCCTCATACTCGGCCTTGAGGGCGAGTTCCGTGGCTTCCGAGATGAGATCCACGTTTTTCGCCCATTCCTCGAACCGGATGTCCACGCCGAAGATGCCGACCATCTCGTCGTGATCGTCGTTGATGGGACCGGAAGCGGTGATGCAGAGGGCCCCCGTCATCTTTGAAATGTAGAAATCGGTGACGTGGATCTTGCCCGACTCCCGCGGTTTCAGGAACCATTCGCGGTTCGAGTAATCCGTGCCCACGCCGAAATTCTCATAGCGCGACCGGTCGGCGATATGCGTGATGTTTTTCGTCGTCTTCTTCCCGTTCATGTCGACGACATAGGCAAACTGGATCGACGGGTTTTCGTCGATGAATTGCTGCATGATCGGTTCCTGCTGATCCGCGGCCATGGACTTCATGACGGGGTGCTCGATGACCTGCTTGACCACCTCGACCGCGGCCTGGGCCGCCCTGTACTTGATCTTTTCGAGATCGGACATGAAGAGTTCCGGCAGGAATTTCCGGACGACTCTCTCCATCTCTTCCGTGGAGATGCTCGTCACCCTCCCGCCCTCGTACTGTTTCATCACCCACTTGTAGATATGGGAGATGCTCGGGTGCCTTTTGTCGACCTCTTCGTTATTTCCCCTGAGACCGAGCCGGCTGTTGATCCAGTGGGCGATGCCGGATTTGCCGGATTTGTCCGTCACCTCCAGGGTGATGGGCCGATTCAGGATCCTCGTTGTGTTGAAGATGTTGTAGATTTCTTCATTCTTGATGAGACCGTCGGCGTGAATGCCGGCCCGTGTCGTGTTGAAGTCCTGCCCGACAAAAGGATAATTGTGCGGGATCTTGACGCTCATCTCCTTCTCCAGATACCGGGAGATGTCCGTGATCGCCGTGGTGTCGATCCCGCAGGGGTCGCCCCTGAGGCCCATGTACTCCACGATCAGGCCCTCAATGGGCGGATTGCCGGTCCTCTCGCCGAGCCCGACGAGGGTTCCGTTGGCGGCGCTGCAGCCATACAGCCAGGCCGTCGTGGCGTTGATCAACGCCTTGTGAAAGTCGTTGTGGCCGTGCCACTCGAGCAGGTGCCCGGGAACACCGGCGTCCTCGATGAAGGCCCTTACCATCTTGTCGACGCTCCTGGGAAGGGCCGAACCCGGGTAAGTCACGCCGAAACCCATGGTGTCGCAGAGCCGGACCTTGACGTCGATGCCGCTCTGCTCTCGCAGTTTCATCAACTCGATGGCGAAGGGGATGCAGAATCCGTAGATGTCCGCACGGGTGATGTCCTCGAAATGGCAGCGCGGCCGGATGCCCTCGTCCAGGATGGCCTTGACGGTTTCGAGGTAACAGTTCATGGCCGTTCTGCGATCCTGGTTGAGCTTCAGAAAGATGTGGTAGTCTGAAACGGAAGTGAGGATGCCCGTCTCTTTGAGCCCCATCTCCTTGACCAGGGAAATGTCTTCTTTCTGGGCCCGGATCCAGCCTGTCACTTCGGGGTAGGGGAGTCCCAGCTCGAGGCACTTCGAGACGGCCTCCTTGTCCCGCCGGCTGTAGAGGAAAAATTCGGTTTGCCGGATGACCCCCTTGGGGCCCCCCAGCCTGCCCATCAACGTGTATAGATCCACGACCTGCTTCACCGCGAAGGGTGCTCTCGCCTGCTGTCCGTCCCTGAAGGTCGTGTCGGTGATGAAGATGTCTTCGGCCGGGTTCATCACGGTCAGCTTGTGATCGAAGACGATGCGGCACACTTCGTCGTATGGGAAAACATCCTTCTGGAGGTTCGGTTCCCGGATGTCTTTCAGCTCGTACTGCCAGAATTTCGTGTGTTCGTGGTCGAGGACTTTTCTTTCCTTGTTCCATTTAGCCATCGGATGTCTCCAGTGCTCCTGGGCTCATTCCGCAAGTCTCGATAAGGCTCCGGATCACACGTTTGGATAAAAAAAGAAGGGGCCAACCTGACCCCCTGTGCCCTTTTTTGATATTTTGAATCGGAATGTCACGAAGAGGACACAGGCGTACACCTCCCGGGCGCTGCTTTGCGGGGCTGCGGTATCGCTCTCTTCATGGTTTCTTCCTTCATCAGGACAAAGCACCTGCAAATCGAGTTCCACCCATAAGTCATGGAGGGCTTTTTGTCAATAAAAAAGTCGTCATCCAACCCGATTTTGAGGTCATCATACAATTTTGAGCGACAGTTCCATGAGCTGTTCGATGCTCACCGGGGAAGGGGCATCCGTCATCAGGTCGGAGGCCTTCTGGGTCTTGGGGAAGGCGATGACGTCGCGGATGGACTCCGCACCGGTCATGAGCATGATCATCCGGTCCAGGCCGAAGGCGATGCCCCCGTGGGGCGGCGTGCCGTACTCCAGGGCGTCGAGCAGAAAGCCGAACTTCGTGCGTGCCTCCTCCGCGGAAAGCCCGAGGGTTTCAAAAATCATCCGCTGTACCCTGTTCTGGTGAATCCGGATGCTGCCGCCGCCGATCTCGGATCCGTTGAGGACAAGGTCATAGGCCCTCGCCCGGACCTTTCCCGGATCGGTCTTCAGGAGAGGGATGTCCTCCGGTACGGGAGAGGTGAAGGGGTGGTGCATCGAGACGTACCGCTTTTCCTTGTCGCTGTATTCAAAGAGCGGGAATTCGGTGATCCAGCTGAAGGCGAAAGAGTCCGCCCGAATCAGGTCGAGCTTCTTCGCAAGTTGAATCCTCAGGTTGCCCAGGGCGTCGTGAACGACCCGCGGTGCGTCGGCCACAAATATGAGGAGGTCCCCTTCCCGGGCCCCCATCCGCCCGTTGACCGATTCGATCTCCGCGGACTTCAGAAATTTGGCAACGGGCGATGTCCAGCCGTCGGGGTTCACCCTCGCCCAGGCGAGCCCGCGGGCCCCGAAGGTCCCGACGAAATCCGCCAGGCCGTCGAGATCCTTCCGGGAGATCCGCCTTGCATCCTCCACACGGATGGCCTTGATGACGCCGCCGCTGCCGGCCGTCTCTCTGAAAACCGTGAAGTCGCAGGACCCGAGGAGGTCCGTCAGGTCGCGGAGTTCGAGTGAAAACCGGGTGTCGGGGTTGTCCCTGCCGAAGCGGCTCACGGCGTCGTGGAAGGAGATCCTCGGAAAGGGCCGCGTGAGGTCGATATCGAGGGCTTTTTTGAAGACGTGGGCCATGAGCCCCTCCATGGTCTCCATGATGTCTTCCTCATTGACGAAGGACATCTCGACATCGATCTGCGTGAACTCCGGCTGACGGTCCGCCCGGAGGTCCTCGTCGCGGAAGCATTTGACGATCTGGTAGTAGCGGTCAAAGCCCGAGATCATGAGGATCTGCTTGAAGAGCTGGGGGGACTGGGGCAGGGCGTAAAAGAGGCCTGGGTTGATCCGGCTCGGAACCAGGTAATCACGGGCCCCTTCCGGGGTGCTCTTGGTCAGGAAGGGCGTCTCGACCTCGAGAAAACCCTGGGCCTGGAAAAAGTTTCTCACCTCCGCCGAGACCCGACTTCGCAGGATGAGGTTGCGCTGGATCTGCGCACGCCGAAGATCGAGGTAGCGATATTTCAACCGGACGTTTTCAGAAGTCTCCGTTTCCACATCGAGGGGGAAGGGAGGCGTTTTAGACTCGTTGAGGATTTCGAGTTCCTGAACCATCACCTCGACGCGGCCCGTCTTTAGTTCGGCGTTTGCCATCCCCTCCGGCCTTGCGCGGACCCTGCCCAGAACGGCCAGGACATACTCGCTTCGGATCCGGTGGGCATCCCGGTGCGTCTCGGGGCTGGTTTCGGGGTTGAAGACAACTTGGACGAGACCCTCCCTGTCTCTCAAGTCGACAAATATGACACCGCCGTGGTCACGCCTGCGATGGACCCAGCCCATGAGGATGACGTCTTTTCCGATGTCGCCGGTGCCGACGGCGCCGCAGTAGTGCGTTCTTTTCTTCCGGGTGATAAAATCCGACAAACGCTTTACCTCTCTTTCAACAACGACACCAGTTGCCTTTCCATGTCGTCCAGGCTGACAGGGTTCTGGGAACCGCCCTTCATGTTCCTCAAAAAGGCCTTTCCGTCCCTGATTTCATTCTCGCCCAGGAGGAGCGTGTACCGGGCGCCCAGCTTGTCCGAGCGTTTCATCTGGCTCTTGAGACTGCGGTTCGAATAATCCGTTTCGGCCAGGAACCCCTCCTTTCGCAGCCCGTTGCATATGAGGAAGGCCAGTTTTCTGGCTTCGGGGCCCAGGGCCGCGATGTAAAGGTCCGGTGACCTGACGATGCCCTCCATCACGGCCGGCAAAAGCGAGATGAGCCTCTCCACGCCGGCGGCGAATCCGATGCCGGGGACCGCCGGACCGCCCAGGTCCTCGACCAGCCGGTCGTAGCGGCCGCCGCCGGCGACGGCGTTTTGCGCTCCGAGTGATTTCGTTGTCACCTCGAAGGTCGTCTTCGTGTAATAATCAAGACCCCTCACCATGCGGGGGTTGACGGTGAATGCGGTCTCGAGGGCCTTCAGGCCCTCCTGAACCTCACGGAAGTGCTCCCCGCACTTGCTGCAGACATAATCGATGATAAACGGTGCCGCGGCCACGGCCGCCCTGCAGTCTTTGACCTTGCAGTCGAAGACCCGGAGGGGGTTCGTATCCAGTCGCCTCCGACAATCACCGCAGAGGGTCTCCTTGCGGTCAGCCAGGTACTCGCCCAGCACCTTGCGGAAGGCGGGGCGGCATTCGGGGCAGCCCAGGGAATTGATCTCCAGGCCCAGGTCCGTGAGTCGCAGGCGGCCCAGGAACAGCATGAGCATGTAGATCACCTCCGCGTCGACGAGGGGGTCTCCGGAGCCCAGCAGCTCCACGTTGATTTGGTGGAACTGACGGTAGCGCCCCTTCTGCGGGCGTTCCCGCCTGAACATGGGCCCGAAGGTGAAGAGCTTGCAGACGGTGTCGCTCGCGTGCAGGTTGTGCTCGAGGTAGGCGCGCATCACGCTGGCCGTGGCCTCGGGTCGAAGCGTCAGGGACTCTCCCCCGCGATCCTCAAAGGTGTACATCTCCTTTTCGACGATGTCCGTCGTCTCTCCGATGCTTCGACGGAAGAGATCGGTTTTCTCCAGGATGGGGACCTTGATCTCTTTGAACCCGAAATCGGAAAAGACCTTCCGGGCTGTGTCCTCGACAAACTGCCAGCGCTCCGTTTCGCCGGGAAGGATGTCCTTGAATCCTCTGACGGCTTTGATGGTTTCCATGAATTCACCGGTGCATAAATGGGTTTTACAAGACCGGAATCCCTAACATATTCATGGACTAAAGGCAACCAAAATGATTGTTTCAGTCGGATTTGTAAGGCCGGACAAGGAGATTGCGGCCCTCGGTCTCAACCGTTACGGCGCCGTGGTGATCGGTTCGATAGACGGTGGCGCCTGCGCGCTCGAGCCTTTCGAGAACTTCCGGGTGGGGTGCCCTGAGGAAGGGCGTTTCACGGGCGCTGATAACGGCATAGGCCGGGTTCACGCGTCGCAGGAAGGGTGTGCCGCAGGAACGGCGCAGGCCGTGATGGGGCACGAGAAGGACGTCGCTCCTGAGGTCTGCACCCGACTGAACCAGGCGCGCCTCCGCCTCGGCGGCGATGTCCCCTCCAAGAAGAATTCCATGCTCACGAAAGGAGAGCTTCAGGACCAGGGAGCTGTTGTTGCTTTCCGGGTCGGAGAGCAAAGGCCGCCGGCCGGAAATCAGTCCCGGGGGATTTAATATTTCAAGGGAGACGCCATTTTCCAGGCAGAGTTCGCTCCGGGCGTTGACTGTCTTTGTGATGATTTTCTTCGCACCCGCAGTGTTCATGAAACACTTGAAGATCGGATCATCGGACCTTTCTCCGTTTGTCCACAGCTCTCTGACATCGAAATGATCCAGAATGAACAAGAGCCCGTTCAAATGGTCCGGGTGAGGGTGGGTGAGAATGACCGTATCGATTCTATTGATCCGCATTTTCCACAGGAAAGGGGCGACGACATGCCGTCCGAAGTCGAAGCGGCCGTCGAAGGAGCCGCCCCCGTCGACGAGCATTCTTCGACCGCCCGGAAACTCAACCAGGGTGGCGTTGCCGTGGCCCACATCAAGAAAAGTCACGCGAAGCATCCCCTCGTTCCGTTCCCTGACAGCAAGGAAAATCATGTCGGCGATAAAAAAGAAGGCAAGGAACAGCGCCAGAACCACGCACCTCCTGTGGAGTCTCAGGAAATCGGCCAGAGGTTTTTTGAATCCCGTTTCCTGACGCTTTGAAAGCAGGCCGGCCAGGACGCCGACGAGGAGGTAGAAGGCGATGATCTCATGAAGGCCCGGTGTCGTCACGATAACCGATGAACCGGGAATGCGATCCATCCAATCGAGGATCTCCAGGGACGGGCGGACGACGAGAGAGGCCAGGTAAAAAATGGAGGACGCCGCCGCCTCGGAAACAAAGGAGAGGGCCATGGCCGCGAGCCCCGTGATGAGGACGACAAATCCGAGAAGAGGGACGATGACGAGGTTCGCCGGGAGGGCGACGAGGGATAAACGGTTGAAGTACAGGGCGACCAGCGGTGCCGTGCCCAGGGTGGCTGCAAGCGATGCCGACAGAAAAAGGATCAGACTCACGAGCCATTTCCTGGGCCAGGCCCGCCATACCGGGTCTTCGGTTTCTTCACGTTCCGGGCGAGGGATACAGGCGGTGAGCTTCGGTGTCAGGTAAAGGATGGAAAAAACCGCCATGAAAGAGAGTTGGAAGGAGATGTCGAAAAGAGAAGCAGGGGAGAATAGGAGGATCAAAAAGGCCGCAAGGCCGAGGGCATTCAAAAGTTCGCGCGGCCTTCCGATCAGGACGGCGATGAGAAAGGAGACGACCATAATGACGGACCGGACAGTGGGGATGCTCATACCCGCCACGAAGCCGTAGAAAAAAATCGGTACGAGGGACAGAAAGGCGGCGACTTTGATCAGGCTGAATCGCAGGAGAAGGTATTCGGAGCGCTTCAGGAGGAAACGGATCAGGCCGACGGAGACCAGGGCGATGATGCTGATGTGAAGCCCCGATATGGAGAGGATGTGAGCCGTACCCGTGCGGTTGAACTGTTCCTGGGTTTCCGCCGGAATCCCGCTCCGTTCCCCGACGATCAGGGCTTCCAGGATCCCGCTTTCCGGCGCCTCGGCGGCCTGGCGGATGACCCGCTTGAGCCGGTCCCGGAAGGCCTCGATCCCCTGACGGAAAGCGCTTCCCTGCCTTTCCCGTATGAGGACGATCGATGAAGGGTGATGGACAAACCCCTGAAGGCTAACCCCTTTCAATCGGAGATATCTCGCATAGTCGAAGGCTCCGGGGTTTTTGTATCCCCTCGTAATGCCGAGTTTCGCCTGAACCCTCAGCAAGTCACCGTATTTGAAGGTGTCGACCCGGTCTTTCATGACCAGGAGGATCCGCCCGCGGGCGGCCTCTTTCCCGTGAAAGGCACGGACGGAGGTCGCTTCAAGAAGCATTTCCGTCCTGTCGAAGGTGACATTCGGGCTTTCGATGACCACGCCCTCCAGCGTGACCTTTCCCTGTCCGTCATAGCGGGAAATGTCACCGGGGTCGGTAGACGGTTTGAGGACACTTTGCATGCTCATGTGGCCGGAGAGGAGGAAGACGGCCATGCAGGCAAGAAGCGCAGACACCCCGGGAGGCCGGGTCAGTAGAAACATCAACAGGGCGAGCATTGCCGCAAGGAGGATGACCAGCCACGCAAACGGCAAAGGGATAAAAGCGGACAGGGCAATGCCGGCCATGTGCGAAAAAAGCAACGGGAAAAGGGGTCTTTTTATAACTAATTGATATTTCATGTCATTATGAGAAAAAGACGCCGCAAATATCCTTAACGATTGGACCCGTCCAGCCGAAAGGGATTTATGCATGATTTATGCATAAATCCCAAATAACATTACATATTCGCTGAGACTGATGTTTTCGGGGAAAAGCTGATGGGTCAATGGGCACATTTTCTGTTTGCGGATCCACTCACAGAAGATGAGATGACATCCAGGAGAATCCGCTGGCTTGTTATCTTCCGGGTGCTCATTATCACCTTTCTGCTTTTTCTCTCCGTAGGGGTTCAGTACCGGGAAACGCAGTCGCTCTGGCATGCATCGCTTCGATTAATCTACGTTCTTGCCGGAGGAACGTACCTCCTCTCCGCGGCCTACCTGACCCTGCTGCGTTCCCTGCATCACGGGGAATTCAACATTACACTGCAGGCTTTTTTCGACGTGCTCATCGTGAGTGCGCTGATCTATTACACGGGATCTATCGGCAGTATGTACTCCGTTTTGTACCCCCTGGTCATCATTTATTCCGCCCTCCTGATGGGGCGCCGCGGGGGCCTGAGTGTAGCATCGGCCTGCAGTCTGGTCTACGGCCTCATGCTCTATCTCGCGCAGAAGGGGTATATCCCTTCCAGCTATCCCGGCCAGACACAGAGCGCCGGGTTGACTCCTGAATTCGTTTTGACACGGGCGGTTATCCACATCGCCTCCTTCTACATTGTCGCCCTGCTTACGAGTTTCGCCGTCGAGCAGGAAAAAAAGCTGCGGATGCGCCTGGCGGAGAAGGAAAACGCCCTGGACAAACTCGATCAGTTTCACCGGAGCATCATCGAGTCGGTGGAAACAGGGATCCTGACGGTGGATCTCACGGGGAGGATAAAGTCGCTCAACCGGGCCGCCGAGGAACTGACCGGTTTTTCCGCCGGCGAAGTCGAGGGGGAAAAAATCGACGAGGTTTTCCCGGGTTTCATGACGGTTCTCGAGCAGGTCAACGCGGAAGGGGGAAAGTCGTCCAGGAAGCGTTTCGAAACGGCGGTATCCCAGAAATCCGGTCAGAAAATCATCCTGGGATTTTCATTCTCTTCGCTCTACGACCGGGAGAGGCGGATCGGCGACATTCTGATTTTTCAGGATCTCACGGCCATCAAGGAGATGGAGGCCCAGGCGGAGAAAAACAAGCGGCTCGCCTTCATCGGGGAAATGGCCGCGGGGCTTGCGCACGATCTCAGGAACCCCCTGCTGTCCATCAGCGGATCCATACAGATGCTGCAGCGGGACCTCAAGCTCGATTCAACGGACGAGCGGCTCATGAAAGTCATCCTGAGGGCGAAGGACCAGTTGGAAAACCTCATCAAGAACTTCCTCATCTTCGCCCGCACGACCGCCAGGGACCGTGGAGAAATGCAGTTGAACGAGGTTCTCGACGAGACCCTCGATGCCCTCAAGGAAGTGCCCGACTGGAACGATAATATAGAGGTCGGAAGGGCTTACCAGAATGTGCCCCCTGTTTTCGGGAACCGCACCGAAATCCGGCAGACGCTCTGGAATATCCTCGTCAATGCCGTCCAGTCCATGCCCGACGGTGGCAGTCTGTCCATCGAGACGTCAGCCCTTCCCGGGCAGAACGGCAACGGCTTCGTCCATGTTCGGATCTCCGATACCGGATGCGGAATCGAAGGGGAAATACTCGACAAGGTCGTTGAGCCTTTCTACACGACGAAGGAAGGGGGGACGGGTCTGGGGCTTGCCATCGTCAGCCGCATCGTGGAGAGCCACGGCGGGAGGGTGAGCATTGAAAGTGAAGTCCATCGGGGCACAACGTGTTCCGTTACCTTTCCGTTCCGAAAAGAGCAAAGTGAAGGGCCTCCTGCCGAGGTCCTGGAGCAATGAAGAATGGGGATCAACGATAGAGAAGTGAGGAGTTTTTATGGCCAGGGTTCTTGTCGTCGACGATGACAAAGGAATGAGGGAAGTTCTCGAGATCATGCTCTCCAAGGAGGGCTACCAGGTCACCTCCGCGTCCGGGGGACGCGAGGCGCTCGCCGTCTGCCAGAAGAGCAAATTCGATGTGGTCATCACGGATCTCAAGATGCCCCGCGTCGACGGCATCGATGTCCTGAAGGGGATCAAGGAAATGTCCCCCGATACCATGGTCATTCTCGTCACGGCCTACGCCTCCGGGGAGACGGCCGTGGCCGCCATGCAGGAGGGGGCTTACGATTATCTGGAGAAGAACTTCGACATCGAGGAGCTCAAACTCACCGTGCGGGACGCCCTCAAGAGAAAGGGCGTCGAGCAGGGGAGCGAAACTCCCTTCAACGCATCTCTCGACGGGGCCGTGAGCTTCGGGAAGATGATCGCGAAGAGCAAGGAAATGCTCAGGGTCTTCGCGCTCATCCGGAAGGTTGCGAACACGCCTGCTAACGTCCTCATTCTGGGGGAGAGCGGAACGGGGAAGGAGCTTGTCGCGCGGGCCATCCATGACATGAGCGAAAGAAAGGGTAAGGCCTTCGTGGCGATCAACTGCGGCGGCATCCCCGAGACGCTCCTCGAAAGCGAACTTTTCGGATACATGAAAGGCGCCTTCACGGGTGCCTACGCAGACCGGCCGGGCCTCTTCGAGGTGGCCAGGGGTGGTACGATATTTCTTGATGAAATAGGAGAGTTGCCCGTCATTCTTCAAGTAAAGCTTTTAAGGGCGGTCCAGGAAAAAACCTTTCGCCGGGTCGGGGGTTCCGAAGATATCAAGGTCGACGTGCGCATCATCTCTGCGACGAATCAGGACCTCTCCCAAAAGGTAAAGGACGGCGCCTTTCGCGAGGACCTCTATTATCGACTCAATGTTATACCGATCCAGATGCCCCCCCTTCGTAAACGAAAGGAGGACATCCCGATCCTCGCCCGGTATTTCATCGAGAAATACAGCCGCCAGTTCGGGAAGGAAATTCGGAAGATCTCCTCCTATGCCCTCGAGCTTCTGATGGAGTACCAGTTCCCCGGGAATGTCCGCGAGTTGGAAAACATCATCGAAAGAAGCGTCGCCATGGAGCAGTCGAACATCATCCTGCCGGAAAATCTCGTCCTCGCAGGAAGTTCGAAAGACGATCAGAACAAAGCCATCGACCTCGATCTGCCCGACGAGGGGATCAATCTCGACGCCGAGATGGCGAGGCTCGAACGCCAGCTCATTGAAAAGGCCCTGCACAAGGCGAAGGGTACCAAGACCAAGGCGGCCCAGCTCCTGAACATGACGAGGGACGCCCTGAATTACCGGATCGACAAGCTGGACATCCGGGAATAAGGAAGAATCTATTCTCGAATTCACATCTGCGTGAAAATCACCCCCGGCGGGTGAGGGTCACGCAGATTTATTTTATCCGGGGCATCCCCCTGAAAGGGACGTCGACGCACCACACAAATAAATACAAAGTGATTACAATAAGATACAAAATATTCACACGTGGGATCCAGGGGGAGAAAATTGTGGCACAGCCCTTGCTGATTCCTGGTCAGGCACGCAGAAAAGGAAAGCAAACATACCATATTTAGGAGGTCTGAAATGATTTTGAAACTTGCGAAAATGAAGAATCAGAAAGGTTTTACACTCATCGAGCTGATGATCGTCGTCGCGATTATCGCCATCCTGGTGGCCATCGCAATCCCGGTCTTCAACCAGTACAGGGCGCGTGGCTGGATGGCTTCAGCCAGATCGGACGCGAGGAACGCCTACACGGCCGTCGTCGCCTGGCAGGCTGACAACCCCGGTCAGGACCCCCCCGGTGGTACTTCCGGTGGTTTCGCACCTGCTACAGGTATGCAACTGCCCGCCCCTTACCAGGCAGTACGCGTCAGCCCTGGCGTGTCCTTAGTTATCACCCCTTCTGTGGCTGGTGTTGGGGGCGATGTTACAACACAACATCAACAGCTCGCAGGAAGCTATATGCTCGATCTGGATGACAGCGAAACCCACGACTCGCTGGCTCCGAATTAAGCATTCACAAAATCGAGCGTGCATTTTTTTCATCGAGGGCCGCTTTGAAAAGCGGCCCTCTTTTTTATATCCCCGGATACCTTAACCAATTCTTCTGGAACCCCATCCTGTCATGGAGCAACTTATTCTCATCCTTTGTTGTTCCATCTTTGAGGACGGTAAAAAAAACTTTGCCTCCCGAAGTGATTTGCGATAGATATCGGCGAAATACCTTGAAATTTATCTTCAGGCGATGGACGAGCGGATCGACGAGTTTATGAATTTCATGGCCGTGGAGAAGGGGTCGTCATTGAACACCCTGGAGGCCTACAGCCGGGACCTGCGGCGTTTCGCCGATTACCTCAAAGAGGAAGAAATCACCGCGCTCGGTGCCGTCGACCCCGGGCATCTCGTGGACTTTCTCGGAACGCTCAAGAAGGGGGGGCTCTCCGCCACATCGATCAACAGAAATCTCGCCGCCATCCGGGGCTTCTACCGGTATCTCTTGAGATCGGGACACATAGCGGAAAATGTGCTGACGAAGGTGAGCCTGGCAAAATCCTGGGTGCGACTTCCGGACACACTCAACCTCCGGGAGATGGAGAAACTCCTGCAGAAACCCGATGACGCAACGCCACAGGGGCTCCGGGACAGGGCCATGCTGGAGCTCCTCTACGCCACGGGGCTTCGCGTCTCGGAGCTTCTGACGCTCACAGTGAATGACCTGAACTGGCAGGTCGGTTGTCTCGCCGCCACGGGCAAGGGGAGAAAGGAGCGGATCGTCCCCGTGGGGAAGGCGGCCATCGCCATTCTTCGCCGCTACGTGGACGAATCGAGGCCTCTTTTGCTGAAGGGGGAAAAAACCAATATCCTCTTCGTGAACCGAAGAGGCGGGGGGCTTACCCGACAGGCCCTCTGGAAGACGATCAGGAAATACGCCGCCCTCGCGGGACTTCAGAAGAAGGTACACCCGCACACCTTCCGGCACTCCTTCGCGACCCATCTTCTGGAGGGAGGGGCCGACCTGCGCGCCGTCCAGGTCATGCTCGGCCATGCCGACATCTCGACGACGCAGGTCTACACGCATGTCACGCGCGAGAGGCTCAAGGAAATTCACAGGAAGTATCATCCCCGGGGCTCCTGAGACGGTCCGGGGAGATCGGATCTCTGATGAAAGACGATGATGTTTCAGCCTTTATGAAGCCGAAAAACAGAAGAACGGGAAAATCAAGGCGGGTCCTTCTCTTCCTCGCGGCGGTCTTCCTTTTATCACTCCTCGTCGCCGGGGCGGCTGCCCTTTTGGACGAACAGTCGGGCAAGACGAAAGGCGGCGAAGGGTGGTTTTCCAGGACCAGGGACGCCGTATCCACTTTTCTGGGCGGGAAACCGCGTTTTTATTATCTCGTCATAGAGAGAAACGGTGCCGATGAGAAGCTCAGAGAGGACAACGTATTTGTTCTGACGTACCGGGATGAGTTTGTTGTCAAGGAGGTCTCCACAAGCTCGCCCTTCGGAAGGGGAATTACGGTGGATGTGGAGGGTGCGGGGGGCGACAGTGATCTCCGAGTCCTTCTGAAGGGCGTCGAACTCGTCGACCGGGTCGTGGGTGAAAGAGCGGCATCGAAAAAGGACGGGCTTTACGCCTACGGCATCGCCGTCAAATTCAAGGGGGAGGAGATTGCCAGGATCCCGGTGCAGGTGGAGGTTTCCCCCCAGGATTGGCTGCGGTTCGCGAAGGATTCGGACAGCCAGCGGTCACAGCTCCGATACTTGGAGCAGGCCGTGGCCGCAAGCAAGGACGATGTGAATCTCCGGAAGACCCTGGCAGCGGCCCACGTGAAGGCCGGAAACATCGACCGGGCCATCCGGGAGTACCGAACGGTTCTTGCGGCAAAACCCGGCGATGAGGTCGCCCTGAGGGAACTCTCGCGCTGCTACCTTGCGAAGAAGGATTATCTCCAGGCCCAGGAGACGGCCAAGAACCTCGTCAAGGTGAACCCGAAAGACGCCGGCGCCTACGCCACCATTGCCCTTGCCTACGGGAAACAGAAAAAGTGGGACCGTGCTATCGCCAATTACCAGGAATCCCTGAAATGGAACCCCAATGACGTCAATGTTCTCATGAACCTCGGAGAGGCTTACGAGATGACCGGCAAGACGCAAAGCGCCATCGAGCAGTACCGTAAAGCCCTCGAGAAGAATCCGCAGGACAAGGCGATCAAGGCGGCACTGGCCGATGCTTACAAGCGCGCGGGCGATCACCAGGCGGCCATCAAACTCTATTCCGAGGTGATCCAGGAGAAGCCCAAAGATACCGGGACGCGGACGGCCCCCGCCAGAGACCAGAGCGCCAGGCGGAACTGGAAGGAAGAGGTTGAAGACTATCAGAGATCCCTCAAGGCCAGACCCGATGATCCCGACACGCGGTACCACCTGGCGATGGCTTATGAAAAAGGAAAGATGTACCGTGAAGCCGCTTCGGAGTATGAAAAGGTGCTGACGGCCAGACCGGATAACGCGGATGCCCTGAACCGGCTCTCGAACATTTATTTTCAGGAAAAGCGCTACCGCGACGCGGTGGTGTTTTTCAACAAACTGAAAAAATCTTCGCCGAAAAACGCGGCGGTCTATGCCCACACCGGCTTTGCCTACGGGGAGTTGAAACAATACAAGGAGGCCTCCTGGAATTACGCGAAAGCCATCGAACTCGGAAGCAAGGACACGCAGGTGCGCTACAACCTTGCCACCGTCTTCCGTAAAATGGGAAGGGAGAAGGACGCCATCCGCGAGTACGAGAAAGTCGCCGCCGTGAGCCCCAGCATCGAGGTCCTCACGATCCTGGGGGATTATTACGTGAGGACCAGGAACTACGACGGGGCGATCAAAACCTACAAGAAACTCACCGGCATGGAGGGTGGGAAGGCCGCGGGCTATTCGGGTCTCGGCCGCGTGTCCGAGCTGAAGGGGCAGACGGATCAGGCCATCGAGAATTACAGGACGGCCCTCCAGCACGGCAAAAAGGATGAACAGACATACCTGCAGCTGGCGAAGGCCTACGAGAAAAAGGGCAAGAGCAGGGAAGCGCTGGAGGCCTACACGAGCGCCTACAATATCAACCCCGATTCCGGTGAGGCGGCTGACGGGATCAGGCGCATGAAAGTCAGCGAGATTCAGAAAAAACTCAAGGAGTGACGGGGTCGGCGGAGTGCCTATGAAGAAAATCAGGATCGGAAAAGCGGCCATGGGCGGCGGGGAGCCTTTTGTCCTCATCGCGGGTCCCTGCGTCATCGAGGACGAGGGCAGGACGATGGAGATCGCCCGTCAGCTGAAGAAAATGACGGACGAGTTGGGCATATTCTTTATCTTCAAGGCGTCCTACGACAAGGCGAACCGGACCTCCCTGGACGCCTATCGGGGGCCTGGTTTCGGGAAAGGTCTCGAGATACTGAAAAAGGTCAAAGAAAGGATCGGCATTCCGGTCCTGTCCGATGTGCATCGTTTCGAGGAGATCGGTGAGGCCGCCGCTGTCCTCGATGTCGTCCAGGTCCCGGCTTTCCTCTGCCGCCAGACGGACTTCATCATCGAAGTGGCCAGAAAGGCAAAGGTGGTGAACGTCAAAAAAGGACAGTTTCTCGCACCCTGGGACATGAGCCACATTATCCGAAAGGTGGTCTCAACGGGAAACGATAACCTGCTGATCACGGAGCGGGGAACGACTTTCGGGTACAACAATCTCGTCTCGGATTTCCGTTCCCTTTCCATTCTCCGCTCCCTGGGCTACCCCGTCGCCTACGACGCCACCCACAGCGTGCAGCTGCCGGGGGGGGCAGGGGACGCTTCGGGCGGCGAGAGGGAGATGGTTCCGGGGCTTTCCCGGGCGGCCGTCGCCGTGGGTGTGGACGCCCTCTTCATGGAAGTGCATCCCCGGCCTGAAGAAGCGCTCTGCGACGGACCGAATTCCCTGGAACTGGGGGCACTCCCCGAGCTGCTCAGGGTTCTGAAGGCCATCGACGGTATTGTCAAGGGAGGGATGAAGGCATGAAAAGACCTCCGAATTTGTCGACAGCCCGGAGAGTCCGGAAGATCAAGATGCTCGTGCTAGACGTGGACGGTGTCCTCACCGACGGGCGGATCGTCATGGACGACCGCGGCCGGGAAACGAAGTTTTTTGACGTTCGTGACGGTCACGGGCTGAAAATGCTCATGCGCACCGGCATCGAGGTCGTTTTTCTGACAGGTCGAAAATCGAGGGTCGTCGAGCAACGGGCGAGGGAACTGGGCGTCACGGAGGTCTACCAGGGCGCCCTGAACAAGGCCGAAGTCTTCGAGGCTCTTCTCGAAAGAGCAGGGCTCAAGGCATCGGAGGCGGCTTACGCCGGCGACGACATCGTCGATGTGCCTGTCATGAGAAAAGCCGGATTTTCGGTGGCCGTTCTCGACGCCGTCGCGGAGGCCAGGAAAGCCGCCCATTATGTGACGAAAAAAAAGGGGGGGCGGGGCGCCGTCCGGGAGGTTTGCGAGGTCATCCTCAAGGGACAGGGGAAGTGGGCGGACATCCGGAGGAGATACGGAAGCCTTTAGGTATTCAGGGAAAAAGATGTTTGGTCTTTACAGAAGAATCATCGGGTGGTATGTTTCCGCCACCGGCTGAAAGAAAGATATGCCGCGTAACTTGTTGAAGTCTTTACGGGAGGCCCTCCGGAACCGTTCCAGAACACAGAGGATGATGCTGCTGGGGGGGCTGTGCATCGCACTCGCCGCCTTCTGGATGATCGGCCGCGCGCTGGAGCAGCAGGAGACCGTGAAGGAGGATGCATTAAAAATCCTGACGGACGATGCGGATGTACACATTCAAAACGCCCATTACACCGAAGTGACGGACAGCGGCACCATCTGGGAGATCGACGCGGAGTCCGTCCGTTTTGTCCGCAAGGATAACCTCGCCTATTTCGACAAGGTCAGGATCAAGCTCACGATGAAGGACGGCCAGAGTTACGTCATGAGGGGCGATAAAGGATTGCTTCACACGGACACCAGGAACGCGGAGCTCCAGGGGGATGTGAATGTCACCTCGAGCACCGGCTGGCGATTCGACACGGCGGCGCTCAAATACTCCGACGCGGACCATGTGATCCGGGCGGACCGGGACGTGAAGCTTCAATCATCGACGCTGGAAATCCAGGGTGTCGGTATGTCCGTCCATTTGAACACGGAGGAGGTCCGGTTATCCTCAAGGGTGAATGCCGTTTTACGATAGCGGTTGTGATGACGGGTGAGAGAATGAGGCGTTTTTCCATCGTCGTCCTCGCCGTCTTGTTGTTCCTGCTTCCGGCGTCTTCGGGTGCGGAGGAGGGCCGCGAGAAAGACGTTTTCGGAAGCTTTAGCGGTCGGGAGGGCAAACCGACCCATATCACCGCCGATCACCTGGAGGCATACAGGGCGAAGGAAATGGCCGTTTTTTCGGGCAACGTGGTGGCCAAGCAGGACGACTGGGTTCTTCATTCGGACACGCTGACCTTTTACTTTGAAAAGCCGGAAAGTTCAGGCGGCGGCGGACCCGGAAACCGCGAAGGGGGTACTGAGGTCTCGAGGATAGAAGCCCGGGGGAACGTCCGGATCACGCAGGGGGAGCGGATCGTGACGGGGGAGAAGGCGGTCTTCCACCGGCGCGAACAGAAGACCATCGTTACCGGAAACCCCGTCCTCAGGGAAGGGGAAAACATCATCGAGGGGGACCGGGTCATCGTCTTCATGGAAGAGAAGCGCGGGGTGGTGGAAGGCACCCGGGGCAAGCGGGTGTCGGCGACGATCCATCCCGAAGAAAAGAAAGAAGAGAAAAAGCGGGAATGACGGGGCGACTGACCGCGACAGGGTTGACCAAAACATACCATTCAAGACCCGTGGTCAACGCCGTTCATCTCGAAATTCATCAGGGCGAGGTTGTGGGCCTTCTGGGTCCCAACGGTGCAGGGAAGACGACGACGTTTTACATGATTGTCGGTCTTATTTCGCCGGACAGCGGAAGCATTTTGCTTGATACGGAGGACATAACCCGATATCCTATGTATATCCGGGCCAGGAAGGGCATCAGCTATCTGCCCCAGGAGCCGTCGGTATTCCGGAAGTTGACGGTGAAAGACAATATCATGGCCATTGTCGAAACTCTCGGCCTGGAACCCCAGGAAAAGGAAGAACGGCTGAGGCATCTTCTGGGAGAACTCGATCTGTCAAACCTGGCCGATCACATGGCCTACTCCCTCTCGGGGGGCGAGCGGAGACGGGTGGAAATCACACGGGCGCTCGTGACCTCCCCCCGGTTTATTCTTCTGGACGAACCCTTCGCGGGCATCGATCCTCTGGCCGTGGCGGATATCCAGAAGATCATTTTCAAACTGAAAGCAAAGGGAATTGGCGTTATCATTTCCGATCATAATGTCCGGGAAACCCTTTCCGTCTGTGACCGGGCCTACATCCTGAACGAGGGGGTACTGCTCATGGAGGGTTACCCTGACGAGATCGCCCGGAGCGAGATCGCGAAAAAGTTTTACCTGGGGGAAGATTTCAAATTCTGATGCCGGGGTCTGTTCGGTAGGGAAGATGGCTTACGAACTCAAACAGAGTCTGAAGTTGACGCAGCAGCTGATCATGACGCCTCAGTTGCAGCAGGCGATCAAACTGCTTCAACTCTCGCGGCTCGAACTCGTCGACATGATCCAGCAGGAAATGGAGGAAAATCCGCTCCTCGAGGAGAGTGCAACGGAGGAATACGCCGAAGAGGAAATGACGCCCGAAATCGAGGAGATCAAGGTCGCCGAAAAAACGGAGGAGCTGACGGGCGAGGGGGACGGCAAGGAGGAATTCGACTGGGACAGCTATATCGAGGACTACGGCCCCATGAGGGTGAGTTACGACCGCGAGGACGATGAGGGACCCTCCTGGGAAAACATGCTCACCAAGAAAACGACCCTGACGGACCACCTCATATGGCAGCTGAGCCTGTCACGAATGGAAGAACAGCAGCGTAAAATCGGCGAGCAGATTATCGGAAACCTCGATAACAACGGATACCTCATGGCGACGACGGAGGAAATCGCCCTTCAGGAAGGGGTCGATGCGGAAGCCGTTGAGGCTGTTCTGAAGAGGATACAGGAATTCGATCCCCCCGGTGTTGCGGCACGGGACCTGAAGGAGTGCCTCCTGATCCAGTCGAAATATCTCGGCAGCATGAGCCCCGTCGTCGAAGCCGTCATCCGGGATCACCTCAACGAAATGGAGACGAAGAATTACAATGCCATCGCGAGGAAAATGAAGGTCCCCCTCTCGGCCGTTCTGGATGCCGTGCTCCTCATCAGCAACATGGATCCGAAACCCGGCCTGCAATACAACGAAGAACGGCCGCAGTATATCGTTCCGGATGTCTATGTGTTAAAGGTGGCCGATGAATACAAGATTATCCTGAATGACGAGGGGCTTCCCAGGCTCCGGATCAGTAACTTCTACCGGGAGATTCTCGGGGGCGTCGGGGACGGCGGTTCGAGCGGCGAGGACTGCAAGAAGTACATCAAGGACCGCCTGCAGTCGGCCACCTGGCTGATCAAGAGCATCCAGCAGAGGCAGCGAACGATCTATAAAGTCACCGAGAGCATCGTCAAGTTTCAGAGGGAGTTTTTTGACCAGGGTATCAATTTCCTCAAACCGCTGGTGCTGAGAGATGTGGCCGATGACGTGGAAATGCACGAATCCACGATCAGCCGCGTCACGACCAACAAATATGTCCACACGCCCAGGGGCATATACGAACTCAAGTATTTCTTCAACAGCAGTATCAGCAGGACGAGCGGCGATTTCATCGCTTCCAAGAGCGTTCAAGAAAACATCCGGAAAATCATCAGCCTGGAGGACGCCCGGAAACCACTGAGCGACAGTGAAATTGTTGAAAAGCTGAGCGCGAACGGCATCGCCATCGCGCGGCGAACCGTTGCCAAGTACCGCGAGATGATGGGGATACTTCCTTCCTCCAAAAGGAAAAAATATTTCTTTAAGCCCAAGGCCTGATGTCCCACCGGAAAATTAAAAACCACAAGATAAAAACAGGGAGAACGTCGCAGCGCCCTATCGCGCCGCGCCGCGCGTTCCGCCGCAGGGTTTTGCAGCCAATCCGTTGATTTCAAAGTAAAAATACAGCGGCGCGGCATTGACAAATAATCGTTGACATTTTGATTCGACTTCACTATAGACGGTCTTTCTTTCATCGCGGAGAAAGACTTCTCCCCGCGAAAAACAGGCAGGGCATTACGAGAATGAGGAGGCGTCGGTGATGCAGATTTCCGTGACGTTCAGAAACACTGAATCGGAAGACTGGTTCAAGGATTACATCACGGAGCGTTTGAAGAAACTCCAGAAATATATCGATAAACCCCTCGAGGCCCATGTCGTGCTTTCCGTGGAGAAGTTCAGGAATGTGGCCGAGGTGAATGTCAGCGCCCGGGGAGTCAATATCAACGGCAAGGAAGAAGCGAAAGACATGCAGCTGGCCGTGGACACGGTGATCGATAAAATCGAGCGCCAGATGAAAAAGCACAAGGAAAAACTCAGAGGCCACAAGTCGACCGCGGCCAAGGGCGGCGTGATGACCCGCTCACGTGCTGACGAGGAATTGGACGAGGAGCCGGTCCGACTGAGAATCGTCGAGACAAAGAAAATGGTACTGCGGCCCATGTCCCTCGATGAAGCCATCATGGAGATCGAGGGTTCGAAGAACCGCTTCATCATCTACCGGGATGCCGGTTCGGAGAATATCCACGTGATTTACAGGCGGGACGACGGGGACTATGCCTTGATCGAGGCCAACAGTTAGAAGAGAGACGGCGACATGCACATCGCGGAGATTTTCAGGAAGGAGTATATCATCGAGGATTTGAAGGCCAGAAGCAAGCGAGGCGTCCTCACGGAACTCTCGGGGATATTTTCGCCGGGCTCGGTCAAGGTGGACCCGAAGCTCATGGTCGACGTCCTGATGGAACGCGAGAAACTGGGCAGCACCGGTATCGGTGACGGCATCGCCATTCCGCACGGGAAGCTCAAGGGGCTCGACACGCTGCTTCTGTCCTTCGGCAGGAGCCGTGACGGGGTCGATTTCGAGTCCATCGACGGCAAACCCGTTCATCTTTTCTTTCTCCTCATGGCCCCCGAAAGCTCCACCGGGCAGCACTTGAAAGCGCTGGCAAAAATTTCCAGGATGCTCAAAGACGAGCATTTTCGATCGGAACTCATGTCGGCCCAATCCGCAGAGGACCTCTATAAAGCCATCGTCGAGAAAGACGAGACCTACTGACATACCTCAACCGGCCGTCCGGAGGCAGCTCCCTTCGAGACAAACCGGCCGGCGGCCCTGATGCCCATCCGCAGACCGTGAATGTGAGTCTTGGATGACGTCGCTTTCCATCAAAGATCTCTTCGAAGGCGGGGAGGAAAGACTGGATCTTCATCTGGTCTCCGGGCATGCCGGGCTGTCAAGAGTCGTCAACAACCCGGCCATCCGCACATCCCGGCAAGCTTTTAAAAAGCACCCTGTCCGGCTGCAGGCAGAAACCATTCTCTTGTGGGTACCGGAGGACGTCCTGCATTTTGAGCGGCAACCGGAGGGGGAGAGGGTCGAAATACTCTCCGGCCTCTCCTCCGAATATCTCCTTGCGGTCATCGTCCCTTCAACGCGGCGGGCAGCCGATTTTCTCGTGCGGTGGTCCGACCACACCGGCACCCCCCTTTTTCTCTCCAGCCTCGAAGCCTTTCTGCTCGAGAGCCGGCTGATCGGCCATCTCCGGGAGAGACTGCACCACATCGGGACGATTCAGGGTGTGTTTCTGGACGTTTCGGGACTGGGCATTTTGCTCACCGGTGAGAGCGGTGTCGGAAAGAGCGAATGCGCCCTGGAACTCATGACAAGGGGCCACAAACTGGTTGCCGATGACATGGTCGAAATTGAAAAAAGAGGGGAACGGATCTACGGCCGGTGTCCGGAGGAGATCAAGTATCTCATGGAAGTCAAGGGGCTGGGTATTATCGACGTCGGCGACATCTTCGGCACTCATGCCGTACGTGAAGAGATGCCCATCGATCTCGTGGTGGAATTCCTGTGGGCCGAAAAGGCCGGTGGAACGAAAGGTGCATCGTCCGGCGCTCCCGCACGCCAGGTCATGGGTGTCTCCGTCCCGCTGATCCGGTTGCCGGCGAGACACGGAAGCAATAGGGCGACGATCATCGAGGTTCTGGCGAAGGACGTGCTGGCGAAGAGCCGCCGGCAGGGAAAGGCCCTATAGGGACGCAGGGGAGGCCGTCATGCCGCAAAACTTGAGAATTGTGATCATAACGGGTCTTTCGGGTTCAGGCAAGAGCACGGCCCTGCGGGCCCTGGAAGACATCGGGTTCTTCTGCGTGGACAATCTGCCGGTCGTCCTGCTCCCAAAATTTCTTGAGATTCAGACGGAACCCGGCAGCGAAGTTTCCAAGGTCGCCTTCGTGATGGATCTGCGGGAAAGGTCCTTCCTGAACCGCTACATGAAGACCTTCGAAGAGCTGAAGGCAAAAGGTTACAGGATCGAGGTTGTTTTTCTGGACTCGAGCGACGAGGCCCTGCTTCGGCGGTTCAGTGAAACCCGCAGGGCTCATCCCCTCTGCGAGAAGGGCACCGTCATGGAGGGGATCACGCTGGAACGGGATCGGCTTGCGAATTTGAGAAAGATGGCCGACAAGGTCATCGATACCTCTTCCTTCAACGTTCATCAACTCAAGGAGGTCTTTCAACGATATTTCATGACCTCGCCGGCGGACAAACGGCTCGTCATCAACTGCACATCCTTCGGTTATCGTTACGGGTTGCCCGCCGATGCCGACGTCGTCCTGGATGTACGTTTTCTCCCGAACCCCTATTTCGTGGAAGATCTCAAGAACTTCGACGGCAACGACAAGAAGATTGAGGACTACGTCATGGGTTGGAGCGAGAGCGTCACTTTTCTTGAAGAGATGTTCAAGCTCATGGAGTTTCTCATTCCCCTCTATGAGAATGAAGGGAAGTCCAGTCTGAACATTGCCCTGGGGTGCACGGGGGGCAAGCACCGCTCCGTCGTCATGGCGAACAAGTTCGGGAGCTATTTTTCCGGGCGGAATTTCCTGGTCAACATCCAGCACCGGGACGTCTACCGGAGTTAAAAAGTCACGGCCATTTTGCCATCCACGTTGTCCTTCAGCCAGTGAGGATCCCACCACTCGATGGGGTTCACGAACTTCCCGCCTACGAGGATTGAAAAGTGCAGGTGGTCTCCACCGGCGAACCCCGTGGAACCGCTCAGCCCGAGAGGTTCCCCCTTCCTGACGTCCTGACCTTTTTTGACCGAGATTTCGGACAGGTGGGCGTAAAGGCTGGTCAGCCCGAGTCCGTGGTCGAGGATGACGGTGTTGCCGTAGATGCCCAGATAGCCCGTGAAGAGCACGGTGCCGTGGTTGGCCGCCTCGACCGTCGCCCGCTCCGTTGATGCCAGATCCACGCCCAGGTGGAGGCTTCTCGTGACCGCTTTGCCCTCATGGAGGTAGGTCCGATCATCGCCGAAGGAGGCCATGGGGGCCGCGTTCTTCATCCGCAGGAAGGTTCCTTCCCAGAGTTTTTTCCCCGTGGAATTTTTGCTGATGGCGGCGATCTGCTTCGAGTTCTCCTCCCGGAGCGGTCCGTTGACAAAGAAGAAGACCTCGATGGGCGTTTTCTGCTGCTGGGCGTAACGCTGGGCGAATTCCGGCATTTTTTGATCCAGGAAGCCTTGACTGATCGTGATGCGGTCCGAACGGAACTTTTTGTTCCGGATGAAGGCCGGAAGCCCCGCATAGGTACGGTTGCCCGCCCTGTCCTCCGCCATCACGGCCATCCGGGTCTTTTTGTCGTGGGCGTCGAGGGGCAGGGCGTAGACGCTCAGATAGCAGGATTTTCCCGAGACGGTGAGGGGAAAGCTGCTGAAAAAGTCCTCTCCCACGAGGACACCGCTTCCGGCCAGTTCTTCGGAAGTGCTGTAAAGGGTGATGCCCGAACCGCCGGGGTTGACGTTGTTGGCCGTGTTGAGAAGAAAGATCTGGGGCGGCGCCATGTCGATCTGGACGTGAACATTGGTCCGCGTCGTATTTTTCAGAGGAGAATAATCCGTCAGTACGATGCTGAGGACGGCCTCTCCCTCTTTGAGGGCGATGCCCTTCAGTGGTGTTTCCACATGAATTATTTCCTCTTGGACCCCTTTCTGCGGATAGGTCCGTGAAAGGAGCATATGCGTCATGTCGTTCTGGGTCAGGGTGACCTGGACGTCCCGGAGGCCGCTTTTTCGATCGACGGCCATGAAGGTGATGCTTTTCTGGGGACCGAGAAACTGCAGTTCATCCTTCAGCGTGAGCACTGGCTTTTCCATTTCGAAGAACACCATCGCGACCCAGACCGCCAACACGATGACCAGAAGACCCGCCACCCAGAGCATCCATTTCAACTGCTTCATACATCGCCTCCTTGAGGTAGAAAAGCGGTGACATCATACCCGGATTGTAAAATATTTCAAGCTTTCCCGTCGATGCCTCGAGGGCCGGCCGGTCTTTAATCTCTTGACCTCCCCGGCCTTTTGGTATATCAAAATATGCAGATTTATTGAAAAAGAAAGGTTTTAGAATCGGCCTCTTGGAGACGTTGCCGGCCATTTTTCTGTCGTCTTTTGCCATCGCCATGTCCGGTGCGTTGATGCCCGGGCCCGTGCTGACGGTGACGATCAGCGAGAGCGCAAAAAGAGGATTCTGGGCGGGACCGAAAGTGGTCCTGGGACACGGTATTCTGGAAGGGGTCCTGCTGGCTCTTCTCGTCGCGGGCTTCGCCCGGTTCATCAACGAGCCGCTCTTTCTCGGTCCCGTCGGGTTAATCGGCGGCGGGGTCTTGATCTGGATGGCCCTGGGCATGTTGAAAGAAGTCCGCGGGCTGAGTCTCGATCTGTCGGCAGGGCGGGGATTCTCAGGCGGACCCGTGACGGCGGGCGTGGTCACGAGCTTATCGAATCCTTACTGGATCCTGTGGTGGGCGACGATCGGGCTCGGGTATGTCCTTGTTTCGATGAAATGGGGGGTCGTCGGGATCGCGGTGTTTTTCGCCGGACACATCCTGGCGGACCTCCTGTGGTACAGCGTCATATCTTTCCTCGTTTCCCGTGGAAGGCGGTACATTCGTTTGCCGATCTACCGGGGGATGGTGAGAACCTGCGCCGTCGTCCTCATGATCTTCGGGCTTTACTTCAGCGCATCAGGCATCAACTATCTTTTGTAGAAGGAGTGCATCGGCCCATGCTGGAGAAGAAAAAAATCGTCCTCGGGATTACCGGCGGGATTGCCGCCTACAAGGCGGCGGAGCTGACGCGGGAATTCGTCAAGAGGGGAGCATCGGTCCACGTTATCATGACGAGAAACGCCACGGCGTTCCTGACACCCCTGACCCTGCAGACCCTCTCCGGAAACGCCGTTTACACGGATACCTTCACCCTGACCGGTGAGTGGGAAATCGGACATGTGTCGCTCGCCGACAGCGCCGATGCGGTCGTGGTCGCTCCGGCGACGGCAAATTTCATCGGCAAGGTGGCTGCCGGGATCGCCGACGACCTCCTGACGACCATGATCATGGCCACACAGGCGCCCGTTCTGATCTGTCCCGCCATGAACGTCCACATGTACGCCAATGCCATCGTCCAGGAGAATATCGCAAAATTAAGGGCGAAGGGATATGCCTTTGTCGACCCGGGCTGCGGGGAGCTGGCCTGCAAAACGGAAGGGGTAGGACGGCTGGCGGAGCTCGGGGACATAGCGGAAGAGGTGGAATCGGCACTGACGGCAAAGGATCTCGCGGGAGAGCGGATTCTCGTTACCGCGGGACCGACCCGTGAACCGCTCGATCCGGTCCGTTTCATAACGAATTACTCTTCGGGGAAAATGGGGTACGCCGCCGCGATGATGGCCAGACGGCGGGGGGCGGAGGTCACGCTCATCAGCGGACCGACATCCCTTCCGGCACCCCGGGGCGTCCGATACATCGGGGTGGATTCCGCCATCGAGATGAGGGACGCCGTGATGAGGGAAATAAAGAAGTCGACGGTCATCATCAAGGCGGCCGCCGTGGCTGATTACAGGCCCCAGTCCTTCTCCGGGTCGAAGATCAAGAAAAAAACCGGCCCCCTCGTTCTGAATCTGTCCAGGAATCCCGATATCATCGCCGAGGTCGGCAGGAAGAAAGGAAAAAGGATCCTCGTCGGTTTTGCCGTGGAGACGGACCATCTCGTGGAATACGCCAGACAGAAAATGACGCAGAAAAACATGGACCTCATCGTGGCCAACGACATCACGCAGACCGGGGCGGGTTTTCAGACGGAAACCAATATCGTCAAGATCCTCGACCGGCAGGGCGGGACGGAGGATCTCCCGATGATGGACAAAAAAAAGGTCGCCGACCGGATCCTGGATCGCGTAAAGGCCCTCAGGGAAAAAAGGGGCTGAAAAGTGAAAGGCGGGAGGTTCTTTTTGCCGGAACGGGAAGATGATTTGAGAGAAGAAATGCTTGACCTGGTCCGCGCTCTCAAAGGTCATATCGGCCAGGGGGGGGGCGGCGGTCGGGACGACCATCTTGTTCTGAAGGGGGTAAAAGCAGCCGGTGGAAGGGCAGCCCCTCAGGAACGGCTGGATTTTGAAAGCGCGGGTGCGAGGCCTCCTTCTTCCGTCCGGACCCTCGATGATGTCCGCCGGGAGCTCGGAGACTGCAAGAGATGCCCCCTCCACCTTACGCGCAGGAACCTGGTTTTCGGCGAAGGGAATCCCTCCGCCGGCCTGGTTTTTATCGGCGAGGCGCCGGGCGAGGAAGAGGACCTTCAGGGCAGACCCTTCGTCGGACGGGCCGGCCAGCTTCTGACACGGATCATCGAGGCCATGGGGTTTCAGCGGCGTGACGTCTACATCTGCAATATTTTGAAATGTCGTCCGCCCGGGAATCGCAATCCGAAACAGGATGAGATGGAGACCTGCGAACCTTTTTTGATTGGACAGATCGACGCCATAGGGCCGAAGGTCATCTGTGCCCTGGGGAGCTTCGCGGCGCGGAGAATCCTTCAGACCGAAGCCCCCATCACCGCGCTGCGGGGGAAATTTCATGAATTCAGAGGGGTGCGGGTCATGCCCACCTACCACCCGGCCTATCTCCTTCGGAATCCCGAAGCCAAAAAACAGGTCTGGGAAGACGTCCAGCTCATCATGAAGGCGCTTCAATAAGAGGAGGTTCCCTGCGGGAAAAAGATGATGAATAGAGCGAGAGCAATAAAGTGGGTTCGGTCGCTCGGCATGACCCTCCTGCTTCTGGCCGCAGCAGTGAACGTTCACGCAGCCGCGGAGGAAGCAAGGCCCCGTTTTGACGTCGTCGTCATCGACTCGGCCATCACCCCGCCCGTGGCGGAGTACATCATTGCAAGCGTTGCGGCTTCGTCCAAAGCGGGTTCGGAGGGGCTGATCATCCAGATGGACACGCCGGGCGGGCTGGACCTGGCCATGCGGGATATCATCAAATCCCTGCTCAATGCGCCCCTCCCGGTCATCGTCTATGTGGCGCCGAAAGGTGCGCGGGCCGCGTCGGCCGGCGCCTTCATCACCGTCGCGGCTCACATTGCGGCCATGGCGCCCGGGACCAACATCGGCGCCGCACATCCCGTCGCGATAGGCGCGGGCAAGATGGACGAAACCATGCTGGAGAAAGTGGAGAGCGACGCCGTTGCCTATGCCAGGAGCATCGCGAAGGAACGGGGGCGCAACGCCGACTGGATGGAGAAGGCGGTCCGGAAGAGCGCCTCCATCCCCGCCGAAGAGGCCCTGAGCCTCCGCGTCATCGACGCGGTCGCCGGCGATCTGAACGAACTCCTCGAAAAAATCGACGGAAGAGAGGTCCACCTCCCGTCCGGCAAAAGGAAGCTGCGGGCCCGAGGCGCCGAAATCCAGATGCAATCCATGGGTATCCGGGAGCGAATCCTGATCACGATCAGCAACCCCAACATCGCCTACCTCCTTTTCATCATCGGGCTTGCCGGTCTTTACTTCGAGTTCGCCCACCCGGGCGTGGTACTGCCGGGTATCGTCGGCGGCATATCCCTCATCCTGGCCTTTTTTGCCTTCCAGACGCTGCCGATCAACTATGCAGGGATCCTCTTGATCCTTTTTGCCGTCATCCTTTTTATTGCGGAGATCAAAGTCATGAGTCACGGCGTTCTGACCATCGGGGGGGTCGTTTCTTTCGCCCTGGGATCGATCATGCTGTTCGAGTCACCCGACCCGGCCATCAGGGTTTCGTGGAGTGTTCTGATCCCGGCTGTCCTGGTGACGTCGCTGTTCTTTGCGGGGGTTATTGCCTTGGCTGTCAAGGCACAGTTACGGAAGCCCTTGACGGGTCAGCAGGGCATGATCGGCGAGTACGCTCAGGCCGTGACGGATGTCGGGGAAGAGGGCAAGGTCTTTCTCAAGGGGGAGTATTGGAATGCCTTTAGTTCATCGCCGATCAAGAAAGACAGCCGGGTGAGGGTCGTCGCTATCCGGGGGCTTGTTCTGGAAGTCGAACCATCCGGTGAAGAAAAGAAGGGAGGATAAGTCATGTATGCCATTCTTGTGCTGATCGTTCTTGTCGTCATGTTTCTGGCGGCCGCCATTCGAATACTCAATGAGTATGAAAGAGCGGTCATCTTCCGTCTGGGGAGGGTCCTGGCAACGAAGGGTCCCGGACTGATCATTCTCATCCCCGTCATTGATCGCATGGTCCGTGTCGATACGAGGGTGATCGCCATGGACGTGCCGCCCCAGGACGTGATCACGCGGGACAACATCTCCATCAAGGTCAACGCCGTTGTCTATTTCCGCGTCATGGACGCCAACCGAGCGATCATCGAGGTCGAAAATTATCTCTACGCCACGTCCCAGCTCGCCCAGACCACGCTGAGGAGCGTTTGCGGCCAGGTGGAACTCGACGAGATCCTGGCCTCGCGGGAAAAATTGAATCAACATATCCAGGAAATTCTGGACCGGAGTACGGACCCCTGGGGGATCAAGGTCGCCCTCGTGGAGGTCAAGCACATCGATCTGCCAGAGGAAATGAAGCGCGCCATGGCGAAACAGGCCGAGGCGGAACGAGAGCGACGGGCAAAGGTGATCAGCGCCGAGGGCGAGTTCCAGGCGGCGCAGCGGCTGGCCGATGCCGCGCACGTGATCTCTACTCAGCCCATCGCACTGCAGCTCCGGTTCCTGCAGACGCTGGTCCAGATCGGCACCGAGAACAACACCACGACGGTTTTCCCGATACCCATCGACCTTTTCAAACCTTTTCTGAAACTGAAGGAGTGAGGCGGCCATCTCGATTGCAGACCGTCCGGGACAAGGAGGGCAAAAAGTGGAAGAGAGCAAGAAGATTCGTATCGTCATCGGCGCGATGATTCTCGTAGCCTTGGGTGGGCTTTTTCTGCTCGATGTGATCGGCCTGTACAAGTTCGACAAGAGCTGGCCCATTCTCCTGATCGTCGTGGCCGTCGGGATTCTCATTCAGCAGCCGAAAGACATCATCGGCTGGGTCATCGGCGCAGCGGGTCTCGTTATTCTCTTCATGAGAAACTGGTACACGGAGATGAGCCAGCTTGTCATGAATGTTGTGACGTCCCTGGCGTTGATCGCCCTCGGGGGTTATCTCCTTTACAGGGATTTCAAAAAAAAGAAAGGGTCCTGAGAATCGCCGGTGCACGTGAACAGGAAAATACTGATCATCGCCGACTTTGACGGCACGGTAAGCCCCATGGATGTCGGCTACGAGGTCCTTCAGAATTTCACGGGCCGGGGCTGGGAGGAGATCGATCGGGCCTACTGTTCGGGCGAGATCGGTTCGAAAGAGGCCTATTCGAGGATTGCGGCACTCATCCGCGGGACGCGCGAGGAGATGAGCGATCACGTCCGGGCCCACGCGAGGGTGGATCCTCATTTTGTCTCCTTTTACGCCTTCTGCCGGAAGACGGGGATGGACCTGCGGATCCTCTCGGACGGGCTGGACTTCTACATCGACCTCGTGCTCCAAAAGGATGGGCTCGGAGACATCCCGTTCTTTTCAAACGTGGCCCGTTTTCGCGACGGGCGGGGATTTGCCATCGAGTTCCCCGAGTGGAACCCGGAGTGCGACAGGTGCGGGACCTGCAAGAGTCTGATCCTGCAAAGGCTTCAACCCGCCTACGACCGCGTCATTTACATCGGAGACGGTTATTCCGACGTCTGCCCGGCCGAGAAGGCGGACGTCGTCTTCGCCAAAGGAATCCTCTACGAGGCCTTTTCGAAGAAGAGGCTTCCCTGCATTCGGTACAGAGATTTCGAAGACATCCAGCGGCATTTCCAGCACGATGGGTTTCTGGCCTCGCTCTGAAAAAACGAGCCCCCGCGGCCTGAAACCCGGGGAGCCCGGCATGGGCGGGGTTTCTTTTTTTCGTTGGAGGAAAGCTGACGTTTTAAAAAGGATATTCCGTCCGGCCGGCCTTTGAGCCCGCTCAGAGGTGCCGGGCTATCCGGTCTTACACCGCATGAAAAAAGCCCTCCTCTCAAAGAGGAGGGCTTTCGGCATCATCCCTTTCAAGAGAATCTCTCAGCCCAGCTTGCGGAGCAGATCTTCGGAAACCTCCTTGACGCCCGGTGTTCCGTCGACGCGCAGAACTTTCACGCGGTCCCTGTAATAGTTGACGGCGGCAAGGGTGCCCGTTTGGGTGTCGTAATAGATGCCGTGGCGCTTGTCGATGGCCACCTCGTCCTGGTCGTCGGCACGGGCGGCCAGGTTGCCGGCGCCGCAGATCCGGCAGACCATTTTGCCGTCCTTTGTCGCCGGCTTGATGGCATCGATGAAGATGTTGTTCGGGTGATTGTTGTCCACGGGGCAGAGCCTCCGGCCCATGATGCGTTTCTTGGCAATGTCGCGGGAGAGCACGATCTCGATGACGTAATCGAGCTTCATCTTTTCGTTCTGAAGCGCCTTCCACAGGGCCTCCGCCTGGGCCAGGTTACGCGGAAAACCGTCGAGGAGCCAGCCGGACTTGCAGTCGGGTTCCTTCAGACGATTGAGGATCATGGGAATGGTGATGTCGTCGGGAACGAGATCGCCGCGGTCGATGAAGGCCTTTGCCTTTTTCCCGAGCTCCGTACCCTTTTTGATGTTGTCCCTGAAAATCACCCCCGTCTCGATGTGGGGGACACCGTATTTCTTCTGTACGATAGCCCCCTGCGTTCCCTTTCCACTTCCGTTGGGTCCGAAAATAAGAATATTCATAACGTTCAAGCTCCTTTCATCGTATCTTATTACATCGTCGCGCCGTCAACGCGCAGTGGGTTACCGGTTTTCCGCGACGGCCTTGACCTTGGCCGCCAGGTTGAGGAGGAAGGCCCTGGCATCCTGCTGAATCGCGCCCGTGCCCTCGTAGTCCTCCTGGTAGACCCGCCGGACGACGGCTTCCCGGTCGCCGCCGGCCTCATTCAGGTACGCCTCGATGCGTCGCCTGAAGACACCCGTCCGGTCCAGGGATATTCGGAGATAGTCGCGGGCGTCCTCACCGGTGAAGACGAAGTGGTGACCGATCATCACAATGTCGACATCGAGTTGCGTCAGCTTCTTGAGAGAGGTTGCGTAGTCCCGGTAGCTTGCCAGAAACTCGGGGTGTATGACCCCGTTTCGGTCCGGCACACCGGCCGCTTCCCCGATGATCAGCCCCTTGATCCGCGGGATGTAATAGGAAAGACCGTCCCGGGTGTGTCCCGGGGTCGCGATCACCCGGGCGATCCAGCCGCCGCCGAGATCCACTTCCTCTCCATCCTGAAGGATCCGGTCAACGGTGAGGGTATCGAAGAAGACGTTTTCCGAACCGATGATCTCCCTGAATTTATCCTCGTAGTCACGGCTCAGGCTCCGGATGAGGCGCACGGCGTTTTCCTTCTTGAAGGTTTCAGCCGCAGATGCGCCCGCGGCGACTTTCAGGTTCGGGATGTGCCGCTTCAGGTAGGGGGCCGACCCGGCGTGATCGAAGTGCGAGTGGGTGAGGAAGAGCCAACCCAGGCGCTGGACATCCCCCAGGTGTTCCCGGAGATCCGCCAGGTACCGGGGACCCATGAAGGTGATCCCCGCGTCGAAAAGAGCCGGGGTTCCGCTCATCAAAAGCCAGGTGGGTATGTCCTTGTCCCCGATCGAGAAGAGACCCTCCGCGATTCGCCCCTTTGTTTCGAGAATCATGTGAAGGCTCCAGCAGGAAAATCAGAAACGGCAGGCCGATGAACATAAACGGCCGGACGCAAAGCGGGTGAAGTTTAGTCAAGCGGTTTTTAAAAGTCAAGAAGTATTGCCCGGCTGAGAAAGGCTTTTATTGACGGGACTCCGGGTCTGTGATAGCAGGGACCCTTGAACAGGAGTTATTCAGGGAGGGCCTCATGGCGGTATCGAAAAAGATCGCAGGGACGATTACACGGCAATCCTGGATCCGGAAAATGTTCGAAGACGGTCTGCGCCTGAAGAAGGAAATCGGGGCGGCGAACGTCTTCGATTTCAGCCTTGGAAACCCGAACGTCGAACCGCCGGCGGTTCTCAAGAAGGTTCTGCTGGAGGTCGCCACCGACGAGAGACCGGGCGTCCACGCCTACATGCCCAACGCCGGCTTCCCGGAAACCCGGGCGGCCGTCGCCGATCATGTCGGCCGGCAGCAGGGGGTGACCCTGACGGGCGATCATGTCATCATGACCTGCGGTGCCGCCGGCGCACTCAACGTCATCTTGAAGACCATCCTCGATCCGGGGGACGAGGTCCTCGTCATGGTCCCCTATTTCGTGGAGTACCTGGCCTATGTGGACAATCACGGAGGGGTGGCAAAACCGGTGAGGACGACGGCGGACTTCTCCCTGGATCTGCAGGCCATCGAGGCCGCGATCACGGAGAGGACCAAGGCCGTCCTGATCAACTCGCCCAACAATCCCACGGGACAGGTCTACGGCGAGGAGGAACTGCGGAGGCTTGCGGGGATCCTGGTCGAGAAGGGGAGAAAGCTCGGCCGGGCCATCCACCTCATTTCGGACGAGCCCTACGATCAGATTGTATACGACGGACTGAAGCTTCCGAGCCTTCTTCGGATCTACCAAAACAGCATCATCGCGAACTCCTTTTCCAAGACCCTGTCTCTGCCGGGGGAGCGGATCGGTTTCATCGCCGTCCACCCCGCGACGGAAGCCGTCGAAACCCTGGTCGGCGGACTGGTCATGTGTAACCGGATGCTCGGTTTCGTCAATGCGCCTGCCTTCATGCAACGGGTCCTGCCGAAGATGCTCGCCTCGAGGGTGAACGTAGAGGAGTATCAAAGGAAGCGGGATCTCCTCTGCCGCGGGCTCGCCGAGAGGGGATACGATTTCGTGAAACCCGGAGGGGCTTTCTACCTGTTCCCGAAGACGCCCATCGCCGATGACGTCGAGTTCGTCCGGCGTCTGCAAGGGCGAAACATCCTCGCCGTTCCGGGCAGCGGTTTCGGAAGTCCCGGTTATTTCCGGATTGCCTACTGCGTGGAGGATGCCACGATCGTGGGTGCCATGAAGGGCTTCGGCGAGGTCATGATGGAATGCCGATAGAGACTCGTCACGGAAGGGAAGCGCGCGTTCACGGTCCGGCGACCGTCAGTACCGGATCAGGAAATCCCTGAAAGCGCCCTCATAGGGCTCCTCCGACGCCTCGACGCCTTTGACCCGGGCGAGACCGGGCCCCTGCCGGCACCAACGGAGCATCTCCTCGACTTTTTCGTCGGGACCTTCAAAGACGGCCTCCACGCGGCCGTCCGGGAGATTGCGCACCCAACCGCCGAGGCCGAGACGGGCGGCCTCCTGACGGGTCCTCGCACGGAAGGCGACACCCTGGACTTGCCCGGATATGTAAACGTGCAACCGTCGCATCATTCGACAGGCAAAAGGCTTAAGTCTGAGGGCTTATGGCTCTCAGTGAAAAAAGTTATTGATCGCCCGTCTTTCCGACAAGCTTCAGAAAGGCCGCCTCGTCGAGGACGGTGAGGCCGAGGGTTCTGGCCCGTTCGTACTTGGACCCCGGATCCTTCCCGGCGACCACGTAATCGGTCTTCCCGGTGACCGAAGAGGACACCTTCCCCCCGAGGGACTCCACGAGGTCTTTGGCCTGGTCCCGGCTGAACTTCTCCAGCCCGCCTGTGAAGACGACCGTTTTACCCTCCAGTCGTGTGCCCGCCTTTACCGTCCGCTCCTGGGGCCGGACACCCTCCTTCAGGAGTTTGGCGATGATCTTCCTGTTGTGGGGCTCGAGAAAGAAACCGGCGATACTCTCGGCAATGACGGGACCGATGCCTTCCACGGCCGACAGTTCATCGACGGAGGCCCCGGAGACGCCCTCCAGGGTCCCGAAGGTCTTCGCGAGAATCTTGGCGACGTGCTCCCCGACGTGACGGATCCCAAGGGCGAAAAGAAACCTGTCCAGCGGCGGGCGCTTGGACTGCGCGATGGCTTTCACGAGATTGGAAGCCGATTTTTCAGCGAAACGATCCAGCTTGAGCAGTTTCTCCATCGAGAGCCGGTAGAGGTCCGCCGGGTCTTCCACGACCCCGGCATCCAGCAACTGGGTCACGATCCGGTCGCCGAGCCCGTCGATATCCATAGCCCCCCGTGAGACGAAGTGCTTGATGTTTTCCCGGATCTGTGCCGGACAGGCCAGGTCGATGCAGCGGTGGGCCGTCTCCCCCTCAAGCCTGACGACGCGGGATCCGCATTCGGGACACCGTTCAGGCATGCGGAAGGGTTTTTCTTTTCCTGTCCGTTTCGATTCGATGACCTTGACGACCTCGGGGATGACGTCCCCGGCCCGCTGGATGACGACCGTGTCCCCGACGCGGACATCTTTTTTCCGGACCTCGTCCTCATTGTGCAGGGTGGCCCGGCTGACGGTGACGCCGCCCACCTGCACCGGTTCCATAACCGCCACGGGGGTGAGAACACCGGTCCGTCCCACGTTGACGAGGATCTCCTTGACGATTGTCGTGGCCTGCGTGGGGGCGAACTTGACGGCGAGGGCCCATCGAGGGCTTCGCGTGATTGTGCCCAGCCGCTGCTGAAGCGCAAGATCATCGACCTTGATGACCACGCCGTCGATTTCATAGGGGAGCTTCTCGCGCTTCGCCGTCAGGTCCCGGTGGTATTCAGCGCAGCCCTGCCAGCCCCGGACCTGCCTGGCCTCGGGGTTCACGCGGAAGCCCCAGCGGGACAGGCAGCGAAGAATTTCCCACTGGCCGCTGAAGGTCCATCCGGTTATGTCCCCGATGCCGTAGCAGAAAATATTGAGCGGTCTTCGCGCCGTGACGCGCGAGTCCAGCTGGCGAAGGGACCCGGCCGCCGCGTTGCGCGGATTGGCAAAGGGCGCCTCACCGTCCTCCAGTCTTCTTTCATTGAGCTTCCTGAAGGCGCGCGTTTCAAGATAGACCTCTCCCCGGATCTCGATGCGTCCGGGGACACGATCCTCCGGAGCGTTCATCCTCAGGGGGAGGGCACGGACGGTCCTTAAATTCTGCGTGACATCCTCACCGGTGAACCCGTCCCCGCGGGTTGCCCCGACGGTGAAATTCCCCTTCTCGTAGACGAGATTGACGGCCACGCCGTCGATCTTGGGCTCAGCGACGTAACGGATTTCCTCCCGAGCCTGGAGGAAGCGCTTGACCCTCTCGTCGAATTCGGAAATTTCCCCCTCCGTGAAGGCGTTGGAGAGGCTGAGCATGGGGCTCAGGTGGCTGACCGTATTGAACCTGTCGAGAGGGGGTGCGCCGACGCGCTGGGTGGGGGAGTCCGTCCGGTCGATATCGGGAAAACGCTCTTCGAGCTCCACAAGCTCCTTCATGAGGAGGTCGTATTGCGCATCGGAAATTTCAGGGTCGTCGAGTTGATAATAGCGGAGGTTATGATGGTGGATGAGCCGCCGGAGTTCCTGGATCCGTTTGAGGGCTTTTGCTCTTTCCATTATTTGACGCGCTTGAGAGACGGCTTCCCCTTGGGCGGGGGGGTGTCCACGGGCCTGGTGTGCTGGGCCTGGAGGATCCGTTCATTGAAAATGTGATTCTTGACGCGAACAGAGTTGATCATGAAAAAAATGATGACGGAACGCTCCCATTCCTTGGTCGGTTCGAACTTTTCCATCTTCAGTTTGTACTTTTCCCACAGGCTGGTGAGCGACGCCTCGTCGAGCGCCAGGATCTTGTCGGCCATCTTCCCCAGCGTTGTTTCCAGCATTTCATGACCCCTGAAAAATCATGGGGTTACTATAATATGCCTGAAAAGAAAAAGTCAAACGAAAGCTCCCCACCGGACGGGGCACCGCCTCGGGGTCCTCAGCCGGGAAACGGGTGAAATGCCAAAAAAGACTTGTCTTTTTGAACTGCCGAGCTATAATTTTCGGGCCTGTGCAGGAGCGGCCCTTTTGAAAATCGGCGTCATTTCAGATACCCATCTCGGCGGTTACAGCGAGAGACTGGCTGATATCTTCCGCCGGCACCTGCGTGACTGTGACCTCATCGTGCATGCCGGCGACCTGACCGACCTTCGCGTTCTCGATGTTTTTGAGGGCAAAGAGGTGAAGGCCGTCCACGGCAACATGGATTCGCCGGAAGTGCGCCATCGCCTGCCCGACAAATGCCTTCTCGAAGTCGCAGGTCACCGCATCGGGTTGATCCATGGATGGGGGTCTCCCTTTGGGATCGAGCACCGGGTCATCAAGGCTTTTGAAGACGTGGACTGCCTGATTTACGGCCACACCCACCAGGCCGTGAACGACCTCAGGGACAGGGTGCTCTTTTTCAATCCCGGTTCCGCGACGGGGCGTTTTTTCACCCCCCAGAACACCATCGGCATTCTGGTCGTCGGCGAACGGATCGAAGGGGAGATCATTCGCCTTTGACGAAAAAGGCTCCGGCCGTTTCCGGATGAGATTTGAGGTTAAAGTATGGAGCATGTGTTCGCGCCCTGGCGCATCGAGTACATCAGGGGCAAGAAGCCCGAGGGATGCATCCTTTGCAGGGACTCGGGTCTCGACAGAACCCTTGTGGTGCATGAAGGGGAAACGGCGTTCATCCTCATGAATCGATATCCCTACGTCAGCGGCCACATCATGATCGCGCCCTACCGGCATGTCCAGAACATCGAGGACCTGCGCCGGGTTGAAAGGCTCGAGATGTTCGACCTGATGGATCTCGCCATCCGCACGCTGAAGAGCGCCTGTGGGCCTCATGGATTCAATATCGGCATGAACCTCGGCAGGACGGCCGGCGCCGGCGTCGATGATCACCTTCATCTGCATGTGGTTCCCCGCTGGAACGGTGACACGAACTTCATGAGTGTCCTGGGGGAGGTCAGGGTGATCCCGGAAGAACTGGTCAAGACCAAGGCAAAACTCAGGAGAAAGCTGAACAAAATAAGAACGGGGGGCCGGAAATGAGATTCCTATACTTTCTGATGACCATGGCTTTCGTCATATTCTTTGTCACCTTCGCTTTCCAGAATCCCGGTGACGTTCATCTCAAGTACTACGGATACCTCGACCATCAGGTCGCGATTTACCTGGTCATCTTCATCTCATTCCTGGCCGGGATTGTCGTAATAGGCCTCATGGGGATCGTGGAACGCTTCAAGCTGACGATGACGATCAACAGGCTGTACCGGAAGATCGACGACCTCGAGCGAAGAAACTTGAGCCTGCTCAAAAGCGCCCCCGCCCCGGGAGAGACCAAGGGGCTCTAGGGGCATTTGCTCTTCAGAATGGATGTCAGGTTCATCACGGACCGCTCCCTCGGCCGGTTGTCAAAATGGATGAGACTCCTGGGTTATGACACGGTCTACTACAGGGGGGATGCGGATCGGACCTTCCTGAGGAAGGCGGAAAGGGAAGGGCGCGTGGTCCTTACGAAAAAGAGGGACCTCGCGGGACGGAGCCATCCGGGACAGGTGATCCTCCTCCGGGAAGACCGCGTCGAAAACCAGATCGCGGAGGTTTTAAACCGTCTTTCCCTCCAGCCCGATCCGGGCGCCATGTTCGGGCGTTGCCTCCTGTGCAATGAAGGTCTCGAGACGGTGGCACCGGAAGACGTGGCGGGCTTTGTTCCCGACTATGTCTTGAGGCACGGCCGCGATTTCAAACGCTGCCCCCACTGCGGAAAGATCTTCTGGCCCGGCACGCACCGGGACCGCGCCCTCCATTATCTCAGGACGCGCACTCCCGTTCACTTCCCTTGATTTTTTCCAGCGCGTGTTCGAGGGCCGGCAGGACCGCCTGCAGGTTTTCCCGGGCTCCGTTCGGGCTCCCGGGGAGATTGATGATGAGGGACTGCCTTCGGATGGCTGCCACCGCCCGGGACAGCATGGCATAAGGTGTCTTGCGGGCGCTTTCCTGCCGCATGGCCTCCGCCATGCCGGTGATTTCACGGTCCATGACCCTCCGGGTCGCATCGGGGGTGACGTCACGGGGGCTCACGCCGGTGCCTCCGGTCGTGATGACGAGATCGAGGTTCCGAAGGTCCACGAACTCCAGGATCTTGGCCGCGATGCGATCCTCCTCATCGGGGACGATGTCGTAGGCGGCCACTTCAATGGAGACGCCGGCAAGCATCTCGGCGATCACCTTGCCGCTTACGTCTTCCCGCTCACCGCGGGCCCCGCGGTCGCTGACTGTGAGGATGCCTGCTCTGTACAATGCCCTTATTCTTCTTTTTCTTTCCTGGACTGGGCGATGATTTTCTCGGCGATCGGCGCCGGGACTTCCTCGTAGTGGGAGAAGGTGTAGGTGAAGCTCCCCCGGCCGCTCGTGATGGATCGCAAATCAGGCGCATACCGGAGAATTTCCGCCAGGGGCACCTGCCCCTTGATGACCTGGTGGTGACCTTTCGTGTCCATGCCCAGAACCCTGCCGCGGCGGGAATTCAAATCACCGATGACGTCACCCAGGTATTCCTCGGGTATCTCGATTTCAATGGTGACGATGGGTTCCAGAAGCGTCGGCTGACAGGCAAGGACGCCTTTCTTGAAGCCCATGGATGCCGCGATTTTAAACGCCATTTCCGAGGAATCCACCGTGTGGAAGGTTCCGTCGAAGAGGGCGACCTTCAGATCCACGACCGGGTATCCGGCGAGGACACCTTCCGCCATGGCCTCCACAATGCCCTTTTCGACGGCGGGGATGTACTGCCTGGGGACCACGCCGCCGACAATCCGGTCTTCAAATTGGAACCCTGACCCCCGGGGGAGGGGTTCTATCTCAAGCCAGGTGTCACCGTACTGGCCCCGTCCGCCGGATTGCTTTTTGTATTTCCCCTGCACCTGGGTCTTTCCCTTGATGGTCTCCTTGTAGGGCACCTTGGGCGTCGACAGGTTGACTTCGACACCGAACTTGCGTCTCAGTTTTTCGATGGTGGCTTCGATATGGACCTGACCCATCCCGGAGAGAATGATCTCGCGGGTCTGTTCATCACGGTGCACCGTCAGGGTCGGATCCTCCTCGATCAGACGGTTCAGAGACGCGGTGATTTTTTCCTCGTCTCCCCGCGATTTCGGCTGGACGGCGAAGGAGATGATCGTCGGCATGACGGGTACCTTGTCATAGACGATGGGGTTCTTCTCATCGCAAATCGTATCCCCGGTCACGGTTTCCTTGAGTTTGGCCATGGCGGCGATGTCGCCCGGCACCAGAATCGAGTCGGCGGTCCGCTGGTTTTTCCCCTCGAGAAAAAAGATGTTTCCGAAACGCTCGCTCATCTTCCGGGAGGCGTTGTAGAAGTTTGAATCCGGGGAAAGGGTTCCCGAATAGACCCGGAAAAGAGTGAGTCTTCCCGCATAGGGGTCCGTGATGGTCTTGAATACGAACCCCGAGAAGGGTTCCTTATCATCGGGCATCCGCTTGATTTCCTTGTCCGTACCCGGGACCTTGCCCGTGACGGCCCCCCGGTCGACGGGGGAGGGGAGACAGCGGATGATCGTGTCCACGAGCGGCGCCATGCCGATGTTTTTCGCCGCGGACCCGCAAGCGGCGGGGACGAGGCCCCCCGAGAGGACCCCTTTCCTGAGGCCCTTGTAGAGCTCTTCTATGGTGAGTTCGCCGCTTTCCAGGTACTTGTCCATCAGGGCGTCATCGCACTCCGCGATATCCTCCACCATGGATTCCCTGGCCTTCCGGACCTGCTCCATCATCTCACCGGGGACGTTCTCACTCTTGAACTTTCCCTTGGGGTCGTCGAAGATCAGGGCCTTCATCTGGATGAGATCGATGAGCCCCCTGAAAGAATCCTCGGCCCCGAGCGGCAGGTAGATCGGGGTGGCCTTCCTGCCCAGGGTGGATTTCACGCTTGCAATGGCCCCCGCGAAGTCGGCCCGTTCACGGTCCATCTTGTTGATAAAGACCATCCGGCTCAGGCCGAACTCGTCGGCGGATTCCCAGACCTTCTCCGTCTGGAATTCCACTCCGCCGACGGCGTCGATGACGACCAGGGCGGCATCCACGACACGAAGGCCGCTTCGAGTATCCATGGCAAAATTGGCATCGCCGGGCGTGTCGATGAGATTGATCTTGTGCTTGTCCCATTCAACGAAGTTCAGGGCCGCACTGATGGAAATGCGCCTCTTTTGCTCTTCCGGTTCGAAGTCCATGGAAGACGTTCCGTCGTCGACCCGTCCGAGGCGGTCGGTCTTGCCCGAGACGAAGAGCAGGGACTCACAGAGCGAGGTTTTTCCCGTGCTGCCATGCCCCACGATGGCGACATTTCGCAGCGAAGTGGAGTCGTATTTTGCCATAGTGGCTCCTTTCAGAAAGGGTGCAAAAATTGTAAGCAAATCGTTTAACCAACTAATCTTTTGGTGTCAAGATCATTTTTGGAATGGTCCGGATGAACCCCGGGGGTGGCGATAACAGCCCCTTGCAAAACCGAACGGGGTGCGGGCCGGCCGGGGCGACCGCAGGAAGGAGACTCTGCACTTGACAGTGGCAATGGATCCCAGTATAAAGCCTGCCACGCATTTTCGGGCCGTGAAAGGAGCGTTCTGTTCCGGGCCGGGAGAGAGGAAAAATTCAGCCATACCCATGAAAAAAAAGAGGCCGATCAAGAAAATACTCATCGCGAACCGGGGTGAGATTGCCGTCCGGATCATGCGGACGGCCAAAGAACTGGGAATCGGGGCTGTTGCCGTTTACGAAAAACCGGACAGTGAAGCCTATTTCATCCGCCTGGCCGATGAAGCCATCCTGATCGGTGACGGGCCTCGAAGGGACTATCTCGATATCGAAAGGCAGATCTGGGCGGCCCGCAAGAGCGGTGCAGACGCCATTCACCCCGGATACGGGTTTCTCGCCGAAAACCCGGAATTTCCCGCGGCCTGTGAAAGGGCCGGCATCGTCTTCATCGGGCCTCCCCCGGAGGTCATCCGCGCCCTGGGCGACAAGGTCGTCGCCCGGGAGATGATGAAGAAGGCAGGGATTCCCTTCATCCCGGGCACTGGAAACCTGACGAAGGGGGACAGGGGGCTCCGTGAGGCCATCGACTTCGGCAAGAAACACAGCTATCCCGTCATGCTGAAAGCCTCTCTGGGCGGCGGCGGCCGCGGCATCCGGAGGGTCGAGGGCGAATCCGATCTCGTGGTCCAGCTGCCGCTGGCCAGAACGGAGGCCCGTTCGGCCTTCGGCGACGAAAGCATCTACGTCGAGAAATGCATCACCTCACCCCGGCACGTGGAAATCCAGATCCTGGCCGACCAGCAGGGCAATGTCATCCATCTCGGCTCGCGGGACTGCTCCATTCAGCGCAGACACCAGAAACTGCTCGAGATCGCCCCCGCGGAAATGCCGTCGGCCGTTCGTCAGGCCATGTACGAGGCCGCCATCACCGCGGCCAGGCAGGCCCGTTACGTCAACGCCGGGACGGTGGAGTTCCTCGTGGATTCCGAGACGAATGAATTCTGGTTCATGGAGGTCAACACGCGTCTGCAGGTCGAACACACCGTGACGGAGGAGTTGACGGGTGTGGACATCGTCCGGGAGCAGATCCGGATCGCCGAAGGTCATGAAATCGATATCCCCGCAGATCGTGTTCAACTTCATGGAAAGGCCGTCCAGGTGCGCATCAACGCGGAAGACCCGAAGAACAATTTCATGCCCGAAGGCGGAAAAACCGTCGAGGTGTACCAGTCGCCGGGCGGTCCCGGCATCCGTCTGGACGGTATCGTTTACCAGGGCTACAAGATTCCCACGGAATACGATTCCCTGATGGTCAAGATGACGGTCCGCGGTTACGACTGGGAACAGACGCTCGGCCGGCTCAAGCGGGCGCTCCTTGGCTTTTTGATCGTGGGGCCCAAAACGACCATCCCCTTCTATCTGAACATCTGCGACGAGCCTGATTTCAGAAGGGAAAAATTCGACACCGGTTACATCGAGACGCACCCGGCCATCTTCGACTACCCGGAGACGGAGCGCGAAATAGCGAAACTGGCCAGGCTCGTCGCCGACATTCACGTGAAAAAGATCAATCCCTTTGCCTATTGAGCGGAAGACACCGACAGGGAAGAACAGCATGAGAAGAGCGAAAGAGGCTTTGGACGAAAGAATCACCCCCCGGGTCATGAAGGAAGAGGGGGTTCGTCCCGTCCTGGACAGGATCAGGAAATCGAAGGGATACTTTCTCACCAACACAGAGAGGGATCTTTCGCAGTCGGACTTCAAGAACCGGATTATGCCGCACACGCAGATTCTCGTCGCCGAGGAGCGAAACGCCTGCGGGTATTTCTCCATCGAGATCAGCGGCGGGGCTTCCGTCCACGTGGATATGCTCCGCAGACAGATCAACCCGATTGAAAAGCTTCAGGTCCTCAGCGCCCTGATGCCCGACACGATGTTTCAGACCCTCTGCCGGGGCGTCAACCTCTTCGGGTACCGGCCATACCCGGAGAACGTCATCCGCCTGACGGTGCGCGCTTTCGCCCCCTACGTGCAGGTCTGGAGGGTCTTCGACTTTCTGAACTACGTGCCCAACATGGTGCCCGTGTTCGAGGAAGTGAAGGCCGCCGGTCGCATCCTGGAACCCTCCATCTGCTTCTCCACGGGCCCCGAGCACACCGACGCCTATTACGTCAAAAAGGTCGCGGAAATCCTCGATGTCACGGGTCCCGAGGTCATCCTTTGCATCAAGAATCACGCGGGTCTGGGGACGGCCAGGCGGATCGGCGATCTCGTGAAGGCCATCCTGCAGAGATTCCCGGACCTCATCATCCACTATCACGGACACAACACCGACGGGAACGACATCGGCAGGACCGTCGAGGCTGTCCGGAACGGCGCGAAGATCGTCAACGGCGGGGATCACGCCTTCACGGGTTTTTACGGCCCGCCGCCGCTGCTGACCATTGTGGAGACCCTCGAGGACTACGGGCACCGCGCCATCGGGATCAACAAACAGGCCGTTATCGAAACATCGAACAAGCTGAGACCGGAAAGGGAACACTACAAGGACTTTGAATCGCAGTTTCTCGGTTTCGACCCCACCGTTCAGATCCACAAACTGCCCGGAGGGGCCACCGGTTCCAGTTTCGAGCAGGCCGTGAAGGGCGGGTTTCTCCATCTCATGCCGCACATGTTGCAGAACGAACTGCCGCGCGTTCAGGTCGAACTGGGAAACTGGTGGAGCGTGACGCCGGGCTCCCAGATCCTCTGGACGACCGCCGTCAACAACGTCCTGAAACCGCCCCGTTACAAGTCCGCCAACGACGACCTCCGAAACCTCATGCTCGGTCGATACGGGGAATTCCCCTTCTATCGTCCGGCCGACGAGATTTACGATGCCGTTTTCGGGCCTGAATGGAAAAAAATACTCGAGCGGGACGGGGGTTACCAGAGAATCGAGGACGTGGACCTGGAAATCGAAAGAAGGGTCCTCGAAAAGCGGCTGGAACGGAAGGCCACCGAAAACGAGCTGGTCCTTTACCTTCAGCACCCCAACGACGCCGTCAACTTTTTAAAATTCGAGGAGAAGTACGGGAAGTCATGGGTTCTGCCGCCGAAGATCTGGTTCAAAAAGGGCGGCTTCAACCTCGGGGAAACCTTCGAATTCCCCGATGCCTACGGGAAGCTTCACTCTTTGATTATCGGCCCCCAGCGGAAGACGTCCAGCGGAGACATTGTCACCTACCTCGTCGTCGACCACCACCCGGAACCCATCCTCACCGAAATGGAGCAGGAAGGCGAGAAGGTGGCCAGGAAGGTCGCCCTTTCCGCCAAGGAGATAGAAGCCCTCGCCCAGACCGGCGACATCCGCTCTCCGATTAAGGGCACGGTGAACGAAGTCCCCGTGTCGGAGGGGGACGAGGTCCTGGCGGGGCAGATCCTCATTATCCTCGAAGCCATGAAGATGCTCAACAACGTCGTGTCCGTCATCAACGGCCGGGTCTCCGAAGTACTCGTCTCACCGGGCGATCAGGTGGATGTGGGCGATCCCCTTCTGGCGGTCAAGAAGGCCCCCGAGGGTGCGGTGGGAAGTCACGACGCAATTCAAAAGTAACGTCCCGATGCCGATCTTCGGTGATGGCTGCGCGACGTCTTTTCCGAACCTTTCAACGGTGCAAGGGCCGCTTAAAATACCTTGACTTTTTTCGACAATGTGATAGGTGAGACGTCAGTTGACGGCTGATTCGGACACGCAAGATTGCAACCGATGGACACATAAACAGCTTTGCCCGTGGCGAGAATGAAGACGTTCCGGGGCGAAGCCTTTCCCGCGCCGCTCCAAACGGGGGACGGGAAAGAGGATACGAAGTCGGTCTAAATTCGCCTGCACATAGCTAACGCAAGTTTCTGGAACGGTATAGAATTTAGGCCTGCAATTGACTCCCCCAAAGCCACCTTTGAGACGAGCTAAAATGCAGAACGATTTCTATACCTTCTTGATTATTCCGCAAAAAAAAGGCCCGCCCAAGAAAATCACGGTCTCCCGGCGTCATCTTCAATCAACCCTGGTCTGCCTTTCCGTTCTTCTCGCCGTCTTTTTCTATTTTGCCATGGACTACACGTCCATCAAACTGGACAAGGCGGAGGTTTTGAGCCTCAGGGAACTGACGGGAACGCAGAAAGCCGAGATGGACCAGATGAACGAGAAGATCGGCCGGTTCGAGCAGAAGCTGACAGACCTTCAGCAGTACGATGAGAAGATTCGGCTCCTGGCGCAGGAAATCAACAAAAAGACCCGGGTTGCGATGAAGCCCTCCCTGAAGAAGGAACTCGCAAAGCTGACAGGTGTCGGCGGCCCGATATCGCCTGATGAGGTGGGGAACTCCGGCATCGGCCAGATGAACCGGCAGATGGACCGCCTGCTGGAGGATGCCGGCCAGCAGGAGGAAAGTTTCCGGCATCTCCTCGATTTTCTGAAGAGGCAGAAATCGGTCCTGGCCTACACACCCTCCATCTGGCCGGTCATGGGGCTGGTGACCTCGGAATTCGGCACCCGAAAATCCCCCTTTTCAAGCCGGACGGAGTTTCACAAGGGGATGGACATCGCAACCAGGCTGGGAAAAGAAGTCGTAGCGCCGGCGGACGGAATCATTTTTTCCGTCGAGCGTGAGCAGGGGATGGGGAACACCATCCAGATCAGCCACGCCAACGGCCTGGCCACCGTTTACGGTCACTTGCTCAAGTCGGTTGTCCACAAGGGACAGGTCATCCGGAAGGGAGACATCATCGGTTACGTCGGGAATTCAGGCCGCAGCACGGGTTCCCATTTGCACTACACGGTTCTCCTCAACGGTGTGCACGTCAACCCGAGAACGTATTTACCCTGATTTTTGACCCCCCTTTACAATACAGGTTTTCATGGTTATAATAGTTTCCATGTTTCCGGTAAGTTATTACCGGTTTTTTTTTGAGGTCCGCACATGTTCGAGATGCTGAAAAATATCATTGGCAGTAAAAACGAGCGGGAGCTCAAGCGCTTGACACCCCTCCTCGAAGAGGTCAATGCCTTCGAGCCCGACCTGAGAAAGATGAGCGACGCCGATTTAAAGGCCAAAACCCCTCATTTCAGGGAAAAACTGGCCGGGGGCGCCGCTCTGGATGACATTTTGACGGAAGCCTTTGCCGTCGTCAGGGAAGTGTCAAGGCGAACGGTCGGGATGAGGCCCTTCGACGTTCAGGTGATCGGGGGGATGGTCCTCCACGAGGGGAAAATCGCGGAAATGAAGACCGGGGAAGGCAAAACCCTGGCAGCCACGATGCCCGTCTATCTCAACGCCCTTACGGGGGAAGGCGTCCACATCGTCACGGTCAACGACTATCTGGCCAGGCGCGATGCGGCGTGGATGGGGCCCATTTATTCCTTCCTCGGCCTGACCGTCGGAACCATCGTCCACGGTCTGTCCGACGACGAACGGCGCAAAGCCTACGCGGCCGATGTAACCTACGGGACGAACAACGAATTCGGCTTCGACTATCTCAGGGACAACATGAAATTTTCCCTGGACCAATACGTTCAGCGGCCCTTCAACTATGCCATCGTGGACGAGGTCGACAGCATCCTCGTCGACGAGGCAAGGACGCCCCTCATCATCTCGGGTCCTTCGGAGGAATCGACGGACAAGTACTACCGGATCAACCAGATCATCCCGTCTCTGAAGAAGGAACGGGATTACAATGTCGAGGAGAAGTCGAGGACCGTTGCGCTCACCGAGGAGGGCGTCGCCCGGGTGGAGGGCCTCCTGAAGGTCAAGAACCTCTATGAGCCGCGGAACATCGAGATCCTCCACCACGTGAATCAGGCCCTCAAGGCCCACACGCTCTTCAAGCGCGACGTCGACTACGTCGTGAAGAACAACGAGGTCATCATCGTCGACGAGTTCACGGGCCGTCTCATGCCCGGCAGGCGATACAGCGACGGGCTGCACCAGGCCCTGGAAGCCAAAGAGCACGTCAAGATCGAGCGGGAAAACCAGACCCTCGCCACGGTCACCTTCCAGAACTATTTCAGGATGTACAAGAAGCTCGCGGGGATGACCGGCACGGCCGACACGGAGGCCGCCGAATTCAGGGAGATTTACAAGCTCGACGTCCTTGTCGCGCCGACGAACATGCCCATGATCCGGGAGGATCACCCGGATGTCGTCTACAAAACGGAAAAAGAGAAGTTCAAGGCCGTCATCGAAGAAATCCAGGAACTGCATCGGCAGGGCCGCCCTGTCCTCGTGGGGACCATTTCCATCGAGAAGTCGGAGCACCTGAGCGACCTCCTCTCCAGAACGGGAATCAAGCATCATGTTCTCAACGCCAAAAACCACGAGCGAGAAGCGGAGATTATCGCGCAGGCGGGCCAGATGGGCGCCGTGACCATTTCGACGAACATGGCCGGCCGGGGCACGGACATCAAGCTCGGTCCCGGCGTGGCGGAGCGGGGCGGCCTCCACATCCTGGGGACGGAGCGGCATGAAAGCCGCCGGATCGACAACCAGCTCCGGGGAAGGTCGGGAAGGCAGGGTGACATGGGATCCTCGAGGTTTTATCTTTCCCTGGATGACGACCTGCTTCGCATTTTCGGCGGGGAGAAGATCTCCTCGATCATGGATCGAATCGGCTTCGAGGAAGGTCAGCCCATCGAACACGGCCTCTTGTCCAAAGCCATCGAGAATGCCCAGCGCAGGGTCGAGGGCCATAACTTCGACATCCGGAAACATCTTCTGGAATTCGACAACGTCATGAACCGGCAGAGGGAGGTCATCTACGGCCAGCGCAGGACGGTGCTCAAGGGCGAGGAGCTCTGGACGGTCGTGGAGTCCATGCTGGAGGACGTGACGGGGGAGCTCCTCGAAGGCTACATGGACGAGAAGGTCCATCCCGAGGACTGGGATTTAAAAGGACTGGAGGACGCCTTCTACCGTCAGTTCGGCCTGGTGCTTCGTTTTTCGCAGATGGCCGTGAACGGCGGGATGACCCAAGAAAAAGCCGCCGAAAAAATAGTCACGGAAGTGATGTCGCACCTGAGGAGAAAGGAGCAGGAATTCGGAAAACCGCTCATGGACTACATCATGAGGATGATCATGCTCCAGTCCATCGATTCGCACTGGAAGGACCACCTCCTTTCCATGGATCACCTGAGGGAGGGCATCGGCCTCCGGGGCTACGGGCAGAAGGACCCCGTCCGCGAGTACCAGAAGGAGGGGTACGAGATGTTCATGGAGATGGTGGAGCGCGTCAAGGAGGATTCCCTCCATAAACTGAGTCTCGTGCAGATACAGCGGGAGGAAGAGGCGGAAGAACTCTACGACCGCTCGGCACGGGAGTTTGTCCTGAGTCACGCGGAATCGGGAAGCCCTTCGCAACCCCGGAAGAAGGAGGGGAAGAAGGTGGGCAGAAACGATCCCTGCCCGTGCGGAAGCGGAAAGAAATACAAAAAGTGCTGCGGCCAGTAGGCCGGGAATGATCCGTTCGGAGGGGAGGTGTCTCCATGAAGACCAGGGCGGGGGAAGTGATCGTACCGGGATTTCTGACCGGCGGGATCGAGGCGGGCATCAAGGAAGCGGGGAAAAAAGACCTCGCCCTTTTGTTTTCCGAGGTGCCGGCCGCCGCGGCCGGTGTCTTCACGAAGAACGCGTTCAAGGCCGCGCCCGTCCTGCTGGACATCAAACGGGTGAGAAAGGGGGTGGCCCAGGCCGTTGTCATCAACAGCGGCAACGCCAACGCAGCCACCGGGAGGCAGGGATACGACGATGCCCGGGAAATGGCTGCAGCGGTGGCCCGAAGGATCGGGATCCGTGAAGAGCTGGTCCTGGTCGCGTCCACAGGTGTCATCGGTAAACGGCTTCCCCTGGAGAAGATTGTCGACCGCATCGACGCGCTCGTCGGAAACCTGAGGCCGTCCGGCATTGAGGATGCCGAAGAGGCGATCATGACGACGGATTCCTACCCGAAGATCGAGTGCCGGAAGGTGGCCCTCGAATCACGGACCGTGACGATCTGCGGCATCGCCAAAGGGGCGGGGATGATCGAACCTCATCTGGCCACCATGCTGTCCTTCGTCCTGACCGATGCAGCCATAGGGCCGGATTGCCTGAAGCCCCTCATCAGAAGGGCCGTTGAGCGTTCCTTCAACTGTATCAGCGTCGACGGCTGCATGAGTACGAACGACACGGTGATCATCCTTGCAAACGGCAAAGCGGGCAACCGGCCGCTCACCGGGTCTTCGAAGGCGCTCCCCCGGTTCGAGCGGGCCCTCACCGATTGCCTGGAGAGTCTCGCCCGGGCCATCGTTCGGGACGGCGAGGGGGCCACAAAGGTCATCGAAGTCGTAGTCCAGGAGGCCCGATCGGAAAACGAGGCGCGTAAGGTGGCCTATTCCGTCGCCAACTCGAATCTTGTGAAGACGGCTTTTTACGGCAAAGATCCCAACTGGGGAAGAGTTGTCGCGGCCGTCGGCGCGGCAGGCGTGCCTGTCCCCGCGGAGTCCGTGGAACTCTACTTCGACGACCTCCTTCTTTTCCGCAGGGGCGCCGGTGTCCCCGCGGGGGCCGAACGGCTCAAATCGATCATGGCGCAACCTCAGGTGAAAGTGACGGTCAAGATCGGTATGGGGCTGAAATCAGCGAGGATTTTCTGTTCCGACCTTACCCTAGATTACGTCCGGATCAACGCCCACTACACGACGTAATTTGTGCTTTTTGTCTTGATAATTCCAACGGTTTGTGTTATTCGTCGGCGCCAAACACGCACACCCTCTGACGGACCGGGGCGTGGCTTTTTTTTGAAAGCTGACCGGGTCGGATGAGGAGGGTGGTGGAAAAAACGCGAGAAAGGAGATTTGTGTCATGTCCACAGTATCCATGAAGCTATTGCTCGAGTCCGGCGTCCATTTCGGGCACCAGACCAACAAGTGGAACCCCAAGATGAAACCCTACATCTTCGGGGCGAGAAACGGAATCTATATCATCGATTTGCAGCAAACCGTCGAGATGTTCAAAACGGCCTACCAGTTCGTGGCGGACACGGTTTCCGCCAATGGGGAACTGCTCTTCGTGGGGACGAAGAAACAGGCCCAGGAGTCCATCAAGGACGAGGCGGAGCGGTGTGAGATGCCCTATGTGAACTACCGGTGGCTCGGCGGCATGCTGACCAATTTTTCCACCATCAAGAAGAGCATTGACCGGCTGAACGAAATCGACGAGATGTTCAACAGCGAGAAAATCAATCTGTTTCCGAAAAAGGAGATTTTGAAATTCCAGAAAGAGCGGGAAAAGCTCGTGAAGGTCCTCGGCGGCATTCGCCGAATGAAGGGATTCCCGGCGGCTGTCTTCGTGGTGGACCCCAAGAAGGAGAGCATCGCCGTGCACGAGGCGCGGAAATTGAAGGTCCCCGTCGTGGCCATCGTGGACACGAACTGCGACCCGGACGAGGTGGATTACGTCATTCCCGGCAATGACGACGCCATCCGCGCGATCAAGCTCTTCGCGACCAGGATAGCCGACGCCGTACTGGAGGGGAAGAAGCGACTGGAAGAGAAGGTTCAGGCCGAATCGGACAAAGGAACGGCGGAGGCGGAAGTGAAGACGGTCGAGGCAGCGGAGACGGACGTGCCGGAAAGTGTCGAGACGAAAGACGCGGTGTCGAAGGATCAGACCGCGTAAAGAGACGGATAACCGAAAGAGCAGGGGAGGTAGAGGCGAATTGGAAATTTCGGCTGAAAAGGTCAAGGAACTGAGGGACAAAACGGGTTCGGGTATCATGGACTGCAAGGAGGCCCTGAAGGTCGCCGGGGGCAACATGGATAAGGCCATCGAACACCTGCGTGAGAAAGGCATGTCGGCGGCCACCAAAAAATCATCCCGGGCCACCAAGGAAGGTGCCGTCACGGCCTATATCCACATGGGAGGCAAGGTGGGGGTCATGGTTGAACTCAACTGCGAGACGGATTTCGTCGCGAAGACACAGGATTTCCAGTCTCTCTCCAAGGATATCGCCATGCACATTGCCGCCATGAACCCCCTTTACGTCAGGGCGGAGGAGGTGCCGCCGGAGGTGATTGAGTCCGAGAGGGGGATATACAAGAAGCAGGCCCTGGCGGAGGGAAAGCCTGAGAAGATCATGGAGCGGATCATCGAAGGCAAACTCAAAAAGTTTTACGAGGACGTCTGCCTGATGAACCAGCGATTTATCAAGGATCAGGATATGACCATCGAAAAACTCGTGAAAAATGCTATCGCCAAGACCGGCGAGAACATCGTCGTCCGGCGATTTGTCCGTTATCAGTTGGGCGTGTAACTCCCTTCAGGGAAATAGGTTCGCGAATAAAGCTCAAGCATTACTTTAGGAACGTCATGCCCGCGAAGCCCGCCTATCACAGAGTGCTTTTGAAGATCAGCGGTGAGGCGCTCATGGGGAGCCGCGCTTTCGGAATCGAACCCGCGATGGTCCGTTACATCGCCGGCGAGATCGGGGGCGTCAACCGGCTCGGCGTGGAACTGGGCGTGGTTGTCGGCGGGGGGAACATCTTCCGCGGCGTGGAAGCCGGCGCAAGGGGCATCGAAAGGGCGACGGCGGATCACATGGGCATGCTTGCGACGGTCATCAACAGTCTTGCCCTCCAGAGCGCCCTGGAAGGGATCGGCTGCGACAGCCGCGTGCAGACCGCCATCGAAATGCGACAGATCGCGGAGCCCTACATCAGACGGAGAGCCATCCGGCACCTGGAGAAGGGGCGCGTGGTCATTTTCGCCGCCGGGACCGGCAACCCCTATTTCACCACCGACACGGCGGCATCCCTGAGAGCGGCTGAAATTCACGCGGACATGCTGTTGAAGGCCACGAAGGTGGATGGCGTCTACGACCGTGACCCCCTGAAGGATGCCCGGGCGAAAATGTACAGGGCCATCAGCTATACGGACGTGCTGGCAAAGAATCTCAGGGTCATGGATGCGACGGCCATTTCCCTCTGCCGCGAGAACGGAATACCCGTGCGCGTTTTCAATCTCGCGAAAAAGGGAAACATCCGGGACGCCATCTGCGGGAAACCCATCGGAACGATCGTCGGGGGCTGAATGTCATGGCATCGAAGGAAAAGATATTTTCGGAACTGAAGGACAACATGGAGAAGGGCACCCGTTTTCTCGAAAAGTCCCTGAGCAAGGTGAGAACGGGGCGGGCGTCCCTTTCGCTTCTGGACGGCATCAAGGTGGAGTATTACGGGACGCCGACACCCCTCAACCAGGTGGCCACACTCTCCATTCCCGAAAGCCGCCAGATTCTCATTTCCCCGTGGGATGTCAGTGTCATCAGCGCCATCGAAAAGGCGATTCAAAAGTCCGACCTGGGGCTGACGCCGGTCAATGACGGCAAGATCATCCGGATCAATATCCCGCCGCTCACGGAAGAGCGTCGGAAGGAACTCGTCAAGGTTGTGAAAAAAACAGTCGAAGAAGCCAAAGTCGCCCTGCGGAACACCCGGCGGGACGCCAACGAACAGCTGAAAAATCTCAAGAAGCAGACGGAGATATCGGAGGACGAGCTCTTTAAATACCAGTCGGAGGTTCAGAAGATCACGGACGATTATATCAAGAAATCCGACGCCATATTCAGCGCGAAGGAAAAGGAGATCATGGAGATATAAGGCACGCTTCCATAGAGGCAAGCAAGGAGCCTGCGGGCTCCTTCTTTTTTCCCCTGCACAGCGTAAACATGCCTTGCAATGAGGGACACCCTGTGATACTGCAACGAAAAAAGGTAAATATAATAAGTAAATAGGTCTCATGGCGGCTCTGGACCGAGAAAACTTTCCCGAACACATCGCCATCATCATGGACGGAAACGGACGGTGGGCCCGACAGCATGCCCTGGGCCGGATCGCGGGTCACCGGAAGGGGTCCGAGGCGGTCAGGACGGTCGTCCGTGCGTGCCGCAAACTGGGCATCCGATACCTGACTCTCTACGCCTTTTCCTCGGAAAACTGGTCGCGTCCCGCCGAGGAGGTCGCCGCCCTGATGAAGCTTCTGGTTCAGTACCTCCGATCGGAGGAACAAGAACTCATGGACAACGGCATCCGGCTGACCGCCATCGGCAACACGTCGTCTCTCCCCGACAGGGTCAGAAAGTACCTCCAGAAGATTATGGACCAAACGGCCGGTAACAGGGACATGACCCTCGTCCTGGCGCTCAATTACGGCGGCAGGGACGAGATCCTGGAGGCGGCCCGGAGGATACTGGCCGATCACGATCGGGGCAGGTCCGTGGGGGAAAACTTGACGCCGGAGGTCTTTTCATCTTACCTCTACACCGCAGGCATACCCGACCCGGACCTTCTGATCCGGACGAGCGGTGAGTACCGTGTGAGCAACTTTCTGCTGTGGCAGACGGCCTACACGGAGTTCTTCTTCACGGACGTCCTGTGGCCGGACTTCGGGGAAGAAGACCTGATGAAAGCGATCGAAGACTACCGGAAACGGGAGAGGCGTTTCGGCCTCACCAGCGAACAACTGCAGCGCAGGAAGCATGATTAGTTCTCATTTCAAACGATGGATCACGGCTGTCATTGCCGTGCCGATCCTTTTTGTGCTCGTCCTCTATGCATCCGACCTCGTCTTCGCGCTCTTCGTGACGGCCGTGAGTCTTGTCGGCATGCTCGAGTACAACCGTCTTGTCTTTGACACCCCCTCGATGCCGGAGCGGCTGCTGACGATTCTTTTCGCCCTCCTCCTGCCGCTGGCCGCCCATTTCGGCAACAGCCATGTGGTGCTCGGTGTCATCGCCGTCGGCGTGCTCGTTTCGCTGGTCGGCTACGTGCTCACGAAAGCCCGGGTTGGAAACTTCGATCTCTCGTCGCCGGCCAGGTTGCTCCTGGGGGTTCTCTACATCCCCTTTCTTCTGTCACACATCATCCTTCTGCGCCAGGGGGAAAAAGGAATCAACTGGGTCTTTTTCATCATCGTCATCGCCTTCGCCGGTGACGTGGCCGCCTTTTACATCGGCCGGACCTTCGGTAAAAGGAAGCTGGCCCCCCGGGTGAGTCCGGGCAAAACGGTCGAGGGGATTTACGGCCTCGTGGCGGGGAGCGTCCTGGGATGCGTGGTGTATCAGCACTTTGTTTTTCCTCAGCTGCCGGTCGCGCACGCCGTGGTGATGGGTTTCATGGGGTCGCTGATCGGCCAGACGGGGGACCTGTTCGAATCGACGATCAAGCGGGCCTCCGGCGTGAAGGACTCGGGTGAAATCCTGCCGGGCCACGGGGGGATTCTGGACCGAATCGACTGCCTGCTTTTCATTATCCCCTTTGTGTATTATTATAAGGTGTTCGTGATCGCATGAAAACCCTGTCCATCCTAGGTTCAACGGGATCCATTGGCGTCAGTACCCTCGAGGTCGTCGAGCAGAACTTTTCCTCGCTCCGGATATCCGGTCTGGCCGGCGGCAGGAATGTCGATCGTCTGAAGGGACAGATCGAGAGGTTCAGGCCGGCCGTTGCGGCCGTCATGGATGAGGCGCATGCCGTTCAGTTGAAAAACAGCCTCGGACCCGCCGATCGCACGGCGATACGCTGGGGGGCAGAAGGGTACCGGGAGGTGGCCACACTTCGAGAAACGGACATGGTCGTCTCCGCGATGGTCGGGGCGGCGGGGCTTGTTCCCACGCTGGACGCGATCGAGGCAGGGAAAGACGTCGCCCTGGCCAACAAGGAAACCATGGTCATGGCCGGACGCATTGTCACGGAAAAGGCAAGAGACCGGGGGGTCCGGGTCCTGCCTGTCGACAGTGAGCACAGCGCCATCTTCCAGTGTCTGAGGGGCCATCGAAGGGACGAGGTCCGGCGGATCATCCTCACGGCGTCCGGCGGGCCCTTTCTCAGGTCACCGCTGGAGCAGCTGGCGGCCGTCACCGTCGCGGACGCGCTCAGGCACCCCAACTGGGTCATGGGGAAAAAAATCACCATCGACTCGGCGACCATGATGAACAAGGGGCTCGAAGTCATCGAGGCCCGGTGGCTCTTCGACGCGGATATCGAAAAAATCGAGGTCGTGATTCATCCCCAGAGCATCATCCACTCCATGGTGGAGTACAGCGACGGCTCGGTGATCGCGCAGCTCGGTGTGCCTGACATGAAAGGGCCGATTTCCTACGCACTTTTTCATCCCGGCCGCTGCCCCGGAGGCCTCGCGCGTTTAAATCTTCTGAAGGTCCGGGCGCTGGAATTCCTGCCGCCGGACGTCGAGCGTTTCCCCTGCCTGCGCCTTGCCTTCGAGGCGGGCAAAAGGGGGGAAACGATGCCCGCCGTCATGAACGCGGCAAACGAGGTGGCCGTGAACGCGTTTCTAGAAGAACAGATCGGTTTCACGGACATACCGAACGTGATCGGCCAAACCATGACGCTTCACCGTGTCCGGGAAATATTGTCCCTCGCCGATGTCATGGAGGCGGACCGGTGGGCCAGGAAGACCGGAGAGGACGTCATTAAGAAAGTGAAGGAGAAATCCTGATGGGTATCAGCATTGCATCGGTCATCATTCTGCTCGGGGTTCTAATCTTCGTCCACGAGTTCGGACACTTCCTCGTGGCCAAGCTCATGGGGGTCGGTGTCCTAAAATTTTCTCTCGGCTTCGGGCCGAAGCTCGTCGGAAGGCGCGTCGGCGAGACAGAGTACCTGCTTTCCGCGGTTCCGCTGGGCGGTTATGTCAAGCTTTTGGGGGAGTCGGAATCCGATCACGTCTCACCGGAGGACGAAAAGAGATCCTTCTCGAGCCAGAGCGTGTGGAGAAGAATCGCCATCGTCATTTCCGGTCCGGCCTTCAACTTTCTCTTCGCCATCCTGGTCTTCGCGGTCATCTACATGGTCGGCGTCCCCACCGTGACGTCCGATGTGGGCGGCGTCCAGCCGGGCTCCCCCGCCCACGCAGCCGGCATACAAGAAGGGGACCGGATCATCGCCATCTCGGGAAAGGCGGTTTCCCGCTGGGGTGAACTCGCCGAATTCATCACGCAAAGCGGGGGGCAGGAACTTGTGATCACGCTGACGAGGGATCAGGCGCATTTCGAGGTCCGGCTGAAACCGGAACTCGCAACGGGCAAGAACATTTTCGGAGAGGACGTGGAAACCTACCGGATCGGCGTGAGTTCATCGACGAACACGTTCATCGAGCGGCAGAATCCCTTTGCGGCGCTGTGGTCGGGCATCGTCCAGACATGGAACATCACGGAGTTGACGCTGCTGAGCATCGTCAAGATGGTCGAAGGGGTCGTCTCCCCGAAAAATCTGGGAGGGCCCATTCTGATCGCCCAGATGGCCGGCGTCCAGGCGAAGAAAGGGGTCATGAACTTCGTCTTCTTCATGGGACTTTTGAGCATCAACCTCGGCGTTCTCAACCTGTTTCCCATTCCCGTGCTCGACGGGGGGCATCTCTTCTTCTACCTGATCGAGGCCGTGACGGGTAAAGAGGTCAATATCAAATGGCGGGAGAGGGCCCAGCAGCTCGGTTTCGCCATTCTCATCATGCTCATCATCTTTGTGTTCTACAACGACATCTTGAGGCTCTTCGAGGAGTAAGATGATTACCCTTGCCATCGATACGGCAACCCGGGCCGCAGGTGTCGCGCTCCTTCAGGACGAAAATATTCTGGCGGAACATTGCATCCGTATTCGGCTCACGCATTCCGAAAGCATCCTGCCCGCCATAGAGGCGATCCTCTCCTCGGCCGGGATAGAGATGCGTGACGTCGGGCTTTTTGCCCTGACCCAGGGTCCCGGGTCCTTTACAGGGCTCCGAGTCGGGGCGGGGATTGTGAAAGGGCTGGCCTTGTGCACGGACGCATGCATTGTCGGCGTGTCCACCCTGGACGCCCTGGCGCAGAACCTGGCCTTCTCGAAACACCTCGTCTGTCCCATTCTGGACGCAAAAAAAGGTCAGGTATACACGGCTCTTTACCGGCCGGCTGATGAGGGAGGGCTGGAAAAGATTGAACCGGACCAGGCCGTGGATCCCGTCGCCTTTATCGGACGGATCAGCCACCCCGTCATATTCCTCGGAGACGGTGTGCCCGTTTACGGGAACCGCATCCGGGAGTTGCTCTCCTCCATGGCCTTTTTTGCGCCCGCAAATCACCAGTGGATAAGACCCTCCGCCGTCGGCCTCCTGGGGTTTGAAAAATACCATAGGGGGGAGGGGGTCGATCCGGTGTCCTTCGTGCCCCGGTACATCCGCCGGTCCGAGGCGGAGATCAGGGTCTCCGGCGAGTGCAAGTAGGCATGGTTCCAGTACATTCGCGGTGAAATTTGTTTTTTTAAGGACGGCTGATTTGTGATATAAGGGAACCTCTCGGAAAGGAAGGGTGTCCATGGAAAAGACGGAAGAACGGCTGATCGCCAAATATATTCAGCAGGATGACGAGCTTCGAAAGTCCGTCGAGGATCACAGGAATTTTGAATCGGCCCTCGAGAATTTCAATAAAAGGCTCTACCTGACACCTGCGGAGGAGATGGAGAAGAAAAAGCTGCAGAAATTGAAGCTTCTGAGTAAGGACAAAATATACCAGATTCTTTCTAAATATCGCTGAGCGGGTTCATTTTCCAGATGGATGAAAGGAAAGGTTTTATCGTCAAGGAGGGCTTGAACTTCGTTTATGTAACGGGCTTGGTGGGTATCCTGTCGGGACTGATGGGTTTTTACGTCTTTGCGGCGTTGAACCTCTTGTTTTCCCTCTTCTGCGCTTTTTTCTTCCGGAACCCGGAGAGGACACCCCCCGAAGACGAGCGGATTTTTGTGTCCCCTGCGGACGGGAAGGTTCTGCGGATCGACGAGGTGGAGTTGACCGATCCGATTGAGGGCTCCTACAAAAAGGTCAGCGTCTTCATGAACGTCTTCAACGTGCACGTGAACCGCATCCCGTACTCCGGCAGGGTCGAACGGGTGCTTTACCGGACGGGCAAGTTTCTCTCGGCGAATCTGGACAAGGCGTCGGAGGATAACGAAAAAAACACCGTCATCTTGACGACAGAAGACGGTCGGAAGTTCATGACGGTGCAAATCGCCGGCCTCATCGCCCGGCGGATTATCTGCTGGATATCGGAGGGAATGAGTGTGAGCCGGGGTGAGCGTTTCGGATTGATTTGCTTCGGTTCGCGTGTTGAAATCTTTCTGCCGGCCGGCGCGTCCGTCCTCGTCAAGGCGGGGCAGAGGGTCAGGGCCGGCGAAACCCCCTTAGGATATGACCATGAGGAGAAGAGATAAATTCAGGCAGGATCGGTTTTTCAAAAGAGGCCGCTTTTTCAAGAAGGACAAAATGAAGAAGGGCATCTACATATTGCCCAATCTGTTCACGACGGCCAGCCTCTTTGCCGGCGTGTATTCCGTGGTGGCTTCGATCACGGGAGAGTTTGTCCATGCGGCAGTGGCGATTCCCATTTCGCTCATCCTCGACGGACTGGACGGGAGAATCGCCCGGATGACCAGGACGACTTCCAGGTTCGGTGTCGAGTATGATTCCCTGTCCGACGTCGTGGCCTTCGGCGTGGCACCGGCGATTCTGGCCTACACCTGGTCGCTCTCCACCTACGGGAGGTGGGGATGGCTCGTCGCAGCACTCTTTGCGACCTGCGGCGCATTGAGGCTCGCGCGCTTCAACGTCCAGATCGGGGTCATCGACAGCAAGGTCTTCAACGGGCTGGCCATCCCGGCGGCCGCCCTGGTCGTGGCCACAACGGTCATGCTCTACGACTACATCGGCGGCGTGGGGCCCTTCCACCACCCGGCTGTCCTCGGCAGCATGGTCGTGCTGGCGCTGCTCATGGTGAGCAACGTCAAGTACTACAGTTTCAAGGACCTGAACCTCTTCAAGCGGGAACCCTTTCTGTCCTTCATCGTGCTGGTGCTCCTCCTCATCATTGTCGTCGCGGAGCCCCAGGTGATGCTCTTCACCTTTGCCGTCAGCTACGCCCTCTCCGGGCCGATCTGGCTCGTTTTCAAGCTTGTGAGGCGAATCACCCACGGGGAGGTCAAGAAGGGGGAGATCGGCGACCAGCAGCAAAAGCCCCTGCCATGATGAAGCGAAAGACCCCTTTTTCGATGAAAGGTTTTCGGGGAGTTCGGATATGAGCATGCGAAGCTACAACGTGGCGGTCGTCGGGGCGACGGGCGCCGTCGGCAACGAAATAATTTCCATTCTGGAAGAGAGAAATTTCCCCATCAAGACCCTGACGCTTCTGGCCTCCGAACGCTCGCGCGGCAAAGAGCTGGAGTTCAAGGGGAAGAAACACCCTGTCAAGGTCCTGGATGAACATTCCTTCGGGGGGATCGAAATCGGTCTTTTTTCCGCCGGGGGGTCCATCAGCCTGAAGTTTGCGCCTCTCGCGGCCGCTGCCGGCTGCGTCGTCATCGACAACACGAGCGCTTTCCGCTACGAGCCGGATATCCCGCTGGTGGTTCCGGAAGTCAACCCTGAAAAGATAGCCGAATACAGAAAACGGGGGATCATTGCGAATCCGAACTGCTCGACCATCCAGATGGTCGTGGCGCTCAAACCCCTCCACGACGCGGCGCGGATCAAAAGGGTGGTGGTGTCGACCTACCAGTCGGTGTCGGGAACGGGCAAGAAGGCCATGGAGGAACTGGCCGACCAGACGAGGGCCGTCATGAATTTTCAGGACCCCGTCGCCCGTGTGTATCCCCACCCGATCGCCTTCAACTGTCTGCCCCATATCGACGTCTTCATGGAAAACGGATACACCAAAGAGGAAATGAAGATGGTCTGGGAAACACAAAAAATCCTGGGCGATGAATCCATAGCGGTGACCGCCACGACCATTCGCGTTCCGGTCTTTCGGTCGCATTCGGAATCGGTCAACATCGAAACGGAAAAAAAGATCACGGCCAGAGAAGCCAAGGCGCTGCTCTCCAAAGCGCCGGGCATCGTGGTGGTCGATGACCCGGAAAAGCGGGAATATCCCCTGGCCATCCATGCCGCGGGGAAAGACGAGACCTTCGTCGGCCGGATCCGTGAAGACGAGTCCATTGCCAACGGTCTCAACCTCTGGATCGTTTCGGACAACCTGCGGAAGGGGGCGGCCCTGAATGCCGTGCAGATTGCGGAGATTCTGATTCGGGATTACTTGAAATAGGCAGCACACCTCCGTGCGTCGGGTATCGGCCGACCGGGTGAGGACTTTCCGTCCCGAACGGATGTCCGGCGCCGGATGTCTGAACGAGGTCATGCGAATCATCGGAGGCCGGGCAAGAGGTCTTACCCTGTACACGCCGAAGGGTCTTACCGTAAGACCCACCTCCGATCGGGTCAAAGAAGCTGTCTTTGACATACTGCCCGACATGGAAGGCCGATCCTTCCTCGATCTGTACGCCGGTTCCGGCAACATGGGCCTTGAGGCCCTGAGCAGGGGCGCATTCAGGGTCGTGTTTGCAGAGAAAAACCGCACCTGCATTGAGACCATCCGGAGAAATTTGGCGCGGTTGCATACCGAAAGTTCCTCCGAGGTGATCGAGGCTTCCGCAGAGCAGGCCCTCCGGCGGCTTTCGCGCAGAAAGAAGGACTTCGATGTCATCTTTGCCGATCCGCCATACGAGAAGGGGTATGTCGCGGACACGCTGAACCTTCTGAGGCGGTGGAATTCACTCCTTCGCGATTCGGGCCTGCTCGTCCTGCAGCATTCCGTCAGGGAAGAACCGGGAGACGATCTGACGCCCTTTGTACTGGAGCGGAGGAGAAGATACGGTGAGACAAAGATTTCTTTTTTCAAAGGGGGAGGATGAAGAACTTCTATGGAAAAGCTTGCGGTCTATCCGGGGTCCTTTGACCCCATTACGAACGGCCATCTCGACATCATCCGGCGCGGGTTGAGATTCTTCGACCGGCTCATTATCCTCATCGCTTACAACCCCAGTAAAAGCGGACTCTTTACCGTGGAGGAGCGGATGGACATGATCCGGGCGGTCATCGGTGACGACGCCAGGGTCACGATAGACAGCTACCCCGGGCTCATGGTCAATTATGCGAGAGAAAAGGGCGCCCATGTGATTCTGAGGGGCCTGAGGGCGCTTTCGGACTTCGAATACGAATTCCAGATGGCCCTCATCAACCGGAGACTGGATCGTGACATCGAGACCGTTTTCCTCATGACGGGCTACAAATGGTTCTACACGAGTTCCAACCTGATCAAGGAGGCCGCCAGTCACGGGGGGTCCGTGCGGGGACTGGTCCCTGACATCGTCCACCAGAAACTGGAGGAAAAGTACGAATCGCAGTTCACGAAAGGGCGCAAAGGATGAAACTGGCAACCCGGGTCACAAAGATCAAGCCCTCACCGACGCTGGCGGTGACCATGCGCGCGAAAGCCCTGCAGGCCCAGGGGAAGGACATCATCGGGTTCGGCGCCGGTGAGCCGGACTTCGACACCCCTGAGAACATCAAACAGGCCGCCATCCAGGCCATCCAGGAAGGATTCACCAAGTACACGCCCGTCGGCGGCATCGATGAACTGAAGGACGCCATTATCACGAAGCTGAAACGGGACAACGGCCTGACCTACCGTCGGTCACAGGTTGTGGTCTCCTGCGGTGCCAAGCACACGCTTTACAACATCGCGCAGGCGCTCTTCGAGAAAGGTGACGAGGTGATCATTCCCGCGCCCTACTGGGTTTCTTACCCCGACATCATTCTTTTGGCCGGTGCGAAGCCCGTCATCGTGAACACCTCGTCATCGGCGGGTTTTAAACTCACGCGGGAAAAACTGGAGAGAGCCATCCGGAAAAAGACCCGGGCCGTCATCATCAACAGCCCCTCGAACCCGACGGGGGCCACCTACAGCCTGGAAGATCTTCAGGGACTCGCGGAGGTCATCCTCTCGAAAGGTATTCTGGCCATCTCCGACGATATTTACGAAAAGATTCTCTACGACGGGCTTTCATTCCATAACATTGCAAATGTCAGCGACGAGATGAAGGAACGCTGCATCGTCGTCAACGGCGTCTCCAAGGCCTATGCCATGACCGGCTGGAGGATCGGTTACGCCGCGGGTCCTGAAAGCATCATCTCGGCCGTCACGGAGATGCAGAGCCAGAGCACCTCGAACGCAACCTCCATTGCCCAGAAGGCCTCCGTGGAGGCCCTGGCCGGCGATCAGGGGGCCGTTCATGCGATGGTCGCGGCGTTCGAAAAGAGGCGGGATTACATCGTGGAACAGCTCAATCGGATCAGGGGCATCAGTTGCAAGAAACCCCCGGGGGCCTTTTACGTGTTTCCGAAGGTATCCCGCCTTTACGGGACGGGATACCGGGACAGGAAGATATCCAACTCGGTCGACCTTTCGGAGTTCCTTCTCGAGGAAGGAGGGGTCGCCGTGGTTCCGGGCTCGGCATTCGGCAACGACCTTCACATCCGCCTTTCGTACGCCACGTCGATGAAGAATATCGAGGAGGGCGTCCGTCGGATCAAGGCGGTCGCGGAGAAACTGAAATAAGAAAGGGATGGACCAGGCCATGGGCGGTCTTTTCGGCATCGTATCGACCCAGAAGTGCTCCAAGGTCCTGTTCTACGGGACGGACTACCATTCCCACCTGGGCACGGAGAACGGCGGTCTGGCCACGCTCGGGGAACGGGGATTCTTCAACACCATCCACAGCATCAGCCAGGCGCAGTTCAAATCCAAATTCGCAGAGGACTACAAACAGATGAACGGGAGCATGGGCATCGGCTCGATCAACAACGATGCCCCCCAGCCGCTCATCATCCGTTCCAAATTCGGGACCTTTGCCATCGCCGCGACGGGACTGGTGACCAACAAGGATGAACTCACGGGGAAACTCCTCTCGGCGGGTGTGACCTTCAATGAGATGACCGGCGGCGGTGTCAACATGGTGGAACTCATTGCGCGGCTCATCAACAAGGGGACTACCCTCACCGATGGAATCACTCTGGTCCAGAACCTGATCGAAGGCTCCATCTGCATCCTGATTCTGAAAGACGAGGGGATTTACGCGGCGAGGGATCGGTTCGGAAGGTTTCCCCTGGCGATCGGCGTGAACGAGGCCGGGGAGCGCGTCGTGGCCACGGAGGCCAGTTCATTTCAGAACCTGGGTTTTCAGCTGATCCGCTGCCTGGAACCCGGGGAGATAGTGCTGATATCCCCCGAAGGGTTCCACGAGTTGAAAAAAGGAAATCCCGTCAAGCAGGTCTGTGCTTTCCTGTGGATTTACACGGGGGATCCGTCATCGTCCTACGAGGGGATCAGCGTCGAGCAGGCCAGGGAGCGATGCGGCAGGGCGCTCGCAAAGGGGGACAACACCCTGGCCGACCTGGTCACCGGCATACCGGATTCGGGCATCGGTCACGCCATCGGTTATGCGATGGAGTCGGGGATTCCCTACCGGAGACCGCTGGTGAAGTACACACCGGGCTACGGGAGGAGCTACACGCCGCCGTCTCAGGACATCCGGGATCTCGTCGCCACGATGAAACTCATCGCCGTGAAGGACGTCATCAAGGGCAGCCGCATGATCGTCTGCGACGACTCCATTGTCCGCGGCACCCAGATCAAAAATTACACCATCCGAAAGCTGCGGGACAACGGCGCCAGTGAAATCCACCTCCGTGTTGCCTGTCCTCCCCTGATGTTTCCATGCCGGTACGGTTCGTCGACACGGAGCAAGTCGGAGCTGGCTTCACGCAGGGCCATCCGTGCTCTGGAAGGGAAGGATGTCGAGAATATCGGGCCGTACCTGGATGTCCAGTCGGGAAAATACAGGGAAATGGTGGAGTGGATCCGGAAGGATTTGAACATCACGACCCTCAAGTATCTGGGGATCGACAACCTCATCCGGGCCATCGGTCTGCCGGAAAAGGACCTCTGCCTGTATTGCTGGCGGGGCCGGTGAATTTTCAGGAACGATCCAAAACAAAAAGACGTTTTATCTTTGTTCGTCAGGACCCGGTCCCCCGGTTCGGACCATTCATTCCCCGGCAGGCATCTCGCCGGACCGTCCTTTTCCCGCAGCGATTCCAAACGACCCGCTCTTTGCGGTCCGGAGACAGGCGGCCTTTTCCGTGAAAACGGGTGCCCGGTTCGGATCAACCCTGCAGGGTTCCGGATTGCTTTTATAACCCCATGTGCTTATTTTAAATAATCATAAAGCAAAGATGAAACAGGGACAGATGCAGACGGATCCACTCGGAAAAAAAAGAAAAAGGACGAAGGCCCTTTTTCTGGGCCCCGTGAAGATCGGGGGCGATGCGCCCGTGGTCGTCCAGTCGATGACATCCACGGACACGCGGGACATCCGCGGGACGCTTCGGCAGATCCGGGCACTGGATTTCCACGGCTGCGAGATTGTCCGTCTGGCCATTCCCGACGAAGAGGCCCTGGGAGCCTTTGCCGCGATCCGGAAAGCCTCGAGGCTCCCCCTCGTGGCGGACATCCATTTCAACTACCGCCTGGCGATTGGAGCGCTGGACAGGGGGGCCGAAGGAATCCGGATCAACCCCGGAAACCTGAGCCGCGCCCGAATCCGCGAAATCGTGGCGGCCGCCATCGGGTGCAAGGCCGTCATCCGCATCGGGGTCAATTCCGGATCGCTTCAGAAGGACATCCTGGCCCGGCACGGCGGACCCACGGCCGAAGCACTCGTGGAGAGCGCCATGGACAATATCGCCCTCCTGGAAGACCTGGGCTTCACCGCCATCAAGGTGTCCCTTAAATCCTCCCATGTTCCCACAATGGTCAGGGCCTACCGCCTCATGTCGAAAAAAACGCGTTATCCCCTCCACCTGGGTGTCACGGAGGCAGGCGGGGTTCTTGCTTCGGCCGTCAAGTCGTCCCTCGGCATCGGGCTTCTGCTGAGCGAAGGGATCGGCGATACGGTCCGGGTCTCCGTCACGGGGGATCCCGTCAATGAAGTGAGGATCGCCTACGGCATATTGAGGGCCCTGGGCATCAGGCGGGTGGGTCCTGACATCGTCTCCTGCCCGACCTGCGGACGCTGCGAGATTGATCTGGACCGGCTCGTCAGCGACGTCGAAAAAAAACTCGCGGGGATGAAAGAACCTCTCAAGATCGCCCTGATGGGGTGCGTCGTCAACGGTCCGGGAGAGGCTGCAGAGGCCGACATCGGCATCGCCGGGGGGAGGGGCTCGGGGCTGCTCTTCAGAAAAGGGAAAGTGATCCGTAAGGTCCGGGAAAAAGAGTTCATATCCGCGCTCATGGATGAGATTGACAAGATGATGGCTGAAAGGGGGAATACACATGCGATACTCTGAAATGTTCCTGCCGACCGTGAGGGAAACACCATCGGATGCGGAAATTGCGAGCCACAAGCTCATGATCCGTGCGGGAATGATCCGGAAACTCGCAACGGGCGTCTACTCTGTTTTACCGCTCGGATACCGCGTCGTCAAGAAGGTGGAGGAGATCATCCGGGAGGAGATGGATCGGGCCGGCGCCCAGGAGGTGTATCTTCCGGCCGTGCAGCCCGCCGAACTCTGGCAGGAATCAGGCCGATGGAAAATGTACGGAAAGGAACTCCTGCGGTTCAAAGACCGTCACAACCGCGAGTGCTGCATCGGTCCGACGCACGAGGAAGTCATCACGGACCTGGTGCGAAACGAGATCAAAACCTATCGTCAATTGCCCCGAAACCTCTATCAGATCCAGACGAAATTCAGGGACGAGATCCGGCCGCGTTTCGGTGTCATGCGATGCCGGGAATTCGACATGAAGGACGCCTACAGCTTCGACATCGACTCGGAGGGAGCGGACATCAGCTACCAGAAAATGTACGATGCCTACAGCCGGATTTTCAGCCGCCTGGGTCTCCGGTTCAGGGCCGTCGAAGCCGACACGGGCAACATCGGCGGCAGTTTCTCCCACGAGTTTATGGTGATTGCCGAAACGGGGGAAGACCTGCTCATCTTCTGCAAGAAATGCAGCTACGCCGCGAACCTCGAAAAAGCCGAAGTAGCGAAGCCGGAGGCAAAACCCCCGGACCCCTCCGCCTTTCTTCCTCTGAAGGCGGTTCACACGCCGAACGTCCGCACGATTGAAGAGGTCAGCAGGTTCCTGAAGGTCAAGCCGGAACAGATCGTGAAGACCCTCATTTTCCAGGCCGACGGCAGGCCCGTGGCCGTCTTGATCCGCGGCGAGGAAGAAGTGAACGAGGCCAAGCTGCGCAGTTTTCTCAAGTGCGACATCCTGGAAATGGCCACCGACGACATCGTGCTGGAAGTCACCGGATCACCGAAGGGCTTCGCCGGCGCCATCGGCATCAAAGCCGACATCTACGCCGACTACTCCCTGATGAATATGGTCAACTTCGTCATGGGCGGAAACAAAGAGGACACCCACGTCATCCATGCCAATGTCGGCAGGGACTTCCAGGTCAAAGCCTGCGCCGATTTGCGGATCATCCGCAAGACGGATCCCTGCCCGAGGTGCGGGAGCCGCCTGAGGTTTGCCAAGGGAATCGAGGTGGGGCACGTCTTCAAGCTGGGTGACAAATACAGCAAGGCCATGCGGGCCACCTATCTCGACAAGAACGGCAAGGAGCAATACATGGTCATGGGTTGCTACGGCATCGGGGTCGGGAGGACCGTCGCAGCGATCATCGAACAGAACAACGACGAGAGAGGGATCATCTGGCCGATGTCGGTCTCCCCTTTTCAGGTCATCATCATCCCCGTGAACGTCAATGACAAATCCCTGTCGGACGCGGCGGAAACCCTCTACGGGGCGCTCAGGAAAAGAGGCCTTGAGGTCCTTCTGGACGACCGGGATGAGCGGGCCGGCGTGAAATTCAACGATGCCGACCTCATCGGGATCCCGCTGCGCATCACCCTGGGGCCCAAGAAGCTCGCGGAGGGCGAGGCCGAGGTCATGGTCCGGAAGACCGGTAAGACGAAGTCGATGAAACTGGAGAAGATCCCGGCCTACCTCTCCGGCATGGTCAGAAGAGGACTGCGAAAGCATACATGATCCGAATCACGGACATCCTGGACAAAGTGCAGCGATATCTCGAACCGGCCGATCTCGAGATGATCGAGAAAGCCTACATCTATTCGGCTGCCGTGCACCAGGGACAGCTCCGGCTTTCGGGAGAGCCCTACATGACCCACCCCATGGAAGTGGCCAATATGCTGGCCGATATGCATTTGGACGCCGCTTCCATCGCCACTGGAATCCTTCATGACACCGTCGAGGACACCCTGGCGTCCCTCGAGGAAATCGAAAAGGCCTTCGGACAGGACGTGGCTTTCCTGGTCGACGGCCTCACGAAGATCAGCAAGATCACCCTGGCCAGCCAGGCGGAACGTCAGGCGGAAAATTTCAGGAAGATGATCCTGGCCATGTCGGCGGATATCCGGATCATTCTGGTGCGTCTTGCCGATCGGCTCCACAACATGCGGACGCTGCAGTATCAGGCGCAGGACAGACAGAAGTACATCGCCCGGGAGACACTCGACCTCTATGCGCCCCTGGCCAGCCGCCTGGGCATCAACTGGATGAAAACGGAACTGGAAGATCTCGCCTTCCAGCACCTCCAACCGGCGGAGTATGAGGATCTGGCCCGGCGGATCGCCATGAAGAAGGAGGGTCGCGAAAAGTACACGAAGGAGATCCGGGAGATCATCGAAAAGGAGATCCGGAACTACGACCTGAAGGGCGAAGTCGAGGGCAGGGCCAAGCATTATTTCAGCATCTACCAGAAGATGCAGGAGCAGCAGATTGATCTCGACGAGGTCTATGATCTTCTCGCCTTCCGGATCATCCTGGACTCCAACAAGGTCAAAGAGTGTTACGAAGCCCTGAGCGTCGTTCACGCCTTGTGGAAACCCGTCCCCGGCCGTTTCAAGGATTACATCGCCATGCCCAAGGCCAACAACTACCGTTCCCTGCACACCACGGTCATCGGCCCCTACGGGGAGCGCGTAGAGATCCAGATCCGGACGCGGGAGATGCACCTGTGGGCCGAATCGGGAATCGCTGCGCACTGGAGATACAAGGAAGGCGACGTGCTCCGGGGGAGGGACGAAGAGCAGATCCGGAGGCTCAGGGACCTGCTCGAGGTCCAGCAGGACCTGAAGGACCCCCGGGAATTCATGCGAAACCTCAAGGTCGCGCTCTTCCCGGACGAAGTTTACGTTTTCACCCCGAAGGGGGAAGTCAAGGCTTTTCCCAAGGGGGCGACGCCGATTGATTTCGCCTACAGCATTCACACGGACGTGGGCAATCAGTGCATCGGGGCCCGCGTGAACCGGAACCTGGTTCCTCTCAAGTATGAGCTCCAGAACGGGGACACCCTCGAGATTGTCACACAGGCCGGGCATCACCCCAGCAAGGACTGGCTCAAGCATGCCGTGACGTCCCGCGCCATATCGAAAATCAAGGCCTGGATCAAGACGGAGGAGCGGAACCGCAGTATCGCTCTCGGCCGCGACATCCTGGAAAAAGAATTCAAGAAGCACCACATGAAGTTCGCCCAGGTTCTCAAGTCCGACGAGATGAAGAAAGTCTGTGAAGAGCAGTCCGTGACCGATATCGACGACATCATGGCGCTCATCGGCTACGGGAAGGTATCCGCCCGCGCCATTGTGAATCGGTTTCTGCCCGGCGAGGAAAAACAGGAGGATTCCCTGCCGGAGAAGATCCTCAAGAAGTTCAGAAAACCGGAGTCGGCCGGTATTTCGATTACCGGTATCGACGACATCATGGTCAAATTCGCGAAGTGCTGCAATCCCCTGCCGGGGGACGAGGTCATCGGGCACATTTCGCGCGGCCGGGGCATGATCGTTCACACCACCAATTGCCTGATGGTTCAGGATCTCGATCCGGAACGGCTCGTCGAGGTTCACTGGAACGTCCGGGACAAGCAGACTTACCCTGTCCACGCGCGGGTGGTCTGTCATGACAAGAAGGGACTTCTGGCGGAACTGAGTGCGAGTATATCCGGACTCGACATCAACATCAGCCATGCGACCGTGGACACCACTCCCGACAAGATCGCCGTCTGCGAGTTTGACATCGAAGTCCAGGACCTCAAGCACTTCAACCAGGTCGTGGCGGCTTTGAAGAAACTCAAAAGCGTCATATCCGTGGAGCGGGTGCGGGTCTCGGATGTGAAAACGGACAAAAAAAGAATGCACTGAGATGGACCGGCCCGTTGACAGGGGGCGATCGATTACTGTATAAGCGTTTTTCTCCCGCACCGTCGCAGAAAGTGGACTTGCAGATGAATAGAACAAACCTTTGGATATGCTTCTTCCTGATGTTGATGTTCAGCGTCTGTCTGTACCCGACGCCGGTCACGGCAAAGGACAGGGAAGGGCGATATGTCGTCCTCATCGACCCGGCTCATGGCGGAAAGGACGACGGGGTCCGGCTGTCGACGGGGCTTATGGAGAAAGACGTGACCCTCGCCATGGCCCGGCTCATCGAAAGGGAATTTGAAGGCTCCAGAAAGATACGGATACGGCTTTCGAGAATGGGTGATGTCGATGTGCCCCGTTCCGATCGGGTCCGGGAGGCCATCATATCGGAAGCGGATCTCTTCCTGAGCATTCACATCAATGCGGGTTTCGACAGGGAATCCTCCGGTTTCGAGGTCTATTTCCAGGGGTTCCGGGCATCGACGGCCGCCAAGGGGGACAAGAGCGCGTCTTCCGAGATCGTCAAAGATATGGTCCGGACCAAACACCTCAACGAGAGTGTCCGTTTCGCCAAAATCCTTCAGGTGCACATGGAAAAGGTTTTTCCGAGGATGGACCGCGGGCTTCGCGAAGGGCCCGTCCTGGTTTTGCAGGGACTCAACATCCCGGCCGTTGCCCTGGAAGTGGGTTTTGCGACAAACCCGAAGGACCGCAAGAAGCTGGCCGACGACGGGATGCAGCGGTTCGTTTCTCATGCGATTGCCGAGTCCATCAAGGAATACTTTTGATGAGAGCCCACGGACGTCGATGGAACGAGATGCGGGAAGTGCGGATCACCGGAGACTTTCTCAAGTATCCCGCAGGGGCCATTTTGATTGAGATGGGGAACACGAAGGTCATCTGCACGGCCTCCGTCGATGAAGCGGTCCCGCCTTTCCTGAAAAACACGGGAAGGGGATGGGTCACCGCGGAATATGCCATGATTCCCGGATCGACGCACGTCCGGACAACCCGTGAGGCGGTCCGTGGCCGGCAGGGCGGGAGAACGCTCGAGATCCAGAGGCTCATCGGTCGATCCCTGCGGGCCGTGACGGATCTGACCGCTTTCGGGGAGCGGACCCTGGTTGTCGATTGCGACGTCATCCAGGCCGACGGGGGCACCCGTACCGCCGCCATCACCGGAGGTTGCCTCGCCCTGATCCAGGCCTTCGGAAAGATGAAAGGCGACGGGTTGATCCATCGAATGCCGGTGAAGAATCTGGTCTGTGCCGTCAGTGTGGGCCTTGTGGAGGGGCGGCTTCTTCTCGATCTGGACTATAAGGAAGACTCCTCAGCCGAGGTGGACATGAATTTCGTCATCACCCGGGGCGGCCTTTTCGTTGAGATCCAGGGCACGGCGGAGGGAACGCCCTTTTCCAGGGAACTGCACGATCAGATGATCGATCTCGCCCTTCTGGGGAGCGCCTATCTGACGGGCAAGCAGATCGAACTTGCAGGGGACATGATCAACTGAAGATCGTACTGGCCTCAAAAAACCCGGGCAAGGTCATGGAGCTGAAGTCGATGCTCCGGGGCACCGACCTCGAAGTCCGTTCCCTCAGGGACTTTCCGGAAATCCCGGATATCACTGAGGACGGGAAGAGCTTTTTTGAGAATGCCCTTTTAAAGGCGAGAACGGTTGCAAAGCTCACCGGAGAGACCGTTCTTGCCGACGACTCGGGCCTCGAGGTGGATGCCCTGGGGGGCGCCCCCGGCATCTATTCCTCCCGTTACGCCGGGCCGGACGCGACAGACGAAAAGAACATCCGGAAGCTTCTTGCGGAACTCGAAGGGACCTTGCTGGAAAAGCGGACCGCCGCATTCCGATGTATCCTCGTTTATTTCCGGCCCGACGGGACCTATCAGACGTTCGAGGGGCGATGGCCAGGCAGGATCCTGTTCGAACCGAGGGGAAAGGGAGGTTTCGGCTATGATCCGGTCTTTGAAGATTTGCAGATCGGCCTGACGGCGGCAGAACTGCCCCCGGATTTGAAAAACGCCGTCAGCCATCGGGGGCAGGCCTTCGCCAGGTTCAGGGAGTGGGTGGATCAAGAAAGGCAAAAGGCCAAAGGCAAAGGGCAAAGGCCGTAAATCAACATTTTCTCTAAAAATACCCTTAGCCTTTCGCCCTGAGCCATGAGTCTTATTATCGGGGCGTAGCGCAGTCTGGTAGCGCGCCTGCTTTGGGAGCAGGATGTCGCAGGTTCAAATCCTGCCGCCCCGACCATGATCAGACGATGGCTGCCGAAAAATGCGACGGCTTCGTTTCCACAACATCATCGGACCATGAATCACAGCACGAGATTGCGCATCGCTTTTTGGGGCATCGCGCTCATCCTTCTGGGGTGCACCGGGATCCCCGAAGGCCTTCAGGCCGTCGACGGTTTCGACGCCGGACGTTACCTGGGAAAGTGGTACGAAATCGCCAGGCTCGACCACGCCTTCGAACGCGGTCTGACCAACGTGACGGCCGAGTATTCGAGAGGAAGCGGGGACGAAATCGAGGTCGTGAACCGGGGCTTTGACGTTCGAAAAGGTCAGTGGCGTGAAATCAGGGGCGTAGCCCGTCCCAGCGGCGAGCAGCATGTCGGAAGCCTGGAGGTATCCTTTTTCGGTCCTTTCTGGGGAGGGTATCACATCATCGCCCTGGACAGGGAAAACTACGGTTACGCCGTGGTCACGGGCCCCAACCGGTCCTACCTGTGGATTCTCTCCCGGGAAAAGACGCTGGACGAGCAGGTCCTCGCCGGCCTCATTTCCAGAGCCAGGGCCTGGGGGTTTGAGACGGAGCGGTTGATCTTCGTCGAGCACGGCATGCCGGTCATGGATGTCCCGGATGTTAAAAACCCGTGAAAAGCACATTTTCGAGGTGTCAAACATGACGAGAAAGCGTTTGCTGACAATCGCGAAGGGAATTTTTCTGGTTGGGGCAGCGATCCTGGCCGTCTCCTGCGCCGTCAACCCCGCCACCGGCGACCGGGACCTGATGCTCGTCAGTGAAGAGGATGAAGTCAAGCTCGGCCGTCAGACCGATGCCGGGGTCATCAAAGAATACGGCCTCTACGATGACCAGAAGATGACGGCCTACGTCAATGACATGGGCCAGCGCCTGGGCAGGCTCTCCCACCGCCCCGATCTGGAATGGCATTTCAAGATCCTCGACGCTTCCGTGGTCAACGCCTTTGCCGCCCCCGGGGGCTATGTTTACTTCACCCGGGGAATCCTGGCCCAGCTGAACAGTGAGGCGGAACTCGCGGGGGTCATGGGGCACGAGATCGGCCACGTCACGGCCCGTCATTCCGCACAGCAGATCAGCAAAGCCCAGATGGCTCAATACGGCCTGGCCGGTCTGTCCATCGGCCTCCAGATATTGGGCATCCCGGACATATCCAGCCTCGCTCAACTAGGCGTCGGGGTCCTCTTTTTGAAATTCAGCAGGGACGACGAGCGGGAAGCGGACTCGTTGAGTGTCGAATATGCCACGAAGGCGGGATACGACGCCTCGCAGATGGCGGGTTTTTTCGAAACCCTGCAGCGCCTGGACCCCAAATCGGACAAAAGCGGACTGCCGAGCTGGTTTTCCACGCACCCGAGTCCCGAGGATCGTGAAAATGCCATCCGGATCCAGTCAAAAGAGATGCAGCGGAAGACAGGCCTGAGGGACCCCAAGATCGACCGGGACGATTACTTGAAAGCCATCGACGGCATCATATACGGCGATGACCCGGGGCAGGGCTTCGCGGAGGGGGGCTTCTATTACCACCCCGGGATGAGGTTCCAGTTCCCCGTGCCGGAGGATTGGAAGGTCAATGACACCCCTGCAGCCGTACAGATGGTGAGCAAAAAGAAAGACGCCGTGATCCTCTTTTCCGGGGCCTCAGGAACGACCCCGGCTGAGGCGGCACAGAAATTTGTCTCCAAGAACAAGGCCCGTGTCCTCCAGAACGAGGAAATTCACGTTCACGGGTTTCCGGCCCGGCGCGTCCTCTCCGATGTGACAAGCCAGAAGGGGAGCGTCAGGGTCCTGTCCCTGTTCATACAGAAAGAAGAGGCTGTTTTCGCATTCCAGGGCATGAGTTCCCAGCGAAATTTTTCCCAGTATGAGCAGACGTTCAAAGAGACCTTCGGCGGGTTCGAGGAGATAAGGGATCCTAAAAAGCTCAGCGTCCAGCCGGACCGGATCAGGATCCGGATTGCCAAGAGGACAGACACCGTCGAGAATGCCCTCCGGGCGCTCGGTGTCCCTGACGACAAGATGAAGGACCTGTTGATTCTCAACGGCATGGCGCCGGGACAGACCTTGCCCGCCGGCACTCCGGTCAAGATCGTGGAAAGCGGAAGGTAAGTTCCCGGAGTCCGTGCACGGCGAAGGCCCCGGAAGAATTGGTTTCGGGCGCAACGCACCGGAAGCGTCAAAAGGCCATCTCACCGGATGGCCTTTTTCTTTCAGAAGCGGATTTTGTCGCCGACCTTGACCCCTTTTTTCTTGAACCAGCCCCGGTTCACCTCGAGGGCATAAAGGGCCGGAGCGCGGGAGCGACGGGCCTTTTCCGAGCGCGGGGTCAGGGAGAGGATCTCCGCGATTATTCCGTCGGCGGAGATAAAGGCGATGTCGAGGGGAATGGTTGTATTCTTCATCCAGAAGTCGAGGCGCTGAGGTTTCTCATAGACGAAGAGCATCCCCCGGTCCCAGGGAAGGCTTTTCCTGAACATGAGCCCCCGGGCCTGTGCATCCGCCGTGCAGGCAACTTCTACCCATAGAATGGCATGACCGACGGAAAGCTTCATGAAGTGCGAATCGGCAGGGGGGGCCACCGGAGCACTGGTTGTTCCGGGTGCCGCAACCTGGCAGAAGGCCGCCGGCGTTAAAAACGAGAAGAAAAACAAGACGGCGATGAGCCGCAGGTGCAAGCGTTTCATGGAACCGTCAGACTCCCCGGGTGCCCACACCCAGTTTTTCCAGAATCGCGTTGAGCACGCCTTCCACCTTTTTCCGCTCCATGGCGAGGGCTTCAGGGGTGGCCGCCTCGAAACGAAGAACCAGGACGGGCTGGGTATTCGAGGCCCTCACCAGCCCCCAGCCGTCGTTGAAGATGATGCGCACGCCGTCGGTCTCGATGACCCGGTAATCCTTCTTGAAATAATTCTTCACTTCCCCTGTGACGACGAACTTGAGCGCGTCGGGACAGTCGATGCGGATTTCCGGCGTCGTGTAGCTCTTCGGGACATCCGCGAGAAGCTCGCTGATTTTCTGTTCGGTGCCGGACAGGATTTCCAGCAGCCTCACGGCCGCGTACAGGGCGTCATCATAGCCGAAATAGCGGTCGGCAAAGAAGAGGTGACCGCTCATCTCACCGGCCAGCACGGCCTTTTCTTCCCGCATCTTCCCCTTGATGAGGGAATGGCCCGCCTTCCACATGATGGACCGCCCGCCGTGTTTTTCGATGTCGTCGTAGAGCCGCTGCGAGCATTTCACCTCCCCGATGATGGTAGCGCCGGGCCTTTCCTTCAAGACGAAGCGGGAGAAAAGAAGCAGCAACTCATCCCCCCAGAGGATTTCCCCCTTGTCTGTCACGACGCCGATCCGGTCGCCGTCACCGTCAAGGCCGATGCCGCAATCGGCCCTTTCACGAAGAACAGACTGGATGAGTTCCCCGAGGTTCTCCGGAACGGTGGGATCGGGGAAGTGGTTCGGAAAACGGCCGTCCATCTCGCAATAGAGGCCCGTGACCCGGCAGCCGAGCCTCTCCAGGATCGGCACGAGGAAATGCCCGCCCGTGCCGTTTCCGCCGTCGACGGTGACCCGAAGCCCCCTGCGGACCGTCACATTCTTGTAAAGGAAATCACCGTAAGCCCCCGTCACCTCTGCCTTCCCGGAGGATCCGCGTCCGGCGGCGAATCTCCCACCCTCCATGATTTTTCTCAGCGCCTGGATATCCTCGCCGTAGATCGTGTCCGGACCCACGCAGATCTTGAAGCCGTTGAAATCCGGCGGGTTGTGGCTCCCCGTTACCATCACGCCGCCGTCGCTCCCGTAGTGCCGGATGGCAAAATAGAGCATGGGGGTGGCGCAGAGCCCCACGTCGGTGACATTCATCCCCGTTGCCTTGAGGCCTTCCCTCATGGCCGCAGCGTATTCCTCCGAGCTGAGGCGACAATCCCTCCCCAGGACCATGGCCCGGACGCCTCTTTCGCCTCCGTAAGTGCCGATAGCCCTTCCGAGGTTGTAGACCAGTTCGTAGTCCAGATCCCGCTCGACGAGACCGCGGACGTCGTATTCCCGAAAGATTTCCGGATTCATCGATCGCTCCGTAGAAAAATTTCAGGATGAATACCATAAAACCATTGTGAGCACAACCGATGAAGGGCAGGAGGCTTCCTGAGCCCTCATGCTTCGCACGCCAAGTCATTTTTCCCTTGACATTTCAAACCCCTTCGTTTATGAATGAACCCACTTCATCGGAGGGAGTACATCCGACATGTCATGCGGCAAAGGCAGCAACCTCGGTTTTTTTAGCTTTTTCGGCTTTTTCGGCGAGGTCTGCCTGAGGCGCTCATGACATGAACTTCTGAGAAATTGAGCCGCGGGCAGACCGGAAAAGGGCCCGCGGCTTTTTTGTTTCGAGGCCGCGGGAAAACCGCGGCTTTTTTTATTATTTTCAATCGAGGAGGGATAAACGATGAAAAGATATCTTCTCATGACGAGCATCACGGCCATGATCCTTGCTGCAATCTGCCTGGCGGCGCCATCATTCGCCGCGGAACCCATCAAGGTCGGCGCCGCCATCAATCTGACGGGCCCCGCCTCCACCTGGGGTCAGTTTCACGCCAAGGGTCAACAGGATTATTTTCGTTACGTCAACGAGGTAAAGGGCGGCGTGGCCGGTAGAAAGATCGACATGATTCTCGTCGACACGGCTTACAAGGTCCCCGAGGCGGTAACGGCGGTCAGGAAATTCGCGACCCAGGATCAGGTGGAAATGATCGCCACCTGGGGTGCCGGAGAGGGGCTCGCCGCAAAACCGATCGTCCAGAAATACAAGATACCCACCATCAACTATTCGACAAGCTGGGAGATTCTTGAGGCGCCGATTGAATACATGTATCTCCCCTTCGGGAGCTATCGCCTCGACTGCTACGCCGTTCTGGAGTACATCCGCGCCACCCACAAGGGGAAGGAGCCCCCGAAGGTCGGCCTGCTGACCTACAACAACGCTTACGGTCTGTCCATACACAAGCCCAGCCAGGAATATGCCCCGAAAATCGGGGTTCAGATCGTCTCCATTGAGGCATTCCCGCCCAAGACGGTGGACCTGACCACGGAGCTTTTGCGGTTGAAAAAAGCGGGGGCGGAATACGTCTTCATGCAGATGCTTCCCGCAACCATCGTCACCGCCTTCAAGGGTGCCGACCGCATCAGTTACAACCCCCAGTTTTTCGGGACCTGGACCTCCACGGACCCCGACTTCTTCAAACTGGGGAAAGGGCTGATCAGGGATCGGCTGAAGATCCAGTTTTCGGGGGGGTTACCGGCGGACAAATCGAAAGGGATGACGCTCATGAGAGATCTGTGGAAGCGTTACAAAACGGTGGATCGTTTCGACGCGGCCTACTGGGAAGGGGTCGTGGTCGGCATGATCATGGAAAGGGCCTTCCAGCGTGCCCATGAAAAATACGGCAAGGTGAACCGGGTGACGATCAACTCGGCCATGGAATCATTCAAAGACGAGGATTTCGGAGGTCTCATGCCGAAGATCACTTATACGAAGACCGATCATGAGGGGTCCTTCTCAGGAAGGATCGTGCAGGTGAAGGAGGATGGCACCTTCGTACCCCGGACCAATTTCTACCATCCGGGCAAGGAAAAGATGAAACTTCTGAAATAGAAGGGACCGGGCCATTATGAAGGCATTTCGCGGTCAGCCCAGCATTTATGCCGAAACGTTGAATCAGGAAAGAAAGGCCGAGCTTTCCGTGAAGGGCCTGACGCTTCGATTCGGCGGGGTCGTGGCGCTGAGCGCCGTCGACCTGGACGTCAAAACGGGTCAACTCGTGTCCGTCATCGGTCCCAATGGTGCGGGGAAGACCAGTCTCCTCAACTGCGTCACGGGTTACTATCGGGGTCAGGAGGGGCGGATTCTCTTCAACGGTGAGGACATCACGAAGCGGCCGACCCACAGCCTCATCGAACACGGTATCGGAAGGACCTTCCAGAACATCGAGCTCTTCCCCGGTATGACGGTCCTTTCCAATCTCCTGCTCGCTCGCCATGTCCACTGTCGATACCCGCTCGGGCCGGCGGTGCTATTCTCGAAAAAGGTCAGGCGGGAAGAGGTCCGGCACCGGCAGGTCCTCGAGGAGATCATCGACTTTCTGGAGATTCAGCCAATCCGGCATAAACTGGTCGGTTCACTCCCCTACGGTCTTCGGAAGCGAGTGGAGCTGGGCAGGGCCCTGGCGCTGGAGCCCAAGCTTCTGATCCTCGATGAGCCCTTTGCCGGCATGAACCTCGAAGAGAAGGAGGACATGGTCCGTTTTCTCATCGAGTTGAATGAAAACTGGCGGCAGACAATGATGCTCGTCGAGCACGACATGTCGATCGTGATGAGCATATCCGAAAGGGTGATGGTGCTCAATTTCGGCGTGAAGATCGCGGAGGGTTCGCCGGATCATGTCCAGTCGCACCCGGAAGTCATCCGCGCCTATCTCGGCGGAAACGGAGAAAAAGGGGTAGGGGAGGGGAGCTGAACCGATGGCAACGGGCAAAGATTTCATCAAAGTATCACCCGCTGTTCTCGACTCCGTCGGGCGTCTCACCCTGCCGCAGGTCCTGGCCGCCCAGGCACAGCGAATGGACCCCTCACGGGTGGCTATTCGTGAAAAGGCCTACGGCATCTGGAAAACATACAACTGGCAGACTTACCTGAACTATGTCCGGCAGACAGCCCTCGGTCTTGTCTCGTTGGGGCTTCGCAGGGGGGAGAACATCGGCATCGTCACAAACAATCACCCCGAGTGGCTTTTCAGTGAGCTCGGCGGACAGGCGGTTGGGGCGGTTACCGTGAATCTTTTCACCTCCTCGGTTCCCGAGGAACTGGCCACGGCGCTGGGCCGTTTCAGGGCAACCGTCGTTATCGTCCAGGACCAGGAGCAGGTGGACAAACTCCTGGAGATGAAGGATAGACTGGGCCATGTCCGGAAGGTCATCTATATCGATCCCACCGGAATGCGGAGATACGCGGATAATCCGTGGCTCATTTCATTCAGTGAACTGCTGGACCGGGGCAGAAGTCTGGACCTGGATGAACCGGAACGGTTTTCCAGGGAAATGGCCCGCGGAAAGGCAGGCGATGTCGCCCTCATGATCCAGACCTCCGGCACGACGGGCATCCCGAAGCTTGCCATGCTCAGTCACCGCAGCTTCACTGAAATGGCGCGGCAGTGGCTCGAGACGGCGCCTATCGGCATCGAGTCCAACTGGATATCCATTACCCCGCCCGCCTGGATCGTGGACCAGATGTGGGGCGTCGGGGTGACCCTCGCGGGCGGCATGACCATGAATTTCCCCGAAACCCTGGAGACGGTGACGGAGGATTTCAGGGAAATCGGCCCCTCCGTCATCATCACCTCCTCGCGGTTCTGGGAGGATCTGGCTTCGAAGATCCGGGTCAAGATGGATGATGCCGGCTGGGTGAAGAAAAAAATCTTCAAGGTATCCGAACGGATCGGGATGAAAACCGTGGATCTCGAGTCCCGCAAAGAACCCGTTCCCGTCCATCTCAGGTTTTTCAATGCCGTGGCCTCCCGGCTCGCCTTCCGGCCCCTGCTGGACCGTGTCGGCTGCTCGCAGATGGTCAGCGCCTACACGGGGGGTCATCCGATCAGCCCTCAGGTCATCCGGTTCTTCAGGGCCATCGGCCTCAATCTCAAGCAGTGTTACGGCCTGACGGAATCGGGGGGCATCTTCCAGGTCCAGCCCGACGGTGAGTTCAAGCTCGAGACAGTCGGAAAACCTCTGCCGAGAACGGCCGTGAGGCTATCCCCCGACCAGGAGGTCCTCGTCAAGAGCGATTCGGTCTTCGTCGGCTACTACGACGACTATCAGGCCACCGAAACGGCCTTCTCGGACGGCTGGCTCAAGACGGGCGACGCGGGGTATCTGGACGAGGACGGCCATCTTTTGATCATCGGGAGAAAGGAAGACATCATCCGAAACAAGCAGGGATCGGCCTTCTCTCCCGATTTCATCGAGACACGCTTGAAATTCAGCCCCTATATCAAGGAAGCGGTTGTTTTCGGTGAAGGCCGGCCCTATATCACGGCGCTCGTCAACATCGACATGGGGAACGTGGGCAACTGGGCGGAGGACCGCATGATCCCTTACACGACTTACACGGACCTCACCCAGCAGCCGGAAGTGGAAAAACTCATCCACGGTGAGGTCCGGGAGGTGAACGGCCAGCTTCCCGATCCCATGAAGATACGAAAATTCATTCTGCTCTACAAGCTCCTCGATGCGGATGACGAGGAATTGACGCGGACCGGGAAAGTCCGCAGGCGGTTTGTTTACGGCCTCTACATCAGGCTGATCGAGGCCATGTACGAAAACAAGGACTCCCTGGAAGTCCGGGGAAAGGTCCGCTACCGCGACGGCCAGGTCGGCACACTGGAGACCAGGGTCCGGGTGATCACGACATAGAAAGGTAAAAAGGTATGGACTTCTTCATTCAACTTCTGGTGAACGGCATCAGTATCGGTTTCCTCTACGGCCTTTCAGCCATGGGATTCGTGATGATCTACAAGGCATCGAGTGTCCTCAACTTCGCGCACGGCGAGCTTCTGGCCATGGGGGCCTTTTTGTTCCTTGCCCTCGTGACGTGGGCGGAGCTTCCCGTGGCCGCCGCCTTTGTCCTGACTTTGGCCGGGACATTCGTGTTCGGTTTTGTGGTTGAGCGCCTCTTCCTCCGGCCGCTCATCGGAGAACCTCTTATCGAGATCATCATGCTGACCGTGGGGCTTGCCGCCATGTTCAAGGGCGCGCTGCTCCTCCTCTGGGGCGGAAATCTCTACACCTATCCCGATTTGCTGCCCGAGTTTCTCGACTGGAACTGGGGTGTCGTCCATGTGCCGCCGGTTTATGTCTCGGCTATTTTCATGGGTGTCGTCTTCCTATTGCTCTTCGGGCTTTTTTTCAAGTACTCCTCCCAGGGGATCTATATGCGCTCCGTGGCGGATAACCAGCCGGCGGCCCTCTCCCTGGGTGTTCACGTGCGGCGGGTCTTTGCCCTGTCGTGGGCGATTGCAGCCCTGGTGGCGGGTATCAGCGGTATCATTCTCGGTCTCATCAACGGCATCAATGTTCACGAGTTGAGTTCTATCGGCCTCAAGGTCTTCCCCGTGGTCATTCTCGGCGGGCTCGACAGCATCGGCGGTGCCATCATCGGCGGTATCATCATCGGCCTCCTGGAAACCATGACGGGCGGTTACCTGTCACCGTCTCTGCGGGACGTGATTCCTTACATCGCCCTGGTCGCAATTTTGCTGGTCCGGCCTTACGGGCTTTTCGGCCTCGTGGAAATCGAGCGGGTTTGAGGGAGAAAATGCTTCGCAAACTCCGGTTTCACCCCTGCGGCAACTTCAGGGATCATTACGAAAAGGAGTTGACGATTTTCGAGACGGACTTCGGCCGCCTCTGGATGGCCGTTGGCCTATTTGCGCTTTTCGGCGTCGTCCCCTTCGTGCTGGGTTCCTACCCGCTTTACATCGTCAATATGATAGGCATTGCCGCCATAGCGGCTCTGGGCCTCAACATCCTCGTCGGATACACGGGGCTGATCTCCCTCGGTCACGGGGCCTTTTTCGGCGTGGGCGCCTATGCGGCGGCCATTCTGGCGACGGAATGGAACTTTCCCATCCTTCTCGCACTACCCTCCGCGGGTCTCGTCACGGCGCTGGTGGGCATGATTTTCGGCCTTCCCTCGGTGCGTCTGAAGGGGCTTTACCTCACCATCGCCACTCTAGCGGGCCAGTTCATCATCGAGTACATTCTCATCCACTGGGAAGGCCTCACGAAGGGCACCATGGGCATCATCTTGCCCGAGGCAAGGGTCTTCGGGCTGCCCGTAACGGGCGACCGGGGCTTCTTCTTTCTCATTTATTTCCTCCTTGTCCTGATGACGTGGCTCGCCGTGAATCTCGTGCGGACGAAGTTCGGAAGGGCCTTCATCGCCATACGGGACAACGATCGCGCCGCCGAGGGTATGGGCATCCCCGTCTTCCGCTACAAACTCCTTTCCTTCGGGATCAGTTCGTTTTACGCGGGGCTCGCCGGCGCCCTTTTTGCCTATTACATGATCAGCATCACCGCGGAACCTTTCAATCTCACACTCTCCGTGGAATATATCGCCATGATTATCATCGGGGGACTCGGCAGCATTACGGGGACCATTTTCGGGGCCATCTTCATCACCGGGCTTAATGAGGCCCTTCGCTGGTTTACGGACTGGCTTATCAACGTGGGAGGCATTACCGGTGTGGAACTGACGCTGGCCCCTCTTCGGGAGTTTGCCTTCGGTCTCGCCATCGTTCTTTTCATTCTATTTGAACCCAAAGGTCTGTCGGAACTCTGGCGGATTATCCGCTCGAGCTTCAGGCTCTGGCCCTTCTCCTATTGAGGTGCCTCCATGAACGACCGCATCCTGCTGCAGATCAACAACATCGGTGTCGTCTATTCCGACGTGATTCAAGTCCTGAAGGGGGTTTCGCTTTCCGTGCCGGAAAGCCGGATCATCTCGCTTTTGGGAAGCAATGGCGCCGGCAAGACAACAACGCTGAAAGCCATCTCGGGCCTCCTCAAACCTGAAAACGGAAAAGTCACGGAGGGATCCATCCTGTACAACGGGACCGGAATTCACAACCTTCCGCCGGAGACGATCACCCGCCAGGGCATCATCCAGGTCCTGGAGGGTCGGCAGCCTTTCAAATACCTGACCATCGAGGAGAATCTCCGCGTGGGCACGGCCACGCGCTTCGGCAAACCCTACCGGGAGGATCTGGATCTGGTCTACACGTACTTCCCCGTTCTTTTAAAACGGAGAAAGGCCCTTGCGGGTTATTGCAGCGGCGGGGAGCTTCAGATGCTCGTCATCGGCCGGGCCCTCATGGCTCACCCGAAGCTTCTGCTCCTCGATGAACCTTCTCTGGGACTGGCGCCGATGGTGGTTCAGGAAATATTCCGGATCATCCGCCGTATCAATGAAGAGCAGGGCACAACGATTATACTCGTTGAGCAGAACGCGAACATGGCCTTGCAGATCGCCCATTACGGCTACGTGATGGAGAACGGAAAGATCGTCATGGAAGGCGGCAGCGCCGAGCTGCGGGAGAACCCGGATGTCAAGGAATTCTACCTCGGCATGGGGGCGACGGGGATGGCGAAATCCTACCAGGATGTGAAGTCCTACAAACGAAGAAAGCGATGGCTCTGAGCGTCAGAGCAGTCCAAAAACCGTCTATTCGCAGGAGGAATCCCGCTCAATGCAAACACGACTGTGGAGGTTTAAATGAAGAAAAGAGGGACACGGCAGGTCTTCTACGACGACAAAGAGGCCCGGTCGGCCGCGAGAAGAAGACGCGATCAGGACACGAAACTGGCCCGGATGATCCGGCGGGCCTACGAAAGGTCGACGCGCTTCCGGAAAACGATCGACGATCTCGGGTGTGACCCTTCGGAGTTCCGTACGGTCGGGAATCTGGAAAAACTGCCGGTCATTTCCCGTGCAAAACTCATCGAGATGGAAATGGAAAATCCACCCTACGGGGGGCTGGAAAACCCGAAAGCCGCCGTCGGTCGGGTTTTCACCTCGCCCGGCCCCGTCTATGAGCCCCATCTGCCGGAAGAAGACCCCCTCTGGGCGAGGGCATACTGGGCCGCGGGCTTCAGGCCGGGTGACACCGTACTAAACGCCTTCTCCTACCACCTCGTCGCGGCAGGCCTTACCTTTCATGGCGGGCTTCGCCGGGTCGGCGCCACCGTCGTACCCTCGGGCACGGCGAGCGCCGACATCCAGGTTCAGCTCCTGCGTGATCTCCGGATTACGGGGTATACCGGAACGCCCAGCTTCCTTGCGGCTATCATGAAGCGCGCCGAGGAGCTTGGCCATGACGTCCGGAAGGAATTCAGGCTCCGACGTGCCGGTTTCGCTGCGGAGCCCCTGGATGTTTCGCTCCGTTCGAGGTTCGAGCGTGAATACGGCATCGACACCTATCAGATGTACGGTGCCACCGAAGTCGGCGATGTGGCCTACGAATGCAGGGAGAAAAAGGGATGGCACCTCTGTGAAGAGGTCGTCGTGGAGATCGTCGATCCGGAGACGGGAAAGGCCGTCCCGCCGGGGACGCTCGGAGAGGTCGTCGTCACGAGGCCCAACGACATCTTCTACCTCTTCCGTTTCGCCACGGGGGATCTCTCTTCCCTCGACGAATCCTCCTGCCCGTGCGGGAGGACCGCCTATCGTTTGACGGGCATCGCCGGCAGGGTAGGTGACGCCGTCAAGGTCCGGGGGATGTTCGTTGCGCCGAGTCAGCTCAAAAAGGTGGGGGATCAACTGCCGGGGATTAAATTTCAGCTGGAGGTTGACCGCAAGGCCGACAGGGACATCCTGAGGGTGCGTCTGGAAAGGGCGGGGGACGAGGCGGCATTGAGGTCGCTCTTTGAAAAGACCTTCCGGAACCTGTGCACCGTGGGCATTGATGAGTGTGTATGGGTCGAACCGGGAACGCTGGACGGCGACCTCATCAAGGATCGCCGTCCATGGAAATAGACATGAGCGACTGCAGATGATAAATCTTTTGAAACAATAAGTTATTTAATTACGTCGAGAATTTCCTTTATGTCGGGGAGCTGCTTGATCGGGTAGATTTTCACGAAGAGGACCTTCCCCTTTTCATCCAGGATGATATTGCAGCGCTCCGAAAAGCCGTTTTCATCGCGAAAGACACCAAGGGATTTCGCCACGGCCCCATGGGGCCAGAAATCGGCAAGGAGTCTCGTTTTCTTAATCCCGAGACTGTCGGCCCACGCCTTCTTGCAGGGAACGCTGTCGATGCTGACCCCGACCGCCGCCGTTCCCGACCTGTCGAAGACGTCTGCATTCTTCTCAAGGTCCTGCATCTGTGTAGCGCAGATGGATGTCCATGCCAGGGGGTGGAAGGATAAGAGAACCTTTTTCCCCCTGAACTCCGAAAGGTGAAAGGCCTGACCACTCTGGTCACTCAGGGTAAAATCCTGAGCCGCCTTCCCGACCGCAAGCACCTGTTTTTCAGTCATCCTGTACCCCCTTTCTTCAAATAGGACCGGATGTGCCGGGTCCTCCCGTTGACGTACGATCAGCCGCCGTCCACCATCAGGTGTTCCTTTTTCCGGTACCAAGAATCCGGGCTCACGTAGAACTCCTCCGTGTCTTTAAGGGAGAGATAGTGTTCCCGTTCGATCTTCGAGAGGAGATCGAAAAAGGATTTTTCACTCGACTCCGTGGAAGCGTCGCGGAGCTTTGCGTAATATTTTTCCCCCTTGGCCTCGAAATCCAGCGCGACGCGGATGGCCTTGAGATCATCGTCGTCGCCCGGCGGCGCCTGGTCCACTTTTTTGACAATGGCTTTCAAGACATCCCTGACGGCGGTCCCTTTGACCGTCAGGGGAAGAGACGCAGGCCACTTGCCCTGTTTCTTCCAGGTCTTGTGCAGCTCCTTCAGCCGTTCGTAATGCTCGAGTTCGTCATCGGCGATTTGTTTGAACATGGCCTTGCCGAGGGGATTCTTCGTCCGCCGGGCGTTTTTCAGGTAGAACTCCCGCTCCGTCATCTCGTTTTTCAGGGCAATTTCAATGGCGCTCAAACGTTCTTCCTTCTTCATCTGCTTTCTCCTTCCCTACACCTTAACATGGGGGCTTTTCTTCATGCGGGACCGCTTTCTCATAGTAATTATACCAGAACAAGAGACCGTTCAAAAGGCGTTTTGTTCGCGGGGGCGCCGCGGCTTTTGAGCCCGTTCCTAAATCCCCCTTGTCAAAAAACCCCCTGTCGTGTATGAATGCCCGTAACACACGGCAGGACAGCGAGTCCCGAAACGCCCCCGCCATGACCCGGATAATGATTTACGCAATATTAGTCATCGTCATCGCTGCGCTCACAATTTTTCTCTACCCCGTCCTGAAGATCAAGATGAGTTCCTCCGTCCATCTCCGCGCCGACACCTTTACGGACCTCGAAGTCAGGCGACTCCACGAACACGTGGAAAACCTGACCGTCCGTATCGGGTCCAGAAGCTTCTACGAGCACGACAAGCTCAACGAAGCGGAAAATTACATCAGAAAGGTCCTCGAAGACACCGGGTGCGCCTACAGCCTGCAGAGTTACGAGTACAAGGGAAAAACCTTCAAAAACATCATCATGGCGATTCCAGGGCAGGGCCATGAAAGCGGTTCGGTCATTATCGGTGCACACTATGACACGGTGTATGGCACACCCGGCGCCGACGACAACGCGAGCGCCGTGGCCGTCCTCCTCGAGCTCTGCCGCCTCCTGAAGGACCACAGGCCGCTGAGGTCGCTTCGGTTCGTTTTCTTCACCCTGGAGGAGCCGCCACTTTTCAGATCCCGTCACCAGGGGAGCTATGTCTATGCCAGTCACCTGAAGGAAACGAAAGAAACGGTCAGCGCCATGCTGTGCCTGGAGATGGTCGGGTACTACGACAGCAAAGTGGGCGGTCAAGCCTTTCCCGTACCGGGCATGAGCCGTCTTTATTCCTCTACACCCGACTTCATCAGCATTGTGGGCAACCTGCAATCAAGGCCGCTGGTTGAAAGCGTCAGAGATTCCATAAAAAGAGGATCGACGATTCCCGTGGAAGGGATAGCGACGATCCCCTTTGTGCCAGGCGTGGATTTTTCAGACCACCGGTCTTTCTGGAAAATGGGATTCCCGGCCGTCATGATTACCGACACGGCTTTCTACCGGAACCCCAATTACCACAAGGAAACCGACACGATCGATACCCTTGATTTCATGAAGATGGCCAGCCTGCTGAAGGGGCTGGTTCAGGCATCGGTGGACCTGGCAGGTACCGTCCCGCAGAAACCCTGAACTCAGCCGCCCGCCAGCTGGGGAAACGCCGTGTTGACGTAGAGATACTCAACCTTTTCCTTGTGCTTGAGTTCCTCATTCGCCATTTTGAGCAGGAGTTCTTTGACCTCGCCGGCGGGATGCAAGTCCGCAAGGCCCTTGTAGAAGTCATGGGCATGTTGCTCACGGAAGGCGGCCACCAGATAAACATCCTTCGATTTCATGTCTTTTTTCGGGTCAGGGACCTCCAGGTGCTGGGCGACCTTGTAGTCCAGGGGTTCCCTCATGGCCAATCCACCCAAATAGCACCCGCCCTGACGGAATTTTTCCAGGAATTCCTTGTGTTTTTTCTCTTCACCGGCGAGAAAGCGCAGTGTTTCTTTCGCTTCTTTGTCCTCCACGGTGCCGGCGAGTTCCATGTAAAACGCGAAGGCCTCTTCCTCCTTTTTGATCGCCAGCCCTACGGCATCGACAAGTTTTTCACACCCCATATCATCTCCTCCAGAAGAAGTCATTCAGGTCTAAATTAAACCGCTTCCCTTCAAAGGTCAACACAAAAGGGTAAAAAAGCCCGGGCGGGGAAATCCGTCATCGGGGGACATCGGGCAATGGCGCGGCTGCCGCCATGTCCTTCACCTTGAGCTGGATGGACGACGACCCGTTCCAGTAATTGATCTGGGGCGTGAAAACGATGTCCATGGACATATTGCTCAGGGCCTCTATGACATGCCCCTTGTTGAACCAGATGGAGTTGCAGGACACCCCGTTTCCGAAGACCCGCATCCGAAGGTGCTTGTTGCCCACAACGGAGGGGGAGGCGATCTGCACATTGCGGACGCAGATGACCGGTTCAGGATTCATGTGCCCGAAAGGGGCCAGCCCTTCCAGCTGGGTGAGGAAGCTGTGAGTGACGTCGTTCAATGAGCACAGGGCGTCGATCGCGGTCTGCGGCGTGAGGTCGGAGGCGGGCAGCTCCCTCCACGTGATCTCGTTGAGAAGCGCCGCAAAGGTTTCGATATTTTCTTCGCGGATCGATATCCCGGCCGCGTAGCGATGGCCTCCAAAGGACAAAAGCAGTGACTCACACTGTTTCAGCCCCTGATACAGGTTGAACTCCGCGATGCTTCTCCCGGAGCCCTTGCCGATGCCGTTGCGGAGGCTGATGAGGATCGTCGGCTTGTAGCAACGGTCCACGACACGGGAAGCCACGATGCCGATCACGCCCGGATGCCAGTCCGTGGAGGACAGGACCAAAGCGCCCTTGTCCCGGAGGTGCCGGTCCGATTCGAGCCGGTCAAAAATATCATCGAAGATGGCTTTTTCAAGCCTCTGTCGCTCGCGGTTGTAGGATTCGAGTCGGTCAGCCATCTCGGAGGCCTCGGCGGCGTCCTGGCTCAGCAGAAGCCTTACGGCGTCATCCGGTGATCCGATTCGGCCGGCGGCATTGATGCGCGGGATCAGCGAAAAAGATGCCGCACCGGAGTCGATCACGCTGCTGCCGAGCCCGGCCAACTCCCTGAGGGCCCTGATACCCACCCGATGATTTTCATTGAGCAGGTCAAGGCCGATCTTGGTCAGTATTCTGTTTTCATCGACGAGGGGTACGATGTCGCCGATGGTCCCCAGCGCCACGAGGTCAAGGTATTCCCTGAGGTTGGGATAGGGCCGGTCGTTCCAGAACCCCTCATGACGCAGGCCGCCCCGCAGGGCGATCAGAAAATTGAAAACGATACCCACACCGGCGAGTTGCTTGAATGGAAAAGGACAGTCACGCCGGTTCGGGTTCACCACCGCCACGGCATCGGGAATCTCGTCGGGCACTTCATGGTGGTCGAGGATGACGCAATCGATGCCGAGCTGCCGGGCATAGGCCACTTCGCCGCGATCCGAGGTACCGCAATCGACCGTGACGATCAGCTTGACGCCCCCCTGGTGGAATTTATCGATGGCCTGGCGGTTGAGGCTGTAACCCTCTTCAACCCGGTCGGGGATGTAGTGCAGGGTATTGTCGTGTATCTGGCTCAGGAATTTGAACAGAAGCGCCACAGAGGTGATCCCGTCAACGTCGTAATCGCCGAAAACGGCCACCCTTTCTCCGTCGCGAATGGCCCGGATCACCCGATCGACGCCCCTTTTCATGTCCTTCAGAAGAAAGGGATTGTGGAGGTCTTTGAGGGAAGGGTAGAGGTACCGCCGGGCCTCATCGGAGTTCCGGATGCCGCGGTTGATCAAAACCTGCGCGATGACGGGATGAATCCCCAGATCTTCGACAAGGCGGTCTCTTATTTCTTCCCTCGGCTCGTGTATCCGCCAGCGGGTTGTGGGTATCATGAAGGGCTTCCGAATTAGCGTTTCGTTTTCGCGTAACAGGTTGTCGCTCGAGGGTCGTCTCGCAGCCGGTCGTCATTCTATCAGCAGAGGGCGTACTGTCAAGAGGATTTCGTTTTCCCTTGACCTTTCTTCCGATGTCCGTCAGAATTCCAAGCAGGTGAACGGCTGAAATGGTGACGAAATACATCCGTGTAAAACCAGAGGAAATCGCCTATTTCCAGTTTCTGGTGGAGGGTTATGAGGGCATGGGCACCCTCACCACCGTGGACCCGGAGAAGGGCTTGCTGCGGCTTTCCATTCCCCGGGAACTTTCGGTCGATGCGGAGGAGATGCTGCGTCTCATCGGCCAGGACGCAGACCTGGAAGAAATGGCGATCGACAGAACCGAACAGGAACGACCCGATCGAACACACCATCGACGGCCGTCGATGTAAAAGATCCTATGCTTCTTCACACCCACACGTGGATTCTGCGCGAATTCATGCAAAGGCACGCCGGAGGGCTCGCGAGCCCCGACATCCTCATCTACAATGTCATTCCCGATATCCTGCCCATTCACGAGTCCATCTCATCCCAGATGACCCACAGGGTTCCGAGGTTCCGGGCTGCGCCCGCGGCGTTCAGAAAAGCCGCCTTCGTTCAGTTTCACCTCATGGTGGACGATGTGGCTCACTACGGAACCGTCACCGAAAAAGGGGCCGACGTGTTTCATTCCAATCCCGGGGGCTATGCCTATGAAAAGGGAAAGACCATCGTCCCCCGGATCATGGATTTTCATGCGCGGTCGGGGAAGCCCATCAGCGCGGATGAAGCCATCTACCGTTCCCACATGCTCATCGAGATGGCCTTTGACCTGCTGCTTTTCGAACGGGAGGGGAGTCTTCTGGATCTCTTCACTGAAGCGCTCGCCGACAGCCTGGGCCGCGGGAGGCCGGAGATGGTCTCAACCCTCCAGTGGCTCCTGGACATTCCCTCGAAGACCATTGAGACGGCCATGGACCGGGGGTTCGCGGCTTACGGGGGGGACCGGATCCGCAGGACCATGAGCCTGGATGGGCGCACCCGTCTCTATATCGAGAAATTCAACTATGAACCGGAAGACGGAAGGGTCCGGCGGGAGGTGGAAGACTGGGTCAGCCTGGGGATGGGACTTTCTGAAGATTACAAATCTTTTCTGGATCACACGCTGACGGTCGTCAGGGCTGCGGGCTTCCTGCCCGCCTTATAAGGCTTTTTTCACGGCCCCCGACCTCAGGCACCGGGTGCAGACTTTCTTCTTCTTCACCGATTTCGTCTTTTCATCGACAACCTGTATCTTCTGAAGGTTCGGATACCAGATCCGCTTCGTCTTGTTGTTGGCGTGGCTCACATTATGACCCACGACCGGGCCTTTTCCACAGACATCACAGACTCGTGCCATCGTCGTCTCCTCGCATAGATTAAGGGTGCTTATCTAAAGCATTCACCGGAAATTTGCAAGTCTTTTTTAGGCCTTCATGGATTCGGGCTGCCCCGTCGATTCCAGCACCTGCATCCACATGTTCCCGCTCGGGTCAATCGTTTTCCTCTGTGAAGACACGGCCTTGAACGGGAGGTGAACGAAGGCGTCGTTGACCAGCCCGACGAGCATGCCGGTCTTGCCCGCCAGGCCGGCGTGAACGGCGTACTGGCCGAGGACGCCGCACAGGATGCTGTCGCTCGCGTTGGCGGGAACACTCCGGATGGTGTAACTCGGGTCGATATACTTGAGATTCATCTCGATGCCGATTTTTTTGAAGTGGCGATCGATTTGTTCCCTCAGGAAAAGCCCGATGTCCCGGAGCTTCAGGTTCCCCGCAGCGTCTCTCGCCGCGGGGTAGGCGTCGGGCGGGATGAGGTTCTGCCCGGCCCCTTCAGCCACGATAACGACGGCGTGCTTGCGGTTGACGAGCCGTTTCTCCAGGCATTTCAAAAAGCCCTTTTCACCTGCCAGTTCGAAAGGGATTTCCGGGATCAGGACGAAGTTGGCATTCCCCTCGGCCAGAGCGGCGCTCGCCGCGATGTGGCCGGACTGGCGGCCCATGAGTTTCACCAGGCCGATGCCCATGGGGGCCCCTTTGGCCTCCACGTGGGCGCACTGGATGATCTTGACGGCCTCGGAAATGGCCGTGTCGAAACCGAAGCTTTTCTGGATCAGCACGAGATCATTGTCGATGGTCTTCGGGATGCCGATGATGCTGATTCTCAGGTTTCTTCGTGTGACCTCCCGGGTGATCAGCTCCGCCGCCCTCATGGTCCCGTCACCGCCGATGATGAAGAAAATGTTGATGTTCATCCGCTCCAGGGCGTCGACCATCTCGCCCACATCCTGATCCCCCCGGGAGGAGGCGAGGATACTGCCGCCGAGGTCCTGGATCTCCTTCACCATCTCGAAGGTCAGTTCCATGACCTCATGGCCATAGCGAGGGATAAGGCCCTGGAAACCGTACCGGATCCCGATGATATTCTGGACACCGTAGCGGAAATGAAGCTCCATGACGATGGCCCGGATGACGTCGTTGATCCCGGGACAGAGACCGCCGCAGGAGGCGATGGCCGCCTTGACCTTCGGCGGGTCGAAATAGACCCTCTCCCGGGGTCCGGCAATCTCCATGGAAATCGGCAGGTCCCCGTATTTCAGAGGCTTCCCGCGTGGATCCTCCCGCTTGAGGTGAATATCGTAGATGATCCGCTCATCATCCGTCTTGAAATACCCTACCGTCAGGGGGGATGGTATCTTTCGCATCCCGAGATCCTGAATCTTGAAATCGTGCTCCTTTTTCTTCATGTTTCCAGACCTCCCGCTGCCAGATAGCCCGCCTGTATGCCGGAGACGACTTCACCTTCGAAGCCGAGCCCGGGCAGTGTGAACCCGCCGGTCACGAAGACGTTTTTCAATGGCGTCTGTCCCGTCGTTTTAAAGATACCAAGATCGGGCATTTTTTTAAACCGGTATTTTGGGTCCAGGACCGGCAGACGGCTACGGCACAGGCGTATGGAATCCGCAAGACTCATGACATCGACGTTTTCCTCCAGAAAGGGGAGAAAGCCCTTCAGTCTTGCCATGATGCTGTGCGAGACGGACTCCAGTGCACGGTCTTCCAGTTCGGTGGCAGGTCGATCCAGAAAGACCGTTGCCGACAGGGCCCTCTTGCCGGCGGGCGCCAGTCCCGTGTCGCCCTCGGCGCTGGTTTCAAGGAAGACCAGGCGGCCGTGCAGGGGGCCATGCTCCTCGGTGATCACGACGACGTATTCCGACATCTTTTCGGGGATGCCCTTTTCATCGATCCCGAGATGAATCGTGAAGGGATAGAGGGTCCCTTCCGGGTGCTCGAAAGACTTCCTGAACTCCCGGAATCGCCTCTCTTGAGACATGAGTGACCCGATCTCCGGCCACTTAGTGCTGACAACAAGCTGCCTCCCAATCATCGTCCCGTCCTGCCCGTCCCGCTGAAGCTTCACCTCCACTTTCGTGCCCGGGTGAACGGCCGAAACGGATCCGCCATCGAGGAGATCCCCCCGCAGGGATTCGAATTTTTCACAGAGAAATTTCAGGAAAAGATGTTTGCCACCCTGAAAATAGTAAAGCCCGTTCAGCGGTGCAAGCAACAGTCTCGCCGTGACCAGGGGTATGCGTTCCCCGAACTGCAAGTTCGACAACACGAAAACTCCCGCATCCATGAGAATTCTCGGCGGCGAATTCTTCGGCAATGATCTTGAATATCTTGAGGAAAAAAGGATTTGCCGGGTGACCAAAGCCTCCATCCGGGTCATCCGGTCTTTTATGGAGTTCGACAGGGACCGGGGCGACGACGAGGCCTGTTCCGCCAGGTGCTGATCCAGGAACCGGTTGTCCTTGAACGCCCTCTGGAAGAGTCGGGCAATATCCCCGGCTGATTCGGGAAACTCCCGGGTTACGTCCCGGAGCAGATCTTCCTTTTCAAGGAAAAGTTCCACCCGGTGCAGCGGATGGACAATCTGCAGGGCCGGGTTCAGAGGGGCGGCCTTTGACACGAGGGAAGACGAAAGGTTCAAATCCCTCAGGAACCGGCCGAGGGTCTGCGTCTCACCGAATCCAGACCATGGGAAGGGATCGGTGTTAAAGGTGTACTTCCCCAGCCTGAGGCACTCCACAGGTTTCCCGTCTCTCACCCAAACAGTCTTCAGGCCGTGCCGCGCCGACAGAATCGCCGCGAGCAGTGAACTGATGTCCTGTCCTATAACGATCGTGTCGTACATGTCACACCCATGATTTGATCACAAGCTGCAGGGGTCGTCGTCCCGGGATTTACGCATCGCATATCTAAAAACGGACGAGGGGGGGGTTGTGGAGAGGATGGGGCTTGACCTGTTCGTGGTCTTTCACGCGGACCTTGCGCCCGACGACTTGAAGCTTCCTTTCCGCGTACAGCTGAATGGCTTTGGGATATATCCGGTGTTCCTCCTTCAGGATTCTCTGCGCCAGAGTCTCGTCGGTATCCTGATCGTAGACCGGAACAACGGCCTGGATGATGATGGGCCCCGTGTCGACGCCTTCGTCGGCGAAATGAACGGTGCAGCCCGAAAACTTGACCCCGTAATCGAAGGCCTGCTTCTGCGCGTGCATGCCCGGAAAAGACGGCAAAAGGGCCGGATGGATATTCATGATTCTCATGGGAAAGGCGCTCAGAAACAGGGGAGAGAGGACCCGCATGAAACCCGCCATGATCACCAGCTCGACGCCGCCTGAATTGAACACTTCGATCATCTTGCCGTCGAAGTCCTCCCGGGTGGCGAAGTCCCGGTGCTCCAGGACGGTGCAGGGAATGCCGTGTTTTCTCGCCCTCACCAGGGCGTAGGCCTCGGGATTGTTGCTGATGATCATGCGGATTTCCGCGTCGAGAAGACCTTTCTCGATATGGTCGATGATGGATTGAAGATTCGATCCGCTTCCCGATACGAGGACACCCAGCTTCACAATGCGCTTCATAGGCTCACACGATGCACACGGCCGGTTTCGTCGGGTCTCTTTTGTCAATCGTGCCGATGAGGTAAGCCTCTTCGCCGAGGGCGACGAGCCTTTCCATGATGTCCGGACACTCCCTTTCGGGGACGATGATCATGAGACCGATGCCCATGTTGAACACCCTGAACATCTCCATCTCCTCGACAGCCCCGCCCGACTGAAGCACCCTGAAGACGGGCAGCACGGGCCAGCTCCCTCGTTGGATGACGGCCCGGCACCGTTCAGGCAGAATCCGCGGAACATTGTCGAGAAAACCGCCTCCCGTGATATGGATGAGACCCTTGATGTTGAAATTCTTGACCAGATTCAGAATGGCCCTCGCGTAAATTTTAGTGGGTTTCAAAAGCTCCTTGCCGACGGTTTCGTCGAGTCCCTCGGTGCGGTCGTGGATGCCGAGCTTCATCCGTTCGAATAAGACCTTCCTCGCAAGAGAAAAACCGTTGCTGTGAATGCCTGTTGAGGCGAGGCCGATGATCCTGTCGCCGATGCCGATCTTCGATCCGTCCACCAGCCTGTCGGCATCGACGATCCCCACGCAGAAACCCACGAGTTCATAATCCCCCGGCGCGAAAAAGCCGGGCATCTCCGCGGTTTCCCCGCCGAGGAGAGCACAGCCGGCTTCACGGCATCCCTTGACGATTCCCTCGATGACCTGAACGCCCGTCTCGACGCTGATCCGGCTCGTTGAAATGTAATCGAGGAAAAACAGGGGTTCGGCACCCTGCACCAGCACATCGTTGGCGGACATGGCGACAAGGTCAATACCGATGGTGTCGAAACGGTTCGCCATCTGGGCGACCTTGAGCTTGGTTCCCACGCCGTCCGTTGAGGAAACAAGGATGGGATCTTTGTACCGGGTTTTCTCCAGGTGAAAAAGACCGCCGAAGCCGCCGAGGCCGCCGATGACCTCTTTGCGGAATGTGGTCCGCACCAGCGGCTTGATGGCCTCGACAAACTCGTTGGCCCTGTCGATGTCCACACCGGCATCTTTGTAAGACGTCTTATCCGACATAGCAGGTCTCCCGCACGCTCCGCCGCGCATGATGACCCCGGGGCCGGGGCCCCAGGGTCTGCGGATTCTCAAGGTTCGTGTTCAGGGGATGGATACCCCCCTCAAGATCTTCGAATTTGGCCGGGGATGAGATCCGGGAAGAAGAGATAAGGCTATTTGAAATTTCTTCCGGGTGTTTCCGTTTGTACCTAGCGTAAAACGGCCTTAAAGTCAATTCTTTCCTTGAGAATCCTGTGGATTTTTGCTAAGGGATGGCGAGTCTTGTCTTTGAAATCATTTATAATTTTGCTTGATCCCTCTCCCAGGTGAAGGCGATGGCGGGAAACGGTACATACAGGATCGGCGGCGAAGGAAGATCCAGCCAGTCGTCCTTCGAGAAATTGACTCTCCCCGTCCGATACGTCAAAGGGGTCGGTCCGAGGCTCAGCGCCCTCCTGGAGAGGAAAGGCCTGATAACCGTCGAGGACATGATTTATTTTCTTCCCCGCAAGTACGAGGATCGAAGGGTCGTGAAGAGCATATCGGCGACGCAGCCGGGCGTGAAAGAGACAATCGTCGGTGAGGTGCACTCAGCGCAGATCCGGCCGTACCGCAGACGGAAGGTTTTCGAAGTGCGGGTGGCCGACGAGACAGGGACGCTGACCGCCAAGTGGTTCCACGGGAATTACCCTTTCCTGAAAAAGATCTTCGAGAGAGGCAGGCGGGTCATCTTCACGGGCGAGATCAAGGGATTTCTATTCGAGAAGGAACTGATCCACCCGGATTTCGAGGTGCTCGAGGAAGACGACGATCAGCTGCTCCACTTCAAGCGGATCGTGCCCATTTACTCTGAAACGGAGGGCCTGGGGCAGAAGAACCTCCGGCGGATCATGAAGCACGTCGTCGATGATTTCGCCGGCTGTGTCCTGAGTCCCCTGCCGAAGGACATCCTGGAGCGACAGGGCCTTCAGGACATAAGCCAGGCCATCCGGACGGTACACTTCCCGGAGGCAGACAGTGACATCGAAGGGCTCAACAGCATGAAATCCGAAGCGCACCGGCGGGTGATCTTCGACGAGTTCTTCTTTTTCGAGCTGGGAATGGCCCTCCGGAAGAAGGGGACCCTTCTGCAGGAGGGTGTCCCGCTCGCATCGACGGGTGAGGGCCTGAAAACATTTTTTCATCGGCTCCCCTACGTGCTCACGGCGGCGCAGCACCGCGTCATCGCCGAGATCACGGGGGACATGGAAAAAGCCGTCCCGATGCACAGGCTTCTCCAGGGAGATGTGGGGTGCGGGAAAACCGTCGTATCCATGGCGGCCATGATCGTCGCCTGTGAAAACGGCTGCCAGGCGGCCATGATGGCCCCTACCGAAATTCTGGCCGAGCAACACCACCGCAATATCGCGAACTGGGCGGACGCGCAGGGGCTCAAAACGGCCATCCTGACGGGAAGCATGAAGACCTCCGAACGGAAAAAAGCGTATTCGGCGATCGAGCGGGGAGAGGTGGACATTGTCGTTGGGACCCACGCCCTGATCCAGGAAGGGGTGAAATTCCGCAAACTCGGCCTTGCCATTGTGGACGAGCAGCATCGATTCGGTGTGGTACAGCGGGCCCTCCTGCGGGAAAAGGGCCCGCATCCCCATGTTCTCGTGATGACCGCCACACCCATACCCCGGACACTGGCCATGACGGTCTACGGCGATCTCGACGTCTCCGTGATCGACGAAATGCCGCCGGGGAAAAAACCGGTCAAAACCAAAATTTTCTATGAAAAGGAACGCCGTCGGGTCTACGACATCATCCGCAAGGAAATCCTCAAGGGAAATCAGGTTTTCATCGTCTATCCGCTCGTAGAGGAGTCGGAAAATCTCGACCTCCGGGACGCGACAAGGATGGCCGAACACCTCCAGCAAGACGTTTACCCCGAATTCGAAGTCGGCCTCATGCACGGCCGGATGAAGAGCCGGGAAAAAGAGGGGATCATGGACCGGTTTCTCGCGAAAGACATTCATCTCCTCGTATCGACCACCGTCATCGAGGTCGGCATCGACATCCCGCAGGCTTCGCTCATGGTCATCGAGCACGCCGAGCGGTTCGGCCTGGCCCAGCTCCACCAGCTCAGGGGCAGGGTAGGGCGCGGCGATATTCCTTCCTACTGCATCCTCATGTCCGGCCATCCCGCGTCGGACGTCTCCGCGATGCGACTGCGCGTCATGGAGCAAACGACGGACGGCTTCCGGATCGCCGAGGAAGATCTGGCCATCCGGGGTCCCGGAGAGTTTCTCGGCACGCGTCAGTCGGGGCTACCGGATTTCAGGGTCGCCAATATCCTGCGCGACGGCAGGATACTGAACGAAGCGCGGCAGGAGGCTTTCCGGCTTATTGACAGGGACGCCTTTCTGGAGCAGCCCGAACACAGGCTTCTGAAGGACGTTCTCCTCCGCCGATGGGAGGGCCGGCTGGACCTCGCCCGGACGGGTTAGGCTGGCCCAAATACATTTTGACAAGTGGCCTGAATTATTGTAAAAACTCAAATTCATTTTCGGGCTCAGAGGCGGCATCGGCCTGCCGCCTCGAGGTTTTTCAAAAAAATCAGCCAGTGGGGTCAAAGCGATGAAAAACATCCATGTCGGCCTGATCGGCTTCGGAACCATCGGGACTGGCGTCACGAAGCTTCTTCAGCAGAGCGGGCTGCTGATTGAAAAACGTCTGGGTGCACGGGTCATCCTCAAGAGGATCGCGGACCTGGATACCACGACCCCGAGGCCCGTGACGGTCGAGAAGGGCCTTCTCATCAAGGACGCGAACGAGATCCTCGAAGACCCCGAAATCTCCGTTGTCATCGAGCTCATGGGAGGGTATGAACCCGCGCGGTCCTACATCCTGAAGGCCATGAAGAACAAGAAACACGTAATCACGGCCAACAAAGCGCTCCTGGCCACGCACGGAAACGAAATTTTCCGCGTCGCCGAAGAGGAGGGGGTGAATATCGGCTTCGAGGCCAGCGTGGGGGGAACCGTTCCCATCATCAAGACCGTCAAGGAAAGCCTGGTGGGCAACCGCATCCGGTCCCTCTTCGGAATCATGAACGGCACGACCAACTATATCCTGAGCAAGATGACCGATGAAGGCAAAAGCTTCAAAGCGGTTCTCAAGGAGGCCCAGTCCCTCGGGTTCGCCGAAGCCGATCCCACGTTCGACATCGAGGGCATCGACACGGCCCACAAGCTGACGATACTCCTGTCACTCTCCTACGGGAAGAAGGTCAATCTGGAAGACATCTATCGCGAGGGCATCGCGGAGATCACCCAGATGGATATCGAATACGCGAAAGAACTGGGTTACCGGATCAAGCTCCTGGCCATCGCCATTCAGCGGGAGGACGGGGTCGAAGCCAGGATTCACCCGACGATGATCCCCTTCGGCCACCTCCTGGCGAACGTCAACGGAAACTTCAACGCCTTTCACGTCGTCGGCGACGCGTCGGATTCGGTATTCCTCTACGGGCAGGGCTCCGGCATGATGCCGACGGCGAGCGCCGTCATCAGCGACCTGGTGGACATCTCCAGAGACCTGCTCAAGAAGATCTCGAGACGCGTCCCGCCGCGATCCACACATGAGCAGTTCATCGAGGACATCAACCTGTTGCCGATGGATGATATCAGCACCAGTTACTATTTCCGTTTTTCCGCCGTCGACCGCCCGGGCGTCCTCTCGAAGGTCTCGGGAATCCTGGGTCAGCACGACATCAGCATCGCGGCCGTTATACAGAAAGGCCGGACGGCCGACAGCGCCGGCGCCGTGCCCGTGGTCATGACGACGCACCGATCGATGGAGAGGAACGTCCGCGCCGCTTTGAATGAAATCGATCGGCTCGACGTGGTCCGGCGAAAGACCGTCCGGATCAGGGTCGAGGACGAGAACCTGCAATGAAATACGTCATTTTACTGGGGGACGGCATGGCCGATCACCCCATCGAAGAACTCGGGGGGAAAACGCCCCTCGAATACGCCAGGACACCGAACATGGATCGGCTCTCCCGGCTGGGCACCACCGGGCTCGTTGAAACCATCCCGGCCGGCTTTCCGCCGGGGAGCGACGTGGCTAACCTCACCGTTCTGGGGTACGACCCGAAGATCTACTATACCGGTCGGGGTCCCCTGGAGGCGGCCAGCATGGGCATCAAGCTTGAGCCCGGTGATGTGGCCTTCCGGTGCAATCTTGTCAACCTGGGCCTGGATGGAAAAGAACGGATGGTGGATTTCACCGCCGGACACATCACCTCCGAAGAGGCCCGATCGGTTATCACCGACCTGAACGAGGCTCTTGGGTCGGAGATCATCCGGTTCTATCCCGGCGTGGGTTACCGGCACCTCTGCGTGTGGAAGGGCGGCCCGGCTTCGGTAAAGACCACACCCCCCCATGACATCACCGGACAAGAGATCGCGGGTTACCTCCCCGCGGGCGACGGGTCCGCTGCCGTGTGGGACCTCATGATGAAATCCAGAGGCGTCCTGAAGGAGCATCCCGTGAACCGGGGCCGCGCGGGGCAGGGCAAGAAAACGGCCAATTCGATCTGGCTCTGGGGGCAGGGCGGGGCGCCGACCTTCGATACCCTGACCGTGAAGTACGGGATCCAGGGGGCCATGATATCAGCCGTCGATCTTCTGAACGGCATCGCCGTCTGCGCCGGGATGGAGATCATCCGTGTGCCGGGAGTGACGGGGTACATCGACACGAACTACGCGGGAAAGGCCATGGGAGCCCTTTCCGCGCTGAAGGAGAAGGACCTCGCCTTCGTCCACGTGGAGGCGCCCGACGAGATGGGACATGCGGGGAACATCGAGGGGAAGGTGAAGGCCATCGAGGACTTTGACGAGAAGGTCGTCGGGACCGTCCTCGGCGGCATCGACGCGCATCGGGATTTCCGCATCCTGGTCCTGAGCGACCACCCGACACCGGTCAACCACCGGACCCACGTGGCGGAGCCGAGCCCCTTTGTGGTCTATTCATCGGTGAAGGAGGAAAACCTGCAGAACTGCCCGACCTTCGGGGAGACCTGCGCAAAGAGGGGCGGGGTTATGGTCGCACCGGGACACGCTTTGATGGACGTCTTCATCAGGGAGTGGAGAGGGTTCGTTGACAGCAAACGCCGTCGTTAAAGTCAGGGTCATCTATGCGGATACAGACGCCATGGGCGTCGTCTATCATACCAACTACATCCGGTGGTTCGAGATCGGCAGAACGGAACTCCTCCGGGAGCAGGGTATCGTGTACCGTGAACTCGAATCGGAAGGCTATTACCTGCCGCTGACGGAACTCTACTGCCATTATTTGAAACCGGCGAGATACGACGACGTCATCCGCATTGAGACAAGCATCAACTACTTCAGGAGAGCCAGTATCAAGTTCGATTACGAGATATGGGATGAAAAAAGAGAGAGCTGCCTGGTCGAGGGATCGACGATCCATGCCTTCCTCAACCGCGAGGGGAAAATTGTCCGGCCGCCCCGGGCCATTGCAGACAAGATAAGCACCCTTCTGTCCTCTCCGTTGAAGTCTTGAGCCGAATCAAATTGCTTTAAATGCATTTCAGGGGTGATGGTATGTCCGCCAAGGTCACAAAAAAAGACATCGAGAAGCCCGACCCGTTCTATGAATTCATGGAGCGGATCTACGGCTACCTCGACGAGCACAGGAAGAAGTTTTACATCGGGGCGGGGCTTCTCGCGGGCCTCATCGTTTTGGCAACGGGATTCTTTTTTTACTCGCGCCACGTGGAAGCGCAGGCGGAAAAGCTGTACCTGAAGGCCTATGAACTCCAGTATGCCACGCCCAACCTCTACGCCGGCCGGGAGGCCGTCACGCCGGTTCTGACGGCCTACGAGGAGGTGATCAAAACATACCCGCGGACTTCCGCCGCGGCCAACGCCCATTACATGCTGGGGAACCTCTATTACCGGATGGGCGACTACGACAAATCACGGTCTTCTTTCGAAGCCTTCCTGGACAGGGCGAGCCGGAACCACGTGCTGACGCCCTTCGCCTACACGGGCCTGGGCTACTGCCATGAAGCGAAACAGGAATACGAAAAGGCCCTAGCGGCTTTCGAAAAGGCCGTCCAGAAGGACGCCGGCGGGCTTCTCACGGGGGTCAGCTACGGCAACATGGCGCGTGTCTACGAAGAGATGAAAAACCCGGGGAAGGCGCTGGAGTTCTACCAGAAAGCCCTGGAAAAAATCAGCGATCCCTCGATGGCGGCCTTCATCAAGAGAAAAATCGCTACCCTCAGTGTATGAAAAAGCAGGAGACAAAAGGCATGCAGCAGCAGTTGATGTCGGGCAATGAGGCGATTGCCCGGGGGGCCTTCGAGCACGGGGTGACCTTCGCGGCGGGGTATCCCGGGACACCCAGCACGGAAATCATGGAGGCCTTTTCGCGCTACGAGGGTGTTTATGCCGAGTGGTCGCCGAACGAGAAAGTCGCCCTCGAAGTCGCCATCGGGGCGGCCCTCGCCGGCGTGAAGGCCATGGCGGTTATGAAACACGTCGGCGTCAACGTGGCGGCGGATCCCCTCTTCACCGTGAGCTACACGGGGATGAACGGCGCCCTGGTAATCGTCACGGCCGACGACCCCTCCCTGCACAGCTCGCAGAACGAGCAGGACAACCGGAACTACGCGAAATTCGCCAAGATCCCGATGCTGGAGCCCGCCGACAGCCAGGAGGCCAAGACGTTCATCAAACTCGCCATGGACTTGAGCGAGAAGTTCGATACCCCCGTCTTCCTCAGGACGACCACCCGCGTTTCGCACTCGAAATCCGTCGTCAAGATCGGGGAACCCTCGGGGGGCGGGGACCGGCGCTCCATCAAGTTCGAACCGGCGAAATACGTCATGGTTCCCGCCAACGCCCGTGTCCGGCGGGTGGCCGTTGAGAAGCGGATGGCACAACTGAAGGAATGGGCCGAGACCTTTCCCGAGAACCGGATGGAGATGGGGAGCGCCGATGTCGGGATCATCACCGCCGGGATGGCCTACAATTACGCCAAGGATGTTTTCCCCGACTACTCCTATCTCAAGCTCGGTATGGTGCATCCACTCCCTGAAAAGATGATCAGGACCTTCGCATCGAAGGTAAAAGAGCTCTACGTCGTTGAGGAACTGGATCCCTTCATCGAGGAGCAGGTGCGCGCGATGGGCATCACCGTCACGGGCAAAAAGGTCTTTCCCTACACAGGCGAATTCGATCCTGGAGTCATCGAAGTGGGAATCCAGGCACTTCAGAAAGGGAAGAAAGCGCCGGCGGCCATACCGCCGAGGCCGCCCAACCTCTGCCCGGGATGCCCGCACAGGGGCCTTTTCTATGCGCTGGGAAAAACCAAGGCTTTTGTAACGGGTGATATCGGCTGCTACACCCTTTCCTTCATGAAACCCCTGCAGGGACTGCACACCTGCATCTGCATGGGTGCCAGCATCGGCATGGCTCACGGGATGAGCAAGGCCCTGAGGGAGAAAGGGAAAGGGAAAATCGTCGGTGTCATCGGCGATTCGACCTTCATCCACTCCGGCATCACGCCGCTTCTCAACATGGCCTACAATAAAAGCGATGCCGTCATCATCATCGCTGATAACCGCACGACGGCCATGACGGGGATGCAGGACCACCCGTCCACGGGGACGACCCTGCAGGGCGAAAAGACGAAGGAACTCGACTTCGCGGCCCTCGCAAAAGTCCTCGGTATCGAAAGCGTCCGTGTCATCCACCCCCTGAACCTCAAAAAGACGACGTCGGTTTTGAAGGAGGAACTGGCGAAGGATGGCCCCTCCGTTGTCATTTCCCGGGGTCCCTGCATCTTTTTGCAGCGCGAACGCCTCAAGACTGTCAGACCTTTCACAGTCGACACCGACGCATGTACGGGCTGCCAGCTTTGCCTGGGACTGGGTTGCCCGGCCATTTCATGGAAAACGGAGGAGGGTGTGGTACCCCTTACAGGCAAGAAGCGAAAAGGATTTGCATCGATTGACAAAACCCTCTGCGTCCAGTGCAGTCTCTGTTTCCAGGTTTGCAGGGCCGACGCCATCAAACCCGCCGGAGGTCCGTCATGAAAGAGCCTGTGACCAGTCTGCTGCTCGCCGGTGTGGGCGGGCAGGGCGTTCTTCTCGCGAGCGACATCATCGGCAAGGTGATGATGAGGGCCGGGCTGGATGTGAAGAAAAGCGAGGTTCACGGCATGGCCCAGCGGGGCGGATGCGTAACCAGCCACGTCCGTTACGGCAGGAAAATCTATTCGCCCATAGCCAAAGAGGGCGATGTGGACATTCTCGTCGCCTTCGAAAAACTCGAAACCCTGCGATACCTCAACTTCCTGAAGGCCGGCGGTAAGGTCCTCATCAACGAGGAGGAAATCTATCCCCCTTCGGTGAACCTGGGCGATGCCGCCTATCCCGTCGATGCCGCAGAGGTTGTGCGTCGGCAGTTCAAGGATGTCCTGGTCATCCATGCCCCGGCCCTTGCCCGGAAGGCAGGCAATGCCCGCGCGGTGAGCACCGTGATGCTCGGGGCCCTTTCCCGGTACCTCCCCGAAGTCTCTCCGGACGACTGGAAAAACGTCATCGCTGAGGAATTTTCCGAGAAACTCGTCCCCGCCAACCTGAAGGCCTTCGATCTCGGAAGAGAAACGACCTGAGAAATTAAAAACAGGAAATGATGATGACAGCCGGCAAAGGCTCCTTTCACGCACGCGACCGGGAGAGGGCGTTTTACCCTTTACAGTTTCAGGCATCGATGTATAAATTATATAGGTGAAACACACAGAGCCTCAGCGGAACCGGCGTTTTTCAACAGCGGGGCAGGGGAGGTCAGGGAAGCGCGACTTCATATAATTTTTTGCATTAGATAACTAATTTATAATCAATAAGTTACATACTTTTCTTGAAATAACTTATTATGAATGACGATTACTACAAAGCACTCGGTGTCGACAAGAGCGCATCGACGGATGACATCAAGAAGGCCTACCGCAGGCTTGCCCTCAAGTACCACCCAGACAGGAATCCCTCGGACAAGAAGGGTGCCGAAGAAAAATTCAAGAAGATAAGCGAAGCTTACGCGGTCTTGAGCGACACCGAGAAGAGGAAGCAGTACGACAGTTTCGGCTCCGACGCCTTCCGCCAGAAATACACGCAGGAAGACATTTTCCGGGACTTCGACCTGAACGAGATATTGCGTGGCTTCGGCTTCGGGGGCCTGGGCGGGGAGTTCACCTGGTTCGGCGGTGGTCCCGGACGGAGAACCACTTTCAGGCAGCATAGAGGCGGCCCGGATGCGTTCGGCGAAATGTTCCGTGACCGGCAGACCTACGGCTACAGGGAAGCCCCGCCTCAACAGGGTCAGGACATAGAATATAACTTATCGATATCATTAGAGGAATCGGCGTCAGGCGCCGAGAAGAAGATTTCGATCAAAAAGGGCCGAATGCATGAGGAAATTAAAGTCAAGATCCCGGCCGGCATATCAACGGGAAAGAAATTGAGAATTCCGGGAAAAGGCCTCCAGGAGCCGTCCGGCGGAATGCCGGGCGATCTGTTTCTGAACATACAGGTCATTCCGCATCACGTGTTTTCGCGTGAAGGTGATGATTTGATGATAGAAAAAGCGATCCCTTATTCAAAAGCCGTTCTCGGGACGGTGATAGACGTGGAGACGCTGGAAGGGCCCGTGAAGCGGATCAAGGTTCCCCCCGGAACGCAGAACAACACGAAAATCCGCATGAAGGGCTTCGGCGTCAAGCACATGAAGGGCGAAGGGAAAGGGGATCTCTACGTCAAAATCGTTGTGAACGTGCCGAAGAAGGTCAGCGAGAAACAGGCCGCACTCATCAGGAAGCTCTCGGAAGAAGGATTGTAACTTTTCAAGTCAAAGCCCGCCGAAGAAGTCTAAGCAAGCAAAAGATCCGGGATGAGCAAACAGAAACCAAAGCCTGGTCTTCAAATTCAATTAACGTCTGATAAGATATGTTATGTAAACTTATATTATCTGACTTTTATTCTCCGGCCAGTTCGATATCGCCTGCCGCCCCCATCGTATCGCCGACGATAACGAGGACTCCGCGGACACCCGGTATCTTCAGCCCCTCCTCAATGGCGGCTTTTATATCGTCTTTCTTCTTGACTCTATTTCCGATTCTGGTTGCTGCCGCGTCGGCCAGTACGGCGGACTTCGATGTCACGCACACCGCGTCCGCCATCCCGAAACTGAGTGAATGACCGATAGTAGCAGACGACGTGCACACTCCCAGGGGCGTCTCCGCCGACGATACCCTTATGGCCAGCTTCAGGCTCAACGGCGACTCCGCTGCGTAGATGCCTATCCTGGTCTCCTTCGTACACCTTATATATACGTCTCCGCCGTTCTCGACGATTACATCTTCAGAATGTTTCAAAAGATCCCGGCCGACGAACTCCGCCAACGCGCCGGCAACGGATGCCATGGGGCCGACTCCTGTCAACTTTGAATACCTCAGCATATCACGAACGATGAAAGGCGCATTTGCGTCGTCGGCGATCGGAACCAGAGACGATGAAAATTCAGCTCTTTTTTTTATGTATTCTTCAATATAGTTGCGGTGTTTAATTACAGATGCTAATGCAATATCTGAAAGATCTGAATGGGTCCGGATGAGAAGGTCCGTTTCAGAGACCTTAACCTGGTAGGATTTCAAAAAGTCATCTTTAATCAGTGTCCTGTAGTTCTTTTCCTTATATATCAGATGAGACATTTACCAACACAACTTCATTTAAACTTAATAACTATATGTATTTAAACGAATTTTGTCGATCCATGCCCCAGGATGGCATCTGCATCCTTCTTGATCCCCTCGGAGATATCAAGTTTCAGACTGTCACCCAGGTAGACAACCGTTTCGCTCCGGTCCGAAAGCACAATGTGCAGATAGCCGTCGAAGCGGCCCTTGTGCCGGTTGAGGACCCCGCGAAGGGCCTCGATATCCCCGGTTCCCTTGAGGGTTGCGTCGACGTGAAAGTGAACAGCGTGATAGGGCATCTCCAGGACCTCCGACAGCAGCTTCACCTCCGTGAGGATGACCTTCGTACTGTCTTCGCCCACGTCCAGTGTCCCCTTCAGGTACAGCGGGGCCTCGCCCTTTAGAAGGTCCATGTAGGTGCGGTAGACCTCGGCAAAGGCGATGGCGCCGATGGAGCCCTTCATGTCTTCGATGGTCAGGTATGCCATGATGTCTTTCCGCTTCGTCGTCACCTCCCGGCGGGCGCTCACGATACCGGCGAAAGAGGTGGTCTCCCTGTCCTTCCGCTCCAGGATCGACTCGGAGTCGGCTTCGACGACACGGTAGAGTTTGTCGGCGTACCGGAGAAGCGGATGTCCCGTGATGTAAAAGCCCAGCGTTTCCTTTTCGTGCAGCAGGAGTTCCTGGTGGTCCCACTCCGGCACCCCCGGGATCAATTCCCCCTCCAGTCTTTCGTCCCTGCGTTCATGGTCCTCATCGGTCACTTCGAAAAGGTGAACCTGGTTGCGGCCCCCTGCCCTCTGTCCCCGCGCAGTCATTTCGATGATTTTCTCGTAACCTTCCATGAGCGGTCGCCGCCGGTATTTCATGAGGTCGAAGGCCCCGCACTTGATCAGGCTCTCGACGACCCGCTTGTTGATCTTCCGCAGATCCACCCGGGTGCAGAAGTCGTAGAAGGTCTTGAACCGCCCGTCCTTCGTCCGGGATTCGATGATGGAATCGACGGCGCTCTCCCCGACGTTTTTGACGGCGGCAAGCCCGAACCGGATGTTTTCGCCGGCGACGCTGAAGTCCGTCATGGACTCGTTGATGTCCGGCGGAAGCACGTTGATCCCCATGTCCTTGCAGACGCTGATGTACTTGATGACCTTGTCCCGGTTGCTTTTTTCGCTGGTGAGCAGGGCCGACATGAACTCGCTGGGGTAATGGGCCTTCAGGAAGGCCGTCTGGTAGGAGATCATGGCGTAAGCCGTGCTGTGGGATTTGTTGAAACCGTAACCTGCGAAGGTCTCCATCTGCTCGAAGATCTTTTTCGCCTTGGCTTCGGGGATCCTGTTTTTCTTCGCCCCGGCGATGAATTTCGGCTTCTCCTTCTCCATCTCGGCGGGATTCTTTTTGCTCATCGCCTTCCGAAAGGTGTCGGCCTCTCCCATCGTGTAGTTGGCGAGGACGCTCGCAATCTGCATGACCTGTTCCTGGTAGACGATGACGCCGTAGGTCTCCTTCAGGATGCCCTCCAGCCGGGGAACCTCGTAGGTGATTTTGGTCTTTCCCTGTTTTCGCGAGATGTACTCCTGCACCATGCCGCTCTTCAGGGGACCGGGCCGGTAGAGGGCGATGAGGGCGATCACGTCCTCGATGCAGTCGGGTTTCATGCTCACGAGGATTTCCTTCATCCCGCGGCTTTCAAGCTGGAAGACCCCGTCCGTCTCTCCTTGGGAAAGGAGCTGGTAGGTCTTGCGGTCGTCCAGGGGGATCTGCCGGATGTCGATGTCGGCCCCCTTCCCTTCCTTGACGAACCGGAGGGTGTCCCGGATGACGGTGAGCGTTTTGAGACCCAGGAAGTCGAATTTCGTGAGCCCCACGGCCTGGAGGTCGTTCATGGAGAACTGGGTGACCACGTCATCCTTCGGGCTTTTGCACAGGGGGACTCGTTCCATCAGCGGCTTGTCTGAGATGACGACCCCCGCGGCATGCGTCGATGAATGGCGGTTGAGACCTTCCAGGGATTTCGACAGGGCAAGGAGTTTCCGGACCTTCTCGCTCTTTTTGGCCTCCTCCTGGAGCCGGGGCTCCATCTTGACAGCCTCGTCGAGGCTGATATTGAGTACGTTGGGGATCATCTTGGCGATGCGGTCCACCTCGCCATAGGAGATACTCAGTGCCCTGCCCACGTCCCGGACCACAGCCTTCGCCTGCATCTTCCCGAAGGTGATGATCTGCGCGACGCGGTCCGCCCCGTATTTTTCCGTGACATATCGGATGATCTCATCCCGGCCATCCTGGCAGAAGTCGATGTCGATATCGGGCATGCTTTTGCGGTCCGGGTTCAGGAACCGCTCGAAGAAAAGGCCGTATCGGATCGGATCGATATCGGTGATGCCGACGGCATAGGCGACGAGGCTCCCGGCCACGGAACCTCTGCCCGGCCCCACGGGTATGTTGCGGGCCTTGGCGTAACGTACGAAGTCGGAGACAATCAGGAAATAACCCGCGAAGCCCGTCGATTTGATCATCTCGAGCTCGGTCTCGAGCCGTCTGTCATAGTCTCCCCGGGCCACAGCGGACCTTTCATGAGTGATCTCGGACCACCTCGTTTCCAGACCCCTGCGCGCCATGGTCTTTAACTGGTCGTCGAGCGAGACCGTGGGGTCCGTTTCATAGTGCGGCAGGTACAGCTCATCGAAGGGAATCGTGAGATTGCAGCGCTCGGCGATGGAGACCGTGTTTTCGACAGCGGCAGGGCAGAAAGCGAAGAGGCCTTTCATCTCTTCGGGGCTTCGGAAGTAGAACTGATCGGTGGCGAAACGCATGCGTCCCGGGTCTTCGAGGGACTTTCCCGTCTGGATACACAAAAGCACGTCATGAGCCTCCGCGTCGGCCCGTTCCAGATAATGGCAGTCGTTTGTCGCGACGACGGGGATGGTATGCTTTGCCGACAGCCGGAGCAGGGCTTCGTTGACCTGACGCTGCTCCGGAATGCCGTTTTCCATCATCTCCAGATAGTAATTCTCCGCGCCGAATATGCCCCTGTACTCCAGCGCCGCCTTTTCGGCCCTCTCCTCATCCCCCCGGAGGAGGCAATCCGCCACCTCCCCGTGGAGACAGGCACTCAAAGCGATGAGCCCCTCGCTGTGCTTCGTCAGCAGTTCCTTGTCGACCCGGGGCCGGTAGTAGAACCCCTCGAGAAATCCCAGGGACGTGAGCTTGATCAGGTTTTTATAGCCCTGGAAATTTTTTACCAGAACGATGAGATGGCGGGCCGTTTCGCCTGCGCTCTCAGTGCTTTTATCGAGCCGGCCCCTGGGGGCGACGTAGAGTTCGCATCCGATGATGGGTTTGATGCCCAGGCGGTAGGCCGACTGGTAGAAATCGACGGCCCCGTAAATATTGCCGTGATCCGTCATGGCCACGGCGGGCATTCTGAGTTCCCGGGCCTTCTTCAGGACATCCTGGAGGCGAATCGTCCCGTCCAGGAGGCTGTACTGCGTGTGGACATGGAGGTGGACGAAATCCTGATGTTTCATTCCGTGACAGGCGCTCCTCGACTAATCGAGCCAGTAATTGGGGGCTTCCTTGGTGATGATGACGTCGTGGACGTGGCTTTCCCGCAGTCCCGCCGACGTGATCCGGACGAACTTCGCCTTCGCGTGAAGCTCTTCGATGGTGCGGCAACCGGCGTAACCCATGCCCGCCCGGAGGCCGCCGATGAGTTGGTAGATGCTCGCCTCGAGCGTCCCCCGGAAGGGAACCCGCCCCTCGATCCCCTCGGGAACCAGCTTCAGGCTGCTTTCGATGTCGTCCTGCATATAGCGGTCGCGGCTTCCCGCCTTCATGGCCTCGAGCGACCCCATCCCCCGGTACACCTTGTAGCTTCTCCCCTGAAACAGGATGGTCTCCCCGGGACTCTCCTCCGTCCCCGCGAAGAGGCCCCCGATCATGACGGTGTGGGCGCCCGCGGCCAGGGCCTTGGTGATATCACCGGAGAACTTGATGCCGCCGTCGGCTATGATCGGTGTCCCGTGTCGCGTGGCTAACTTGCGGCAATCCCGGATGGCCGTCATCTGGGGCACGCCGACGCCGGCGACGATCCTCGTCGTGCAGATCGATCCCGGGCCCACGCCGACCTTGACGGCGTCCACGCCCGCCTTGATGAGCGCATGGGCCCCTTCCGCCGTCGCGACATTGCCCGCGATCAGCTCGCATTTGAAGTTTTTCTTGGTGTCCCTGATGGCGTCTATGACGCTCTTCGAGTGGCCGTGGGAGGTGTCGATGACGATGACGTCGCAGCCCGCATTGAGTAGGACCTGAACCCGCTCTTCCCGATCGAGAATCCCCACGGCCGCGCCGATCCGGAGCCTTCCAAGAGAATCCTTGCACGCATTCGGGTACTTCTGGATCTTTTCGATGTCCTTGATGGTGATGAGCCCCTTCAAGTTGTAGTCATCATCCACGACGAGGAGTTTCTCGATGCGGTGCTTGTGGAGGAGCTTCTTCGACTCCGCGAGGGTGATGTTCGACGAGACGGTCACCAGGTTCTTTTTGGTCATCACGTTCGCCACCGGCTGGTCCAGGTTCGTCTCGAAGCGAAGGTCCCTGTTGGTGAGGATACCCACCAGCCTGCGTTTCTTGACGACGGGAACACCGGAGATTTTGTAACGGCTCATCAGCTCGAGGGCCTCGCGCACCCGCTGTTCCGGTTCGATGGTGATGGGATCGACGATCATCCCGCTCTCCGATTTCTTGACTTTGTCCACTTCCAGGGCCTGTCGCTCGATGCTCATGTTCCGGTGGATGATGCCGACTCCCCCCTGCTGGGCCATGCTGATGGCCGTCCGGGATTCCGTCACGGTGTCCATGGCGGCACTGACGATGGGAATCTTCATGGCGATGTTTTTCGTGAGGTAGGTCGAGGTATCGACGTCCTTGGGCAGAATGCTCGACATGGCCGGAACCAGAAGCAGATCGTCAAACGTCAGGGCGTCTCTCACCTGATCTTCCAGCATGATGGACCTCCGTCATAAAAAGTCAATCGACCCGCCCCGGGGCGGGTGCCCTTCGCGCAGCCCGCGTCCGAGGACGGATTCCCTCCGCCCCCGCCGCCGGCTGTCGCTCATCCTATGGTTGCTGATCCCGTATGTAATATTTCCGGCCGTTCAGGGCGAGAAAGAAATCCCCCCCCTCTTCCTCCTCGGTGATATAATCGGCCAGCTGGTAATAACTTGCCCGGAGAAATCTCGCCGGGAAACGTTTTGATTTGACGGCACAGTAAAGGACATTTTCCCGGCCGACCCGGAGCGTTTCCGGTACGAGTTCCTCGCAGGTGTCATCGCTCAGTACGACATAGATTTTTTCGTCCCGGCCCTCAACCGACCCCGCCCGGTAAACGGCCCGGACCACGAATGCCGTGTCTTCCACCTCCAGGGAGGCGATATCATTCTCATACTCGATGTAATACGTCCCCAGGTCGTCGAGGTGGAGGTTCTGGTAAAAGAGATTGACGATCTCCCTGCGGAACATCTCCGCGCCTTTATAATACCACACACCCTCTTTGTCGATCCGGATGTGGCTGGGGGATAGATTGCGTGCCTTGACCGTCATGGGAAGCCGCTCTGTCCGTCTCTTTTCGAAGATTCATGATTTCGGCCGGTTAAAGACATCCGTCTCACCCGGGCCGCTGCGTCCCGCCCCGTAAGGTCTCGCTGTCCAGCAGGATCGTCACCGGGCCGTCGTTGACAAGTCCGACCTTCATCATCGCCTGAAATTCACCCTCCCGGACGCGGTCTAGCCGCCCCCGGGCCGCTTCGACGAAGTGACGGTAGAGATTTTTGGCGGTCTGCGGTTCAGCGGCACCGGTAAAAGACGGCCGCCGCCCCTTTCGACAGTCCGCCCAGAGGGTAAATTGAGATACCACCAGCATCTCACCTCCCGTCTCAAGGAGAGAAAGGTTCATCTTGCCGTCGGCATCTTCAAAAATTCTGAGGTTGATGATTTTGTCCAGAAGGTATTCTGCATCCTCTTTCGAATCGCTTCTTCCGACGCCGAGCAGCACGAGAACCCCCCGCCCGATCCGGGAGATTTCTTTTCCGTCCACGGTGATCGACGCCCCGTCGACTCGCTGGATAAGCGCTCTCATGGAAAGAACCCGTCGTCTCGAATTGGGCGATGTTAACAATAAACTTGCTTTGCTTCAAGCCTTTTCTCCCGTCGTGTTGCCCGGGAGGATCGTTCGGCTGAAGCTTTCCCCTTGTTCACCGCAACGCAACTTGCTATATTGCCGTCGTGGCCGGAAAAAAGAAAAGATGCCTGCTGATAAACCCCTGGATCTACGATTTCGCCGCCTACGATTTCTGGCTGAAACCCCTCGGCCTCCTGTACCTGGCTTCCTTCCTGAGAGAAAACGGCTGCGAGATTGCCTTTCTGGACTGCCTGAACCCCCTGCACCCGGGTCTCCCGTCCGACGGCCGCGTCCGGTGTTCCAAAAGAAGCCCCTCGGGCCGCGGGAGTCTCCCGAAGGAGATCATCCCCCGTCCGGAAGCCCTGATGCCGATCCCCCGCAGATACAAGCGTTACGGCATCACCCCACGCATTTTCCGCGACGAGCTCATGGCGCTGGAACGCCCCGACGCCGTACTCGTCACCTCCATGATGACGTACTGGTACCCCGGTGTCTTCGACGCCATCGGGCAGGTCCGTGATATCTTCCCCGGTGTCCCGGTGATTCTCGGGGGTATTTACGCCACCCTGTGCGGGGAGCACGCCGTCCGACACGCCGGCGCCGATTTTGTTCTTCCCGGCGAAGGGGAATCTTCCCTGGCCCCCCTGTTCCGGGATCTCTTTGCCGACGAGCCTGTTTTTTCGCCGGCTGACAGGAGTCTGGACGACCTCCCCTACCCCGCCTTCGACCTGCTCCCCGTGAAGGATCAGTTCCCTGTCATGACCTCCAGAGGCTGCCCCTTCCGCTGCACCTACTGCGCATCCCACCTGCTGAGGAGCCGCTTCACTTCCAGGGATCCCATCCGGGTCGTCGATGAAATCGCCCACTGGCACCGCCGGTATGGCATCCGGAACTTCAGTTTCTACGACGACGCCCTTCTCAACCGGGCACCGGAACGGGCCGTCCCCATGCTGAAGGAGATCATCCGGAGGGGCCTGGACTGCGATTTTCACTGTCCGAACGGTCTCCACCTGAGGGAGATCAGTGCCGAGGTCGGCCGGCTCCTTTACCGATCCCGCTTCCGGACCATCCGTTTCGGACTCGAAACGGCCTGTGAAAAACGCCAGATCGAAACCGGCGGCAAGGTCACCAACGAGGAACTCCGATCCGCCGTGGCGTACCTCAGAGAGGCGGGGTATCGCCCGGAGGACATCGGCATTTATCTTCTCTGCGGGTTGCCGGGCCAGGCCGCTGGCGAAATCAGGGAAAGCATCGAACTCGTGAAAGCCTGCGGGGCCGTACCCTTCCTGGCGGAGTTTTCACCGATCCCCGGAACGCCGATATGGGCAGAGGCCCTGAGGGTTTCACCCTATCCCATCGCGGACGAGCCCCTCTTTCACAACAATACCCTGATGCCGTGCCGGAGCGAGAGCCTGACCCCGGAGGTATTCCAGGAACTCAAGGGACTGTGCCGGGCCGGATAACCCCCTTTTCCTCTTGCATCGATCGGGAAAAGCCATTATATCCTTACGCAGGCATCGGCCGTTTTTTTTATGACGCACACTTTCTGGATAAAGCAGATCACCATCGCCCTCTTCTCGCTTTTGTTTCTCGCATTCGGCGTCTATCTTTTTCTCGCGGCCTACGGCATGAAAAACCCACTGGAATTCATCATGACCTTTTTCGGGTCGAACCTCATCATCCTGATCAGCCTGGTTGGACTCATCTATCCGGGGGTCAGGATTTTTTTGTACCTGAGAGATTTGAAGCCGCAACATCATGAATAAACAGGGTCCCTTCCACAAAATAAGACCGCTGATATCCGCCCTGGCCGTTTTATCGCTCCTGGCCCTCTTCTTTCTGTTCGGCCCGTCGCCTTCCTTCGCCTATGACCTCGAGCAGAAGGTCGTGAAACACGAGCTGGAAAACGGCCTTGTCGTTCTCATCCTCGAACGGCGCGTCAACCCCACCGTTTCCTTGTACATCCGCCACAAGGTCGGCGCCCTCCAGGAGGATGAAGGTTCGACGGGAGCGGCGCACCTTTTGGAACACATGCTTTTCAAGGGGACGAAAACGATCGGGACGAAGGATTATCGGCGGGAAAAGAGGATCCTCGATCAAATACGCCGGACCGGAAATGCCCTGGATCTGGAGCGGCTCAAGGGAGAAAGGGCGGACCGGGGGGTCATCGACGGGCTGTCGGAAAAGCTTCGACGTCTCCAGACGCAGGCCAAGGGCTTGATGGTGGACAACGAAATCGACAGGCTCTACACTGAAAACGGCGCCGTCGACCTCAACGCCTCGACGGGACAGGATCTGACCACCTACCATGTCAGCCTGCCCGCCAACAAGCTGGAGCTCTGGGCCCGGATCGAATCCGACCGGATGATGAATCCCGTGTTCCGCGAATTCTACCCGGAGCGGGACGTCGTGATGGAAGAGAGGAAGCAGACCGTTGAATCCACGCCGAAGAGAAAACTCACGGAGCTTTTTCTGGCCACGGCCTTCCAGGCCCACCCCTATCGAAGGCCCGTCATCGGGTGGCCGTCGGACGTGCAGTCCCTTTCCATGGATTACATCGAGTGGTTTTCCAGAACCTACCACGCGCCGAACAACACCGTCATCGCCGTCGTGGGTGATGTGGACCCGGTCAAGGCCCTGGGCATCGTCAAGAAATATTTCGGCGCGATCAAGCCGGTTTCCCTGCCGCCCCTTCGAATCACGGCGGAGCCGACCCAGCAGGGGGAAAAGCGCGTGGCGCTTGAAGCCGATGCCAACCCCCACCTGCTCATCGGCTACCACAAGCCCACCCTGCCCTCCTTCGACGATTATGTCTTCGACGTCATCGACGCGCTCCTCACACGGGGCCGGACCTCGCGTCTCTACAGAACCCTCGTGGAAGAGCGGGGAATCGCGGAGAGCATCAGCACGGCCAACGGCCTCCCCGGGGCGAAATACCCGAACCTTTTTGTGGTCATGGCCGCCCCGAGACATCCGCACACGGCGGAGGAACTCGAAGCGGCGATTCACGGGGAAATCGAAAAGCTGAAGAAGGAGCCCGTTTCCCCCCGCGAACTCGAAAAGGTCGTGAACCAGTTCCGGGCCGACCTGATCCGCGACCTCGACTCCAATGCCGGTCTTGCAGGCAAACTGTCCTACTACGAGGCCGTCGCCGGGGACTTCCGATATATCACGCGGCACATTCAGGTCGTCGAGTCGATCACGCCCGACGACATCATGAAAGTTGCCCGGAATTACCTCGTTCCGGAAAACAGGACTGTCGCAACATTGGTCAAGAGGGGAAAACCGTAATGGCGAGACTCGCCCTAGTCGTCCTTTTTATCACGGCCCTCCTGATCCCCCCGAGCGACGGGGCATGCTCGCCGCCCCTGCCCGACCCGCAGCGGCTCAAATACCCCCCTCTCACCTTCACGCCCCCTGAACCGGAAAGGGTCGAACTCGACAACGGCATGGTCCTTTATGTCCTCGAGGATCGTGAATTACCCGTGGTGAATGTCTCCGCCGTCATCCGGGTCGGTTCGGCCTATGACCCGCCGGGCCTCGAGGGGCTGGCCGAGATCACGGCCCATGTCATGCGAACGGGCGGCACCCGCGCCATGACGGGCGACGAGATCGACGACTTTCTGGAGTATACGGCCGCGTCCATTTCGGTGTCGTCGGGGACCGACGCCGCCTCGGCGGATCTGTTCGTTCTGAAAAAAGACTTTGACCGGGTGTTTCAGATCTTCTCGGATATTCTGACCCGCCCCGCTTTCGACGGCAAAAAGCTGGAACTTGCCAAGGGTCTCAAGATAGAGGAACTGAGAAGGGTCGCCGATGTCCCGCAAAGGCTCGCTTTCCGTGAGTTCCGGAAAGTGATCTACGGCGGAAATCCGCGGGGAAGGCTTGCCACCATTGAGTCCGTGGGACGACTGGCGAAGGAGGACCTGGCGGCGTTCCACAAGCGGTTCTTCTTTCCTCGAAATGTGATGATGGCCGTCGCCGGCGATGTGGACAGAAAAGAGATCGTCGAAAAGTTTCGCAGTCGATTCGCCGGGTGGCAGAATGAGGGGCGTATTCTACCCGTTGCGCCGCCGGGGGAAAAGGCCTCATCCTCCATCCATCATCTTCAGAAAGAAGGCCCCCAGTCGACGATCATCGTGGGGTTTCTGGCACCCGAGAAGAAGAGCCCCGATTCCTACCCTTTCACCGTGCTCGATTTCATCCTGGGCAGCGGCGGATTCAGGTCGAGGATCTTTCAGGAGATCCGCAGCAACCTGGGCCTTGCCTATAGCACCGGCAGTTATTACGAGGGCAGGGAGGGATACGGCATCTTCGGATCCTATGCCATCACCCGATCGGAAGCGACAGGGACGGTTCTCAGCCGCCTCCTGCAGATCCTGCAGGACGCCGGCCGCCGGCAGGTGCGGGAAGACGAATTGACCTGGGCCAAAAAATCGATTGTCAACAGTTTCATTTTTTCTTTCAGCTCCACCGACCTGATCACGACACAGCAGATGATGATCGAATTCCACGGCCTGCCCCCCGATTACCTCCGTGCCTATCGAAACCGGATCGAGGCCGTCCATCCTGAAGACGTTCTTGGGGTCGCGGCACAGTATCTGCGTGACGAACGGGCGACGACCCTGGTCGTCGGAGATGAATCAAAATTTGACCGTCCCCTTTCGACATTCGGGGATGTCCATAAAATCGACTGGAGATAGAGCATGATCGATCAGGCCCTTTACCAGCGAATCGCGGCGAGGATGAGGTCCTACCGTGACGACATGGTTCGCATGCAGATCGAACTGACGGCCATCCCGGCCATCGGCCCGGACAACGGCGGGGACGGGGAGGAGCGGAAGGCCGCTTTTCTCGTCCAGCGGCTCCGCGACCTGGGTTTCGAGTGCATCGAGGATCATCCGGTGCCGGACAACCGGGTTCCCTGCGGATATCGTCCGAACATCGTCGTTCACCTCCAGGGCAACCGGGACGACGGGAAGGTCTGGATCTTCACTCATCTCGACATCGTCCCTCCCGGTGAAATGTCCGCCTGGGAGGCCGACCCGTATCGGGCTTTCGAACGGGAGGGCAGGATCTACGGCCGGGGGACGGAGGACAATCAGCAGGACATGGTGGCCTCCATCTTTGCCGCCAAGGCCTTCCTAGACGAGGGCATCCGGCCTGAACGCCCCGTCGGGCTCGTCTTCGTGTCCGATGAGGAAACAGGAAGCAAATGGGGGATCGAGTATCTGGTCCGCCACGGGAAAATTCCCTTCAAGAAGTCCGATCTGCTGATCATCCCCGATTTCGGTAACGACGAGGGCTCCATGATCGAGGTGGCGGAAAAGAGCATGCTCTGGGTGCGTTTCCAGACGAAGGGTAAACAGTGTCACGCCAGCACGCCATCCCTCGGGAACAACGCTTTCCTGGCCGCGTCACATCTTGTCGTCCGCCTGCAGGCGCTTCACACCCTCTTCGGCGCCGTTGACCCGGTCTATGATCCGCCGGTGAGCACCTTCGAACCCACGAAAAAAGAGGCGAATGTCCCGAACGTCAACACGATTCCCGGCGACGATGTCTTCTACCTGGACTGCAGGGTCCTCCCCCGGTATGCCCTGGACGACGTGCTTCATCGGATTCGGGGTCTGGCCGATGAAATTGAAGGGGTCTTCGGCGTCACGGTCGACATGTCGCCTATCCAGAAAAATCAGGCTCCCCCGCCCACCCCGGACGATGCCCCCGTTGTCCGTGCACTGCAGAGAGCCGTCAGGGACGTCTACGGTGTCTCCGCCTCCCCCGTCGGCATCGGCGGCGGCACCGTGGCGGCATTCTTCCGGCAGGAGGGGTTTCCTGCCGCCGTGTGGAGCCGAATCGGCCTGAACGCCCACCAGCCCAATGAAAGCTGCCTCATCGAAAACATGCTGGGCAACGCGAGGGTTTACAGCCACCTCTTTCTCCAGTTCTGAGGAGAACGGAAAACCTGTTGCAATCAGGGCGCTAACGTGTTAGCATCCTTGGGAAAATCAGACAGGAGAGCGTGATTCCTTATTGAAGGCACAGCTGGAAGATTTATCCCTCCGCAAGTTAAACTTCCCGAATAACAACGTCCTTCGCCTTCTGATCGGCGAACGCGACCAGCACATCAAACTCATCGAAAAACTTCAGAAGGTGAAGATCTCCGTGCGGGGGAACCACGTCTCCCTCTCGGGGGAGCATTTCGATGTCGATCTCACGGAGAATCTCCTCGTGCAACTCTACGGCCTCATTGAAAAAGGCTATCCCGTTTTTTCAACGGACATCGATTTTGCACTGAGGATCCTGAAGGAGAACCGTTCCACCCGTCTCGAGGATATTTTTCTCGACCGGGTTTTTATCTCCTCGAAAAAGCGGATCATCACGCCCAAGAGCATCGCCCAGAAACAGTACATCGACGCCATCAGGAAACACGACATGGTCTTCGGTATCGGACCGGCGGGCACGGGGAAAACCTACCTGGCCATGGCGATGGCGGTCGCCTATCTCACGGACAGAAAAGTCAACCGCATCGTTCTGACGAGGCCTGCGCTGGAAGCCGGGGAAAGGCTGGGCTTCCTCCCCGGCGACCTGGCGGACAAGATCAACCCCTATCTCCGCCCCCTCTATGACGCCCTCTACGATATGATGGATTTCGACAAGGCCATGGACCTGACCGCGAAGGGAATCATCGAAGTCGCCCCGCTGGCCTTCATGAGGGGACGAACGCTCAACGATTCGATCGTGATCCTCGACGAAGCCCAGAACACCACTTCCGAGCAGATGAAGATGTTCCTCACCAGACTCGGATTCGGGTCAAAAGCCATTATCACCGGGGACGTAACCCAGACGGACCTGCCCTCCGAGAAGACATCGGGTCTGATCGAAGTGGAGGGCATCCTGCGACAGACACCGGGCATCAGCTTCATCTACTTCACCGAAATAGACGTGGTCAGGCACCCCCTTGTCCAGGACATCATACGGGCCTACAACCACACGGACCGGAGGAAAACCCGTCCCAGGGAGACCTGAGTCCACGGCAACTCTCCCCGCACTCTTCGAAGACTTCCGGAGCGGTCCATGTCCATCGTCATCACAAACAGGCAGGCGATCGCGAATCTTGACATTCCCTCCCTGCGCCGAACCGTCCGAAGGATCCTGAAACAACTGGATCGGGAAAGGGACGAACTCAGCATTCTGCTCGTCGAAGACCGCGAGATCCGGGACCTCAACCGGGATTACCTGAAGAGGAACCGGCCGACCAACGTCATCGCCTTTCCCATGCTGGAAGGCCCCTTCAAAAAAATCCACCCTCAGGTTCTGGGTGATGTCGTCGTTTCAGTGGAAACCGCGTCCCGGGACGCAAAGAAAGTCGGTATGACCCTTGAGGATGAGGTTCTTTTTCTTCTGATCCACGGCATTCTTCACCTCCTCGGTTACAACCACGAGGGCTCGAGAGGCAAAGGCCTTCGCATGAGGGACAAGGAACGGGAGATCTATGCCGCCGTGAAAAATACCGCCGGGACATAAAAAAGCGGCGCCGGTTCCGGCGCCGCTTGATCGTTCGCCCTCCGCGGGTGCAATCACCCTCCCGCATCGGTCTTGGCGGTCTTTATCCTGATGACCTGCCCCTTTTTCAGCTGGTCGCTTTTTAAATGGTTCAGCTTTTTGATTTCCGACGCCGACGTGTTGTAGCGCGACGCCAGGGCGAAAAGCGTGTCCCCCTGCCTGACCTTGTAGGAGATGACGTCCGGGCCGCCCGACGGGGTCTGCTTCTTGCCCCTATCTTTTTTTGCCGCCTTCGTCTTCTTCGATTTGGATCTCGTGGCCAGCGGTACCCGGATGACCCTGCCTGACTTGAGCTTCGTCTGGCTGCTGCTCATCCCGTTATAGGCCAGAAGCGTCTTGGAGGACACACCGTACTGACCGGCTATGGACTGGACCGTCTCGCCCGAGCGGACCCGATGCTTGACGTACTTCCTTCCCTTCCGCGCCTTCGTCCTCTCGTAGACAGGCGGCTTCGCTTCCTCGATCTGAGGCTCCGCCATGGCGAGCTGCTTGCCGAGCCCGACGGGAACCTTCAGGCTGTATTCTTTGTCCGGGGTTTGCTGGTGACGAAGCTCCGAGTTGAGCAATATGAGCGTCTCCGTGGGGATGCTGAGGTTCCGGGCGATTTCCTGGAGCCGCATGCTCTTCTGTGTCTTGACGAGTTCGTATTCGATGGGGCACGCCATATCGCCCTCGAGATCCATGCCGTATCTTTTGGGATCTTTGATGATATGAAGCGTGGCGAGGAAGCGCGGCACGTACCGTGCCGTTTCGTAGGGCAGCAGGTGATAGAGATCCCAGAACCGGTCGAGATAGTTTATCTGCTGTGTGGAGATGACCTTCAGGACCCGCCCCTCACCGCAGTTATAGGCGGCCAGTACGGTCAGCCAGTCCCCGAAGATGCTGTGCAGATCCTTCAGGTAGGCAATGGCGGCTCTCGTCGATTTCTCGACGCTCATCCGCTCATCGACCCACAGGTCGCGGGTGAGCCCGTATTTATACCCCGTGGAGGGGATGAACTGCCAGAGGCCCAAAGCGCGCGCCCTCGAGAGCGCGTGTGCCTGGAAGCCGCTTTCCACCAGGGGCAGCCACGCCAGTTCCTGCGGCAAGCCGGCATCCTTGAGATAACGTTTGACGATCGGAAGGTAGAACCCGGATCGCTGGTAGGATCGGATGAAGAAACTCCGCTCTATCGTTTGAAAGGAGCGGATCTCCTTCTCCACGTCGTCGTTCATCACGATCGGTATCTCGCCTCGTTTCCCGTTGGTGAGCCCGCTCTTGGAGGTGTAGATCTGCACGATCCGCATGGAGATCATCAGGCGCAGGTCGTCCTTCTGGCGGGCCAGGTTGGATTCCCCGTTGACGTCCAGAATAAGGGCGTAAGCCTGGTCGAGTGTCTTGAGTGCCCGATCGATATCCCCCTTCTGCCGGTATTCTTCCGCCTGCTTGAGCAGGACGAGGGATTCGTCCATCTCATCCTCCGGCTCATCGATCGCGACGTCCGGCTCATAACCCTGGTTTTCCAGGGTTGCCCCCGGGGCGGACGGTGAAACGCCGATTCGATCGCCCGGTTCATTGAGCACCTTTTTGGCCGTCACTTCAGGGGGGCAGTCCTCGCCGGTTGCGGCGGAGGCTCTGTCTGCGGGCGCCGGGGCGTTGTTCAACCGGGTGAGTTGAACGGGTTTCTGGGATGAGCCGTCTTTTACCGCGCGGTTTTTCTGCGTGGTCTGAGGGGCTTTCGAATCGGATCCGACGGATTCCGTCACGGAGGGTGTGGAGTGCGCGCAGGAAATCAGGAAGAGAAGAAGAGCCGGAAGTACAACCCACTTCGAAAAAGACATCGGAAAAACTCCTTTAGCTGGCGTCTTCGGGCCGAACCCCGCAAGATCCGCCCGTGGCGGCGGGCCGGGCGAAAAAAGGGCGCCCTTTCCTGATGGATGACAGAACATTCGCGCCTCGGTTCATAGGCGCATCTATCAAAACCCTGCGCGGAATGTCAAAGGTTATTTGCTCCCGCGGGACAAACCAGACCGTAAACGGGAGAATTCATTGCCCAGATAGTTATTTATGCAAAAATGGAGCCTTTCAGCGGCTCCTCGTGATCAAACGCGGTTCGACACACGAAAATCTTTGTTATTTCAGGCCCGGGACGCCGTCGTCTCGCTCAAAAGGTAGGCCTCTATGAAGCCATCGATTTCGCCATCGAGGACTTTCTGTACATTTCCGACTTCAAGATTCGTGCGGTGGTCCTTGATCAACTTGTAGGGATGGAGGACGTAGGATCGGATCTGGCTACCCCAGGCGATTTCCTTTTTTGATGAATGGAGGGCGTCCCTCTTCTCCTCCTGCTCCTTCCTCTTGAGTTCGAAGAGTCTTGAACGGAGGACTTTCAGGGCCATCGCCTTGTTTTTGTGCTGGGAGCGCTCGTTCTGGCATTGGACGACGATGTTGGTGGGAATGTGCGTGATCCGGACGGCGGAATCCGTCTTGTTGACGTGCTGCCCTCCCTTGCCCCCGGCCCTGTATGTGTCAATTTTGAGGTCCTTTTCGTCGATATCCACGACAATTTCATCGTCTACCTCCGGATAGACGAACACGGAGGCGAAGGAGGTGTGCCGGCGGCTGCTGGCATCGAAGGGGGAAATCCGGACCAGCCTGTGGATACCCGATTCGGCCTTGCTGTAACCATAGGCGTATTCCCCTTCAATATGGACGGTGGCACTTTTGACACCGGCTTCCTCACCGTATTGATAGTCGAGGATGCTTGTTTTGAAGCCCTTCTTTTCCCCCCACCGCAGATACATTCTCAGGAGCATCTCCGCCCAGTCCTGTGCTTCGGTGCCCCCGGCGCCTGCATGAATGGTCATAATGGCGTTTTTTCCGTCTTCCACCTGACCGAGCAGAGACCGGATCTCTTCGTCCCTGACGTTTTCCAGAATGCCGTCCGCATCGCCTTCCAGTTCAGCGAGGGTTCTCTCGTCCGCCTCTTCTCGGGCGATGTCGTAGAGTTCCTCCAGGTCCCGGGCGGCCGTTTCCAGTTTTTTGAAACGCTCGATGGTCGCCTCCAGGCGGGTCTTTTCCCTCAGCAGCTCCCTCGCCTTGTCGGGCTGATTCCAGAGATCCTGTCTCGAGGCGGACTTCTCCAGCTCCTCCAGTCTCATCTGCCGGTTTTCTATTTCAAAGATAACCTCGAAGCGTGTCGAGTTTTTTCCTTGTTTCCTTTATTTTACCCGGTAGATCTTCGAACATTTACGATTCCCTCCGTCTTGTAATGATGAAAATCATGAAGAAAAAAGCCATGCAAAAATATACGAAAAAATCCCCGAACCTGGAATAAAAGGTTCCGCCCTCCATGACATGAAACAGGCCCTGCAGAACCGTCGTTTCAAAAAGCGCTGTCCCCGAGAGAATCTCTCCCGTCGGCGCGATGAAGGCGCTGATCCCCGTGTTGGCCGCCCGGATGATGAAGAGGCGGTTTTCCACCGCCCTGAATGCGGTGATGGCCAGGTGCTGGTAGGGGGCGGAAGACTTACCAAACCAGGCGTCGTTCGTCAGATTGACCAGAAAAGACGCGCCCCTTTCCCGGTAAGCCCGGCTGATCTCGGGAAAGATTGCTTCGTAGCATATCAGAATTCCCACTTTTTCGCCATCCATCGATAGAGGCTCGAAGCCCTCGCCGGGCAGAAAATCTCCGACGCCGACGGCCAGCTTTTCAACAAAGGGGAAAAACGGCCTCAAGGGGACATACTCACCATAGGGGACCAGATGGACCTTGTCATACCGCCCGAGAATCTCCCCTTGCGGGGAGAGAAGGTAGGCGCTGTTCTGAAAATGCGTCCGGTTTTCAATCCGCCGGTAGCTGATGCTGCCGAAAATGAGAAAGGCCTTCGCGCTTCTCGCCACCGCTAAAACCTCCCCTTGTTTTTCATCGACCTGCTGGAAGAGGAAAGGGGTCGCCGTTTCCGGCCAGACGATCAGGTCGGGGCTGCCCAAGGCTGCTTTCCCCGAGAGTTCCGTGTATGTCCGGATCGTCTCCTGCTGAAAACGGGGATCCCATTTGATGCTCTGATCGACATTTCCCTGCACAATCGCAACGGGTTTCGAGGGGGTGTTTCTGATTCGGGCTCCCGTGTCGGCAAGCCGGTAGGCCCCGTAAGTGTAAGCGGCGGAGAGCAGGATGCTTCCGGCCACGAGCTCCGTCAGGACGACGAACCTGCTTTCCTTCTGCGTGATGAGGTCGCATAGAACGGCATTGACGAGAACGAGAAGAAAAGAGACGCCGTAGGGACCCGTCAGGTCGGCAATCTGGATCATGGGAAGGTTCAGATACTGGCTGTATGCCAGGCTCCCCCAGGGAAAGCCCGTCAGGAGATGGGCCTTCCCGTATTCCAGAAGGACCCACAGGAGGGGTGCGGTCACGGCAAGGGGTACCTGCCGCCTGCCCAGATAGTTCACAGCGGCGGCAAACAGGGAAACGTAAAGACTCAGGTAGAGCGTCAGGAGGAGCATGATGAGGATACCGAGCCAGAGGGGGAGATGGCCGTACTGGACAACGACGCCCGACACCCAGTAGAGGAGACCGACATTGTACACCAGGCCGGCAACAAGACCCAGCATGAAGGCACCGGCCATATCCCGCCCTCTCAGGACGCAGAGGAGGGGTACCAGGCAGACCCAGCCAAATGCCCAATGTCCGAATTTCGGGAATGAAAGGAACAGGAGAACACCGGAAAGGACCGAAAGCAGGAGCGAACGATAATCCCGTCGAATCGCCGGGAACGACTTGCGGCGGGTTTTCTTGATCTTTGACCCCTTTTCTATGAGACCTCTCCTTTTTTTCTGATCTTGACCCTCTTGATGCTTCTCTCGTCCGCCGAGGCAATCACCATTTCAAGGCCGTCGTGCTCGATCACGTCGCCCGTCATGGGGATCCGTTTCAGGGCATCCAGGATGAATCCTCCGAGGGTCTCGTACTTGCCCTCGGGAATTTCAACGCCGAAGCGCTGCGCGAAATCCTCGATCTCCACACGGCTGTCCACCAGGGTGTAGCCGTCGGGGAGATCGACGAATTTTTCCTCTTCCTTGTCGTGCTCGTCCTGGATTTCGCCGACGATCTCCTCGATCAGGTCCTCCAGTGTGACGAGTCCCGACGTCCCGCCGTACTCATCGATAACGATGGCCATGTGCAGCTTTTTTTCCTTCAATTCGTGAAGAAGAGAGTGGATGTTCTTTGTTTCCGGTATGAAATAGGGTTTCCTGAGGATGGAGAGGATGTCTTCCTGCCGGACGGGCCTGGGCCAGAACTTCAGGAGATCCTTGACGTTGAGGATCCCGATGATGTTGTCGATGCTCCCGCTGTATACGGGAATCCGCGTGTGCCCGCGCCGATTGATGAGCTCGATGATCTCTTCGATGGCGGTATGGCTTCCAATCGCCAGGATATCGGTTCGTGGAATCATGACCTCCCGTGCCAGGGTTTCCCGGAATTCGAGGATGCTCTCGATCATGGCGCCGGACTGGGCGTCGATGAGGCCTTTTTCCTCACCGGCGTCAATGATGGACTGAATTTCCTCCTCGAGCCGGCTTTGACCCTCATCCGGGGTGCCGGCCAAGAACAACTTTCTTATGCTGTCCAGAATTTTCCCCATGGGAGCGCTCCCAGCTTCACAAACCCCTCAGATATTCCGGTCTCAGAAAGTCCAGACGCTTTTTCTCGACCACGCTGTCGAGTATGCCCAGAAGCTTTTCACGATCGGCGGGCAGCCTCGCCCGAACGGGCAGGTAGTTTGAAGCGTGGTTGGATGTGAAAAAACAATCCGTAAAGCGTGACGCCGCAACGATGGCGCGGAGTTCCCCAAGCAGATCGAAAACACCCGGCAGCACAAAAGCCCCGTTGCGGCAGGCCTCATACAGCGGCGTTCCCGGCACGATCATGACCGTGAGCATGCCGGTGAACTCCGGGTCGATATCCGTCAGGATCCGGGCGGTCTCCCCGGCGTGATCCGCGCTCAACTCAACCCCACCGATGCCCAGAAGGGCGGTGACCGAAAGGGTGATCCCGGCCTGCTTTACCCTCCGGCCGGCTTCGACCATCTGCTCATAGCTGACCCCCTTCCGGATCCGCCGGAGGACCTCCTCGCTTCCCGTCTCCACGCCCAGGTAGACAATCCTGAGCCCCCCTTCCTTCAGGTCGGTAAGTTCTTCCGGGCTTTTCCGGAGGATGCTCTTCGCGTTGGCGTAAGTGCCGACCCGCTGCACCCCGCGGATGTTCTCCCGGATGGACCGCAGGATCTCGAGAAGCCTGCGCTGGGGAATGATGAGGGCATCTCCGTCACAGAGAAAAACCCGTTCCACCCCGCGCAGGGTAGCGCCGGCCTCCCGGATGTCCTCCTCGATTTCTTCCTGCGTCTTGATCCGGAACCGTTTCTGCTTGTAAGCGGCACAGAAGGTGCACCGGTTATGGGAACACCCGACGGTCGCCTGCAGAAGAAGGCTCCGGGCTTCGCTGGGGGGCCGGATGATTCTTCCTTCATACTTCATAACACTCTACTCGAGATCGCCGCTGTAAGGATTGATTCGGATATCGTGAAAACAGTTGTGGCAGAACGCTTTCGGGTCCACATGCCCGCAGCCGTACCCCCAGAGATCGAACGTCCGACAGTCCGCGCAGAGCGGAACGTCGCATCCATCACAGTATATGACCGAGCTTCTCGTCCTGCAGGCGCCGCAGATTTCCTTCCCGTCCGTCACCCTCATCGCCGGTACTCCTTTTTCGATCGTTCGGGCTAATCTATATCATGCTCCGACAAAACGCAAGCCGTCTGCCGACGTCTCACGGATGATTTTCGGGGAGAAAAAAGAGATATGGCAGACATCTTGCAAAAAATATTTCTCTGTTTCAGTCATTCAGAAAAATTTTTTTTCACTTTTTCGGCGTTTTTAACAAATATCGCTTGACATTATACGAACATTCTTTATAACGATTCTCAACTCGAGTAATTTTTTTGTCGATAAATGAAACGGAACGGGCATCGTTGTGAAGATGGACGCAGACCGGCAGATAAAAACAAGAAGGAGATCTCTGAATGGACGACAATGTCTGTCTAACCCAGGAGGCGGAGCCTCCCGGTAGACGCACCGGCCCCTCCGGTTCGGCTCTGGATGAGCTGAAAGAACAACCATCCCCACCTTCCGTGGCAATCACCACGACCAGGAAGAACAGGTCCGTATTTCTCTTTCCCACCCGAGGCTTCAGCACCTGCAAACCCAGCGCGCGGTCCAAGGCGTTCCAGAAACGTTTCTATCCGGACACCACGCTCGTCGAATGGAATGACTGGCAGTGGCAGCTGAAAAACCGCATCACCGGCCTCGAGGCCCTCTCGCAGATGATCTGGCTCTCCGATGACGAGATCAGCACCATCATGAGGCGGGGCGGCAGCGTTCCGCTGAGCATCACACCTTACTACGCCAGCCTGCTTGACGCGATGGACCCGGAGCAGCCTATCCGGCGCACGGTGATTCCCAGAAGCCTCGAGTTCCACCAGTCCTGGGAAGAATCCGACGACCCCCTCGGCGAGGAGACGGACAGCCCCGTCCCGGGCCTCGTGCATCGCTACCCGGACCGGGTTCTCTTTCTCGTGACGAATTTCTGCTCGACGTACTGCCGCTACTGCACCCGTTCCCGCATCCTTGATCACGGCAATGGCGGTCAGCCGGGAAAGAAACGCCTGGAGCAGGCCATCGATTACATCGCGTCGACCCCCCAGGTCCGTGACGTGCTCCTCTCCGGCGGCGACCCCCTGACCCTGCCCGACGAGAGTCTGGACTGGCTTCTCTCGAAGCTTCGGGCCATCCCCCATGTCGAACTGCTCCGGATCGGGACCAAGGCACCCGTCGTGCTGCCCCAGCGCATCACCGCCAGGCTGACTTCCGTTCTGAAGCGGTACCACCCGCTGTGGATGAGCATACACTTCACTCACCCCTCGGAACTCACGCCGGAGGTCGGGCAGGCCTGCGCCCGTCTTGCCGACGCTGGTATACCCCTGGGAAGCCAGACGGTGCTGCTGGCGGGTATCAACGACGACGTGGAGGTGATGACCCGTCTGGTCCACGGACTTCTCAAGATCCGGGTGAAACCCTATTACCTCTACCAGTGCGATCCCATCTCGGGGTCTTCGCACTTCCGCACGCCGGTGGAGAAGGGACTCGAAATCATCCGCGGACTGCGAGGTCATACGACGGGCTACGCCGTCCCCACATACGTCATCGACGCCCCCGGCGGCGGGGGCAAGATTCCCCTCCTGCCGGATTACGTCACGGGACGGGACGGCCATGACCTGCTGCTCAGGAACTACCAGGGTCAGATTTACCGCTACCCCGACGTGAACTGCCAGGGCGATCCCGGTCCGTCTTTCCTCTGCGTCTGACGATCCCCTTTATAGCCCGGGCCGAAAAGAGTGAGCACCGGAATCGGCCGGCGTGAATTCTTCAACCGGAGAGCGTTTCTTTGCGTAACCCCAGATCCCCGGCCAGCAGACAATATCGCGCCGCAAGGGGCAAGGGCAAGACGGTTGTCGGCATCACCTACGATCTCCGGGAGGACTATCTCAGGGAGGGCTACACCGAGGAGGAAACGGCTGAATTCGATCGGCTCTCCACCATCGATGCCATCGATCAGACCCTCCGCGCCCTGGGATTCCTCACGGACCGCATCGGCCACATCCGGACCCTGACCCGGCGTCTCGCCCGGGGCGATCGCTGGGATATCGTCTTCAATATCGCCGAGGGCATGCACGGACTGGGGAGGGAAGCGCAGATCCCGGCCCTCCTGGATGCCTACGGCATCCCGCACACCTTTTCGGACGCTCTCGTTCTCGGATTTACCCTCCACAAAGGGTTGACCAAACATGTCCTCAGGGACCTCGGCATCCCGACGGCGGAATTCGTGGTTGTTGACCGTGAATCCGACTGCGACAACATCCGCCTGCCCTTCCCTCTTTTTGTTAAACCTGTGGCCGAAGGGACGGGCAAGGGCATCACCGCGTCATCAAAAGTCCTCTCCCGGCGGGAACTGCGACCCCTCTGCCGCACACTGTTAAAGCGTTACAACCAGCCCGTGATCGTGGAGAGCTTCCTTCCCGGCCGGGAATTCACCGTGGGCATCATCGGTACGGGAAAGAACGCCCGGACCGTGGCGGTGCTCGAGATCGGGCTCAGGGCAAAGGCGGAGCGGGGGGTTTATTCATACCTCAACAAGGAATACTGCGAAGAGCTCGTCGATTACTATCTCGCCCGGGACGACGAGGCAATGCAGGCCAGGAAGGTGGCCCTCGTCGCATGGCGGGCACTGGGCTGCCGTGACGCCGGTCGGGTCGATTTGCGCTCGGACAGGGAGGGAAACCCCCATTTTCTCGAGGTGAATCCCCTTGCCGGGCTTCATCCCACGCATTCGGACCTGCCCATCCTCTGCAACCTGGCCGGGATGAGCTACCGCCGGCTTATCCGCGCAATTATGGACTCGGCACTGAAACGGGCTGCCGCGAACCGCGCACACGGGCCCGCCCCGAAAAAATAAACGCTGTCGGTCAAACCGGGCATCACCCATGGAAGAACACCGGGCTTTGAGGATTGTCGTCCTCCACAATGACGTTCCGGACCCCGCGCCCCTCGATGAACAGGACGCCCTTTTGCAGGCCGAATCGGTGAGGGCCGCCCTGTCAGAAGCCGGTCACGAGGCGGTCAAGGTACCCTTCCCCCTGGATACCCGGCGCGTGATAGACGAACTCCGCACGCTCGGACCGGCGCTCGTGTTCAACCTCGTCGAATCAGTAGAAGGCCGGGGACGGCTCATCCACCTCGCTCCGACGGTTCTCGATCACCTGAAAATACCCTACACAGGATCTTCGACGGAAGCCCTCTTCCAGACCTCCCATAAGCTCCTGGCGAAAAAATGCCTGAAAGACGCCGGGATACGCACGCCCCCGTGGTACTCGACGGGGGACAAGGCGGCGGGCGTGAAAATCCCTGAAGGACCCTTCATCCTGAAGTCCGTCTGGGAGCATGCCTCCATCGGGCTGGAAGACGACTGCATCATCCGTACCGGGGATCCGGATAAGCTCCGGACGGAGTTGGAGCGGCGGAGAGAACAACTGGGCGGCGAGGCTTTCGCTGAAACGTACATCGACGGCCGTGAGTTCAATCTTTCCCTTCTGGGGAAAAAAGGAAACGTCGAGCTCCTGCCGCCGGCCGAAATCTTGTTCCGGGATTTTCCGGAGGGTAAACCCCGGATCGTGGGCTACCGTGCGAAGTGGGACGACGGCGCTTTCGAGTACCGCAACACGCCGCGGCGCTTCGACTTCCCACGAGAGGACAGGCCGCTCATCGAAGAGTTGAAAAACATCTCGAGAGCCTGCTGGGAGATCTTCGGTCTCCGGGGATACGCCCGTGTGGACTTTCGGGTGGACCGGGACGGAATCCCGTGGGTCCTGGAAGTAAATGCCAATCCCTGCCTGACGCCGGACAGCGGCTTCGTGGCGTCAGCAGAGGAACGCGGCCTGGCATACAGAAGTCTCATCATCCGTATCACCGAAGAAGCCCTGTTCCCGACAGGAGGGGGTCTTGCGTGAAGGACCGGCTGCGCGTGTCGAAGGGCCACCGACAAGACCATCCGGGGGGCCCGCTTTCCCCGTCTGACGCCTTTTCTGGCCGGCCCGGCCGCAACGCCCCCGGGGAAGGCCTTTTCACTGAAAAATCGGGGGCGGGATTCTGCCGGAGGGACCGATAGACGCCGCGTTTCCCCCGTTCGCGCTAAGGATCTGAAGTGCGCTGCATCGGCTCTACAGAGGACTTATCGAAGCTGCGTTCGGTCCTGTCCTGGGTTGTGGCGCAACCCGAAACTGAAAGTGCGAAAAGCAGAACGAGCAAAAGGACTGCAATCTTATTCATCTGATGGTCTCCTTTTCCAGCCTGAAGCTTTCTTTTTATTTAATACTGGAAAAAGGATATCCGCCATCCGGTAATGTCTGATTTTCGTATTCGAAAAACCTGAGGCGACGAACGGCGCGTGCGTTTCTCAAGGCTGGGGCCGGCCATGCAGGGCCGCCCGTCTCATGGGATCGACCACCTGCCGGGAGCGATCGTAACGGGGGGCGACACTCAAGGGTTCGGGTAGACGAATTCGTTACCGAGGACGCTTTTTTCGGTGATAACGCCGTCCGGCGTGTCGATTTCGAAATGATAGTCCGTAATGAAACCATCTGATTTCAATTTCTTGCTGACGGCCAGGAGGATACGCTGGGCCTCCGTGGGGTCTTCGGTCAGCACGTCTACATGAATTCTCGCTCTCATGCAAAAGCTTCCCTGTTAAAAAAATCCGCTTGCTCTGCGTTATCTAAGCCAGAAAGGGTTTCAGCGCATCGGCTGAAACCCTTTCTTGATTTCTGGCGGGGCCGATGGGATTTGAACCCACGCCCTCCGACGTGACAGGCCGGCGTTATAACCTGGCTTAACTACGACCCCGCAAAATGGTAGGCGGAACAGGACTTGAACCTGTGACATCCACGGTGTAAACGTGGCGCTCTCCCAGCTGAGCTATCCGCCCTTGTAAAAAAATCTTTAAAAAAGTGTGGACTCTTTAACAACTCCGGGGGGGAATTGTCAAGTCGTAAATGAGGAAGTGTCCCCGGTTGAAAGTCCTCTGAAAAGCCGGTCAGATCCGGGTTTTCCACCGGCATTGCGTCGAGCGAACCCTTTACGCGTGAACGGCAACCGGCTCCTCTCCGGCAACCTTCTCCCGCCTCTCGTCCTTGATCCCGGGGGTCGATTCAACCATGAGGGCTACACCCAGCACTTCATCCACGTTTTCCACGAACTTGATCTCAAGAGCTTTGAGCACATTACCGGGAATGTCGACCATGTCTTTCTCGTTTTCCCGCGGTATGATGACCGTTTTGATGTTGCCCCGATGGGCGGCCAATATTTTTTCCTTCAGGCCGCCGATGGGGAGGACGCGGCCTCTCAGGGTGATCTCGCCGGTCATGGCCAGGTCTCCCCGGACCTTTCGTTTCAGCAGCGCCGAGGCGATGGAAGTGGCAATCGCAATCCCGGCGGAAGGCCCGTCTTTCTGGATGGCGCCTTCGGGGACATGGATATGGATATCCCTGTCCTTGTAGGAACTCTCATCGATGCCGAGCCTGTCGGCTCTGGACCTCACATACGTGAGGGCCGCCTGCGCCGATTCCTGCATGACATCCCCGAGTTTGCCCGTCAGGGTCAACTTCCCGGTTCCGGGCATCGTGGTGGCCTCCACAGTCAGGAGCTCCCCGCCTACCTCCGTCCAGGCCAGCCCGATCGTCAGCCCCACGGAATCCTTTCCTTCCGTCTCGCCGAAACGGAACTTCGCGATACCCAGATATTTTTCTGCGGCCTTCGACGTGATCTTGATCGTCCCTTTTTGGCCGTTCGTGACGATCTCACGGGCCACCTTGCGGCAGATCGAGGCGATTTCCCTCTCGAGGTTGCGGACACCCGCTTCCCGTGTGTACCGCCGGATGACCTCCAGAATGGACCCGTCCGTGAACAGGATTTCCTTGGGCGTCAGCCCGTTGGCCTCCAGCTGTTTGGGGACCAGAAACTTCTTCGCGATATTGAGCTTCTCCGGTTCCGTGTACCCGGCAATCCGGATGACCTCCATCCTGTCCTGAAGCGCCGCCGGAATGGTCGGCAGGATGTTGGCCGTCGTGATGAACATCACGTCGGAGAGGTCATAGTCGACCTCCAGGTAATTATCGTTGAAGGCCGTGTTCTGCTCCGGGTCCAGCACTTCCAGGAGCGCCGCGGAGGGGTCCCCCCTGAAATCGGAGCTCAGCTTGTCGATCTCATCGAGGCAGAAGACGGGGTTGTTCGTACCGGCCTTCTTCAGAAGCTGGATGATCTTGCCGGGCAGAGCACCGATGTAGGTTCTCCGGTGACCGCGGATCTCCGCCTCATCCCTCAATCCGCCCAGGGAGAGCCTCACAAACCGCCGGTCGGTCGCCCGCGCGATGGACTTGGCCACGGAGGTCTTGCCGACACCGGGCGGCCCGACAAGGCAGAGAATCGACGCCTTGTTCTTCTTGACCAGCGATTGGACCGCCAGGTACTCCAGGATCCTCTCCTTGACCTTCTTCAGGCCGTAATGATCCTCTTCCAGGATCTGTTCCGATTCCTTGAGGGTGTGCTTGTTCTCCGTTTTTTCACTCCAGGGCATGTCGAGAAGCCAATCGATGTAGTTCCTCACCACGGTGGCCTCGGCCGACATGGGGGACATCATCTTGAGCTTCTTGATCTCGTGCTTGACCTTCTTGTGCGCCTCCTCGGAGAGCTTTTTCTGTTTGAGCCGCTTTTCAAGCTCCTCGATCTCGCTGCTCAGGTCATCCTTGTCGCCGATCTCCTTCTGGATGGCCCTCATCTGCTCGTTGAGGTAGTAATCCTTCTGGGTCTTCTCCATCTGTTTTTTGACCCTGCGCTTGATCCGCTCCTCCAGTTCGAGAATCTCCGTCTCCGACAGGATCTGGGAATAGATCTTTTCAAGCCGCTCGGCCACGTCGACGATTTCCAGGATGTTCTGCTTCTGTTCAAGCTTGATGTTGAGATGGGAAGCGACCACATCGGAAAGCTTGCCGGGCTGTTCGATACCGGCAATGGTGTCCAGCATCTCCGGCTGAATCTTCTTGCTGAGCTTCGCGTAGGCCTTGAAGGCATCGACCACGAGCCGGTTCAGGGCCTGCAAATCCGACATCGACTTGCTGGAGGATTCTTCCACTTCCGAGACGTTCACCAGGAAGTGGGTGTCGTGCGCCAGATATTCCCGGACGAATCCCCTCTTTTTCCCCTCCACGAGGGCCTTCACGGTCCCGTCGGGAAGCCGCAGCAGCTGAATGATGACGCCGATGGTCCCGATGCGATAAATGTCGTCCTCCGTCGGGTCGTCTTTCTGGGCGCTTTTCTGCGCGACGAGGAATATCTCGTTTTCATGCTTCATGGCCGACTCGAGGGCGCTGATCGACTTTTCCCGGCCCACGAAAAGCGGTACAATCATGTATGGGAAAACCACCACATCCCGCAGGGGCAGGAGCGGCACTTTGTATATCTTGTCCGTTTTTTTGCTGTCTTTCATGAAATCAAACATGGAACCTTTCTTTCCTCTTAGGCAGTTTCTGATTTGGACTCGAAAAGGAAAATGGGCTTGCCCCTGGATACGACCACGTCTTCATTGATGACGCATTCCTTCACGTCCGTCCTCGAGGGGATGTCGTACATGATGTCCAGCATGGTGTTTTCGAGGATGGCTCTCAATCCCCTTGCGCCGGACTTGCGCTCCACGGCCAGCCGGGCGATGGCCCGGACCGCCCCGTCGGTAAATTTCAGTTTGACGTTCTCCATTTCGAATATCTTCTGGTACTGTTTGATAATCGAATCTTTCGGCTCAACCAGAACCCGCATGAGGCTCTCCTCGTCGAGTTCGTTCAGGGTGCTGATGACGGGCAGGCGACCGACGAATTCCGGAATGAGCCCGTATTTGAGGAGATCTTCCGGCTGGACCTCCACCAGAATCTCCCCGATCTTTTTCTCTTTCTTGCTCTTGATATTCGCGCCGAACCCCATGAGCGTGGATCCGACCCTCTTCTGGATAATGTCCTCCAGACCGACAAAAGCGCCGCCGCAGATGAAGAGGATGTTGGTCGTGTCCACCTGGATGAATTCCTGCTGGGGGTGTTTCCGGCCGCCCTTCGGCGGGATATTGGCCAGGGTCCCCTCGATGATCTTCAGGAGGGCCTGCTGCACCCCTTCGCCGGACACATCTCTTGTTATCGACGGGCTGCCCGATTTTTTTGAAATCTTGTCAATCTCGTCGATGTAAACAATCCCCCTGGACGCTTTCTCGACGTCATAGTCCGCGTTCTGCAGGAGGCTCAGGATGATGTTTTCCACATCCTCACCGACGTAACCCGCTTCCGTCAGCGAAGTCGCATCGGCGATCGCAAAAGGCACATTCAGCATTTTCGCGAGCGTTCTGGCCAGGAGTGTCTTCCCCGACCCCGTCGGTCCGATGAGAAGAATATTGCTCTTCTGGAGCTCCACACCGCCGAGGTCGATTTCCGTGAAAAGACGCCTGTAGTGATTGTAGACGGCAACGGACAAAACCTTCTTTGTCCGTTCCTGACCGACGACGTACTGGTCGAGGAACTTCTTGATGTCCTTGGGTTCGGGGATTCTCTTCTTGCCCTCCTCGATACCCGCAATCTCGGACTCTTCCTGGATGATGCACCGGCACAGCTCGATGCACTCATCACAGATGTACGCAGACGGGCCGGCGACGAGTTTCTTCACCTCGTTCTGTGTCTTGCCGCAGAAAGAGCAGAAGAGGACCCCCTCCCCGCCTTCGCCGTCCTTGTTCTTTCTTGCCATGAATTGTCTCCTTTACTTTTTGACCATCTGCCTTCTGGAGATAACCTCGTCGATGATGCCGTAGCTCTTTGCCTGTTCACCAGACATATAATAATCACGTTCGGTGTCTTTTTCAATCTTTTCGATCGGCTGCTTTGTATGCAAAGCAAGGATATTATTGAGTTCGTGCCTGAGTCTCAAAATTTCTTTTGCCTGTATTTCAACGTCCGTAGCCTGCCCCTCGAACCCTCCGAGGGGTTGATGGATGAGGATCCGTGAATGGGGCAGTGCGTAGCGCTTCCCCGCCTCACCGGCGGCGAGAATCAGGGCTCCCATGCTGGAGGCCTGACCCATGCAAACGGTGCATACCTGCGGCTTGATATACTGCATGGTGTCGTAAATGGCCAACCCCGCGCTGACAATACCCCCGGGCGAGTTGATATAGAAATAAACGTCCTTGTCCGGGTCTTCCGACTCGAGGTAGAGCATCTGGGCGATGATAAGGTTCGCCACATCATCGTTAATAGGCACACCCAGAAATATAATCCGGTCCTTCAAGAGCCTTGAATAGATATCAAAGGCCCTTTCACCCCGCCCATCCTGTTCTATGACAATCGGTATCAACGGCATAAATTCTCACGCTTTCCTTATTATATTAATATGGGCCCGACCCTCTATAAAATCAAGGGTTTTTTCCTCCAATAATTTCATCTTCAATGATTCCAACAAATTTTGTTGTTCATAAGATTGCTTCACGGATTCATAATCTTGTCTGTATTTATTTCCAATTTCCTTTAATTTTTCTTCAACCTCTTTTTCATCTACCTGTATGGATTCTTTTTCGGCTATTTTCTGCAGGAGAAGGGTTGATTTAACGACTCGAACGGCATCATCCTTGAAGCGATCATGCAAGTTTACCGCCATATTCGTAGCCTGCTCGGGATCCATGCCGCCATAAACCATGCGCCGCTGCGTATCAACCATCATGCTGAGGATCTGGCGCTCCACATAGGCCGAGGGGACCTCAAAGGGGTTCGCCTCGAAAAGTTTATCCAGGAGGTCCTTTCTCATGACGGACCTCGTTTCTGCCTCCCTCTGCTCATGAATCGATTTTCGAAGGTCGGCTTTCAGTGCTTCCAGTGACTCGTACTGTTCGAAATTCTTGATAAAATCCTCATTCAAGTCCGGAAGAATCCTGACCTTGATGTCCTTGAGAACGACCCTGAAATTTACATTGCTCCCGGCCAGCTCCTTTGTAGGATAGTCCGATGGGAAAAGGATGTCAAACACTCTGGTATCCCCTTTTCTCATCCCTGTGATCTGCTCCTCAAATCCGGGGACGAGCTTTTTTGCACCCACCGTCAGGCTGTAGCTGTTTTCCGTCAATTCTTTCCTGATTTCCCCCGCGATCCTGCCCTCGAAATCGATTATGACGAAATCCCCCTCCATCACGCCTCTGTCCTCTTCCAGATCCTTCAGTGAGCTGTACATGCCCCTGAGCTCCTGGAGGCGCGTCTCCACATCCTCGTCGGTGACCTGAACATCCTCTTTCTCGAGTGTGAGGCCCTCGTAACCCCGTGGATCGATGACCGGTTCGATTTCCACGGTGGCTTCGTAGGTGAAGTTCTTGTTCATTTCGATACCCTGCTGCCGGATCTCGGGGTCTGTAACGGCGGTTATGCTGTTTTCTTTCAGAGCCTCCGGGTATGTTCTGTTGACCAGGCTGGTAATCGCCTCTCCCTCGGCCTGATCCTTGAAATAGATCTCCAAGACTCTTCTCGGGGTTTTTCCCGGTCTGAACCCTTTGACCTTCGCCTTCTTCCCGACAACCACGTACGCGCTGTCGAGGGCCTTCTTGACCTCCTCCCAGGAAATTTCAAAGGACAGTTTTCGCCTGACGGGGCCCAGTTCTTCGATTTTCACTTCGGCAGTTTTCACGGTGACCTCTTTCTCCTCCGGATGTCATGATATGGTGCGAGAGAGGGGAGTCGAACCCCTACCCGCCAAGCGGGCTGGATCCTAAGTCCAGTGCGTCTTCCAGTTCCGCCACTCTCGCCATCGCCGGTCCTGGCGCTTATATAGTAACAACCCCTCCTGTTGTCAACATGGATTCTGGCCCTTTTTTAGGAAAAAAAACCGCCATTACGGCGGTTTAGATCAAAAATGGTCGGGGCGACTGGATTTGAACCAGCGACCCTCTGAACCCCATTCAGATACGCTACCAGACTGCGCCACGCCCCGACGTCGTGTTTCTACCACTCAAAGCCCGCGCTGTCAAGGGCTGTCCATCTGCTGCCGCCGGACAAGCGGCGGATAAAAGGCCTTTGACACCTCCCAGTACCCTCGAACATGAGGAACGAATGTCGGGCACAACTGGGGAATGAGGGGAAAAAGTCCTCTCCATTGGCATCCGCGGATTCAGGGTGAATGAACTTGATGTCCTGCAGGGGTTGCGGGCAGGTTCGTCAACTCAGGGCAGGTAATCTCCCCGGTTGAATTTCATCGCTTCCACAGAGGCAGTGACAGCAATGCGATTGAGGAGATCCCTCGCGCCGTCGCCTTCCGGAAGCGACTCCATCAGCGGGATGAGCAAGGCTTTTTCATCTTCCATCCCGACGACGAGTTTGTGGATTTCCTTGAGGGTATATCGGGGGTCGGTTATTTTTGACGAGTAATCATCGAGAATGTCCAGCAACCTCCCGGCACTGCCAATGGCTTCCCTTCTCTTGGCGATTCCGGTGGATTGAATATCTGAAATATGCAGGTATTTTATTTCTGTCACGGACGGTGCGGGGGCATCACCTTTAACCCCTCCCGCCCCCTCAACGGCCTTCCTGAGAACGTCACCGAACTTGCCCACACCCGGGGATTCAATTTTCTTTTCAGTGAATTCCCCCGCGGTCGGGGGAGGCGAAGGTGATATTTTCATCGTTTCTGTCCTTTTTTAAGCTTCCTCTATCTATTCTATCGGACGGTGCCGCTCCCGAGTTTAGTCTTCTTCCGGCCAGTTCGCCGCATAGGTCCCCTGGGCTATCTTTTCAGCCTCTTTCCTGGATTCCATGCAAGCTTTGCACCAGGGCGTGAAGCCGCATTGCCCCTTGCAATTGTCAAAATCATCACTATTATCAATTACTTGGCTTTTTTCTGCTTGCTTGTCCACTTGATGACCCCTGACTTATCTCTCGATTTCCCGGTGGTAGCTCTGGAGGGATTTGGCCCTTCCATGCCCGTGCTTCAGGGCGCCGATACCTCTGGCGGCGGCCACGGAAGCCGCAATCGTCGTGATGTAGGGAATCCTGTATCGAATGGCGGCTTTTCTGATGTAGGAGTCGTCGTGCTTGCTCAGTTTTCCGCTGGGTGTGTTGATGATGAGGTCGATCTCCTTGTTTTTGATCGCGTCGACGATGTGGGGCCTCCCCTCGTGCATCTTGAGAATGTCCTCCGCCTCGATGCCGTTTTCGGTCAGGTACCTTTGGGTCCCCTTTGTTGCCTTGATGCGGAAGCCCAGTTTCTTGAATTCCCCTGCCATTTCGATGGAGGCACCCTTGTCACGCTCCGCCAGGGTGATGAGAACCGTCCCCTCTGCCGGCAGCACCTGATCCGCAGCCTCCTGCGCTTTGTAGAAGGCAAGACCGAAAGAATCGGCCAACCCCAGCACCTCTCCCGTGGAGCGCATTTCCGGACCGAGCAGGGGATCCACCTCCGGGTACATCCTGAATGGAAAGACGGCCTCCTTCACGCCGAAGTGGGGCACGGCGCGGCGTTTGAGGTTCAGATCCTTGAGTTTCCTGCCGAGCATCAGCTGGGTGGCGATCCTGGCCATGGAAACGTTACAAACCTTGGAGACGAGCGGCACCGTCCTTGACGCACGCGGATTGGCCTCGAGAACATAGACCACGTCGTTGGCGATGGCGTACTGCATGTTCATCAGCCCCACGACCTTCAACTCCCTGGCGATCTTGCTCGTGTACTCGATGATGGTGTCGACGTGACGGGCCGGTATGCTGATCGGGGGAATGACGCAGGCCGAATCCCCCGAATGTACCCCTGCCAGTTCGATGTGTTCCATGACGGCGGGAACGAAGGTGTCCCGCCCGTCCGAGATGGCGTCGGCTTCGCACTCGATCGCGTTGTCCAGGAACTTGTCGATGAGAATCGGCCTATCGGGCGTCACGCCGACGGCGGCGGCCACGTAACGCCTTAACATCTCCTCGTCGTGAACGACCTCCATCCCCCTGCCGCCAAGGACATAAGAAGGCCGGACCATGAGGGGGTAGCCGATCCTGGCGGCGATACGAAGCGCCTCATCGAGAAAACTCGCCATCCCCGAGTCGGGCATGGGGATGCCGAGTTGATCCATCATCCTGCGGAACCGGTCGCGGTCCTCGGAAAGATCAATCGCGTCGACGGACGTCCCCAGGATATTCACCCCCGCCCCGGCGAGTTCGCCGGCGATGTTGAGCGGCGTCTGTCCCCCGAACTGGACGATGACGCCCTCGGGCTTTTCCTTCTCATAGATGGAGAGGACATCCTCCACCGTGAGGGGCTCGAAGTAGAGTTTGTTCGACGTGTCGTAGTCGGTGGATACCGTTTCGGGGTTACAGTTGACCATGATGGACTCGACGCCTTCGTCGCGAAGGGCAAAGGCGGCGTGGACGCAGCAGTAGTCGAACTCGATACCTTGCCCGATCCGGTTCGGGCCCCCGCCGAGCACCATCACCTTGCGATTGGCCGTCGTCGCGACCCTGTCCGGGGCGTTATAGGTAGAGTAGTAATAGGCGGCGTTTTCGACGCCGGAGACGGGAACGGCATCCCAGCACTCGACCACGCCGAGCCCGATCCGCCTCGCCCGGATTTTCTCCTCGGGAATCCCCAGGATCTGGGAGAGGTAGCGGTCGGCGAAACCATCCTTCTTCGCCCGGACGAGGATCTCGTCGGGCAGATCCCTGTCCCTGCATGTCAGAATCTTTTCCTCCAGTTCGACGAGTTCCTTCATCTGCTCGATGAACCAGTGCTTGATGTGGGTCTTCCGGAAGAGTTCGTCCACTCCGGCACCCTTGCGAAGGGCCTCGTACATGATGAACTGGCGATCGCTCGAGGGTTCCACAAGAAGGTCCATCAGTTCCTCGAGCGTTTTGCCGTTGTAGTCCCGCGCGAAGCCGAGGCCGTACCGGCCTTTCTCCAGCGAGCGGATGGCTTTATGGAAGGCCTCCTTGTAGGTCTTGCCGATGCTCATCACCTCCCCCACGGCCCGCATCTGGGTGCCCAGCTTGTCCTCGGCACCGGGGAACTTTTCGAAATCCCAGCGGGCGAACTTCACGACGACATAATCGCCCCAGGGGGTGTACTTCTCGAGTGTCCCTTCCCGCCAGTAGGGGATCTCGTCCAAGGTGAGCCCCGCCGCGAGCATGGCCGATATGAGGGCGATGGGAAACCCCGTCGCCTTCGAGGCCAGGGCCGACGAGCGCGACGTTCGCGGGTTGATCTCGATGACGACGACCCGGCCTGTCTTCGGGTCGTGGGCGAACTGGATATTGGTGCCGCCGATGACCTGGATCGCCTCGACAATGTCGTAGGAATACTTTTGCAGCTTTTTCTGGAGATCCTCGCTGATGGTCAGCATCGGCGCGGTGCAGTAAGAATCGCCCGTGTGGACGCCCATGGCATCGACGTTTTCGATGAAGCAGACCGTGATCATCTGGTTCTTGGCATCCCGGACGACCTCCAGCTCCAGCTCCTCCCACCCCAGGACGGACTCCTCGACGAGAATCTGTCCCGCCATGCTCGCCGCCAGTCCCCGGGCCGCGATGAGACGGAGTTCCTCGGGGTTGTAAACATGCCCGCCGCCCGTGCCGCCCATCGTGTAGGCCGGGCGGATGACGATGGGATAACCCAGTTTTGCCGCGATGGCCTCGGCCTCCTCGACGCTGTATGCGATTTCACTCCGGGGCATCCCGATCCCGAGACGGTTCATCGTTTCCTTGAAGGCCATCCGATCCTCGCCGCGCTCGATGGCGTCGACCTGCACGCCGATGACCTGGACGCCGTATTTTTCGAGTATTCCTTTTTTGTGGAGTTCCAAGGTCAGGTTGAGACCCGTCTGCCCGCCGAGGTTCGGCAGGATGGCATCGGGCCGCTCGTTTTCGATGATCTCGATCATGCTCTGGAGGTTCAGGGGTTCGATGTAGGTCACATCCGCCATGCCGGGGTCCGTCATGATCGTGGCCGGGTTCGAGTTGGCGAGGACGATTTCGTAACCGAGTTTTCTGAGGGCCTTGCAGGCCTGGGTACCCGAGTAGTCGAACTCGCAGGCCTGGCCGATGACGATGGGCCCCGAGCCGATGATCATGACCTTGTTGATATCCTTTCGCCTTGGCATAAACGGACCCTCATTTCATTTGAATGGTTAGGCAGGGAATTCAAGACGGACGAAGCCTCTTTGAAGCTGCTGGAATATAAGGGAGCGCCGGTGTATTGTCAAGGCGAATCGTCTCCGGTTTTCCCCGATGCGTCGAGCCTTCCAGGCAAGCGTATTCCGCCGGGCGATTGACGGGGAAAACACGATAATATGAATTCAATATCACATTCAATGCCAATTGGTTATATGAATGAAATGAGGTGATGGTTGAAGTCTGATAACGGAGAGGCAGGCGGGAAGAATTCGGGTCATTGAAGAACCCTCGCCGGCGATGTAAGATAAACTCTTTTTCACTCAGTCGACGGAAAAATGGCGCCTCAGAGAGGCATATTTTTTTTCTTTGATACCCTTGATGTTTTTGAGATCCGAAACTTTCCTGAAGGCCCCGTTTTCACGCCTGTAGTCGATGATCCGCGTCGCCGTCTTCTCACCGATTCCGGGCACGAGCTCCAGGTCGCCGGATGTCACCGAGTTCAAATCCATCGGCAGGCCCAGAGCGAACCGTTTTGCCGCGCTCATCCTGCCGACGTTCACGTCGGGACCATCCCCGCAATCGGCGCACCCGACGGTCACCAGTGAAGCGCTTTTCAGCCGATCGGTCAACTTCGTGCCGACCGTCGCCGGTTGCTTTCCGGCGACGGTCATGATCAGAAAATCCAGAACGCTCGACCCCTCGGGGACGAAATAGACACCCCGTATACCCGTCCGCCCCGCGAGTTCCACGATCACCGGCCCGCTTGTTTCATCGCTGTACGGCGGCCTTACATCCACCGGACCCGGGATGATGACGATGCCCGTGCTCCTGAAAAAACAGAGGGCGACCGTTATCATGACGATAACCGCCGCCCCTCGTATTTGTTCCCGTGTTTTCATGGATCGATGAGCAAACGCCGGCGAATCGGAGAATCCCGACCCGTCAGGGGATGTCCCTATTTGAGCTTTTCGAGCCCGAAGGTATCGTGCAGGACCATGACGGCCAGTTCCGTGTACTTGGCTTCGATAACGCAGGAGATCTTGATCTCCGAGGTGCTGATCATCAGGATGTTGATCCCCTCCCCCGCGAGCGCGGAAAACATCCTGGACGCCACTCCGGCATGAGTTCTCATACCGACCCCGACAATTGAAACCTTGGAGATATTCTCGTCGTATTGCACGCCCTGTGCGCCGACCTCCTTTGCCGCGTCCTCGATCATCCGCTTGACTTCCCGGATGTCTTTTCTCGAGACGGTGAAGGAAAGGTCCGTGTAGGCATCAATGCTGGCATTCTGGATGATCATGTCCACCGGGATGTTCATGTCGGAAAGAGGGGTGAAAAGCCTTGCGGCGATGCCCGGCCTGTCCGGGACGCGGACCACCGTCACCTTGGCCTGGTCCCTGTCATAACTCACCCCCGAAACGACGACCTGTTCCATTTCGCTATCCTCCTTCGTCACCAGTGTTCCCGCATCATCATTGAAGGATGACCTCACGAAGACGGGGACGTTGTATTTCTTGGCCAGCTCCACCGACCTCGGATGGAGAACCTTCGCCCCCGCGCTGGCCATCTCGAGCATCTCGTCGTAGGATATCCTGGAGAGCTTGACGGCCTTGCTGCAGAGGTTCGGGTCGGTGGTGTAGACACCCTCGACGTCGGTATAGATTTCGCACATGTCGGCATTCAACGCCGCGGCAAGGGCTACGGCACTGGTATCGGATCCGCCCCTGCCCAGCGTGGTGATATTGTTCTTTTGATCGACGCCCTGGAAGCCGGCAACGACGACGATGCCTTCCTTTTTCAGTTCCTCAGAAAGGGCCTTCGTGTCCACTTTCATAATCCGGGCACGTGTGTGCGCCGAGTCCGTCCAGATCTTCACCTGGTGGGCCAGAAAAGACTTCGCCCGGTGCCCCTTCCTGTTGAGCATGATGGCCAGGAGCGCCACCGTGATCATCTCTCCCGTCGCGATCAGGGCGTCGTATTCCCTCTCGTCGGGCCGGTCCGAGGCCCCGTGGGCCAGACCGATGAGCCGATCCGTTTCTCCGGCCATGGCCGAAAGCACCACCACGAGCCTGTGACCCGCCTCCTTCGTCCGGATCACCCTCTCGGCCACATTGTTGATCTTCTCGAGATTGGCGACGGACGTCCCTCCGTATTTCTGTACAACGAGACCCATCTATAACAGTCCTCCTTCGGTTAACGCCTGCGAGATCTTCCTCATCCTGTTCGCCGGCCCGGATATCCTGATCTCCCTGGTATGCTCGTCGACGTACCGCATTTGGATGAAAATACTCTTTTCGACGGGCAGCACATTCTTAATTTTTTCAGCCCACTCGACGACGACGACACCGTCCCCGTATATGTACTCCTCGAAACCGAGGTCCTCAAGATCCGCGGGCCCCGAGAGGCGGTACACATCGACGTGGTAGAGGGGGATGTTCCCGGGGTATTCGTTGACCAGTGTGAATGTGGGACTCGTCACGTGATAACCGGCTGAAACGCCCACGCCGCGCGCGATTCCCTGTGTCAGGCACGTCTTTCCCGAACCCAGCTCCCCCGTGAGGGCCACCACGTCACCGGGCGAAAGGCAACCGCCCAGAATTTCCCCCAGGCGAAGGGTGTCCCCGGCGCGCCCGGACACCATCTCCAGCGTGAATTCGCCTTCCCCCATCGGGGTGTCCCTTACATTTTCCGTAGAAGAAAGGGAAGAAATATTTTTCATCCGGCGTGTCCGTTCACGCTTCCGTGATCACCAGAGCCGAAGCGTATTGATCGGTGTGAGTCACGCTCAGGAAGACGTGCCGGATGCCCCGTTCTTTCAATATCCTGTCGAACGCGGTGTTCATGCTGAAGACCGGCTTCCCGGCGCCGTCGTTCAGAATCTCGATATCCCTCATGGCCAGACCCCGCAGCCCGCCGATGGATTTGATAAAGGCCTCCTTGGCGGCAAAACGACCGGCATAATGGACGTGCGCACGCACATGCTTTCTGCAGTATGCGATTTCCCGATCCGAGAAGACCCTTTTTTCAAACCGCTCCCCCCAGCGTTTGAGCGCCTGCTCAATCCGCCGGATCTCGACCAAGTCTATCCCGATCCCGTAAATCATGTCAATCTCTCGACAGATCCTCGGCCATGGCCGCAACTCTCTTCATGAACCCGACATCATGAACCCTCAGGATGTTCGCACCGTTGAGGATGGCGGCCGTTACGGCAGCGGCTGTTCCTTCGATCCGCTCCGCGGGTATTTCAACACCCGTGGTTTTCCCGATGAACGCCTTCCGGGAAGGTCCCAGCGCCACGGGTCTTCCCAGTGTCTTGAGCTCCCGAAGATGCCGGATGATCCTGATGTTGTCCTTTGCCTTTTTACCGAATCCGATACCCGGATCAACGATGATATTTTCCCGGGCAACCCCACCCTTCACGGCCTTCCCGATCCGTTCCCCCAGGAACCGGATGATATCCCCCATCAGCGATCCGTAGCGGAGGTCCCCTTCCTGCATCGTCCTTGGCATGCCCCTCATGTGCATGAGAATGACGGGGGCCCCGCTTTCCGCCATCGCATCGAGCATGGCTCTGTCAAATCGCATGGCACTGACATCATTGATGATCTCGGCACCGGAATCCATGGCGGCCCGTGCGACCTCCGATTTCATGGTATCCACGGACACAGGAATGCGGATACGGCGGACGAGTTTTTCAAGAACGGGAATTACCCGCTTGATCTCCTCTTTGCGGCTCACCCGCCCTGATCCCGGACGCGTCGACTCCCCGCCGACATCAAGAATATCCGCTCCCTCTTCCTCCAGCCTCACCCCCCAATCCACCGCGGCGTCGACGTTTCTGAACCGGCCGCCGTCGGAGAAGGAGTCCGGGGTCACATTGATGACCCCCATGATCAGGGTCCGGCCGGTAATGGTGATCCTCCGCCTCGGCGTCTTCAAAACAAAGGCGGTTCTTCGCAGGTTGGACAGAAGCCCCTCCATGGCCGAAGCCAGTTCCCGCAAACCGAGCGGCTGCCGGGAAAGCTTCTCAATCAATCGCGTGACCTGTTTTTCCGTCCCCATGAGGACGGCACCCGTCCGCCGGACCGTGCAGTCAATCGTCCCCCGGGATACGGCGGCGTCGCCCCCCAGTGAAAGCATCTCCTGTTTGATGATGTTCGCCACCGCGGGCTTGAGGTCATCGAGCCGGATATTGACCCCGGACATTTTCGGAACCATGGCCGCAATGCCGTAGGGATCCACGCCGATTTCCTTGAGGCACAGGACGGCCTCTTCGGGTGATGTAATTTGAAGGTATCTCAAATGTCGCCCCTCGTCGGTCCCTAAAAAAACGGTGCGTGAAAACGCACCTTTTCACTGCCTGGAAAGATGTAGCCAGATGGAATGGCCGCGGGCTGGCCGCCTGCTCAATGAAGGGCCTCTTTCGCTTCTACCGGCGCCCTGCCGCTGATGATCTGGTCGAGCTCATCGGCGTTCAGGACCTCCTTCTTGATCAGCTCGCCGGCAAGGTTGTGAAGCTTTTCGATGTGATCGGCCAGAAGCTTCTTGGCCTGTTCGTAACTTTCCATCACGATGGTGCCGACTTCGCGATCAATCTTGCGGGCCGTTTCCTCGCTGTAATCCTTGTGCATGGCCAGCTCCCGGCCCAGGAAGATCTGCTCTTCCTTTTTCCCGTAACTCATCGGACCCATCTCGAGGCTCATGCCCCATTCGCAGACCATCTTCCGTGCCAGATCCGTTGCCCGCTCGATGTCGTTTCCCGCACCGGTGGTGAAATCCTTCAGCACGAGTTCCTCGGCGGCCCTTCCCCCGAGCAGGATAGAGATGTTGTTGAGGAGATATTTCTTCGGATAGGTATGCTTCTCGTCGATGGGCAACTGCTGCGTGAGTCCCAGAGCTCGCCCCCTCGGGATAATGGTGATCTTGTGAATCGGGTCCGTCCCGGGCAGGAGCTTCGCCACGAGGGCGTGTCCCGATTCATGGTAGGCCGTAATCCTTTTTTCATCATCGCTGATGACCATGCTTCTTCGCTCGGTCCCCATGAGCACCTTGTCCTTGGCAAATTCCAGATCGCTCATGGTAATCCTGTCTCTCGATATCCGGGCGGCGTGCAGCGCCGCTTCATTGACCAGGTTTTCGATGTCGGCCCCTGAAAAGCCGGGCGTGCCCCTGGAGAGCACGGCGAGACTGACGTCGTCCGCAAGGGGCATCTTTCGCGTGTGAACTTCCAGAATCTTCTCCCGGCCCCTGACATCCGGGAGGGGAACGACCACCTGACGGTCGAAGCGCCCCGGCCTCAGAAGAGCCGGGTCCAGAACGTCCGGCCGGTTCGTCGCCGAGACGAGAATGACGCCCTCGGAGGACTCAAAACCGTCCATCTCTACGAGGAGCTGGTTCAGCGTCTGCTCACGTTCGTCGTGTCCGCCGCCGAGCCCCGCGCCGCGATGCCTGCCGACGGCATCGATCTCGTCGATGAAAATAATGCAGGGGGCGTGCTTCTTCCCCTGGGTGAAGAGATCGCGCACGCGGGACGCGCCCACGCCGACGAACATCTCGACAAAATCGGAACCGCTGATGCTGAAGAAGGGCACACCGGCTTCGCCGGCGATCGCCCGGGCCAGAAGCGTCTTCCCCGTCCCGGGGGGGCCGACCAGAAGGACGCCCTTCGGAATGCGTCCTCCGAGCCGCGTGAATTTTTTCGGATCCTTCAGGAAGTCGATAATCTCCTGAAGTTCGTACTTCGCCTCGTCGATCCCGGCCACGTCTTCAAAGGTCACTTTTTTCGAGCTTTCCGTCAGAAGCCGCGCGCGGCTCTTGCCGAAAGACATGGCCTTCCCTCCCCCCGCCTGCATCTGCCGCATGAAGAAGATCCAGATGGCGATGAGGAGGATTGTCGGAAACCACGACACCAGGACCGTCATGTACCAGGGAGACTCATCGGCGGGTTTTGCAGCGATCCGGACCCCTTTCTGCTTCAGAAGAGGAACCACGCCGGAATCCTTGGGAGCGTAAGTCTTGAAGCTCTTGCCGTTCAGGAATTTCCCCGTGATGTTGTCGCCCTGGATGCTCACCTCCAGGACTTGGCCGTTGTCAACGGACGCGATGAAATCGCTGAAAATGATGTTTTCGTGGGAGTCTTTTGGCTGGCTGAACAGGTGATAGAGCATCACGAAGATCAGACTGATCACAAGCCAAAGGGCTATATTTTTCTGCAACGGATTCAACAGGGGTTCTCCTTTTCCTTGAAATGAATGTTCTTCCGGCGGGGATCGGTCCTGCCGGTGGTCATTGAATTACAACAGAACTCCTTTAATATCAATTAATTTCTACTTTCAGAACGCTCTTCGTCCCGTCCCTTATTTTGACTTTGTCCGAAAGCCTGACACCCGGAACCCACAGGACGGAATCCCGGTCGACGACAATGGGAAGCCGGCTTCTCTCGTCCCTCGCGATCTTTTCATCGATGAAGAGATCCGTGACCTTCTTGCGGCCCTTCATTCCCAGGGGCTGAATTCTGTCGCCGGGCCGAACGTTTCTCACCCGGATGGGCCGGGCAACCCGTTCGTAATCCATGTAGGCCCTCTTTTTTCCGGAACCGAACCCTACATCGCCTTTCTCCACGAGATCGAAACGAAGGGAAAGGCCGAGCCCGGGGATACGGACTGTCCCCGGCACCCGAACGGCATATGAGAATTCCTTCGCAGCCCGGGGTCCCCGCATACCTTTTCGGGGCTGTCCCCGAACCCCCTCTCTCTCCCCGCGGGAGGTCATCACGAGTTTCCCGTATCCGCGGTGAACCCTGATCCCCCCGGGCAGATCGAGGGATCCTCCCGTTCTGCCTTCCTCGAGAAGGCTCACGACGGCCTGAACATGGGTGTAGCCGATACCCTTTCCCCTCTTTGCCACCCGCTGGAGAAGCCTGAGGATCAGTCTTTTCTGGAGGGCCGGATGAAGGCTTTTCAGATCTTCGATGCCCACCCGGAGGACGCCCCCGGCCATCCCGACGTCCCACCCGGCAACGATTTCGTCCACCACGGTATTAATATAATCATTCTCCTCGCGAACGATCCCGGCCAGATGGGAGATATTTTCCTCCACCCGGGGGTTGTAGGAATTCAAAACCTGCCGGAGGAGATGGTGACGGACCCGGTTGCGGTGGAAAGCTTCCGATTCATTGGTTCGGTCCAGCACGTAACGGAGCCCCTCCTTCTGCAGAAAAAGAAGGATCTCCTCGCGTGTCGCCTCCAGGAGCGGCCGTATGTAGATGGCGTCCCGCACGGGAAGCATCCCCTTCATTCCTTCAAGACCGCTCCCCCGGAGGAGATGCATGAGCACGGTTTCGACCTGGTCGCCGCGATGGTGACCCAGGGCGACCTTGTCAAAGCCCAGTTTCCTGCGGACGGATTCGAGAAAGCGATATCGTGCCTCCCGACAGATCTCCTCCAGGTTCCCTCGCGTCTTTGTATGCTTTACCCGGGCATCCATGCGCCCTTTCTCCAGCGGAAGGGAGAGATATTGAAAAAGACTCTCCACAAAAGTCTCTTCCGCCCGGGATTCGGGACCGCGAAGCCGATGATTGAAATAGGCGCCGCAGATCCGCAGGCGCCATTTTTCCGAGAGACGCTGCAGGACCCGAAGTAGAGCGACGGAGTCCGGCCCGCCGGACACGGCCACAAGAACCCTGTCGCCGGGCTGAAACATACCGTGCTTCCTGATCGTCCTTTCGACCCTTGAGAGGAGTGTCATTTGAAATACGACTTCAATTCCGTGATGACCTCGAACGTGTAATCCGGTTTCAACTGCAACAGGATATCGCGAGAGACCAGACCGTTGAGAAAGGCGCAGCTCATCGCCCCGGTGTTTCTCGCGAGGAGAATGTCCTGCATGCTGTCCCCGATCACGGCCGTGCGGTGCGCCTCCGCCCGGAAACGCGCCATGAGCGGCCGGATCAACCGAAGGTCAGGTTTGAGATAAGGGGTTGAGTCGCCGGCGACGATGTCGTCGAAGTGCGCCACCAGCCCCAGTGCCTTCGCGATGGTCATCGTGAAGGCGCGGTTCTTGTTCGTCAAAATCACTTTTCGTTTGCCGCTGAAATGCCGAAGGAGTTCTTCGACACCGGGGTAGAGCCCCGTCGTGTCCAGCAGGTGTTCGGCGTAAAAGTCCTTGAATATTTCGAGGGCCCTGTCAAAGAGGTCGCGGTGCTCCTCGCCAAGGGCTCTTTCTATCAGTTTTTTGACGCCGTCACCGACAAAACTGATGACCTTTTCCCTCTCGAGCACCTCGAGACCGAGGTCCCGGAGCGTCAAATTCACTGAGGTTGCAATATCCTCGCCTGAACTCACCAGGGTTCCGTCAAAATCAAAGACCATGAGATCCACGGTTCTCATCAGCACGCCCGTCGTGTAAAAATCTAATATTCTTATAGAAATATATATAATCCCCCCGGGGATTACAAGGGCCAAAAGGAACCTCCGGACAGGGAAACTTCATTTTTATTGACGGCTTTCTCCTGTCTGTGATAGTCCCAACTCAGTTGCCTGGTTCCAAAGTGACGCCGGCCTCAAAGGCCTTCCCTGAAGTCCGGAAGGCCTTTTTTACAGGGAGACAAGGGATGACAGACCTTTCAAAAAACGCAAAGGATGCCGTCACCATTCTAGGCCTCGGTAAAGTGGGTACGGCCGTGGGCTTTTTCCTTCGCAAGGCGGGTTACCCCATTGCCGCTGTGTCAGCCCTCCCCATCGAGTCCGCGCGAAGCGGGGTCGAATTCACCGGTGGAGCCATGCTGGCGGACTACACGGAGGCGGCCGGAAGGGGGCGGATCATCCTGATCACCACCGTGGATGACGCCATCGCCCCTGTCTGCGAGAAAATCACCCGGGGAGGGTCTGTCGGCCCGGGGAAGAAGGTCGTTCACATGAGCGGAGCCTGCGGGCTTGATGTCCTCGGGTCGGCCAGGAAGGCGGGGGCCTCCGTGGCCTGCATCCACCCAATGCAGTCCTTCGCCGATGTCCAAAACGCCATCCGGAATATCCCCGGCAGTGCTTTCGGCGTCACCGCCGATGTGGAAATCGAGGCGTGGGCCCTTCAGGTCGTCCGGGACCTTGGCGGGAAGGCCTTCATCATCGCCGATGAGGACAAACCTCTTTACCATGCCGCGGCCTGCATGGCCTCCAACTATCTCGTCACCCTGATGCATCTTACCGAGGGTATCTACCGGAGGATCGGTCTCAGCCAGGACGATGCCCTGAAGGTCTTCTGGCCCCTGGTCCGGGGGACCCTCCAAAACATCGAGTCGCAGGGGACCGTTCATTCACTGACGGGCCCCATATCCCGCGGTGATATCGGCACGCTGAAGAGGCACCTCGAGGCTTTTGCCGGGAAGTTCCCCGAACTCGATACCCTTTACAGGACCATGGGTCTTCAGACAGCCGATCTGGGCGTCAAGAAAGGGACTCTCTCACCGGAGAGGGCCCATGAAATTAAAATGCTTCTGGCAGGAGGGAGATCAAAATGAGCACGCAGAGCAAGATCACGAGTGTCACGACCGCCGTCGTCCGGCAGATGAAGCAGAAAAAAGAAAAGATCACCATGCTGACGGCCTATGACTTCTCCACGGCATCCTTGCTCGATCAGGCGGGCGTGGACCTCCTGCTGGTGGGCGATTCCCTCGCCATGGTCGTCCTGGGTTACGAGAGCACCATCCCCGTGACCATGGACGACATGATTCGGCACACGCAGGCGGTGGCCAGGGGAACCAAACGGGCGATGGTCATTGGCGACATGCCCTTCCTGTCCTATCAATCCTCCGTCGCGAAGGCCGTCGAAAACGCCGGCCGTTTTCTGAAGGAAGGCATGGCCCAGGGCGTGAAGCTGGAGGGGGGCGAGGAGGTGGCCGAAGTCACCCATAGGATCTCACAGGCGGGTATCCCCGTGATGGCTCATCTCGGTTTGACACCTCAGTCGGTGCACCAGCTCGGCGGATACAAGGTACAGGGCAAGGAGGCAGTGGCAGCGCGGAAGATCATAAGGGACGCCAAGATCCTCGAGGAGGCGGGTGCCTTTGCCCTCGTTCTGGAATGCGTTCCCGCCGGACTTGCGAGGGATATCACGGAATCCCTTCAAATCCCGACCATCGGCATCGGCGCAGGTATTCACTGTGACGGGCAGGTTCTCGTCGTCAACGACATGCTGGGGCTGTTCGAGCGCTTCACACCGAAGTTCGTCAAAAAGTACGCGAACCTGAATGTCGAGATCAAGGCCTCCGTGGAGCAATACGTCCAGGAGGTCCGTTCGGGGCTTTTCCCCGGTCCGGAGCATTCCTTCTAGCGGCCTTGCGGCCGCAGGCGTCAGGCATCAGGCTAAAGGCTAAGACAAAAAGACCCCGTACATCCCTGCAACGAACGGGGTTTCTCTATTTGCAGATATCAGAGTTTTTCTTCGAGTTTGCCTTCATGGAAAGCGGCGATGGCCGATGTCACAGGTCCCGAGGCGCCGACGTATATCTTCACCCCCGCCGCCTGAAGCGCCGTCATGGCCTTGCGCCCGATGTGCCCCGTGAGAACCACGTCCACCCGATGTCCGGCTACGAGATTCCCGGTAGCCGTTCCCCGGGTCACTCAATGGGTACGGGCCGTGTTTTCAACGGCCTGGGACTTTTTCGTCTCCATGTCCACGAAGACATAGAACGGGCACCTCCCGAAGCGCGGATCCACGAGATCCGTCAGATCCGGCCCCGTTGACGATACGGCGATCTTCATTTCTCTTGCTCCACTCTGATGTTTATTTGTCCGGTCCCGGCCCCCCGGGCCGGGCCGTTTTTCAACCCCGAGCGCCCTTCTCCCGTTCAAAATCCTCGAGCAGTTCGTTTGTTTTTTTCACCCGCTCCGCCATTTCTTTCAGGATGGAATGGACGATCTTGGGATTTTCCCGCAGGATGGTTTCGAAATTATCTTCCCCTATCCTGATGAGGCGCGTGTCATCCTCCAGGGCAATGGCGGTTGCCGTCCTCGGCGTACGGATCAGCATGGCCATCTCCCCGAAATACTCCCCCTCTTTCATCACCCGCAGTGACTTGTCTTTCCTCCGGATCTCCACGGTCCCGCTCAGGACGTAATACATATCCACGCCTTCCTCCCCTTCCCTGCAGACGACCTCTCCCCGGCTGTAGGACCTGGCAAATCGATCCATGATCTTCCCCGGCCCTTTTTTCGGCACCGTTGATTTCTGAAGAAGTCCGGAGAGAAGCAGGGCTTCCCGCCTTCGGATATTGGCCATGATCTCCATTCCGAAAAGAATGACGACAAACTGATAGTACACCCAGATGATGAGGATGAAGATCGCCTTCAGGGAACCGAAGGCGACCCCGTAGTTGGGGTTGATCTTCAGAAAGAGCAGGAAGACGGGTTTCGTCGTCAGCCACAGCGCGGCTGTGATGAACGAACCGGCCATGAGGTTCGTGAACTTCAGCTTCACGGGGCAGAAGATGAGATAGAAGAGCGCGATGACCAGGGTGGTCAAAACGGGCGCCGCGATGAAGTTGAAAACACGGAGGAGAAAACCGGATTGCTTCGCGTAGGGCGTCACGAGGGAGGCGTAGAAGACCTCGCTCAGAATCACGCCGATAAAAAGAACGAGGATGATGAAAACGGCGAAGGCATTGACCAGTTTGTTCTTCCAGTAAGGCGCATCCCACTCTTCCTTGAAAATTCTCAGGAAGGCATAGCGCAGGGACGATGCCAGCGGCGTCACCGCCCAGAAGAGCGCGATGAGGCTGAGAAAGCCCCATGTCCTCTGCCTTGCCACGGTATAGACCTCCCTCAGCAGGACCTTGTGGTAGGCGGGAAAGATCTGCCCGGTCAGCTGTTCGATCCCCTTCGCGGCCGCCTGGGAGGACAGAACCACGTTACTGAGGATGTAAACGATGAGAATCAGAAGCGGGATAAGGGAAAAAAAGCCGAAAAAGGCCAGGGTGGCCGATGTCTCCAGGCCATTGTTCCGCTTGAAAGACTTGAGGGACTCCCGAAGGATGATGTACGGGTATCCGAACTTCTCTTCGGGATCATCGATCAGCCTTTTGATCCTGCCGTACATGCCTTCAACTCGTGTAAAAAAATATTTGACGGTGCCGATGAGGGAAAGCCCTCACCCCGATGCTTTCGCAAGGCGAGAAGGATTATAGATAATGCGTTCTGTCCCTGTCAAACACTGAAAAGAATGCCGGGCTCCAGCGTTTCGAAATTGCGTTCCTTCTGTCGAATCACCTGGGAACCTCTCGCCCGGATACGTTTGGCTCCATCCGTCAAAACCCAGCGTGATCGGCCACTTGCCCTTCTTTTACCGCAATTGACAGCCTCCCTTTTTGGTGCTAAAGAAGCTCGACGCACAAATTCTTCCGGGCACTTTCAGCCCTGGACTTGGGGACCATGTTCAAGAAATTCTTCCTGAATCTGTCGCTCAACAAGAAGCTCGTCTTCATGATGCTTTGCCTGAGCGCCCTGTCCCTCTCGGTCCTCTTTATCATTTACGTGCAGTCCGAGCGCGCGCTGGAAAAGCAGTTTGAAACGCAGATCGTCGAACTGACGCAGGCGATCCAGGTCGGCGTCGAAGAGGTCACGACCAGCGGTTTGACCGATGAGATGCGGTTGAGACAGTATCTCAAATCCCTGAAGTCCAAAGGCATCCAGGAAATTTCCATCATCAGCAACAAAGAGGAAATCATCGCGAGCACCAATCCCAAGAGCGTGGGCAGCCCTGTCAGCCCCAGGAAAAAGGAGCTGATCATCAAAGCCGAGCTTGGCGAAAGGGCCGTGGACGAGGAGGGCAAAACCTATAACGTCATCATCCCCGTCATCGCAGGTGGAGCCCATTACGGCTACGTCCACCTGCAGATCAATGCCGAAAATTTCTCCGAGCAGCTCAAAATCAACGCGCTCAAGCGGATCGGGGCCACCCTGCTCGTTTTCGCCCTGGGAATCGCCCTCTCCATCTTCCTGGCCCTGCGATACACGGAACCCATTCACAACGTGGTCGAGGCCGCGAAGAAGGTCGCCTCCGGCGATCTCGACCAGAATCTGCCGATGGACCGGAAGGACGAGATCGGGGAACTCAACGAAAGTTTCAACTACATGGTGCGAAAGCTCCAGGAAGAGAAACGGCTCGAGGAAAGGCTCCGGGAGGCGGAACACCTCTCCGCCGTCGGGCAGCTCGCCCGGGGAATCGCTCATGAAATCCGCAATCCCCTGAATTACATCAGTCTCTCCATCGACCATCTCAAGGAAAAATATTACCCCGCAAACGAGGCACAGAAGAAAAATTTCGAGAGCCTGATCTCCTCCATGAAGCAGGAGGTCCACAGACTCGACAAGCTTGTCAGCGACTTTCTGGACTACGGGAAGCCCCTCCGCCTGAACCTGCAGCGCGTCGACACGAAGGAACTGCTCGCGCACATCGTGGAAATCATAAAGGCCAAGGCGGAAAGCGAGCACATCCACATTGCGGAAAAATACGATTTTCTCCCGGCACTGATGCTCGACTTCGACCTGATGAAGACCTGCCTCTTCAACATCGTGACCAATGCCTTTCAGGCCATGCCCGAGGGCGGCACCCTGGCGTTCAAAACGGCGAAACGCAACGGTAAATTCAGCCTGCAGATCACCGACACGGGTTCGGGTGTTCCGAGAGAGAACCTCGAAAAAATCTTCGAACCTTTCTTCACCACAAAGAGCGACGGTCTCGGACTGGGCCTTGCCATCACCAAGAGGGTCATCGAAGAACATGGCGGCAAGATTGTTTTCCTGAGCACGGAGGGCCGGGGAAGCGAAGTCTCCATCACTTTCCCGCTCGCGGGCAACTGATTTTTCCGTTTACGTACCGGAGGATCATTCAGAACCTTATGGCCGTGATTCTTGTTGTCGACGACGAACCCCTTCAGAGGGACATTCTGCAAACCATCCTGACGGACGCGGGATACGAAGCCCTGACCGCATCTTCCGGCGAAGAAGCCCTCAAACTCGCCAAAACATACAGCCCCGACGTGGTCCTGACCGATTTGAAGATGAAGAGAATGGACGGCATCGAGCTCTTGGAGCGATTGATGGCCAGGGAAGAACCCCCGACCGTTCTCATCATGACGGCCTTCGGCACTATCGACTCGGCCGTGGATGCCATGAAGAAGGGGGCCTTCGACTACATGACGAAGCCCCTCGACAGGGACGTGGTCATCATGACAGTCCGCCGGGCTTTGGAACGGACGGAACTGCTTCGGAAAAATCTGGAACTTCAGCAGGCCCTCATGGACAAATTCAAAATCGAGGGCATCGTCGGCAAATCAAAGGCGGTCCAGGACGTCATCCGGGTCATCAAGAAGGTCTCGAACAGCTCCGCGACGGTTCTCATCCTCGGGGAGAGTGGAACGGGCAAGGAACTGATCGCCCGTGCAATACATTTCAACAGCCCCCGCGCGGCGAAATCTTTCACAGCCATCAACTGCGCCGCCATACCTGAAACCCTGCTCGAAAGCGAACTCTTCGGTTATGAGCCCGGCGCTTTTACCGGCGCCACTTCCCGGAAGATAGGCCTCTTTGAGGCCACCAACGGCGGTACCATCCTTCTCGACGAAGTGGGAGACCTGCCGCCCCTGACGCAGTCCAAGATCCTCCGGGTCCTCCAGGAAAGGGAGGTGAGAAGACTGGGCGGCAGAGACTCCATCAAGGTCGATGTCCGGATCATCGCCGCCACGAACAGGGATCTCGAAAGACTCATGCAGGACAACACTTTCAGGGAGGACCTCTTCTACCGCCTGAAGGTCGTCACCATCGAATTGCCGCCGCTGCGCGAACGGCGGGAGGACATCCTCGACCTCGCCCAGTTCTTCCTGCAGAAATTCAATCACGAGTTCAAAAAAAATGTTCGCAGAATCGATGAACAGGCCTCCAAGGCCCTGGCGGACTTCCAGTGGCCCGGCAACATCCGGCAGCTGCAATCGGTGATCGAAAAAGCGGTCCTCATGTGCGACACCGAAACGATCTCTCTTCAGGACATCCGGGACGAATTGACGGGTGGACCGCAGCACAAGGGCATTCTGGACCTCGAATTGCCCGATGAGGGTCTTTCCTTCGAGGCATTGGAGAAGGCTGTATTGAAAAAGGCCATGAAGAAAGCGGATCACGTCGTCGCCCGTGCGGCCAGGCTGCTGGGCATGACCTATAAGACCTTCTGGTACCGGTGGGAAAAATTCAACCTCGACGCGCCCCCGGCCGACAACCCCGAAGCGCCTGTTCTTGATTTCGACATTCCCGACGGCGGTATCGATTTCGAGGACCTCGAGAAAGCGATGATTAAAAAAGCCATGGCGAAAACGAATAACGTCGTGTCAAAAGCCTCGAGACTGCTCGGGATGAGCGAAAAAGCACTCCGGTCCAGATGGGAGAAATACGGCCTGAAGCAGAGCTGAGTGCGGTGGCCTCCCCTTCCCTGCCCGCACCCGCACTGAAAATACTCCTTTCACGGAAGACTTCTTTGTATTATATTGATTCTGCGCCTTCCGCGACTGCCGAGCGTCGGCCGTCCATGTGCGCACTATCCGTACTATTCGCGGCGCGTTTCTCCTGTTATCAACCCCGCAAGTGTCGGCGGTTCCCATAAATGCCAGCCACAGCAGAGGACAAGAAAATGAGAAAAAAAACATATGGGGCCTTGTTTCGGCCAATCATGATTCTGTCGGTACTCTTTTTCCTCCAAGCCTGTGCCACCGTGCCTGTCACGGGACGAAAGCAGTTGGACCTGGTGCCCGACTCGGAGCTTCTGACCATGAGCTATTCCGAATACTCAACGGTCATGAAGAAATCAAAGCTTTCGACGGACCAGGAAAAAGTGGACATGGTACGACGGGTCGGCAAGCGAATCGCCGCCGCCGCCGAAGATTTTCTTGTCAAGGAAGGTCTGGGCTCGGAGGTCAAGAATTACAAATGGGAATTCAACCTCATCCAGGATGACAAGACGGTGAACGCATGGTGCATGCCCGGCGGCAAGGTGGCTGTCTACACGGGACTTCTTCCCATCACCCGTGACGAGACGGGACTCGCCGTCGTCGTGGGTCATGAGGTCGCGCACGCAATCGCCAAGCACGGCGGCGAGCGGATGAGCCAGGGGCTTCTCGCCCAACTCGGGGGCGTCGGACTTGCCGTGGCTCTGTCAACCCAGCCGGCGGCGGCGCAGAACATATTCATGCAGGCTTACGGCGTGGGGACCCAGGTGGGTGTCTTGCTGCCCTACAGCCGCCTCCACGAGTCCGAAGCCGATCACATCGGCCTGATCCTCATGGCCAAAGCGGGATACGATCCCAGGGCCGCCGTCCCGCTGTGGCAGCGTATGAGCCAGCAGGGCGGCGCGAGGCCTCCGGAGCTTCTATCGACGCACCCCGCGCCGGAATCGCGCATCAGGGATATTCAGGCGCTGATACCCGACGCCATGCGGTATTACAAACCCCGGTAGGCGACATTTGCGCCCGTGAGACCGTGAAGCCGGATTTAAAAATTCATCAAAATCCAAGGAGGAATACGGAATGTTTAAGGAATTCAAAGAATTCGCCATGCGCGGAAACGTCGTGGACATGGCCGTGGGTATCATCATCGGCGGAGCCTTCGGAACCATCGTCAAATCGTTGGTTGACGATGTTCTCATGCCCCCCATAGGGCTTCTGCTGGGCAATGTGGATTTTTCAAACATCTTTGCCGTGATTAAAGCGGGTAAAATTGCGGGCCCCTACGCCACACTGGCCGAAGCCAAGGCGGCCGGCGCCGTGACGATCAACATGGGTATCTTCATCAATTCCATTATAAGCTTCCTGATTGTCGCCTTTGCCGTATTTGTCGTCATCCGCCAGATCAATGCCCTGAAGCGTGCGGAGGAACCGGAACCGGCTACGACCAAGGAGTGTCCCTTCTGCTTCTCCTCAATCCCCATCAAGGCTACCCGCTGCCCGAGCTGCACATCGGAAGTCAAGGCGTAACGTACAATCCCCCGATGATTATCCATCGGGGGGATATTTGCATCCAAGACACCCCGAAACGGCCTTTGGCGGGACAATCCTGTAAGGGATTGTAATTACATATGAATTATTGAATCCGGCGTCCGGGGCCACACCGTATCTGCCGGCATCAATATCGTTGCAACCGCTCGAGAAATGTGCGATTATCCACCCCGACATTCCGTGACCCTTCCGGATTGAGACCGGGGATTCAAGACGCTCAGCGGTTTTGCCCGGCCGAATACTGTGAAATCCATCCAGTAATCGCAATGCGTGCAGAGTTATGACAGGTTCAACGTAACTTGAAGCACACACCCCCCATAGAGCCTCCCGTAAAGAGAGGCTTTTTTTCTCACCAGCTCTCGCCGGGCCAGATCTTCATCCTGAGCTTCGCCGGCCTCATCCTGGCAGGGGCTTTCCTCCTGTGGTTTCCCTTCTCCTCTTCAGGTGAAAACCTCGAATTCATCGACGCCTTATTCACAGCAACCTCGTCGGTTTGCGTCACGGGCCTCGCCGTTTTAGACGTAGGCAAAGACCTCTCCTTCGCCGGTCAGGTTATAACGCTCTTGCTCTTCCAGATCGGCGGGCTCGGTATCATCACCTTCTCCGTGCTCCTCTTCGGCATCATGGGCCGCGGGGTGTCTTTCAAGGAAAGGGAGATTGTCCAGACAACCTTCCTCCACACACCGAAGCGGGATTTTCTCGTCATCCTCAAGGCGGTTCTCGGTTACACGCTCATCATCGAATCAATGGGGGTCTTATTTCTCTTCATCCGCTTCAGTCAGGACTTTCAACCGGGCAGGGCTTTTTTTCATGCCCTCTACCACGCCGTTTCCGCCTTCAACAACTGCGGCTACTCTCTTTTCCCGGACAACCTGATCGGTTACCAGGGTGACCTCATCGTCAACCTGACCGTGATGGCGCTGATCGTTCTCGGGGGGATCGGTTTCGTCGTTTTGCATGAGATGGTTTCCCGGTTTCGGAGCAGGCAGATCCGTCTATCCGTTCACAGCCGGATCGTCATTTACACGACGGCGATCTTGATTGTTTCGGGTGCTTTCCTTTTCTATTTCTTCGAGAGAAATCATGTCATCCGGGACATGCCTCTGCAGTCGCAGGTCCTTGTTTCCTTTTTTCAGTCCGTCACACCGAGAACCTGCGGGTTCAACACCGTGGACATCGGAAACCTGAGCAACGCGACCATTCTCGTCATGATCATACTCATGTTCATCGGGGCCTCTCCGGGTTCGACGGGCGGTGGCATCAAGACGACGAGCGCAGCACTCCTGCTTCTCCTGATCTGGACCCGATGGAAGGGTTACGAAGAGGTGAACGTCTTCAATCGGACCATCCCCAGGGAGCAGCTCACCAAGACCTTCTCGATCATTTTCGCGGCGGCCCTGTCCGTGTGCCTCATCACCTCCATTTTGCTTCTCTGTGACAGTGGAGACGTGCCTGCCGCCCAGAGCCGGCATTTTTTCGTGGAATATCTCTTTGAAACGGTCTCCGCCTTCGGGACCGTCGGTCTCTCCATGGGGGTCACCCCCCACTTGAACGATTTACAGAAACTGGCTGTCGTCATCATGATGTTTGCCGGAAGAGTGGGTCCCCTCACCCTCGCCTTCGCGCTTGCACTGCGATCGGCCCGGAAGGGGATCACCTACGCGGAAGAAACGGTGATGGTCGGATAAAGGGGGCTTTCAGATGAAAAGAGTCGTCGTCATCGGTTTGGGGATCTTCGGCTACAACATTGTCAGGGAGCTCTATGAGAACGGCGTCGAGGTCATCGCCATCGACAAAAAGAAGGAAGCCGTCCAGGCCGTCAGGGATTTTGCCACGAAGGCCATCGTCGCCGACGGAACCGATAAAGACGTCATGGAAAGTATCGGGATTCGTGAAGATGACATGATTATCGTCTCCTTCGGAGAAGATCTTGCCGCGAGCACCCTCATCACGCTTCACCTCAAGCAGATGAAGGTCAAGGAGATCATCGTCAAGGCACCCAACGAAGAGCACAAACTTATCCTCGAAAAGGTCGGGGCCACAGAGGCGATCATCCCCGAGAAGGAAATGGCCTACAAGATTGTCAAGAGCATCATCTCACCGAATGTGCTGGACTACATCCCCCTTTCGAAGGATCACATGATCTGTGAAATCGCGACACCCAAGAGTTTCATCGGAAAGACCCTCGGCGGTTTAAAGGTCCGCACGACATACAACATCGGCATCATCGCCATCCGTGACACCCTCACGGAACGCGTCGAGATGGTCCCACCTGCGGATTTCGTCTTCAAGGACAGCGACGTTCTCGTCGTCATCGGCAAGGAGGAGGATATCGACAAGATCAAATAGGGGGTTGGTAGAAACCGGCTGGAATGAGATAGACACCGAAAATCGATGCAATAAATATTATCAATATATAATCAATATGTTAGGGATGTTTTGGAGATTTTACTTGAGCAAATCCGTCCTCTTTCTTTTTCAAGAGTTCCTGATCGATGAAAGCGGTCAGACTTCCTTGAGTTTCTTGAGGCGGGCAGCCTTCAGCTCGCCATACTCCCTTCGGCAGCGGTAATAGCTCTGCTCGGTGATCCCGATCTCCCGGCAGACCTGCGCCAGGTTCCTGCCCCGCGAGAGCTTTGCGTCGGCCTCCCGAAGCAGGACGATGATTTGCTCGGCTGTAAATTGCTTGTTGTTCATTCCGACCCCTTCAAATTCGGATCAGGTCCAGGCATCGCCTTTGAAATAATTCTTGAGGACCTTGACGATCAGATCTTCATTGGGCTTCACCGACTGGCCGCCCCCCGCTGAGACCTGACGTTCGAAGTATCTGCGAAGAACCTTAACGATAGCGTCTCTTCCCGCATTATTCTTTTCGTTCCCCCCTCTACCAAATTCATCTTTCATGTTTGCGGCCATCCTTTTTATGCCGAGGAATTTTCTCTTCGATTCTCGCCGAACCGGGGGGGAAAAACAATACGCCGAAGATATGATTTCAGGTAAGAAAAAAGTATTAGGAATGGCCTACGAAGCAAAAAGGGCGGGGGAAGAGATGGCGAAGACCCATATGCCCCCGCACCGTACACTTCGCCTGCGATTGAATGACAAATATTACTTCTTGCTGGCAGGGCCGGTGCGGGGCTTCTCGTACTTCTCGATGATGTAATGAATGCCCTCGTACAGCAACGCCGTTAAGTTCTTTTCCTGATCGAGGGCAACATACTTTAGGCGCCTGATCGTATCTTTATCAAGGCGGAAGGTGAGGGTCTTTTTTTCCATAGTCGAAACATACTTTATATATAATATTAATGCAATAATAATTCTTGACATTAAAGAAATAATGCAGTAATGCAATAATGAACCTGGACCATAGGCAAATGGCAACAGGAATAAAGCCGGAGATGTCCGAAGCCGCGAGGCCCGGAGGGTTTAGCCTATGAACCCAGGTCGTCTCCGGCTTATATTTTTGGCAAAGGAGGGAGGCCGTGAGATTGTCTGACATCAAGATTGAAAAAGGCATCCGTGTCGGTTCAGAAATCCAGGTGCGGGCAACAGGGCCGCTCAGGGAGCTGCTCGAGATACTGGACGAGACGACGCAAGAGCATCCCTGGAACCACCATGGAGCCCCGGCGTCGCGGCTCGTGAAATTATACGATCAGATACAGGATTATATGGACGAGATCGACAGATTTGCGGAGCGGCTCGACAGGTACATCCAGGAACTGGAAAGAAAAGGGGATTGAAAATGGATTATTTGACGGTGGGGTCTGTTATGATCCTTGCCATCGGGGTCATCATGGCTCTTTTGTGGCTGATCGCGGAGAAGGTCATCGATTTTGAGCGCAGGAAGGGTTGAATAGGGGCATCACGGCAGACTCGATTCCTGAATGACCTTTTTCGATTCACGGTTATCAAACCTGACCTAGCTTCTATTTTATGTTGTTCCGTTAGAAATCGGTTAGAAGAATCTCATGGTAGATATGCAATTATCGAAGATAGTAAAGGCATCTTCGTTCTGCGTGTTACACATACAACTACACACTTCTGATTGATTAGAATACTCAGTACTTGTGCTTGAATTTTCTCAATACAGAGAATCAGCAGCGAGTGAAAAATAGGCCGAATTGCCTTCGTAGAGCTTGTTGTCGTTATTTGCCTGACAATAGGAATTCCGGTCTTATCTGATTATTAAAATTATCATTTTGTCTAAGATTGTTACCTGTTTTGTTAAGAATTAAAGAATATATTACTTCGTTATTTCCTAATTCTAGTCCCTTAATGTAATATCCGGAGAAGCCTCTGGATAAACCAAAATATTTCACGACATAAGCAGAAAAAAAGAGAGCCTCTTCAGCACTAATCTTACGGGAAGACTTAATATCCTGATTAAACCTCGCACTTACATTATAAATATTGTTTGTTTCATGCGTAATATCGACAGTGACATCGTAATCAGCATTGTCGGATTGCGGTTTCAAAAATTCTTTTGCCGTGATTGTAAATTTTTTCGTATCCGATACTGAATCCGTTTTTCTGTCACATTTCATCCCATCTTGCTGTACATCTGTGAAGATTATATTCCCTTTGTTATCAATACATTTGTACACTATTCCTGCATTGGCATTGTTAGAATAAATTATAAGACAACTCAAAATCACAATAATAAATTTCATGTTCTATCCTTGACACCCAAAAAATTAATTCAGGCGTGGTTTGCTTTTATCATTCCTGCACCTCTAAATCGGCAATTAAGCTAAAAACTTTCAATATTTCTCACAGAGACCGAGTGTAATCTTCTAATTATGTCCAGGCACACCAGTGTATCCATTACAGGAAGAAGTCTGTGAGGATATAAACAGAAATGCAGGGCCATTTCTGTCCCTGCATTCTATTTTCTGTTGTTCCGTCACAAATCGGTCGGGAAGAGCCCTCCAAAACGCAGAAAAGGGGTTAAGCGAATTGCCTAACCCCTTGACTTTGTTTGGTAGCGGGGGGTGGATTTGAACCACCGACCTTTGGGTTATGAGCCCAACGAGCTACCGGACTGCTCCACCCCGCGTCGTAAAAATATCTTAATTTTTATCGGTTTCCAATGTCAAGGATAATTTAGAAAACACCGCCTTTCAAGCGAAGAAAACCTGATCCTTTCCCCTTTCCTTGGCCCTGTACATGTTCATATCGGCCCTCCGGATGAAGGATGACAGTTCTTCGCCTCCTTGATACTGGGCGATGCCCGTGCTGACCGTCACCCGGATCGTCTTGCCTGGCTTGGGTGAGAAGACCTGCTTTTTGAACTCCTGCCGGATACGTTCAGCCGTTATCACCCCCTGCTCTCCCTCGGTGTCGGGAAGAACAATGACAAACTCCTCCCCTCCGTAACGATAGGCGAGGTCCGTCCGTCTCAGGCAACTTCGAACGACATCGGCAAACCGAAGCAGGACATGATCGCCCTCGAGGTGCCCGTAAGTGTCGTTGTACTGCTTGAAATTGTCGATATCCATCATGAGCAGTGTCAGGTGATGGTTGTAGCGGTTTGTCCGTTCTATCTCCGAGGTGATCTGATTGTAAAAATGCCTTGAATTGAACAGCTTGGTCAGGTTGTCCGTGATGCTCAATTCCTGGTAGCGCTTTTCACTCTCCCTGAGCTGGGCTTCCGCCTGATTCCTCTCCGACAAAATCGCCCTTTCCCGCTCGACGCGCTTCACCCGGATCAGGAGTTCTTTGATACCGATGGGTTTCAGCATGAAATCGCTGGCGCCCTTCTCGATAATCTGCTCATAGGTGAAATCCTCGGCAAAGCCCGTCATGACGATGACGTCTGAATCGTAATGGGCCTTGATGAGGGCCGTCAATTCGATACCGGTCATACCGGGCATCTTGATGTCCGTGATGACGATGTCCACTCTGTTTTTTTCAAGGACCCTCAGTGCTTCCTCCCCGCTCATGGCGGTGAGACAGGCATAGCCGAAATGCGTCATGGCTTCCTGGATGATGTCGCAGATCGGCTTCTCGTCATCCACGACAAGAACCCGGGCCTGGGCAGCCTTTTCTTCCTTTTTCTCCATCGCCGAAATCACAAGCGGGACAGGGATTGTCCGGTGACATCCCTGTTGCGCCGGTCATTGGGTTCTGAAAAACAGACTTCTGAGAAATTTGGAGCCCTCTGAAATTCTGCATGGCCGACATGCAAAAAAAGTCGAATTTTTCCGTCTGAGACCAGCATCCCGTTCAGAAAAGGAAAACAGCCGCAGCGATAACCGTAGTGCAGGGTCCCCGTTTGGGGACGATGTACGACTGCGTGACGTTCCGCGTCCGGACGATCTTGCCGCTGATCTTGAAGACCTCCTTTTTTTCGTCCCAGCTCTTGTCCACGTCAAAATCAATGCCGAGGGTTGATGCGAGCATGGCGGCGGCCAGGTCCTCCGCATAATCCCCCGCCTGCTTTTCCGTCTGACCGAAGGCATGATGTTCGCTGATGTACCCGTACTGGGACAAATCCGCCGGGACGGCACAGCCGACCGACGCCGCCACGAGCCGGTTGGGCTCATTGCTGGTGCAGCGGCTCATGACGCAATACGTGATGCCCCCCGGTGTCAGTTCGCGTAGGCCCTTCCCCCTGGAGATCATCCTGCAGCCCGGGGGGAAAATACTGGAGACGTAAACCAGGTTGAATTTCTCGATTCCCGCATCCCGGAGGGCCAGTTCGAAAGAGTGAAGCTCCTCCTTGTGGACCCCGACACCTTTCGTAAAGAAAATCTTCTGGGGGACGAATATCTGCAATTTTCCCTCTCCTCTTCTTCACTTCATTATAAAGCATGCCCCATGATCCGGTACGTGAGCTTCGCCGCCAGGAATTCAGGCGCCACCATCCCGGGTATGGGTGAAAGTTCGACGACGTCAAATCCCCTGATCCGGCATGTCCCGGCGACTTCCCTGAGAAGAGACGTCACGTCACGCCAGGTCAGCCCCCCCGGCTCAGGCGTACCCGTCGCCGGCATCAACGCAGAGTCGAAGACATCCAGATCGACGGATATATAAACATCTTCCGTTAAATTTTCGCAAATCTTTTTTTCCCATCCTGCAGCCCCCTGCACATCCCACGGGGGAAAAACCTTGGCACCCTTCTTTTCGATGTAGAGCGCCTCTTCACGGCTCATGCTGCGGGTCCCGACCTGGACGACGGGACAGATCTCCGAAAGGCGACGGGCCACACAAGCGTGGCTGTATGGAGACCCCTGGTAACGGTCCCTCATGTCCGCGTGGGCATCGAAATGAAGAACCGAAAGCCGGGGGTATTTCTTCCTCAGGGCCCGCACGCTTCCGGTGGATATGCTGTGTTCACCCCCGAGCATCACCGGAACCTTGTTGTACCGGATGATTCCGGCAACGCTTTCCTCAACCTTCTTTATCATCTCCCGGGGACCCCGCGCGTCCGGTTCCAGGGGCGGAAGGGTGTGAATACCCGCCCGATAGGTCTCCCTGCGGAGTTCCTCGTCATAGAGCTCCATGTTGCATGAGGCCTCGAGTATGGCGGACGGCCCCCGTCGGGATCCCGACTGGTAGGTGGAGGTCAGATCGTAAGGGACAGGCAGGACGGCAAAAAAAGCCTTCTTGAATTCCGAAAATTTCTTGTCTATCCCGCCGAAATTCATCCCGTGCCCCTCAAATCGGTTTGCGACCTAACACATTATCCCCCCCTGTGTCCAGTCTTTTTCCGGCTGCCGAATCACACTTTTCCCGGAGGGCCCCTGACGGCAAACACGCGCACCCCAGAACGCCCGGACGGGGTTCCCGAACCCTCGCTGCACGAGGCCCGGCGCCGATGGGTTGGAACGACTATGGGTAAAAGCAGAGGCGGAATTGGCCCTTTTCGAGTACGAGATAGGAAAAGTGATCGATCCAGTCCCCCAGCGTCACGAAGACTCTTCCCCTGCCCTCCAGCTCCACGTTTTTGAGAAGCGGTTCGTGGCAGTGGCCCAGGATCACGGCGTCGAATCCCTCTTCGAATTTCCGAATGGAAAAAGCGTACATTTTCTCCGCCAGTCTTTCCTGGGTTTCGCCGAGCCACTTTTTGCTTGCCGTCGAACTGCCCCGGGCAACCTTCCACCAGAACGACGACGGCAGCTGCTCCCTGACCCAGTTGAATGTCCTGCTCCGCAGGATCTTCCGGAGAAAAAGATACGAGGTGTCTTCCGTGTCAACGAGATCCCCGTGGGCCAGGTACAGCTTTTTCCCGTCCAGCGTTACCTCGACCCAGTCGGGAACCACTTCCATGGAGAGTCTTTCGCCGAAATATCTTCGCAGGGCAAAGTCGTGGTTGCCCTCCAGGAGGTGTACGCAAACGCCGCTTTCCTTCACCTCGACAAGCTTTCCTATCATGTCCTGAAAGTCGGGGTAGATTTTACCGTCGTCGGAAAACCAGAAATCAAAGAAATCGCCGAGGATGTAAAGGTGGTCGGCCTGCCCTCTGATTGAATCGAGAAAGTGAAGCAGTCGATCGTAACCGGCATCGTTTCGATGGCGGAGATGGGCATCAGCAATAAAAAAAATCTTCATCTTGCTTGGAATCCATGACGGCCTGGAACACCCGGCGACCGGGCCTAGAGGCTTTTCCTGACAAGTTTCTCGGAATTCCGGAACATCTCTTTTATTTCATTGGGTTGCAGACCGGCGCCGGCGGCGATCATGCGGGCCATCTCCAGGGTCACCAGATCCCTCGGTGCATGGCTGTCCGTGTTCATCACCAGGGGGGCCTTGAATTCACGGGCAAGCCTTGCCACGTGCCCATTGGTGTACCCGTGACCCTGTCGCGTGGTGATTTCCAGGCAGACTCCGCTTTTCGCGGCTTTTTTCACGAGTTCGGGCGTGATGAGACCCGGGTGGGCCAGGATGTCCACGCGGGACTCGATGGCCGCCCGGTTCGTCCCCGCGGCGACGGGCTCAACGATCGTTTCGCCGTGAACGACGACGATCTTTGCACCCAGCCGGCGCGCCTCCTTGACGAGCCCCGGTATCAGTACGGGGGGCACATGGGTGATTTCTATGCCGACCAAAGCCTTGATGGGATAGGCCCCGGAGATCTCACGGCAGACCCTGCTGACACGAGGCACGATGAAATCCAGATTGGAGTGATCGGCATGATCCGTAATGGCGATGGCGCGGTAACCGGCCGCCATGGCTCTGCGGATGAGTTCAGACGGGATGAGTTCTCCGTCGCTGAATATCGAGTGGGTGTGCAAATCAATCATGGTAAACGTCCTTCCTCTCCTCTATTTCGACGCCCTCCTCAACCCTGCCGCCAGAGGGGGCATCGACGCCATGGACCGCTCAACCATGTGACATCTAACAGATTTTCAGCGACAGGTCAAATAAGTTATCGATTGATTTCGCATGGATAGTTGTATATGAATGTATGCGGACCGGCCCGCAGTGGGGTCCGCGTCCAATCTCTATGAGAAAAATAATGATGTTTTGAATGACAAAGATCCTTTACCGCTACATCCTCAAGGAAATCACCGCCACTTTCATCCTCGCGCTTTTCGTGACGACCTTTGTCCTCATGATGGGCAAGATTCTCCAGCTGATGGAACTCGTCATCAACAAGGGGGTCGGTTTGTGGGACATCTCGAAACTTATTCTCTTCATGCTACCGACCCTCCTTCTTTTTACCATCCCGCTTGCCCTGCTCATTGCCATCCTGATGGGCATGGGGAGGCTTTCGAGGGACAACGAATTGACCGTCATGAAGAGTGCCGGCCTGAGCCTCTACCAGCTTTGCATGCCGGTTTTTTCCCTGGGCGCCGCCGCCTTTGTCCTGTCGACGGTGACATCCCTATTTCTTCTCCCGGAAGGCACGCAGGCCACAAGAAACCTGATCCTTGAAATCGCAAGGCAGAAGGCCAGCGCCGGCATCAAGGAAAAGGTCTTCAACGACGACTTCAACGGCATCGTTCTTTACGCCGACCATATTCCCATTGACGGCGCGTTTATGGAGGGCGTCCTCCTCTTTGACGATCGGATTCGCTCGGAGCCGAGCACCATCATCTCCCGGAAGGGATACCTGGTCGCGGCGCCGGATTCACCGGCCGTGACCCTGAGACTGGAAAACGGAAGCATCCACACCGTCAACCCGAACTTGAAAAATTACAAGAAAATTGACTTCAGCACCTATGACGTCAGCCTGGAGCTGCAAACGGGCGTGGAGGACGCCAAAAAATTCACCACCAAAAAACTCCAGGAGATGACCTTCCTGGAAATGGCCCGCCTGATCCGGGACCCCGCCAGGTCGATCCCGGCATTGAAAATCCGGGAGATGAAGATCGAGTTGAACAAAAGACTCGCGATTCCTGTTTCCTGCCTTATCTTCGCGCTTGTCGGGATGCCCCTGGGCATCACGCCGAGCCGTTCCGCCAGGTTGAGGGGATTTACCACGGCCCTGGCCGTCGTCGTCTCCTATTACCTTCTCACACTTAGCGGCACGGCCCTCGGCGAAACCGGCAGGCTGCCTCCCGCCGTCGGCGCCTGGGTGCCCAATGCCGTCTTTGCCGCGGCGGGCGTGATCCTGTTCATCCGGAAAGCCGGGGAGAAATCCCTGGACCTGGATCTGTGGGGTAGAGCGAAAGCGTTTTTCCAATCGAGGCGAGCATCGTGACGATCATCAGCCGGTACATCACCAGGGAGTTTCTTGTACTATTCAGCCTGGTTCTCCTTTCCTTTCTGTCGATCTATCTGATCGTCGACTTCTTCGAACGAATCCGGATGTTCCTCAGCAACCACGCCACCATCGGGCAGATGGCATCCTATTTCCTATACACGCTGCCGATGGTTGTCGCGCAGGCTGTCCCGGTCTCGGTCCTCCTGGCGACCCTTCTCACCTTCGGCATGTTCTCAAAAAACCATGAACTGGTCGCCTTGAAAGCAAGCGGGATCAGCATGTACCGCGCCGCCGTGCCGGTTCTTTCTATGGCCGCTGTGGCGTGCGTTTTGGTCTTTTTCCTGAATGAATTCGTGACCCCTTACACCAATCAGATGGCCCGGCAGATCAAGCTCGTGGAAATCCAGAAGCAGAAAAAAACGGGCGTGTTCAAGCAGAACCAGGTCTGGTTCAGGGCCAAGAACAGCATCTACAGCTTCACGATCTTCGACCCTGAAAAAAATACGCTCCAGGGGATCAGCATCAACTACTTCAACTCCGACTTCACCCTCACGAAGCGAATCGACGCCCGGAGTGCGTCCTGGGCGGGGGATCACTGGACATTCTCGGACGTCCTGGTCACCCGGTTTCCCGAGGGACAACCCCCGGTCATCGAAAAGATCGACTCGATGGTCGCTGACATACCGGAGGAACCCTCGGACTTTCAAGTCGTCCAGAAAAGCGCGGATGAGATGGGTTATGTGGAATTACAGCGATATATCCAAAAGATCAGGGAAGAGGGTTACGATGTGACCCGCTATGAAACGGACCTCCACGGGAAAATCGCCTTTACCCTGGTGAGCATCTTCGTCGTCATGATCGGCATTGCCTTCTCCATGCGGCCTGAGAGAAGCGGCGGGGTTGCACAGGGAATCACGGCGGGTCTTATTATCGGGTTCTCCTACTGGATCCTTTTCGCCCTCTGTATCTCCCTGGGGCGCTCAGGAACCCTCGCGCCGATGCTGTCCGCATGGCTGCCCAACCTCATCTTCGGATCGGTGTCGGCCTACCTTTTCAAAAGCATCCACACCTGAGCCGCCAGGGGGGGTCAGGTGCCCAGTTCCCAAGATTGCAAATATTTTTTCTGCTCCGCCGTCAGCCGGTCGATCCGTATCCCCATGCTCTCGAGCTTGAGGCGGGCAATGTCGCGATCGATTTCATCCGGCACTGCATAAACGGTGTTCTTCAGGGATTTCCCCGTTCGGACCAGGTATTCAGCCGACAGCGCCTGGTTGGCGAAACTCATGTCCATGACGCTCGAGGGGTGCCCTTCGGCTGCCGCGAGGTTGATGAGTCTTCCCTCGCCGAGCACGTAAACCCTCCTGCCGTTCACCAGGCGGTATTCCTGGATGTAATCCCTGACCTTCCGTTTGCCCCGTGAGACGGCCCGGAGGCCTTCCAGGTCGAGCTCCACATTGAAATGTCCGGAATTGGCCACGATGGCTCCGTCCTTCATCTTCATGAAATGCTCACGCCGTATGACGTTCAAGTCCCCCGTGAGCGTGCAGAAGATGTCCCCTTCCCCGGCAGCTTCCGACAGAGGAATGACACGATGGCCGTCCATGACCGCTTCGAGCGCGCGAAGTGGGTCTACCTCCGTCACTGTGACGTTGGCCCCCATTCCAGCCGCCCTCAACGCGACCCCCTTGCCGCACCAGCCGTAGCCGCAGACCACAAAATTCGTGCCCGCCATGAGCCGGTTCGTCGCGCGGATGATTCCGTCGAGGGTGCTCTGACCGGTCCCGTAACGGTTGTCGAACATGAATTTGGTGCGGGCATCGTTGACAGCGATGAGCGGGAACCGCAGGACCCCTTTTTCGGCCATGGCCCTCAACCGGATGACGCCTGTGGTTGTTTCTTCCGTTCCGCCGATAATGGCCTTGATCAGCCCCCGGCGCCTGGCATGAATTGTAGTCACCAGGTCAGCCCCGTCATCCATGGTCAGGGAAGGCCCGGCATCGAGGACCGCGTTGATGTGCCGGTAGTAGGTTTTGGTATCCTCCCCCTTGATGGCGTACACGGCTATTTTCCGGAACTTAGCCAGATAGGCAGCCACAGGGTCCTGGGTGCTCAGCGGATTGGAGGCGCAGAGGTGAACCTCGGCTCCGCCGACCTGAAGCGTTTCCGCCAGATTCGCCGTCTCCGTCGTCACGTGCAGGCAGGCCCCGATGCGGACACCCCGGAGCGGCTTTTCCTTCCGGAACCGTTCCCGGATGATATTCAGCACGGGCATGCTCATGGCCGCCCATTCGACGCTCGACTTTCCCTCTTTCGCGAGCCTTATATCCTTGACGTCGTAATCCATTTTCTTCTCAACCTGTTTTTGCACCCGGCCCTATCGAAGACCCGCTGCTTTCCTGAGCTGCACGACCTTGTCCGTCTTTTCCCATTTGTAGCCGTCCAGGAAGAAGGATTTGGGGATCCCCCTGTAGACGTCGCCTTTGAGCAGGTCGAATTGCCTGATCATGCCGGCCGGCGTGAAGTCGAAGACCCGGGCGATGATATCAGAGAGTTTCCTGTCCGGAAGCCTGCCTGTCTCGAAGGTGTTCACATAGACATTGAAGGGCTTCGCGATACCGATGGCGTAGGCAAGCTGGATGGAGACTTTCCGGGCAAGGCCGGAGGCCACCAGGTTTTTCGCCGCGTAGCGGGCGCCGAAAGCGGCCGAGCAATCGACTTTCTCGGGAGATTTGTTTACCACCGACCCGCCTCCGAGCTGGGCGCCGGGATAGCCGCCGTAGAACTGGACCACGAGCTTGCGGCCCGTGACACCGGAATCCGCGGCGCTGCATGAATTGACGGCGCTCCATTCCCCGGTGGGGTTGAAGAAAAATTCCGTCTTCCCGTCGACCCATTTCCCGAGAACGCGAAAAGCGATCTGCCTGGCTGTCGATTTCACCTTTGTCTTCTCGCCTTTCTTGACATGCCGGTAATCCACGGCATTGGAAACAAGCACCTTGGCCACCCGGATCGGTTTCCTTGAGTCATCGTCGTACTCCACGGTCACCTGCCCCTTCCCGTCCGGGGCAAAGGTGGGGTTTCCGCAATGCTCCAATGCCCGCATGAGGCGGTTGACAAGCACATACGGCAGGGGCAGCAGCTCGGGCGTTTCATCGTTGGCAAAACCGTACATGATGCCCTGATCACCCGCCCCGATTTCCTTGTGTTCGCCCAGATGAGCCCTCGTCCCGATGTTTATATCCGGGGACTGGGGGATGATCGCGTTCAAGACGCCCATGTTGTTGCCGTTCAGGCCGACGGCAGCGTCGTTGTACCCCAGCGAAAGTACCGTTTCCCTGACGATCCTTTCCACGTCTATGCTGACCCGCGTGGTCACCTCTCCGCCGACGAGGCAGAAGGCCTTGCCGAGAAAAACCTCTAGGCCGCAGTGGGGCATGTTGTGGACGCTCAGCCCCAGCTTTCTCTCCTTATCCAGAATGTCCGCGATGATGTTGGCGGAGATCTGATCCGCCACCAGATCGGGGTGCCCTACTTTGATGCTTTCCGCCGATACGAGCATGCTGTCTTCCTCCGTTATCTAAGATTGTTGATGACTCTGCTTGACGATGCGCTGCGTGATAAATGATCTCCGCCCGCGGATTCTAGAAACTTTCCGCCGGCTTCTCCGTTTGTACTGCCCGGGGGTATGACGGCGTGACCATCCCGCCGGACATGATCAGCTTGAAGGCCTCCTCCACCGACATGTCCAAGCGGACGACTTCATTCTCTGGAACCATCATGTAGAACCCCGAGGTCGGGTTGGGTGTCGTCGGTATGAAGAGGTTGATGCATCTTTCCTGAGTTTTCTGCCGGACTTCCCCCGATGCAATTCCCGTGACAAATGCCACCGTGTACAGACCCTTGCGCGGAAATTCGACCAGAACGACCCGTTTGAAACTCTCGCCCTTCGTGTTCATCATGGCATGGACGATCTGCTTCAGGGCCTGGTAGATGCCCCTGACCAGCGGGATCCTGTACACAACGGCTTCACCCCAGAGCAAAAAACACCTTCCCAGGATACTCCGGGTCGTCAGTCCAATGAGAAGGATCAGGACCAGGGTGAAGATGACGCCCAGTCCGGGAACGTGTAACCCGAGGATCTGGTCGGGATGAAGGCGCGCCGGGATGATGCCGAGCAGGCCGTCCATCAGGTTGATCAGGAAAATCAGGATGTAAACGGTCAACCCGAAGGGGATTGTGACGGCCATTCCCGTCAGGAATATTTGCTTCAGCTTTTTTCCCATCTTTTTCGAGGACTTCGTAGCGCCTTCCAATAACAGAAGTGTCCGGGACTTTCAACACTTATTTATAAAAAAAGGCAAAGTCCCGGGACTTTGCCTTCGGCTCTCGAGTGGAAGCTCCTTAGGGGCGCTTCACCCTGTTTTTCTCATCCACATAGACGCACTTCGGCGTCCACTTCTTCGAAAGGCCGTCATCCACCATGACATAGCTGGCAATGATGACCACATCTCCCTTCGACGCCTTCCTGGCGGCAGCCCCGTTGAGACAGATCACGCCGCTGCCCTTCTTGCCCTTGATCACGTATGTGGAAAAACGCTCCCCGTTGGAAACGTTGTAAATATCGACTTTTTCGAAAGGCACCAGTTCGGCCTTCTGCATGAGCGCCTCGTCGATGGTGATGCTCCCCTCGTAGTTGAGGTCGGCATTGGTCACCGTCACCCTGTGCAGTTTCGATTTCAGCATGAATCTCTGCATGATCCCTTCCTCCTTCGTGTATGACCCGAAAGACCTCTCGGGTCCTACAGTTCCAAAGCCTCACCGAAGACATAATTGTCGATGAGCCTCGCGACCCCCACCCTCACGGCGAGGGCAATGACCTCCTTCCCCTTAAGACGCTCCACGTCCTTCATGGTTGACGTATCGCAGATTTTCACGTAATCGATCTTCGCCTGCGGATGCCGGCTGATGGACCGGGTCACCTCCCCGATGATCTTTTCCGCCTCTCTTTCTCCCTCCTCGAAGAGTTTCTTCGCCATTTTGAGGGAACGGCTCAGGCTGAGGGCGGCCTCCCGCTCGGCGGGTTTCAGATAGGTGTTTCTCGAACTCATGGCCAACCCGTCCTTCTCTCGTATGGTGGACATGCCGAGGATTTCCAGATCCATGTTGAGGTCCTCCACCATGCGTTTGATGACGACCAGCTGCTGGAAATCCTTTTTGCCGAAAATGGCGACATGGGGCTTCACGAGGTTGAAGAGCTTGGCGCAGACCGTTGCCACGCCCCTGAAATGACCGGGCCTGGAAAGACCGCAGAGGTTCTGGGTCACGACCTCTAGATCGATATAGGTCTGGTAGTGTTCAGGGTACATCTCGCCGTCGCCGGGATAAAAGATGACGTCCACACCGACGTCCCGGCAGAGCGACTCGTCCCGTTTGAAGTCCCGGGGATACTTCGCCAGGTCTTCCGTGGGGCTGAATTGCGTGGGGTTGACGTAGATGCTCGTCACCAGACAGTCACCCAGTTTCCGCCCCTCCCTCATGAGACTCAAGTGCCCCTCATGGAGATACCCCATGGTGGGTACAAAGGCGATCTTCTTGCCCGACCCCCGCAGCCCCTCGGCGTATCGCTGCATCTCCCCGGCTCTCTCGATAATTTTCATACGCTTCACCCCACAAAAAAAGCCTCCCGTTTCTGGACGGGAGGCTTCAAATCATGGCTTCCTCTATCGATCGTCGGAACAACCTTCCGTCCCAGTCCGTTTCCAGATCCAAGCGGTGCGCTCCCTGTAACAGATAACCTCCCTCTTGTCAAGTATATTGTCTCAAAAAAGCGTTGCTCAGCCGGGCGAAATCCTCCGGGGCAAGCGTCTCTGCCCTGCGCGAGGGATCGATGCCGAGGGAATCCAGGACCCCCAGAACAGCTTCGTGACGGAGTCCGATCCGGGGTGAGGCCTTCAGGTTGTTCAAAAGCGTTTTTCTGCGCTTTGAAAAAGCCGACCGAACGACGGCCAGGAGGCAGGCGTCGTCGCGGACATCAACAAGCGGTTTCTTTCGGATGTCCATCCGGACCACCGCCGATTCCACGTTGGGTCTGGGATAAAAACACCGGGGGGAAACATGAAAGGCAATGGCCGCCTCTGTATAAACCCCGACGAGGACGGACAGGATGCCGTAGGCCTTCGTTCCGGGGGCCGCAACGAGCCGTTCGGCCACCTCTCTCTGGAACATGAGAACCATGGACGAGATGCGATCTCTGGCCTCGAGCAGCCTGAAGAGAATCTGGGACGATATGCTGTAGGGGATGTTGCCGATGACCTTTATGGCGGCTCCCCCTCGAAGACGGAAATCGAATTTCAGGGCGTCGGCATGGAGGATCTCCACATTATCCTGCTGCTTCAGCTCCTCGCGAAGAACGGCGATTAACGCCCCGTCGATCTCGAGGGCAATGACCTTCTCGGCCCTCCCGGCCATCAGGGCGGTCATGACGCCCAGCCCCGCCCCGATCTCGACCAGCGTCTCGTCGGGCCGGATATCGGAGATTTCAATGATTTTCCGGATGATATTCGGATCGGCAAGGAAAGATTGACCCAGCCTCTTAAGAGGACGGATCCGATACTTCGCCAGTATGGCCCGCGGATTCGGCATATTTGCTCCTCAGGGCTGCAACGGCACGGTAAGTGATAAAGTAGGCGGGTACCGTGAACACGGCGGCCATCAGAAGCCCGCCGACCTGGAGCGGATACAGGATGTGCCACCCCAGTTCCAGAATCGATCTCAGGCTGTAGTCGTTGAACGCGATTTTCAGGCCCTCGTAATTCAGCAGCAGCCGGCCGAGTTCATACTGGGAGAGATAGAATACGGGGATTGTGAGGGGGTTGGAGATACAGGTAGCCCCCAGTAAGGCCGCAGTCATGTTCTGACGAAAAAGCAGACAGAGAAAAATGATGGCAACGGTATGGAACGGGATGGTGGGTGTCACCCCGATGAAGACACCAATGGCCATGCCGGCGGCGATTTCACCCGGTGCCCCCTTCAGGCTGATGAATCGACTGTAAAAGTCCCTTATCCTGTCCTTCAAAATCATGAAGCTCCACTGCAGAAGAGTCCGGGCAGCGCCCCGGGGTATACCGTGCAAGAACCATGCAGGGTCTATCCCGGAAGGGTCTCGAGAGGCCAACGGGAAACGGCATTCAGGTCAAAACCGTCCCGCTTGCCCTTCGCGAGCAGTCGATCGCCCACCACGGCGATCATGGCGGCGTTGTCCGTGCATAGAACCGGTGGCGGGATGAATATGTCGATGGCCCGCTTGGCCCCTGCCTCCATAAACCTCTGCCTCAGGCGGCTGTTTGCGGCCACACCGCCGACCACGACCACCCTGGTCATATGATTCAACTCGGCGGCACGGAGGGTTTTTTCGACGAGGACATCGATGATGGCCTCCTGGTAGCTCGCAACGATGTCCGGGATGTCGCCATCCTCTATGGGCCGCTTCCGTTTCCGGGTATAAGTCAGGAGGGCCGTCTTGACCCCGCTGAAGCTGAAATCCAGGCTGCCCTTCATGGGCCGGGGAAAGGCGACGGCGCCGGGGTTGCCCGACTTGGCCAGCCGGTCAATCACCACCCCCCCCGGGTACCCGATGTCGAGAAGTTTCGCCGCCTTGTCAAAGGCCTCGCCGGCTGCGTCATCCCTCGTCTGACCCAGAAGCGCAAAATCCTGGAAGTCTCTGGCGAGGTAGACAATCGTGTGTCCCCCCGAGACCACCAGGGCCACGAAAGGAAATGCCGGGACCCGCTCACTCAAAAAGACGGACGCCACGTGCCCCTCGAGGTGATTGACGCCGACAAGCGGCTTTTTCTTCGCGAAAGCGATGGATTTAGCGACGGAGAGACCGACGAGCAGGGAACCGATCAGTCCCGGGCCCCGTGTTACGGCGATTCCGTCGATTTCGTCCAGGCCGAGGCGGGCGTTGAACAGGGATTCCCTGATGACGGGGACGATGGACTCCACGTGTTTCCTCGAGGCAATCTCGGGTACCACGCCTCCGTACTTGCTGTGAATATCCGCCTGCGACGATACGATGCTGGAAAGCACCTCCCGGCCGTCCCTGACGATGGCGGCGGCCGTCTCATCACAGGAGGTCTCAATGGCGAGAATCCTCATTTCCCGGGGCAAACATTTCTCTTTCCCTAAAAGTCGGAAAGGTATATACAGGATCGACTGTGAATTGTAAACGGTCATTTTTTCTTAGATTCCGGTATATTCCCCGCAGCAGCAGGGTTTTTTTATGGAGTTCAGGACCGATTTTCTCGTCATAGGAAGCGGCATCGCCGGGCTGTCCTTCGCCATCAAGGCGGCGGATCTCGGCAGCGTGGCCATCGTCACCAAGAAGGAAAAAATCGAGTCGACGACCAACATGGCCCAGGGCGGCATTGCCGTCGTCATGGACGCATCGGACAGTTTCGCGGACCACATCCACGACACCCTCACCGCCGGCGCGGGGCTGTGCCACGAGTCCGTCGTCCAATTTGTCGTGAGCGAGGGCCCGGAACGGGTCCGGGAACTCATCCGATGGGGGGTGGAGTTTTCAAAAAGCGACAGCGGCCCCCTCGCTCGATACGATCTCGGCAAGGAAGGCGGTCACTCCCGGAGAAGGGTTATCCATGCCGCCGATCTCACGGGCCGGGAAATCGAAAGGGCCCTCATTGAAAAAGCGGGGTCGAAGAAAAACATCACCTTCTTCGAAAACTGCATCTCCGTCGACCTCATTCTCGAGTCGGCCGTCAGCGGCGTGAAAAAGCAGCCCCGCGGGATAAGGGACAAATGCCTCGGCGCCTATGTCCTTGATGTGAATAACAACAAAATTCACGTCTTCCGCGCCTCCTTCGTGCTTCTCGCGACCGGCGGGGCGGGCAAGGTGTATTTGATCACCTCGAACCCCGACATCGCCACCGGTGACGGCATCGCCATGGCCTACCGGGCCGGCGCGGAGGTTGCCAACCTGGAATTTATCCAGTTTCACCCCACCTGCCTCTATCATCCCGGGGCGAAGTCCTTCCTGATCAGCGAGGCCGTCCGCGGGGAAGGCGGTGTCCTGAAATTGAGAAGCGGCTCCACCTTCATGGAGCGCTATCATCCCATGAAAAGTCTTGCGCCGCGTGACGTCGTCGCCCAGGCCATCGACACGGAACTGAAAAAATCGGGAGATGAGTACGTCCTTCTGGACATTACCCACCGGGATCCCCGATTCCTGGTGGAGCGGTTTCCCAATATCTACAGAAACTGCCTCACCTTCGGCATCGACATCACGAAGGACCCGATCCCCGTCGTCCCCGCGGCCCATTACATCTGCGGGGGCGTCGTCGTGAATGAACACGGCGAAACGAGCGTCGAGAGGCTTTTCGCCGTGGGAGAGGTGGCCTGTACGGGCCTCCACGGCGCAAACCGCCTGGCCAGCAACTCGCTGCTCGAGGCGGTGGTTTTCGCCCACAGGGCCTTTGTACGGATTGCCGGGCTGTTCCCGAAAACCCTCGATGAGGCGTTGCCCATCTCGGGCTGGGACCTGACCGGCGTGACGGAAAGCGATGAATCCGTTGTCATCACGCAAAACTGGGACGAGATCCGGAGGTCCATGTGGAACTACGTGGGCATCGTCCGATCCGACAAGCGGCTGGAGCGGGCGAAGAAAAGAGTGGAACTCATCTGGCAGGAGATAAACGAATATTACCGGAAATTCATGATCACGAGGGACCTGCTGGAACTGCGGAACATCACCATCGTCGCCAAGCTCATCATAGAGTGCGCCATGCTGAGGAAGGAGAGCCGGGGCCTTCACTACAACATCGATCACTCCGAAAGGGACGATCACAACTGGCTCCGGGACACCCTGCTGAAGAGACCGCCCAGGAGCAAGACCAAAGTCTTTCCATAAACAACGGGCTGCTTCACAAGGGGAAATTCCGACCGCCGTGCCGCACTGGGTCATCCCGCCCCTTCGAACACCCGCCTGAAAATGAAATCCAGATTTTTCAGGAAATTCCGGAGCCGGAACACCTGTTCGATCTCCGCGGGTCTCAGATACCCCAGGACATCACGGTCGGCCAGGAGCAGTTCCTTGAACTCGCGCCCTTCCTTCCATGACTGCATGGCTCTTTTCTGGACGATCGCGTAAGCGTCCTCCCGCGACATGCCCTTCTCGACCAGCCTGAGAAGGACCATCTGTGAAAAGATGACACCCCGCGTCAGTTGGAGATTGGCCATCATCCTCTCCGGGTAGACCTCCAGATGCTCCACCAGACCGGCAAATCGATCCAGCATGAAATCCATGAGGATGGTGGCATCGGGCCCGATGACCCTTTCCACGGAGGAGTGGCTGATATCCCGCTCGTGCCAGAGGGCAACGTTCTCCATGGACGCCAGGGCGTAACCCCTCATCAGACGCGCAAGGCCCGAGAGGTTTTCCGAAAGAACGGGGTTTCTCTTGTGCGGCATGGCCGAGGATCCCTTCTGCCCCTCCGTGAACTCCTCTGCGGCCTCGCGAACCTCCGTCCGCTGGAGAAGGCGGATCTCCGTCGTGAACTTGTCGATGGAGGAGGCCATGACGGCCAGCGCCGTGAAATATTCGGCGTGGCGGTCCCGCTGAACGATCTGGGTGGAGACGGGGGCGGGCCGGAGACCGAGTTTCCTGCACACATAGGACTCGATCCGCGGGTCCACGAAGGAATAGGTTCCCACGGCGCCTGATATCTTGCCGTAACTGACGGCTTCCCTCGCCCGGATGAGCCTCTCCCGGTTTCTCTGCATTTCCTGGTACCAGAGGGCCATCTTCAGCCCGAAGGTGACCGGTTCGGCATGAATGCCGTGGGTCCTTCCGATCATCAGGGTCTTCTTATGCATGAAAGCCCTTCTGCGCAGGACCTTGAGCAGCCGGTCCACATCGCCGAGCAGAAGGCCGGCGGCTTCCCTGAGAAGGAGAGCGAAAGAGGTATCGAGAATATCCGATGAGGTCAGGCCCATGTGTATGAAACGGGCGTCCGGCCCGACCTTTTCACCGACGCTGGTCAGGAAGGCAATCACGTCGTGCTTGACGACCTTTTCAATCCTGTCGATCCGGGCCACGTCAAAGCCGGCTTTCGCCTTGATCTTCGCGAAGGCCTTCTTCGGGATGACCCCTCTCCGGGCCAGAGCTTCACAGACCAGGATTTCGATATCGAGCCACTTCTGAAACCTGTTTTCGGGACTCCAGACGGAGGCCATCTCCTGCCTTGAATATCTCGGTATCATTTGATGATCCCCCTGCGTTAATTTTCTCGTTCTTAATATGAGAGCTTGAAATCCGTCAAGGAATTTTAACCCTCCCCGGACCGCGACCCCCGGCGAATCTCACGGGATTGAAGCCTTGATGAAAGGACAGTACTTTTCGATCGCCTTGGTGAAACCGCTTTTGCTGACGTAAAGTATCGCCTGCCAGCCCTGACGCCGGGCCCGCTCGATATGGCCTTCGTTGTCATCCACAAAGAGGATCGCTTCCGGGTTGACCTGAAGCGCCTCTTCGACATCCCTGAAATGGGAAGGGTCCATCTTGCTTTTCCCCATGTGGTAGCTGTTGAAGACATGATCGAAGTGCCTGAAAAAATCATGCGCCGCGTTCAACTCGTCAAGCCACAGCGTCTGATCGCTCAGGATGCCGACACGGGTCCCGTGATTCTTTACTTCCCTCACGATCTCCAGCATCCAGGGCCGAAGCCTGAAACGGGTCAGGATTTCTTCCCTGAGGACCTCGTCGCTCCCCCGGATGCCCGCCCTCCGCCGCACAGCCTGCCAGTAGCCCGCCTCGTTCGAGCGTCCCGTCACAAAACCCGTCTCGTGGACCAGTTCATGGCCCAGAGCGACAAAGGTCTCCACGTCAACGCCGTTCTTTTCGGCTATGGCTGCAAGCCCTTCGGCGAAACCCTCTTCGGCAAGTACACCGCCGAAATCGAAAAGGATGACCTCCACGGCGCATCGTGAGTCGACTATCCGCGTCCGATCCATTCTTCTGCTTTTTCCTGCCATATCCCCGTCTTCCATCGGCCGAATCAAAGGGGGGCCCTGCGGGCCGCACCCCAAAAACACGCTGTCTTTTCTGCCGACTTCGATGATATAATTTGCATTAAAAAAAGGCTTATTGAAACGCCCCGGCGGGCTAGAAAACGCGTCATCGGTTGGCCAAACCTCCCCATGCGGAATCCGGCGGGAAGACATGATGGACATCGTTCAACGATTTCTCGACGACTACAAAAAACATTTTCATCTTTTTCACGAGACGGCGAAAATATGCGCAGAACAGTGTGAAACGGGTCTCCAGCAAAGCGGCGTGAAGGCCATCGTGACCTATCGCCCCAAGCGGCCGGAAAGGCTCAAGGACAAAGTCGAAGAAAGAAACGCCGCGCGAAGATACAGATCGTTGAAGGACATTTACGCCGACATCCGGGACCTTGCAGGCGTGCGGATTGCCCTCTACTTCCCCGGCGACCGCGGTGAGACGGATAACTTCATCCGCTCCCGATTCAGGGTCGAGACGGTTCGACAATCCCCTTCCGAACCCAGATCATATCAGAAATACCAGAAAAAATTTACCGGTTATTCGGCGACTCACTATTATGTGAGACTGGACAAAAAAACGCTGCCGACCGACAAAAAAAACTGCGCAGCAACGCCGATTGAAATCCAGGTGGCCTCCGTCCTCATGCATGCCTGGGCCGAGGTCGAGCACGATCTGGTGTACAAAGCGCAATACGGAAACCTCTCAGTGGAAGAACTGGCCATACTGGATGAACTCAACGGTCTGACCATCGCGGGGGAGATAGCCCTCGAGCGGCTGCAGAGGGCCCTCAAGACGCGGGTCATTGAAAGCGCGAGGCGTTTTGCCAACCCCTATCAGTTGGCCGCTTTTCTTTATGACGCGGTCCGCTCCGGGTCCGCGGAGCCGAAGCGCGAGCCCGTTATGGGCCGCACCGACATCCTGCTCAACTTTCTGCGGCTCGCCAGGCTGGATCGCCCGGCAAAGTTGCGTAAATATTTAAACCCGTTGAGCCCCGGTACTGAAAGGACGCCCGTCGCGGAGCAATTGACAGACAACATCCTGCTCGACACGCCGGCCCTTTACACTGTCTACGCTCAAGCGCGCATGCTGGCGGGCGCATCGGAAGGCGCCGGCGGAATTAACAGGGAGAAGCCCCCTGCGGCTGCCAGGAAAGCCGCCGGCCATTTCATGTCCCGCTGGATCCCCTTTGAGATTACCATCCGGGCGCTCATGCGCGAACGACGTCTCGAACACTCCCGGAAGATCATCACACCGACCCCGGCGACCCTGAAAAGGCTCAAACTCTTCACGGGGAGAACGCTTTCGGCCATCGAATCCATCCGTCAGTTGAGGAACCGTCTCGTTCACGGCATGGAAATTCCCCGGAGAGAGGAAACGCTCCTGGAGGCCGCCCGCTACCTCGAGCAGGTGCTGAAACGCATCCGGGCGGACTCATCCGATCAGATACGTCAGACCATCGACAAGGCCCTGAAGGACTCGTCCGAAACCCTCTATGACCTTGCCCCGTAAAGCCTATTCCACGACAAAGGACAGGTGATGCCATGTTTCTGGTGAAAAAGATCATAACGCCTTTCTTTTACCCCCTGACCCTATCCGCGCTCTGTCTCGTGATCGGTCTGGCCTTCCTTCTCTTCACGAGGCGGCAGCGGCCCGGCAAAGCGATGGTGCTGGCCGGAACGGCATTCCTGGTCCTCTTCAGCTGCGACCCCGTATCGAACCTGACCCTCCGTCCCCTGGAGGTTTCTTCTCCTCCGGCGCCCGCCGCTTCATCGGCATCCTGGATCGTCGTCCTGGGCGGAGGTCTGTCGGTCGATGAGCGAATTCCCGGAACCGGCCAGCTGTCAAGCACCTCTGTCGTTCGCCTGTCCGAGGGGATCGTCCTCTACAGGCAACGGCCGGGCAGCAGGCTTCTTCTGTCCGGCGGCAAGGTCTTTCAAAAGGCTTCGGAAGCGGACACGATGGCCCGTGTCGCTGCATCCCTCGGCGTTCCGGCAGCGGACATCATCCGGGAAGATCGGTCCCGTGACACGGAGGAGCAGGCCCGTTTCATCCGGGAACACGTCGGCGGAAGTGAGTTTGTCCTCGTGACCTCGGCATCGCACATGCCCCGGGCCCTTCTTCTCTTTCAGAACCTGGGCATGAAGCCTTTACCCGCCCCGACGGGCCAGCTGACCAGGGCGGATGAGCCGTTGAGCCCCCGCAAGTTTTTCCCGAACCCCTGCGCTCTGAACAAAACGGAGATGGCCGCCCATGAATACCTGGGTATTCTCTGGCTCAGATTGAAAAGTCTGCTTCCGGACGGGGACACCCGGCCCTGAAGGGTGCCAAGGCTGCCCGGCACCGGCCTCCCCAGCGCGACCTGTCAAAAAAAGACCCGCTGAAACAACGGGCCTTTCGATTTCCTTGGTGGCGGTGCAGGGACTTGAACCCCGGACACTGCGGATATGAGCCGCATGCTCTAACCGACTGAGCTACACCGCCGCAAAAATTTTTTTATAATATATTGGCCCTCCTGTCAAGGCTGCGGGGCCATCAGCCTGTAGGAGACAACGATGCTGTTCGTCTTGATGGTCGCGCCGACGGAAAGGACGAGGGCCATGACGATATCGTCCTGCCCGTCGTTGTCGATGTCCTTGACCTGATAGTCAGCCACATAGCCGTTGATTTTTCTCGTCTTCCAGTTTTCGAGGAAGCCGATCCCATCCCACTCGAGATTGTAGACCTCGCTCGACGTAAAGAGCTTTATCCTCGACATCACCGTGCCGGTGGCGGACAGGTTCTTTACCAGGATCAACTCCTTCTTGCCGTCCTTATTGGTGTCATAGGTCACGATCCTGAGATTGATGTAGTAGGGCATTTGATCCTCTGTCGTGGTGAACTGGGTTCCGCCTGATTTCGGGATCTCGATGTAGGTATTGCTGCCGCCATAGGTTTCGTCGCTCTTGAAGAGAAACTCCGACGACCCGCCGAAGACATTGAGCTTGACGAGGAGTTTCTCCGTCTTTTCATACACACGCAGGTAATCGAAATCATCCAGGACCAAAACCCTTTCGGGTTTCCCCGGCTCAATCGCGTCTATGCTCGTGCCGTAGACCGGGAGCCCCTGCGGTATTTTCATTCGGGGCCCTTCCCTGTATTGTCCATCGGACCACACCACCTCGTGAATCGGGTTCTGGAAGGCCATTCGTGAGTCCGTGATGAAACTCCCCGTCATCTGTCCGGCTGTTTCCAACGACAACTCCTGGCCCATCAGGACAGGGGTTTCCCCCGCGCTGAGGACCCGCATAAACCACCGCAGATTGGAGGCAATCTGTATGTACTTCCCGTCCTGGTATTCCAGAACAAAGGACTCCAGGTGGTCATAGTTGTAATTCGTCACAAAAATCTCCGGGATGCCGTTGCCGTTGATGTCGGCGACGTCGACGGCCAGGTACTTGTCGCTTTTCTTGCCGGCCACCTTGTTCAGCAGAATGAATTCTTTTCCCTTCTTCTGATAGATCATTACACTGTTGAGGTCGATGAGCACGACTTCATTGAGGCCGTCCTTGTTGACATCCCCGATGTCCATCCCCCGAAACTCCGTTGCGTACTTCGGGCTCATCCAGAACCCCCGTCTGTCATCGGGCCGACCCGAATGAATAAAATCCGGGTTGATGGCGGCGGTGAATGTCCCCCTGCCCTTCCGCATGCCCGAGATGACCTCGGCCTCTGTTTTCGGCACGCCGGCCATGCCCGAAGAAGCGGCGGCCGTTGCCCCCGGCACCGCAGCTCCCCCGACGGGCGGCACGCTCACAGGCGCCGCCGGGGGGGCGGCGAAAGAAGCCGGCACGGCGCCGAGGATGTGCTGGTCGATCCTGCTGGCAAAATCGTTGACCTTTGGAATAACCTCGTTCAGCCCCCTGGACTGCTCAAAGACCGATAGGGCCGATTTTTTCGCCGTCACATCCAGCAGCCTGCCGTCCAGGCTGACATTATCCCCTATTTTCGTGATGCTGCCCCAGACCACATAGTCGACCTTAAGGTCCTGACCGATCATCAGAACGTCCGGTTCGGCCAGCTGTTTTTTCTTCACCTTTTCCAGGGCGTCGAGAACAGAGGGTTTTCCCGCAACTTCGATCTTGTTCGACACCTCGATCCTGGACATGAGCATGTCCAGGACGCCGTCCCTCAAGTAATCCAGTTTCTCCGGGCTGTTCATCTGAAAGGGGAGAACGGCGACCTTCTTCACCTGTGCCGCCGCCGTCGTGCTGAACAGCAGCACAACCAGGAGCAGTCCCGTGATGACCATATTGCTTTTATTCATTTTTTGACCTCATTTTGAAACGATTTCGAACGACACCTTCTATCATCGAAAGGAAAGCAATTCAAGGGCGATCTGTCAGGCCTTCTCCCCCAGCCGTCGCAACAGGTCGAGATTTTTTACGGTCGGCGGGGTGCGCACCGAGCAACGGTCTCATCCCCACTCAGGAACCCGTCATTGCCCCGAATCGGTCCTTGATTTTTTTCTTGTATTCCTCCGCCTTTTTAAAAACTTCCGGATACCGGCTCCGCATCTTCAAAAGGAGCCGTTGGATGAAAGGGACCTCCGGCGCAAGTATCAAAAACCCGATGGCCATGAACAGGATACCCTGAAGAATGGGCAGGAAACAGCCTATGATGCCCAGGACAACGAAAAACCAGCCGATGATATAACGCCAGACTTTCTTCATCTTTTCTCAACACACCCCGGCTCCTGAACCTCCGGAAACGGCGTCCGGGTTCTATACAATAGAACGGGTCAGAAAAAAAGTTAAAAATATACCGCAACTATGTTAGGCTATTCTAAAAAAAGACGTGCTTTTAAACTGATGAAGAACAGAGATGTTTGTTTTTTCATTGGACTGTGCCTCACCATCATGATGGTCATGGGCATCGGAGGGCCCGGCTCGGTGTCAGCGATGGATCAAGAAAAGACCATTCAACTCCCCAAGCCCGTCTCGACGGGCAAGTTGTCGCTGGAAGAGACCCTCCTGCGGAGGGAGTCCGCCAGGGACTTCACCTCCCAGCCCCTGACTCCGCATGAGATTTCCCAGCTTCTATGGGCTGCGCAGGGCGTGACCAGAAAGTGGGGGGGCCGGACCGCACCGTCCGCCGGCGCTCTTTACCCCCTGGAGACCTACCTGGTCACAGCGGAGGGATCATTCCACTACCTGCCCGCCCGGCATCAGATGAGCCGTTTATCCGACCGGAATCTGCTGAAGGACCTCTGCCTCGCCGCTCTCGGACAGGCGTGCACCCGCGAGGCGCCGTCCGTCATCGTCCTGACGGCTGTTTATGAGAGAACGGCGGGAAAATACGGCCCGCGGGCCGAACGTTACATCGCCATGGAGGCCGGCCATGCGGCACAGAATATCCTTTTGCAGGCGACGGCGCTCGGACTGGGTGCCGTGCCCGTGGGGGCTTTCCACGATGACCGGGTCCAGAAGGCCCTCGGCCTTCCCGTCGATCACCGGCCCCTGTACCTGATCCCCGTCGGCCATCGTCGATAAATGCACCGAACCGCTGCCTCGAATGGAAGATCACTTCAAACCGAAACCCTGGGCCAGAAATCCCCACCTGCAGAGCATTTTTTCAAGTCTCCGGTTCAGGGCCATGGGCAAAAACCCGATGGCCGACTGTGCCACGGAAATGATCATTGACGGCGGCGATGGCGTCCGGCTGCTGGGCTATCTGTCGCGCCGGCCCGGAAGGAAACCCCGGGGGTTCGTGCTCCTCATTCACGGCTGGGAAGGAAGCTCCGATTCAACCTACATCAGGCACACGGGGCGATACCTCTTCGACAGAGGTTTTGACATCTTTCGCCTCAATTTGAGGGACCACGGAGACAGCCATCACCTTAACGAAGGCCTTTTTCACAGCGCCCTGATCGACGAGGTATTCCATGCCGCCCGCGTCACCACCGGACTTTCAGACGGCGGGCCCAGCACGATCGTCGGATTTTCCCTGGGAGGCAACTTTGCCCTGAGAATCGCACTGAGACACACCGCCATGCCCATCCCGGGCCTCGCGCACGTTTTTGCCGTCAGCCCTGTCCTGAACCCCCATCGCGCCACCCTGGCCATCGACAGCGGCCTTTCCATATACCGCCGTTATTTCGTGAAAAAGTGGAAGACGTCTTTGAGGAAGAAGCAGGCCCTCTTCCCTTCCAGATATCAGTTCGACGAGGTCCTGCGATATTCAACCTGCATGGAAATAACCGATGCCGTCATCCCCCGATACTCCCCCTTCCGCGATCACCGGGAATATTTCGAAACCTACACGTTGTGCGGGGACCTTTTCGGTAACCTCACCGTCCCCACCCATGTCATCGCGTCTGCGGACGATCCGATCATCCCGGCGGACGATTTCCACGCCCTCAGCGGGAACAGGTATTTCACGCTTTCCCTCCAGCGATACGGGGGACACTGCGGTTTTCTGGACCCCTTCCCGATGGGCTGCTGGTATGAACGTTACATCGAAGAGGTGTTGAGGGGCGGGACTTCTTTTTGACAACTGAAAGGGATGCGGTGTAGTAGAGAGGTGAGCGGGGGCAACCCCCTGCGGTAAATCATGGATCTGTCCATTCTCTCCGAAAAAGAAAACATCCTGGATCTGATCGTCGAAAGGCTGGGCCGGATACCCCTCGACTACGCCGAGAAGCTTGAGGCTCACCGGGGCGAAGGGGCGGATGACTGGCGCGGCGCCGGGGTCCTCGTGCTTCTTTATTACCGGGAAGCCAAAACGGCCCGGACGGCAGAACCGGGCGAGTTTGTTTTCCAGCTGACCAAGCGGTCGGTCAGCGTGCCTCAACCCGGTGACCTGAGCTGTCCGGGCGGGATGCTGCACCCCCCCATCGACGCCCTCCTGTCCCCCCTGGTCTCGACGGGCCTGACGTCGATCATGCAGGGGAAACCTTTGACTTACGCAAAGTCGAGACCGCCGGACACCTTTCGGGCGCTGTCGCTCTTTCTGACGAACGCCCTCAGGGAGAGCTGGGAAGAGGTCAGGCTCAATCCCCTCAATGTCCGCTTTCTGGGAGCGCTCCCTTCCACGGACCTCATCGTGTTCAGGCGGAGCATCTTCCCCCTCGTGGGGTTCGTGAAAAGGGAATGGACTTGCAGGCCCAACTGGGAGGTGGAAAAGGTCGTCGAGATCCCCCTTCGGGACTTCTTTCTGGCCGAGAATTACGGCACCGTCGCCGTCGAGACTTTCGTCCCCATGAGAGGCCCCGTGGAGAGGCTGCGTGATTTCCCCTGTCTGATACACCATGATCGGACGGGGAGCAGAGAAATTCTCTGGGGGGCCACGATGAACATCCTCATGGACTTCATCAGGACGGTCTTCGACTTCAACCCGCCCCAGAATGGCTCCGCCGGCGTCGTCACGAAGCGTCTATTTGAAAATTACATCACGGGAGAGACCAGAAAAACATGACCATGACAGGGGCGGAAAGGTTTGCCGGGTCCCCCGGGCCGGCCGGCCATCGGGCTGAAAAAGGCGAAAGACCATGAAAAGAATCGAACGTCAACTCAAAACCGTTCTGTTCGATTTCGACGGGACACTGGCCAGGCTCAACATCGACTTCATGGAAATGCGCCGGTCCGTGCTGAATCTCGTCTCCACCTACTACGGGGAACCCACGGACGGTCTGGGCGATCTTTTCGTCCTCGAGATGATCGGGGCCGCCGAGGCGCTGATCTCCCGCCGTCGACCCGGTCACGGAAGGGCCTTCAGGGAAAAAGCCCTGGAGATGATTGCCCGCATCGAAATCGAGGGGGCAGAGTCGGGAGAACTCTTCGGGGATGTGAGGGATATGCTCGGCACACTGAGGGAGAGGAAAATCAGCACGGGCATCGTGACCCGCAACTGCTGGAACGCCGTCCGTGTCGTCTTTCCGGACATTCTTTCTTTCTGTGATGCCGTCGTCACCCGGGAGGTGGTCATCTGGGCAAAGCCCCACCCGGACCATATCCTCTATGCCCTGAAGGTTCTGGATTCGGCGCCGGAAGAGGCCGCCATGGTGGGTGATCACCCCATGGACATCCGGACAGGGAAGGATGTGGGGGCTTACACCATCGGCGTCCTGACGGGCTACTCTCAGGCGGATCCGCTGCTCAAGGCCGGGGCCGATCTCATCATCGACAGGGCATCGAGCCTCGTTCACTACCTTCCCTAGTCTGGCGGCTTTTTTATCCTTCCCGGAAAATCCCCCGTCCTTTGAAACCTGAACCTGAAGGCGTCAGACCCGTCTGTCCTATTTATGACCGGGGTGACAGAGGATACAGTCAAGCTTCGGCATGGCGTGAGGGTTCGGCGTCTTGTCCTTGGTGCGTTCGGCCATCTTCGCCGCGTCGCCATGGCACATCATGCAGGATTCAGACGTCGTTTTTGCGGGCGGCGGCTCCTTGTGGCATACGGCGCAGTCCAGCCCCCTGTCCTTGTGCCTGTCGGCGAGGGGTTTCTTGTCCTGCGCCGAGAGAGTCCCGACCAGTGAAAGTGCAAAGACAACCAGAACGATAATCGTCGATAACCCCCCACGGACAACCTTCTTGCGTCTCATCTGTCGACTCTCCTCTTTCCTGCGCTTTGGCATTCAGACTTCAGAAGCTTGAATGAATTATCACGAACGGTCCGGGAAGGCAATGACTTTCGACAAGACGCCGTTTCGGCCCGGATCGCCCGGTGCGGTCCGCAGCCTAGCGGACCAGATTGGACAGAATGAGAACCGTCCAGTACGGCGAGGCCATGAGAAGGGCGATGGACAGGATGTACGACGGAATGTAATACATCCCCCCCCGAAAAACAGTGGCCAGCGGTATATCCCTGGCCATCCCGTGAACAACGTAACTGCAGATCCCTACTGGCGGCATGATGGCGCCCATGGTCGTCACGATGGTGATCACCTGGCCGAACCAGATCGGGTCATACTCCATCTGGAGGATGAGGGGGAAAAAGATGGGGAGCGACACCAGAAGAAAGGCCAGCGCGTCCATGATGCACCCGCCGACAATGTAACAGAGAAGAACCACCCAGAGCATCATCCAATTGGGGAGGTTGAGGGTGCCAATCCAGGCCGCCGCCTCATAGGGGAGTCTCGTCACCGTGAGAAAGCGGCCGAAAATGACGGCGCCGGCCACGATGACCAGAATCATGCAGGAAATCCGCAGGGTGTCCGTCAGTGAAGAGACAAAGCCCTGCCAGGTTAGCTTTCTTCGCAGAAGACAGATGAGCAGGGCCAGGGCGCAGCTGAGCGCCGCGGCCTCCGTTGCCGTCACGATCCCCGTGAAAAGGGCGTACATGATGACCCCGAAAAGGACGAGGATGTCGACGACCTCGTTCAGGGCCTTGAACCGCTCCCGCCACGTGCTCTTCGGCGCCTTCGGTCCCCAGTCCGGATGGCGGTGGCAGATGAAGAACACCGTGGCCGCGAACAGGGTCGTCAAAATGACACTGGGGATGACATTCCCCCAGAACAGCTTTCCGATGGATTGCCCCGTGTAGACGCCGTAGACGACGAGAACGATGCTCGGGGGGATGAGGACGCCGAGGGTTGCCCCTGCGGCCACGGACCCCGCGCTGAGGATCGGGTGGTAGTTGTACTTTTTCATCGTGGGTATGGCCACCGTGCTCATGGTCGCCGCCGTTGCGGTGTTGGAACCGCTGATCGCCGAAAAGGCGGCGCAGGCCATGATGGTCGTCAGGGCCAGTCCGCCCCTGAAATGACCGAACCAGCGGTAGGTGGCCTGGTAGAGGCTGTCGTTGTAGCGGGCATAATGGATGAACTCGCCGACCAGGACGAACATGGGGATGACGGTGAGTCCGTAATTGGAGAAGATATTCCACATCTCGGTCCCGATCAGGCCGAGGGCGGCCTTCAGCCCCGTCACATAGACCATCCCCAGGAACCCCACGATGGCCATGGTGTACCCGGCGGGGATCCGGAAGAGGAGCAGCGCCGCGAACATGGCGAGAATGCCGAAGACACCGACGATAGGTCCGCTCATTTCTTCAGAACCCCCGCATAGAGGAGAAGGTCCCTGACGCAATCAAGAAGGGCCGTCAGGGCGGCTGCGGCAAAGCCGGCCGAAAGGAAGAAGACATAGGGGTGATAGACGACCTTCAGCGTCTCGGACACCTCTCCCGATACCTGTATCTTCACGCCCCACACCCAGACCTGCCAGGCCACCAGGACGAAGAAGATGGCCATCACCAGTCCGGCCAGGCCCTCGACGACTTCGGCGGCTTTTTCCGAATAGCGCTCCGTGATGATGTCGACAATGATGTGATCGTGCCGCATCTGCGTGTAACCGAGCGCCGAGGCAATGACCACGGCGCCCAGAAAGGATATCAGCTCATAGGCCCCGCTGTAGGGCAGACGAAAGATACGAAGCATCACGTTGCCCGTGGCGAGGGACATGAGCGCAAGGACGGCAACGCCGCCTGCGATCATGAAAAACTTGTTCAGGAGCCTGTTTGCGCGCTTCAGGCCGACGAAGAGGTGTTCCATGGGTCCCCTTACCGGTACTTCTTTTCGTATTTTTTCTTGAGTTGCTGGGCGTCGCCCACGATCCTCTTCCCCGGGATCCCCTGCGCCTCCGTCCGCTTGATGTAATCATCGAGCATGGGCTGCACCAGCCGGGTGACTTCCGCCTGGTCCTTCTTGGGAAGCGTGAAGACCTGGTGGTTGTACTTGGCCTTCGACCAGGCCAGGGACTCCTTCACGTGACGATCCATGTAGTCCCCCGTCCATTCCGCCTGCTCGCGCCGCAGGTCGTCCATGACCTTTTTCACATCGGCGGGAAGGGACTCCCACTTGTCCCTGTTCATGACCACGGCAAAGCTCACCACGAAAAGGTTCGCCTCCGTGGCGTAGGGACAGTAGGCGGCGTAGTTGAAATCCTTCAGGGTCTCCAGGGACGACACGATCCCCTTCACAATGCCCTTCTGAATGGCCTCGGGCGTGTCCGACATGGGCATGGCGATTGGAATCCCGCCCAGCCGTTTGATCACCTCCGCCCCGGTTCCGGAGACGCGAAGCTCCATGCCCTTGAGGTCGGCGAGGGTTTTCACGGGTTTGCTCGTCATCAAATCGTTCGGTGCGCAGGTGAAGAGCGTGATGATCTTGACCTTCTCGAATTCCTTCGGTCTGTACTTCTCGATGAGGTCATAGAGCACGAGGCTCGCCACCTTGGCGCTATGGAATCCCAGCGGCAGGTCCACCGCTTCGGACACGGGGAACCGTCCCGGCTGGTAACTCATGGCGAAATTCCCGATGTCGGCCGTGCCGGATATCACGCCGTCGAATATGTTCTTAGCGGGCAGAAGGGTCCCTCCCGGGAAGGTCTGCACCTTGACCTTTCCGTTCGTTCTCTTTTCGACCTCCTTGGCCCACCGCTCCATCTGGACACAGGGGAATGTCTGTGCCGGCGGAAAGTTGGCGTAGGTTAACTTGATTTGCTGGGCTTCCGGCGCCGGCGGCGCCATGACGCCGAACACCAGCGCGAGGCCCACAACCATCGCGACGACCGTGCTAAACCTTAATTTCATAATGTCCTCCTTCCTGGAACAAGATTCCCTCTGACAGACTCAAAGCTGCCCCCCGAGCCCGGCTTCCAATCCCTTCACGTTCAGTTCGAGCTGGCGCCGGGGCGATATCTTCTCGATGGCCTGACGGACGGCCCTTTCGTCGCAGAAAAGCGGGGCATGCCTCGCGACGTGACCCAGAAAAACCAGGTTGGCGATCACGGCAGCGCCCAGCCTGGCGGCCAGGCTCGTGGCGTCGAACCCGTGGTAGTCTCCGGGAATGTCCGTGTTGACGTAGATGCCTTCCCGCCCGGCGACATAAGCCCGGTGCGCCTCGAGACCCCGGAGGTGGAGGAAGATCCCGATATCGGCTTTTCCAGAGCTAATCAGGGGGCTCGAAAAGGATCCCACCTTGACGTGGGAGATGACGGTTCCACCCCTCATGGCCATGCCGTGGGTCTCGGAGGTGAGAACCTCCAGCCCCCTGAGGACGGCGGCTTCGGCCAGCACCCTCGTGATGAAGAGAATCCCCTGTCCGCCCAGTCCGCTCAAGACGATCTGCTGCTTCAACGCTCGCCTCCTTTTTCCACGACGATAGCACCGACGGGACAAACGGCCCCGCAGACACCGCAGCCGATGCAGAGGATGTCATCTACGACGACACGATCCAGATCCCCCCTGTAGACCAGGGCGGGGCATTCGAAATTTTCCAGGCAATGCCGGCACGCCGTGCAATCCTCCGACACACGGACCCTGTAGACGCCCTGAGCCTTCAGCGCCTCCCGGTCGAGAATGCAGGGGTGCTTTGCGATGATGACGGCCATGCCCCCGTCGTCTTGCCGGGTGTAGGCGTCCGCCTCTTTCAGAAGGGCGGAAAAGTTCTCCGTCTCGTAGGGGTCGCATGTTCTGATGAAACGGACCCCGCAGGCCTTCACGATATTCTCGATGGCAACCGGTGTCCCCTTCCGGCCGTCGGCACGAATGCCGACCTGGGGCGTGGGCTGATTGCCCGTCATGGCCGTCGTGGCGTTGTCCAGGATGACCAGAATGAATTTCGCCCCCTGGAACACGGCGTTCACCAGCGCCGGGATGCCTGCGTGGAAGAAAGTGGAGTCCCCGATGGTCACGACGATCGTCGGCATGTCCTTCCCGTCCCGGGCATAGGCGTGGTAGAACCCGGCCCCCTGGCTGATGCAGGCCCCCATGACGTGGCACGTGTCGATGGCCCCCAGGTTCATACCGAGCGTGTAGCAGCCGATGTCGCTCGGGAAGATCCCCTTCGGGAAGGTGTCCTTGATGGCGTAGAAAGACGCCCGGTGGGGACAGCCGGCGCACAGCGTCGGGCGGACGCCCTTCCCCCTGACCGGCTCTTCCTCCCGCAGGGGCCTACCGAGAAATTTCGCAAGGACCTTTTCAACGACATCAGGGGTCAGTTCCCCCTGTCCGGGCACCAGTCCCGACCGCCTGCCCTCGACGAGGCGGTTCGCAAGCTGCATCTCGATAACGGGATAGGTTTCCTCGATGACGAGGATCTTTTTGTGAGAACGGTTCACCCTCTCCACGAAATCCCTGTTCAGCGGATGGGGCACCAGGACCTGGTACAGGACGACATCGCCCAGGGCCCCCATGTCCTCCAGGATCTCCCGGGTGTGAGCATAGGCGACGCCGGACGAGATGACGCAGATCCCCTTGTCCGGCGAGCCGCCCGGACTGCGCCGGGGCGCGAGGGTTTCTTCCCGGGCGATCTTTTCCAGTTTCTCATTCAGCAAACGGTGCAGTTCCGTGAGAAACTGCGGGGTCGCGATCCACCGCCCGGGGTTTTTCCTGAACGACGCCTCGCCGGGCAGGACCCGCGGATCCGCGCACGGAACATTCTGGCGGGAATGGCACACCCGGGTCGTCGGCCGCAGCATCACCGGGATCTCGTATTTTTCAGACAGCGCGTAAGCGATCCCGACCATCTCCTTGGCCTCCCTCGGATTGGAAGGATCGAAGACGGGAATCTTTGCAAACTGGGCGAAAAACCGGCTGTCCTGTTCCGTCTGGGAGCTGTGGGGGCCGGGGTCGTCGGCGACCACCAGGATGAACCCCCCCACGACGCCGAGGTAGGCGGAGCGCGTCAGGGGATCGGAGGCCACGTTGAGTCCCACCTGCTTCATGGCCACGGCGGAACGGCGCCCCGCCATGCTGTTGGCCAGGGCGACCTCGTAGGCCACCTTCTCGTTGACGGACCACTCGGTGTGGATGGGCGCGCCTGTTTCCCTCGAAAACTGGACGACAGCCGGTAAAATCTCCGATGCCGGCGTCCCCGGATAGGAGGAAAAGAGGGTGCAGCCGTTTTCGACGAGCCCCCGGGCAATCGCCTCATTCCCCATCAGAATACGTTCGTCTTTCTTCCCCATGGAGTGAAACTCCCTGCTTGAATAAAAAAAGAGCCATGGATCCGGAAGACCGTCCATGGCTCTTTCGTACCTGGCCATTTAAATTCTCACGGGCACTGGACGCGCCTTCCCCCCCTATGTGTCCAGCGCCACCACCAAAATGTCAAACCGTTTTGCCTCTGATACATTTCTGAAAACCTCACAGTGCCGCTCCTTATCCAAATCTCAACGAAAAATCAAGCTTTTTTTTAAAAAAGCCCGGTCCTTCTACTTTCGCTGATCGAAGACCCGCTTGGACTTCCGCTCCGTCCGGGGCAGGGCCTGATAGTCCACAACCTCGACGACGGCGCTGACGAGGGTTTCTTTCCGCACATCCCTTTCGATTTTCCTGGCCAGATCCGCATCCCCGGCGGGGTCGAAGCCATGGACCCTCTCCACCTTGATGGTCATGTAATCCTTGCCGTCTTCCTTGCGGCTGAGGTGTATCTGGTATTCGCTCCCCGCGTTTTTTTCTCTCGACAGGATTTCGTCTATATGGCTCGGATAGACATTGACGCCCCTCACGATGAACATGTCGTCGGACCGCCCGAGGATCTTGTCGTGCCTGGGCAGGATGGAACCGCAGGGGCAGTCGCCCGGGATGAGCCTCGTGAGGTCCCTGGAGCGGTAGCGGATCAGGGGGGCCCCTTCTTTCAAGAGGGTCGTGTACACCATCTCCCCCGCCTCCCCCGCCGGAACCGGCTTCAGGGTGTCGGGATCGAGGAGTTCCATGATGTAGTAGTCCGTGAAATAGTGAATCCCCGCGTGGTGGACACAGTCGAGCCCGGTCCCCGGGCCGTAGACTTCCGTGAGTCCCGGAATGTCGAAGATGTGCTCGGCCCCCAGAAGTTCTTTCACCCGCCGGACCATGGCATCGCTCGACCGCTCGGCGCCGAAGATGACCTTTTTCACGCAGATCTGATCCCGCAGCCCCCGCCGGTGCACTTCCTCGGCCATGAGGAGGGCCATCGAGGCCGTGCTGCAGACGACGGTGGTCCTGAAATCGACGAGAAACTGCAACTGCATGTCGAGATTTCCAGGTCCCGCGGGAATCGCGAAAGCGCCGTATCGCTCGCACCCCAGCTGAAAACCCACGCCCGCCGTCCAGACACCGTAGCCGACGCAGATCTGCACCCGATCCAGCGGCGTCAGCTCGGCGAATTCATAGCAACGGGCGAACATATTCGCCCAGTCGTCGATATCTTTCGCCGTATAGACAAGGACTTTCCGCCTTCCCGTTGTCCCCGTCGACGCGTGCAGGCGGACGATCCGCTCAAAGGGAACGGAGAGGAGCGGCCAGGGGTAATTCTCCTGGAGGTCCCGGGCCGTGGTGAAGGGGAGGCGCCGGAGATCGTCGAGGCTCCGGATCTGTTCGGGTCTCACACCGGCCTCGTCGAGTTTCCTACGGTAGAAGGCCGAACCCTCGTAGGCATGCCTCACGGTCCATTTCAGACGTTCGAGCTGATAAACCGCCATCTCCTCCTTCGTCCTGCACACAGGCATGAATGTCTTTTTCATATCCCCTCCCCCGCGTTGGCAGCCCTTTCGTGAAGTGCTTTCCGCATGGGGGGTTGGCTAACACATCCGGCTTGAAAATTCAACTTTTACCATGAAAGTGACACCGATTTGTGGTACGAATGCAGTGATTTTTCTGTCAGGAATCACCTTCTTCTGGAGGATCCATGTTCCGGGTCACGATCACGAAGGGCTTTTCCGCCGCCCACGTATTGAAGGAAATCGGCGGCAAGTGCGAGGAGCTTCACGGTCACAACTTCAAGGTGGAGGTGACCGTTTCGTCCGGGAATTTAAACAACGAAAACATCCTCATCGACTTCAGGGTCCTCAAGGCCTGGACGGCGGAGATCCTCGAGGGTCTGGACCACAAGTATTTGAACGACCTGCCCCAGTTCAGGGGGGTGAACCCGTCCTCGGAGGTCGTCGCGAAGCACATCTACGACCGGCTCTCCGCGAAGACGAGACCCCTGAAAATCAAGGTCGACAAGGTGGTCGTCTGGGAGTCGGACAACGCCCGGGTGACTTACAGCGGAGCCAGGACATGATCGACGTACAGAACCGGAGAGATGAGAGGAACCTTGAAATCAAAAAGGTCGGCGTCAAGGGCATTCACTATCCGGTCATTGTCCTCGACCGGGTCAACGGCGTCCAGCACGTGAATGCCACCATCAACATGTACGTGAATCTGCCCCACCACTTCAAGGGGACCCACATGAGCCGCTTCGTGGAGGTCCTGAACGAATACCGGGGCCGGATCAACATCAAGACCTTCCGCGTCATCCTGGCCAACATGCGGGAAAAACTCAACGCCAAGTCCGCCCACATGGAGATCGAGTTCCCCTATTTTGTCGAGAAGAGCGCCCCCGTGACGGGCGCGAAGAGCATCATGGACTACGTGTGTCACTTCATCGGCGAGGATGACGGGAAGAAGGCCGATTTCAGGGTCGGCGTCACGGTTCCCGTCACCACGGTTTGCCCCTGCTCCAAGGAAATGAGCCTCAGGGGCGCGCACAACCAGCGGAGCATCGTCCGGGTGAATGTCCGCTTCAGGAAATTTTTCTGGATCGAAGATCTGATCCGGCTGGTGGAAGACTCCGCGAGCGGCGAAGTCTACTCCCTTCTGAAGAGGCCCGATGAGAAGCACGTGACGGAGAAGTCTTACGAAAACCCCATGTTCGTGGAGGACGTCGTCCGGAGCGTCGCCGAAAAACTCGGCCGGGACGGGAATTTCACCTGGTACAGCGTGGAGGCCGAAAACATCGAAAGTATCCACAACCACAGCGCTTACGCCTACCTTGAAAAAGAGTAGGGTCCGGATGGCCCCGGACCTCAGATGACCTCTTCCATGGGCAGAACGAAGCCCTTCACGCCGGCGCGGGGATGTTCCTGCCTCAGATTCCGGACCACCTCCGTAATCCGCGGCATATCCGAATCCTGCACCCCGATGAACACAACGTTATTCTTCCCCGGCCAGCAGTGGGTCCCCAGTTTCGGTACCGTGTCCGTCCCTTCCCCCCTCACCCCTTCCATCTTCGTGTAGGACTTGAACCCGGCCTTCTTCAGGGCGGCGAAAACATCATAATCGGCCGCATCGCAATAAACGATCAGGAACATCTTCATACCCCCTCCTTCGCGCCGCGCAGGCTTGGGCGTCGGCCGGTTCGTCCCGGGTTTTCCTCCGCCGGACAACGTCCCCGGGGACCATCACCTTGGCCGTTTTCACTTTTTCCGCGGGGGTTCTCCCCGCTTTTGCTTTTTGATGAGGGATGCCGCATCCGATGCCGCAGAAGAAAAAACCCGCGGGGCCTGGGCGATTTTCTTCGTGAGCGCCGGTATTCCCCTGGCTTTCCCGTTCCAGTATCGCGGCGTGGCGAGCTTGCGGTATTCCTTTCGTTTCAGCCACTCCTGGCCGTCGTCGAAGAGGTCGTAAGCGGCCGGCACAACGACGAGCGTGAGGAAAAGCGACGTCAAAAGCCCCCCGATCACGGCCACACCCATGGGCGATCGGGTCTCGGCCCCTTCGCCCACCCCCAACGCGACCGGCAGCATGCCGAAGATCATGGCAAAGGTCGTCATCAGAATGGGCCGCAGCCTCACCGGCCCCGCTTCGAGGATCGCCTCACGCCTCTCGATCCCTCTCGCCCTCAGGGTGTTGGTGTAGTCCACGAGCAGAATGGCGTTTTTCTTCACGAGCCCCAAAAGGAGGATCAGGCCGATGTAGCTGAAAACATTGAGCGTCTTTCCCGTGAGGAACAGGGCCCCGAAGGCGCCGATGAAAGAAAGGGGCAACGATAGAAGCACCGTGAAGGGGTGGATGAAACTTTCGAATTGCGCCGCCAGGACCATGTAGGCCATGATGACGCCGAGCAGGACCGCGAAGAGCAGGTACTGGAAGGATTCCTGCATGACGTTGGCCTGTCCCTTGTAAGAGGCCGTGAAATCGGATGGGAGGATTTTGTTCGTGATGCCGTTGAGTTCCTCCATGGCCTGTCCCATCGGTTTCTTCTCGAGGTTGGCGAAAAGGGTGACGGCCCTCTGCCGGTCGACGCGGTTGATGACGCTGGGCCCTCCCCCCTCGACCAACTTGATCATGTTCGAGAGCTCCACCAGCCTCCCGTCCCTTGATCGCACGTAGATCCTGCCGATATCGGTCGGGTTCACCCTGTTTTCGGGATTGAGTCTCGCCCGCACGTCATAGCGCCTCCCCTTGGCCTCGTCCTTGTACTTGGTCACATCCACTTCCCCGCCGATGAGGAAATTCACGGCCTCGGCGATGGTGGCAATGTTGACGCCGAGGTCGGCTGCCTTATCCCTGTCAATGTAGATCTTGACCTCCGGTTTCCCCGCTTCGATGGTCGTGTCCACATCGACAATCCCGGGCAGTTTCGAAAATTCATCGGTGATCTGTCTGGCATACCTCGAAAGGGCGTCCAGATCCGTCCCCCGGATGGCGTACTGTATGGGGACGTTCCTCTGCCCGCCGCCGATGAGGGAAATATTTTCCGCACTGGCCTTGAGGCCCGGAACCTCAGAAAGCTGCTTCCGGATATCCGCCTGGATGTCCTGCTGGCTTTTCTTTCTCTCCTTCTTCGGCGAGAGGGTGATGAAGAAAACGGCCTTGTTGACCTCCTTGAATCTGCCGCCTCCCTGGGAATAGTAGAGCCGGATGATCTCCGGGATTTCCTTGACGATGGCTTCCGCCTTCTGGAAGAGCCTGTCCGTCTCATCGACGGAGTAATCCATGGGCGCCTCGAGACGGACAATGAACTGGCTCTGGTCCTCCTGGGGCACAAATTCCTTGCCGAGGAATCGCGTCATCATCATGCTCAAAACGAAGATCACCGCCGCCAGCACCAAAACGGTATTCCGCCGGTTCAGGCAGAAAACGAGGATCTGACGGTAGGCATCTTCCGTCTTTTTGTACAACCGCTCCAGCCGGTCGCCGGCTCGCAAAAATACACGTAACCTGGAATGACCCCCGGGGACGGGGCCGGGGTTCCCCGGCGCGCGGGCCTTCAGATAGCGCGAGGACATCATGGGTGTGAGCGTGAAAGAGACGATCAGCGAGACGAGAACCGCGAAGACGACCGTGAGGGCGAACTGGAGAAAGAAGCGGCCGATGATCCCCTTCATGAAGGCCACGGGGAGGAAGATGGCCACGATGGCCATGGTCGTCGCCATGACGGCCAGGCCGATCTCGGACGTGGCGAAGGCGGCGGCCTCCCTGGGCTTCATGCCCTCCTCGACATGACGATAGATGTTTTCAATGACGATGATGGCATCGTCTATGAGGAGGCCGATGGAGAGCGTCAGTCCCAGCATGGTCATGTTGTTGAAGGTGAATCCGAAGACCTGGATGAGAAAGAAGGTCGATATGACCGATATCGGCAGGGCCAGCGCGCTGATCATCGTCGTCCGGATGTTCCGGAGAAAAATGAACACGGCCAAAACGGCAAGGAAGCCCCCGATGATGAGGTGATTCTGAACCTCGTGAATGGAATTCTTGATAAACCGGGACTGGTCGAAAGAGATGCTGAGCTTCATGCCCGGCGGCAGGGTCTGCTCGACCTTCTTCAGTTCCGCCTTGACGAGGTCGATGATCTCGACGGTGTTGGTGCCGGACTGCTTCTGTATGCCCAGCCCGACGGCCGTTTCCCCGTTCAGGCGGGCGATGGAACGCCTCTCCTCCAGACCATCTTCCGCGCGTCCGATGTCTCGGATACGCACCGGGGCCCCCTTGAAATAGGCGACGATCAGGTCGTTGAAATCGGGAACACGGGGGAATTCCCCCTTGATCTTGACGGCGTATTCCTTGGAGACGCTTTCGATTCTTCCCCCGGGCAGCTCCACATTCTCCCTTGCCAGAGCCTGTATGACGTCGCCTGAAGTGATCTGGTAAGCTTGAAGCTTGTCCTGGTCAAGCCATATGCGTACCTGCCTGAGACGGAGCCCCCCCAGATTGACGGCGCCGACGCCCGATACCTTCTGCAATTTTTCTTTGAGGACCTCATCGGCGTAGGTCGACAGCTCACCGATGGACCGGTTTCCGGAAAGGCTCAGCCACAGGACGGCCGTTGAATCGGGATCGACCTTTTCGACAATCGGTTCATCGATGTCATCCGGGAGTTTTCTCCGGATAATGGAGATTTTCTCTCTGACGTCCTGTGCCGCGACATCGATATCCCTTTCGAGCACAAATTCGACGGTGACGACCGAAACCCCCTCAAAGCTCTGGGAACTGATGGTCTTCACCCCGTTGATGGTGTTGATGGCCTCTTCAATCTTGTCCGTGACGTCGATATCCATGATCTCGGGGCTTGCCCCCGTCAGGCGGGTCGTCACGTTCACGATGGGGAGATCGACTTTGGGGTACAGATCGACGCCGATGCTCGGGTAACTGACGATCCCCAGAACCACCAGGGCGAGAATGAACATCGTCGCGAAGACCGGTCGATTGATCGAAGTGTCAGCGAGCCACATTGAGTTTCACGCCTCCCGCCAGGTTGCGCTGCCCCACGATCACGAGGGTTTCACCGCCCGCGAGTCCCTCGACGACCTCCATGAGTTCACCGTACTTGCCCCCGATCTTGATTTTTACCTCCTTCGCGCGGTCCCCCTCGACCACAAACACCTTCGTCACGGTATTTTCGTAGATGATCGCCGTCACGGGAATGACCACGGTATCGACAGCGACACTCGTGTAAAGGGTGACCTTCGCAAAAAGCCCGGGCTTGAGGACATTCTCGGGGTTGGGCACCAGGGCCTCGACCTGCAGCGTCCTCGTCCGATCCTCGAGGGCGGGGTAGATGGTCTTGAGCTTGCCCGTGAATTCCTTTCCCGCGTGCGTCTCGACGGTGAATGTCACATCCTGCCCCACCTTCAGTTTGCCGATGTCTTTTTCAGCAATCGTGAAGTCGAGCTTCAGCGGGTGGTTCTGCACGATGGTGAAAATCGGGGTTCCGTTCCGGACATAGTTTCCGGCGGCCTGTTTTTTCTCCTGAACGAATCCGCCCAAAGGGGAGTAGATCCGGGTCTTGTCCAGCCGCTCTTTGGCCATGGAACGGGCGGCTTTCGCCCGTTCCACGTCCGCTTCTGCGATGGCCAGGCGGGTGGTCACGTCGTCATACTGCTGCCGCGTCACAAGCTCTTCCTTGAAAAGGGCGTCTTTCCTCTGAAACTCGAGTCTGGTGTTGGCGAGTGTCGCCTCCGCCTGCCGGACGGCGGCCTCCGCCCGCGTCGCCTCGTTCCGGTAGTCCCGGTCGTCGATGACGGCAAGCAGGGTGCCCCTGGAGACAGGCGCTCCCTCGTTGACCTTGATCTCGTGCAGGATGCCGTCCACCTCCGAACTGACAATGACCACCTCGTAGGGCTTCAGGGACCCGACGGCCTCCACGGCCGGCCGCAGGGATTTTTTTTCGACCTTGGCCACTTGAACGTTATAGGTCTTCTCCTCGACGACTTTGGCCTCCTTCTGCCCGCACCCGGTGACCGACAGAATCACACAAAGGGATATAAACAGTCCTGCCGCTGCGGTCACTCTGTTTTCCACGTTTGGGTTTTGACATCGTCCGAATGGGTATCTCGGCATGTGTGGTCCCTCTTTCTCCTTAATTTCCGGCCCGGGCGGTCTTCCCTTGTTCCTGCCCTTGAAATTCGTTCAGGAGTTCCCCCGTGGCCCGCTTCAGCCTCAGATTGGCGAGCTGATAAGTGTAGATGGCATCGTAGAGCTGTCTCTCAGCGGTCACGAGGAGGTTATTGGCATCGATCACATCGATGATCGAGGCCAGTCCGAATTCGAACTGTTTGGTCACGGCCGTGTTGTTTTCCCTGGCAAAAGTGAGCTGGTCCTGCAGGGATTTGTAGATGCCCCTCTGTGTGATCAGATTGAGATAGGCATCCTTAACCTCGATATAAACCGATTTGACGTTGTCCTCATAATTGAGCCCCGACTGCCGGTGCCTTGCCTTGGCCTCGTTGAGCTCCGCAACCCTCAATCCGCCTTCGAACAAAGGGAAGTTCACAAGAACGGCCCCCAGGTAACTGTCGCTCACCAGGGAAGCGGATTCAGGGCTTTCATCCTTGCCGACGTAGGCCCCCTGGAGCGAAACGCTGGGCCAGAAGGCCCCCCACGCGACACTGACCAGCTTCTCCGCGATCTGCCGATCAAGTTCCAGGCTCTTGAGTTCCGCCCGTTCTTTCAGGGCCTTCTCCTGGTATTTTTCCAGAGGCAGAATTTCCACATCGGCCAGGGGCGTCTCCCGGAGGGTGAAATCGGGTGGAATCCCGACCGTTCTTGCCAGATTTGCCCGCGTGAACTCGAGGAGATTTTTCGCCCTCACCTGATCGGCCAGGGCTCCGGAAAGTTCCCCCTCCGCCCGCAGCAGTGTGGTCTTTGTGACTTCACCCACCCGGAGCCGGGTCCGGGCGGCGTTTCGTTGCGTCGTGAGGCGCTCCACATTTGAATTGGAAATGTCCAGGAGTTTCGCGGCCTTCATGACGTTGTAGTAATCCGTCGCAACGGCAATCAGATAGCCTTCGCGGGCCGCGAAGAGATCTTCACCGCTTTTCCGCACATTATCCCTGGAGGCGCTGTACGCCGTGAATTCCCGGCCGCTCAGGGAGAGGGTTTCGTCGATGATCACGCCCCACAGGGAAGAGCTCTCGGGCTGAATCAGGGCGCCGGTCGTTTTCGACCGTCTTTCCTCGTCAAACCGCGTGTGGCCTCCCGAGGCTGTCACCCTCGGCAGCAGAGGGGACAGGGCCTTGTACTCCCCCTGCTTTGATATGTAATAATCTTCCTCCTGAATCTTCAGTTTTTCGGACTTTTCCAGGGAGATCCGGAAAAGGTCCTCGAGGGAATATTCCGCCGCGATTAGCTCCGGGGGGCCAAGAATAAAGAAAATGGTAATCGCCAGATAAAAGATAATGCCTTTCGTCCGCAAGTGACTTTTCCGATGCATACCGAAATTCCCTTCCTCCGAATGAATTGCACTCATAATCTGCCGGACCTGATGATGGATATGAGAAGCCAGATCCCCAATACACCCGCTATCGTGTAGCCGAAAAGACCCAATACGGGAAATCCCAATAAAAGAGGACCGATGTTGGTCGTGATGATCAGGGATGACCCGATCACGATGGACGACAAGACGAGCGCGAAGGCGATCCGGTTCGACGACCGGTCCATCTCGTAGATTAAATGCTCGAGGCCCCTGTGTTCGAAACCGATTTTTATTTTCCCCTTTTTCGTGTACCTGATCATGTCCTGGAGTTCCGCGGGCAGGTCCCGGATAAGTTCGATCAACCCCCAGCCGTACTCCCGGACGTCGGCGATGATCCTCCCGGCCTTCAGCCGCTCCGCCTTGATCCCCGCGACAAAAGGCTCCGCCGTCGCAGCCATGTTGAAACCGGGGTCGAGCATCACCCCGAGGCCTTCCGCCGCCGTCAGGCCCTTGATCATGAGGAAAATATCGGGGGGGAAAAACAGTCTGTGCCGGGCGATGAGTTCCATCGTCTTCCTGAGCAGATCCTTGACCCGCAGTTCCTTCAGCGGCTTGTAGAGGTGCAGATCCATGAGACTCCGGATATCCCTCTCGAGCGCCTTTCGGTCGGGCTCCTGCTCCCACTCGGTTAGTCTCAGCAGGGCCGATGCCATGCCGGCCTCGTTCCTGGACACGTAACCGTAGATCAGGTCGACGAAATGCTCTCTTGCACGGCGGTCCACGGACCCCATAATGCCGAAATCAAGATAACAGACGGTGTTGCCCTTCATCACGAAAACGTTGCCCGGATGCGGATCGGCGTGGAAGAAACCCTGCTTGAAGATCTGCTCCAGGATGAGCCCGGCGCCCCTGGCGGCGATGAGCTTTCTGTCCATGCCGGCCCGGTCGAGCTTTTCGAGCTCCGAGGCCTTGATCCCGTCGATGAACTCCATGGTGAGGACACGGCTCGTGAGGGCTTCCCGGTAGATCCCGGGAACATGCAGGTGGTCATGCCCCGCGAACTGACGCGCGAAACGCTCCTGGTTCGACGCTTCAACGGTGTAATCCATCTCGCGTTCAATCGTCCGCGCGAATTCCTCGACGATGCGTGTCGGACGGTAGATCGTCATCTCCTCGATGTGCCTTTCCATGAGACCGGCGAGATGCGTGAGGATTTCGATGTCGGTTTCGATGACAGGGCGAATCCCCGGGCGCTGGACCTTGACGGCGACTTCTTCACCGCTTATCAGACGCGCCCTGTGGACCTGGCCGATCGACGCGGCCGCGATTGGGGTTTCATCAAAGGACGCGAACCGCTCGCCCAGGGGACAACCGAACTCCTCTTCAATGATTTCTTTCACCTGTTCAAAGGGAAAAGGCGGAACGTTATCCTGCAGTTTCGACAGTTCTTCAATCCACTCGACGGGGATCAGGTCCGGCCGGGTGGACAGGACCTGACCCATTTTCACGAACGTCGGCCCCAGTTCCTCCAGGGCCAGGCGCACCCGCTCAGCCCGGGTCATCTTTTCCAGGCCTTCCCGCCGTCCGAACTGGAGCCCCTTTTCAACGTAAGGTCCCGCGTGGAGTCGATGGACCACGTCTTCGAACCCGTATTTGAACATCACGGACAGGATCCGGCGGTATCGGTCCAAATGGCGATAGGTCCTGGACAGACTGACGATCTTGCTTATGCGCATGGACCGTCCCCTAATCTCCCCGTTTCTCGAGCCTGTCGACGCGTTCCCTGAGTTCGTCCAGTTCCTTGCGGGTGGGCATGTTGAGCCTCTTGAGGGTCGCGGCGACCATTTCTTCCGTCTTCGCCTCCAGATCCCGGGTCACTTTCCTCGACTTTTCCATGAGGTCATTGACAAATTCCTTTCCCTCTTTCTCGCTCATTTCTCCTTTCCTGACGAGTTCATTCACCATTTCTTCCATCTTATCCCGCGTCATAGCGGCAAGGCCGACACCGAACATCATCATCTTCTTGATCCATTCCTGCATGGGCCACCTCCTCAATATTTATTTGGACGGGGCTTTTTCTTCCCCCCGGGCGTCGATGACGCCCATGGACCGCTCGAGTCTCGCCATGGCGATCCGGTATTCGCTCAGCGCATCGTAATAATCAGCCCTGGCCCTCACCAGCAGGGTCTGGGCATCGAGCACGTCCTTGGACGTCGATACCTGCGCACGGTACCGTTCCTGATAAATTCTTAAATTTTCATCCGCCTGCTCGATGCTCTTGCCCGCCACGTGTATTCGTTTTTCCGCCTCTTTCATGACCAGGTAGGCATTCTTCACATCCAGGGCCACCTGGTCCTTCACGTCGGTCAGGGCGTCACGGGCCTGTTGTTGCCTGCTGCGGTAATAGTCCCGGTTGTACTTTGTCCTGCCCCATTCCCAGAAATCCCAGCTGGCCACGGCCAGCACGGACCAGTTCTCCGAATCCTGGTACAGGGATCCGGAGAGATCCGCCTCATCGCCGAACCTCCCGTATTTGCCGGAAAGGTTCAGCGCGGGGTAGAACTCACTTGCAGCCAGATCGACCTGCTTCCCCGCCTGTTCCACCTTCAGGGTGGAATTTCTGATTTCGGGCCGTTGTCCGGCCGCGATCCTGAAACACTCTTCCATGGTTCTTCCATAAGGCTCATACTTCAGTATGTCTTCGACGGTGACGGATTCGTTGATGTCGCGCCGGAGGAGTGTATTGAATTTCGCCCTGGCAATTTCGAGGCCGTTTTCCGCCCGTATGAGCAGCTGGGTCCCGTTGGCCAGCTCAACCTCCGCCGTCAGGAGATCATTCTTGGGGATCAACCCGACATCAAAGTACTCCTTTGCCAGATCCCTCTGGGCCGTCCTCTGTTCGACGGACTGCTTTGCGACCTCCAGCAGTTTCTCGGCGCGCAGAATATTGAAATAGGCCACCGTGGTCTCCAGAATGATATTCTGGACGGTTGAAATTTCCTCCGTGCGGGAGATATCCAGCCCGATTTTGCTCGCCTGGTATGCCGACAGAATCCTGCCGCCGGCAAAGAGCGGCTGCTTGAGCTCGACGAACCAGTTGTAATTATCCTCCGTGCCCGTTTCAACCGGCTGGTACCCGGTGATCGGTAACTTGACGCTCGGCGGTTCATTCAGCCTGGCATAGCTGTAGGATGTGCTGAACCGGGGGAGAAAACCCGTGAGGGCCTCGTTCTTTCTCGCCTCTGAGGCCCTGACGCCTTCCCGCGCCGAATGCACGATGACGTTCCGCTTCAGCGCCGTGTCGATACTGTCCTTCAGCGTCATGACACCGGCCGGGTCCGTCGCCTGCGCCGCCGCGCAGAGGACGAGCCACGTCGCCGAAACCACAAACAGCCCCAGGACCCTCTCAGGTCGCGCCATCTCTTCCGACTCCCTTCAGAAAGGTGTCCAAGACAACCGGAACTTTTTTCACCAGGGAGCCCTCGGGTTTCATGACGGACATCAGTTTGAAGAAACTCATCATCCCCATCAGCGAATAGGCCATGGCCCTGGTATTCGTACCTTTGAACAGGTTCCGCTTCACTCCTTCCCGGATGAGCCTGTCGATGAAATCCACGTGATCCAGGAATTGTTTCAGGATTTGGTCCCGCAGGCTGGAGCGGCCGTCGGAGTAGGAAATGCCTTCCCCCCGCAGAAGCAGGCCGTAAAAACCCATGTTTTCTTCGACGAATTTGAAGTGCGAGGAAACGAGGGCCTTGAGTTTCCCCATGGGGTCGCGCCCGCGGCCGACGGACTGCTCGATTTCGCCGAACATCCGGCCGAGCTTTTCCGTCATCATCGTGGCATAAAGATCCTCTTTGCCCTCGAAAAACTGGTACAGGCTGCCCGTGGCAAACCCGGCGGACCGGGCGATTTCGGCCATGGTCGTCTCGTGAAACCCCTTCAGCGCGAATATTTTTTCCGCCTCATCAAGGATTTCGGCACGCCGGAATTTGAACTCCCGCTCCTTTCTCTTCAGCCTTTCCATATATTGAATCTCCATTCAAATAAATGAATTTAATTCTATTTATTATAATTACTAATCATTACTGTGAATTAAAATTCATTTACGTCAAAAAGACTTCATTTGTCAAGGCAAAAGGTTGACCGGCAGGCGGCCCGCACGTGGACCGCCGGGGGTCTTGGGGGAGAAACACGATTCAGACAGAAATGACGTACCCGATGAGGTCCTTGAGCATGGGCAGCATCATCTGGACGGCCCGCCGGCCGGCGTCGATGATTTCGTCGGCACGGTGAAACTCCAGGGGCCCCACCTGGGATGCGTGGGGGAGGATCATGATGTCGGGGGGATCACCCGCCAGTCTCTGCTTGTAGATGCGGTCGGCCATCAAATTGATGGAAGCCAGGATGACCTCAAAGAAGGAGGGCTCCGTCATGACCCCCTCTTTCATCAGCCGGCCGAGGGCGAGGGATTTGCCCTGTTTCATCGTCGAATTGATGTACTCCGACATGTAACTCGTGAGCTGGTCTCTCATGCCGGAACTCTCGACGACCTCGGTTTCCTTCCCGCTGAAATGCGACAGAAGTGCGTCCTTCTTGCTTCGGATCCGGTTTGTCACGTAGAGGGTCAGACCGGCAAAAAAGAGATCCCTCATCTTGAGACCGGATTTTTCATCTTCGACCTCTTCCGGGGCTGCGGTCTGCGCCTTGGCATCCCGGTCTGAATCAATCTTCTCCTCGTAGCGGACCCTCACATCGGTGTTGGGATTGACGCCGATGACGATCTTCGCGCCCAGGGCCCGGCAGAGTGAGACGGGGACGGGGTTGACAAGGCCGCCGTCAGCGAGCAGCATGCTTTCCCGCTTGGCAGGCGTGAACATCCCGGGCATGGAGATGCTCGCCCGGACGGCGTCGATGAGGGAACCCTTCTGAAGCCACACCTCCTGCCCTGACGTGAGGTCCGTTGCCACGGCCCCGTACGGAATCAGGAGGTCCTCGATGTTCATGTCTCCTAGTCTTTCCCGCATGTACGCCGCGACCTTGTCGCCTTCAATCAATCCGGAACGGGGGAGAGGGAGTTCCATAAACTGAAGAAACTCCGACCAGGACAGTTTCCGGAGGATTTCCTCCATGATGTCCAACTTCCCCGCGGCGAAGGCGCCGCCGACGAGGGAACCGATGGACGACCCGCAGACGACGTCGATGTTGATTTTTGCCTCCTGCAGACCGCGGATGACGCCGATGTGGGATATACCGCGGGCGGAACCGCTTCCCAGGGCAAGGCCTATTGTGGGTGGCTTAGGCATGGGTTGTACCGGATTGGCTTCATGTGTAATGTTTTTTTCTAACTAAAAAAAAAGCAACATTCAAGATAAATTATTCAACATCATTGATCTTTCCTGATATCGACCCTGTCGCAGATATCCCGCTAGTTCCTCCGGGCGGGAGGTCAGGGAGCCATCGTTTTTTTCTTTTTTGACAGGGGGAAAAAAGACCGTTATATAGGTCCAAAGAAGGGCAAACGTCTCATGATTCATAAGCTTTTCCTTATTTAACGTATTTTACGGGTCTGCTCCCGTACGGAGCAGGAGTATCATGATCAAAGCCGTCGTTTTTGATTGGGGCGGGGTCCTTATCGACAATCCCGTCGAAGAGATGATCAGGTTTGCGGCGCTGACGCTCCGCGTGAATCCCGACAAGCTGCGGCCTTCTTACCAGCGGCACAAGCTCGCCCTCCAGGACGGTCGCATTTCTGAAGATGTGTTCTGGAGTCATGTCTGCGGAGAACTCGGCATCGACCACCCGCGCACGTCCTCCCTTCTCGATGAGTCTTTTCGGGCATCCTACAGGGAGAGGGAGGACGTTTTTGCGCTGGCCTCTGGGCTTCACCGGCGGGGCTACAAAACAGCCCTCCTGTCCAACACGGAGGCTTCAAGCGTCAGGTTTTTCCGCGAAAAGCGATACCCCATGTTTGACGAAGCGGTATTCTCCTGCGTGGAAGGCGTCAGCAAACCGGACCGGACCATCTACCTGACAATGCTCGACCGGCTCGATATGCGGGCGGAGACGGTGGCCTTCATCGACGACTCTCCAGAAAATGTGAGCGGAGCGGCTCAAACGGGAATGGCCGCAATTCTCTTCGAGAACTCGTCCCGGCTCAGGCGGGACCTCCTTTCACTTTCGATGGAGTTCTGATGTAGATCATACGGCATGTCTCAAGGAGGTGCCGTCATGGAAAGACGGGAAAAAGTACTGGTAGCCTGGAGCGGCGGCAAAGACAGCGCCCTCTCCGTTCACGAAATAAATTCATCCGGCCGCTACGAGATAGAATCCCTCCTTTGCACGCTGACGAAGCCTTTTGACCGGGTCAGCATGCACGGCGTGCGACGCCCCCTCATTGAACGGCAGGCGTCCGCCATCGGCTGCAGCCTGACAGAGGTCTTCACCCCCTATCCCTGTTCCAACGAGTCCTATGAGTCCCTGATGACGGAGGCCCTCCTGCCCCTTCGGGATTCGGGCATTCAAAAAGTTGTCTACGGGGACATTTTCCTCGAGGACATCAGGACGTACCGCGAGGGTCAGATGAAGAAAATCGGCATGTCCTGTCTCTTCCCTCTCTGGGGCAAAGATTCCCCCGCGCTCGTCCGGTCATTCGTCGACGAAGGCTTCAGGGCCGTGATTACCTGCGTGGATTCCACCCGCCTGGACCGGACCTGTGTCGGGCGGATCCTGGATCACGCCTTCCTGGACGAGCTGCCGGAAGGGGTGGACCCGTCGGGCGAGAACGGCGAGTTTCACACCTTTGTCTTTGACGGCCCCCTTTTCAGGCAACCCGTTTCCTTCGAGGCAGGAGACATACGGCTCAGGGATGAACGGTTTTACTTCTGCGACCTGATCCCCGCATGACCGTGGCCAAGGATGAATGGATGTCAAAGACGTCGGACATTTATCGATCGTGCACGGCGGGACCCTTCAGGGGCGAACTCACGGCCCAGAACGTGTCCATTTACTTCCGTTCGCCATTCAGCATCTATTGCGAGAAATTCGTTCCCGCCTCCGAGAAAGACCCTCTCAACCCCTACCGGGAACTTCTGCAGGAAAGGGGTATTGAACACGAAAAGGCCGTCCTCGAGCGGCTCTTCCCCGGGGTCAAACGCATCCCCTACACGGACGCCCCGGAGGGCTTTCGGCTCCTCCTCCATGAAATGGAACGGGGTGCCGAGGCGATCTTCGGCCTTCCCCTGCTCTACCTGCCCGGGAACATGCAGGGCCGTTTCGACCTCCTGGCAAAGAGGACGGATCACGCCTCCGTTTTCGGACCCTACCATTACGTCGTCGGGGAGATCAAGGTCTCGAAGAACATACGGCCGGAACACATTCTCCAGGGCGCCTTCTACACCTGGCTCCTGTCGAAGATTCAGAAACGCCTTCCTGAAATGTTCTTCATCATAAACCGGGATTTTGAAGAAAGGGCCTATAAATTCAAAAATCACGAAGAGGAACTCTTGCAGGCCCTGCAGGGAACGCAGGCGATCCTGGACGGCCGGGAGGTGCCCACGCCGACGTACAACGCGGGCGAATGGCCCTGGAAAACCCATACCAACGGCGCAGCGCTCAGAAGCAGGGACATCTCCCTCGTCAGCCAGGTGGGGCCCAGGCTGAAGGAAAAACTCGCCTCACTGGGCTTCCGAAAGGTCTGGGACCTCTCGCCGTCGCGCCTCCATGACCTCAAAGCGATACCGCGTGTCGGGGAGAGGACGGCCAAGAAACTCATTCGTTCCGCGCAGGCGATCCAGAAAGGAGAAGTCATGCTCCTGGACCCTTCCGCCCTCGACTTCCCGGCCAGACCCGTCGAAATCTTCCTGGACCTCGAAGGAACGGACCAGCCCGGCGACGACGGGGATCTGACGCAGGTCGATTACCTGATCGGCGTCCTGACCTGCTCGGCGGGCATCGAGGAGTACAGACCCTTTGTGGCCTGGCACCCGGAGGACGAGGAGGCCATGTTCAGAGCCTTCATGGCACACCTCGCGTCGCAGAAAAACTACACCGTCTATCACTGGCACAACTACGAACGGTGGCACATGAAGCAGCTCGCCGACCGATACGGAATGACCGCCGAGGCGGAAGCGACGCTCTTCCCCTTCATGATCGATCTTCACCGGATGGCGACGGCGGCCTTCGTATTTCCAACCTACACGAACGGATTGAAAGACGTCGCCTTTTTCCTGGGTTACCGATGGAGGCATGAAGACATCAACGCGCTGGATGCCATCGCTTACTACCTTCGATTTCAGAAGAACCCCGGGGGGTACCGGGAAAAGTTGCAGGCCGTCATCGACTACAACGAGGATGACTGCCGGGCGACGAAGATCGTCAAGGACTGGCTCCAGGCGAGAAGCCCCGCGCCGGGACGCAGGGCCACTGATTGAGAAGAACCGCGTGCAGCGTTCAAGAAAGCTTTTGTGAATCACCCGGGACTGTGGTATTTTCCTCCCGCCGTGACAGGGAAATTCATCGATCGGATTGTCAAAGGAACCGCAACCTCCGTGGAGGTTGCTTGCGAAGGGTTCGCAAGACTTCATCAGCCCGGGGACCCGCTCCCGGGCCTTGTTTTATAGGAATCCCCGTGCCAAGGATCAAACCCATCCTGCGGTTCATCGTCCTTCCCCTCGTGATCGCCATGGGGTTTTTCCTGGTGTTTCACTTCGACCTCCATGGGCTATTCCTCGACCAGGGCCGCTTTCAGGACTACATCTCCTCTTTCGGTCCTTATTCCGTCTTCGTCTTCATCCTGGTGCAGGTGCTCCAGGTGCTGGTTTCGCCGCTGCCCGGAGACGTCACGGGGCTGGTCGGGGGATACCTGTTCGGGGCCGCGATGGGATCCTTATATTCCACCATCGGACTCGTCATCGGTTCGATGCTGGCCTTTTACCTTGCCCGTCTCCTCGGCCGACCCTTCGTGGAACGATTCGTGAAACCCTCGGTCATCAGGAAATACGACTCTTTCCTGGAGCACAAGGGTCTTTTCATCTCCTTTCTTCTCTTTCTGATCCCGGGGTTCCCCAAGGACACGCTTTGCTACGTCCTCGGCCTCAGCCAAATGAAAACCGGCAACTTCTTTGTCATCTCCTCCTGCGGCCGCCTGCTCGGGACCATCCTCCTCTCCATTCAGGGAACATCGGTCCGGGCACACCAGGACCTGGTGTTTTTCGCCATGCTCGGTATCATGACCGTGATTGCCCTCTTCGGTTATTTTCATGTGGGACGATGGCTCAAGGAACACATCAAAGGAAGGCAGCCGGACCGTTAGACGGGATCCTTCAGAAAAGGCAGGGTCTATCTCCTCCTTCTCCTCCTCCGTCCGCGAAGGAATCGAAGGATGCGGATGATGACAAAGGCGATTAAGGCCGGTTTTTTCATGATGCCGAAGGCCACCGGGGAAGGGGCTCCGATTCCGTCCCGCAGCCGCCGATCCAGGCTCGAGATCTGACCCCCTACCCCTCGCAACTCCTCACCGAGGCTTCGCACATCCGCCGACACGCCGTGCACGGTCTCCGTCGTTCTGCGGAAATTGTCGGTGGTATGATGAAGGTTGTCCAGGATCGCCGGAAGATCCCGGTTGACGTGCCCGAGCGTGATTTCGACCTTTCGGGCCGTTCGTTTCACCTGAACCAGCACCGGAACGGCAAAAAAGGTAAAAAGCAGCAATGCAACGCCGAGGACCAGCAGGCCGACTCCCCAGGACATACCGGACAACCCCTTACGAATACAAAAATAAAATCCGGAAACTTATTTCAACCGCCCGCTTTTTTCAGCAGGCGCTCAATCTTTCCGATGATACCGGACCCCTGCTCACTCAGCCGGTCGATACGGCTCTCGTAAGATGCCCTGCGTTTGTCTAGGGCCTTGAGGCATTCGCTTCTGAACCGATCGGCGATATTTCTCGTCCTTGCCGCTATTTCCTCCCGGGTCTCTTCACCGCGCCCGGGCGCGTACAGGATAACCAACAGAGCCCCGATCAGCCCACCTGCCAGCGTTCCCACGAGGAACCCTTTGGTAAAACCCCGTCTCTCCTCATTCATTCCCGGACCTCTCCAGTGAAAATGCCGGCCGGACGCGGTTCGTCCGTCGGCTGCCGCTGGGGCCCTCCTTTCGCCGCCGGGCCTCAGGGCACCGTTACCCCCTGGAAAGAAGGGCCTCCAGGGAACCGCGCGCGCTTCTGATCAGGACAATAAACACCTTCAGAACCGTCAGAAGCTTTGCCTGCAGCTCCCTTTCCGCTTTCCCTTCGATGCCGGCCATATCCCCTCGAAACGAATCGAGTCTCGCGGAAATGCGGCCGACACCATCCTGCAGATTCTCCAGCAAGTTTCCGGATTGCTTCGCCAGGCTCTCCATCACCTTGAGGTTGAAGTGAACGGTCCTGTTCACCTTCCCCTCGACGAAGAACCTGACGTTGTGACTGACCTCGTTCGTCAGGGTGGTGATCCGGTGCAGGTCTTGAAGAATGGCGGGCAACTCGCGGTTGACGGCCTCCAGCGTGATCTCGGCGCTTCGGGCGGATTTCCGGATCTGCACCAGGGTCGGGACGGCGAAAATGACCAGGAGAAGAACCGCGCAACTGATCACAAAAAAACCGACTTCCCACGACATTTGCGGTTTCCCCTCCCTTCGTGAACGGTCTATGCCCAAACGGCCGGGCGCACGGTTACTCGGCGATTTTCTTCTCGATTTCCTCCGCCTTCCTGGCAGCCTTCAGTTCCAGTTCCTTCAGGCGGCTGATAACCGATTCGAACCCTTTCTTGCTTTTGTCAAGGGTGCCTTCGTATTCGTCTTTGACCTTATCGGCGAGATCTTTCGCCTTTTCTGAGATGTCCTCCCTCAGCTCCTTGCCGCTTTTGGGCGCGAACAGAAGACCCACGACGACACCCACGAGGCTGCCGATCAAAAGGCCTTTCAACCAGTCACCGCATCTTTGCTCCGACATCGTGATACCTCCTTGGGGGATTTTTTTTCGTCCAGCCGCTTATTGAAATCATTATAAAAGTATTGTATTTACGTGTCAACGCGTAATTGCCCTGAGGAACCGGTTGTGTCGAGAGAAAAAATTTCGAGAAGGCAGAAGGATGTCTCGAGGCTCTTGCGGGACAGGAAAAAAAAGCAGAGGGATACAATCCATAAGACCCGGAATAAACCCTCTCGCTGAATACCCCTGCCCCGCATTCCGTAAGCGGGCCGTGCCTTTCAGCCATTTCACAGGGGGTTTACACCCCGTCCCGAAAGGATAGAAAGCGAGGTCGCCCATGCGGTTGAACAGGTTATTGCCGGCCATTTTGTTGTCCGTCCTTGTTACGAACGGGTGCGCTATCGTGACCATCCCCCTGTTGCCCGAGACGGAGGAATTCCATGAACGTGTCGTCGAAGGTGAGGGAAAGGACAAGATTCTCCTGCTGGACATCTCCGGTGTGATCTCCGAGGAGAAGAGGCGCAACCTGGGTTTCCGTGAAGAGGCCTCCATGGTCGACGAACTGAAGGAAGCCCTGAAGAAGGCGGAGAAGGACCGGAACCTCAAGGGGGTCATAGTCAGAATCAACTCCCCGGGCGGGACGGTCACGGCCAGTGACATCATCCACCATGAGCTTCTTGCCCACAAGATGAGGACGCGTCAACGGCTCACGGCCTGTCTCATGGATGTGGGGGCTTCGGGGGGCTACTACGTGGCAACGGCGGCAGATGAAATCGTTTCACACCCGACGACCATCACCGGAAGCATCGGCGTGGTGACCATGAAATTCAACGTCCAGGGGCTGATGTCGAAGATCGGTGTCGAGCAGGAAACCATCAAGTCAGGGGACAAAAAGGACATCCTGTCCCCGTTCCGGGCCAGTACGCCTGAGGAGCAGAAGATCATGCAGGCCATCATCCACACCCTCCACGGGCGCTTTGTGGACGTGATCGTCGAAGGCCGTACGCTGCAGCGTGGAGAGGTCGAGAAACTCGCCGACGGCCGTATCTACACGGCGGATCAGGCGCTGAGCGCGGGGCTGATCGACCGGATCGGTTATCTCGACGACACTATTGACGGCATGAAAAAAAACCTGGGTCTCGAGAAAGCCTCGGTCATCGTGTACCACCGTCCCGAGAGCTATAAAAGCACGATCTACTCGGGCCCCGCCCCGGCATCCCCCCAGATCAACCTGATATCTATCGACGGCCGGGAGTTTCTCGCCCCGCCCGGCGTGCGCTTCATGTACCTGTGGCTCCCGTGAAAGGATGGAAGATCGGGCGGCTGAAAACCCTGAAAAACAGGAAAATCCCTCGCTGCGGTTTCCGGCCTCAGGCGGCACGACTTCATGCTTTCGGGCCGGGCGCTGTACCCTCCCTCCCCGGTTTGAGCCCTTCTGAAAGCCGCCGGGGTAACGATTCGGGGATCCGGTAGACGTAAATGGGATCATTATGGAGGGTTGATGCCGCGTGCAGGACCTCCAGGGGATGCCACCGGGGCAGGGGGAAATTGCACGAAACGACCCTGGCGCCCGGCCGGAGTTCCGATTCGAGCTTGCCCGCGAGACGCCGCATGACGTCGGGAAAAAGGTAACAGAAAACAACATCGGCATCGCGAAGGTCCTCCTTCCAGAAGTTGCGCCAGAGGACGCGGATGTTCGCGGATCCCAGGCACCGGATCCGGGCCAGGGCATAAGCCAGCGGGTTAATCTCGAAGCCGAGGCATCGCACGCCGTATCGCCTCTGTGTTTCCCTGAGCGCGCGACCGTCGCCGCACCCGAGGTCCACGAAGAACTCCGGGGGTTTCATCGGCACGGCGTCCAGGACGGTCCTGATCTTCACCCGGGCCGTCGAGGTGAACATCGCGCCCTGCGTGACGGGAAACACGGAAACGACGGCGATGGCGTGCAGCATCTTGACGGCGATCAGGCCGCCGACGATCAGAAATATGACGACAAGCCATAGGGGCATGAGTCCCTCCAGGCCCTCTATAAATGAATTTCCGTGAACTGTCAAAAAATCCACTTCGGGTCGGGGACCGGGTGTGCTATAAAGCGGCAAATCCCCGCAGAAAGGCCTTCAGCCATGATTGACCTCAAAAAGATCGACTATGCCGCCCTCGACCGCCCGAACATCACCATGTCCCTATTTCATCCGCGCGATGCATGGGGGGCAAGCGCCCCCCATGCGGCCATCCGGGACATCCGCATACCGGTTGAGAAGGACGTCGCTGTGGGTGCGCAGGTGCACATGGCCGGACCGCCTCACCCCGTCATCCTTTACTTTCACGGCAACGGGGAGATCGTGGAAGACTACCTCGATCTGGCCATGATCTATCTGCAGCTCGGTCTCAATTTTTTCCCCGTCGACTACCGCGGCTATGGCCACTCCACCGGAAACCCCACGGCGACGAACATGATGCGCGACGCCCACGTCATCTTCGAATATGTCAGGAACTGGAGGAAGGATCAGGGTTTTACGGGGCCTCTCATCGTCATGGGACGATCCCTGGGGAGCGCTTCCGCCCTCGAAATCGCCTCCTGTTACGCCGAGCAGATCGACGGGTTGATCATCGAAAGCGGCTTTGCGCACACCCGAAGCATCCTCAGTATCCTCGGCATCGACATGGATGCCCTCGGCATCCGCGAGGAGGACGGGTTCCGGAACCTCGACAAGATGAGGACTATCGGCAAGCCCACCCTCGTCATTCACGCGGAAAGGGACCACATCCTGCCTTTCTCCGACGGCAAAGCACTCTTCGAGGCATGCCCTGCCCTTGACAAAACCTTTCTTGGAATACCGCGGGCCAATCACAACGATATTTTTATCGTCGGGCTCAAAGAGTACATGCGGGCCGTGAAAGACCTGGCCGAGAGGGCGGGCTCGAGAAAAGTCATCTCCTGACGGGGTCCCCGTTGCCGTCCTGTAATCCTCTCTCCCGACGGTTCACCTTCCTGCGGCATAAGACCTTGGGATCCCGTGCGAATTTTCGAGGCATAAAGATTGCACCTGGTTTTTTTGCTCATTCTGCGGCACGGATACGGCCGAAATCCGGCCCTTAACAAAAACGAACCATAACGCGCAGTTGCGCGAAAAAACATCTTACCGGAAAAGGAGTCCTCGGGTATTGAAACCGGATATCGACCTCGAAAAGGAGTTGAATCTCCTGGGGATGCTCGACAAGGCGAAGGAAATCTACGGCCAGGTCGGCGAGGAGGCGGCCCTTTCGTATATCAAGTCCAGCTACCGACTGCTTTCCAAGATCTACCATCCGGACCTGCATCAGAAAGACCGGGAAAGAGCGGAGGAAATCCAGAAAAAAATCAATCATGTAGCTTCCGTCATCAACCGGACCCCGGACTACTCCCTCGTCGAATATATCAAGAAGGACTCGAAAGAACAAAGAGAGGAATCAACAAAAAGGTGGAAGGTGCTGGTGGTTGAAGACGAGTTCGGCCTCCAGGACGTTCTTCGCAGCGTCCTGACCATGGAAGGTTACGACGCACGGGTCGCCGTGGACGGGCTCAATGGCTTCAAGGTCTTCAGGGAATTCAAGCCGGACCTCATCATTACGGATGTCGTCATGCCCCACATGAACGGCATCGAACTCATCCAGAAGATCCGAAAGGACAACCCCCGGATCAGGGCCATCTTCATGAGCGGGTTTTTCGGCGTGAAAAGATTGAAAAAGGAACTGGATGACGAAATCATCAAACACGGCTACCCGACGCTTTCCAAGCCCTTCAAGGTCAGCCATATGCTTGATATCGTACAGGATTACTTAAAAAATTGAATTTGTTTACCCTCGGCCGCAAAAAAAACCCCCGATCCGAACAATCGGGGGTTTTTTTAAATACAAATTTTGCCGGGTCTTTGACCCTTTCTCACCACGACCCGTTAATCACCATTCACTGCCTTTTATGCTCACCACTCGTCACTGACCACTGTTTTTTGTCAGCCGCGCCGGATCCACGCATCCCTGTACAGACGCCCCACACAGAGGAAAACGGCCAGCACAAAAAGCCCCAGCATGAAGTTGGGCGAGGTGTTCAGCGCTTCGTCGATCAGATACCCCACGTACATGAAAAGAAACGAACTGATCACCATGGCAAAACTCCAGGCGCCCAGAATGATCACGCTGGAGTGACTTGCCGTATTTTTTGCTGTTTTTGTGATATGCATCGCATTCTCCGGACACTGAAGAAACGAAGAGCGTCCTCACCTCAATGTGCGGACGCTCTTTTAAGCATTTTTCTTAGCCAACCATCGTCCTGAGGGTGTCCACAACGGGCGAGGTGAACAGCGCCACAAGAACCGCGTAAAGGGCGAAGGAGCCGACGGCCTCGCTCAGGTAAATCTTGTTGTACTTGTGCTTCAGGGAAATGATGATCATCCCGCCGACTATAAGGGCTCCCAGGTGGAAGTAGGGGAAGTTGTCTGCGCCCGTCGCTGTGAACTCGGCAAAGCCGAACGTGCTGGTGATCAGAACCACGAATACTGTGAGAATCATCGTCTGAAGTGCCTTTTTCATTTTATCTGTCCCTCCCAGGATAATTTTTATAATTCCGTTTGCTGTCTGTGGCCTACTCTATTGAAATTGGCATGCCAGATTGGAAAACTCGATAAAAAAATTTATAACATTCTGATATTATTAAGTTATTTGAATTTCACCTGTATTTTCGTCGGCAGGAAACTGAAGAAAAGAGGCTGAATTATTTAAAGAAACGTTAAACAGGGTTTAAAAATACATTAAATAAACCGCGTCGCCGATTCTTTTTTTATTATTTTTTTCTATGACCTTTGATACAGCCCTGAATACCGGCAGCTGATATACCATCGTCAGCCCCGGGCCGTGGAGACACTGGCCGGTATAAAAATAACGGCGAGGATGAAGCCCGCCAGGGTAATGCCCATGCATATGATAAAAGTTATAGTGAATCCTATGTGGTCCGAGAGCAACCCGCCCATGGAAGGACCGACGATCCAGCCGAAGTTCCAGGTCATGTTGTAAATGCCCATCGCCTTCCCGCGTTCCTCCGCGGACACCAGATCGGCGATGAGGGCCGATGCCGCCGACCCCATGGCCCCCCAGGAAAAACCTTCCCCTATCTGGATCAAAAAAAGCTGTTCATAACTGCTGCTCAGGGCATATCCGAGGAAGACAAAGGCGAAACCTGCCATGGACAGGGTGAGGATCTTCTTCCGACCGAACCGGTCTGCAAGCATGCCCCAGATAGGTGAGCCGACGGCGCCGGCCGTGGCCCCCGCCGTGTAGAGGAAACCCACCTGGCTCTTGGTCAACCCGAGGGACGTCATGTATATGGCAAGAATCGAGTACACGATGCCGGTGCAGATCATGAACGGAAAGACGGTCAGGCAGACCAGGTAAAGATCTTTTTTTTTAATCATTTTCTCCCCCTTCTCCCTTTGTGAAGTTCCTCGGGCAGTACTGTACAGACGAGGCCATATCTTATCCCCCTGCCCTTCTGCAATGTGAAATTTCGACGTGGGCGTGTTTCACCCGGGAGGGTCGTCTGTGTTGTTGGCGGAAGGCTGAAAAAAGGCGTGCCGGCCTTCAGGGACCGTCATCTGTCGAACACGATGGGTTGGATGGTATGCTCAGACCTTCTGATCGCGGTAGTAATGATTGACGCGGGCGACATAGGTTCTCGTTTCCAGCGGCATTCTTTCCGGTTTCCTCTCGACGTTTCCCATGCCCCAGTTGTATGCCGCCAGTGCGAGATTTCTGTCGTTGCCGAAACGGTCCAGGAGATCCCGGAGGTAACGGGTCCCCCCCATAATGTTTTCAACCGGATCATAGGGGTCATTGACCCCCAGGTCCTTTGCCGTCCCCGGCATGAGTTGCATGAGACCCATGGCCCCCTTTGTCGATCTGCTCTCCGGGTTGAAGCTGCTTTCCGCCCGGATCACCGCTTTGATCAAATCGGGATCGACACCATAGGCTTTCGACGCGTCATCAATGATATTCTCGTAAGGGGATGCCCCTTGTCCCGTCTTCTGCGACATGGTTCCGGCATTTACCTTCCGACCCGTCCCCGTCTCCCGGCGCATTGAAGGCGATTTTGCAGCAACGGGATCCCGCGGGACAGAGATCCCGTCGGCCGTCCTAGTTGAAGGATCTCCGGTCGAGACTTGCCTCCCGTGCTCCTCGATCCTTCGCTCGAGACTCGCAAGGCGGCTTTCCATGGACGTTTCCCTCGCGGTCGACGAATAAACCCGGCCGTATCTCTCTAGAATGCCCTCCCCCGTTTTGACCCTTGTATCCGTCAGCGCGCCCGCAAGGGAACTCAGCGCAGCGGAACCCGTGCTTCCTCCGGATCGCCCGACGGTATCCTCGCGGCCGTCCATCTCCCGTATGATCTGTAGAAGGCCCTCGTTGAACCTCATCTGCAGTTCAAGATAACGGATAACACGGTTGAGTCTCTCGAGGTTCGTCTCCTTCGAAGGGTCCGTTCCGGGGACACGCCCATTGATTTCCCGTAAGGCCTGTGAGACGGTCATATCGAACTGACCGGCTGAACCCTTTCCCGTGGTCTCCATCCATTTTGATTCCGATCTTCTGGCCAAACTCGCCACGGGCGACATTGTCTGTTTCATTTCCTTCTCCGGCTGGATAACAAGTCTAATAAAACTGCAATAATCAAATATTGTGCCAGGGCTCGCCAGATATCCGGTGCCTGCAGGATTGAAGTTCAATCTGCACAGGCGCTTTCTTTCGTCAATTGACATCCGGCAAGATGCAAAAACATATTTGAAAAAATTTTTCTGAATGACGGTCCAAAATGGTCATGGCATGCCTTCTGCACAATATACTTGTAAAATACAGGAAAAACAGCCATTTCCAACAATTTATTGTACTTTGAAAGGACCTGGGCAACAAAATATGATGCTAAAAAATCTCATCAGAAAAGCGCTTTTAAACAGCAAAGAGACCCTCTTTTATGAATCACGCCAGATGCAGGGCTTTATGCAGCTCCTCATGAAGCCCGGCAACACGGGGGAGAGGTGGTCCCCGGAGGAAAAGAGTGAGCTCAGAAACTACTTTAAATATATTTCGATATATATACCGTTTTTAATCATTTTTTTGATGCCGGGTGGATTATTTTTCCTTCCGGTTTTCTCCACGATCCTCGATAGAAGAAGGGTAAAAAGAGTCCCCTGTGAAGTTCCGGTGCCGGCAGCGGGGAAATCTCTGAATTCATAATTTTTTGTGTGTGGAGCAAAAAATGAAAGACAGCGACAGAATCGAGCAATTAGTACGTGAGGCAATAGAAAGACTTGATAAGGACAACGCTATTTTCTGCGAGAATCCGGGTTTTAGCGATGGCATTAGAGACAGGATTTGCAAGCAGATTAAAAATATCAAGTTAGATAGAAAGCTAACACGATAACTTCAACTCATTCATCCGCTTCCCCTGCCGAAACTTTCTTGCTTCTGGCGCTATTTACCGCCCACGATTTACCAACTCCTGCAACAATCCTCTGCCCTGCACGATGCCGACCTTCAAAATTTCCTGTAAGCAGGTCATACAAGTATTGAGATGTAACGATTTGACGAAACGATATACCTCGGTCTGCAGACAGTCTCGGTATTTGTTCATGTCTTCACAGAAAAAATAACCGCCTGGACGGAAAACATTGCCGCCAGAAAGACAATTTGGAACCGTGCGGGGCGGGCCTTTTTCCTCAGATAGTTTATCGCCACGTCACACCCCGAAACATTTTCGGGCTGCAAGCTATGATAAACCTGATGACCACGAACCAGCATTATGATGTTATGTATTTATTGTGACACGGGAATAGTAAAGGGAACCCAACGGTCGAGTATTTTCCCATCATTGACTGTAAGATAAGTCCGAATAACGCCAATGTAAGGATGCCTTCTCGTTGACATAAAAGAATCATCGGCAACCCTTGATTTTATTATCGCGTGATCTTTTGTCAAAGCCGCGAATACGTAACGGAACAAATTGACATGCGTGAAGTACTCGTCAGTCCTGTCAAAACCCCTGGGCCACTTGACAGCCATAAACACTTCGAATATATTTGTCGTTACTTCTGCAGGTTGAATGCCGTTCTCCAACATATTCTTGTTTAAATCCTCATGCCCCCCCATCCAGCGATCCCTTTGAAGCCATGGCCCGTGATCGCCTGCGAGTATAACAATGGCGTCTGGATCCTTTTCATCAATGCAGCGAACCATCTCAATCAAAGCCACGTCTGACTGCGCAATGACGTTTTTGTATGTTTTAATCCAGTAATCATCCATTTGATTCAATTTCCACAGGGGGAGTCTTTGTGCAGACGGTAAACCCCTGATCTCATGCGGGTATGAAATCAAAAAGCGGGGTGAATGCCGCGCCCCGGCATAGATCGCAGAAAATACGGGCCTTCCGTCATTTTGGGTTGACGTGTTTTCTGAAGTCTTAACGGGCTTTTTCAGAATGGTCTCGGGTAACCCAAGCAGTGATCGAAAGAAAGCTGTATCCAATGAAAAATGTTTCAAAATTCTATTTAAAAATTTAAATAATTTACCAAACACCTCTAATGGTTTCAAAAGTGGCAGAACCAGTTGCGTTTCAATGCGTGGAGAGGGATGATATAAGGATGGACTGAAGCCATTGTAATCAACTCGATATCCGTTGTTTAAAAAAATATTTATGACGGGGTTATTACTTCCGCCACCGATAATATGTCGATAATAACCATCTGCATCTCCTCTTGACAATTTGTAATAATGGTGCCTCATCATGAACAATGATGCAACACTGGCCAGCGAAGTGTGGTAATTGGCAAAAGTTCTGTATGTGACATAATCTTTTTGATTGAGTTCTCTCATCAAAGGATGGTTGTTAATACCATATGTTTTTTCTCTACTTGGAAGACTGGCATAAGACTCAAGAATAACTAAATATACGTTGGGTTTTTGCTTAAATACAATATTTTGCTCCATCTCTTTTGTTGCATGATTTATTGATTCAACTGCGAAGCCGTGAAGAAGTCCCCATGCACTATTCGCCGCTATCAGTATGATGAGAACAAAATTCAGCATTCTCAGATGATACCGGTACGTTAATACACCGACACCGAATGACAGGATCAAATACAATAACCCCCAGATAACATCATGAAACAGGGGTACCAGTACCCGGTTTGCAGTGTGCAGTAACACGAGAAGAATTAAAGTTCCTGCACCGCCGAGAAGCGCCCGATATAAACTGGGGAAAACGGTACCGGCGCTTGCAAAACCGAGATGTTTTACAGTTCCTAAAATTAGTTTTGCAAAATAATGCATGAATATACCCATGCTCAGAGTGATGATGAGGGAAACCGCAAAAATAAATACAAACGTAACGGCAATTTGTTCCGTTGTATACATGTGACTGTTGATTCCAATCAAGTAAACAGACGGATAGAGAATGGAAAGTATAACGAACAAACGGGGGGAGCCAAGAATGTCTTTAACGATCTGTGGATCCAGGCATCTTTTAGAAGCTTCAACCATTTGTCTCAAAAGGCCAGCGTCATCATTTTCTCATTGAGTATCAAGGCTCTTCATCAGGTACAGCGTGCGCTGCATGTCCGAAATTTTTTCAGATTTGATGATGGAAAAACGATCTTGGAAGGCAACCTCGAAATCCTTTTGGGTGTACTCATTAAAGATATCCTTGCGGGTGCGCAGCAGCCTCTGCACCTGAGAGTCGTCCTTCTCGACAAATTCAATGATCAGGTACCGGCACAATCGGGAGAAAAAATCAGCGATATGGCTCAGGGGCAGGTTGTTGGAGATGGCCAGGTGGTGAATCAGCGCCAGCGCGAAGGCCATGTCGGCCGGTCCTCTGTTGAGCACAGAGAGCCTTTCCTCGTTTGCCCAGCCGAGCGCGGGGCTTGGGTTCGTCAGGTCCAGACATAAGGGTAACATTGTTGTTTCCTTGTTTTCCCGCATCTGGCGGTAGTTCTTTTCTACAGCAGCCGGGTCTACATCGAACGCAATGGTTTGAATTCCCTTTGACGACGCTATACGACTGAACAACCCGGTATTGGCACCCAGATCCCATACAGTCTCCGGTTTACATTCATCGAGATATGCCTCCACGAGTCGCTTTTTGTGGTTCATGGTATTTTGCGTATAGTTCGTGCCTTCATAGTAATCCGCCCATTCCGTCCCGGCAGGCTCCCACTGGATACCGGCGATGGCGGACTCCAGGTGGTCGATCAAGGGCGTGAGTGATTGTTTTGTTACCTTTGACGTTTTGACGCCCGGCGTTTTGCTCTCGTAGCGTTTCTGCGCTTTTGCGTGTAAATGAAGATGTGACAAAAGACCCGTGTTAAACCAGCTGGTTTTTGGAAGCAGTCTGCTTGCAAGATCCAGAGGGATACCGTCTATGTAAATCCTCATGAGTTGGCTGAGCCGCGCGTCACGACGTGCAATCAACGCAAGCGGCGCCAGGAAATGTTGACAAAACTGACGGTAGGCAATCCAGGGTTGATTTTCCTTGTAGGTTTCGAACGACAGCGTGTCAATTAAGATAGGCTTGCCTTTGAAATATTGTATGTTGTATGCACTTGCATCTTTCAGGGTCATGTCGGAATCCAAGGCTTGCTTTTGTATTCTTAGAATCGTCAGTGCCGCATCCTTCAACTGGCTGAAGCACCATTCGTACGGGTAGGAGATGAAGGGGACAATTTCCGGTTGAATGATTTTATATTCATCGTCTTTCTTTTCAGAAGAATGAACTTCGCGATGCGGAATGAGCAACTCGCCCTCTACAAGCTTATTGTATAGCCCGGATTGAACCAGGTGATCGTAGTCTTTCTGGTAGAGACGGCTGACGGACCTGAACAGCGTGCCGTTCTGAAAAAAGACAAAACCGCTCGGATCTCTGAAAGAACCCTTGAGACGATTGGCCGTTGTTCCCATGGCTTTGTCCCTACGGCTTCTTGAAGACGCGATTGATGAAATCCCTGATCTTTAACCAGTAGGTCTTAATGGCAAACAAGCCACCGATAATAGCCGCCAGGAGAACCTGGAATATATAGCTTCCCGTGCCGGGATCCAAATAGGCTGAGGCATTTTCCGGGAGGATCACGAGCACCGGGAGTGCCATCAATAGAACATAGAGGGTTTTTGCTATTGTCATGATATAATGAATCTCCTGTTGAGTAGCCAAAACGGATTATTTAAGACTTGTGATATTTGGCCTTTTGTCTATATTCATCAACAATGGTGCCTGGGGCGGGAGTCGAACCCGACGACCTCCGCGTCCCCGTAGGCTTTCAGGGATCCCTGGCACCGCGCTGGCACTACTTCGGGACATTTGTCCCGAGGTTTCGGGACAGATGTCCCGAAACTCAATTGTCGCGCCGGCGCGACATTCTACCCGTCAATCGTCTTTCTGGCAGCCTCGAGTTTCCCCAGGGCGGTTTCCAAGATCGCCCCTATGGGCGCAATGTTCTCCTCGTCGGTTTCCTTGTTGAGCGCCACCATCAGCGCCTCGTGCACAAACAGCAGCTGCGCGTTCAGGCTGTCCACGTCTGCTAAACTGAGCCCTCTCTTGGTCCTCTCCATTTGTCAAACCTCCACTCCATTTTGGGTACACACCTTTTACCATCAAAAAAAACTCTTGACAAGGTAATACCTATGTATTACACTCAGGCCAAAAGGACAAGGAAAAAATGAGAACCTCAATTTACATACCGGACGAAGCAAGGCCCCTATTCGACCAGGCCCAGTTTATTCTCGGGGAGTCGAGTACCTCGGCCACCATCGTCAGCGCTTTGAAATTTGTCGTCGACTACAAAAAAGAGTCGGCCTCTACCTTTACTCTCCGCGACAAGGACCGGGAGGTGAAGCTGATTGGCCGGGAGATCCTCGGCAGGGTAATTGATGACACCCACTACATGGCCTACAAGACCTTGTCGGGGAAAATAATCATTGAAGCGGCGAATGGAAACGAACACGCCCTGATCCGCTTCAACGACTACGACGACTTCAACACCAACGGCCGGCAGCGGATCCCAATTGACCTTTTCAGACGCGTGAAACTCGCCATCGCGGAGCAGAGCCTCTACGAGTATTTAGACTGATGAAAAAGAAAAATGGTGACATACCGGAGCTCGAGATCAACCTGAAAGTTTACAAGACCGTCGTGCCGGCACACTACGTAAAATCCTTCTTTAAGGTGGACGGCAAGACTTACAAGGTCTATCGGACACAAAACGGCGGGTTGCAGATGATCCGAGGATCCACAGAAGAATAAAATAGCATTTAACGGTGAAGCCAAAAAGCCAACCGACCCTCAGGGGTGGTTGGCTTTTTTTATGACGAGGAGGTCCCCATGGACGCTAAGACGACAGCGGAGCAGCAGCTCCTAAACCTGGCATGTCAAATTCTGGCATGGCGTGACGAAAATGGCTGGCGCACCAGCACGGCCCCGGATGCCTTCAGTGAAAAAGTGAAGGCGCTAATCGAGGCCGCCGAAAGCGCTATAAAATAAAAAAATTTGAAGAGGAGAAAAAGACAATGGAAAAAGACAAAGAACAAGCTTTAACGGTGAAGGAAGAAATTTTCAACATCCAGCCGGAGGACGTCAGTAAAGTTAAAAGCATTGGGCGTGGGCGTGTTAAGTGGCTCAAGGTCACTCCGGAAGGCTTCTGCGACAATTCTTTCAACATTATGCCGCGGATGTTCGGCCGCATCACAGAAATGCGGCCGTATTGGATCCGCTGGTCAGATGAAGACCTCCCGGACACAATCCCCTTCACGAGCCCGAACGATCAACCTGAGGGCTACGAGCTCAGGACAAATGTCAAGGTCCTGCTGCCGGACGGGGATCTTGTCGGATTGAATTTGTCAAAGACATCGTCCTTTATTTTCTCCGATTACGTCAATGCCCTGGAGAAGATAAACCTCAGTGTAGAGGACGTAGTCACCGAGTTTACAACGAAAATGATCACGCCGAAAAAGGGGCAGAAATACGCCGCCGCAGAATTCCGGTACATACTGCCAAAGGGAGAACCAAAAAAGAAAGAGGAGACGCCTGTTGAGGTTTCCATCAGTGACATCTATGACGATGTGCCATTCTAGCAGGGGAGAGCGCAGCGCATGGCACAGCCAATTTCCGAAGAGCACTACGCCGACCTGAAGAGGAGCGGCCTGACCGACGAGACGATCGAGAGGAGCGGGATTCACTCAGTCCCGCCCTCTCAAATCGACAAAATCCTGGGGCGGATCTCGCCGGTCAAAAGCCTCATGGCCATACCCTACCCGGCATGCGACTTTGTCCGATACAAGCTGTTTCCGGCCGTAAAGCTCTCTAAGGACGACAAGAAGCCTCGCAAATACTTTCAGCCGGCAGGGTCCGGGGTCTTTCTGTACCGGCCTCCTGGATTCGATCCTGATGCGTCCACCATCCGTTTCGTCGAGGGCGAGAAGAAAGGACTCAAAGGGACCCAGGACGGGCTCAACGTCGCCGCCCTCGGGGGGATCTGGAACTTCAGCCAGGCGGCCGAAGGTGAGGCGCCGCGGCTGATTGACGGTCTCGAAAAAATAGAATGGAAAGGGAAGACGGTCGAGCTCGTGCCCGATGCAGATTTTCAGGGCAATCCAAGCGTGCGACATGCCGTTTACCGTCTCGGGACAATGCTGCAGGAAAAGGGCGCGAAGGTCGGCATTGTCCGTCTCCCCGGCGACACGAAGCTTGACGACTATCTTTGCACTCACTCAACTGAAGCCTTCTGCGGCCTCCCGCTGCTTAGCCTCGAGGACAAAATCTTTAGAGATGCCCAGGTCAAGGAGCACGGACTGATCCGCTCCCTTCAATCAGGGGCCCTGAGCATGGGAGAGTTTCTACGAAAAGAAATACCCTCGACGCCTTACATTCTGCGACCGATCATCAGACCCGGGACTCTCGCCCAGGTATACAGTGAGCGAGGCATAGGGAAAACAATGTTTGCGCTGAGCCTCGCCGTCGCGGTGACTCATAAGCTGCCCATTGGGAAATGGCAGGTAGAGCAGCCGGCTGGAGTCCTTTTTGTGGACGCCGAAATGCCCTCGAGAGAGTTTCAGGAACGTCTCCAACGCCTCACGACAGGACTGTCCGCGCCCCTGGCGCCCTTGACCATAATCAGCGCCGAGCTCATGGAGCGTGACGGGTGGCCACGAATAACGCTGACAAATCCCGATTGGAGAAAGGCACTTTATTCCTACCTCCAGGATGGGACCTATCAACTATTAATTCTTGACAACCTGGCGGCATTGTCTCCGGGGCTCGACGAAAATTCAAAGCAGGACTGGGACGACATAAACCAGTGGCTTTTGAGCCTTCGATTCCTCGGCGTCGCGACTGTTTTCGTCCACCACGCCGGCAAGTCGGGCAACCCTCGAGGGACTTCAGGTCGGGAAGACGCCCTCGACGTGTCCCTGCGCCTGGCGCACCCTAAAGACTACCTCGAGGAAAACGGTGCTGACTTTAATGTGAGTTTCGAGAAGGCAAGGTCGGTCTACGGCCAGGACGCAGCACCCTTTAGATTCAGGATCGTCCCGTCCACTGGCACGGGTTTGACCTGGTCGGTCAGCGACCTGGAGGGGGGAACAATGGCCGTGGTCATCGCCATGCTCGGAAACGGGTGGCTTTCCACTGACATCGCCAAGGTCCTGGACATATCAAAGCAGCGGGTCTCAAAAATCAAACTTAAAGCAATAGCGGACGGCCTTCTGAAAAAAGAGGGGAAAAGCATGGTCTTTACGGATGCAGGACGTCTTGAATTTGGAGGGGTGGAAATTGAGGGATTTTAGAAGAAGGTCAACCGGGTCGTCAACAGTCCCCCCTTATAGGGGGGGGGACTGGTTGACTTTTGACCTGCGTCAACAGTGGAGTCAACACCATGTTTTGTCTAAACTCCTGTTTTTTTTAAATAAAATTTTAAGAGTCAACAGCAAAGTCAACACCACAGTCAACACTTTAGGTGTTGACAAAAACACTCCCAAAAAGTCAACAGGCAAAAAATGGATGACAAATATCGACAAGGTACTGAATTTATACACAAAAGCAACACTCGAATGAATGAAGGAGCACAACATGACAAACAAGACCAAAGAAGGCGAAAAATTCATCCACGATAACCAGCAGCAGATCGAGCAGATCCTCACATGGGTGAACAGTTACGTGAAAGCTGGCGACCTGGAGAACTTGAAGAACGCGGCCATCAGCCTCCAGTGTGTCATCAATCAGATCGTGACAATCCTGGCCGCCTGCTTGCCCACAAGCAATGACAACTGACCGGGGGTACGATGGTTTTCAAACAAGGCACAAGCGAAAACCGCCCCCAGTCACTGCGCGAGTTTTTCAGCATTCAAGGGGCGGGGGATAGGGAGCATTTTTAATGATTTGCCAATACTGCGGACAGACCTTCGACGGTAGACCGAACAAAAGGTACTGCCGGACCTATTGCCGCCGGCGTGTTGAGCGGATCCGGAAGAACTGGGACAAAAGGGAGCGGCGAGCTGCGAGGCTGGAGTTCCTGGCAGAAAAGAATTTTCATCGCCGCAGAGAGTTTCTCGAGTACGCGGCTCATGTCCGGGCCCACAATGGTCCGAGGCCATAAGTTTTTTCTTGAATAAAATTTAAAACGGTGTATATGATGAAAAAAGGAAAATACAAAAGACAAGGGGAAGGCACCCGTTGCGGGGTCTTCCCTTTTTTTTGTGTCCGGAAGGCAAACCACATTCACCCACAGGAGGTTCGATTTGAAAAATGATGCTGCAATATGTAGGGAGCGCGCCGATGATCTGCGCACCTCGGAGATGACGGCAGACCAACTCCGGGATCTTCATTCCGAAGTCTGCTACAAATTGGCACGACGTTATTGCCATCTGCAAGAGGACTCCCCGGCCGAGGAGAAGCAAGAGATCGAGGCCCTGGAGCGTTACGAAAAGGAACTCGACCGGGCCCTGGAGAAACGAGAAGACCCCCCGCTCCGCAAGCTCTATCAACCGACCACCACGACACCCGGTATTCAGCGGATCGGCAAAGTTGGAGCACGTGGAAAAGATCTTTTTGAACCGACGAATGATCCCTTCAATTCAGATTGGAACGAGTTTTTCCGCGCAGTTCTTTCGCGGAAACCCGATCCACGTCTATTCGAGGTCCGCACGGCCTCGACCCTCACGGGCGCGGCCGGAGGTTTTGCCGTGCCGAGCCCTCTCGCATCTTTCATCTACGACAGCGGGCTCGAAACAAGCGAAGTTCTCAGGCGACTGATGGCGATCCCGATGGATTCGGCGACCCTGGACATTTGCGCCTACGACGGAGAATCGCATCAGGGAACGCTTTACGGCGGCTTCGCAGCACAGTGGCTGCCGGAAACGGCTGCGGCCACCGAAAGCGACGTAGTGCTGAGAAACATGACCCTTACTGCACACACGCTTTGCTTGTATTCCGGTTACACGCTGGAAGTCGGCATGGACTCTCCAAACCTCGCCGCCGAGATCAGCAGCATCGCGTCCCGGGGACTTACATTTGAATTAGAAGACAGCGTCATCAACGGCATCGGCGCCAATCAACCTTTGGGCTTTCTGAGTTCCCCGAGTCGCATCGGCGTTTCCAGGGCTACGGCGGGGCAGATCAGTTATACCGATCTCGTGAATATGGTCGTCAGACTGTATCCATTGTTCCGCGAGAATGCGCTTTGGATCGTCAACCCCGAGGCGATGGCACAGCTTCATCTCATGGAAGATGCTGCGAACTCATTAATCTGGACGGCAAGCGCGGGAAACGTTGCCGGGGGCCAGCCTCCGACGCTTCTCGGTTTTCCGGTATGGGTAAGTGAGAAGGCACGCGGGCTCGGCGAAGAGGGCGACATAATTTTAGTCGACCCGAGCAAGTACGTTTTGGGGACACGGCGCCAGCTGATCTTCGAGGTTTCGAATTCCCCTGCCTGGAGTCAGCGGATCGTGTCATGGAGAATGGTCGGAAGATTCTCGGGTCAATGCCTTTTAGACACAGCAATCACACCCCGGAGAGGCACGAACAGCTTGTCCTGGTGCGTGACCTTGCGAGCGTAGGGGGTGGCCCATGAACGGAAGACTCTTTGAAATTGTAGATTTTCACTGCGAGGTGTTTCCCAATACGTCGGGGAACCTCGACCCGGTCACGCGCTGGGTGGACGTCACGAAATATGATCGTGTCGCCGTCCTGGCCAATACCGGAAGCGCCATCTCCTCCGCAAACGCGGAGGCACCGATCATGACAATCCTCCAGGCCGCGACGAACAGCGCGTGGGGCTCGAGTCTCTCCTCGGCCCTTGCCAATTCGAGCGCGAAACTTTTCTCGACCATCGCGACGGCCATCCGCGGCCAGGTGCTCGAGATCGCGCCGGCGGCCAACGCGACGCACGCGGACGCGCTTATTTTCAACGGCCTGACATTCACTTACAGTACCGACGAGTCCACGGCGGCCGTGTCGAGCGCGAGGACGTTCAACTCGACCATCGGATCCAGTGCCGAGGGCGGGCCCCAGCTGATATGTCAGCACCTGGCGACGATGATCAACAACTCGACTTTCGGCGTCCCGGGTGCGAGGGCTGCGACCTTCAGCACAGGCGCTTGCCGGGTCTACATTGACGGATCGAAATCATCGGTCCGGGAGCTGGACTTGCAGACGACGGCGAATGCCGGGACGAACTGGGGCGCGAAGTGTCAGACGGCCCAGGCCATCGTCGAATTTGATGTAGGCCAGCTCGCCGCGGGCAATAAATACATCGCGGTCCGACTGACAACGGAGAGCACGACGGTCCCGGTGAATGTGAACATCATCGGGTATCGGAAAAGGTACTCGCCGACATTCGACAGCACTGCAGCATCGACTTCGTTCTTTAAGGTCCCTGCTGCTTAACAAAACAGGGTCGTGGCCGTCATGGACGGGCCGTCCGGGCCTGTTAAGCGCTGCCGTGGGCCACGACCTCCTGAATCGCGGCAGTGCACCGGACATCAATAGTGCGCGGCAGGGGCCGGGTGGGGTCCCGGTCCCTGCCAACTAAATAAGGAGTACAAAATGGCAAATGTGAAAGCCGCCGGGATATTTGTCAACCTCGCCGTTAATATGTCTCAGATGGCGACGGGTTTCGCCAAGGCCGAATCAGCTGTAAAGAACTTCGTCGGAGGCGCCAACAGGACCCTGGGGACGCTGAAAAACATCGCCGCGACGGCGGGCATCGCCTACGGCGTCAAGGAGACGACGGCGGCGCTTCTCAACATGGTCGAGGGGGTCGTCAAGGCACGTGATGAAATGGGCGACATGGCCCGGATGACAGGCGTAACGGTCCGTGACATGTCGGCGCTCTCGCACATGGCCGGGGCCCTGGGCATGGACGTGAACACCCTGGCCTCCAATATGACCCGACTTTCCAAGAATGTCCTGGACGCCTCGGAGGATTCCGGAGCGGCGCAGGCCGCCTTCCGCACCCTGGGGATCTCTGCGAAGGACGCCGCCGGCCAGATCCGCCAGCCCATGGACATGCTCGGGGAGCTCAACAAGAAGTTCAGCGCCATGCAGGACGGGACCGTGAAGACGGCCCTGGCGATGCAGCTCTTCGGCAAGGGCGGGGCCCAGATGCTCGAGATTCTGAACCTGGATCGGGAGGCCTTCGAGGACATGTACGACACACTCGACCGGCTGGGGCTCCTCATGACCGAAGAGACGGCCGCACGTGCGGAACATCTGCAGCTGACCTTCTACAAGGCAAAGCTCCAGGTCACGGCCATCAAGGGCGAGATCGTCACGGGCATGATGCCCGCCCTGCAGCAGATGGCGAACTCCATGACGAAACTTTCTGAATATCACACCTCGTGGCAGAAACTAGGGGAAATCATCGGCTGGGTCTGGAAACAACTCCTAAAAGGCGTCTACGCGGGCGCCGCGGGTCTCTCGATGATCTCGGGGTTCGTCGACGGGCTCGTCATTTTGTTTAAGTCAAGGTGGAACGAGATGCTCGAGGAGATCCAGCGCATGACCTCGAAGGATCTCTCCGGCATGATGTTCGAGTCGTGGCGCCCGGATTTTCAATTTAAGGACGTACTCGAGGAGGCCTGGAGGGGCGTCAACAAGTGGCACCTCGCCTACCTCGAGCTCGACGAGGCGGCCGAGATCCCGAAGGCGAAGAAGGCCATAAGCAACTACATCCCCCAGGTCAAGAAGGCTGCCGAGTCCATCGACGACTGGATCCGCAGGGAGAAGGCCCTGCAGGACATCCTGGAACGGGGAGAGAGGCAGCGGGAGCAGGACGCCCGCACCCGGCAGCAGATCCTCGAGAGCGTCGTCTCCGCGGACATTGCCGCCGTGGAGATGCAGCGGCGTCTCTACAACATGGGCAAGGCCGACTACCTGACGAAACAGATCGAAAACTACGACGAGCTCCTCACCTACCAGGAGGGCTACCTGCGGCAGGTGGCGGCCATGGACGACGAGCACGGGCAGCTCTACATGGAGGCCCAGAGGAACATCGACGAGACTCGAAACAAATTGATTGAACTCCGGACCGAGCAGGAACGCCTGGGCTCGAAGGGCGGCGCCGTCTATGCCTTAAAGGAGATGGTCGACCAGTACAAGGACAGAGGCCAGCAGATGTACGACTTCACGCGAAGCACCTTCCAGGGCATGGAGAACCTACTCGTGGACTTCGTGGACACGGGGAAGTTGAGCTTCAAGAACTTCGCCGACGCCGTCATCCGCGACATGGCCCGGATGGTCATCCAGATCATGGTCCTGAAGCCCCTGGCCGAAAGCCTGAGCAAGACCCTCACCGGGACGGGCGCGGCCGGCAGCTCCGGCGTCTGGGGGCTTTTCCAGGGTGGCATGAACCTGGTGAGCGGCTGGCTGGGGAGCCTGAGTGGCGCGGGGAGTATGGACTACTACCAGCAAAACGAGATCGCCACCTGGGCGATGGGTGCCAAGGGCATGGCGCTCCACAACGGCCGGAGGCTCGCACTGGCCCGGGGCGGCATCGTGTCCAGCCCCACGGCCTTCCCGATGTCGGGAGGCCTGGGAGTTATGGGCGAGGCGGGCCCGGAAGCCGTCATGCCGCTTTCGCGCACGAAGACGGGGGAGCTGGGGGTGAAATCCGAGGGCGGGCAGTCCCCGCAGTACAGCATCGTCATCAATGCCGTGGACTCCCAGTCCTTCATGGACGTCTGCCGCCGGAATCCATCCGCCATAACGGCCGTCGTGGAGAGGGCCCTGGAGAGCAACCAGTCCTTGAGATCCACCATCAGACAGACGACGAGATAGGCCGTTATTCGGGCCCTAACGCTATAAATAACGATCTACAGGAAGAGAAAACACACGGGACGGGTGAGAGGGCGGCGGCTCCATGCGGGACTGCAAAGGGCTTCCTGAGAGGGATCTGCTGAGGCCGAAGGAGGTGGCAGACTACTTCCAGGTCCCGGTCCGCAGGGTCTACCAGTGGCGCGAGGAGGGCCTCCTGAAGGGCATCAATTTCACGGGTGGGACGCTCCGGATCTTCCGGGCCAGCGTGATAGCCTTCATTCACAACGGGTCATCGTCATAGGCGAAAGGTGGAATTGTTGCAAATTGCAACAATTGAAAGGCGAATAGAGTTGACTACTGATCTAACATCGGGTATTTTGTCGGCAAATAGGGGACTTGGGAGGGTTCTCAATATGGCCGGCGGCTTGTACAGTAGTCAGCGGTGCGGCGTCTGTGGTGGACTATTAAAAAACAACAACAAAAACGCTTTATCCTGCCTGGTACATCCTGATCAAAAAGCCACATCCATCCGTGTCAAGTTCCAGGGGGTTCATCGTCGCTTCAGGTCCTATTCCGAAGCGGAACGTTTTCTCGTAGGCCTGAGGTACAAAAGCGACGAGGGGACTTTCGATGCCAAGGACTACAAGAAAGAAAATCCCATGGGCTTCGGCACCCTGGTGCGGCAGTACCTCGCCGTCAAGGAGCCCGACGTCAAGCCCAAAAGCTACGCCACCATCCGGAACACCCTGGAGAGGGCCCAGGACTTCCTCGGCGGCCGCAACATCAAGACCGTGGGCTACGCCGAGATCGAGGACTTTCTGAACACCCAGAGGCACCTCTCCGACAAGACCCGGGCGAACATGCGCTCATGCCTTCACGCCTTCTTCGTCTGGCTCAAGCGCCGCAGGATCATCTCCGAGGTGCCGGAGCTTCCGGCCGTCACATTCCAGATGGGATTCCGAAAGACGGTGGACCGGGAGACGCAGATGGCTATCCTCGAGGAGATCCGGCGCCTGACGATGAACACGAACCCGAAGATCCACCTGGCCATCAAGATGCTCTCCACCTACATCAGCATCAGGCCCGGGGAGCTCATCCGCGTGAAGGAGGAGCACCTGGATCTCAAGAACAGAATTTTATTCATCCCCGACCCGAAGGAGAAGCGGCCGAAGTACATCCCGCTGCTGGACGAGGACGTGGAGGCGATCCGCTCCTTCACTCGTGGCATGCCGAACATGCCGTTTTTCAGACACACGGGGAGCACCAGGGGCACACCCGAGAACCATCCGTTCTCGAAAAATATCCTCTATGGCTGGTGGAAGAGGGCCTGCAAGAAATTAGGCGTGGAGGGCGTTGATCTCTACGGAGGGACGAAGCACTCGACGGCCAGGGCGATGCGTTTTCAGTTCAGCCCGGAGCAGATCAAAAGGGCGTCCATGCACAGCACCAACGCCGCCTTTGATCGCTACTTCACGATGGAGCTGGACGACATCCGGGCCATCTACGCTGGCACTCCTTTGGCACCAAAATCGGCGACCTCGGAAAAAGGCAAGTTATTGAAATTTAAAGAGTAAAGTGGTGCCTGGGGCGGGAGTCGAACCCGCACAGCCGCGAGGACCGAGGGATTTTAAGTCCCTTGCGTCTACCAGTTCCGCCACCCAGGCAGCTTTCTAAGTTCTTGTGACGTATATTATTTTTGAAAATGAGTGTCAAGGTCTTATCAGGCCGTGGCGCACACACAGGCAGGTTTGCTGTCTGCCGGGGGACTGAAAATATCCTGAGGGGGAAACGCCGTGCTTGTGGACGTGGACCGGATCGTGACAGGTGGAAGGGTTCTGACGATGGATGGCCGTGGAACGGTTATTCAGGACGGGGCCGTTGCCGTTCACGGGACGGACATCGTCGCCGTGGGAGAGCGAAAGGAAGTGGAGTCGCGATTCAGGGGCCGGGAGGTGATCGGCGCCGATCGGTGCCTCGTCATGCCGGGGTTGATCAACTGTCACACCCACGCGGCCATGACCTGCTTCAGGGGCATCGCCGATGACCTGAGCCTCATGGACTGGCTGAACAACTACATCTTCCCCGCGGAGGCCAAGAACGTGGACAGGGAACTGGCGTACTGGGGGAGCCTCCTCGCCTGTGCCGAGATGATCAAGTCGGGGACCACGACCTTTTGCGACATGTACATCTTCGAGGACGAAACGGCCATGGCCGCCCGCAAGGCGGGGATGAGATGTCTTCTCGGTGAGGTCCTTTTCGATTTCCCCTCCCCCAACTTCAAGACGCCGAAAGAAGGCCTTGAATACACCGCAAAGCTCATCGAAAAATGGGCCGACGACCCGCTCGTGAGGATCTTCGTCGAGCCGCACGCCATTTACACCTGCTCGCCGGAGCTTCTCAGGGAATCCAAATCCCTCGCCGATCGATACGCCGTACCCTGCGGCATGCACTTTCTGGAAACACAGTCGGAGCTTGAAGGCCTGAAAGAAAAATTCGGGAAGAAACCGATCCGCCTGCTCGAGGAGACGGGTCTCCTCGATGAACGGTTTATCGCTTTCCACGGCGTGTGGATGGACGACGAGGACATGGCCGCCTTCGCCCGGAAGAACGGCAAGGTCGTTCACAACCCCGAGAGCAACATGAAGCTCGCCTCGGGTGTTGCCCCCGTACCCGACATGATCACCGCCGGCGTCACCGTGGGGCTGGGGACGGACGGCTGCGCCAGCAACAACAACCTGGACATGTTCCAGGAGATGGACACGGCGGCCAAGCTCCACAAGGTGCATCGCCTGGATCCCACCGTCATGAACGCTGAAACCGTCGTCGAAATGGCCACGTGCAGGGGGGCCAAGGTCCTCGGCATGGAGAAGATCGTCGGCAGCCTCCGGCCCGGCCTGAAGGCCGACATCACCATCCTCAACCTGAACAAACCCCACCTCACGCCCATCTACCACGAATATTCCCATGCCGTCTACGCCGCGACGGGTGCCGACGTCGAGACGGTCCTCATCAACGGCAATGTTGTCATGCGAGATCGCAGGCTCCTCACCATCGACGAAGAGGCGGTCATGGCGCGCGTCAGGGAAATCGCGCAGCGAATCAGAAAGAGCCTCAACCTTCCGCCGGAATGAACAGGGAAACCGAACTCGACATCCTGATACGGGGAGGAACGCTCCTGACCATGTCGGAGGCCATGGAGATCGTCCATGACCCCGTCATCGGCATCCGGGACGGGAAAATCCTTTTTGTCGACCGGTCCGGCCCTTCGACCTCCCCCTTGCCGGCCGGGGAGACACTGGACGCCTCCCATTCGATCATCCTGCCCGGGTTGGTGAACACCCACACCCATCTTCCCATGACTTTGTTCAGGGGCCTTGCGGACGACCTGCCCCTCATGGAGTGGCTCAACCATCATATTTTCCCCGCCGAGGCAAAGTATGTGAACCGGGAGATGGTCTATGCGGGGTCGCTCCTCGCCATGACGGAGATGATCCTGTCCGGTACGACGACCTTCTGCGACGGGTACTTCTATGAAAGCCGTGTCGCCCAGGCGGCCGTGGACGCAGGCGTGCGGGCCGTCACCGCCCAGGGCTTCATCGATTCGCCGGCCAGCGGCACCGGCACCCTGCCGGATAACATCGAGATTGCCGAGCGGTTCATCGACAAATGGAGAGGGAAATCGGAACTCTTGACGCCCGCCCTCTTCTGTCACTCCCCTTACACGTGTTCGCCCGAAACCCTGAAGGCGATCAAGAAAGTCTCGCGCGAGGCCAGGGTCCCCTACATCGTCCACCTCGCTGAGACACGGGATGAAGCGCGGATCATCCGTGAGCGTTACGGGGTCTCGCCGGTGATGCACCTGGAGAAATCCGGTGTCCTCGATGACGCGACCGTCGCCGTGCACTGCGTCTGGCTGGAGGATGAAGATCTTGAAGTGCTGGCCGCGAGGGGGGTGAAGGTCTCCCATAACCCCGAGAGCAACATGAAGCTGGCCTCGGGTGTGGCACCGGTGCCGGACATGCTGAAGAAGGGAATCAGGGTCGGCCTGGGGACGGACGGCTGTGCCAGCAACAACAACCTGGACATGTTCCAGGAGATGGACACGGCGGCCAAGCTCCACAAGGTTTTCAGAAGGGACCCCACCGTCATGGACGCCAGGACCGTCCTTCAGATGGCCACCATCGGGGGGGCAAGGGTCCTGAACCTGGCGGACAGGATCGGTTCAGTGGAGGCCGGGAAAGACGCCGACATCATTCTCGTCGATACGCGAAAACCCCACCTCACGCCCCTTTACAACTGTTACTCACAGCTCGTTTACGCCGCCGGCGGAGCCGATGTGTCGACGGTGATCATCAACGGGAAAATCGTCCTGAAAGACAGGCGGTTCCCCGGCCTCGATGTGGAGGGCATCCTGGATCGCGCGCGAAAGGTCGCCCGGAAGATCGGGGAAAAGGGGGGATGACCGCAAAATAACGTCAGTGGCGGCTTACTCCGTCACCACTCGATCCCTTTTGCCCTCAAAAGGTCCTGCATGTCCTTCAGGCCGAGCCTTGCGGCCATCTTCATGTCCTCGAGGGCGCTGACGTGATCGTTCAATGCCGTGTAAAGCGTCGCCCGGCCGGCGTAGGCCGCCACGAAATTGGGGGCATATTCGATGATCCGTGAATAATCCTCTATGGCCTTCGGGTAATTTTCGGTGAACTTGTACGCGATGGCCCGGTTGTAATAGGCTTCGATATATTCCGGGAAGACGTCGATGGCCCGCGTGTAGTCCTGGATGGACCTTTCGTAATTCTGCAATTTGAAGTACGCGTTGCCGCGTCGAAAATAACCGGCTGCCTCATCCCTTCTCAAGGACTGCGGGTACGAGGCCGGCATTTCCTGAAACTTCTTTCCGCGGCGCTCTTCAAATCCGGCCAGGGGGGCGGAGAGGTCCCCTCCCTCGGCAGGTTCCGAATCCGGAGACCCCGCGTGACCCGTCGTCAGATCACGGGGGACGTCCTCCGGTTGATCCGGACCCCTCTTTTTTTTGAACCTGTCGAAAAAGCCCATACCCGAATTCATCCGGCCCGCCCGGAAGCATGAAGCCTGAACGGGATGGAAGCCCTCCAGACGGTAATATAATGCAGAACATCTTTGTTTTCAAGGTCAAGTTGTGAACTGCCAAGAAGGACAAGGGTCTTCACGTGTTTTCGGCTTGCTTTCGGAGCGACCGCCCACCGGGCGCGGGGAGACCTGCGGCAGAATGAAAAGGAAGATTAACCATGAAAGGAACTTCTTGGCCCATCATCGAAAACGGCGGCTGCAGTCAGCTCTTCACGTGCAGGGGCTTTTCTCCCCTTCCGACCCGCCGGATATTTTCAGCCACGACCGCCTTGATCCCCGTGATGGATACGTCCGTGGCTCCGCCGACGTGGGGCGTGGCGAGCACGTTGTACCGGAAGACAGGGTCATCCGGGTCCGGAGGTTCCTCCCAGAAGACGTCCAGTCCCGCTCCCGCGATCGCCCCGGTCGAGAGTGCCCACTCCAGGGCGTCCCGGTCCACGAGCCCTCCTCGTGATAGGTTGATGAGAAAGGCATCCCCTTTCATCGCCGCGAAGGTATCCCGGTTCATGAGGTTCTTGCTTTCATCGGTCAGCGGCAGGCAGAGGATCACGAAATCCGACCGTCCCAGGAGTTCTTTCAACTGATGGGGACCACCCGCCCAGCCAAGGCCCAGTTCCTCCGCCGCCCCGAGGGGATTGTTTCGCTTGATGCCGATGATCCGCATGTCAAAGGTTTTCAGTCTTCGAACAAGCGCCCTGCCGATGCCCCCGAGGCCCACGATCCCGGCGGTTTTCCCCTTCAGGGCCCGGCCCCTGGGAATGCCCATCTTCCGCTCCCGCATACTCCGCCTCATGGCCCGTGCATCCCGCGACAGGCCGATCATGAGGTAAATGCCGATATCCGCCACGGAGTCGGCATTTCCGGAAATGTCTGTGGGCACGTTGGCCACCCAGATCCCCATCTCGCGCGCCGCCGCGATGTCGACACCCTCGATACCGGCGCCGCACTGCTGGATGAGCTTGAGCCGGTCGCCTCCCTTAAGCATCTCCCTGGTCACAGGGCACATCGTGGGTATCAGAACGTCATAGCCCTTCAGGCTGTCCGCACCGAACCGTCCGGTGTATTCGAATTCATGCTCTGGAAGTTCAGCCCGAAGCAACCCGAGGACGCCGCCCCAGGCATTCTCGGGCGCTGTAAAAAGAATCTTCATAACACCCCCTCCCCTACCGTCCCTTCCACCGGTCGTGAAAGACGATTTCACCCGGAGGTTTTCTCTTGCTCTTTGCGGCGCCGCCGCCCTTCGGATAACCCACGGCCAGGAGAGCCGACACCCTGATGCGCCCCGGGATCCCGAGGATCTCCTTTATTTTCTCCTCCCTGAACCACCCTATCCAGCACGTCCCCAGGCCGAGATCCGTGGCCTTGAGGACCATGTGTTCCATGGCAATGCCCAGATCGATCTGGTAGTACTCGATGCCCGTCACGGCGCTTCCGATTCGGTTGGCCACGATATCGAGCTCAGAGCAGCCGGCAATGACGACGGGGGCTTCCCTCATCCACTGATTCCTGATCACGGGCCGCATGGCCTCATCGCATATTTTCGAGATGATGCTTCGATCCCGCACAACGACAAACCGCCAGGTCTGGCTGTTGCAGGCGGAAGGCGCCAGCCTCGCCGCCTCGCAGATGGCCGCCAGGTCCTCCTCGGACACCGGTCTTGAGTCGTCATAAGACCGGCACGAATATCTCAGGTTGAATATTTCATCCAGGCTGCGCATCGACCGCTTTCCTACCTCCCCGACGCCGGTCGGGATTCGGATCCGAGGATCCGATTACCTCAAAACGATAAAATCTGTCAAGCCGGTCGGAAGGCGGCGGCACTTCGGAAATACAGCAGTTGATCATCGCCCGCGAGACATTAAAGCAAGACTCACGTCTGCGGAACACGCAAAAGGCAGAGGGAAAGTACCCCCTCTGCCTTTTACCTTTCCGGCCTTGCAGATACCCTGTGTATCCCCGCTCATCGCCCCGTCATTGACACGCCGGTTGACGAGGTATGAACCCTTCACTCCACCGGCTGCTTCAGACGCTGCAGGATCTCCCGGATTAACTCTTCCCGCTGTTTCAGAAATTTGCGGAATTCCCGCTGGTCTGTGTTCGCAATCTCAACTCGGAGGTCGGGAAGGTATCTTTCGATAAAGGCCACGAGCGCTGCGATTTCCTCCGGCGCCATCTCCAGTTTTGACATGACGTGCCTCCTTTCTTCATCAGAAAGACCACGGTCCTGTTCGCCTACCTCCCGTTTATTTCTTCAACTGCGCCTTCGAGACACCGATGGGGTATACGGGAAAGACCTCGAATTTCAAAACGTCGATCCATGCCGCTCTCGCCGCGATGAGCCCCACCGCGTTGGTGTCGACGACGTAAATCGTCCTCAGACCCTGCAGATCGTAGAATTCGGATATGACTTTGACCTCCTTCGGCCACTCCCACTTTGCTCTTCTTGTCCTGACTTCTTTCTCGTTTCCGGGTTCCCACGTACAGATCATCATGAAAAGCATACGATCACCTCCTTCTCTCTTTGCGAACCAGGTTTTCTCCCCAATGACATCCCGAAACCGATTCCTGCCTCACCCCCGAGGGATTCCCGAGATCAGGCGGACTGTTCGGATGGTTTCATCCGGACCGTCAAACATTCGCGTCGAGGGATGCGTGAAGAGAGTGAACGGGATCAACCTGCACTGAAATCGATGAGAACCGAGAACTTGACCGGGAAGTGGAAAGTGACTTCGCCTGAGCCGGGCCGCTTCTGGAAGGTTATGTAACTGATTGAAAAATAACATAGAAATTTTATTAAAGTCAATGTAAAAGTACGTATTGGAAACCGCATCACAAACGCCATGGGAGTCCTGACGGGGGCAGCCGGATGAAAAAGTTGACCGATCGCCTCATCCAAAAAGACGCCCTGCTCGAATCATACAGGGAGTCCATCGAAAGACGACTCGAGAAAACCGTGGAGACGGAATCGAGGCTCACGGAAGGAAAAATGTCCCTCGCGGAATTTGCCTCGGGTCACGAATACTTCGGCCTTCATTTACGGGACGGCCGCTGGGTTTTTCGCGAATGGGCGCCCAACGCCTCCGCCCTTTCTCTTGTCGGGGATATGACAGACTGGAAGGAAAAGAAGGGCTTTGCCCTCGATCGCGCCGGCACTGACGGCATATGGGAGATCAGCCTCCCCGCCGATTCCCTGAAACACGGGGACCTCTACCGCCTGCGCGTTCACTGGCCCGCAGGAAAGGGCGATCGCATTCCCGCCTGGACCCGGCGCGCCGTCCAGGACCCGGAGACCCTCATTTTCAACGCCCAGGTCTGGTCGCCGCCGGAACCCTACCGCTGGAGAAACCCCGGATTTAGATGCCCCGCATGCCCCTTGTTGATCTACGAAGCCCACGTCGGCATGGCGCAGGACGCCGAACGGGTCGGAACCTACGGGGAATTCACGGAGAAAATCCTGCCCCGGATCTCGAAGGCCGGGTACAACATGATCCAGCTCATGGCGGTACAGGAACACCCCTACTACGGATCTTTCGGTTACCAGGTCTCCAATTTCTTTGCCGCCTCATCCCGGTTCGGCACCCCCGAGGATCTCAAGGCGCTCATCGATGCCGCCCACGGCCTGGGGATCGCCGTCATCATGGACATCGTCCACTCCCACGCCGCCTCCAACGAGGTGGAGGGGATCGGCCGTTTCGACGGCACGCTCTACCAATATTTCCACGAGGGTGAACGGGGCTATCACCGGGCCTGGGACTCGCGGTGCTTCGACTACGGGAAACCCGAGGTCCTCCACTTCCTTCTCTCCAACTGCCGCTTCTGGCTAGACGAGTATCGCTTCGACGGGTTTCGCTTCGACGGCGTCACCAGCATGCTCTACCTGCACCACGGCCTTGAAAAGGCTTTCACCTCCTACGACGACTATTTCGATGGGAGCGTCGACGAAGAAGCCCTCGCCTACCTGACGCTGGCCAACCGGGTCATCCACGACATCCGCCCCGATGCCGTGACCGTTGCCGAGGACATGAGCGGCATGCCGGGTCTCGCCATGCCCGTGGAGGACGGCGGCAACGGTTTCGACTACCGTTTCGCCATGGGGATCCCGGACTACTGGATCAAGCTCACGAAAGATTTGCCCGACGAAGACTGGCCGTTGGGTCACCTGTGGTTTGAGCTCAACAACCGGCGGCACGGGGAGAAAACGATCAGCTACGCCGAATCGCACGACCAGGCCCTCGTGGGCGACAAGACCATCATATTCCGGCTCATCGACGCGGACATGTACGACCACATGACGGTGGGGGACGAAAACCTCCGCGTCGACCGGGGGATGGCCCTCCATAAGATGATCCGCCTGATCACGCTGGCCACGGCCGCCGACGGCTATCTCAACTTCATGGGCAACGAGTTCGGTCACCCCGAATGGATCGACTTCCCCCGCGAGGGAAACAACTGGTCCTACAAATACGCCAGGCGGCAATGGCATCTCGCGGACGACCCGGGGCTAAAATACGGGCTCCTCGCCCGGTTCGACAGGGACATGATCGATGTGGCCAGGGGTTTCAAACTGCTCGGAAGCCCGGGACCGCGTCTCCTGCTGGAACAGAGCATGGACCGGGTCCTGGCTTTCATGAGGGCGGGGCTGCTTTTCGTTTTCAACTTTCACCCCGCGCGTTCTCACGCCGACTACCGCTTCGAGGCGCCGCCCGGTCGGTACGAGATCATCCTGGACAGCGACGATGCTAGGTACGGAGGCCACGGGCGGCTGAAAAAAGATCAGGGCCATTTCACGATCCCCGAAAAAAAAGACGGGCAGTTGAGGCACACCATCAGCCTCTATCTGCCCACGCGGACGGCCGTCGTCCTTGAGCGTCGCTGACTACACCCTGCCGGCTTCACGCCGGATGCCTGACCTTTCCTCACCGTTCATGATGCAGCCCTCCAGGCACTCGTCGAGACAGTCGCCCCTGCAGGGCTCGACGTGGATAGTCACGGTTGAATCCGGATATTTCTCCCTGATCCGCCTGGAGATTTCATCGGTCAGATGGTGGGCGTCCTCGACGGACATCTTCGAGTCCACCTGGATGTGGAATTCGATGAAGCGGAAGTGCCCGGCCTTTCGTGTCCTCATCTTGTGAAAACCGCGGATAACGGGCCGGTGCTCCATGATCAGGCCCCGTATCCATGCCGCTTCCTCCGGGGGAAGTTGGACGTCCATGAGGTCCCTTGCGGACTGGACGGTCAGATTGTAGGCCGCCCTCAGGATGATGGCGGCAACGGCGAGGGCCGCGACGGGGTCCAGCCAGTCCAGGTAGAGATCGGGCCTGTATTGCCTGCCAATCCCGATGATCGCCAGACTCAACAGGACGCCGGCGGATGTGTAGACGTCCGTCCTGAGATGCCACGCGTCGGCCTGGAGGGCCACGGAATCCGTTTCCCGTCCCACGCGGAAAAGATTCTCAGACACGATCAAATTAATGACCACGGACACCGCCATGACGATCACACCCCAACCCACGGCCTCCAGAGGCTCGGGTCGGATGAACTTCCGGGCGGCCTCGTAGATGATCCAGATAGCCGCAGCGAAAATAAGCAGGGCCTCTATCGTGCCGGAGATGTTCTCGATCTTCCCGTGCCCGAAGGGATGCTCCTCGTCGGCGGGGAGGCTCGATGTCCTGACGGAGATGAGGGCGATGACGGCTGCGAGCAGGTCGATGCCGGAGTGAATCGCCTCGGAGATGATGGAGACGGAACCGATCAGAAGACCCGCAATGATCTTCGTCGTCAGCAGGGTGATGTTGGAAATCACCGAGAGAAGGGCGGCGGCTATCTTGCGGCGTTCCTGCGACATGGGGAGGCCTGCGGCACTTTTTGGACTCTATTTGTAGCCTGCCGGTGAGGTAATGACAAGCTTAAAATGCCGCCTGTGCTTCTCCTGTGTGCCTGTCAGGTGGGTTCTCAAAGGGCAATAAAAAAGCCGGGGAGTGATTCAATATCGCTCCTCGCTTGATTACCCTTTACTGCAAGGTGTCTTAAAATATGACCCAGTTCAATTCACCGGAGTAATAATCATCCTCATCGTAATCCTCGTAAAAGGATCCGTCCACGTCCAAATCTGCGAAAATTTCATAAGAGTAAATCGTGCTGCCCCCCCTATCGTAGGTCATCAAGAGACTGGCATTCCTTGCCGCCGGAAACATGAGAACCGGGATGAGGGGTTCGCTGGGCCCAAGGACAAAGATGGTAAAGAGGACCCAGGGGGTATGGAAGAAACCCAGTGAAGCGGCGGGAAGGGTCCATGCGGCCATCCCCGGCAACAGCATGCTTGAATCCTCAGGACTTCATGAGCTTCGTGAATTTTTGAAGCTTCCCCTTTTCCGTCAGGACTTTCCCGAGCATTTCCTGGTTTGTGGCCGGAATCTCAGGCGCATCACTCCGCCGGACGAGTGCTATAGCCTCCACGGGACAGGCCGTTACACAGAGACCGCAACCGATGCACTTCTCCACCGCCACCGAAGCGACGTCTTCCTTTATATCAATAGCGCCCATGGGGCAGCGTTCGTCGGCGCAGATTCCGCAGCCGGTGCATTCTTCACTCCTGACCGCCGCCAGGAAGCCGCTCGGCGCAAAGGCGCTGGAGATGCCAAGCTTCGTCCGGCCCTTCAGGATAATGCAGCAGCACTGACAGCAGTTGCAGAGAAAGCCTGGCCTGTCGGCCGTGTTCGTGCTCGTGTGGACCAGGCCTTCTTCTTCCGCGCGCTCGAGAACGGCATAGGCCTCCTCGCGTGTGATCTGACGGGCGGCTTTTTTTTCGACCAGGAATCGCGCCGGGGCATCGAAGAAAAGGCACGTTTCCGTCGGTTTTTCGCAGTGGTGGAGGCTGACACGGCAGGCGCATGGACCGAGGCCTATGAAATCCACGCTGTCAATGAGATTCTTGACTTCTTCGTAAGGATGGACCCGGAGCGCCGCATCGACGGATTTCTCGACTGGAATGACACGGGCCACCGCCGTGGGGCTTCCGGCGAAGGCTGCGCCAAGACCGTCGCCGTGATAGTCATCCCAGAGTTTCCCCAGCTCTTCGAGTTGCGGCGTAATTTTGCCCTGCATGAAAGGATATTCGAAAAGGCCTGGGATCGTGGGCAGAAGGCCATAGGAACGCTTCCCGCCCTTCTCCCGGCTGAAGACAAGCACCCGGTCGGCCAGGGCGCCCAGCATCCGGTCGGCCTCCTCCACGGGCACCCCCGCGGCGGCGGCTATCGCCTCGACCGGCCTGGGTGAAAAGTTCATGTGGATGAGGACCGCGGCCTCTTCGGGCGTGAAGAGTATCCTCAATATCTTGTCAAAGACCGGCGAGCGCGGCGCTCCCGTGGGGTACGCGTCCAGTATCTCCCTTAATTGATCGTACACGTCCACTGTCTTCCTCCCCTATCGCTTGAAGGCCTCGACTTCTTCCCTGAGCCACTGTGTCCAGGCCGGTATGCCCTCGCCCGTCTTGCAGGAGACTTCGAAGATTTTTATTTTCGGGTTCAGCGTCAGAACCCGCTCCTTCAGGACCTTCATGTCGAAGTCGGCCATGGCCAGATAGTCTGTCTTGTTCACCACCAGGGCGTCGCAGATCGTGAACATCAGGGGGTACTTGAGGGGTTTGTCGTCGCCCTCGGGAACGCTCAGGATCATGACGTTTTTCACGGCACCCGTGTCAAACTCGGCGGGGCAGACAAGGTTTCCGATGTTTTCGACGATGATGAGATCGAGGGCAAAGAGGTCCATCTCCCGGAGGGCCATATCCACCATGACGGCGTCGAGGTGACAGGCGCCGCCCGTCCGCAGCTGCACCGCCGGGATGCCCTCCTGCGCCACCTTCTCCGCATCGACCATGGAGTCAATGTCCCCCTCGATGACGGCCGTCCTGAAGAGACCTTTCAGGCCGCGGAGCGTCTGGATGATGAGGCTTGTCTTACCGCCGCCCGGCGAAGCCATGAGATTGAGCATGAAGACCTGCCTTGATCGAAGTTGCTTTCGGATTTCTTCGGCAGCCTTGTCGTTGTCGGCAAGAATTCCTTCCTTGATTTCAATGAGTCGTATACCGGTCATCAGATCACCTCGATTGACTTGATGAAAAATTCCCGTCCGGAAACGAACGACGCCTTCCCTCCCCCGCAGGCGGGGCAGACGACATCCCTGACCTCCCGGATGTTGACATGGAATGATTTTCCGCAACCCTCGCAGCGGAATACAACGGGCATCCTCTCGACCAGCAGCCCGGCTCCCTCGGCAACCGTTCCCCTGCTCAGGTGGTCGAAATACCGCTGGAGCCACTCGTCGATGACATCGCTCAACTCCCCGATCCGGAGGCTCACGCTGATGACCCTGACTGCTTTCGCCTCCTCGGCGTGCCGAAGCACAACCTTGAGGATGTTCTCGGTCACGGGGAGTTCGTGCATGACAAGATCCTTCTTTTTGTGATTAAGCGGCCCCCCAGAGCCTTTCGGTAAAGAGCGGGTAGATGGGTCTCATCTCCCTGGACACAACCTCTTTGAGGATTCTCAATTCCTCTTCACGCACGGGCTCGATGGTCGGGATGGTTCTCGTGCCTGTGCCCAGGTCGAATCCCGTGTTCTCCACGACGGTGTCCACGGAAACGCCCGGGAAAACAGAGTCCAGGACGATTCTGTTGATCCCGGTGTCGAACCTCATGATGCCGAACGGCGTGACCACGTGGCTCAATCCGCCCCGCCTCCAGGGCGTCTTGACGCCGCCGTCGAAGGCCGTCGCGTTCACGAAATCGGCCTTCTGGACGAAGAGGTTTTTCGTGTGCGTGGCGGTGAAGAGAATGGTGCGCCCGGCCATGGCGTAGAGCATGTTGGAGCCCGCGCCCCCCGGGAGCCTGACCTTCGGCTTGCTGTAATCCCCGATGACGGAAAGATTGATGTTTCCCTGCTGATCGATCTGCGCCCCCGACAGGAAGAAAACGTCGATTTTCCCCTTCTGAACGAGTCCGAAGAGCTCGAAGAGGCCTTCCCCCATGCGGTCGGCCGGGTCTCCGAAAAATATGGACGTGATATCCGGCGCGTGCGTGTGCTTCGCCAGGAGGGTGCCGGCCACCGGGACCGGTGAAAGCGTACCCGCGGCGACCCACTCCCCGTTTTTCAGGATTTTCGAGATAGCCACGATCATTCGCACGGTTTGATCCGTCGCCTTGTTTTCCATGATCTCACAACCCCACTTTCCGGAGATACTCGTTGTGGTCCTTCGGCCCGCAGATGTAGGTGTCCAGGTATTGCCTGAACGTCCTGTCATCCTTCGCAGCCGTCATGTACGCCTTGATGTGGGCCCCGTCGACGCCGTATTTTCCGGGACAACCCGTGGGATGGGCGCCCCGCGGCGCCAGCACGACGGCATCGACATGGAAGGGGGCGACATAGACCTCGTTGCGCGCCGGGAGAACCGCGTCCGGCTCGAGAAGCTCCTCGACAACGGCAATGGTTTTCCTGGCGGCCCGGGCCAGGAGCAGATCATTTCGCATGCTGAAGGTCGTCACGCCGCCGAAGCGATCCCCCTTCGTGGCGTGGATAATGGCCACGTCGGGGATGATCGGGGGCACCACGACGTATTCATTGCCGTTGCCCGAATAAGGGTCTTTGACCTTCTTGAGGTCGGGCCGTATCTTCATGTAGTCCGTCCCTAAAAAACCGAGGACGGGGATAAAGGGGAGGTTGTAGGCTCCAGCCTGGAGCCCGAGGAGGAGGGACGCTCACATGGTTTCCAGGTACTTGAGCCGGCCGCTTTCCGCCCACTTCCTGAAGTTGGGCGCAAGCCCGAACTCGTCCATGACGATCTGAGGGAACTGGGCCGTCTCGACGCATCCGGCGCCGATGAGGAGATCCGCCACATAACCGCCGGTGACGACGGGGGTGAGCGTGAGCCCCCTGACACCCCTCTTGATGACCTCCCTCACGACGGGCATGGGGTTCATCGCCATGCCGGCACCGACACCCAGATGACACCCGTCTTCGACAAGGCGCGCCGCTTCACTTGCTGTCATCAGTTTATCTTTCATCGGTCATCAACCTCTCATTTTCCGGGGCCAAACCCCCTTTTTCAAACAGCCGGGCGAACAACACATGCCCGGCACAACATAGCTCACATAGTCGGTGACCTCAAGTCAAGGCACTATTTTAGAACAAGCAGCCCGAGCAGGCTACCGGGGATCCCGCATACGAGCTTCTTGCCCGGCACGGCCATCAGTCTGAGAGGATTACCGGGAACGACGATATGGGTGCCCCCTTCTGGATGAGAGTGACAATGAGGCTTCCGCAGGAGAAAAACCCGCACCATTTTGCCTGCAGCATACCGCCCCGGTCCGCGAGGCAGCCGGCAATGACCCACGGCATCTGTGAGGCATTCCCGAACTACCAGGCGTCAGGCCCCCATTTTTCAGGCAACACGGCCTTTGCGGGCCACTCGGAAGGAACACTCTGTCCCGGCTTTTCTCCCGCCTTTTCGATGAGCTTCTTGAGACCGGGCCGTAAAAAATGGGGATTTCCGCCTTTCGCCGTCCTTCCGTTATAGATGGCCTCCGAGCGCAGCCTGCGGCCGATGGTCTTTTCCATCTTGTTGCCGAGCCACAGGACGCGATCCACGTCATAGCCGTGCTCGATGCCGAGTTCGTCGATCATGACGACGAGGTCTTCCAGCGCAATGAGCCCCACGTAACGGTGATCCTTGTAATAATACTCGCCGGTACCCCTGACCGGGCAGTCATCGAGGAAATTGGCCGGCTGCCCTCCCAGACCGCCCAGGGTGCCCTCAAAACGGGTGATGCCGGCATGAAGGGCTGCCAAAACCGAGGCGGAAGCGACACGCTTCGTCTCGTGGAGGTGGCACAGGTGCGCCTCCGGTTTCGGCATCGCGTCCATGACCATGGAGAAGTACCGGTAAACCTCGGCCGCCGAAGCGGAGCCGTCGTGATCTGCGTGCTCGATGTCATGGGCGCCGATGGCGAACCAGCGTTTCGTGAACTCCACGGCGTCCTCGAGCTTCGTGGCGCCGCTGATGGGGCTCCCCCATATCGTGCTCACGACGCCGCACATCTTGATCCCCGCGTCGCGGCACTTCTTGATGCACCGCTCGGCTTCCCGCCAGTACTGGGACAGGGTGGTGCCGGAATTCGCGAAATGATGCTCGGGGTCCGTGGAGACCATCATGAGGACGCGGTCGGGGCCGATTCCCCTTTTCTTCAGCTCAATGGCGCGGTCCACCGCGGTTTCGCGGATCGTCACGGCGCTGAAAACGAGCTCATCGTAATTGATGTTCCGCTGGGCGCAGCGTTTTTTAAAAAGGTCGCTTCGGAAGTGGGCGAGGACTTCATCGGAATCCCTGAACTGGGGCGTCGTCGCGGCGCTTCCCAGGTTGGTGGCCTCAATCTCCTTGCAGCCGGCCATGATGATTTCTTCGCCGTAGAAGATCTTGGCGGCCGTGGAAATGAACTTCTCCTCGTGCTGGAAACCGTCACGGATCGTGATGTCGCCGATCATGACTTTCTTCGGCATTCGCGGAAAGATCTTCCAGTAATCACACTCCATCATGTCACCCTCCTCACCCATTAAAATATTCTTGACATGATCCGCCGCCGTTAGAATTTGAAGTTTCCGAAATTGGATTCCCTGATCGGCTGCAGGAGGGAAACCTCGAAACCAAGCGCCAGGGCGTCGCGGCAGTCCTTGAGCGGCAGCGTCCCGTCGTTGAAAATCCGCGCCTCCATGTAGAAGGGGTGAGCCTCCCGGTTGTACTTGTCGATCATCATCTGCTGGAATTTTTTTGCCGCCTCCTCGTCCATCTCCTCTCCCCGCTTCTTGCGGTTCACCCGCTCGAGGCTTGTGAGGATGAAGCCCGCCGTCTCCCCGGACATGACGGATGTCCTTGCCCGCATGGTGGCGAAGATGAAGAGCGGGTCGAAGGTCCTGCCGCTCATGCCGAAATTCGCCGCGCCGTGATCCGGCCCGATGATCCACTGGATCCTCGGGACTTCGGTACAGGCCACCGCCCTGACCATGCCGGATCCGTACTTGCCGATGCCGGCGTACTCCTCGGCCGTCCCCACCATGTAGCCCGGGGAGTTCTGGATGTAGAGAAGGGGGATCTTCATCGTGGAGCAGCGGATAACCCACTCGATGGCCTTGCGGGCCGAGTCCACGAAGATGACGCCGTTGTTGTTGCTGGCGATGACCCCGACGGGGATCCCCTTCAGGTGGATCTTGCCGCACAGGACGTTGTCTCCCCGGCCGGGGTTGTAATTACGCTTGTACTCGCTGAAATAGCTGTCGTCGGCAATGGCCGTAAGCACCTCGCGGACGTTGATCCCCCGGGCGGTCTCCTTCGGCAGAACCTGATAGAGGTAATCATCCGGGACCTTCGGAGGGGCGGGCTTGCGCCGTTCGATGCAGAGGGTCTGCTTCGGGTCGAAGGCCAGAAGCTCCCTCAGTTTCTCGATTCCCTCGTCCTGCGATTTCACGAAGTGATCGGCCCCGCCGGAGATAGCCGTGTGGACTCTCGCCCCTCCCAGATCCTCCATGCTCACCGTCTCTCCGATGGCGGATTTCACCATGGGCGGCCCGCCGAGGAAGGAGTAGGACATCCCGTCGATCATGATGGATTCGCAGGCCAGGTAGACAATGTAGGCCCCGCCGGCCGTGTTCCCGCCCGTGCTGAGGGTGTACTGCTTGAGACCCTTCGCCGACATCCGGCACATGTTGTAGAAGAAATGGCCGAACTGGTTCCGGCCGGGGAAGATCCGGTCCTGCATGGGAAGGAAGGCGCCCGCCGAATCGGCGATGTAGACGAAGTTGAGGCCGCACCGCTCGGCGATCTCCTGGGCCCTCAGGTGCTTCTTGCAGCTGATAGGGTAGTAGGCCCCGGCGCTCACGCGGCTGTCGTTCGCGAGGATCATCACCCAGTTGCCGTGGATCTTGCCGATCCCCGTCACGAGCCCGGCGGAGGGGACGTCTTTCACCCCCTCGTAGTCGATCCCGAAGCCGGCGCCGCGGCTCAACTCGAAGAATTCCGTGCCCGGATCGATCAGCTGCCGGACGAGCTGGCGCGGGGGCTTCTTGCCCTGCTTGGCCAGGCGATCGTTCTGGACCTGCCCGCCCGGGTTGTAGGCCCTCTCCCAGAGTTCGTAGATCTTCTCTTCCTCGGCCAGCCAGTGCTGCTTGTTTTCCGCCTGCTCCATCTCTTTCTTCTGCTGGCGGGTCATTTTCTTTTCGGGTCCATCAGCCATCGGTCCTTCTCCTTTCACTCTCCGTTTACAGATTTGTATATCCCATCCGACCTCGTTTTAATTTTGAACACCCTAACCCGGTCTCTTCCCGCAGAAGAGCTTCATGACAAAGGAGACCACCGTCTCCCCCTTCTGGTTCATGATCCGGTTTCGGATGGTGAGAATCCCCCTGTCCTTGCCCTTGTCGGTTATGTCGATGACCTCCACCTCGCAGTGGATCGTGTCGCCGATCCGGGTGGGCGCCGTGAAACGAACCTCTTCCATCCCGTAAAAGGCGATGAAAGACTTCGGAAGATAACTTGAATAGGGCCCGAGCCTGAACGGCAGAACCATGCCGATGCTCAGGGTCAGCATGCCGTGGGCGATCCGGCCCTTGAAGGGCGTCCGGGCCGCGTATTCCACGTCCGTGTGAAGCGGATGCCAGTCACCGGTGAGGCCCGCGAAATTCACGATATCCGTCTCCGTGATGGTCCTCGCCGGCGAGGTCATCTTTTCCCCGATCGCGTAATCATCAAGATACATGTACTCCTTTGCCATCTCTTCCTCCCTGCCCCTTTGAATTTCAGTCCCTGTCCGCAGATAGGGCATTTACCACATCCGGCCCCAAACATCACCCGGCGACGGCAAAAAGAAAAAGGGTTGCATGTCCAGAGACCGTAACCCCTTTGTTCAACCGTCGGGCCGCCGGAGACCTTCAGGGCTTTCTCGTTCTGCATTTTTTTGTGGTCACCGCCAGGTGTGCCTTGTCTATGCTTTTCGTGCTGACATCCAGTTCTACCCACACCTCGCCGGGTAACTTCCATTCATATCGATAGGCGTCGAATTGCGCGCCCTTCGGGTTCCGCATGGGGTAAGTTTTCACATCGGGCCTGCCGTACTTTTTTGTCAGTGCGGGCAGCGTGTATTCGGCTGCCGATCTCGGTGTTGAAACCCCATAAATGCATTGCACGTTGCCATCAAGAATGGTCAAAAGATATTTGTCGAAACCCATCCTTTTACCCGCCGGGACCTCAACGACAGCCGCCCCTGACCCGTCATCCTTCGTCGTAACTTTTGCATCCGGATATTGCGCTTTGATCGGCTTGCCCAGAACAATGCCCTCGAAGGAAAACTCCGCGGCGGTCGCCGCTGCGTGACCGATCAGCAAAACGAAAAGGACGCAAGCGAGTTTTCTCATCTGATGCCGCCGTCTTATTTCAACTCCATTGCGCAGACATAATCGCCCGCCTCACGAACTTTCGTTCTTATTCGGTTGCCCAACGCCACGGCATCCTGATTTCCCAGGTTTGACACGCTGAGATTGACGAGTGCCGCAAAATCAATCGACGAGCCGCAAATAAATTTCCCGTGCAATGTTATCAACTGCTTCGCATACTCTTTTTTCTTTTTGTCGGTGATAGAATCATAGAGCGTCAGCATCAAAGCCAGGTCAGAAAAGTACGCTCCCGCCAGGCCTGCCTCATCACAGATTTTGGAGACATGGCACTCCTCCTCCTCGTCGGATATCAATTTCCCCGTTTCCCTTAAATCTTTAACGAGACTGCCAATCTCTTTATCAAACGCATCCAGTTTGTTGATGTGAGCGCCATTGTCGGCAGACAAGCCGGATGGTGCGGTCCACAACATGAGGCATGCCGCGACTGCGAGGATGAGCGTTTTGCTTTTCATGGCATCATTTCCCTTTCTGGCCAAATCCGCGTCTGTGGGTTCAGCAACGGTGCAGTGCGGGCGGATTTCTTTTATGTCACTTTAACGCCGAAGGTTTTGTCGTCCATGGGTCCTGAACCCGGGCATCCGGACGCTTTTTGTCTATCCGCTCTCTTTGATTCTTTTACAGAAGTAGGCGATTGCCGCACCGGGTATGGGGATAAGCAAAAGGATCCCTGTCAGCATTCTCATGACGGAGACCGCCAGGCCTGTCGATTCGAGATGACGGTCGACGCTGGTCCAGAATTTCTCGTTCGTGAGTATGAAGTACACCACCGTGGCATAAAGGGCGGCCGCAATCGTTATCTGAATGACGATCAGCCGCTCTTCCCGTTTTGAAAGAGTACCCCCCGGAAAAGGCTCTTCCATGAAAAATTTCTTTAAAAGCGCCTTTAATTTCTCGTACATCAGACCTGACAAACCAGAAATAATTTTTTGAGCAATGATTCATAGTGAATGTCAGGGATCAGGTTCCCGTTGATTTGATAACACCTCCGGGGAATGCCGTCAAATTCATTCTGCGGCTCTCCAGGACAGCTAGGGTCGTGTCTTCTTCAACGGAACAGGAGGGGGGCTCCACAGGAAGGCATCCCAAAAAACAGGGGTTCAAGCGAAACGCCTGAACCCCCGCGTTGACTGGTGGGCCGCACAGGACTCGAACCTGCGACCAATTGATTAAGAGTCAACTGCTCTACCGACTGAGCTAGCGGCCCGATATTCCCTTTTCATTGACTGGCGCGCCCGGGAGGACTTGAACCTCCGACCAACAGATTCGAAGTCTGCCACTCTATCCAACTGAGCTACGGGCGCCTATATCTAACCGGTTTAAAAACCCATATTATCTGGGGTGAGTGAAGGGACTCGAACCCTCAGCCTTCGGGGCCACAACCCGACACTCTAACCATTGAGCTACACCCACCGTCTCGTTCTGGCGCGCCTGCAGGGATTCGAACCCGGGACCTACGGATTAGAAGTCCGTTGCTCTATCCAGCTGAGCTACAGGCGCGTATAGGCCCGTAAAAAGACCTGCTTAAATAACCTCTTTGACCCCCATTGTCAAGACGAAATCCCATCTTGAATAAATTCCCGGGCGGGATTCCGGACAGCGAAATCAGACGCGTTTTCGGTAACCGATCTTCGCGAAGCCCCTGGGCAGGCTCACGGCAAAACTCACGTCAGCAGCGCGAGCTGTTCGAGCCCGGCCGTCGCGTTTCAGCCTCCGCGGCAGGGCGGTCAAAAAACCGTCCATTCGTAAAAGAAACCCCGCTCAAGAGAAACTTTCACTTCACATAACCGGCGATGCCGTCGAACCGGAACCCCTTTTTGGTCATACCATCGCCGCCGCTGTCGGTCGTGAAATACCAGGACCGGGTCTTCGGATTGTACCATCGATAAAGCTCACGGGACCCCGCAAGTTTCACGGTGGCGATATTGCCGACGGAGCGTTCGCGCACGTAACCGGCGGGGGGAGGTCTTTTGTCCCGTTCGATGGCGTAGTAATGGCTCCCCTGGCCGACGTTGAACCAGCGGTAAAACTCCGTCGTGCCCGGCGTTCCCGGCGAGAAAAGCCTGAAGGCAAGGCCTTCCTGGCGATACCCTTTCAGCAGACCCGCGCCTTCAGCGGCGGCGTTCGCCGTCAGAAACTGGTCCTGACCTTTCAGGTAACGGTACACCGGTATGACCTTCGCCGTGCTTTCCGGGGATACGGCCAGCGACACTTCCAGGGCGGCTTCGTCCTCGCTCGAGCGGAAAAGGACACTGTCACTGTATATTCCCGGCACCATGCCGGCCGTCTGGACGCGGATCGTCACGAAGTCGATTTCCCTGGTCGTCGTGCCGACATCCGGCGAGGCCTTCAACCATCCCGCCGGGCCCGGCCTGGTGTTCCGGCTGTAAACCCTGAGGCCTTCAATGATCGCGGGGCCCCCCGCCGAGAGAATGGTGAGGGTGTGGGGTCCCTCCGGGAGCCCTTCGACGATTTTGATGTCCTTCCGGCCCTGCTCCTCCGCCGCCGCGCTCCACTGCATGAAGCCCCTGGAATCGACGGAGGCCTTCAGGTCGCCCATTCCCGGCCCCTCGCGAAATATGACGTCAACGGCCGTTCCCGTGAACTGGTATTTCAGAGCGGCCTCCGATGAACCCTCCGCCAGCGGATACCCGTTTTCCCCGGTCCAGGATCCTGTCAATTCAAGGCGATCCTTAAGGTGCGGGGGCGGCACGTAGGTCTCTCTCTGACGGACCTCCCCGCTCAGAAACGATACGTAGGCGCCCCTCGACGCGGCGGCGCCCCCCCTGCCCCTGGCGGCGGGCTTTACGCCCGCGTTCCACCGGAGTGTCCCCGTCCCCTTGTTGGTGACCTTGATCCTTTTGATCACGCCCTCCCCGGTCTCAACCGTCCCCAGGTCGAGGGCCGGGGGGTCGATGGCGAACATCGGTCCCATGAGCCTCGGGACAACCCTGAACATGATGGAAACGGCTTCTTCGCCCTCGCGGGTGACAAAGACGACCCTGTCGCCGTAATACCCGGGCGTCAGCATTTTCTCGTAGGAGAGGACCTGTCTTTCGTTTTCGAAGATCAACTGCACCGGATAGGCTCTGCGATCTTCGTCAAGACTGTCCCCGTCCGCCTTCAGGCACTTCAGGCGTACTTTCACTTCGGCGCCCTTTCTGTCGACCCTGCCCGTCAACACCCTCTCCGCGCCGGACGTCACCCAGTCGGAAAGGCCCTCCATCGCCCATTCGAGGGTCCCCATTTCCGGAAATTGGAGGTTGACGACACTCTCTTTCGCCGCCCCGGGTCCGATGTTGCCGAAATCGATTCCACGGGGCGTAACCCTGAAGGAGGACCGGACCGCCTCTTTTGCCTTTTCTTCACCTCCGGGGTATCCCCTCTCAACGGTCCCGGCTTCAGGCGCCTTCGCCGCCTCCCCGGACGGCCGCGCTGTCACTTTCTCCCCGGACCGTTCAGCCGCCCCTGCCGGTGGGCGCGCCGGCGATTTAACCGGTTGGTCATCCCTTATCGCCGGCATGCAGGCCGACGCAAAAAAAAGAATGAGCAGGCAGAAAAGATTCCGTTTTGCTTTGCGCATCATTGATTCGTCCCGTGTCTTTCACAATTTATCCAATCCCGCCGAAAGAGACAAGAAAAACATTTTTTCACCAAACGGCTTGACATCGCGTGATGATCCGATATATTGTCCCCCCTTTGAAACAGCCGGGGCTCGCGATTAATTTACAGATAAAGTTTTTCGCCCCCCTTCCGATGTCCCTGCCGTGAAAAAAGGGGACACCCGGCGGGCCGCGACCATCATGAAGGATAGTGATCTTCGATACAGGCTGGCCTTGAAATTCACGGAAGGCGTGGGAAACGTCGGCATCAGGAACCTCCTTTCGTCTTTCGGGAACGCAGCGGCAACTTTCCGCGCTTCGCCGGAGGATCTGAAGCGCGTCGAGGGCATCAACGCCCGGGCGGCAAGGAACATCCTCTCCTTCAGGGACTGGCGCCGCGTCGACAGGGAATTGGACACAGCCGCGAAGAAGAACGTATCCATCATCACGGCCGAAGACGCCCTCTTCCCGAGATACCTTTTGAACATCTACGATTGTCCCGCCGTGCTTTACCTCCGGGGCACGCTGCGGAAGGACGATGTCAATGTTGCCGTCGTCGGATCCAGGGTCGCGAGCACATACGGAAAATACACAACGGAGCGCCTGAGCCGCGAACTCACGCTTCGTGGAATCACGGTGGTGAGCGGGCTTGCGCGCGGGATCGACGCGGCCGCCCACCGGGGCGCCCTCCTGGCAAAGGGCCGGACCATCGCGGTCCTCGGCTCGGGAATAGACGTGATCTACCCGCCTGAGCACCGCGAGCTGTTCGAGCGGATCGCCGAGCGCGGGGCCGTCATGTCCGAGTTTCCCCTGGAAACACCGCCGAACGCGACAAATTTTCCGGCCCGAAACAGGATCATCAGCGGCATGTCCCTGGGTGTCGTCGTCGTGGAGGCCGGCGAAAGGAGCGGTTCACTCATCACCGCACGCACGGCCATGGAGCAGGGAAGAGAGGTCTTCGCCGTTCCCGGAAGCATCGACGCGTCCGGTTCCCGGGGCACGCACAAGCTGATCCGGCAGGGGGCGAAGCTAATCGAGAATATCCACGACATCCTGGAAGAGATTCTCCCCCAGGTGGATGAAGCCGGGAAAAAACGGCTGGCGAAGGAAGGGCCGGCACCTGACGGGCGGGTCAGCGGCAAAAATCGCACCGGGAAGGTCGCGGCCCTCGATGAAGACCAGATGAAAATTCTGGGGCTGATTTCAAGAAAACCCATGGACCCCGACGGCATCATCGCCGCCACGGGCCTGAAGGCGCAGGAGGTCATGAGAACGCTCCTGACCCTGGAGTTGACGGGCCTTGTGGAACAGCTGCCGGGGAAACGCTTCGTCAGAAAGGACCATGATGCCTGATTCACTTATCATAGTCGAATCGCCGACTAAGGTGAAAACCATAAAGAAATACCTCGGCTCTGATTACGACGTCCGCGCCTCCGTCGGACACGTCAAGGACCTGCCCAAAAGCAAACTCGGCATCGACATCGAACACGACTTCGAGCCCACCTACAAGGTGATCGACGCCAAGAAGAAGGTCATCACCGAACTGAAGAAGGCCGCGGAAAAAGTGAAGGTCATCTACCTGGCGCCCGACCCGGACCGGGAGGGGGAGGCCATCGCGTGGCATATCGCCGAGGAAATCGGGGGCAAGAACAAGAAACTCTACCGGGTGCTCTTCAATGACCTGACCCGGAACACGATGATCCAGGCGATCAACAAGCCCGAACAACTGGACGCGAACAAGTACGAGGCCCAACAGACCCGGCGCATCCTGGACCGGCTCGTGGGGTACCAGATCAGCCCCATCCTGTGGGAAAAGGTCCGGCGGGGACTGAGCGCCGGCCGTGTCCAGTCCGTGGCTGTGAGGCTCATCTGCGAACGGGAAGAAGACATCCGGAACTTCGTCGCCGAGGAATACTGGACGATCACGGCCCTTCTGGAAGGCTCCAACCCTCCCCCCTTTGAGGCCCGGCTGGTCAAGATAGCGGGGAAAAAGGCCCACATCGCCAATGAGGCCCAGGGCAAGGACATCCTCAAGAAACTCGATGCCGCGCCCTTTGTCGTCTCGTCCATCGAGAAGAAGGAAACCCGTAAAACCCCGCCGCCGCCCTTCACGACGAGCAAGCTTCAGCAGGAGGCGGCCCGGTGGTTCAGGTTTTCCCCCAAGAAGACCATGAACATCGCCCAGAAGCTCTACGAGGGCATCGAGCTCGGGGCGGAGGGTCCCGTGGGGCTCATCACCTACATGCGTACGGATTCCGTCCGGGTAGCCGAAGAAGCCCTGAAAGAGGCTCGCAAATTCGTGGGCGAAATTTACGGAAACGACTACCTCCCCCCCACGGCGAGATACTATGCCAAATCCAAGCGGGCCCAGGACGCCCATGAAGCCATCAGGCCCGCCTCCCTTTCCTACCGTCTGCTCGACATCAAGAAGCATCTCACGAGCGAGCAGTTCCGCCTCTATCAGCTGATCTGGAACCGCTTCATCGCCAGCCAGATGAACCCCGCGGTCTTCGACCAGACGGTCATCGAGATTGCGGCGGCCAGCTGCCTCTTCCGCGCCCAGGGTTCCGTCATGAAGTTCCCCGGCTTCACGATTGTATACACCGAGGGGAAGGACAAGGAGAACGGCGAGGAAAACGGCATCGGCAAGACGCTGCCGGAATTGCGGGAACAGGAGGTTCTCAAGCTCCTGTCGCTCACGCCGGAGCAGCACTTCACCCAGCCGCCGCCCCGTTTTTCCGAGGCGACGCTCGTGAAGGAACTGGAGGAAAAGGGCATCGGGAGGCCCAGCACCTATGCGGCCATCCTGAGCACCATCCAGGACAGAGAATACGTCCGGCTGGAAGGGGGACGGTTTTTCCCGACGGAGCTCGGCACGCTGGTCAATGAGCAGCTCGTGACGAACTTCCCCAAGATCCTCGACGTGGAGTTCACGGCGATGATGGAAAACCAGCTCGATCAGATCGAGGAGGGCAGGCTCGAGAGGCTCGCCACCCTGAAGGAGTTCTACGGCCCCTTCGAAAAGGATCTGGAAAAGGCCAAGACGCAGATGAGGGACGTGAAAAAAGAGGAGATCCCCACGGACATCACCTGTGACAAGTGCGGGAGCCCCATGGTGATCAAGTGGGGGCGAAAGGGGCAATTCATCGCCTGCTCCAATTACCCGAAGTGCAAGAACACGAGCAACTTCACGGAGGATGAAAACGGGAAGATCACCCAGGCGGAGAAGGAAAAAACGGATATCACCTGCGACAAGTGCGGAAAGCCCATGGTCTTCAAGGAGGGCCGCTTCGGCCGTTTCCTCGGATGCTCCGGTTATCCCGAATGCAAGAACACAGCGGCCATCAGCCTCGGGATCAAGTGCCCCGAAAAGGATTGCGGCGGGAACCTCACGGAGAAGCGGACGAGAAAAGGCAAGGCCTTTTTCGGCTGCTCGAATTACCCGAAATGCAAGTTCGCCACCTGGGACCGGCCCATCCCCGAGGCCTGCCCCGCATGCGGATCGCCCTTCCTGGTGGAAAAATTCAGCCGGAAAAAGGGCCGCCTGAAGGCCTGCCCCGATAAAAACTGCGGGTACCAGCAGGCGCAGGATTAATTGGAGCCGCCGCTCACCCTTCCATCACTCAGGGGCCGCGGATCCGGCCCGTCACCCGAAAAAACAGTCTCACCATGAACGATGGAAAATTGATGATCATCGGCGGGGGGCTCGCCGGCTGCGAGGCGGCATGGCAGCTCACATCGAGAGGCATCCCCCTCACCCTTTACGAAATGAAGCCCCGCCGGTTCTCCCCGGCCCACCAATCCCCCGCCCTCGCTGAACTCGTGTGCAGCAACTCCCTTCGCTCCGCGGAAATTTCAAGCGCCGCGGGGCTTCTCAAGGAAGAGATGCGGCTGCTGAAATCCGTCATCATGGAGGCTGCTGACGCGTCGTCCGTACCGGCGGCAAAAGCGCTGGCCGTGGACCGCACGCTCTTTTCATCCCGCGTGGAGGACCTTCTGAATCAAAGGCACCTGCGGGTGGTCCGTGACGAGGTGACGGAAATCCCGACGGGCATTCTCGTCCTCGTCGCCACGGGACCCCTCACCTCCGACGCCCTGGCGGAGAAGATCTCGGCCCTCACGGGTAAGGCTCATCTCTACTTCTACGACGCCATTTCCCCCATCGTAGACGCCGCGACGATCGATTTGAAAAAGACCTTCAGGGCTTCGAGGTACCGGGAAGGCGACGGGGATTATCTCAACTGCCCCCTCACGGCCGGGGAGTACGAAAGGTTTCACAGGGCCCTTCTGGAGGGCCGGCAGGTGCCGCCCAGGGAATTCGAAGATTCGAAATTCTTCGAGGGGTGCCTCCCCCTCGAGGTCATGGCCTCGAGGGGCCCTAAGACGCTTCTTTTCGGCCCCATGAAGCCCGTGGGTCTCGTCGACCCGCAAACGGGGAAGAAGCCCCACGCCGTGGTCCAGCTTCGCCCGGAAAACCGTGAACACAGGGCCTACAACCTCGTGGGTTTCCAGACAAAACTTGCCCGGCCGGAGCAGGCCCGGGTCTTCCGGATGATCCCCGGCCTGGAGAAAGCCGAGTTTCTCCGCTTCGGGAGCATCCACCGGAACACCTTCATCAATTCCCCTGCCCTTCTCGACGCAACACTCTCTCTCCGCTCAAACCCGGACGTGTATTTCGCCGGCCAGATCACGGGGGTCGAAGGCTATATCGAATCAGCCGCCATGGGGATTGTCGCCGGCATCAGCATCTGGTGCCGACTGGCGGGCAGACACTTCGAACCGCCCCCCCGGACGACAGCCCTTGGCGCCCTCCTCCACCACATCACCGAATCCGACCCTTCGAATTTCCAGCCCATGAACGTCAATTTCGGTCTCTTCGAGCCTCTGCCGCGTACGGTGCGGAAAAAAGACCGGGGGGTACACTACGCCGCCCGGGCTCTCCAGGATCTCAGGGACTGGAGCGTAAGGCTCGGACTTTCTGAAAGCTGAAAAACGGCGGCTGTTCCGGACAGGATTTTGTCCTAGATGTAGCGGACGGAATCGACGAAGGATTTGACTGCAAATATCCGGATATTATTGCACTTATCATCCGCGGGGATGAAGAAGAAACCGGGACGGTTCGGGTCATAGCCCAGGGTGGCCCCCTCGACTTTCTCGCCGTCTTTGAAAGTGACTTCGACCTTGCGCCCCTGTGCCCTTTCCCCCTCCCCGTAGGCCTTTCTTTCGTTATAGGAAGGGTTTCCGCCGAAATCCCTGACGAAGAAAAGAGCTTTCAGGTCCTTGAGGTGGATTTCCAGAAGTCCGTTGCCCTTGGTATTATCGAGAGAACGCAGATGGAAACATTCCTTGTTGGGAAAGAAGTCCTGGGTGAAACCCTTGACGATCCGCCCGTCGACATACCTTATAATGACTTTGCTCTGTTCCATGGAAGTATGACTCCCCCATCGAAGTCGGCGCTGGAGACGCACGCGTGCCTGAAAATGATATCGGGCGGCGTGACTTGCAACTTTAGCAAGATTTAACTGAAATGCCGGGGAAAAAGCGGGACCGTGGCATGGCCCTTGACAAGGAACGGGGCTTTTCTTATAGTGCCGCATCCCGAATCAATCAAAAAAGGGGCTCCCGGAGGTGGAAAATGGACTTCCCGTACAAACGCGAGGGCACGATCCTCGAGTTTCTCGGCGTGGAACTGAAGGAACTGACGAAGGAAAAGGTCGTTCTCACGATGCCCGTCAATGAGCGCACCCGTCAGTACAACGGGGACATCCACGGCGGGGCGTCGGTGATGCTCGCCGAGTCTGCGGCGGGCGCCGGCGCCACGATGAACATAGACCGGGAGAAACAAAGGACCGTCGGCCTTGAGGTGAACGCAAACCACGTTCGAGGCGCAAGCGGGGGGCTGGTCACGGCCACGGCAAGGCCCTACTTCATCGGCCGGAGGACATCGGTTTGGGAAATCAAAATCACCAGAGAGGATGGAAAGCTCGTCAGCGCCGTTCGCTGCACCATCGCCCACATCGACAAGTAAGGGGCGAGAGGGGTGTCTGGCTTCAGGGTTGTTTGTTCTTGAGATGGATGATCCGGAGCCCCTCCAGAGTCAGGTTCTCGTCCACGATATCGATGTTGCTCGTTTCAGGCGCGATGACGCCGGCCAGCCCGCCCGTGGCGATCACCTTCGGGTTCGACTTCACCTCCGCCTTCATCCTCTCCACTATTCCGTCCACGAGACCGGCGTAACCGAAGAAGATGCCTGCCTGCATGCTGGAGATCGTGTCCTTCGCGATGAGGGTCTTGGGTCTCTTGATTTCCACGCGGGGCAGTTTTGAGGCCTTCTCGAAGAGGGCCTCGCTCGATATGACGATCCCCGGCGCGATGCAGCCCCCCATGTATTCCCCCTTCGGGGAGACGTAATCGAAGGTCGTGGCGGTCCCAAAATCGACGATGATGAGATCCGTCTTGTATTTGTCGAAGGCGGCCACGGCATTGACGATCCGGTCTGCGCCCACCTCCCGGGGGTTGTCGTACTGAATCGGCATGCCCGTCTTGATTCCCGGCTCGACGATGAGCGGTTTGAGGTGGAAGTATTTCTCGCACAGGGGCTCGAGGATGTTCAGCATCGGCGGGACGACGCAGGAAATGATGATGTCGTTAATGGACTTGGCGCTGATCTTCGAGGACTTGTAGAGGCTGTAGATGAGCATTCCGTACTCGTCCACCGTGTGATTGGCAACGGTCCTGATCCTCCAGTTCTGCACGAGTTTGTCCCCGTCGAAGACCCCCACAACGGTGTTCGTGTTCCCCACATCAATGACCAGAAGCATGGCTAACCCCTCTCCACGATGATGTCTCCCGTGACCACCCTCCGGCGGAGACCCCTTTCGTCCCGGATGAGAAGGGCCCCGTCGTCGTCCACGCCGACGACTTCCCCCGGCTCTTCGTCCGCCCCCCGTCCCGCGCGGATCTTCTTCCCCAGAATGCCGGCAAAGGCAAGCCAGCGTTCCCTCACCGGGTCGAATCCCTCTTCCAGCAGCACCTTATACCATTTCTCGAGCCGGTGATACAACTGCGCGGCGAGTTCCTCACGGGGGACGTGCCTTCCCGTCTCCTCCCTGAGGGAGGTCGCCCGGTCGAGAATCTCCTCGCCGAAATCCTCCATCCGCATGTTCACGTTGAGACCGATGCCGACGACGACGAAATCCACCCGATCCGCCGCGGCCTTCATTTCCGTGAGGATCCCACAGGCCTTTCGGCCCCCGATCAGGACGTCGTTGGGCCACTTGAGCGTCACACCCGTCAAACCGCGCCGGGAGAGAAGATCGGCCACGGCAACCCCCACCGTAAGCGTGATCCGGGGCGCAACGGACGGCTTGAACGGGGGCCTGAGGATGACGGAAGTGTAGATGTTGAGGCCCGGCGGTGACTGCCAGACCCTCTGCAGACGGCCCTTGCCCTTCCTTTGCTCATCGGCGAGAACCACGGTGCCTTCGGGCGCCCCCGTGTTCGCGAGCCCGAAGGCATGTTCGTTGGTGGAGCCAACCGTCTTCAGGCAGATGACACTCTGCCCGACGAGCCTCCCCGCAAGGCGCTCCCGCAGCTTCTGTTCGTCGATCATGGTTCCTTGTTTTCCGGACAGGCGGGCACAGGCGGATGAGGTTTGACCCGATCATGATCGTCGATCCTTACGGACCGTGAGGTTCAGGTCCGGACCTTGAGGGATATGTCCGCCGCGGCGGCGGAATGGGTGATGGCGCCCGTTGATATGAAGTCCACCCCTGTCCCGGCGATCTCCTTCACCCGATCCACGGTGACATTCCCCGAGGCCTCGACCAGGGCCCGGCCGGCAATGAGGTCAACGGCCCTCCTCATGTCCTCCGTGGACATGTTGTCCAGCATGATGACATGCGCTCCGGACAACAGGGCTTCACGGACCTCGTCGAGGTTCCTGACCTCCACCTCCACCCTGACCATCATGGGAGCCCGGCCGGGGATCCGCGCGACGGCTTTAGTGATGCCGCCCGCCGCGCTGATGTGATTGTCCTTGATGAGGACACCGTCGTAGAGACCGACCCTGTGGTTGAACCCCCCGCCCGCCCGGACGGCGTACTTGTCGAGAACGCGGAGGCCCGGTACGGTTTTCCTCGTGTCGAGGATCTTCGCCTTCGTCCCCTTCGTCCCTTCCACGTACCGCCGGGTCAGGGCGGCAATGCCGCACATCCTCTGAAAGAGGTTCAGGGCCACCCTCTCGGCCGTGAGGATGCTCGCGAGCTTTCCCGACACCTCCGCCACGATCTCGCCGGCGCGGGCCGCTTCCCCGTCCTTTTTCAGCAGGACGACTTCCACGGAGGGATCGCGGATGAGAAAGACTTCCCTGAAGACCTCGATACCCGCGACAACGGTCTCCGCCTTCACGACGGCCCGGGCGAGACCCTTCTCCCCGCCGGTGAGGACGGCATCGGTCGTCACATCGCCCGAACCGATGTCTTCATCCAGCGCCGACCGGATGATCTGCCTGATCCTTGCCCACTGAGAAGCCCCTATCATCTCCATTTGAGACCCGTCTTCGCGAAGATCATCCCAGTTTCTTCAGGGCGGCGTTGAGGATCCCGAGCTTATCCCGGATATCCCTGTTCTTGTCTTCTTCCTTGCGGATGACCGCCTCGGCCGCCTTCGCCCTGAAATCCTTGTTTTCGAGTTTCTTCGTCACGGCGGCTAGATCCTTCTCCAGGCGCGAAATCTCCTTCCGGAGGCGCGCCTTTTCCCCCGCCCTGTCGATCTCCCCTTCGAGCAGGACGAAGACCTTCACGGAGCCGGCAACCCCCGTGGCGGCCCCCTTCGGGTCCTCCACGGCGCCGGCTATCTTGAGGTCATCGAGCCTTGCCATGTTGAAAACGAAATCCCTGCCGTCCTCGAGAAGCGGCATGAGGGCCCTGTCGGCGCAGGACAGGAGGACCTTGAGCTTCTTCGACGGCGAGATGCCCTTCTCGCCGCGGATGTTCCGGATGATCCCCACCACATCGATGATCATCCCCATTTCCTTCTCGGCGAGTTCGTCCCTGAGGCCCGCGTCCTCCACGGGGAAGGCGCTCACCATGAGTGAACTCCCGTCCCGGACGACCCGGTGCCATATTTCCTCCGTCACGAAGGGCATGAAGGGGTGGAGGAGCTGGACGGCGGTCCTGAGCACCCGGAGCATCGTTTGCTGGGCGGCCAGCTTCTTTTTCGGATCACCCTTGCCGTAGAGAACGGGTTTGACAAGCTCCAGGTACCAGTCGCAGAACTCGCGCCAGATGAAGGAGTAGATCGTGCTGCAGGCATCGTTGAAACGGTACTCGTCGAGGGCTCTCGTGGTCTCCGCGACGGCGCCGTCGAGCCGGGAGAGGATCCACCGGTCGCAGAGGGAATGGTCCTCCTTCTTCAACTTCAGGTCGCCGCCGGGGAAATCCTCCGTGTTCATGAGGCAGAGCCTCGCGGCGTTCCAGATCTTCGTCACGAAGTGCCTGTAACCCTCTATTCTCTGCTCGGACATGCGGATGTCCCGCCCCTGGGCCGTGAAGGCCGCCAGGGTGAAGCGGAAGGCGTCGCAGCCGAACTTGTCGATCATTTCGAGGGGATCGATGATGTTCCCCTTGGACTTGCTCATCTTGTCGCCGTGCTCGTCCCGCACCAGGGCGTGGAGATAGACATCCGTGAAGGGCACGTCCTTCATGCAGTAGAGCCCCATCATCATCATCCGGGCCACCCAGAAGAAGAGAATGTCAAACCCCGTCACCAAAAGGGTCGTCGGATAGAAGGTTTTCAGCTCCCGGGTCTTCTCGGGCCAGCCGAGGGTGGAGAAGGGCCAGAGGGCCGAACTGAACCACGTGTCGAGCACGTCGTCTTCCTGGCGGAGCCTGGCGCCCTCGCACTTCGTGCATTTCGTCGGGTCTTCCGAGGCGACGACAATCTCCCCGCACCCCTCGCAGTACCACACGGGGATCCGGTGACCCCACCAGATCTGCCGGGAGATGCACCAGTCACGGATGTTGTCGAGCCAGTCGAAATAGGTCCCCTCCCACATCTTGGGGACGATCCTGGTTTGCCCCTTGACCACAGCGGCGGAGGCCGTCCTGGCGAGCGGTTTCGTGCTCACAAACCACTGCGTGGACACGAAGGGTTCGATATCCGTCTTGCAGCGGTAGCACTTCCCCACGTTGTGCGTGTAGGCCTCCTTGCGGACGAGATAGCCCCCCTTCTCGAGGTCCTTGACGACATTGTCCCGGGCCACGTAGCGATCCTGCCCCCGGTAGACCCCGCCGTTTTCGTTGATGACGGCGCTTCCGTCCATGATCTTGATCACCTCGAGGTTGTGCCGCTTCGACATTTCAAAGTCGGCGGGGTCGCAGGCGGGCGTGATCTTCACGGCCCCGGAGCCGAAGTCCATGGTCACATAATCATCGCCGATGATCGGGATCTCCCGGTTGACGAGCGGCAGGATGACCTTCTTGCCTATCACGTCCCTGTAGCGCTTGTCCTTGGGGTTGACGGCGACGGCCGTGTCGCCGAGCATCGTCTCGGGGCGCGTCGTGGCCACGACGATCTCCCCCGTCCCGTCCGCGTAAGGATAGCGGATGTCCCACAGGGCCCCCGCCTCTTCCTCGAACTCCACCTCGAGGTCCGAAATGGCCGTGTGGCAACGGGGACACCAGTTGACGATGTAGTCGCCGCGGTAGATGAGGCCGTCGTGGTAGAGCTTGACGAAGGTTTCGCGGACGGCCCGCGAGCAGCCGGGATCCATGGTGAAGCGCTCCCGTTCCCAGTCGCAGGAGCATCCCAGCCTCTGGAGCTGGTTGAGAATGACGTTGCCGTACTTCTCCTTCCACTGCCAGACGCGCTCGATGAATTTCTCCCGTCCGAGGTCGTGCCGGGTAATACCCTGTTTGGCGAGTTCCTGCTCCACGACGTTCTGGGTGGCAATGCCCGCGTGGTCCGTCCCGGGCATCCAGAGGGCGTTGTACCCCTGCATGCGCCTGAACCTCGTCATGACGTCCTGGAGGGTGTTGTTGAGGGCGTGGCCCATGTGCAGCATGCCCGTCACGTTGGGCGGCGGGATCACAATGCAGAAGGGCTTTTTCGTGCTCTCGGCCTCGGCGTGGAAATAACGGCGCTCGAGCCACATCTGGTACCACTTTTTTTCAATCTCGGCCGGTTCGAACGTCTTCGGGAGCATTCCTTCTTCCATGGGGCACATCTCCATCACTCGTTTTTTTGCAGGGCCCGGCGTTGCCTCCGTCGCGCCCGTGCGGTCGCATCGTGACCCTTTACTTCCTTTTTGTGCTATTCGTTTCCACTGATTATGCGGACTCCCCTCTTTGGGGAGAGAATCAGGCCGGATCGGGGACTTCTCCCCTAAATCCCGATTTTTCAAAGGCAATTGGCGATTCTTTATCTTTATACACCGAACAAGTCAAGGAAATTCCTGGCGCGGATCAGTCGCCCAGAAAGCCCCTGATCCGCGCCAGGATGGAATCCTCGGCCTGCGGACTGAACCATTCGATGCCTTCATCCGCCCCGAACCAGGTGATCTGCCTCTTTGCGAAGTTTCTCGTGTTCCTCTGCATGAGGCGAAGGGCCTCCTCCTGAGACAGATCCCCGCGAATACAGCCCATGATGTGCCTGTAGCCCAGGGAATGGAGGGCACCGGCCTTTTTCTCGTAACCGCGGTCGATGAGGGCTCGAACCTCGTCGACGATCCCCCGCCTGATCATGTCCTCGCAGCGCCTGTTGATCCGTTCGTAGAGCTCCTGCCTGGGCAGCTGCAGGCCGATTTTCAGGAAATCGTAAGGCCTTTGCCTGAACCCGTGTGTCTCCTGCTTTTTGCTGATGGGCTCCCCGCCCCGCTCGCAGACCTCCAGCGCACGGATGATCCGCACGGCGTCATTCACGCCGATGCGGCCCGCGGCCGCCGCGTCCAGTTCCCTGAGTCTGGCGTGGAGACGGGCCGCGCCGGATTTCTTCAAATCCTCCCGAAGCCGGCGGCGGAATTCGCGGTCCGGGCCCGGCCCCTCGATGAGCCCTCCCGTCAGGGCCCTGATGTAGAGGCCCGTGCCTCCCACGACGAGGACCGTCCTCCCCGCGGCGCTGAGGCGCCGGATGACCCCGCCTGCTTCCGCGGCGAATCGCGAAGCGTTGAATTGCTCGTCGGGGTCCGCGATGTCGATGAGGTGGTGCCTCACCCGGGCCCGCTCCTCCGGTGAGGGCTTTGCCGTTCCGATGTCCATGAAGCGATAGACCTGCATGGAATCGGCGCTGATGATCTCGGCACCGAGCCGGGGGGCAAGCTTCAGGGAAAGGTCCGTTTTGCCCGTGCCAGTGGCTCCGAGGATGATGACGATTTTCGGCCTCAGCGTCTTTCCCGACACGGCTCTCTTCACGACCGCCTGAATAACTTTTCCAGTTCCTGGAATGTGAGCTGGGTGAAAACGGGTCTCCCGTGGGGGCAGCTCGAAGAAAAGGGAACTTCGTCGAGTTTCCTCAGGAGCTCTTCGACCTCCGGAAGGGAAAGATCCTGACTGGCTTTGACGGCGCCCCGGCAGGCCATGAAGGTAAGGACCCTCTCCTTCAGCTCCTCGAGCCCCTCGGCTTTCCCCCGTTCGGACATCTCGTCGGCCAGATCCCTGAAAAGCGTGCCGGGATGAACGTGGGCCAGGATGGCGGGAACGGCCTTGACGACGACGGAGTGCCCCCCGAAGGGTTCCGCATCGAACCCCGTTTCCCGCAGGGAGTCCATACAGGCCATGACGCTCGAGTAGTCCCTGGGGGGGAATGAAACCACCTCGGGCATGAGAAGCCTCTGGGAGACCGGGGTTTCCCCCGCGGCACGCCGTTTCAGCTCTTCGAAAAGGATCCGCTCATGGGCCGCGTGCTGGTCGATGACGACCACGCCCCCCTCATGCTCGAAAAAGAGGTACGTCCCGCCGGCCTGCCCCACATAGCGAAGGTCTGAAAAGGGGATCCGGACATCAGGCGGTTCGCCCCCCTGCAAGAGTTCTGTCCCGGCGGTTTCGACCTCCCGGTTCAGCGTATTTTCCTCCTTCCGCAGGGGCCTAAAAATTGCCTTCTCCCTCCCCGTGGACACACGGTATCGCTTCATGGCCTCTGAAACGCCGGCCTTGAATTTCTCCACAACCTCGCCGGGGGACCCCCTGACACTCTCCGCTGTCCCCGCCCGGGGACTGAGTTTCGCCAGGGGCTCCGCGACGGCCTCCGTCACGATGTCGTGGACCTCACCGGGGTTTCTGAACCGTATCTCCATCTTCGTCGGGTGAACGTTGACGTCCACCTCCTCCGCAGCGACATCCACGAAGAGCATAACGGCGGGGTAGCGCTTGCTTTCGATGAGCCCCCGGTAGGCGCTCATGACGGCGTGGCTCACGACCGGGTCCCGGACATAACGTTTGTTGACGTAAAAAAACATGTTCCTCGCGTTCGCCCGGGTCTGTTCCGGCGTGGAAACAAAGCCGGACACGGTCATGTTTTTTTTCTCTTTCTTCACGGGTATGAGGCTGTCCCGCAGATCCTGCCCGAGGATGAAAGAAATCCGGTCGCGGGGATCCGCCGCACCGGGGACGTCGAGGAGGCGCTTGCCGCCGGCGAGGACGGAGAACCGCACGCCGGGATGGGCGAGGGCGATCCTCGAGATGACGTCGACGCAGTGCCCCTGTTCGGTGGCGTCCTGTTTCAGAAATTTCTTGCGGACGGGGACATTGTCGAAAATCCGGCTCACGGAGACGGAGGTGCCGGCGGGGCAGCCGGTGTCGCTTACGCTCTTGACCTTCCCCGCCTCGACGACCACCCGGGTGCCCGCGGGCGACTCCCCCTGCTTCGTCAGGAGTTCCACTCGCGACACGGCCGCGACACTCGGAAGGGCCTCCCCCCGGAAACCGAAAGTCCGGACCCGGTAGAGATCATCGAAGCTCGCGATCTTGCTCGTCGCGTGACGTTCGAAGGCCAGGGAGGCGTCCCTGCGCCCCATCCCCTCGCCGTTATCCATCACGCGGATGAATTCTTTCCCGCCCTTCCGGATCTCCACGGTGATTTCCGTCGCCCCCGCGTCCAGGGCGTTCTCCAGGAGTTCCTTCACGATGGAGGCCGGCCTCTCGATGACCTCGCCCGCGGCGATCTTTTGGGTCAGCTCATCAGGCAGGATGGTGATTTTCTCGTTCAACTCGAAACCTCTCGAAACAAAAGCGGCTCAGGCGTCGTCCGTTTTCGGCACGTTTTTTTTCACCCAGGTCTTCGCCACAAAATCTTTCAGCGCGACCTGCCAGTAACGGGTCGTCTTTCTCGTCTCCTGGATGAACTTGCGGCAGCTCAGGACGGAATAGGCCGGCCTCAATGCCTGCCTCCGGAGCATGTCCGAGGAAATGGCCTCTATCTCCACGTCGGGGATCTGGGCGTATTGAACAATCCTTACGGCAAACTCGTACCAGCTGCAACGGCCCCTGTTGGTGACGTTAAAGACCCCGGCGTGATTCCTCTCGAGGAGAAGCCGCACCGCAAGGGCGAGATCGGCGCTGTAGGTGGGGGAGCCGACCTGGTCGTTGACGACCCGCAGTTTCTTTTCGTGCCTTGCCTTGTCCAGGATGGCTTTGACGAAGTTTTTCCCCGTCCTGCCGTAGAGCCAGGCTGTCCGGATGAGAAGATAATCCCCGGCTTGTTCTTTCAGATAGATCTCGCCCTGCAGCTTGGACTGGCCGTAAGCGTTGATCGGATTGCACAGGTCTTCCTCCACGTAAGGTTTTCCCTTTGTGCCGTCAAAGACGTAATCCGTGGAGAAATGAACCACCCGGATGCCCCGGTCGGAGCAGACGCGGGCGATGTTCCGGACCCCTTCCGCATTGACGGCAAAGCACAGATCACGCTGGGTTTCACAGCCGTCGACGTCGGTATAGGCGGCGGCGTTCACAACAGCCTCGGGCCCGAACTCCGCGATGATTTCCCGGCAGTCGGAGAAAGAGGTGATGTCGAAATCATCGATATCGACCCCCCGTACGACATGGGCGGGCCCGAAGACCTCCAGGAGGTCCGTTCCCAACTGCCCTTTGCTTCCGAGGACCAGTATCTTCATTCGTATTTCACTCCGGCGAGAAACAGGCCCTGCGGCGGCGCGGTCACGCCGGCCCTGGCCCTGTCCCTCGACTCGAGGATCTCCCGAAAATCCATCGGGGTGAACCTTCCCTTGCCCACCTCAACGAGGGTTCCCACGATGGTCCGGACCATGTGGCGCAGAAAACCGTTGGCCTCGATGGTGAACTTCAAAAAAGACCCCTCCTCCCTCTCGACGCGGGCGGTGTAAACCTCGCGGACAGGGCTCTTCGTTTCCCTCCGGGCGGAACAGAAGGCCGTAAAATCGTGGACGCCTGTCAGAACGGATGCGGCCTCCCCCATCCGTCCGGCATCGAGAAGCCTGAAGACACACCAGCAGTAATTCCGCTGAAGGGCCGCACGCACGGGACTGTTGTAGATCCGGTAAAAATACGTCTTGCTCTTTGCCGAGTAGCGGGCGTGGAAATCGTCACTCACCTCGGCCAGATCCCTGACCACGATGTTCCCGGGAATGAGACTGTTCAGGCCCATGAGGAGATTTCTCTCCGGGATCCTGGACGACGTCCTGAAATGGGCCACCTGCTGCAGGGCGTGGACACCGGCATCGGTCCGGCTCGAGCCGTGGAGCGTTACTTTCTCGCCGGTGATCTTCTGGAGGATCTCCTCGAGCACCTGCTGGATCGTGATGTCGCCGCGCTGGCGCTGCCACCCGTAGTACCCGGTCCCGTCGTACTCGATGATCATCCTGAGATTCTTCATGGCGCATCCGGCGAGAAACCCGGGTTTCCGGGGCCCGGCATAATAACAGATGAAGCGCCTTGCGGGACAAGGCGCTCATCTGTTTCAGTGCGGAAGAGCAAAACGGGGCGGTCCCCCGCTTTTATTTCTGCCCGCCTGCGCACTGCTCGAGGGCGAGCATGGCCGGAAGTTTTTTCCCTTCCAGGAGTTCGAGAAAGGCCCCGCCCCCCGTGGAGATGTAGGACATGTTGTCCCTTTCCCCCGCCCGGTCGATGGCCACATCGGTGTCACCTCCGCCGACAATGGAGAGGGCATAGGAGTTGGCCACGCTGTGGGCCAGGGCGAAGGTCCCCCGGCTGAAGGCATCTTTTTCGAAGACGCCCATGGGGCCGTTCCAGACGATGGTCTTCGCGTTGTTCAGGGCCTCCGTGAAAAGGGTGATCGTCGCGGGCCCGATGTCCAGACCTATCCAGTTGGCGTTGATCTCCTGGACCGGTACGATCTTTGTTTCAGCCTCGTCCTCCATGCTCTCCGCGACGACGCAATCCACAGGCAGGTATAACTTCACACCGTGCTCCCGAACCTCCCCCATAATCTCGCGGGCCCTCCCCAGAAGCTCGTCCTCGACAATGGATTTCCCCACTTCGTACCCCTGGGCCTTCAGAAAGGTAAAGGCCATGCCGCCGCCTATGATCATCTTGTTGACGAGTTTGACGAGGTTTCCCAGAGCCTCCAGCTTCCCGGAAACCTTGGAACCGCCGACGATGGCCACCAGGGGCCTCGCCGGTTTCTCGAGGGCTTTGCTGAAGTAGGTCAGCTCTTTCTTCATGAGGAATCCCGCCCCGCAGTCTTTCACGAATTTCGTCACCCCCACGTTCGACGCGTGGCTCCGGTGGGCGTTGCCGAAAGCGTCGTCGATGTAGACGTCGGTGTAGCTCGCCAGCTCCCTGGCAAAATTTTCGTCGTTCTTTTCTTCGCCCGGGTGAAACCGAAGGTTTTCCAGCATGACCGTGCAACCCGGCTTCAGCTCCGCGACGGCCTTGCGGACCTCGTCCCCGCTGCAGTCCTTGAGAATCGCGACACCCTTCCCGAGGAGCCTCGAAAGCCTCTTGGCGACGGGCGCGAGGCTCATCCGCTCGATCCGCTTCCCCTTGGGGCGTCCCAGGTGAGAAGCGATGATGACCCTGGCGTTTTCGTCGAGGGCGTAGTTGATCGTCGGCAGCGCCGCCCTGATCCTCGTATCGTCGACGATGTTGAGGTCGGCGTCGAGAGGCACATTGAAATCGAACCGGCAGAGTACCCTTTTCCCTTTCAGATCCATCTCGTCTATGTATCTCATGGCTCCTCCTTTTGGCGCCTTTTTTCCCTCGCCCCGAAGGACCTTCTTTCGACTGGCGCTGCCATCGCTCCGGGGCGCCGGGGGTCGACCTCGGGCCGCGGACAATGCAAGATCCTTTAAATCCGGTTATTTACGCATTCAAAAGCCACGATTTTATATAACTTTGGGGGATTGTTCGTCAAGGATGAAAAAGCCCTCCAAATTACCTGTTGCATTTGGCGCGGGATACATGCTATATCTTCGCGATTTTAAAAACCAAACCGACAAAAATCAGGGGTGAGAATCATGGGTATCACGGAAGACAGAATAAAGGATCTCGAAAAGAGACAGGAGCGTCTGCTGACTATGGGCGGTGAGGCCCTGGTGAAAAAGCAGCATGAACTCGGCAAAATGACGGCCCGCCAGAGGCTCGCTCTTCTGTTCGACGCGGGTAGCTTCCAGGAGGTTCAGCTCTTCGTGAAGCACCGCTCCGCGCTTTTCGGTCTCGCCGGTAAAGAAATCAACGCCGACGGCGTCGTCACCGGCTTCGGCAGCGTGAACGGCCGGACCGTCTTCTGCGCCGCCCAGGACTTCACAAGCGCCGGCGGAAGCCTCGGGGAGATGCACGCCAAGAAAATCTGGAAGGTCATGGACATGGCCACCGACGCCCGGAAACCCTTCGTGGCCCTCAACGACTCCGGGGGCGCGCGCATCCAGGAAGGCGTGCCCGCGCTGGAGGGCTACGGCGGGATCTTCTACCGGAATTCCATCGCCTCGGGCTACATTCCCCAGATCTGCGCCATCATGGGCCCCACGGCGGGAGGCGCCGTCTATTCGCCGGCCCTGACGGACTACGTTTTCATGGTGAAGAAATCGAGCTACATGTACATCACGGGACCCGATGTCATCAAGGCCGTCATCGGCGAGGAGGTGACCCACGACGATCTCGGCGGGGCGCTGGCACACGCAACCAAGAGCGGCGTGTGCCACTTTGCCACGGAAAACGACGAGGACTGTATCAACAAGATCAAGGCCCTCCTCTCCTATCTGCCCGACAGCTGCCACAGCCCCGTTCCGGTGATGCCGACATCGGACAGCGCCGACCGGCTCTGTCCCGAGCTGGACAAGATCATCCCCGACAAGGCGACGCGCGGCTACGATATGAGAAAGGTCGTCGCTGCCGTGGCGGACGGCGGTGTCTTCTTCGAGCCCCACGAGCTCTGGGCGAGAAACATGTTCGTGGCCTTTATCCGGGTCATGGGTAAGACCGTCGGCGTCATCGCCAACAACCCCATGTTCGCGGGGGGCGTCCTCGACACGAACGCCTCCGACAAGGCTTCGAGGTTCATCCGTTTCTGCGACGCCTTCAACATCCCCCTTCTCACCTTCGCCGACGTCCCCGGTTACATGCCCGGGACGTTCCAGGAGTGGGCCGGCATCATCAGCCATGGAGCCAAGCTCCTCCACGCCTACTCGGAAGCGACGGTTCCCAAGTTCACGGTGGTGACGCGCAAGGACTACGGCGGGGCCTACATCGGGATGTGCAGCAAGCAGCTCGGTGCCGACTATGTCATGGCCTGGCCTTCCGCCGAAATCGCCGTCATGGGGGCCGAGGGCGCCTGCAACATCATCTACCGCCGGGAGATCAACGCCGCTCCGGATCCCGCGAAGAAACGCTCGGAGCTGGTCTCGGCTTACGAGGAGCAGTTCAACAACCCCTATTTCCCGGCCAGCATGGGGATTATCGAGGAGATCATTGCCCCGAGAGAGACCCGCAAGCGCGTGGTCATGCTCCTCGAGGCTTACAAGGACAAAAAGCAGGATCGCCTCGCGAAAAAGCACAACAACATCCCCCTATAGCGGGAGGGGCTTCATTGGGATTGCGGAAGGGGGGACCGTCCAGGTTCCCCCTTGTTTTTTGACCCGACGGTGTTCAGAGCGTTTTCGACATGCGACGTGTTGACAAGGAAATTCGAGACAGGGGGCTCATCGATCAGATCCTGGCAAAAGCCCGGGTGCTGAGGCTCGGGCTCAGCAGGGACAACCGGGCCTATGTCGTCCCCGTCTCCTTCGGCTACGACGGTTCCTTCCTCTACATTCACACGGCCCGCGAGGGGATGAAAATCGACTACATACGCGCCAACAGGCAGGTCTGCTTTGAACTGGAGCATGATGTCCGCGTCATTGAAAATGAAACGGACGCCTGTCGCTGGACGCAATCTTTTTACAGTGTGATCGGTTTCGGAACGATTGAAGAAATCACGGACACCGTGCAGAAAACCTGCGCCCTGAACCGGATCATGAGACACTACTCCGGCCGGGAGTGGGCCCTCGATGAAAAGCGGATCGAAAAGACCCGGCTCTGGCGCGTCTCGATCGATCAGATCACGGGGAAAAAATCCTCAGACAAGACAGCGGCAGAATGAAACGCGCTCGCGGCTGTGCACGGGGGCTTCAGGTGAACATGCCCGCCCGCTGTAACCGGCGGAGCATAACCTCCCTGCCCAGGACTGCAAAGACACGGTCCAGTTCCGGGCCCGACAGACGGCCCGTCAGCGCCGCGCGCACGGGCATGAAGAGCCTCTTGCCCGAAAGACCCGTCACCCGCTTCACGGCCGCCATCACGGTCTGGAAATCAGCCTCGTCTTTTTCGCCTGTCCCGCCCAGGGCGTCCGCCAGGGCCGTCAGGACTTTTTTTGACTCCGTCGCCCCGAGAATGGTTGCCGCCTCCGGCAGGACTCGGAATTTCTCCTCAACGAAGATGTCCAGGTAATCGCCGATATCGGCGAGCGTCGCGAGGTTGGGCCGCAGGGCTTCCAGGACGGAACGGAGCCATGCGGGATCAACGCTTTCGCAATCGAGCCCCGCCTCGCGCAGGAAGGGGAAAGACCGGGCCAGGAGATCCTCCGGGCGGGCGTTTCGAATGTAGATGCTGTTCAGCCAGCGCAGTTTCCCCTCGTCGAAGACGGCTCCGCTCTTTCCCACCCGGTCCATCGAAAATGCCCCGATGATTTCATCGGCCGAGAGCACTTCCCTGGCGCCCGCAAAGGACCCCCCCAGCAGGGACAGGTAATTGATCAGGGCCTCGGGGAGAAAACCCTGCGCTCGAAACTCCCGGACGGCGACGGCCCCGTGCCTCTTGGAAAGCTTCTTGTGGTCTCTGCCGAGGATCAGCGCGTGATGGGCGAAGGCCGGCGGGTCATATTCAAAGGCCCCGTAGAGCATGAGCTGGATGGCCGTGTTGGAAAGGTGGTCCTCGCCGCGGATGACATGGGTGATCCCCATGAGATGATCATCCACGACGACGGCGAAATTGTAGGCGGGCACACCCGTGGACCGGACGATGATGAAATCGCCGATGTCCTCGCAGTCAAACCTCATGGGGCCGCGGATGAGATCCCGGAACTCCATGAACCCCTGCATCACCCTGAAACGAAAGGCCGGCTTCCTGCCCTCCGACTCGAGCCTCGCGCGCCCCCCCGCGTCGAGGTCCCGGCACTTCCCGAGGTACCGCGGCATCATCTTCCGGGCAATCAGGGTCGCGCGCTCGGCATCGAGTTCCTCCTCGGTGCAATAGCACGGGTAGACGAGGCCTTTCCGTCGCAGTCGATCCAGGTGTTTTCCGTATATATCGAGCCGTTCCGACTGGCGGTAGGGACCGAAGGGCCCACCCCTGTCGGGGCCCTCGTCCCATGCCAACCCAAGCCACTTCAGGTCCGCGAGGATGTTCCGCTCGCAGACGTCGGAATCTCGGTCACGGTCGGTGTCCTCGACGCGCAGGACGAAGCGGCCGCCGGTATGCCGCGCGAAGAGCCAGTTGAAAAGGGCGGTCCGCGCATTCCCGACGTGGAGATCGCCCGTCGGTGAAGGGGCAAACCGGACCCGAGGTGTCTTCGTCTGCCGGTTCAAGCCTTTTTCTCCTTCACCGTGACCACGGCGAAAGCGGCGATCCCCTCACCCCGGCCGGTGAAACCCATCTTTTCGTTCGTCTTCGCTTTCACGTTCACCCTGCCCTGATCGACGCCGAGGGCCGAGGCGATCCTTGCCACCATGAGCGGTATGAACTCGGCAAGCCGCGGCCTCTCCAGGACGACCGTGGAATCGAGGTTCCCGATGACGAGGCCCTTGCGCTCCGCCATGTCGTTGACCTTCTGAAGGATCAACAAACTCGACATGTCCTTGCAGGCGGGATCGGTGTCCGGAAAATGCCTTCCCAGATCCCCTTCACCGATGGCCCCCAGGAGGGCATCGGCGACGGCGTGAAGAAGAACATCGGCATCGGAGTGGCCCAAAAGCCCCTGCTCGAACGGGATTTCCACGCCGCCGATGACGAGACGGCGTCCCTCCACCAGCCGGTGGCTGTCGTATCCGAATCCAACCTTCATGCCCCTCCCCTGTTCCTGATGAGGATGGCCCCCAGTTCGATATCCCCGGGGGTCGTAATTTTGATGTTTTCGTAGATCCCGGGAAGCATCCTGACCCGGATCCCGATTCGCTCCGCGAGGGAGGCGTCGTCCGTTCCGTAAAATCCATCGGCGAAGGCCCGCCGGTAGGCTTCCCGGATCACCTCCACGCGAAAGGTCTGCGGTGTTTGCGTGAGCCACAGTTTCGCCCGCTCCATCGTGTGGTCTACCCAGCCCCCGGTCTCCACGGACTTGACCGTGTCTTTCACGGGGACGCCGAGGGAGACCGCACCGAATGCGCGGGCGCCTTCGACACTCGCCGCGATCAACTCGCCCGTTACAAAAGGCCGCACAGCGTCGTGGATGACGACGATTTCCGTATCTTCCGGAAGCGCGTCGATGCCCGCCCGGACGGAGTCCTGCCTCTCGCGCCCTCCCGGCAGAATTTTTCTCACCTTCCGCAGGCCGTAAGAATCGACCATGTCCCGCCGGATGACATCCTCGTCGCCGGCAGGGACGACCAGGAAGACGGTGTCGACGGCCGGGGCCCCCTCGAACTTTCTCAGGGTGTGGACCAGGATGGGCACGCCCGCGAGGGCGAGGTACTGCTTCGACAACGCTCCCTCCATCCGCCTTCCCGAGCCGGCCGCCGGTATGATTGCAACGGTTTTCATCCCATTCCCTCGACTTCTTATGCCGCAGGGGGCGTTTCCCGCGGCCCTTAACAAAAGACCCGGGGCTTTTCGACCCCGGGTCTTTCAACTCCCGTTACAGGGCGTTGAGCCCCTGCATCTTCTTATCGGGCACGACGGTTTTCATTTCGGAGAAGATCATCCGACCCGCCGTCGTCTGCAAAACGCTGGTGACGGCCACCTCCACCGTGTCGCCCAGGTTGCGGCTTCCGTGATCGATGACGACCATCGTCCCGTCGTCGAGATAGGCCACACCCTGACCGGGCTCCTTGCCTTCTTTGATGACCTTGACGACCATGGTCTCCCCGGGCAGGACGACGGGCTTGAGGGAGTTGGCCAGTTCGTTGACGTTTAGAATCTTGATTCCCTGGAGTTCGGCCACCTTGTTGAGGTTGAAATCGTTCGTGATGAGCTTTCCGTTCATCTTACGGGCCAGGGCGATCAGTTTGCCGTCCACGCCCTTGACCTTCGGAAAATCCTGGTCGACGATTTCGATGTTGATGCCGCTGGTCTTCTGCATCCGGTTCAGGATGTCGAGGCCCCTGCGGCCGCGGGACCGCTTCATGGAATCCGATGAATCGGCAATGTGCTGGAGTTCGTCGAGCACGAAGCGCGGCACGATGAGGTTGCCCTCGATAAAGCCCGTGTCACAGATGTCGGCAATCCGGCCGTCGATGATCACGCTCGTGTCGAGGATCCGCACGTCCCCGCCCCGGACGCCCTTCAGCGACGCCAGGAGGGGAAAGGAAACTTCTTCGCTTTTTTTCGTCCCGATGACCAGCCCGAGGTAGCCCAGGATACAGGTCAGCAGGATGAAAATCCACAGGGCGATTTCCTGCTTTTCAATGTTTGTGATGAACCTCAGGCCGTATGAAAGAAGAAGCGCGATGGAAAGGCCGATGATGGTCCCGACGACTCCCCCGAGGATAATCCTGAGGGAGGCCTTCCTGATGACTTGTTCAATCTGGATGACCGTAAGAGCGATTAAAAGGCCTAATAATGATCCTATAAATGAAAACGGTATGCTCTTATCGAAATTAATGTATGAGATGAAAAATCCACTGATTGAACAAGCGGCGATTAAAAGAAATCGAATAAACAAGCTGATGACCCCCTTTCTTTTTTTATTTTCCACTTGTCCTCACCTATTTTTCAAAGAACGCAGGCACGGTAATCAAATATATAAAAAAAGCCCCGAGCAAACGCACACATCAATGAAAATATCACGACGGGGTCTCATTGGTTCTTCCCGCTTGCGGCATGAAGATGAACAAAGAGTGCTGAAAGTCCGAACCCGTTGATGCGTTTTCTCAGAGCTCTTGCGTCGCTTCCCGATGTTGCGGCCGTCAGTGAATCGGGAAGATGGCGTTTATGTCGGCTTCGATCTTGGCCTCCGCCATGCGGCTTGCGATGGAGATCTCCTTGATGAGCAGGTTCTTCGCCGTATCCATCATTTTTCGTTCGCCGAAGGAGAGATCCTTGCCGTTCTTGAGGATGAACAGGTCTCTCAGGACCCGGGCAATCTCGTAAACAGAGCCTGTTTTGATCTTCTCGAGATACTCCCTGTACCGCTTGTTCCAGGCCTGCTTGTCGATGGCCACCTTCTTGTCCTTGAGGATTTCGTAAACCTTCGGTACTTCCTTCGCGGAGATCAACTCCCTGAGACCGACCGACCTGGCGCTATCCGTCGGAATCATGATCCTCATTCCGTTTCCGAGTATCCGCATGACATAGAACTTCTGCCGGCTTCCCATAACCTCGCGATCTTCAATCGTTTCGATGGTTCCGACTCCCTGCGCCGGATACACTGCCAAGTCGCCAATCTTAAACATTGCCTGAAAACCTCAATTTATTTTTAAAAACCGCGTAATTATAGATGAAAAACACCCAAACTGTCAATGATTATTATCCACAGCCTCCCGGTCGGTTAAGGCGCGGATTATATTTAGATAAAGTTTTGCCGGATGCTGTCGAGATCGCGGTCCATTTTGTCCGGATCTTCGGCCGAATAGCGGTTCACAACGGCCTTGAGGCGGCCGTATACCTCCGGATCCGACAGATCGTCCATCCGCCTGTAGATTCCCCGCCTTCTTCCGAGCCGATAGACCATCCTGTCCTCGCCGCTCAGGCCGAAATAACGGTCGATGACGGCGAGCATCTTCTCCTTGTCTTCCGGCAGCTTCCCCTCCAGTTCCTCCAGCAGATTCAAAATGTGATCGCTGATGAGCGTGCTCGAAATTCCCTCGAGGTGCTCGATGAAAACCCGAATTTCCCGCAAGACGTCCTCATCCCCCATAGGCCTGAAATCCCCTTTTTGCATCGTGTCGTAGAGGGCAGTCCCCCGGCGCACCTGCAGGGACCTCAGCCGGATGAAATCGGGGTTGATCGCATTCAGCACCCGGGCTGTTTCCACGGCGTGCTCCCGGGACCACCGTTCGCCCCCGAGACCGGGCATCACGTACTCGCAAAGCGAAATGCCCGAGGCAACGACGTTTTTGCCGCCTTCGATGTGCTCCGCCGCCGTGACCCCTTTCCGGATGAATTTCAACAGGGGGTCATAGCCCGTCTCCAGACCGATGTGGATGCGCGAAAGGCCGGCCTCACGCAGTTTTTTGAGATCCGCCACCGGTTTCCGCTTCGCCGTCTTGGACCGGCAATAGGAGGTGATCCGGCTTACCCGGGGAAAGGCCTCACGGATGAACCGGAGGATTTCGAGGAGGTCCTCGGTTTTCAGGATAAGAGAATTGGCATCCTGGAGAAAGACGGAATCCCCGCCGTAATACAGCCAGGCCGCGACCGACCGGAAGGCGTCCCCGTAGAGACGATCATCGGCGAAAACGGCGGCCGCGACCTCCCGGGATACGTCTCCGCCCTCCCCCATTTTCCAGGAAAGGCCCCGGATCCGGTCGGCGATGTCACGGGCCGCCTGGATGTCTCTTTTCACATCATCCACGGACCGCAGCTCAAAATCGCAGCCCTGGTAGGTGTGGCAAAAGGCGCATCTGTTCCACGGGCAATTCCTGGTCACCCGGATGAGGAGGCTTTTCGCCTCGCTGGGCGGCCTGATGGGGCCCTGTTCGAAGCATGGATTTATCGTCATGTGTTTATGCCGTTCCCGAAGTCAACTTCCGATGAGCTATAAATTATGCATGACCCTTTGTTTCGTCAATAAAGCCCGCACGGGAAATTCTTCTTCTTTAACCGTGGACCTGAGCCCGCAACCCTGTGGTCACGGCAGGAAAAACATGGGGTTCCTGGCTTTGTTGTGCTGCCGGATTTCGAAATAAAGGTAGGCGTTCTCTGAACCGTCACCGGGTTTTGCGAGCAGGGCGAGTTTCTCGCCCTTTTTCACCCGGTCGTCCTTTTTGACAACCCGGTCCTTCAGGTTGGTGTAGACCGTGACGTAATTGTCATCGTGTCTGAGGAGAACGGTGTCGCCGTAATACTTGAGGGGCGCGGAGTAAATCACCGTTCCGCCTGCCGACGCGACGACGGGGGAGCCTTCTTTCGCCGTTATCCGGATGCCGTTGTTTTTCATCCCCGTGGACTGTATGCCGAATTTCGAGGTGACCTTCCCTTTCACAGGCCACATGAACCGGCCTCTCGGCAGGTCGATTTTGCCGGGCGTCTGCTCCACGGGGGCCTTTTTACTCGCCCCCTCGGGCGTAGCCCTCGCCACCTGTTTCTTTTCCTCGGCGGGTGCCGGTTTCCAGGGCTTCTCCGGTTCAGCCCTGGCAACGGGCTTCGGCTCCTCCGCCGGAGCGGGCTTGCGCTCCGCCTCCGCCTTCTCTCTCTCCTTTTTTTCCTCCTCCCGTATCCTCTTTTTCACGTCTTCGAGCGTCGGCCCCTTTTCGGCGGGGGCCGGCTCATAAGGCTTTGCCGTCGCGACGGCACCGCCGGCTGTCTTCGCGGGCGGCTTTGCCTTCACCTCGGGCTTCGACGGGGGGCTTTTGGCCGCGGTCTCGGCTGTCGGTTTCGAGGATTCCACGGGCGATTTCGAAGCCGGAGCCGTTTTCGGCGCCCCGGACCCGGGGGGTACGGCCGTCTTCCCAACCACTGCGCCCTTTGCGGACATCTTCGCTGACCCATCGGCCTTCGGGGCGGTCTTCTCCTGGACCTTTTCCTCGCGGACCTTTTCCCTGGGCGGCGCGTACTCTTTCGCCACGGCGTCCCCGGTGCCTCTCGACGGCGGCGGGACGGCGGACGCCTTGCGCGGCTTTTTCTCGACAGGCGTGAGGGTGATGACCCTGTGGGCGTCGGGGATGAAAAGGACCGACCCCGCCGTCACCATGGCGGGGTCCGTGATGTTGTTGACCTCGGCTATCTCCTGCAAGGGGATGCCGTAGGCCTGGGATATTCTCCAGAGGGTTTCCCCGCTTTTGACGTGATGGTAAACGCCCCTGGCCTGGTCCGAGTCCCGGAGAAAGGGCGGCACGGCGGTGCAGGAGGAGAAGATCAGGAGCAGTACGACAGAAATGAATATTTTAATGCGAAAGCTCATCTTTCCCCAGGGATCGGGTATCGTGTTTCCTCACAGCCGCCGTCATTCCTTCCAGCCGTGTTCCCCGATGAGATTCACAAAGCGGCAGCCGCCGAGATCTTCTCTCTTGACATCCTCGACATTTTCGGACAGTCGGATCACCCGGTAGAGCGTCTGCGTGTAACGGCCTCCCACGGGGATCACGAGTCGGCCCCCGATCGACAACTGCTCCACGAGCGGCCTGGGGATATCGGGGGAACCGGCCGAAACGAGAATGCCGTCGAAGGGCGCTTCCTCCCGCCACCCGTAAGTCCCGTCACCCACCCGGATGACCACGTTGAAATAGCCGAGCGACTCGAGCACTTTCCTTGCCCTGCTCGCCAGGGTTGCGATGCGCTCGATGGTGAATACGCGCTCTGCGAGATCGGCCAGGATGGCTGTCTGGTATCCCGACCCGGTGCCCAGTTCCAGCACTTTTTCGTTTCCCTTGAGTTCCAGGGCTTCCGTCATTAGGGCGACAATGTAGGGCTGTGAAATGGTCTGCCGCTCGCCGATCGGGAGGGGATTGTCATTGTAGGCCTGCTCGACCAACCCTTCATCGACAAAGAGGTGCCTCGGAATCTTTCCCATCGCCTTCAGGACGCGCTCGTCGGTGATCCCCCTCGAGCGGATCTGGGATTCGACCATTTTGGCTCGCTGTCGCTTGAACCTGTCCATGACCGTCAGATGGCTTTTTTCTTCGGCGGGATCCGATATTGCTCCTCGACGGTTTTGTGCCGCCGGAAACCGACCGCCTCCCGGATGACAATCAGGTAGTAGTACCGGATCTTCGCGTACTCCCTGGCCCGGTTGTAGCGTCGGATCTCGCTATTGATCTCGCCGGTGATGGCGCGCTCCAGACGGGCAAGCCGATTCATGTCCTCCGGTCCCCTGCCTGCCGCCTCCCCTGAAAGCTCCCTCAGTGCTCCCGCCTTCCCTTCAATCACGCTTTCGATCCGTTCGAGTTCCCGGAGGGCCGCGGAGAGCCGCTCGCCTGCGCGGCCGAGCACTTCCGCGCTCTCTTTCAAAATTTCTTCCCTGGTCTTGTCGTGACCGCTCTTGAACACGATCGTCGCGCTCTTCAGGCAGATGATAATTTTTGATTTGTTACCATGTAAGTATGGAGTTTTCAACTGAAATCGCTTTTGTCTTTCACGTTTTGCTTTACAAGGACCGAAGATTTCGCTACTAAAGACCAGTCAGAAAAAAGGTCGAAAATCGCGGCGAGCGGTGCAGTCGCTCCAGGCGCAGCACTCCGACGCGAAAGGTAATCCTGGATGAAGGCGGATCGGCACATCATGTCCCGGGCCGTCCGGGAGGCATACAGGCGGAAAGAGGACGATGAGACCATGGAGCCCCTCGTTCTCTGCGGCGCCGACGGCATCCCTGTGGGCCGAATGCGCGGGGACGACAGCGTCATCTTCTACAACATCCGCGGCGAACGCGAAGTGGAGCTCACGCGGAGCCTGACGGAAGCGGGGTTTGACGAATTTCCCGTCGAGAAAAACCTCTTCCTCAATTTCGCCACCATGATCGAGTATGACAGAAGGCTTGATGCCCGCGCCGCCTTCCCGCCGGAGGGCGTCGTGCGGGACACCCTGAGCGAGGTCCTTTCCAAAAACGGCGTCCGCCAGGTCAAGATCACGGAGGCCGAAAAGGCCTTCCACGTGGGTTACTTCTTGAACGGGAAAATCGGCGAGCCCTTCCCGGGCGAGGAGCGGGTCATTCTCCCCACGCGAAAAGACGTCAGGCTCTTCGACGAAGCCCCCGAGATGTCGATCGGGGCGATCACGGAAGCCGTCGTGAATAAAATCTCGGACCCCCGTTACCGTTTCCTCTTTGCCAATTTCCCCAATGTCGATGTCGTCGGTCACATCGAAAACGAGGAGGCCGTCACCCGCGCCGTCGAAGCGGTGGACCGCTCAACGGGCCTGGTGCTCGAGGCCGCCGGGAAGGCCGGCGTCACCGTCATCGTCACGGCCGACCACGGGACGGTGGAGCACTGGCTGTATCCGGATGGTAGCGTGGACACGGGGCACACGGGTAGCCCCGTCCCGTTCATCGTCGTCGACGAAAAAGAAAAATTCACGCTGAGAGAGGGCGGTGAGCTGACAGACGTTGCGCCGACGGTCCTGAGGCTCCTCGGCCTGCCGAAACCGGCGGTCATGACGGGCTCCTCCCTCGTCGGGGAGGGATTTCGCGCCGTCCAACGCCTTCTCGTCCTCATCCTCGACGGCTGGGGCGTCAGCGACAGAAGGGAAGGTAACCTCATCGCCCGGGCGGCCACCCCCGTGATGGACGGGCTCCTCGCCCGTTACCCCCATACACGGCTCAAGGCCGCCGGTTCAGCTGTGGGCTTGCCCGAGGGGACCGTCGGAAACTCCGAGGCGGGACACCTGCACATCGGCGCCGGCCGGCGGATCTACTCGGACCGCTTGAAAATCGAGATGGCCATCGCCGACGGCACCTTTTTCAAAAATGAGGTTTTCACCGAAACCATGAGGGCGTGCCGCTCAAAGGGGACGGCCCTGCACCTCATGGGCATCGTGTCCTTCTTCAGCTCCCACGGCTCCATCGATCACCTCCTTGCCCTGATGGACATGGCCCGGAAGGAGGGGGTGAAGGACCTCTTCATCCACGCCATGCTCGGACGGCGGGGGGAGATGCCTGAAAGCGGCGCCAACTACGTCGAGGCGATAGAAAACAAGGCAGCCGAAATGTCGCGCGGAAATGTGGTGTCGGTTATCGGGCGCTACTGGTCCATGGATCGCGAGGAGAACTGGGATCGGATCGAGAAAACCTACCGGATGCTCGTTTACGGCGACGGCAGACACATTTCGAAAAGGGGTTAGGCCATGGAGATCAGGATCAATCAATCAAGGCTTTCTCTTGTCGAGGGGGATATCACGAAGGAAGAAACCGAAGCCATTGTCAACGCGGCCAACTCGGGTCTGCGAGGCGGCGGCGGTGTGGACGGCGCCATTCACCGGGCCGGCGGTCCCGCCATCATGGAGGCGTGCCGGATGATAGGCGGCTGCCCGACGGGCAAGGCCGTGATCACGACGAGCGGCAACCTGAAGGCCCGGTATGTCATCCACGCCGTGGGGCCGATTTACCGGGACGGGACGAAAGACGAGGCGGAGCTTCTGAAGAGCGCTTACCGGGAGTGCCTGAAGCTCGCGACAGCCCACAAGATCAAAAGCGTCGCCTTCCCCGCTCTGAGCGCCGGCGCCTACGGCTATCCCCTTGAAGAGGCGGCACGCATCGCCCTCAAGACATCCATAGACTACGTGAAGGAACACCCGGATATCGAGCTGGTCCGTTTCGTTCTCTTCGGAAAGGCCACCTACAGGGTGTTCGAAGAAGAGCTGAAAAAACTGACGGGCGCCTGATGGACACAGGCCCGGAGGCTCCGCCCCGTGCAGTCGAAGGTGCGCTTCACGTGAGACGCCTGACCAGGCAATCGGCATTGGACGGCCAGAGGCCCTCGAACTCAGTCGTCACCCGGATCGCCTCCGGGACGTCCCTCCGATCGATTTTTTTGTAGCCCTTCTTCTCGAAGAATTCGGCGGCCGTCAGCGTCAGAAGATAAAGGGCTCCTGCCCCCTGGGACTTCGCATATTCCTCCATCTCCGAAAGCAGGTTTGACGCAAAACCGAAATGCCGATAGCCGGGAGCTACGGTGAGGGATCGGAGTAAAGCTGCGGAACCGCACGGCTCGAGACCCGCCACCCCCGCAATCCGTTCACCGTCCCTGATCACAAGAAAATGCGTCAGCTGGGGCGTTTTGATATCCTCATGGGGCAGCCCTGTTTCGCAAAGTAGGGCCTTTATCTTCGGCCAGTCCTCGTATGCTGCAAAGTCGATATTCACCCCGGAAGGCTCCGTCTCTCGCCTGAGAGTTCCCCGCCTACTTCTTCGATTCCGCTAAATCAAGCACCTCCCCCATGATCCGGGCCGCCTTCCCCGTGATTTCCACGCACTGCAAAAATTTGTCACCCTCCCGATATTCCTTCACCTGCTCTGGGTCCATCCAGTTCACGTTCACGAAATCGCGGCAGAGGATGCTTCCGCCCCCGACCTCCTCGCGGAAACGCTTCATGAAATGGAAGGCGCAGGACCACATCTTCATGCTGGCCTTTTCGTCCCCGTTGATCCGGCCGTAGCGGAGACTCAACGCCGCGAGTCCCCCGACAGCGGCGCCGCAGACCTCCCCGTGGGCCCCGAGTCCCCCGCCGAAGATGTCCATGGCCTTCATGAGGTTTGAATCCGTCAGCCCGAGTTTTTCTTGCCCGACCGCAAGAACGGCCTGGCTTCAGTGATAGTGATTGAAGAACAGCTTCCTCGCCTTTTCCTGCATCTCCTGCGGTGTCATTCATCCCCTCCTTCTGTGCTCAAGCCTGTTCAGGCTTTATAGCCTGGATCCTGATGCTGACGAACGCGCGGGCAAGTCACCACTTTCACAATGCACGCCTCCACGAACTTATTTGAGCGTGCCTCGCATGACGGGGCCCAGAAAATCCCTGAACCGGTCTGCCAAATGGTCCATTTTCTTCATTTTAAAACCCCCGCCGGACTGAGATCCCACTCCCTCATTTACTCTGAATATTCAGTTTACACTGAATTGTATGAACCATCGCCGGAAAATCAAGGAAGAAAAAGGCCGGCTCCTAACTCCGCGCCGGACATGGGTTTTCTTCAACCGTCTCCCTCCCCAAACCGTTATCATTATTCAAGTTTTTCCGGCGGATGCCGATGTATGAGTAGAACATTGTCGTTTGAAAAAGGCAAACCAGCCGAAAGACTGGGACGCAAAGCCACTGGCCTACATCCCGGGAGAAACCGGGACACGGCAGCAGGGTTGCCAGGCGATGGCCGTATCCCGCCTTGATCAGCGGGTGCGGAACCTCTCCCCACAAGTGCGGCTCCGAAACCGGCTTCACTTTTATCCCTTCCATCACCGCCCTGCCACGGTTGCTTTGAGTCAAATCTTTTTCAACGATGACATCCTCTTGGGATGAAACCGGATTTGTTCTGTTCGCGAGCAGATTCAGTGAAGAATGATTCCTACACATTTCTGATCATTCCGCGGAGAAAGTCGTCCGTGAAAAAGATCACTCTTTCAGGCCGACTCCTTGGGGCCTTTGCGGTGAGTGCCGTCATTGTTCTTGCTGTTTTCTCCGCCGTTACTCTCGATTACGTCATCATCAAACGGGACAGGGCTGAGGTGCTCAGCCTGCGTGAGCTCACTGAAGTCCAGGAAAACCAGATCGCAACGCTAAGTGAAAAAATCGGCCAGTACGAGCAGACCCTGGCGACCCTTCAGGCCTTTGATGCGAAGATCCGCATGCTGGCCCGGGAAGTAAACAAAAAGACGCGAGTCGCGCTCAATCCCCCGCCCCGCGTCTCCTCTTCGCCGCTTGGCGTCGGGGGGTCAATCCCGGCAGACGACATCGGCAGGCTTCGGTCCGGGCGCATGGACCGCGACATGGACCGCCTCATTGAGGAGGCCGCCGTCCAGGAACAGAGTTTCCGGGACCTCATCGAATTCTTCAAAAAGCAGAAGTCCATCCTCGCCTGCACGCCCTCCATCTGGCCCGTCCGGGGGTGGGTGAGTTCCGAATTCGGTACGAGAAGATCTCCCTTCACGGGTCACGGCGAGTTCCACAGGGGGATGGACATTGCAACCGATCCCGGCAGGGAAGTTGTCGCGCCCGCTGACGGCATTGTTGTTTTCACCGGGATTGACACGAACATGGGAAGGTTCGTCCATTTGAACCACTCCCGGGGGTTCTCGACCTTTTACGGCCATCTCCTGAGAAGCGTCGTTCGCAAAGGCCAGGTCCTTCGCAAAGGCGACATCATCGGGTTCATCGGGAATTCCGGGCGAAGCACCGGCCCCCATCTTCACTATACGGTACTGTTCAACGGGGTCCCGGTCAACCCGCGCAAATATCTGAATTGAACTAAACAGCATCCCCCTCATTTTCGACTTGAAATATGGCCCGATTTCGATTAAATTTTCACTGGATTTGATCTAAGACAACCGAAGAAGATCGTCAATATAGCATCTCCACTGCCACCACGGGCGCGACATCTGTTAACCCCCAATTAAACCCCGCAAGAGAAACGCCACGATCATGTTCCGTAAACCCGTTGAAGTGATCATTGCGTGCGCCGTTTTCGTCCTGTTCGCATGCCTGATCCCTGCCTGTTCACAGGGAACGGGTCAGGCCGGTCCGGGAGGCACTCCGGCTATGGGCGACAGGGAGAGTGCCGCCGGCCCGTGGCTCGAACTAAAGCGGCGCAACTGGGAGAACAACGGCACGGACACACGCATCGAGAGAGACGGGTCCTATACCGTCAAGGCGATTTACATGAGAACCGCAAAGGAGGTGAGAAAGGGCGTCATATCCCCTGTGGAGATCCGTGAACTGGCACACCAAGTTGAGGATGCTGAACTTTTCGACATGAAGGACAAATACAGCGCGCCTTTCAAAAGCGAGTGGTCGTGGTGGGGCTATATCCTGACGGTAAAAACCGCCCGTGGAACAAAGTCCATCCGTTTCCACTCCGAGGACGACACGGTCCCGGAAAATCTCAAGAGGATCGTCGAGTCGATCACGAAGATGACGAAATGAACGAGCCGCCCGGGGCTATGGGCGGCACAGAAAGAAAGGAGGCGTTAACATGGGAAGCAGACGAAAGGTCGTGATGGGAAGTTGTTTCGCGGTCATGTTCCTCGCGGCCGTGCTCGTCTGGCCCGGCTGTGTCGATCCGGCCTGGGCCCTCCAGCCCCCCCGGCCGGGCGAGATTGAGCAGTTGCGAACCGAGAACAGACTGGCTCCGCGGACGGCGTACGCGGAACGTCTGGGCAATCACAAAGTGAACGCCTATCGTCTTAAATCAGCGATCATAAAGACACAGAGGGCCGTGCTTCGGTCCCGGGGGATCGGGGACGCGCAGATCAACGTCATGGCCCCTCTGCCGGCACCGCCGCCGGCCTGGCGCGGCATGCGGACCACAGGAAATGTGAAGGTCTTCGCGCTCCTCATCGATTTTCAGGATTACGTCCACACGAACAGCCGCGACACCATGCACAACAGTCTTTTCCTGCTGGGAAACCCCCTTCAGTACCCCTACGAAAGTCTCAGCAGCTACTACCGCCGGGCGTCCTACAACCAGCTGAACATAACAGGCAACACCCTGGAGTGGTATCGATGGCCTGGCAACCGCCCCGAGCAACCGGATATCCGGGCGATCATCAAAGCGGCCATCAACCATCACAATTCCCTCGGCCACGACTTCAGCCAGTATGACTTTGACAACGACGGCGAGATCGACTACTTCATGGTCTTCTGGTCGGGGCTTGCAGGCGCGTGGGCTTCCGACTGGTGGGCGTGGTATTCATTCGGCTTCGGCGACCCCTCCTTCACCGTCGACGGAAAGAGGCTGGGCGGGTATGCGTGGCTCTGGGAGGCGACCTCCACGGGGAGCGCCTTCACGCCGAGGGTCGCGATCCATGAAACGGGCCATGCCCTCGGGCTCCCCGACTACTATGACTACGACGATTCCGTGGGACCCCGGGGCGGGGTCGGCGGCCTCGACATGATGGACGCCAACCAGGGCGACCACAACTGCTTCAGCAAATGGATGCTCGACTGGCTGACACCCACCGTTGTGTCGAGCGGATCGAACACGGTAACGCTCGGCGCAACGGGGACTTCCCAGAGCGCCGTACTGGTCTGGCCGGGTGCCTCCTCGGGCAGCCTCTTTACCGAGTTCTTCATGGCGCAGAACCGCCAGCGGGCCGGAAACGACGCAACCCTTTCCTGCGACGGGATGCTCCTCTGGCACGTGGATGCCCGGCTCGATGCCTCGGGGAACGACTTCCTCTACAACAACTCCGGCTCCAGTCACAAGCTCCTGCGGCTGATGGAGGCCGACGGCTTCGAGCAGATCGAAGCCGGCGGACGTGCCGATTGCGGCGATTATTACAAATCCCCCTTCTTCCTCGGCCCCTGCACGACCCCTTCGAGCAGACGCTATGATGGAACCGACACCGGCGTGTGGGTCACCGACATCTCCAACCCCGGGAACAGCATGTCCGCGAAATTCCAGATCGGCGGCACGGGGGTGACGAGACCGGACTATGCCGTCTACGCCATGTCCCTCGACCGGAACGCCGTGCAGAAAGGCGACACGGTCCAAGTAACCTACTCGATGAAAAACCAGGGCACGGCCCCGACAGCCGTTATCAAAATGGCCGTCTATCTCTCGGAGGACACGACCATCACGACAGGCGACCAAGAACTGAAGAAATGGACGCTGCCCGGAAACAATCTCCCGTCCTGCGCTGTAAGAACCGAGACGGTGGCCGTCACCATCCCCGATGTCTCCGACGGCAACTACTACATCGGGATCATGGCCGATGTCGACGGCTCGCAGGCGGAGGTCAACGAAGGCAACAACACCCTGTCGAAGTCGATCAAGATAGGCACGCCCACGTGGCTTTCAGCCTATGCCGCCATGTCGCTGACGGACGAGCACCTCGCGGTTATGAGGGACTTCAGGGACCAACGGCTGGCAAAATCGCCGGAGGGGAAGCTCCTCAGCGAGACGCTTTACCGCCACTCCGACGAGGCCCTGAAGGTGATCATGGAAAACCCCGAACTCCTTTCGTCGGCAAGGACCATACTTGCGGCCAACAGGTTGGAGATATCAAAGTCGCTCAGGGGGGAAGAGGCCGTTTTGAGAAACCCGGACGACGTGGTGGCTTTTCTCGATGCATTTGCGGAGAAGTCGCCGATGTCTCTCAAGATGCTGGCATGGATGGTGAAAGACGAACTGCTCCGGAAGAAAAACCGGGGTGAGATCCTCTTCGGATTCCGCCTGAAAGCCGGTCAGAATGGCATTGCCTCGACCCACTTGCAGTCCGCAGGCGCCATCGAGCGTATTGACCCCTGAGGATGTCTATCAACAGGCAGGCTGGTTCTATCGTTTCAATGATCCCGGCCTGCCTTCTTTTCTGCACCTGCCAACTCCTTCCGGGATAAAATGCGCCTCCGATCTATCTGTCTTAAGTGTGGTCAGAATCTAAAGATTGCGACATGTTATCTCATCTTCCTACGAAAAAAGTATTAGATTTATACAGAGAAATATAATACTTTTTCACGACATGATTATTTTTGATATATAAGACAAATTATTACCTTATATATATTGACATAGAAAATAATATCTGTAAAATGGTTGCAAATGGCACATAATAAACAAAATTATCTCACCTGTTGATAGGAGGGGCAAGGGGATGAAAAAAGGGGTTGTGAATTTATTCTGTCTGATTTTACTCGCCTGTGCAGTTACACTTCCCGCTTCAAATGCCGATGCGATTGTGATGAGCCCGATCAATGTGGATGAAATTATCACCTTCCGGGACGGCCTCGGGCCTTCACCCGGTGGCTCCTTCGATGTTTACAGGGATGGTCAATATATTTACAGCAGCTTCTGCCTGGAGACGGATGAATACATCTCCTTCAACACGCCGTACAAGGTAATGAACATTTCGGGCGTGGCAAACCAGGGCGGATCCAACACGAATAGCGGTGACCCCCTCGATCCCCGGACGGCCTTTCTCTACTACCATTACATGATCGGTGACCTGAACCAGCTGGCACCAGCTTTCGATCCCGCATCGTCAAATAGCCTCGGGGATCTGCAGAATGCAATCTGGTTCCTTGAGGGTGAATATCTCGGGAAGAGCAACTATCTGGTTACGCTCGCCAACACCTCGGGCTGGAAGGACACCGGCCCCATCCGGGTTCTCAATATCCAGACGATAAACGGCGGCAACGCACAGGATCAGCTTTATTACGCGGCCGTCCCCGAGCCGGCGACCCTTCTTCTCCTGGGCTGCGGTCTTATCGGCGTTGCAGCCGTGCGAAGAAAAAGGAAAATCGGTTAACACACTCCCATCAACCACTCACATAAAAAAGCCCCGGGTGGGCATTAACACCCCGGGCTTTTTTAATCTGTGCTTCACGAAAACCGGGTTCATGGGTTGCGACACATCCCGGCGGCTCAGGCAGGTTGCAACGCAGCCTTCACCTCGTTCAAAAAAGACTGCTCGGCGCTGCTCACCCGGACTCCGCCGAAACCGAGAAACCCGCCTTCCTTAGCCGCATTCGCCGCTTTTTCCGCCACGGTCATGACCATCAGCTTGTAGGCCCGCGCCTCCTCGGGTGTGGCCTTGCCGTTCACCAGGTTCGCCGCCTCTTTGACACGTTCGAGAACAGCTGCCTTGAGGTTCGCCATCTGCCGTTCATGGTTTCCCTCACCGACCATTGCCTTCATGTCAGGCACCTCGGGGATGCTCTTGTCCCCCAGCATCGCGCCAAAGAGCTCGAGCTTTGAGCCCTGCCGAAGCGATTCGACCATTTCCGTCATGCCGGCCGCGGCTTCCTTGATGGCGCCGAAGATGCCGCTCGGATCGGATGCGGAGACACCGGCGCCGACGAGCGAAGGCACGATCCTGAGAAGCGTCCACTCCTCTGTCGTGAATGCGTCTTTTGCGGCCATAGGATCCCTCTCCTTTCCCACGTTTTTTCGAAAACCATTATCGGGCTGACCGGCCGGCCCGAAGTTTGATACCTCCCGTCTCAACGACATTCAATTATCTCTTTGCCGGCTTCGCTTCTTCACAGACCATCTTCACCAATGACTCCACCGGTGAGCCGGGGGCGGCATATCCCCAGACCCGTTTGTCGGCCCTGTACATGTCGAGGACGCGTCCGTTGCTCCCATGATGACGGCCTTCCGTTATTGTGAATTTTTCTTCGATACAGTTTATCAGCCACAGGTTTTGTGTTTCACTCAAAAGCTCGAACCCGGCGGTCGCGTATCCGTCCCTCCTGTAATCATCCATTTTTCGCTGACGCCCTTCGTCACTGTAGACCACCTTTGTCCATACCCTGATGGCACCCTCCTGGGCCTGGCGAATACTGGCCCTGTCGTAAAAATACTGATCGCCGTGGGAACCGGACCCGTAATAAACCCAATCCGAGCCTCGGGCGGCATTCGGCGATGCGGTGATGAGGATCACCACGGCGAAGACAACACCGCACAGCACAGATAGTATTTTGTCGTTCATTGTTGTTCCCCCTGTGATATGAAACACCGCGTGAAATTTGATAACACTTCGGAGGGATGGGGTCAAGGACGGCTTTTTGCCCGCTGCCGTCATAACGCTTTCACCCTTAAAAAACTTCCCTTTTCAATGAAAAGGGATATAATGATCGCAACGCTTCACCGGGCAATGTGAAGCGCCTGTGATGAAAATCGTCAACCGAAATGAAGCGATGCGGAGGTAAAGGATGGCCTGTTCACTCAACGCGCTCCAGGGGAACCTGATGCTTGCCGCCGCGGCGATCGTGGTGGCACTTGGCTTTCTGGGCTGCGAAAAGAAAGTCTACCTGCAAAGCAACGTGGTCGACCCGGCAAGGATCATAAGCGGCAGCATCGCGGACAGGAAATTCAACGTCGTGAGGTTCGAGACTTTCGGTCCCCAGCAGGAACAGATTTACGGTTATGTGCTTCATGAGGACGACGCCGACGTGCGGACGGACAGTGCCTCCGTGGTGAGGCTCGGGAAGATGAGTCCGCGAGAGGTTCTCGATGATTACGAAAAAACGAGGCTCGTGAAGGGATGGTACAGGGCGAGCAGCCCCGTCATCCGTGAGTGGCTTCGAGGTGGAAGTCTCGTCGCCCTGACCGCGAGCGACTTCATGCTGGATGTCCATCTGTGGGAAGACAAGGCGCAGGGCGAGAAGGAAAACAAGACCGTCATCATTCTGAACTACGAGGATCGAAGACCGACAGACAAAATGTAAAACCATTTGCCCGGGCGGGGACGGAAAAAGGCCTGTCGCCGATTCTTTGTCGCGGGAGGGAACACAGCGGCATTAATGTTTGCATAGGACCGTGAAATGTATTATTCGTTTTCCAGGCGGTTTCAGTCATCGGCAAAATCCGACAGGAAGGAGGGACGAGATGGAAGGAAAATTTGAGGTCTACAAGGACAAAGCGGGCAAATTCAGATACCGGTTGGTGGCGGCAAACGGAAAAACCATCATGGTCGGCCAGGGCTACAGCACCAGGGCCGCGTGCCTGAAGGGCATCGCGTCGGTGAAGAAAAATTCACAGAAGGCTTCCAACTTCGAGGTCTACCAGAACAAAAGCGGCGGTTACAGCTTCAGGCTGATAGCGCCGGAGAACAAGGAAATCATCGGCACGGGGCAATCCTACAGTTCGAGGGCCGGATGCCGCAAGGGAATCACGTCGGTCGGCAGGAAAAACGCCAGGGTCGCGAAAATCGTTGATGCGGACTGAGGGGAACAGCGGGATTCCGGAATGATGTCACATACCGTCAGGAACCGGTGAACAACTTGTGGCCCTTGGATCTTTCAAGTTGAGGGTCATGCTGCGCTTGTTTCGGCGCAAGTAGGCCGCGGCGGAGGAGATCTTCGCCTCCTTGATGAAGGGGGGCAGCAAATCCGCCAGGTCCAGCCGCGAACCCGAAACGATCTGCAGGACATCGGCGCCCAGGTCGGCCAGGCACATTGTTGCGAATGGCCCCGGTAACAGGGTTGAGAAATCAAGAATTTTCAGTTTCTTCAGAGGTCCGCCCATGTCATGTTCCACCTTGACTTGAAGTGAAGTTTGTCTTCGCAACATAGCGCTCCCGCGCTTGCGTTTCAACGACTCACGCCTTCCCCTTCCCTCTTGCCCCTTTTCGCTGAAGGGGAGTGCGCGATGAGGCCCAATCAAAAATGATGTTGATATACAAAAATCTGGCCCGGCGATACGGCCGAGTTCTTACCTCCTGCACCCCTGCGCGGCGGTCATGAAGTTTCTGTCGTCGTCATTCAAGACGCCGTTTCCGTCAAGGTCCGCACCGTTGCACCCGCCGTTCGCGCTGTCGCATGCCGCGCCCCCCCCAAAGTGCTCCCACCTGCCGTTGAAAAGAGTCAGATCCGAGGAATTTACAACGCCGGAGGCATCCAGATCGGCCGGCGCGCAACCGCGTTTTGCCCATGAACAGTCCAGGGTGTGCGGTGAGACGTTGCAAAGGGACATCTCCCTCCAGAAGGGGGTTTTTTCAAGTCTGACGTGTCGCGGATTTTCAGTGGTCATCCAGCGGCCGTCCGGGCCCATGCACTCGTACCCCTCCCCGCTGCGCCTCACGGGAGTGGTGCTTCCGAACCGGTTTTGATAACGTTCCCTGATCCAGGATTCCTGTTTGGCCAGAAATCCCGTGACGCGGTCCTGAATTTGTTCATCCGTCAATAGGGGGGCGGGTGTCGTGTCATTTACTCCCAGTTTGGATTCTATCTCGTCAATCTTCCCGTTTCCGATCCCGAATCCCCCGAGGTGATCAAGCGGGGACTCCATGTCGAACATCCGGGCATACAGGGCCGACAGGTAGACCCCCTCCTCGTCTTTCAACAGCCGCACAAGGCGGATCATGTTCCAGAGCGTATTTCTGGCCCCGTTATAAAGATCGTTCTGATTTTTAATCCGGGCGTACTGACAAAGACCTGCAGCGCTGAGCATCAGTTCCCGGACGTCATCGCGCATACTGCTCGTCAGCTTTTTAAAAAGCTCTGGTAATACCCCGTGAAACCATTCGGCGAATTTTAGTATGTCGCCCCAGGAAGCCCCCAGTAAGGCATCGTCGATGGATCGGCATGCGGTCATGACGGCCGGGAGCTTTATTTCGGGTACGGGGTGCTTCAGCCCCTCCGAGGATAATGCCCTGGCCAAATAGGCCATCTGGCACGAGTTGAAACTGCCCAAGTCCTGCGATTCCGTAATGCCGTCCGGCCGGCGCTGGCCGGCGGGCACCAGCGTGCCGTAGTCGTGCCACTCATCGACCGTCATCTGGACCATCCCGGAGGCCACAATGGCGTCAGCGGTCCTGCGGCCTGCTTCGGCTGCCCTTCGGGCGGCCTCCGCCAGATCGGCCGGCAGTCCGGGCGTGTTCGACGCCTCGAGGGCCGCGAGGCAGCCCATCGCGTAATCGGGGAAATTGTCGCGGGAGTTGTGATTGCCCCAGAAGGCCCCCTTCCAGGGCCCGGATTTTGTAATCATCCACGAGGAGCAGCAGTCAGAGATGCGCAAAAAAGAAGGCGGGCTGCTGAAGCCATACCCCGGAAGATCCCCGAAGACAAAGGTCGTGGAGAAATGGTGGGGTTCGTCAACAGCCTTGAAATTGAAATAGTACTCCCAGGGGTCGTTTCGGTAGGTGAAGAGCACCCCTTTGTAGAAACGATCGAGAATCTCCTTCTCCAGGTTTGAATCGTAACTCACGGGCGGCGTGACAGCCCCGCCGGCCCGTGTCCTGGAAATTTGCCCGCTCACTCCGTCGAGTTTCAGTGTCCAGCCCGGAAGCGCCTCTCGGCATGTCAGACCGGGATGCCCCGAGACCTGCTCATTGAAAACGAGCCCTTCGAACAGACGGATAAGCGTGACTTCGAGGTCCCGTCCCCCCAATGCCTGGTACCCCTTCCAGGCCCCGAAGACAGACACCCCGATGGGATTGTTGTCGGTTGGACCCGGCACAACCTCGTATTCGTTTCCGGTTCTGGCAATCATGGTCTTGTTGAAGACCGACGCGAAAACGGTATCGCCCGCCATGGCGAAGCGGTTCAGGCCGAGAACCGTCCTTTCTGCCCGTTCCCTGTAGAAGAGTTTGAAGGCGTCTGCCTTGGCATTCGGGTTCACCGTGGGCGGCGGGATCGTCGCGCTCGACGGCATCTTGGTGCAGCAGGCGGACGTCGACATGCAGGCGATAACGATCATTGAAAGAATGAATTCCGTCCGTGCCAAAGATCATCAACCCCCTTTCCCCATCCGGAATGACTCGTACGTCGACGGGCCATGCAATATGCTCAAGGTGCCGGGATATTCATGCGGTAGGAACGGAACATAAAGAGGCCATATCAAAATTGATGTTGATATACAAGTCCTGCCCTTATAATCTACTAAATGATCGCTGAAACAACAAGACGGTTACAAGGATAGCCATTCATTGCATTACCTGATGACCAGGAAGGGGATCCTACTCAGCCCGGAACAGGCGCTTGACGCTCTCACGGGTTATAATGTCCTATTCTTCGGTGAGGAGCACGGTTCCCGTACCGCCCACGAGGGGGAACTCGTCCTTCTTACCGGGCTAGCGGGGCGGGCTACCGACCTCGTTCTGGCCCTCGAGATGTTTGAACGCGATGTCCAGTCCACACTCGACGCCTACCTCGAAGGCGCAATCGCCGAAGACCAATTCCTTGAAATGGCCCGTCCCTGGCAGAACTACGGGGAGGATTACCGGCCCCTTGTCGAGTTCGCACGGACACACGCGATCCCGGCCATCGCGGCTAACGTGCCGCGCGAATTGGCTTCCCGTGTCGCCATGGCGGACGCGATATCGCCTGACATCGCCGGAAAATACAGCATGTACCTGCCCGAAAAGGTGCACCTGGACTCCGGGGAATATCACGAACGCTTTACCGCCCTGATGGGGAAGATGCCCCACTCCGTACCCATGAAGAAATTGAGTGTGGAGGGGCTCTACAAAGCCCAGGTCCTGAAGGACGCCGTGATGGCGGCCTCAATTGAACCTTACCTTGACCATCCTATCCTCTTCTGCTGCGGCCGCTTTCATTCCGATTACCACCTTGGAATTCCCTATCAACTCCGGAAGAACCACCCGGCTCTTAATATTGCCGTTGTGGCTTGTGCGGAAACTGTGGCGGGTTTGCCCATGGAGGATCGCTCGCGGATAGCCGACTTCCTCTGGCTTGATGCGTAGGCGCCAACGGATTCAAGTCTTGCCGCAATTCGGGATCAATCAGGCTGCTTTTTCCTGTCGATAATCAAATTGCCAAAGCCTGGCTCCAAAACATAGAAAAAAAGGCCTGGTCGATGCCAGGCCTTTTGGTTGTTGTTCTCGGGTGTTTACTTCTTTGCCAGAACCGACTTGGCGGCGATCCTGCCGAAAATGAGCGCCTTGCCGAAGGCTGTTCCCGTCATGTAGGCCGCACCGTGGACACCGCCGACGATCTCTCCCGCCGCGTAGAGGTCCGGAACCGTCTGCCCGAAGATGTCTACCACCTGCGCCTTTTCGTTGGTAAGAATCCCGCCGTAGGTGCCGAGGATATAGGCCGTCGAGGGGAAGGCATAGAACGGCGCCTGCTCGATCTTCACAGGCTTCCCAAACGCGGCAACGAGGGTTTTCCGGCCGAAGGGGTCGCTTCCCTTATCCACTCCGGCATTGTATTCTTTAACGGTCGCCTCCAGCGCATCGCCGGGTACGCCGATCTTTTGCGCCAATTCCTTCAGCGTGGCCGCGCTCTGAATTCGGCCCCTCTTCTCCAGGCTTTCAGTGCGGCCGAAGGGGTCCTTTTCTCCGGCTTTCTTGATGGCCGTGTCATAAATCTGGAAACCCATGGCGTCCTTCTGCACAAGGGCGGCGTCGCCTACCAGCTTGTAGGAGATCGATTCGTTGACGAAGCGCTTCCCTTCCTTGTTCACGATGATGGCCCCCTGGTAAAACATCAGGGTAAAATCGTCCTTGATGGTCTGGGCATCCAGGTCGAAGCCGTAGGTGGCCTTGATGTACGGCATGTCCTTGATGTCGGCGCCCATGGCCCAGGCCATTTTCAGGCCATCACCATTGCACCCGCGGCCGACCATGGCCTTGGAAAATGCCATGGGCGGGACAAACTTGGCCAGAAGTTCCTTGTTCAGAGAGAAGCCGCCGCTTGTAAGGATTACGCCCTTCTTTGCCCCGTAATACAGTGTTTTCCCGCTCTTTGTCGCCTGGACACCGCGGACCTTGCCGGTCTTTTCATCCACCACCAGCCTTGAGGCCGCGGTTTCCATCATGAACTTGACACCGTGAGCTTTCGCAGCGTCATTCAGAATCTTCAGCAGGTCCGCCGGTATCACGTAATGAGATCGCGGCACGCTCTGCCCGCTGGCGATGCCGAGCTTGATAAACTTCACGCCGGCCTTCTTCAGCCACTCGTATGTTTCGAGCTGGTTGTCCACGTATGCCTTGACCAGGGCAGGAACATTCTGATCCTCCCCGACCTTCATAAGATCCTTGTAAAAGAGGTCATTGGAATCCTTTACGTTCTCTTTGGCCTGCAGATCCGTTCCCGCAAAGGCTAGCGCGCCGCCGCAGATCAGGCTGCTGCCGCCATAGGTGGGCATTTTCTCGAGGAGAATGACGCTTTTCTTCTGTCCGGAGATCGAAACGGCAGCCGCAAGCCCCGCTCCGCCGGCTCCAACGATAACAACGTCAGCGTCCTGGTCCCATTTCTTTGGAAGTTTTGCCATGGCCAGCCTAGGATCAAGACCTGCGAACAATGTTGTTGCACCTACTCCCAGGGCTGTCACCTTGACAAAATCGCGCCGGCTCAGTCTTCCGTTTTTCTGATTACCCATGGATCGTACCTCCTTCCTGTTACGATGATTGATGGATTTAGCATATCCTTTTTCGTTTTGCATTTTCAGAAAAGTAAATTACTTTCTTTTTGTTCCTCCTCTATCACTCATCATTTCCCAGAGTGATGCTGACTCCCTCACGAATCCGAGTTTCCCCAGAAGCATGATAATCCCGATACCTTACACTCCCGAGAGGTTTTGGGTGCTTGGATGCACAGAATCATGTTAAAGATTAAGCCCAAATTGATCAAGCTGTAAAAACGGTTACCGGCAGGACCACTTTTTACGGGTGGCGGAACAATTGCAATTTCCGGATCAAAAGTGTACAGTCGTGAAGAATACGATTTAGAAAAGGGAGAAAATTTATGAGTAAGGACGTCATTGGGAAAGATACTGACAGTGCGGTCGAAAAAACAAACAAGGGCGAAGTTGAAGTTCTTGAACCAATGCAAAAGTCGACTCCCTTTTTCAGTTTCCGTTATTCATACAGGGAGATTTCCTCCGTGAACGGCCGGACCCAAATCAGGTCAAAGAAGAGGCAGTTTACGAACGGCAAATTCGAATCGGAAGATTTCGAGGGTACCCTGGGAGGCCATGTTTATGATCACATGGTTTCGGATATGCAGAAATACTACCTCAATTATATTGACACATTTTTGAAGCCCTTCTTCGCATTATTACCTTTTGGATCCAAGAACAGTAAAAAATAACATGAAAAATGGGGTCTTGCATTTCAAATTCTTTTTGCCTGCCTGACCCCATTTTTGTCTTCCAGACCCACCCATCCTCATAAAACCGACGGTGTCAATACGAAGAAAGTATTACCTGTCCTTCTTTTCTAATGCTTTTTCCTTAGATTTGGTTGCGAAAAAATAAGCTTGTGAATTCAACCTCTTTCGTATTGATTTTCCATAATTCCCATCGTAAAAAAGAATCATATTACTGCTCCTTCGTGAAACCCGTTTTTAAAAAGGAGGATTTGGTGAATACCCTTGTGCCGCTTTTGGCCCTTCTGTTCATTGCCCTGGTGTACGCGGCTGTTCGCGTGGAACAATCCAGAAGGACGGGCAGAACAAAGATCCTTGCTTTCATCGTTATCCCCATTGTTCTCATCGTTTTGTCGTTGATTATCACGGACGGCCGCTTCTACAAGCAACGTACCTTCAAAATTCAGAATTTCATCGTCCTTCGCTCGGGGTAAGATAAAATAGAGCTTGGGCACATGGCAACATGTAGCATTCTAATCAAGGATCGATCGCTGCGCTTGAAAGGAGATTGTGGATGGGCTTTCTGCTTCTCTTTATCGTGCCTCTATATATTATAATTGCTGTAATTGTTTCGAGGCGAACCTGGAAAAAAACAGAGAAAAAAAGCACAAAGTACTGGACTATAGCCTTCTTCATTCTTTTTCCCACATGTGACACGTTTGTCGCACTGATAGTAATGGGATTACTATGCGTCACCCATGGCGGGGAGCATATATACCAGACTGTTAGAGATGTAGATGGATATTTTGATCTTAGCATATATCATGACCCGATTGGGTGGCCCGAAGCCCTTCTAATAAAGAAAAATTTCAAATTCATAGAAATGGACGTAAAAAAGGTGGGTGAACGCACATTAACCACAGAACCGGGATTGTATCGATTCTACCGGGCAGAGAAAGGAAACCCACTGTGTAAAAGATATTACGAGGTTAGAGATCTAACAAATAAACACAGGAAAGATAAACTCCCTGACGAGATATGTGTTGCCGTGGAAAATATTCCACAAATAGGAAGCCGATATTCGTACCGACATTATGAAATGGAGCGTTACTTCATAGGGTTTCTGAAGATCGCAAAAGCTGAGACGAGAGTGACCGACTTCACAACGGGTAAGGTAATTGGTAGGGCGAATTCCTATCTCTGGTACGGTCCATGGTGGAACCTTGAGGACGATCTGGTTTACAAGTGCCCGCGAGAGTCCCGGGACATGCCTAGCATTCATATCACCCTTTTAGAGAAGGTCTTAATTCCATACAAGACATCAGCGGGAGGTGAGAAATGAACCGTGGGAACCTGTTGAATGTTGTACGGAAGTGGAAGCAAGAAGCAGAGCTTTGCAAGGCTGCAAAGGCAAATTTAGAGAAAGGTATGTATGGAGGTAGTGATAAAGCATATCTCGATGCACTGAGTGAAGCTGGATTTTCCGAAGAAGAAGCTCTCATATTCGCTAACAGATATAAGGTCCTTGCTCCAATGCACGACCCCTTTTCTGGGGCAGATATATATTTATTCGAAGACACTTATTCAGGCACGAAAACGCTCGTGCAAAGGGGTTCAGATACTTCATTCGATTCATTATCTAATGCATGGAATACGGTTTGCGACTGGCTAGTGCAAAATTCCCGTATCGCGATACTTGACAATACTACCACCCCACAAGTGTATTCGATGATGATGTTTTACAACAGCATTTTTGAAATGCGGGATGATGAAGGCAATTTGATCATCGGGGAGGGAGAGAAAATCGATCTCGCGGGTTACTCACAGGGAGCCTACGGTGCTGTCAGTTTGAAACTCTACGACATATTAACGGGACAAGACAGGTTAGACCACGTGTACGCATTTGCATCACCCGGAATTCCCGATCCTGACGGTGAAATCGGTCAATTGCTAAGTGATTCGGTCACAAACATTGGTGTAAGTTACGACCCTTTTTATGGTTTGGGTAAATATCTAGGATGGGGGACCGGCAGACTCTTCGGTGATGTTATTGAAATTCCGAACTGGGAAGGCTTTCCGCATAATATCCGTGAAATGAATTCCATGCTCGCGCTGATAGAGAAGCAGTTGGAAATCGAAACTATGGAAGAACTCATCAACTCATTGCAAAGCAATGGCGGTGGAGATGATGCTTTGCTTCTGGAATATAGCACGAAGCTTTCCAAATTGAGAGAACAGTTTTCAATTCTCAATGGCTGCGATGGTGACTTGGATGCACTGGGACTACCTACCCGAATACCAAGCATAAAAAAATGGATCGCACAGGCATTGGGTGCCGAGCCGCCTCGAAGGGACCCCATGTTTCTGGATCTTGATGGCGATGGGATCGAAACACTCGGGCTCGCGCAGGGTGCGTTTTTTGATCACGACGGCAATGGTTTCGCGGAAAAAACGGGATGGGTGTCACCTGATGACGGTATTCTGGTGATCGACCGTAACGGCGACGGCATCATCAGCAGTAATGTGGAGTTGGTAATAGGTTGGGAGTCTCTGAGAAACGAAAACATGAACTTTATCGATGCCGGGTTGGTCCTCGAAGAGCAAATCATAGACAATGTGCTTGATGCCAGCGATGCCGCCTGGGAGCAACTTAAAGTGTGGCGGGATCTGGATGGGGACGGTTTCTCTTCGGGAGGTGAGCTATTCACGCTGGATCAACTGGGAATACAGTCAATCAGTTGGGACCACACGGATGTAAATGTAACGGACGGGAAAGGCAACACTCAAATCGAGGCCGGAACATTTGTAAAAACCGATGGTTCTCTTGGAAATATCGGGAGTTTTCTCGTTGCCCGCGACACCACCGCCACCATAGCGGAGGAGTGGCTCGAGGTTTCGCACGAGATTGCTGCTTTACCCGATTTGAAAGGTTACGGCAATCTCTACGACTTGCACCAGGCTATGGCAAGAGAGGCTTTAGCAACAGAGCCGAGCGAACTTCTGATCGCGGTACAAATTGTCAGTACACCCAATCTCAAGAATCTCGTTGAAACTTTCATGTCAGCGGATGGTGTTGAGGCACGCGAACAGCTCATGGACGAAATTTTATTCCGATGGGCAGGAGCGTGGGGAATAGACCCTGCGAGCAGGGGTCCGAATATCGATGCCAGAAGACTCCATGTACTGGAGAAATTCTATGGGCAGGATATCGTCGGAGTTGGCGGACTGAACCCCAACGTAAATGCTGCACCTTTTCTGAATGAGGCATACAAGGAACTCTACGAGATGTACTATGGTCAGTTCATGGCCCAGACCCACCTGAAAGTCTTGTATGAGCAAATAGCATACCGGTGGGACGATGTATCAGACAAACTGACAGGCGATCCGAGCCTGGCCATTGCCGAGATTGAGGCACGGATGGCTGAAGACCCCGAGAAGGGCCGCGTGTTTCTTTCTGAGTTTGCCCGCAGTCTGAAGGGGTCCGGTGCAAATGAAATTATAGATTACATGTCGTTCAGGTCCCACTTCGCTGAACAGGGCGAGGATCTGACCTGGCTCATCGACTCGGCCGGCCTGTATGTCATGTCAGGCACGGATAATGGTGAAACGTTAAGGGGAAGAGACGTCGATGAGGCAATCGCCGGGGGTGATGGCAATGACAGCCTTTACGCCACAGCGGGAAATGATGCACTCTACGGGCAGGGCGGCAACGATTTTTTGTACGGCGCGAATGACAGTGACATCCTCGTAGGCGGCGCCGGCGACGATACTGTGTACGCCAGTGGCGGGAACGATATCGCTGATGGAAGCGCCGGCAACGATACCCTTAATGGCTCCACGGGCAATGACGTTTTGAGGGGTGGTGAAGGGAACGACACCCTCAACGGGGAATACGACAATGACCTCCTCGACGGGGGCCTGGGTGACGATATTCTCAACGGCGGTTCGGGGGACGACACGTACCTCTACAGCCAGGGGTCGGGGAACGACACGATTAACAGTTATGCCATCGGTTATGTCGGTCCCTATGCCACGGTCATAAATCAGAACGGTTTTGACACCATCCAGTTCGGTGAAGGGCTGACGCCGGACTCCTTCGAGTACATTGGAGAGGGGAGCAACAGGGGCGGCAACCTCTTGCTGCGAAACAGGGAAACAGGGGAGACGCTGAAGTTTGACAGGTGGCTGAACGGCGAGTATTACCAGGTGGACCGGTTTCTGTTTGCCGACGGGACGGAGCTGACGGCCGCTGAGGTCACCGAGAAAGTCAACGTCATTATCTCGGGCACCGAGGGTAATGATAATCTCAACTACGGCTTTGACGGCCGCAGAAACTTAGTTTACGGCCTGGCCGGTAATGACACCCTGCACGGGAAAAACGCAGACGACATCCTCGACGGGGGGGCGGGGGATGACGTCATTTATGCCGGTTACGGAGCCGACCTTATGGAGGGTGGTACCGGCAACGATACCCTTAATGGCTTCACGGGCAATGACGTTTTGAGGGGTGGTGAAGGGAACGACACCCTCAACGGGGAATACGACAATGACCTCCTCGACGGGGGCCTGGGTGACGATATTCTCAACGGCGGTTCGGGGGACGACACGTACCTCTACAGCCAGGGGTCGGGGAACGACACGATTAACAGTTATGCCATCGGTTATGTCGGTCCCTATGCCACGGTCATAAATCAGAACGGTTTTGACACCATCCAGTTCGGTGAAGGGCTGACGCCGGACTCCTTCGAGTACATTGGAGAGGGGAGCAACAGGGGCGGCAACCTCTTGCTGCGAAACAGGGAAACAGGGGAGACGCTGAAGTTTGACAGGTGGCTGAACGGCGAGTATTACCAGGTGGACCGGTTTCTGTTTGCCGACGGGACGGAGCTGACGGCCGCTGAGGTCACCGAGAAAGTCAACGTCATTATCTCGGGCACCGAGGGTAATGATAATCTCAACTACGGCTTTGACGGCCGCAGAAACTTAGTTTACGGCCTGGCCGGTAATGACACCCTGCACGGGAAAAACGCAGACGACATCCTCGACGGGGGGGCGGGGGATGACACACTCTATAACTACGGAACGGGAAACGACACCTATCTGTTTGCCGGAGACCACGGCCAGGACAAAATCGAGGATTACGACACGACGGCCGGCAACATCGACACGGTTAGACTGGGAGAAGGCATCGATAAACAGGCGGTTGTGATGTTCCGGGACGGGCAGGACCTTCTCATCTTCACCGATGATGATGATTACATCCGTATTTCGAGGCAGTTCCAGGCCAACTATGGCATCGAGCGGCTGGAGGTGACGGACGGCTGCTACATCACCCGGCAGGACATGGAAAACATCGTCAATGCCATGATCGATTTCAACAGTACCCAGGGGATGGACATCGTCCAGAAATACAACACACTAAGGAACGACCAGATCTATCAGGCAGTGCTTGCTCAGACGTGGCACCAGCAGCTCAACCCCCAGGGCTGAGCCGTCGGGCCACTAAAACATCAGGTCATTTCAGATTTTTCCTGTCAGCAGGGTGAACGGGCCGCTTAATCACGCCTGAAAATATCAAATTATCAAAGCCTGACCCCAGGATATCATCGAACCTTCATGCCGAAAGTGTGGCACTTGGCGCAGTGGTCCTCCGGAGGTTTGTGGGCATGATGGCAAGACTCGCATGCGAGATCCCCTTCGTGGGAGGCGTGGGGGTTGTGCTCCAGCCTGGCCGTCTTCTCCGCCAGTTTGGCATACGGACCGTGGCACCCCAGGCAGACGGCCGTGGGGACGAGGGCCTTTGGAGGGCTTTCTTTGTGGCAGGCGGCACAATCCATCTTTTTTGCCTGGTGGCGGTCCGCCAGGAATTTTCCGGCCTCGGCCTGAGCCGATGCATCAGGGCGCGGTGCAAACAGGGCCGTGGCAACAGCGAACAGGATAAGACATAGCGCGAGAAAAACAACGGGCATTCGACTTTTTGCCGGTTTCATCGATCAGCCTTTCATGTAAGAACACGGGGAGCAGTGTCAGTCCGATACCGCTCCCCGTCTGTTTTCTCTTGTCCGCTACTTCCAGGATTTCAGAGCAGCCGCTTTCTCACCGGCGATTCGCCCGAAAGCGATGCACTCCCCGATGTTGGCCCCACCCTGGGGATACTGCACGAAAATGGACCCCAGCTCCCCGGCGCTGTAAAGCCGGGGAATAGGCTTCCCGTATGCGTCCAGAACCTGTGCCTGTGCGTTTCTCCTCGGTCCGCCGAATGTGTTGTTGAGACCCGGCCATAAAGGAACAGCATAGTATGGAGGCGTGTCGAGGGGCTTCATGGTAGTGAGAGTCCTGTTGAAGTCCTCGTCCTTGCCCTTGCCGACGAAGCTGTTGAATTTGGCCACCTCGGCCGCAAGATTTTCAGGGTCGACCTTGATCTTCAGCGCCAGGTCCCTGATGCTCTCCGCCTTGGTGATCCAGCCCCGGGCTACCTCCTTGCTGTTGTCCGGGCTCCACTCATACATTTTGAGAGGGCCGGCCGCGCCCAGATTCGTCCGGACCAGGGGACCCGATGTCCGCCTTTTTTCGTCAAAGACCCACCAGACAGGGATGCGAGGCCAGGTGTATTTGACCGTATCGTACACGAGGGCATTCCAGTACCCCGAGTACCCGCCCAGCTCATTCTCAGCTTTGAACCGCTTCCCGTTCTTGTCGACGACGATGAAACTGCCCTGGCCGAGGGCCTCACCGAAAGCCGTCGGGAAATCCGGGAACTTGAGCTTCAAGCCGCCGCCCAGGACCGTCATGTGCCACAGATCGGCCCCTGCACCGAGGGCCATGCGGACACCGTCCCCGGTATTTTCGGGGTTGCCGTAGAAGGTCAGCGGGTAGGCCGGGAAATACGTTTTCAACATAGCCTGATTGAACTCGAATCCGCCGCAGGTGAGCACGACGGCCTTGGAGGCCCGGATGGCCATGTCCTTGCCGTCTTTTTGAACCCGGACACCGGCAATCTCCCCTGCTTTGTTCCGGATAAGTTTCCGGGCCGGGGTCTGCCAGAGGATCTCTATCTTGCGGGCCTTGACCTTCTCATCCAGGAACGCGAACAGGTCCACTCCCACGCCGGGCTTGCCGTCGGGCTTCTTGAGCTGGTAGGCTTTGATGGCGTTATTGCCGGGCCACTTCGGGTCCCTGCCGCGGGGAACGAAGGTGATGAACTCCTTTGCCCCCATGCTCGTCATCCAATCCTTGTTTTTGACCGAGTACTCGGCCCACGCCCGGATGGTGTCGTCGTCAATGTCTTTCGATTCGGGCATATCGACGTTCACTCTCGATGCCACCTCCATGTAGGCAATGGTGTTCTGAACATTGTCCGGAGAGAGGAACACGCCAAGGCACATCTGCGTATTGGAGGTATGCGAGGCCGCGGCCTGTTTTTCCAGGATGAGAACCTTCGTGCCTTTATCATGGGCGGTGATTGCCGCCACGGCTCCGGCACCGCCGTATCCCACGACAACCACATCGGCAGTCCTGTCCCATTTCTTCGGCAGATCCTCCGCGGCAGCCGCCGCACCCGAAGGAAGCCCTGCGACGGCAAGGGCCCCTGCCCCCGCCGCCGTGCCCTTGATAAAGGTTCGCCTGGTGATCCCTCTCTGCTCTTTTCCATTTTCATCTGCCATTAAATCTTCCTCCTTTCACGCAACGTCGATTGGTTGACCACATCTCTCCATTTCTTCAGAATTCATTGCTCAACAGTTTAGCTGATATAATTTTTATTGCCGGATCATATAGGCACAAGGGTCTTATTCGACAGGTATTTTCTTCAACAGCCGGAGCGCATCGTGGCAGGTGTAGGGATATTTTTTCCGGCGTAATCAGCATCCCCGGGATCGCTTTCGGATATATTACCCTTCGATAATGATACCTTGGCTGCTTTAAAACTTCAAGGCCGCACGCAGAAACTTACAGGCTTTCTTCAACGAATCGAAAGACAGCTTCCAGGAGGACTTCGCGAGGGAAGCCGTTCCTGTCGATCAAGGCAGGCATAAACCTGTCCTGCGAAAAAGGCATGGCGACCGCCCAGTGATCGGCCCTGACGTATCCAAGAAGCGTGCTTCCGGGAATGAGCTGGTCATAGAAGATCAACTGGCTGTCATTCCGGGGGTCGATCAGGGCCAGGCGGTCATAGGAGACCCTGAGAACCGTGGAGATGTTTTCCCTCTCGGCAAAGGCTGCGAGCGAAAAATACTTTACCGATGCCGGGAGTCGGTATTGCGATAGCCATTTCTGTCGGACCGAACGCTGGATGCTTGCTATCGGGTCACCGACCCCGCCCGGGCAATCAACCAGGGGGTTTTTCCCCAGCATTTCCCTGTAGGGTTCATCGATTGCATCGGTCAGCGGTGATCCCCCGACGACGCCGGCAATAGAAACGACCGCCTTCACCCGTCGGACAATCTCCGGGTATTCCACGAGGGCCTGCAGGATGTCCGGCGCACCTTTCGAATATCCGACCAACACCACTTGTTCATCCTGTGAAAGTTCCACAGCCATCAGGGCATTGCGGATCAGCCCTGCATTGTGGCTGCTGCTCGACCAGCCGCTGACAGGGAGATCCCGCGTCCGGTATCCGTACCGCTCGACATGCACGCGGGCGAAGGAAAAGGCCTTGCTGACGTCGATGCAGTCGTTGTAGAGCCCGGGAACAAAGAAAAACCGAAGCTTGAGTTTTGCCTGTCCGAGCGAGACCGGTTTGGACGTCGGATTCGGCTCTCCCGCAAGTCGCAGTACCACCTCCTCACAGGGGCGGTTATAGGGCAGTTCGTCCCCGCGGTCTTTCTGGACCGCGCAATAGATCTCCCGAAAACGGCCGCGGCCGTCCTCGATGTCTGTCATCGAAGCCGGGACCAACGTGAGGGGCGGTGTCTCCAACGTATAGGGAAGAAGCGGTTTACAGAGACACCCGGTGACAAGAAGGCAAATGAACGAAAGGGCAATACAAATAAGCAATCGGTGATCCGCGCGGTAGTCGCCGCGTCCGGCACCTGTGGGAGATATATTTGACCCTGTTGGATTGCTTCTTATCATCGAACTAATTTGACGGCTAATCAACCAATCCGCCCAATGTCATTCCCATCGGGAAATATACCGTCAGTCCCGTATAGACCGTTACTACATTTTCCCTTTCGTTCACATAGCGCGGCTCGTTCCCTACCCCGAAAAATAACGAGAAAAAATCCCTGCTGAAACTCATCCTTGCGCCGAACGGTACAGATTGGAACTCGTGGTCATCTTCATCATTGAATTTCCATTTTGCATACAAGCAGAACCCGATATCCGTATTTTTAATATCAAATAATAATTTAACCATGGGTCCATGTGAAAAATTATTCGCGTCAAACATGTCATCCGTATAGTCATAACCCAATGCCGCGCCGACTAAAAATGTTTGAAAGAATTTGGAGACTGCCGAGTCCTTGCCGATCTGAGGGATGACATACAGGGCCAAATCCGCTTCAACGCCCCACCTCGAATTAACACCTTGCCTGAGAGGCGTGGATATGTAGGGTGTCACCTCAATGATTGGAACCAATCTGCCCAGTTCATAATCCCTTCTTACCGGTTTATATGCTACATCATCGAACATGGGAGTTATCTCCTCGTACTTATAAATCTTGCCCAACAGACGACCCGGTTTTTCTTCAGTTTTTATATTTACGATATAATTTCCATCAAATGACTTCGATATCGTTTGAGTCTTATAGGCATTGAATACGGCGGTTATGGTCTTTGCCACTTCAGCTGTCATGAGCTCTTTTTGTCCTTTTGCGTTTTTCATCATACCGTCGCCGTAGACGGTCATGTAATTGTCCTTCAAATTGAATATGGCCTTAACTCCCTCATCTGAATCACCGTTTATCTCTTTCATCTCTGTGATAATATCGAGATAATCCTTTATTTTCTCTGTGGTCTTGATGCTGATCTCGGCCCCGTCTTTGTCCAGCATATCATGAAGAGCCCGCGCACTGATGTTATTAACTTCTGTGCGGGGTGTTAAAACATGTCCCGGAGCGAAAAAATCTTCAAGGTAATGCGCCGCAAAGGCGCTGAGGACCAAAGCCCACGCCAAATTTCCCCTTACGGCATAGAGTTGGGCCAAATCATGAAACTCTGTGAACTTGGTTAACGTCTTTCCCTGAAAATGGTCTTCATTATACTTGGACGCCATTATTTTATCTATCAACGGTACTTTGCGGGCACTCAATAAATTTTTTGCTTTGGAACAATCCACTCCGCGATCGACTTGCATATCCGGACCATACAATTTTATTAATTTCGACGGATCGGTCACGTCGTCAACAATCTTTGACAAGTATCCGTAATTCATGCTGTCATTTTCTGTGAAACATGATTTCAGCGATTGCACTTCGTCCTCGCTTAACAGTCCGGTCTTTTGAGCATGCGCCAGTGAAACTAAAAATGCATTCCTCGATATTAACACATGCTCCTCACCGCTCATGCCGTGAGCCTGGCCGGGAATGACCGATAGTATGAAGATGGCCAGCAAGATGAACCGCAGGTTTATTCTAAGCATTTCCCCCCCCTCCTACCTTTCTCGAGTGTCCAGCATATCGTTCCAATGGCGGCAATAATTTCTGCAATCGGTTATGGATCTCTCAGGCAAGTGGATGCCCGCCCGAAGCAGAGACCCGCAGAGGCTATTCTTTCCCCCCGGGGAATATGGGTCCCGGTTCTCTCCTTCGATATTTCGCTCCGGGGCCCGCCGGGGCCGCCGGATTCGAGAGATCATACACGCAGTCCAGGTAGGCTTCCAATTCTTCCCACGGGGCTTTCCTGGAATAATATTCCATGATGTTTCTGCCCACATCCGTCAGATTATGGATCCGGCGGGACAGTTCGCGATCGGTTTCGGCCTTCCCGTGGGCCGCGCTGTCCTGCAGACTGTAAGCACGAAAACTTCTAATCGACCCGGGGTTACGCTTGCCGCTGACCTTCTTGCATTCTTCCCGGCCTGGCTCGTCCCTTTCCACGTGAGAATCCGTGAAACTGTCGGAAACCATATGGATGAGCACCCCCATGGCGAAGAGACGAAGGTTCTCATCACCCCTGCGCTCTTCGGTCTTATCGTTCACGAAGAGCGTGTGGATGGTGTCGTCCCCCGAAGTGAAAAGGCTTTCGATATCTGCGAGGCCCATCTTCCTGATGCTGGTGCTTCGGTTGACTTCGCCCAGTGCAATGCCGTACATCAATTTGGCCCAGGCCATGATCTTCTGCTTGGTCTCGTCGGCGAGTTCCTTCTCGCTGGAAGCCATGGAGTGAAGGAACTGCATATCGCCGAAGTGAGAGCGGTAAAGCACGGGGGTCCCTGGCGCAGTGTGATACTGCCTTCCCGCTTCAGCCTGCCTCTTTGCGTCCATGAACAAAAGTCCCCAGCATTCAGGGTAGTTGATAATCGTGATGACCTCTCCCGTCGGGCAGATCCCCGTTCTCGCCTCAGGCAATGTGAACGGCGGCGCGTCATTCCAGCATACACCATCGAGAACGGCGGATGGTGCGGATTTCTGAACCCCGGGTTGAGGGCGGCTGCAATCCTCTCCTTCACACCCGAAGATCCGGTGGGCGATGTGCTCATGTTGCGCCTTTGAAAAGTTCTCGGCAAGTTCCTCCGGAATATGACTTCTCAACTTCTTGATCCACGAATCCAACTTCCAGATTTGCTCCTCCGTCCGCACGGGAACAGGTTGTATTTTCCATGCTGAGGCTGTCTTCACAAACCCAAAAAAAACAACAGCACCGGCGGCAACAACAGTAAGAATCGTCAAGTGCTTGATCATAAATTGCCTCTCACCCCACAAAGGGTTCCCACTGCGGAGGCCGGTCTATTTTTTCGGCATCTTCGACATGCATATACGACGGATGGAGGTAACGACGGGCGTGGCAGAACCGGTGGTAGCGGGGGTTTGACCTGATAAAGCGTCTCCAGAAAGTCCTCGCGGTTACAATGTTCTCTGAAGACGGATTTTCTTCCATTCCCACGGCCGGTAACATGGTAACCAGCGCCAAGACATTCTATGCGCAAGGGACGGACCATGACTGACACCTAACGCATCAAAATTTTCATGTCAAGAAAATAGACCTTCATCCACTTGCGCGAATCCCGCTTTCACGCTGCAGATAGTGTCCCGTCCGGGCAGGCAGAAAGCTCTAATTTAATCCTGACTGCCGAATCGGCCGGCGAGGGTCAGTAAAACGCCCGAGAGAAGCACATAGGCCAGAGCGACCGTGTAATGGGCGTGCGATGCAACCCCCCAGGGCAGATAGACCGCCCCGGTCGGCAACACGGAATGGATGATTCCGAAGAGGCTTAAAAAAGCGCAGGTCATTGTGCAAAGGGCGGCGAGCCTCGGCCTTCGGTCGATCACAAAGGCCAGCATGCTGCCCCAGAGCAGCGCCGTCACAATGAAGCCGTTGCTGAGCATGGTCAGTGTCCGAAACAGGAGCTGCAGATGCGGCGGCAGCCGGTCAGCCGCGACTTCCAGCGCGCCCAGGAATTGGCCAAGAATGATAATGACGAGGTTCGCGATGACCGGCATGAAGCTGAAACTCACGGCCGGCGAATGGGCTGCGGGTGTCTCCTTGTAGGCCTGGTGGACAATCTCGAAGCCGATAAAGATGAAAATCGGGGCCAGTACCGCGCGAGGGATGAGGCCCACGAACAGGGACAGGAGCCCCGTGACGGCGGCGATGCCGACCAGCAGCCCGGTCAGGAGCGTGTACCAGTAGGTGGCGCCCATTTTCTTGTACGCCGGGTGGCCGATATAGGGTGTCGTCTGCGCCACGCCGCCGAAGAACGCGGCCGCCAGGGATGTGAATGCCTCGGTCAGGAGGATGTCCCGTGTTCGGTAGTCATCCCCCGCCAGGCGCGCGCTCTCGGTATTGTTGATCCCGCCGATGATGGTCATGATGCCGAAAGGGATCGCGATGGGCAGGTACTGAATGCTCTGCGGCAGGGTCCTGAGGAAATCGACGGAGAAAACCGGGAGACACAGGGTGATCTCGAAGGACGGTGCCCTGAACTCCGGCAGGTATCCGCTGTACCCGAGGATGAAATGGATTGCAGTTCCCAGGAGCACCGCCACCAGCACCCCGGGCATGCGGCCGGGCAGCTGCATCCGGCCCAGGAGGGCGGCGAAAATAAGCCCCAGGGCCACCATGCCCACGACAACCTCATTGAAGATCTCCACAAGGGGGAGGAACCCGAGAAGCAAAAGCCCCACCCCGGCGATGGACCCCAGGAGGCCGGCCGTGGGGATGATGCGCTGAACCCACGCGCCGCAAAAGGACGTGATGACCTTCACAACACCGATCATGAAGAGGGTGGCCACACCGATGTGCCAGGTTAACTCCGCGTCCCGCGTGGCAACGTAGGCGGGCCCGAGCACGGCATAGACGAGACCGATGGATGAGGGGGTATCAAGCCCGAGGGGCATGGCGGTGACACCCGTCCGGCCCGTTTTCTTCTGGAGCCGGACGGCCAGGTACGTATAGACGAGATCGCCGAAGAAAACCCCGATGGCCGTCCCCGGAATCATCCGGGTCAGGATGATATCCGCGGGGTAGTTGAAGGTGATCATGAGGATGGAACTCAGAAAGACCACCACCCCGAGGTTGTCGAAAAAAAGGGCGAAAAAGGCGGTCGCCTCCCCCCAGAACCTCCTCTGGCTGCTCACGCCCCCTCCTTTCATCACGGCACCCTCCTGCCTGCTGTCCGATTATCAAATAACAAGGGTCCTATTCAACAGGTATTTCCTCCGACAGGCGGGATGCGACAGCTTTCATGGCTTGCTGATAGCGTGTCAGGACCGTGACAGTGAAAACCAGCCTGTCCCCGTTTCTCCCCGATAACCCCTGTTTGACATCATAATGTTATGATGTTACGCTGCTATCGGAGGTAATAAAATGAGCGAATCGGCAAAACGTTCAACGATTTATCTGGATCCCAAGCTTCACCACGCCTTGCGTCTCAAGGCGCTCCATACGGGGCGGTCCATGACCGATCTCGTCAACGAGGCTGTGCGGATGGCCTTTCGCGAAGACCAGGAGGATCTTTCGGCCTTTGACGCGCGTGTCCGCGAACCGGAAATGACCTATGAAGCGTTTCTGAGAGACCTCAAGAAACATGGGAAGATATGAACTTTTCTTCAAGAAGTCTGTGTCCAAAGATCTTCGGGCCCTTCCCCGGCAGGACGTCCGGCATATCCTGAAATGCTTCGAACAGCTGGCGGACCCCCGTCCCGCCGGATGTGAAAAACTCTCCGGACAGGAACGGTATCGATTGCGCCGGGGGATCTACGGAATCATCTATGAGATTGACGATGATGCCCTGAAGGTCACTGTTGTCAAGGTCGGCCACAGGCGGGATGCTTGCAGGACCAAAGGATAGCGGTCACAATCCGGGGATGAATAGCTCCGGCAGAAAAACAAAGGAGACAGGCTGCTTTTTCGCTCCAAGAAATATAGAATCATCAAAGTCGGATTACGAAACCTGATTCTTTTCCGTTTAGAAACACGTTGAAATAGATGACACGGCCCCGTCTTCACTGAATCATAACACAACAATCCACCGTCGTGAGGAACCCGTCATGAAAAAGGAACAAAAATTTTCCATCCTCTACATCCTGTTGGCCCTCTGGGCTGTCCTGCTCATCCAGAACTACCTCACCACCGCGCTCAGCTCCCAGGTCATTCCTTACAGCCAGTTTTTGAAATTGCTCAAGGAAGGCAAAGTCACCGAGGTGGCCATAACGGCAAACCGAATCGAGGGCAAGATGAAGGTTGAGGGCAAACCGGAAGAGACGCAGTCTTTCCGGACAGTCCGGGTGGACTCCGACATCTCGGAACTGCTGGACAAGTACCAGATTAGTTTCAAGGGCGAGATCGAAAGCACTTTCCTGCGGGATATTTTCTCGTGGGTCTTCCCGATCGCCATTTTCGTAGGCCTCTGGTATTTCCTGATGAGGCGCATGGGCGGCGGTCAGGCGGGTTTCATGACCCTCGGCAAGAGCAAGGCTAAAGTGTACATGCAGAATGAAATCAAGATCACCTTCAAGGACGTGGCCGGGGTCGATGAGGCTAAACAGGAATTGATGGAGGAAATCGAATTCCTGAAAAACCCCCGCAAGTTCACGGAACTCGGCGGCCGGATCCCCAAGGGAATCCTCCTGGTGGGGCCCCCGGGAACGGGAAAGACCCTGCTGGCCAAAGCCGTGGCGGGCGAGAGCGGTGTGCCCTTCTTCAGCCTGAGCGGCTCCGAGTTCGTCGAGATGTTCGTAGGTCTCGGCGCCGCGCGGGTGCGCGACCTCTTCGAGCAGGCCAAGCAGAAAGCCCCCTGCATCATCTTCATCGACGAGCTCGACGCCCTCGGGAAGGCCAGGGGATTCGGGATACCGGGCGGCGGTCACGACGAGCGGGAACAGACCCTTCAGCAGCTCCTGACGGAGATGGACGGGTTTGACCCCAATGTGGGGGTCATTCTTATGGCCGCCACGAACCGCCCCGAAATCCTCGATCCGGCCCTTTTGAGACCGGGGCGCTTCGACCGCCATGTCCTTGTCGACCGGCCCGACAAGAAGGGACGGGAGGAAATCCTGAACGTGCATGCCGGGCGTGTCAAGCTGGCCCCGGATGTGGACTTGGAAAAAATCGCCGGGATGACGCCGGGCATGGTCGGCGCCGACCTCGCCAACCTCGTCAACGAGGCGGCGCTGCTCGCCGTGCGTCACAACAAGAAAGAGGTGGGGATGGCGGAGTTTGTCGAATCCATCGAGCGTGTTGTCGCGGGCCTCGAAAAGAAAAACCGTCTCATCAACCCGCACGAACGCGAAATCGTCGCTCACCATGAGGTGGGGCACGCGCTGGTCGCCCTGTCGCTCCCGGGGACGGACCCCGTCCAGAAGATCTCCATCATCCCGAGGGGCATCGCAGCCCTGGGGTACACGATGCAGGTCCCCACGGAGGATCGCTTCCTCCTGAGAAGAACGGAATTGCTCAACCGGATCGCCTCCCTCCTGGGCGGCCGGGCCGCCGAAGAGATCGTTTTCGGCGACATTTCCACGGGGGCTCACAACGACCTTGCCCGCGCCACCGACATCGCCCGCAGCATGGTTAAGGAATACGGCATGAGCGGCCAGGTGGGACAGGTCTACTTCGCCCGGGAGAAGCGCTCTCCCTTCCTCGACATGGCATCCCCCGAGGGCGGTGATTACAGCGAAGCCACAGCGGAGATCATCGACGGGGAGATCAAGACCATCATCGACGGCCAGTACGCGAAGGCCAGGGAGATCCTTACGGAAAAAAGGGACGTACTCAAGAGGGGTGCAACGCTTCTGCTACAGAAGGAAAAGATCGAGGGAACGGAACTTCTGGCCCTTATGGGGAGCCAGCCGGCACAGCCGCCACAGGCCTCCTGATTCCCATTCCATTAATCATTTCGTTCACTCTGGTTTAACGTTTCTTTTAAAAAATTGGCCTTTTGAGGCGCTTCAAGATGGCCACCTGTAACGGATGTTTCGCCTATTCCTTTTACAAATCAATGACTTGTAAAATATCTCCCGGTTTATCCTGATCATGGCACGCTCTTTTCTATATAGAAGGGCAAATACGAAAAAAACCGAGGAGGACCTCGAAATGAAAAAGACACTTTCTACCCTGATACTCACCGTAATAGTCGTTCTGATTACCGCAACCTTCAGCTTTGCAGAGTTCATGGCTGCAGGCGCCGACAATTTTCCCTATTTCCACCTGGGAGCCCTGATCGTGGGGGGCCTGACGATCATTTCCTTGAAGCAGAAATACCAGAAACTGTACCTCAGTGAAGCCGTTGCCAGCTTCGCGATGTATGCGGTGCTCGTGGTGCTGTGCACGGTCCCCGTGGCCGAGACTGTGAAGAACCTGATTGGCTAAACAAAAATGAACGAAAGGAGCCGGCACCGTCCGGCTCCGGGACTACACCATGAGAATCGGAATTAAAGTACGCAAGGGAAGCATCCTCTCCGCCATCCTGGCTTTCGGCGCCTGGGGATTTTTGATTGTTGCCGGATCGTTTGTCGCCTTCTGGCTCGGACTTTTGATTGACGAGCAGCTCAGGACAGAGCCTTACTTCATGCTCGGACTCTTCCTCCTCGCCATCCTCTTCATTATCGGCAGACTGTGTCGGAAAGCCATGGAGATGCAGGACAGGCTGAATGCCGGCCTCATTCCCCCGAACGAAAGGAAGGCGCTCAGGGATCTGATGAGGACGGGTATTACCTTCCGGCACTAGCCGATGGGACATCCATCGAGCTTAGACCTTATCGCAGCAGGGCCGTTTTCGGCCCTGTTTTTTTTCGTTTCCCGCCTGATCTTAACGGATAAAGAGGACAGGCTGCTTTTCCACGCCGGGAAATATCAACTCATCAAAGCCTGACCCAAAATCTGACCGTTGACATTCAGCGGGCGTCGTCATATAGAATCGCTCCTCAGGAAAGGTCAGGGCATTTCATACGCAGGTCGGCCACCGCCTCTTCGGGACTTCGGTGGCTTTATTGCTTAGCGGGAATGCTGTCCACATTTTTACCTCCCGCGAGAAGAAAGACCGGATAATCCGGAGAAAAGACACTGATGAGAAAAGACAACATACGAAATATCGCCATCATCTCCCACGTGGACCACGGCAAAACAACGCTCGTGGACGGCATGCTGCGGCAAAGCGGTATTTTCAGGGCCAACCAGACCGTTGCCGACCGTGTTCTCGATTCGATGGACCTCGAAAGGGAGAAGGGGATCACCATCATGGCGAAGAACACCACCGTCTGGTACGACGGCGTGAAGATCAACATTGTCGACACACCGGGTCACGCCGATTTCGGGGGGGAGGTCGAGCGGAGTCTGAACATGGTGGATGGCGCCCTCCTGCTGGTCGACGCCAGCGAGGGCCCCCTGCCCCAGACGCGTTTCGTCCTCAGAAAAGCCCTGGAGAAGCGCCTGCCCGTCATTCTCGTGATGAACAAGATCGACCGCGCCGACGCCCGAATCGAGGAAGTGATTGACGAGGTTTACGATCTCTTCATCGATCTCGATGCCTCGGAGGAGCAGATCGAATTCCCCGTTCTCTACACCAATGCCAAGCGGGGCGTGGCCCATCTCAAGCCGGGCGACGATTCGCGGGACCTGGGTCACCTCTTCCGGGCCATCATCACCCGCATCCCGGGACCCGAAGGGAATGACGCGGATCTTCCCCAGTTTCTCATCGCCAATCTCGATTACGATTCCTACGTGGGGCAGATCGGCATCGGACGGATGATCAACGGAACCCTGGAGAAGAACGGCGTCTACACCCTCTGCGGGAAGGAGGGGAATACCCCCGGCATCAAATTCACCGCCCTTTACAGTTTCCACGGCCTCAAAAAGAAACCGGAGGAGAGGGTCGAGTCGGGGGATATCGTGGCTGTTGCCGGTGTCGAGAATATCAGCATCGGGGATACCATATCCTCCCTGGAGAATCCGAGGCCCCTTCCCCGGATTTCCATCGACGAGCCGACGGTATCCATGATCTATTATGTGAACAACAGCCCCTTTGCGGGACTCGAGGGAAAATTCCTGACCTCCCGGCACCTTCGCGCCAGGCTGGAGCAGGAGTCCCTGAAGAACATTGCCCTGCGTGTACGCGCCCTGCCCGACCGTCCCGACGCTTTCGAAGTCTGCGGCCGCGGAGAGCTCCAGATGGCCATCCTCATCGAGACCATGCGCCGGGAAGGTCACGAGTTCATGGTGTCTCGACCGAACGTGATCAGCCGTAAAGACGGCGACAGGGTCCTGGAGCCCTTCGAGCGGCTCTACCTGGACGTCCCGGAGGAATATGTCGGCATCGTGACGGAAAAGATTTCACTTCGAAAGGGACGTATGGTGAACCTCGTCAACAGGGGCCATGGCCGTGTCAATCTGGAGTTCATCGTACCTTCCCGGGGTCTGATCGGCTTCCGGAACCATTTCCTCACGGATACGAAAGGCGCCGGCGTCATGAACACCCTCTTCGAGCGCTACGAGCCATGGGCAGGCGCCATCCCCCAGAGGGTCAACGGCGCCCTGGTGGCGGACCGGGTGGGGAAGGTGACCGCCTACGCGAGCCTCGCCATGGCCGACCGCGGGGAGCTTTTTGTCGAGGTGGGCACGGAAGTCTACGGCGGGATGGTCATCGGCGAGCGAAACCGAACCGGCGACCTGAACGTGAACATCATCAAGGAAAAAAAGTTGAGCAACGTCCGGAGTTCCACATCGGAAGCCACCGTCACACTGAGGCCGCCACGGATCCTGTCCCTGGAACAATCCATCGAGTTCATCGCCGCCGACGAACTCGTGGAAGTGACCCCCCGCCACATCCGCCTGCGGAAGATGGAGCTGGACCAAAATCGCCGGATGTCCATGAAAAGGCGTGAAGAGCGTACAGGATCGGGCGTGTAGAAAAAGGGGTTTCAGGCTTTTCCCCCGCTTATATCTCCGCAGCGGTCTTGAGAGTCCTCAACAGCCCGAAGCGTCGAACGATTTGAAACTGAACAACCCCTCACTGTAACCGGCAATTATTTCTTCAGTTTGACCAGCAGCCGGCCGTTCTCGACACGGATGTACTCGATACCGTCGGCGAAGGTCTTCCAGAAGCCCTTGCTCCCGCCGAACTCCTTGACGAGGTCGACATCCTTCAGGTTGCCCAGCCAGGCGTTTGGCATCGGCACGCCCATGATACTGACGCCCTTCAGCACCACGACAGGCCGATTGTCCCTGTAAGCCAGTTCCATCCCTGCACTCGCGCGCAGCGTCTTACCGCCCAGTATGGGAAAATCCTCATCCACAGGGACAAGCAGTTTCGCGCTGACCAGATTGTCGGACAGGTCGATGGCCAGTTTTTGTGCCAGATCGGTATTCTTCGCCAGCATCGCGTTCAGCTCCCGCTCGCTGAACTCGACCTCGCGCTTGGCGCCGACTTCGCTGTAGGGTTCCGGCTCCAGCGGCGGCGCGTCCGACCTGGTGCTCTTCGCCCCGCCCCTTGCGTCCTTCACATCGGCCCTGGCGTCCTGCACGCTGAAGCCAACCGCCCGGAGCTTGCTGTTGAGCACCTGCTCTTCCTGGGGTTTCAGCTGGACGGGCTTGAACGCTTTCAAAAAAACATACTGGCTGAGAAACCAGTAGGTCAGTCCGGCGGTCACCACGATGGTGCCTATGACAATGAGGGCGATCTGCGGTCCGCGCACACCGGCCCGGGTCTGTGAGCCGCCCGCGTCAGGCGTCATTTCCTGGCTCATCTGTCTGCTCCTCTATCGATAAGGTGTTGTTTTTAATTGTTGAAAGTATAGGGTGGCTGTTGACGCTTGTCAAGGGCCACCCGGTTAGATGTTTGTTTTTGATGAAAAGAATGATTGAAAAGGTTTTCATTTTGAGGCATGAACAAGTGAAGGATCATGGGGACTGAATGCCCGGGCCCTTTTCCCGTTGAGGTCCGGTATTTTGCTTATCCAGAAGGCACAAAGCGACGGCTTTCAACACAAAAGGAGGGACGTGACATGGCAAAGGCACGGCAAGTGAAACAACTCAGTTTTTCCCTGCCCAACAAGATTGGGTTGCTCGCGGAAGTGGCGGCTGCTCTCGCAGGTGCAAAGGTCAACATCGAGGCGATATGCGCCTACGAGAGGGGTTACGGGTTTTTCATGATGATCACCAACAGCCATGCAAAGGCGAAAAGGGTGATCGCCAAAATGGGCACCGTGGTCCATGAAGAGGATGTGATTGCCGTGGAAGTGCCGAACAAGGTCGGCCAGCTCGAAAACATATCGAAGACCGTCGCGGGCGCGGGTATCGATATTCTCTTCGTATACGGAAGTCCGGGAAAAGGCAGAACAGGGACCCTCGTCCTCAAGACATTGAACGACAAGAAAGCCCTGGCGTTGATCAGGAAAATATAAAACGATCATAACAACAAACCACGGACCGACGTCTGCCGCGGGACAGAACGCACACTTGAAAAGTCGGTGGCGGCAGAGAAGGCCTGGAAATAGAAAACAGATGACGAATGAATTGAAAGGCGGGGCCATCCATGGCCCCGCCTTTTTTGACGTGCCCCGCAGAGTGCCTGCCCCGGCGGCGGGTATTCGCGCGTCCTCATCCCGTTTATTTTTTCTGCAATGTTTCTATTTTTCGCGCGACGACGTCCGCTATTTTATCCTCCGGAAACGGCTCCAGATCGACCGTTGAACCCCTCACGCGAACCCAGTTCCGCGACATGCTTCCGGCGGCCGGCTGATCCGCACAGGCCGTCGGGCAGCCGCAAACAAAGATTGCTATTTCCCAGCCGTCAGACAGACGGTCCGTTGTCAATCTGCAACCCGGCGGCAGTAATTTTTCAATTTCCTTAACCAGCCCGGAACGGTCGATGTGCGGGTTACAGCCCCCGCAGTATTTTACGCCAATCAAACCCATGTCCACACTTTACAGATGTGAAACTTACACTGGCTGTCAGCCGGTCAGTCCTTGATCCCGGCAATTTCTTTCGCCAGCTTCTTTTTATATTCCAGGTTACCCTGACGCGAGATCATTATTCGTTGTGCCTGCGGTGAACCCGCACCATGCATGGATTCGGTCCGGTATCCCACTGCCGCCGTCCCGAGGGTGATATTCTCAATAAGCCTCAGAACCCTGCATCGATGTTCGGTCGGCACCGACACGACACCCTTGAAGTATTTCTCCACAATTTTGCCGATCTCCGGATGCTTGAGATCATGTTCCGAGGCCATGGTAACCATGAGGCCTCCCGCGATATCTTCCGCAAGTCTCGCGATTTCATAGGGGAGCCGGGTTACATTCTGTTTGCAGACATTGGCGAGAAGCAGATCAATCAGGTAATTCCCCGAGGCGGTCTGATGACCTTCGGCCGAACAGGCTATACCGCAGGCATAAAGAGTTTCATTGAGGTGCATCATTTCGATCAGCTTGTCTTTGATGTGGGATGCCTTTGAGGCGCCGTTGTAATCCGCGGCCAGAGCCGCCGCGCCTATCAACACGTCACCGACACCGACCTTGCAGCCGCCATAACTCTGGCGATGATACCCGGCAAACCGCTCCACCAGGGCACCGCTGTACTCGTATTCGCCACACATGAACACGTTCTCCCACGGGACGAATAGATCATCAAAGACCATCAAGGCCTCATGACCGCCGTATTGCAGATTGCCCACGTCGATCTGGCCCCCTTCGAGCTTCCGTGTGTCGCAAGACTGGCGGCCGTAGATGTACAATATACCCTCGGTGTCGGCAGGCGCCACAAAGGACAGGGCATAAGCGCTATCCTCTTTTGTCATGGTGATCGTCGGCATGACGAGTATCCAGTGGGAGTTAATGGCCCCTGTCTGGTGAGCTTTTGCCCCCCGGACGACTATGCCTTCCTTTCTTTTTTCCACCACGCGCGTGTAGAGATCCGGATCCGCCTGTTTGCCGGGCGGCAAACTGCGGTCCCCTTTGGGATCGGTCATGGCGCCATCCACCGTCAGGTCTTCTTCCTGCATCATCCGGAGGAATTTGATAAATCGGTTGTGATACTGGGTCCCGAGTTTTTTGTCCATCTCGAATGTGACGCTGTCGACGGCATTGATGGCATCCATGCCTACGCAACGCTGAAAACAGGCTCCTGTTTTCTGCCCCATGAGCCGCTGCATTTTCACTTTCTTGACCAGATCCTCCGTGTTCTGGTGTATGTGACAGAAACGGTTGATCTTCTGGCCCGTTAAATGGGATTTGGCCGTCATCAGGTCCTCATGCTGAGGGTTTTGGGCCAGGGCATAGGTCATTTTTACGGAGTTCATCGAGGGCTTGATGATGGGATGATCGACGACATTCTTTACAAGCTCACCCATCAGGTAAACCCTGAAGTTCATTGTGCGCAGACTCTCTTCATATTGTTCAGGTGTTTTCAGTGCCATAGTCAACACTCCCTTCCTCGAAATTTACCTTAGTTTTAACCCACGACATAAGGGCAATAGCTTTGTGCGACGTCCAATCTCCCGAGTTGACCGCCGCCAAGCCAAATCCGGATAATCTTGCTATCCCTGAGATACTTCCCCACATGTTACTCGCGGGCATAGCCGTAAGACTCTATGAGTTCCATAGCCCCGCGTGCTGCCTCCCGGAGAACAAGTTCTCTCGAGGTTTCTCGAGGGTCTCAACAATAAAATCCGGGTGATTCAACGACGCGCGGGAGTTGCGATAAGAAGAGTATCTCCGTCTAAAATTCCCTCCTTCGATGCTGCCGGAGATCTAAAAACAAGATTAAATTAACCACTCACCGGGAGATGAACCTGTCGTCAGTGTGTCAGGCTTTCCGGCCACTCATCACCCTGGCCACGGTCTTGAGGGTCTTCAACAAGCCGAAACGCTCAACCATGATGTTTTTGTAAAGTTCGTTTTGTGTCCTGGGCGGCACATGCAGCCTGTCCTTCTTGTGTAAGCGGAGGGCTTCGGTTGGACAGGTGGTGGTACAGACCCCGCAGCCGATGCAGCGGTCAAGATTCACCACGGCAACATCGTCCACCATCGAAATGGCTTCCATGGCGCACCGATCGACACACAGGGCACACCCCGTGCAGAGTGACGAATCAACGGTCGTATAGTAACTCGAGATCAGAAGCTCAGCCGGCCGCGGGTGCATTTTCATAATTTTCAGCGCGTGACAGCAGTCCCTGCAGCAGCAACAGATGAAGGTCGGCGACTGCGCGTTTTGCGGCTGAAGGACGAAACCCGCCTCCTCGGCACGGTCCAGGATCGCCAGGGCCTCCTCATTGCTTACCCGTCTGCCGCTTCCGTTTCCGATCACGAAGCGTGCCGCGGTCCCGAACTGCATGCACGTCTCCATGATATCCGAGTGGCGGCAGGTGCCGCCGGTCACCTCTGTCGACTGCCGGCACACGCAATTTGCCACACTGATGTCCGTTTTGAGACCCCGGACATAAGCCTTGATGTCGTTGTATGGTTCCACATGCAGCTCGGTTGTGACCGCCTGGCTGACAGGGATGGTTCGCAACTGCTGAGTCTTTGCGCCGGTCATGTCCCTGTGGAACTGTTCCTTCACGTACTGTTCGAAGTCCTCGACAAAACCAGGCGTCAGGCGGTTGATCTGGAACTCGAACATCCCGACGGCCAGCTGGGCCAGGCTGTATACCTTCCCCTTCTTCCTGGTTCGGCCGCCCATGATGGCGCCCTTCGCCACGAGGTTATCCAGCACCTCTTCCAGGGCTTTTTCGGTAAGGTTTATCCCGTTCTTTTTTGCCCGTTTGTGTATGCGTTCCAGTGTTTCAGGCATGATGTTGAGGTTGAGCGCCACCTCGGCCTCTTCGGGCGTGAAGAGATGCTTCAGGATCTTCAGCTCCACCCCCGACGCCGTCCCGGTGAAGGGGACCGGCATCTTGTCTATCTCCCGCGCCAGTTTACGGTATACGTCTTCGTGTTTGTTCATGTCATCCGCACAATTTTGTGTTACGAGTTTTTGAATTTCGAATTAAAAATGACCCTCAATATTAATTTTGATTTCAGGTTTACCCCAACTGCAACACATAGCGCTGTTCGTTGACCTCTCGTCCCCAACGACTCCCTATCTGCTGCTCCACAAGCCGAAACCCATTTTTCTCGTAGAGGTGTCGCGCGGCATTGAGGCCCTCGAAGGTCCAGAGGCAGACCCGTCTATGGCCGGCACATCGGCAGAATCCGATTGCGGCGTCCAGCAGCTGGTTGCCCAAGCCCTTCCCCCGCAACGCGTCAGACACGATGAACCAGCGCAAATGGGCCCCCTCGGCCGCGCCACGTGTGCCGTCGATGCCGATCGACCCCTCAACGCGTCCCGCCGCCGACGCGGTCCAGAAGCCGTCCCGTTCCTCGTCATACCGACCGAGGAATGTCGCCAGTTCCGTTGCGACCATGGCCTCGAAGAACAGGCCAAAATCCCAGTGCCGGTGGTAGTAAGTGCCATGCATTTCGGCGACCCGCCCGATCGAGCCGGGAATGTAGCCTTTGATGATTTGTACATCCAGCATACTGGTAAGAGTTGTGTGTTGTGAGAAAGGATACCCGGCGATACGTTGCAACGTTAAAAATCAACGCGGGATCTCTTTCATGGTTTCAAGATAGAGACGGGTGAGTCTTTTATATTCCTCGACACCCGTGGCCGCATAGGCCGCAAGATCGGCTGGAACATCCTTTTTGATCTTCGCGGGGTTCCCCATCACCAGCTTACCCGCGGGGATACGCATGCCCTGGGGCAAAACCGATCCCGCGGCTATCACGACGCCCTTCCCGCAGACGACATTCGTCAGCAGCACCGCCCCCATCCCCACAACGCACCCGTCATGGATCGTCACGTCGTGTAGGACCACGTTGTGGCCCACGATGACGTTTCGACCGATGATAACCCTGTTGCCCACGTCGACATGGACCGTCGCGTTGTCCTGGATACTTGTTCCGTCCCCGATGGCAATCGCTCCGAAATCGGCACGGATAACGGCGCTCGCCGCTATATGGCACTCGCTGCCTATCGTGACGTCGCCGATGACGACGGCAGCCGGGTGGACAAAAGCATCCGATGCGATGACGGGCTTCTTTCCTGAGAATTCATAGATGGGCATGGCATAACCGCCGCAGGTTCATCTGTCAACCGGATTTCGACTATCCGACCATAGGACAAAGTCATGACAAATTCAACTTGCTTTAAAGAATAAAAAAATCTCCGGGGTGCACATAAAGTGCCCCGGAGATCAGATTTACCACGCAACTATTTGAAATTATACGCTGGTTCCGGCGGGCACGGGTGATGCCATATCCTCTGCCGCGCACTTTTTATGACAGGTACTAATCGCTGACAGGCAACGGCTCAGCCCGGGACCTTGCTCGCCCACCGGGTGCAGTACTCATCGGGTTTCTTCTCGAATTCCTGCTCGCATTTTGGTGAGCAGAAATAATAAGGGCGGCCCTTGTATTCCCTCTTGAAGGGGGCCTTTTCCATCTCAACAGAAATTTCGCACACCGTGCAAACACATTTCTCAGCCATTTCTCTACCTCCTTATTTTCATAATTCCATTTAATAATCGGAGGCTGATCTTGGCTATCCGGAAATGCCTGATTTTCGGGTTCGAAAAACCTGAGGCGAATACGACCCGTTTCGCCGGCTGGCTCAAAGATCCGGGCCAGACACCCTGCAGTGTTGATCCAATACAGGTTTAATTTAAGCAGCTTGCACTACATCCGTTTAAGGGACCGGCCAGGCGTTTCGGCAATCTCAAGAATGATCCAGACTGCGCGACCAGCCCCCATCGGTTCGTCTCCCCCGCTCCAGCACAGCGGGTTGACACTTCAGGCTGTTGGGGTTTAATCCCCTCCGCCTTCGATATGTGCGCCGCGAATTCCGTCTCGTTACGCACAAAGCGGCTGAATTCCGACGAATTCATGCTCATCGGCTCGAACCCGAGTTTGGCTAGTTTCTCGCGCAGATTGGGAGCGGTAAGCGCCCTAGCCGCATCTTTCGCATTCCTGCCCGCAACACGGGCAGGAATGCCGGCCGCAATTCAGCCGCCCGGTATTTCAAGCTACAACTTCCCCAGGATTGCGGCAGCCTTCTTTGCGTCGTCGGCGCTGTCCAGGCCGATGTACAGGATGAACTGCGTGCCGATGACGGCCCCGGAGAATCCGCGTAGGTTGATCTTCGCCGCCGCGAGTTTTTCCGTCAGGTCCGCGGCAATGCCCGGTTTGTTCTTCCCCTGGACGCGGAGTTCATGGAGGCTTCGCGTTACGTCGAAACCCAGGTTGGCGGCTGCGCGCACCTCGCGATCGCCCCGCAGCGGTGTAACGAACACAACCCCTTTGCCGGGCTGTTCCGGGGCCCGCCTGGAAATGACGAAGTCGAGATCCGCACCGGCATCCCTAAGGCCTGCGAGTATGTTCGCCAGGCCGCCCGGTTTGTCCTCGATTGGAGCAGCCCACACATCCACATGTTCCACGATCAAGTTCTTCATATGGCCCTCCTTGCGTTCGTTGTTGTTCACCCTCGATTCTGCTTTTTATCACTTCATCTCCGCTCTTTTCGCCTCATGCTTCATCGCCGATCTATGTCAGACCCTCACTTTCCCTGGACCATCTTGGTTATTTCCACGACAATCTCGGGGTTTGCGAGCGTTGTGACATCGCCCACATCCGTTTCATTGGATATGGCGCTGAGCACGCGACGCATGATCTTTCCTGACCGGGTCTTGGGCATGTCGGTCACGATCCAGACATTTTTCGGCCTGGCAATCGCCCCGATTTCCTTGACCACCGCGTTTTGAATCTTCTTGGCAAGCTCCTGGCTCGGCTTGCATCCGGGCTTCAGGGCAACATACAGATCAGGCTCTTTTCCTTTCACTTCGTGTTTCACCGGGACAACGGCCGCCTCCGCTACCTCCGCAACGGTCATGGCGGCTGATTCGAGTTCCTTGGTTCCAAGCCTGTGTCCCGAAACATTGATAACATCGTCAATTCTGCCGAGGATGCGGACATACCCGTCCGCGGCCACCACCGCGGCATCCCCCGTCATGTACGGCCAGTCCTGCCATCTCTTGCTTTTCGGATTCTTGCAGTACCTCTCGTAATACTGAGTGACGTAGCGTTCACGGTCGCGCCAGATGGTCTGAAAGCTGCCGGGCCACGGGTTCTGTATGCAGATGT